>CDYU01007092.1_pt1 | contig 281031 bp, 260 predicted proteins | sample 480701 | NCBI WGS metagenome assembly CDYU01 (sample SAMEA3182105, study PRJEB8094) | gut metagenome | biome: human; feature: gut; material: Stool; isolation source: human stools | place: Canada | collected 2013-02-26 | reverse complement strand
ATTGCCGAGCTGGACACCATCATCAAAAAGCTCTATGAATCCTTTGCTGTCGGGCGCATTACCGATGAGCGCTTTGACAGTCTGCTGGCAGATTACGAAGCCGAGCAAAAAGCGCTGCAAACTTCTGTCACAGAAGCGGAAGAAAAGCTGTCCGCTTTTGCGGAGGACACCGCCCGTGTGGAGCAGTTTCTGGAGCTGGCAAGGAAGTACACCGATTTTTCCGAGCTGACCACGCCCATGATCAACGAATTTATTGAGAAAATCATCGTCCACGCCCCGGAGCGCATTGACGGCGACCGGGTGCAGGAGGTGGAGATCCACCTTCGCTTTATCGGGCAATTCGAGCTACCCGCACCGGAGCTGACCGAGGAAGAAAGCAAGCGGCAGGAACAGCTCAAGCGGCACCGCATCAAAAGCCGCGAACGGTATCAAAAAATCAAGGCAGGGGAACACGCTGTCGGTCAGCCTTTCACACTGACCTGCAAGTGCTGCGGGAAGGAATTTGCATCCAAGCGGACAACCACCCTGTTCTGCGGCCCCAACTGCCGGGCGAAATTCTACCGGCAGGAGGCAGCAGAAAACCGCAGCCGAGAGTGTACCTGTGAAAACTGCGGCAAGGTGTTTCTTACGACGCGAAGCAGCGTCAAATACTGCTCCGATGCTTGCCGGTATGCAGCGCAGATCAAGCTGCAGGGCGCACGGAAGAAAGCCTTGCGAGAAGCCAAGAACGAGGAAGAAATCAAAACAGCATAAGAAAAGACACAGACGGCGGCTTGTCCCAGATCGGGCAGGCCGCCGTTTTTGCGCAGAAATGGAGGTATCATGCGTATTTTTGAAATCGTAAAAGAGAATGTCAATCTGCGGGAAGCAGCAGAGCTGTACGGGATCGATGTGAACAGGTACGGCAAAGCCCTTTGCCCCTTTCACAACGACCGGCACCCCAGCCTGTATGTGGCCGACGACCACTATTATTGCTTCGCCTGCGGGGAGCACGGAGACGTGATCGACTTTGTAAGTAGGCTGTTTCAGCTATCACCCTACGATGCGGCACGGAAGCTGATGGCAGATTTTCATCTCAGCCCGGACAAACCGCCCAGCGCAGCGGCGCTCCACGCAAAGCGCATCCGAACAGAAGCACAGCAGCTCATGGAAAACGAGCGGCTGTGCTTTTCTGTTCTGTCGGATTACGTCCGTGTGCTGCGGGACTGGAGGGTGCGGTATTCGCCGCAATCTCCTGACGAGCCTGTTCACGCACGGTTTACGGAAGCCTGTCACAAGCTCGACGAAACGGAATACTATCTGGATATTTTGTGCGCCGGGGATTCCCACGAACGCGCCGAGGTGGTTCAGCAGCAGATGGAGGACGGCAAACTGGACAGGCTGAGAAAAAGATTAGAGGAAATTCATAAGGAGGACGAAAATGACAACGACACCGCAGGCGTGGCCTGAGTGGTACGACGGCAGACACATCAATGAAGTGCTGTTCTGTCAGCAGTTTTTGGACAAGCATCCCATGAAATGTGTGCGCGGGCGGCTGTTCACGGTGGATGGGCTGATTGAGGACGAAGGTCAGATCGGCAATCTCATTCTGGAGGAAATCTCCGGGGTGCTGACCGCTAACCTCTCCAAGACGGTTGCGAACCTGCTTGCCAGCATCAAGCTGCAAGCGTATTCGCCGCCGTTGCCCATTGAGACTGACCGCATCCACGTTTCCAACGGAACGTATTTCATGGACGGCAGCTTCACCGCCGATAAGAGCTACTGTAACAACCGATTGACCGTCTCTTACAATTCTGATGCGCCTGCGCCGAAACGCTGGCTACAATTCCTATCCGAGCTGCTGCAACCGGAGGACATTCCCACCTTGCAGGAATTTCTCGGTTACTGCCTGCTGCCGACCACAAAAGGACAGAAGATGCTCATGCTTATTGGCAAGGGCGGCGAGGGCAAGAGCCGTATTGGACTGGTCATGCGCTCACTGCTGGGCGACAGCATGAATACCACCAGCATCCAGAAGGTTGAGAGCAACCGGTTCAGCCGTGCGGACTTGGAAAACAAGCTCCTGATGGTAGACGATGATATGGATATGAGCGCTCTGCCCAAGACGAATTATATCAAATCCATCGTGACTTCGGAGTGCAAAATGGACATGGAGCGCAAGGGCGTTCAGAGCTATCAGAGCCAGCTTTATGTTCGCTTCCTCTGCTTCGGCAACGGTGCGCTGACCGCCCTGCACGACAAGTCCGACGGCTTTTTTCGCCGCCAGATCGTGCTGACCACCAAAGACCGGCCCGCAGGCAGAGCGGACGATCCGTTTCTGGTGGATAAGCTGCTGCACGAAAAAGAGGGGATCTTCCTCTGGTGTCTGGAGGGACTGCACAGGCTGATCGGGAACAACTATCAGTTCAGCATTTCGGGCAAAGCCAGAGAGAACATGGAGACGGTCAAGCGCAGCAGCAACAATGTGATCGAGTTCCTGCAATCCGAGGGCTATATCCGTTTTCGGGCAGACAGCGAAGCCAGCTCCAAGGCAATCTATGAAGCCTATACAAGATGGTGCGACGATAACGCGCAGAAGCCCATGTCTGCCAACCGTGTCAGCTCTGAGCTTGCACAAAACGAGCTGCTTTACAATGTGGAAGCCACCAACAATGTCCATGTCGGCGGTAAGCGGGTGCGTGGCTTTATGGGCATTGAGATAGTCAATCCGCTGCCGTATTGAAAATGAGGAATGGACTTCAAAATTGCCGTACATGCCGTACACTCTGTACGGCTGTTTTTCATTCCATTCTTAAAAACCATTTTGCTTGTGCGTATCGCGAAACATTTCACAGCAGCGTGTAAAATCTGCCGCTGAATCGGCGGCTGGTACGCAAAACCGGCGTACAGAAGCGTACACAAGAGAGCTTTTCTGTACCGAGCCGTACACCGTCGGCTCAATTTTGCAGTTCTGAAATCAATGCTTGTGAAATCCGTGAAGTTTTTCGCCGCAGGTCGAACACGATGCACCATCCGGTGATTTACCGAAGCGTGAAGCTGCTGCACCGGACTGCGGCATATTCTGCGGCTTCGTATGTTCTCACACAGAACGATGAAGCCGATAGGGTGCTGTTATGAACAGGGCATCACGGACGGAAATCTGAGCGGATTTGTCATACGGTGGATTTTTCACTTGCAAATGCACCGGCATCATCGATGGAAAAAACGATTATACGAAAATATGGAGGTAAAAAGCTGATGAAATCCAATCTGAGAAATGAGATCAAGTCGTACATCGTCCGTCAGGGAATGACCATGCAGGAGGTTGTCGATCTGCTGCGGGACGAACACGGCTGGTCTGACAGTGTCTCCAACCTGTCCAATAAGCTCCAGCGAGAATCCCTGCGCTACGTCGAGGCTGTTCAACTTGCCGACGCGCTGGGCTATGAAATCGTCTGGCAGAAGCGAAGATAAGGGGGATTTTTCACATGACAGATACGGAAAAGAAGCTGTTGCAGGCACAGCACCGGTTAGAGGAAGCACAGGCACGGGATCGGGTCAAGGAGCGCAAAGCCAGAACGCGCAGACTCATTCAGGAGGGCGCGATTCTGGAAAAGGTGCTGCCGGAAGTGCGGACGATGGAGCCGTCTGCGTTGGAGAATTACCTGATACAGAAGCTGCCGCAGCACGATTGAATCCGCTGGGAGGTCTCCGGGAAACCGGGGGCCTTCCTCTTTTTTCTCCCGAAGGGCGCACTTACTCACCACCTGTAAAACAGGCGGTGGTATGCCTGCGGCATCGTGCGCTCTCCGAGGGGGATTGCGGCTGTTGCGGCAGCCTCCAGACAATGCCACAGCACCTGCGGGTGCCGCTGTCATCGTCTGCGCAGACGGCAAATTCCCTGCGACGGGCGCAGAGAATTGGGGCAGAAATTCTCTACCCTATGTTGCCGCCTGCCTGCGCAAACCTGCCACCGGCAGCTTTGCCGCAGAGATGGGCGGGCGTTCTGCCCGTCCATTTTCTCTTTTACGAAAGAGAAACAGAAAAAAGAAACGAGGTGAACGAGCGATGGCAATTTACCATCTGGAAGCGAAGGTGGTCAGCCGAGGCGCAGGACGCTCTGCTGTGGCCGCCTCCGCTTATCTGAGCTGTTCCCGCCTCTACAACGATTACGACGGGATACAGCACGACTACACGAAAAAGCAGGGGCTTGTCTGGCAGGACGTGTTTCTGCCAGAATACGCTCTGCAGGAATGGCAGGATCGTGAAAAGCTCTGGAACGCCGTAGAGGAAGTGGAGACTGCCAAGGACAGCAGACTTGCCCGTGAGTTCGTCGTGGCCCTGCCCATTGAGCTGAGTCGAGAGCAGCAGATCGAGTTGCTGCAAGAATTTATCCGGGGGCAGTTCGTATCAGACGGAATGTGTGCCGATGCTGCTATCCACGACACCGACGGTCACAATCCCCACGCTCACATTCTGCTGACGGTGCGCCCACTGGATGAACAGGGCAAGTGGCAGTACAAGACCGAGAAGGAATACCTCTGCATGAAAAACGGTGAGGAACGCGGTTTTACTTCCGCCGAATTCAGGACAGCACAGAACGAGGGCTGGGAGAAACAGTACCCTTACAAGCTCGGCAAAAAGAAGGTGTATATGACACCGTCTGCTGCCGAGGAACGGGGGCTTGTCCGGGCTGACAAGCATCCCAAAAGTACTCGGTACGGCAGGCAGAATCCTATCTCCGAGCGCTGGAACAGCGAGGAACAGCTTGCGGCATGGCGGGCGGCATGGGCTGATGTGACCAATCGCTGTCTGGAACACGCCGGGCGGGAGGAACGCATTGACCACCGTAGCAATGCCGCACGGGGTATTGACGAGATCCCTACCATTCATGAGGGCGTGACAGCGCGGGCATTGGAGCGCAAGGGAATCGTCTCTGACCGCTGTGAAATGAATCGGCAAATCAAAGCCGACAATGTGCTGCTGCGGGAACTGAAAGCAGAAATCAAGAAGTTGGTTGCACTGGTCGCTCGTACTGTCCCCACCATTGCGGAGGGGCTGGAGAAGCTGCGCGGCCGTGTGCTGATCTTCTGTTATCAGCTCTCTCATATTCGCAGTGGAAAAGCGCATATTCAAAAATCTCTTTCCGTATGGAAGCCGGAGCTTAAGCGTTACACCGGTCTGGTGCAGCAGATCAAGGAAAAGAGCAAGGAACGCAAGGCGCTGGTTGCTGAGAAAAAGGAATTGCCAATATATCATGTGAAGCACCACAAGGCGCTGGCTCTCCGCATTGCAGAGCTGACGGAAGAATTGGAGGAACTGCGTTCTGGAAAGGCGCTTCTTTTGCAAAAATTTGAGTATGCGGAGGATGCAGGTGCAGAGACGTTCCGCAAGGATATTGCTACCATGGAAGCTGGCCTGAAAAAGTTAGAGGCACAGGAGCAAAAATACTCTGCCGAGTTGGATAAGGCTTTGGACGAATACGCAGAACTGAAAGCGCAGGCTGCGGATTTTGACCCGGTGGAGCTGTACAAAGCACGGCAGGGCATCCGTCCTGCACAGGAAAAGGAGTCAGAAAAGCAGTTAGAGGATGCCATGCATGAGAAGCCATCTCTTATTATGCTGCTCGGTGCCAAACAGGAAACGTCTCGCCTGCTCGGAGATGACGCAGATGAGCGCCAGGTGCGGCAGATACTTATTCGTCGGCAACGGTCAGACCCGCAAAAGTCCAAACACTTCCAGCGCTAAGTGCTAAAAAATAAAAATGCACATTAGCCCTATTGACTTTTCCGCTCTAATCCGTTAGAATAGTACTAACAGATTAGAATGAAAGGCCGCTAGAATGAGTACACCAAAAGTTTTTGAAAGCGAATACCGTTTTTGCCTGATCCTTTGGGATCATGAACCCATCAAGAGCAGAGATTTAGCTCAGCTTTGTGCAGAGCAACTGGGCTGGAAGGTTACTACCACTTACACGGTAATAAAGCGTTTGTCAGAGCGTGGCGTGATAAAGAATGAGAATACGATTGTTTCTTCGCTGGTATCCAAGGAGCAGATACAGACAGCTGAAATTGAAGAATTGGTTGAGAAGAAATTTGCCGGTTCGATTCCAGCTTTTTTGACCGCATTTACCAAAAGCCAACAGCTCACGGCAGATGAAATTCAAGAGATGCAGCAGATGATCGACCGTTTTCGGAAGGAGCATCCGGATGACTGAATTGTTTATGAAGCTGCTTAATATGAGCATCAATGCCGGATGGCTCGTACTGGCTGTCCTACTTGTTCGCATCATATTCCGCAAGGCTCCCAAATGGCTGTTTCCCTTATTGTGGAGCTTTGTTGGGATCCGGCTTCTCATGCCAAACGCATTGGAAAGTCGCTTGAGTGTCATTCCTGATATAAGTGGCTTTTCGGCATCCGAGCAGGGCCTGCTTTCTGCTAAAGGTTTCACTGCTCCTGTTCCTTATGTTGGAATCGTCTGGTGTACTGGTATGGCAGCAATGCTTCTGTTTGAAGCATTAAGCTATGTACATCTCCGCAGCAAAGTAAAAACTGCTGTCCGGCTCTCGTCAAATGTGTATCAAAGCGAGCATGTGAATGCTCCGTTTATTCTTGGCCTGTTTGCGCCGCGCATCTATATTCCGTTCCATATAAAGAGCAAGGAATTGGATAGCATAATTGCACATGAACGTGCGCATATAAAACGCCGCGATCATTGGCTAAAGCCCATTGCGTTCTTAATTCTTTCTCTTCATTGGTTCAATCCTTTGATTTGGATTGCGTATTATTTCCTTTGTAAGGATATTGAGTTGGCATGTGACGAATACGCTATCAAGGATATGAGTGATTCTCAGCGCGCTGCGTATTCGCAGACGTTGCTCTCCTGCACTGCAAACCAGCGTATTTTTGCGGCCTGCCCGCTGGCCTTTGGCAGTAAGAATGTGAAAACACGAATCCGTGCTGTACTTTCTTATCGAAAGCCTCATGCTTGGATCATAACCGTGACCGCGATACTTGTTTTGGCAGTTGTCGCCTGTTTTATGACAAACCCGAGACAATCAAAAGAAAGTACTGCTCAGGGTAGCAACTATATTGATCTAAATCAGCCTCCAATATTGGACGTGATTCAAAATGGACAAACTATTTCGGATAGAAGTAGTAGCGAAGATCGGCAACGTGAAGTAGAGCTTGAGAACGCTTTGTTGGGAGAAGCGATAAAGAAGCAAGAGTCTCTTACTCAAATTCAAACAACTGATTTTTACAGATGAAAAGTCCTGCGTTATCTATAGGATTGACGTCAATTTAACTGTCGATGTGGTTACATGGAAGGAGGGAAGATTCATGAAAATCATTTGAGGAAGCACATGGCCTGTCTGTTCAACGGATTCTGGCTCATGTGCTGAACCAAGAAGACATCAGACAAAAATCAGATAAAAAGGAGCGTTGTTTATGCAAAAGATCAAGTCACTGGCCGCAGTTTTTCTGGCCCTTTTTATCCTCGCAGCGATTCCGACACAGGCTTTCGCCGCTGAAACTCATGAAGAAGTTGCCACAATGCATACCCATCAGTGGCGTCTTGACCATTATGATACTACATATATTCCGATTGATGATGAAACTCATCTGAAGACTGTCTATCCCGTGTATTACTGCACTGTTTCGGGGTGCACTAATAGCTATTTGGGAAATGGTGCCTCTTCAACCGTCTCTCATACAATGAGTAGTTATTCCTACACAGGAAACAATTATCATTCCGGCAGCCTCCATTATGTCCGCTATGAGCATTCTTGTCTCCAGTGCGGGCGTACTACTGGCTATTGGGATCATTACAGCTGCCCCGGTAATGGGCATTGCATCCTGCCCCAGTCTGTTTTCCCGGTTCTGACAGATAAGTAAGTGACAGCTGAGCAGCGGCATGGGTGAATATTTCTCCCATGCCGCTGCTTGCATTATTGGAGTGCAGTTAAATGATCGTTTTCTTTTACGAAAAGGTGCGCTTAAAGCGCGGCGTTTGGCAGACGGTGAGCATTGTATTGCTGATAGCTTTCCTTTGTGCATTTTTTACTCTCTTTGATGGATTCATTTGCCAGAAAGAACAGGATATGGAGAGCGCCTACGCAGTGATTCCCGTAACTGTCGTCGTATCCAATCTTACTGGCACGAAAACCGATGACCTGAAAATTACAGACTATATTATCAACTACTTTCTCTCTGACAAATATGCCTATGGCGGGGAGCTTCAGGAAAAAGCATTTTCCTCCTATGTGAAGGATGTTTGCCTGAAAGCATCTGTCTATTACAGTCAAGGGACGGGCTTTTCGAGTCGGCAAAAGCTGATTGGCATTACTTCTGTTGATGCCGCATCGGAATTGACACCCGTTTCAGGAAATTCGATTACTTATTTTGAAGGATACGACGAATCAATTTTTACCTCAAATAAAGCGGTGTGTCTCGTTTCAACCGCAGCGGCAGAAGAACTGTCGCAAGATACTGATAATAATGGTAATGTCATATTGACGGTTCAGATGTCGCCTGCTGTGACCGGTGAAGCTTCCACACAGATTTCGCTCGAAATTGCTGGGACGTATTCGTCGGAATCTCAAACGATCTATTGCCCATTCAGCTGCGTTGCAGCAGCACAAACAAAACTGGACGGGAAGATTACAGGGGATAGCCTGAGCGCAACAGTGCGTGATAATCATGAGCTGGACGAATTCCGGCAAATACTGATGCGTCACTTCGCAAATGTAGACCCCTCCGGGCATCAGGAAGAAATTAACAATTCTCCAGTTCTCCGATATCAGCAGTTTGCCGTAACAGTTCATGATGAAACACTCCGCGAAACACTGAATGCTTTGAATCGAAATTTGCAAACACTGTATCGACTAAAACCAATTTTTGCCTGCATAGAGGTCATGATTGGTGCTGCCGCAGGTTTTTTCTATATTCATATCCGAAGGCGGGAATTTGCCATTGCACGATCTCTTGGTACAAAACGCATTGAAACGGTCATTATGGTATTCGTCGAGATATGTCTGATGTTTTTGGTTGGCGCAGCTATTGGAACAATTCTCATCCTGTTTGTCCAAGAGACTGCCACCCAATATGCCATGGCCGCAGCACTCTTTTTTGCTATGAATGTCGGGGCAATTACAGCTTGCTTGATGGCAACTGGAAAAAGCGGAATCCGATTACTACGGGAGGTTGAGTAGTATGTCCGTATTATCTGTGCAAAGTGTTTCTTATTCATACAAAACAAAATACCAAACTGTTCAGGCTGTAAAAGACGTCTCCTGTGATTTGAGTGCTGGAACTTTTTATGCGTTAGTCGGCAAAAGTGGAAGTGGGAAGACAACGCTGCTTTCATTACTGGCAGGATTGGATACGCCGCAGAGCGGAGACATAATAGTCGGCGGCCAAAGTTTGCGGGAAATAGACGTGGATATCTACCGTCGCAAGCAGGCGTCTGTGATTTACCAAAGCTATAATTTGTTTCCACTTATGACTGTTTGTGAAAACGTCATGTATCCCTTAAAATTGCTGAGGCATTCCGATGCCGATGCAAAAAAAGAGGCGCAGATTGCTCTTGAAAAAGTAGGTCTGGGCGAAAGCTATTGGAAGCGACTTCCTGCCATGCTGTCAGGCGGCGAACAGCAACGAGTCGCAATTGCCAGAACATTAGCCGTTCATGCGCAGATCATTCTCGCAGATGAGCCTACGGGAAATCTGGATACAGAAAACAGCACACAAATTATTCAGCTGCTTTCCAGACTGGCACATGAAGAAAACTGCTGTGTAGTGGTTGTCACACATGATCTGGAGGTAGCCAAAGCAGCGGATGTTGTATTCCGTATGGACAGCGGCAGAATCAAGGAGGAAACTGTATGACCCCTTTGAAACAGCTCTTTCGACAACCGGTTCGTTTGTTTGCAATCTTCCTGCTGGTGGGAATGGCCTCCGCTTTTATCTGCCTGAGCGCAGGCGTATTTGCATCCGCTAAAGCAACGCTCGCGCAAATTGAAGAGCGCTATGTGACCATTGGTGTCCCAACAACGGAGACAGCAGACGTGGCAACAGAGTACAACGGGCTAACGCTCCACCATGAAGAAAGTGTAATAAGTCAAGATATGTGGGCGTATATGGATCAGCTTGCTGCGGATGGAACAGTCATAAAAGGTGCGTACCAACAAAAATATATCAGTGCTTATTGCCCCTCCATTCAGAGTGTTACCAGCGGCAAGGAAGACGGCACATATGCGCCAAGCCTTGATTCTCCGTATAACAGGGCAATTATGATCGTTCGGGTTACATCGGTAGATAAAACGAATCTGCCGGAGTCTACTGAACTTGCTTCAGTATCTGTTACTGCTTCGATTGAAAACGTTGTTAAAATGCATCCGGACTATGCTGTTCGCAGCACACTGCGCCTCATCATAGGGTGCAACTCTCAGGAAGAGTTAGATGCTCTTGATATCCGTCCCGGAGGGCGGTATTTGGTCTTTGGATCAGATTACATTGACCGCGATTTGGAACTGCGTACAACGTTGGCAGGAACGCACCGATGCTCTGTGGAAGATATTGATTTGTCTAGAATATCCTATGATTTGACAGAGGACGAAAAGAAAACAGCTTCGCCAGATTTTCTGCCGATAGCAAAATATTCCTCTGGTGAAAAAACGACCATTCTAGGGCAAGACATGGTTGATGCAATAGATTCCTGCACAATGACCGTTACACATTGGCATGGCTTGTATTCTGAAACACAACTGGACTATGCAATTGACGGCTCTGAAACAGGTGTGTTGCTAAACGACCAATACCTTGATGCATACATGACCCAGTTGGAAACGGATCTGGATGTTTTTCTAAGCTCGAATGCAGGAGTGGAATGGCGAAGCGCAGTTCAAGAATTGGATACGCAATATCATACTGTCAGTGTAATTGGTACAGATCTTCTGGAAAGCATGTATTGTTTCCATCAAAAGGACTCTTTCGTAACAGAAGGACGGAGTTTTGGGGCGGACGATTATAAAAAAGGCTCTAATGTCTGCCTGATTTCTGAAACAACTGCCCTCGCAAGCGGACTCGGTATAGGGGACAGCATTGATTTGTCGTTCTATTGGGGTCCAAACCCTCTTGCTGATTTAACAGCTCCGGAATGGAAGGTACAGCCACAGCGTTTTTCCCAAAAGATTGGGGTTTCGGGTGATGCGAAAACGTATCAGATTATAGGGATTTACCGACAGTCAGACTTGTGGGATACCGCAGACTATCGCTTCCTTCCGAATACCGTCTTTGCCCCTAACACTTCTCTGCCAGAAAACTGCTATAGTAGTCGAAATGGCGTTTTCTTTACATACGTTTTGCAGAACGGAAAGGTATCTGCGCTCCAAGATGCACTGGAATCGCATGGATACCCGGCAAACATTCTGTTTTGCTTTGATAACGGATACACTGAAATCGCTGAAACTTTGCATGGATTTTACAGCAGTGCGCAGCAGCTTCTTTTCGCTGCCTGCATAACAGCAGGTGCGGCCCTGTTCGTATTTCTTGCTCTGTTTGTAAACCGTCAACGGCGGACGCTTGGCCTGATGCTTTCGCTTGGTTCCGGTAAAAGGACCGCTGTGATGTTTAGCTGGAAGATAGCTGCAATACCTATCATCCTTGCGACAATAACTGGGATCATTGTTGGAATCCTTACAATGAATGCTACGACACTAAATCTGTTTTCCTCCGTTTCAGAAGTGCTTAATACAAGTTTGAGCGGTGCAGCCACGATTGGATATAACGATATGATAACGGAAGTCGTATCAATGCCAATTGCGGTTATTGTGGCAGGGGTCCTGCAACTGATTGTTTATATTGTGGCGACTTACCTGCATTTGCAGCGGTTGGCGCAACGATCCCCGCTTGAGTTAGTGCGGAAAGGCTAAGTTTCAGTATTGACAAGAAAAAGTAAACTTGATTGGTTATCAATTCCAATACTTCATTTAGAGAGCGCCCTGTCATGATTTTGTGCAGGGCGCTCTCTTATGAAGAAAATACCCTTGACAAATCTCGTCTCAAAAACTTATCCTGCAAAAGTACGCCGATGAGAATGGGTTCCAGAACACCAGATTTTATGTGGACGATGGCTATTCCGGCGCGAATTTCAATCGCCCAGCCTTTGAACAGATGATGGATGACATGAGCAACGGCGACATCGCCGTCATCATCACAAAGGATCTTTCCCGCCTTGGAAGAAACCAACTGCACACCGGTCTTTATATCGAGGAGATATTCCCTTCCAATGATGTGCGCTACATCGCTGTCAACGACAATGTTGACACCAAGTATGAAAACAGCAACGAGCTGATGCCTTTCAAGAATTTGTTCAATGAGTGGCACGTGCGGGACTGCAGCCGCAAGGTGCGGAATGTAGTGAACGCCAAGGCACAGCGGGGAATCCGGGTGGGGACACGAGCTCCTTACGGCTACCGCAAGGGTGCAACCAAGGACTCTCCTCTGTTGGTGGATGAGGAGGCGGCGGCTGTCGTCAAACGCATCTTCGCCATGTGCGCCGGCGGAATGGGACCAGCCCAGATTGCAAAGCAGCTCAAGAAAGAATGCATCTACAGTCCATCCATGTACGCCTATACGAAATTCGGCACATCCCATTCCGGGCTGAATGCAGAGCGGCCCTACAACTGGACTGGCGACATGGTGGCGGATATGCTTCAGAACATGGTCTACCTTGGGCACACGGTCAACCTTCGCTACAGCACCAAGTCCTACAAGGACAAAAAACGATGTGAACGCCCCAAATCAGAGTGGCTTATCTTTGAGAATACTCATGAAGAGCTGGTGGATCAGGAAACCTGGGATATCGTACAGGAGGTGCGATCTCATAAGCGCCGCCGCACGAATATGGATGAGCAGAATATGTTCTCTGGATTGGTGTATTGTGCGGACTGCGGTAAGCCCATGGTATTGCACCGGGCGCACACCATGAAGCCGGAACAGAATCATTTCACCTGCCGCACCTACAAGAAGGACGGGGCAGAAGTGTGTAGCGCTCACTATATCCGGGAAGTGGCACTGAAGGAAATCGTGCTGGAAACAATCCGCAGAGCCACAGAGTTTGCCAGGAGCGACCCGGAGCGGTTCGCCGCATATATTCAGCAAAAGCAATCTACTGAGGTGGCAAAGGAGATCCGGGGGGTGGAACGGGAATTGTCCACGATGCGGAAACGGGATGGCGAACTGGATGTAGTGTTCAAGCGGATGTATGAGGACAGCGCCTTGGGACGGGTGAGCAATGAGCAGTTCCGTTTGCTGTCTGAGGCATACTCCAAGGAGAAAGCGCAGCTGGCTGAAGCCATCCCTGCCACGGAGGAGCGCCTGGAGAAACTACGCAGTAGCATGGCCAACGCCAAGAACTTCATCGCCAAGGCCAGAAAGTTCACCGACATGACGGAACTGACCCCGGAACTGCTCCGCACCTTTGTGGCGAAAATCATCGTGTATGAGAAAGAGGTCAAATACTCCAAGCACGCACCGCAGAAGATCCACATCTGTTTTCGGGACTTCAACCTCAACGAGACAGACGATATGCTTCTATGCGGAGAGACAACAGAAAAGGCAGACGGTACAATTGCACTGCCTGCCTAATCCGAGGACACGCTTCAAGGTACCCCTATCAGGAGTAGCCGAAGGCCGCCTTTCTTTTGCTTGTAATTCGCGCGGCGTTGTGCTAAAGTATATCCTGATAAAATAGCATAGATATGTAGTTTTCGCGAATTCAGGAGGAAAAGCTATGCGTATCGTTGTTTTGGCGGGCGGACTGAGTATGGAGCGCAATGTGTCGCTTTCGAGCGGCACGCGCATCTGCCGCGCCCTGCGTGAGCGCGGCCATCAGGCTGTGCTGGTGGATATGTTTTTGGGGCTTGAGGGCTATGCGGGCGCGCCGGAGAGCATTTTTGACACGCCGGACGGCCTGTGCGGCGATTTTTCCGTCGCCCGTGAGGAGCCGGATCTCGATGCGGTCCGTGCAAGCCGGAGAGACAAGAGCGCGAGCATGTTCGGCAAGGATGTGCTGACGGTCTGCGCGATGGCGGACATCGTCTTTATCGCGCTCCACGGCACCTGCGGCGAGGACGGGCGCGTGCAGGCGGCCTTTGACCTGCTCGGCATCCCCTACACAGGCTCAGACTATCTCGGCAGCGCCATCGCCATGGACAAGGACCTCACCAAGCGCCTCGTCGCGCCCTACGTCACCACCGCGAAATGGCGCGCGCTGAAGTACACGGCGGACGAGATTGACGCCATCGCCGACGAAACGGAGCTGCCCTGCGTCGTCAAGCCCAACGCCAACGGCTCGTCCATCGGCGTGACGATCGCGCACACGCGCGGCGAGGTCGCCGCTGCGCTGACCGAGTGCCTGCACTTCGGCGCGCAGGTCGTCATCGAGCAGTACATCCACGGCCGGGAGCTGCAGGTCGGCATTCTCGACGGCAAGGCGCTGCCCGCCATCGAGATCATTCCCAAGACCGGCTTTTATGATTACGCCAACAAGTATCAGGCGGGAGCCGCCGAGGAGGTCTGCCCCGCGCCCATTCCCGCGGAATGGGAGGAAAAGCTCCGCAGCGCGACCGAGACCGTGTTCCGCGTGCTGGAGCTGAGCGTCTATTCCCGCGCGGACTTTATTGTCACCGAGGACGGCACGCCCTATTTCCTGGAGATCAACACCCTCCCGGGCATGACGCCGACCTCACTCGTGCCGCAGGAGGCCGCCGCCGCCGGCATCGGCTACGGCGAGCTGTGCGAGCGCATCGTGACAAGCTCCCTGCGGGCGCGGAAGGAGGGGAGAACATGAGAAGGCTGACCGTTTCCGAGCTGCTGACCGCCACGGGCGGCACGCTTCTCGCGGGCGGTGAGAGCGCCGCCGTGACCTCCGTTTCCACCGACAGCCGCAAGGCAGGCGAGGGCGCGCTCTTTATCCCGCTCACCGGCGAGCGCTTCGACGGACACGACTACATCGACAAGGCGCTCGCGCTCGGCGCGGCGGGCTGCCTGTGCGCGAGAACGCCCGCGGCTTTCCTGCCCGATAAATTCTACATCGCCGTCCCCGATACGCGCCTTGCGCTCAAGGCGCTCGCATCGTGGTACCGCGGGCAGTTCAACATCCCCGTTGTCCAGATCACCGGCTCGGTCGGCAAGACCACGACGAAGGAAATGATCGCCTCGGTCGTGTCGCAGAGGTACCGCACGCTCAAAACGGCGGAGAACTTCAACAACGACATCGGCACGCCGCTCACGCTCCTCGGCTTGGACGACACCTATGAGGCCGCCGTCATCGAGACCGGCATGGACCATTTCGGCGAGATCCGCTATCTCGGCGAGATGGTGCGCCCGCACATCGCCGTCATCACGAACATCGGCGACGCGCATATCGAGTTTTTAGGCTCGCGCGAGGGCATTCTGAAGGCTAAGAGCGAGATATTTGAAAACCTCGACGCCGACGGCGTCGCTATCCTCAACGGCGACGACGCGCTGCTCGACACGGTAGCTCTCCCGCAGCGCATCGTCCGCTGCGGCGAGAGCGCGCACGCGGACGTCCGCGTTTCCGCGCTGCGCGACCGCGGCATCGACGGCATCGCCTGCACCGTGACCACCGAGCGCGCAGAGTATCAGCTCAATATCCCCGCCCCCGGGCGGCACATGATCTACGCCGCGTCGCTCGCGGCCGCGGTCGGTGAGGAGCTGGGTCTGTCGGTCCCCGAGATCGAGCGCGGCGTCGCGCTCTATGAGCCCGCCGGTTCGCGGATGCGCGTCCACCGCCTCAGCGGCGACCGCCGCCTGCTCGACGATTGCTACAACGCCAACCCGCAGTCCATGTCCGCGGCGCTGCGCGTGCTCGCGGCGAGTGAGGGCAAGAAGATCGCCGTGCTCGGCGACATGAAGGAGCTCGGCGAGCTGACGGAGTCCGCGCACCGCGCGATGGGCGAGCTGTGCGCTCTGCTCGGCATCGACCGCGTCATCGCTGTCGGTGAGTACGCCCGCGGCATCGCGGACGCCGCACACGAGAGCGCCGAATGGTATCCCGACGCGGAGAGCGCGGTCGATGCGGCGAGAGCTGCGTTCACGGAGGGCAGCGTCCTGCTGTGCAAGGCGTCGCACTCCATGCACTTAGAGAAGATCGTAGAGGAATTGCTCAAGACAACATGATCGAGATCAGCGTAACGGGACTTCAAAAGTCCTTTGATTTGGAAAAGAAAATACTGGACGGACTGACCTTTCAGATCAACTCCGGCGAGCGTGTCGGTCTGCTCGGCAAGAACGGCGCGGGCAAGACGACACTCTTTCGCATCCTCACGGGCGAGATCGACTACGACGCCGGCGAGGTCGCCATCGCGTCGGACCGCCGCGTCGGGCTGATCTCGCAGATACCGGTCTACCCGGCGGGCTATACGGTGGAGGATGTGCTGCAATCCGCCTTCGAGCGCATGAGGCGCATGGCCGACGAGATGGAGCGGCTCTCCGCGCAGATGGCGAACGGCGACGAATCCGAGGAGACGCTGCGCCGCTACGGCGAGCTGTCCGCCCGCTTTGAGGGCCTCGGCGGCTACGACACCGCCACCGCCGTCAATAAGGTGGCCAACGGCCTGTCCATTCCCGCGGATATGCGCACGCGGCTGTTCGACACGCTCTCCGGCGGCGAAAAGACGCGCGTGAACCTCGGCCGCCTGATTTTGGAGGACACGGACATTCTGCTGCTCGACGAGCCGACGAACCACCTCGACCTCCACGCCATCGAGTGGCTGGAGGAATACCTTGCCTCGTTCAAGGGCACGGTCGTCGCCATCTCGCACGACCGCTATTTCCTGGACCGCACCATTACCCGCGTCATCGAGATTTTGGACGGCCACGCGGAGTTCTACAACGGCAACTACAGCTTCTACGCCGTGGAGAAGGAGCGCCGCTATCTGGAGAAAATGCGGCAGTATGAGAAGGAGCAGGCCAAGATCAGGCAGCTCGAGGCCGCGGCGGACAAGCTGCACCTGTGGGCGTTCATGGGCAACGACGCGCTGCACAAGCGCGCGTTTTCGATGGAAAAGCGCATCGAGCGGATGCGCACGACGGACAAGCCCACGCGCGAGAAGAAGATGACCGCGCAGTTCCGGAGCAGCGAATTTCTCGGCGACGAGGTATTGACGCTCAAGGGCGTCGGCAAGTCCTTCGGCGAGCGGACGCTGTTCTCCGGCGTGGACCTCAAGGTCGCCGGCGGCGAGCGCATCGCGCTCATCGGCGACAACGGCACGGGAAAATCCACGCTCATCAAGATGATCATGGGCGAGGAGTACCCCGACGAGGGCCGCATCAAGCTCGGCCCCTCGACGAAGATCGCCTACCTGCCGCAGATCATTCACTTCGACGTGCCGCAGCGCAATCTTGTGGACACGATGCTTTATTCCAAGCGGGACATCACGCCGCAGAAGGCGCGCGACCGTCTGGCGGCGTTCCACTTCCGTGGAGAGGACGTGTTCAAGTCTGTTTCCGTGCTCTCCGGCGGCGAGCAGAGCCGCCTGCGGCTGTGTATGCTGATGGACGACGAGGTGAACTTCCTCATCCTCGACGAGCCGACCAACCACCTCGACATCGCCTCGCGCGAGTGGATCGAGGAGGCGGTGGAGGCCTTCGACGGGACGCTGCTGTTCGTCAGCCACGACCGCTACTTCATCAACCGCTTCGCCACCCGCGTCTGGGAGCTGGAGGAGCAGAGAATCACCGACTACCCGATGGGCTTCGCCCGCTACCGCAAAATAAAGGCGGAGCAGCCGGCGAAAAAGGCAGAGCCGGAAAAGACAGTAAAGGAAAAGAACCTTACGGAAAAGCCGCAGCGCGGCAATAAAAATCAGCAGGCGGCACGCCGCCAGCTGACCATCTGCGAGCGCGAGATCGCGCAGCAGGAGGAGGCGCTCGCCGCGCTGGACGCGCGGCTGGAGGAAGCCGCGTCCGACTATGAGAAATACAGCGCGCTCTACGCCGAAAAGGAGACGCAGGAGCAGAAGCTCACAGAGCTGATGGAGCGCTGGGAGGCGCTCGCCGCCGAGGCGGGCGAATAGGAAAGCGAGAAGCGGCAGGGACGAAAACACGCGAGCGGGGAGGTCGGGACATGAGAGAAAAATGGAAGGCGCTCACAAAACGGGAGCGGTTGCTGTTTGCAGCGGCGCTCGTTTTCCTCGCGCTGGTGGTGCTGCTGCGCTTCGTTCCGGGACTGCGCTTTTCCGCCCTCCTCTGCCTGTGTGCCGCGGCGGTGCTGTTCGTGCTTTTCATGCTGGAGCGCGCCGCACGGCGCGGCAGCCGCGCGGCGGTGTGGGGCAGGCGGGTCCTGCGCGCGCTGCTCGCCGCAGGCTTTGTCCTCTTTGCCGCGTTGGAGACAATGGTCATTCGCGGCTCGCTTGCGGAGAAAACAGACGAACCGGTGAGCGCGGTCATCGTGCTCGGCGCGGGCGTGAACGGCGAAACGCCGTCGCTCACGCTGCGCACGCGCATCGACGCCGCGGCGGCGTATCTGGAGGAGCACCCCGACGTGCCGGTGGTCCTCTCCGGCGGACAGGGGCCGGGCGAGGCCATCACCGAGGCCGAGTGTATGCGCCGCGCGCTGGTGCGCCGCGGCGCGGACGAGAGCCGGCTGTACCCGGAGGAGCGCTCCACCAGCACGCAGGAGAATCTGCGCTACTCGCGGGCGATACTCGAGGAGCTGGGCGTTGATCCGGCACAGCGCGTCGCCATCGTCACCTCGGACTTCCACCTCTGCCGCGCGCGGCTGATGTGGGGCGGCGATACCGCCGCCGTGCCGGCGCATCTGCCCTCCACGCTCTACTTTCAATGCCTGACCGTCAATTACTTTATCCGCGAGGCCTTCGGCCTTGCCGCCTATTTTGTCTACGGAGGTTAACGATGAACAAGGATATTCTGTGCTTGTATTACTCCCGCACGGGACACACAAAATTTGCCATGGAGGAGATCGCTGCCGCGCTTGACTGCGAGTGCGTGGAGATGCGCGACCGCGTGGACCGCGACGGCGCCATCGGCTGGCTGCGCTGCGGGCTGGATGCCATGCGCCGCCGTACCCGCGCGATGGAGCCGTTTGATACGCGCCGCGCCTTACAGGACTACCGGCTCGTCATTCTCGGCACGCCCATCTGGGCGGGACGCTGCTCGAGCATCGCGCGCGGCTTCCTCAAGCGCCGCGGGCTGGAGGTGCAGAACATCGCCTATGTCGTCGTCCACGGCAGCGAGGAGCTGTATAAGGATGTGTGCGACCAGATGGACCAGTACGTCGACCACCCCCACGTGGCGGACGTCTCGCTGCGCATCGGCTCGGCGGGCTATCACTTCTGGCGTGACGAGTTCATCCGCAATGTGACGAACTACATGACGGCGGAGAACTGAAGCAATGTGGGAGAAGCTGGAACAGATCGCGCGCCGCTGCGCGGAGATCGGAGAGCTGCTGACCGTGCCGGAGATCTACGGCGACGCGAAGGAGCTGCGGAGGCTCACGCAGGAGCAGAAGGAGCTTGAGCCGGTCGCGCAGTGCTACGAGGACTATCGCCGCGCGGAGCGGACCATCGCCGAGGCGACGGAGCTGCTCTCCGATGCCGAGCTGCGCGACATGGCGCAGGAGGAGCTGCGGCAGGCGAAGGCGGACAAGGAGCGGCTTTATGAGGAGCTGCGCGTGCTGCTCCTGCCGCGCGACCCGAACGACGGGAAAAACGTCATCATGGAGCTGCGCGGCGGCGTGGGCGGCGAGGAGAGCGCGCTCTTCGCGGCGGACCTCTACCGTATGTACTCCATGTACGCCGAAAAGCACGGCTGGAAGCTCGAGCTTTTGAACTACAACGACACGGAGCTGGGCGGTGTAAAGGAAGCTGACTTTATCCTCAACGGCGCGGGTGCGTGGTCAAGGCTGAAGTTTGAAAGCGGCGTCCACCGCGTGCAGCGCGTACCGGAGACGGAGAGCGGCGGGCGCGTCCACACCTCCACCGCCACGGTCGCGGTGCTGCCGGAGATGGAGGAGGTCGACGTCGACCTCCGACCGGAGGATATTGAGATGCAGGTCTACCGCTCCTCGGGCGCGGGCGGACAGCACGTCAACAAGACGAGCTCTGCCGTGCGGCTGATCCACAAGCCGACGGGCATCGTCGTGGCGTGTCAGGAGGAGCGTTCGCAGGTGCAGAACCGCGCGAAGTGTATGCAGATGCTTGCGAGCAAGCTCTATGAAATGGAGCGTGAGCGTGTGGAGAGCGCCGTGACGAACGAGCGCCGCGCGCAGGTCGGCACCGGGATGCGCAACGAGCGCATCCGCACCTACAACTTCCCACAGAACCGCGTCACCGACCACCGCTTGACGGGGGACAGCAAGAATTTCAACATCGACGCCGTCATCAACGGCGACCTTGACCCGATCATTGACGCGCTGACCATGCAGGCGCAGGCAGAAAAGCTGCGCGAGAGCACGGAGAGCTGAGCGCTTCAGACGCACAGAAGGGGGAACCTTTTTGAACACCCGATACTTTACCATCACCGATCCTGCGCGGGAGAGCGCGGCGGTCGAACAGGCCGCGGACATCCTGCGCCGCGGCGGGCTGCTCGCCATCCCGACCGAGACGGTCTACGGCCTCGGCGCGGACGGACTGAACGCGGACGCCGTGCGGCACATTTTTGAGGCCAAGGGCCGCCCGCAGGATAACCCGCTCATCCTGCACATCCCCGACGCGAGCTGGCTCGCGCGCTACTGCAAGGACGTGCCGGAGACGGCGTACCGCCTTGCCGGGCGCTTCTGGCCCGGGCCGCTGACGATGATACTGCCGAAGGCGGACTGCGTGCCGCTCGTCACCACCGGCGGACTGGAGACCGTCGGGATGCGCTGCCCCGACCACGCGGTGACGCGCGCCATCATCGCCGCCGCAGGCGTTCCGGTCGCCGCGCCGAGCGCCAACACCTCGGGCCGCCCGAGCTGTACGACCGCCGCGCACGTCCGCGAGGACATGGACGGCAGGATCGACGGCGTGGTGGACGGCGGGCCCTGCCGCGTGGGTGTGGAATCGACCATCATCGACTTGACCTGCACGCCGCCGCGCCTGCTGCGCCCGGGCGGACTGCCGCTCGAGGAGCTGCGCGCCGTGCTCGGCGAGGTGGCGGTGGATAAGGCGGTCACGCAGCAGATGGCGGCGGGGGAGAGGCCCCGCGCACCGGGCATGAAGTACCGTCACTACGCACCAAAGGCGCCCGTCACGGTCGTCACCGGCTCGCCCCGCGCGAGCGCGCGGCGGCTGCTTGCCGAGATCGGCGCGCGGGACGGCGTGATCTGCTTCGACGAGTTCGCGCCGCTCTTCACGGGGCACATCGTTCACCGGCTCGGCGCGAGCGGCGACAAGCTCGCGCAGTCGCAGCACGTTTTTGACGCGCTGCGCACCTTCGACGCGACGGACGTGCCCGCCATCTGGGCGCAGTGTCCCGACAGCGCGGGACTTGGCCTCGCCGTCGGCAACCGGCTGAAAAAGGCCGCGGGCTTCCACACGGAGGAGGCGGACGGCGCCTTTGTCCTCGGCATCACCGGCGGCACCGGCGCGGGCAAGACGACGCTGCTGCACGCACTGGAAAGGCGCGGCGCGCTGGTGCTCGACTGCGACGCGGTGTATCACGAAATGCTCCGGAATGACGCGCCGCTGCGCGCCGACCTGACCGCTGCGTTCGGCGATGTCTTCGCCCCCGACGGCGGATTGGACCGGCAAAAGCTGGGCAATATAGTTTTCGGCGACGCCGGCGCGCTCGCGCAGCTCGACACCATCATCTTCCGCCATCTGCCCCGCGCGCTCGCGCGGCGCATGGAGGAAAGCGGCGCGCGGCTCATCGCGCTCGACGCCATCAAGCTCGTGGAGAGCGGCCTCGGCGCGCTCTGCGACGTGACCGTCGCGGTCACCGCGCCGGAGGAGGTGCGCGTGCGCCGCATCATGACGCGCGACGGCATCTCCGAGGACTACGCCCGCGCCCGTGTGCGTGCGCAGCGCAGCGAGGAGGCGTTCTGCGCGGACTGCGACGCGGTCTTTGAAAACAACTACCCGACTCCCGCGCAGACTGCGTTTGCCGCGGAGGAGTTTCTGGATACCATTATTAAAAAATCCAAGGAGGAATGAACCATGGCAGAGAAGAAAAAGAACGAGTGGGCGGAGAAGCTCGCTTATGCGCCCAAGAACGGCTATGAGCGCCTGAGCGCTGAGGAGGAGCGGGCAATGCACGCCTACTGCGAGGACTACAAGGATTTCCTTGACCACGGCAAGACCGAGCGGCTGTGCGTGGAGCACTGCATCGAGCTGGCGGCCGCGCGCGGCTTCGTGCCCTACGAGAAGGGCATGGCGCTCAAGACGGGCGATAAAGTCTACTATAATAACAGGGGTAAAGCAATTATGCTTGCGGTCATCGGCGAACAGGACCTCAGCCACGGCGCGAACATCGGCGCGGCGCACACCGACGCGCCCCGCCTGGACCTCAAGCCCCGCCCGCTCTACGAGGAAGCCGAGATGGCCTATCTCAAGACGCACCACTACGGCGGCATCCGCAAGTACCACTGGGTGACCATCCCGCTCGAGCTGCACGGCGTGGTCGTGCGCGGCGACGGCTCCACGGTCGCCGTCCACATCGGCGCGGACGAGGGCGACCCGCAGTTCATCATCAACGATCTGCTGCCGCACCTCGGCCGCGAGCAGGGCAAAAAGCCGCTCAACGAGGCCATTCCCAGCGAGAGCCTGAACCTGCTCGTCGGCGGCCGTCCGCTCGCGGGCGAGGACTGCTCGGACCGCTTCAAGCTCAACGTCCTCAAGCTCCTCAACGAGAAATACGGCATCGTGGAGGAGGACCTCATCTCCGCCGAGCTGGAGGTCGTGCCCGCCGGCAAGGCGCGCGACATCGGCTTCGACCGCAGCTTCATCGCCTCCTACGGTCACGACGACCGCGTATGCGCCTACGCGGAGCTTGCGGGCATCTTCGACGCGAAGAGCCCGAAGCGCACCGCCGTGTGCATCTTCGCGGACAAGGAGGAGATCGGCTCCGAGGGCGTTTCCGGTATGCTCTCGCAGGCGTTTGACAAGTTCGTGGCGGACCTGTGCGAGGCGCAGAGCGTCGCGCTGCGCGACTGCCTGGCAAACTCCTTCTGCCTGAGTGCGGACGTGACCGCCGCCTACGACCCGAACTTTGCCGACGTGTACGATAAGCGCAACGCCGCCTTTGTCAACTACGGCGTGGGTCTTTGCAAGTACACCGGCGCGGGCGGCAAGTCCGGTGCCTCCGACGCCTCTGCCGAGGTCGTGGGCCGCGTGCGTAAGCTGCTCAACGACAACGGCGTGTTCTGGCAGATGGCCGAGCTCGGCAAGACCGACGCGGGCGGCGGCGGCACAGTCGCCAAGTTCATGGCGCAGCGCAACATCGACACGCTCGACGCGGGCGTTCCCGTGCTCTCCATGCACGCGCCCTACGAGACGGTCGCCAAGCTCGACTGCTATATGACCTACAAGACCATGCGTGTGATCTTTGAGCAGAATTGACGAAAAAACGGCAGGGGAACCACCCTGCCGTTGTCATGCTGTTAGGTTAATGTAAAGAATCTGTAACTTTGCTTGTTTCCGCGCTTAGAGCGTGGTACACTGAGTGTTAAGAAATACAGAAAAGGAAGTTTTGCCATGACGAAGCTCTATACCGACACCTCGGCCAATCTGCCGCTCACGCTGCTGCGCGAGTACGATATCGCGGTCATTCCGTTTTCCTACACGGTCAACGGCATGGCGGAGGACTACAACGAGGAGACGGACTTCGACGGCAAGGCCTTCTACGACGCCATGCGCCGGGGCGCCGAGGTCAAGACCTCAATGGTCAACCCCGCAACGGCGGCGGCGTTCTTTGAACGCGCGCTCGCGCAGGGCGACGATGTGCTCTACGTCGGTATGTCCGGCGGCATCAGCGGCACGGCGCACGCCGCCGCGCTCGCGGCGGAGGAGCTGCGGGAAAAATATCCTCACGCCAAAATCATGACCATCGACACCTACGCCGCCTCCCTCGGCGAGGGCCTGCAGGTGCTCGAGGCGGCGGAGCTGCTGCGCGCGGGCAGGAGCTTTGAGGAGGTCGGTGACCGCATTCTCGCGCGCCGCCCCCACATGTGCCAGTTCTTCACGGTGGACGATCTCAACTACCTCAAGCGCGGCGGGCGCATCTCCGGCGCGGCGGCGCTGGTCGGCTCGGTGCTCGGCATCAAGCCCATCCTGCGCGGCGACGAGACGGGCCACATCGTTTCCTGCGGCAAGGTGCGCGGGAATAAGAAGGCCTACGCCGAGCTGGCGGACTATTTCGACAAGCGCGCGCTGGATAAGACCGCGCGCATCGGCATCGCCCACGCGGACAACCGCGAGGGGACGGATTATCTGCTCGGTCTTCTGCGCGAAAGGGGCTTTACCGGCGAATGCCTCGAGGTCTACTACGAGCCGGTCACCGGCGCGCACGTCGGCCCCGGCACGGTGGCGCTCTTCTTCTACGGCACGGAAAAATAACGGGACACATAGCGGGAAAGCATACGGCGCGCCGTATGCTTTCTCATTTTTCTGCAAATCCTACCTTGTGAGAAAAGAGGAGGGATGCGCCATGACGGAACCGACAAAGCCAAACGAGAACGAGGAGCAGAGGTCTGCGCCCGAGCAGACGCCGCCCATGCATCCCATCGTGGATATGGGAGCCGTGACCACGCGCACCGCGCGCGGCACGGTCTACTGCCTGACGGTCGTCGGGCAGATCGAGGGCCACAGCCTTCTGCCCAATACCGTGAAAACGACCAAGTACGAGCACGTTCTGCCGCTGCTCGCGGCGCTCGACGAGAGCGAGGAGATCGACGGCGTGCTGCTGCTCCTCAACACCTGCGGCGGCGATGTGGAGGCGGGGCTTGCCATCGCCGAGCTGATCGCGGGCATGAGGAAGCCGACCGTTTCGCTCGTGCTCGGCGGGGGACACTCCATCGGTGTGCCGCTGGCCGTCGCGCCGAAGCGCTCGCTCATCGCGCCGAGCGCGTCCATGACCGTCCACCCCATCCGCACGAACGGCACGCTCATCGCCGCGCCGCAGACCTATCACTATTTCGACCGCCTGCAGGAGCGCATCGTGCGCTTCGTGACAAAGAATTCCGGCATATCCGAGAAAAAGCTGCTTGCGCTCATGCTGGCCGCCGAGGACATGGCCGCCGACGTCGGCAGCATCCTCTACGGCGAGGAGGCGGTGGCGGACGGGCTCATCGACCGCGTCGGCACGCTCGCCGACGCCTATGAGGAGCTTTACGCGCTCATCGCCGAGGCCCGTGCGGCGACGAAGCCGCGGCGGAGACGCGCGGCACAGGAAAAATGAAGCGAAAAGACGCCCGACGGGCGTCTTTTTTACACTCTGTTCATCATTCGCTCTTGAAAAACGAGGGGGAAAATGGTATAGTACATAAGTTAAAATATGTCTTTTTCTGCCTATTTTTACTCCCTTGCACAAAGGAGATCACGGAATGTACTTAAAAGCGCTCGAAATTCAAGGATTTAAGAGCTTTCCCGATAAAACCGTATTGAACTTCGGTGAGGATATCACCGCCATCGTCGGCCCCAACGGCAGCGGCAAGTCCAACGTGTCGGACGCGATCCGCTGGGTCATGGGCGAGCAGTCGAGCAAATCGCTGCGCGGCGCGAAGATGGAGGATGTCATCTTCGGCGGCACGGAAAAGCGCAGCCAGATGGGCTTCGCGCAGGTGACGCTCGTGCTCGACAACACCGAGCACATCTTCCCCCGAATGGAGGAGAGCGAGGTCGCCGTCACCCGCCGGTATTACCGCAGCGGCGAGAGTGAATACTACATCAACAAGCAGAGCGTGCGCCTGCGTGACGTGAACGAGCTGTTCATGGATACCGGCATGGGCCGCGAGGGCTATTCCATCGTCGGTCAGGGCAAGATCGACGAGATATTGTCGGTCAAGAGCGCCGACCGCCGCGAGATCTTCGAGGAGGCGGCGGGCATCTCCAAGTTCCGCCACCGCAAGGAGGAGACGGAGCGCAAGCTCGAGCGCACGGAGGAGAACCTCGTGCGCATCAACGACAAGATCGCCGAGCTGGAGCTGCAGGTCGGGCCGCTGCGCTCGCAGGCGGAGAAGGCGAAGAAATATCTGATCCTCCGCGACGAGCTGCGCACACTGGAGATCTCCGTCTGGCTCGAAAACCTGGACAAGATCAAGACCGATTCCATCAAGCTCAACACCGACTATGCTCTTGCCCAGCAGGAGCTGGAGCGCGCGAACGCCGCGCTGGACGAGCTGTACGCCGCCTCCGAGCAGTTTGCGGAAAAGGCACACGCGAACGACATGGAGCAGGAGCGCCTGCGCACCGAGTGCGCCGAGCTGGACGCGAAGCGCAGCGAGGAGGACGCCGCCGTGGCGGTGCTGCGCACGGGCATCGAGCACAACCGCGCGAGCATCGAGCGCGTGGAGAACGACCTGCGCGACCAGTCGGGCCGCGCGGAGAGCCTGACCGCGCAGATCGCTGCGAAGCACGCGCGCATCGAGGAGCTTGCCGCGCAGGCGGCGGAGCTCGAGGAGGAGCTTCGCGCCTTCCTCGCGCAGGCGGAGGAGCTTGCCCGCACGGCCGGCGAGGCCGGCAGCGAGGTCGAGGCTCTGCGCGCGAAGGAAGCGCTGGCGGCCTCCGACGCGGCGGACTGCCGCGCGGACGTGAGCGCGATAAACGCGGGCCTTGCCGAGCTGGCTGAGCGCCGCGCAGCGCTTGAAGCGGAGAGCGAGAGCGTGGACGGTCAGCTGACCGAGAAGCGCAGGGCTGCGTCCGCGTCCCGCCGCGCCCTTGAGGAGGCGCAGGAGGAGGCCGACGCCGTGCGCAACATCATCTCCGGCCATACCCTCAAGATGGAGGGGCGCGTCAAGCGCGAGGAGACGGCGCGGCAGAAGAGCATCGACCTCACGATGGAAAAGAACAACCTTGACTCCCGCATCCACCTTCTGAGCGAGATGGAAAAAGAGTACGAGGGCTTCAATAAGGCGGTCCGTCTGATCATGCAGGCGGCGGAGAAGAACGCGCTGCGCGGCGTGCACGGGCCGGTCGCCAACCTGATGACGACCGACAAGCGCTATGCCGTCGCCATCGAGATCGCTCTCGGCGCGGGGATGCAGAACGTGGTCGTGGACCGCGAGGAGGACGCCAAGAGCGCCATCAACTTCTTAAAGCAGCGCGACGGCGGCCGCGCGACCTTCCTGCCGCTGACCGCCATCCGCGGAGACGTGCTGCGTGAGGCGGGCGTCGAGCGCGAGTACGGCTACGTCGGCGTCGCGTCGCAGCTTGTGCAGTTCGATAAGCGGTACACGGAAATTTTCAACAATCTGCTCGGCCGCACCGTCGTGGTCGAGGATATGGACTGCGGCATCGCCATCGCGAGAAAGTACAGCAATCGTTTCCGCATCGTCACGCTCGACGGGCAGGTCTTGAACCGCGGCGGCAGCATGACCGGCGGCTCGGTGAGCCGCAGCGCGGGCATTTTGAGCCGCGCCAACGAGCTCAAGGAACTGACTGCCCGGCGGGAGGCCTTAACGGAGAAGCTCGATGCCGCGCTCCGCGAGGCGGACGAGGCCAAGCGCGACCTGAACGCCGCGCAGTATGAGCTGGACGTCGCGCGCGAGCAGCAGCGCGGCGCGGAGGACGCGGTGCTCCGCCTGACGGGCGAAAAGAAGCAGTACGATATGCTGCTCGAATCGCTCCGCGCGCGGGAGAGCGACATCGCCGCCGAGCTCGAGAGCATCACCGCGCGCACGGAGGAGCTGAAAAAGGCAGCCGCCGCCCGCGAGGAGGAGATCAAAAAGCACGAGGCCGAGGCCGCACGCTGCCGTGCGGAGAGCGAGGAAAAGCTCGCCGGCCAGAACGAGCTCCAACGTGACAGCGCGCACCTCGGCGACGAGATCGCCGCGCGCAAGAGCACGCTTGCGGGCTTTACCGCCGAGCGGGAGACGACCGAACGTGCGCTGGGCGACCTCGAGACGCTCGCCCAGCAGATGCGCGGCGACGAGGACGGACGCCGTGCGCTCATCGAGGACTACCGCGCGAAGATCAAGGCCGCGGAGGAGGAGATCGCGCAGCATGACGCGGTGACCGCATCTCTGCGCGCCGACGCCGAGAAGCGCAGGGCGGAGCTGGCGGAGCTGGCGGAGGCCAAGCTGACGCTTGAGGGCGAGCGCAGCGCGAACGACCGCAGATACCGCGAGTGCAATGAGCTGCTCTCTCAGACACAGGCTGCTGCGGGCAGGCTCGAGCAGAAGCGTGTTACCGCCGCGATGGAGGAAAAGCAGATATTGGATAAGCTCTGGGAGAGCTACGAGCTGTCCCACTCTGCGGCGCAGGAGCAGCGCATCGAGCTGGAGAGCGTGCCGAAGGCGAGCCGCCGCATCAATGAATTGAAGCGCGAGATCAACGGCCTCGGCAATGTCAACGTCGGCGCCATCGAGGAATTCGACCGCGTGAACACGCGCTATACCTACCTCACCGGACAGCGCGACGATGTGGAAAAGGCCAAGGAGGAGCTGCTGGGCGTCATTGAGAACATCACGAGCGAGATGACGGTCATCTTCAAGGAGCAGTTCGCTCTCATCCGCGAGAGCTTTCAGGAGACCTTCCTCGAGCTCTTCGGCGGTGGTAAGGCCACGCTCGAGCTGGAGGACGAGAACGCCGTGCTCGACTGCGGCATCGAGATCAAGGTCCAGCCGCCGGGCAAGGCGCTCAAGACGCTCTCGCTGCTCTCGGGCGGCGAGAAGGCGTTCGTCGCCATCGCGCTCTACTTCGCCATTCTCAAGGTCCACCCCACGCCGTTCTGCGTGATGGACGAGATCGAGGCGGCGCTCGACGAGCCGAACGTCATCCGCGTGGCGCACTATATGCGCCGCATCTGCGACAAGACGCAGTTCATCGTCATCACCCACCGCCGCGGCACGATGGAGGCCGCCGACGTGCTCTACGGTGTGACGATGCAGGAGCGCGGCGTGAGCAAGGTGCTGACCATCAACATGAACGACATGGCGAAAGAACTGAACATCAAGGGGTAAGACGATGGGTATTTTTGCAAGGATCAAAAAGGCGTGGTACGACAGCATCATCTGGGAGACCATCGACGAGGATTTCTACGACGAGCTGGAGGAGAGCCTGATCATGGCAGACCTCGGCGCGGCGGTCGCGGCGGACGCCGTGAAGGAGCTGCGTAAGGTGGTATACGAAAAGAGCATTCAGCGCGGCGACGACGTTAAGCAGGCGCTGCGCGACATTCTGGAAAAGAAGCTCGAGGTCGGCGATACGAGCCTCGACCTCTCCACAACGCCGAGCGTCGTGCTCATCATCGGCGTGAACGGCGTGGGCAAGACCACGAGCATCGGCAAGCTCGCCAACCGCTACAAAAAGCAGGGCAAGCGCGTGCTGCTGTGCGCGGCGGATACCTTCCGCGCGGCGGCGGCGGACCAGCTCGAGATCTGGGCAGACCGCGCGGGCGTGGAGATCGTGCGCAGCCGCGAGGGTGCCGATCCCGGCGCGGTGCTGTTCGACTCCCTGCAGGCGGCGAAGGCGAGAAATGTGGACGTCGTGTTCTGCGACACGGCGGGCCGCCTGCACAACAAGGCGAACCTGATGCAGGAGCTCTCGAAGCTGCGCAAGATCATCGACCGCGAAACGCCGGACGCCGCCAAGGAGACGCTGCTCGTGCTCGACGCGACCACGGGGCAGAACGGCTTGCAGCAGGCGAAGGTGTTCCGCGAGACGGCGGGCCTGACCGGCATCATTCTTACGAAGCTGGACGGAACGGCGAAGGGCGGCATCTGCGTCGCCATCGCGCAGGAGCTCGGCGTGCCGGTGAAGTTCGTCGGCCTCGGCGAGGGCATCGACGACCTGCAGCCCTTTGACGCGAAGGAGTATGTCAACGCGCTCATCTGAGCGCGCCGGATGAACAGGGAGGCACGGCATGGAGATCACGAACATTTGCCCCTACTGCGGAGGGAAAATGCGCGAGGGCGCGCTCCCCGCGTACAAGTACGCGCTTACATGGTGTCCGCGCAATGAGCAGGGCGGCATCGTGGAGGGGGAACCCGTTCGGCTGAGCAAGACGCCTGTACTCGGAGGCGTCTATGCACCCGCGCGTTACTGCGAGAGCTGCCGCGTGATGATCGTTCCCGTGCCGGAGATCGAGACCTTTTCAGACAAGGCCGGCAAATGGCTGGATAAAACGCTCGGCTCGCTCGGCGACAGGATAGACCTTGCGGCGGAGCGCCGCGAGGAGGAAAAGGCCGCGCGGGAGAGAGAAGAAAAACGGAACAAGGACCCGTGGGAGGTATAGCATGAAGCTGGTATTGGCAACGCAGAACCCTAAGAAATTAAAGGAAATGAACGAGATCCTGAGCCATCTCGGCGTGGAGGTCGTGAGCGAGGCGGAGCTGGGTGTGAGGATCGAGGTCGAGGAGACCGGCGAGACCTTCACCGACAACGCCCGCCTGAAAGCGACGGCGGTGATGCAGGCGACCGGCCTGCCCGCCGTGGCGGACGACTCCGGCCTCTGCGTGGACGCGCTCAACGGCGGCCCCGGCGTGTACAGCGCGCGCTTCGGCGGCGAGGGACTGGACGACAAGGGCCGCTACACGCTGCTCCTCGAGATGCTGCGCGGGCAGACCGACCGCGCCGCGCACTTCCACACCTCCATCGTCTGCGCGTTCCCAAACGGCGACGAGCTGGTGTGCGAGGGCGAGTGCCCGGGCACCATCGCGTTCGCGCCGATGGGCGAGGGCGGCTTCGGCTACGACCCCGTATTCTTTGTGCCTGAGCTGCGCAAGACCTTCGGCCAGCTCACGGCGGAGGAAAAGGCGTCCGTCTCGCATCGCGGGAAAGCGCTGCGCGCCTTTGCCGCGGCACTCGACGACTATCTGAAAGGAAACGAATAAATGGAACTGACCGGAAAGCAGCGCGCCCAGCTGCGCGCCATGGCGAATGAGCTGGAGCCCATCGTCCACATCGGCAAGGACGGCATCGGCGAGAATCTCGTCAAGCAGGCGAACGACGCGCTTGAGGCGCGCGAGCTCATCAAGTGCCGCGTGCTCGATAACAGTATGCTCACCGCGCGCGAGGCCTGCGACGAGCTCAGCCGCCTCACCCGCTCCGAGCAGGTGCAGGTCATCGGCACGAAATTCGTGCTCTATCGCGAGACGCACGCCAAGCCCAAGGAAAAGCGCATCGCGCTCGTGAAGGATAAGAAGAAAAAGACCGTCTGAACAGGACGATAAAGAGGGATTTTCATTGAAGATCGGAATTTACGGCGGCAGCTTCAACCCGCCGCATCTGGGGCACCAGAACGCCGCCGTCGAGGCGGCGGAGAAGTGCGCGCTGGATAAGCTCCTGCTCATTCCGGCGGGCATCCCGCCGCACAAGGTGATGGAGCAGGGGAGCCCCGCGAACGAACACCGCCTCGCCATGACGCGGCTCATGGGCGGACAGGCCGCGCTTCAAAGCGGCGTCGAGGTCGAGGTGCTCGACCTCGAGATGGCGCGCGAGGGCAAGAGCTATACCGTCGATACACTCCGCGCCCTGCGCCGGCAGTACCCCAACGACGAGCTGCTGCTCTTTATGGGGACGGATATGTTCTTCTCCTTTGAGGGCTGGCGCGCGCCGGAGGAGATCGCGGAGCTTGCGAAGATCGTCGCCTTTTATCGGAATGAAAGCGACACCGCCGCGGCCTTCGCCGCACAGGCAGAGAAGCTCCGTGCGCGCTTCGGCGGCAGCTTTGAAGCGCTCGCGCTCGACCGCGTGATCGAGGTCTCCTCGACCGCGCTGCGCGCGGGCATGGCAAGCGGCACGAGCGAAGCGATGCTCGAGCCGCAGGTCTACGGCTATATCCTGCGCGAGCATTTATATGGAACAAATCTTGATCTCAAGCGTCTAACGGTACAGCAGCTCCGTCCCATCGCGCTGAGTTATCTCAAGGCGAAGCGCTGCGCCCATGTGCTCGGCACGGCGGCGACGGCGGTGAAGCTGGCAGAGAAATACGGCGCGGACGTTCACCGTGCGGAGGTCGCGGGACTGCTGCACGACTGCACAAAGAAGCTCTCGATGCCGGAGCAGCTCGCGCTGTGCGAGAAGTACGGCATCGCGCTCGACGCGCTGGAGAAAAAGGCACTCAAGCTGCTCCACGCCAAGACCGGCGCGGCGCTCGCGCGGGACGTGTTCGGCGTGGACGATGAAATTTACAATGCGATCCTCTGGCATACGACCGGAAAGCCGGACATGACGGTGCTGGAAAAGGTTATCTACCTCGCGGACTTCATCGAGCCGACGCGCGATTTTCCGGGCGTGGACGCGCTGCGGAGGACCGTGTGGGAGGATCTGGACCGCGGGCTTCTGATGGGCCTTGAAATGACGGTCGAGGAAATGAAGGAGATGGGGAACCCCATCCACGTCAACACCCTGGCGGCACGTGATTATCTGAAAGGAAAGACAAATGAAGGGAAAGCGGGAAGCGGACAACAACTTTAACTTCAATTTCAAATCGGAAAAGCTCGACGAGCTGCGCTCCCGCGTGGACGCGGCCTTCGACGAGCACGGCGACGAGGCGTGGGAGCAGATCAAGGGCATTTTCACCCACCCCAAAAGACTGCTCGTCGCCGCGCTGGCGGCGGTGCTGCTCGTCGGCGTGATCACCGTCGGCGGCTATCTGCTGAAGATCCGCGCGCCGGAGCTGCCGAACAAGGACAATACGCAGAAGGATCCCAACCGGCCGCAGGTCGATGAGATCGACTACGGCGACGGTGTGCGTCCGCGCGTGAGCGGCGAGCGGAAAAGCAAGGACTTCTACACGGTCCTTGTGCTCGGCCGCGACACGGGCGGAGGCGGCAACACCGACACGATGCTGCTCGCGAGCTACGACGTGACGAACCAGAAGGCGACGGTCATGTCCATCCCGCGCGACACGATGGTGAACGTCCCGTGGGATGTGAAGAAGATCAACTCCGTCTACAACTACTACGGCGGGGGCGATAAGGGCATCAAGGCGCTCTATAAGGAGATCTCCCAGCTCGTCGGCTTTGAGCCGGACTATCAGGTGGTCGTGGAGTGGGAGGCCGTCGGCGCGATCGTGGAGGCCATCGGCGGCGTGTACTTCGACGTGCCCTACAACATGGACTACCATGACCAATATCAGGATCTTGTCATCGAGCAGGAAAAGGGCTACCGCAAGCTCAACGGCGACGACGCCATGCAGGTTATCCGCTGGCGCAAGAACGACTCCAAAAGCCCCTACGGCAACCCGCAGATCGGCGACAGCGGGCGTATGCAGATCCAGCAGGATTTTCTCAAGGCGGTCATCAAGCAGCTTCTGCAGCTCGAGAACGTGCCCAACCTCGGTAAGCTCGCCGAGGTGTTCCGGGAGAATGTGGAGACCGACCTCTCCTTTGAAAACATCCTCTGGTTCGGCAAGCGGGCGGTGATCGGCGGCCTTTCGCTGGAGGACGTGAGCTTCATGACCATGCCGTGGACGGGCATATACGTCTACAGCCGCACGCTCAGCGCCGAGTACGGCAGGACGATGAAGCTCGACTATGTGGTGCCGCAGGCCAACGCGCTGCTGGATCTGGTGAACGATTCCCTCAGTCCGTTCACGGAGAAATTCACGCTGCGCGATCTGGATATCATGTCCGTCAACGCGGACGGCTCGCTCGCCTCCTCCACCGGACGGGTGGAGGACAGCAAGGCGGCGGCCGCGCCGCCGGTGTTCGTTGATCCGTACACGGGAAGGATCGCGAACAGCTCGGAGAGCATGGGCGGCGAAACGGAAGAAAACGATCCGCCGGCAGAGGTGACCTCGGGGAGCCTGACGGTCATCGGCGAGGCGACGGGAAACGAATAAATCGGAAAGGGAAAAGAGAATGGTAAACGCAAAGGAAATGGCGCTTGCGGCCGCCAAGGCGCTCGACAGCAAGAAGGGCCGCGACATCAAGGTGCTGGAGATCGACAAGATCACCACGCTGGCGGATTATTTTGTCATCTGCTCCGGCGGCAGCAACACGCAGATCAACGCGCTGTGCGACGAGGTGGAAAAGGAGCTGGATCAGCTCGGCGAGCAGCCCATTCACCGCGAGGGCTATCGCGGCGGCACATGGGTGCTGCTGGACTACGGCTGCGTGGCGGTCCATGTGTTCAATGAGGAGGCCCGCGCGTTCTACGGGCTGGAGCGTCTGTGGAGCGACGGCCACGCGCTGGACCTCACCGGCGTGCTGACGCCGGACGCGGCAAAATAAAAGCGTAATAGAAGCGACTATGGAAATACAGAAGGAGAAAGTCATGAAGTACGATTTCGCAGCCATTGAGAAAAAATGGCAGGACAAGTGGGAGCAGGAAAAGCCCTACGCCGCCGTGACCGGCGATCCGAGACCGAAATTCTACGGGCTCATCGAGTTCCCGTACCCTTCCGCCGCCGGATTGCACGTCGGCCATCCGCGCCCCTTTACGGCAATGGACATCATCTGCCGCAAGAAGCGGATGCAGGGCTACAACGTCCTCAATCCCATCGGCTTTGACGCCTTCGGCCTGCCGACCGAGAACTTTGCCATCAAGAACCACATCCATCCCGCCATCGTCACGCAGCAGAACATCAAGAACTTCACCCGCCAGCTCAAGATGCTCGGCTACGGCTTCGACTGGGACCGTGTGGTGGACACCACCGACCCCAATTACTACAAGTGGACGCAGTGGATCTTCCTGCAGATGTTCAAGCATGACCTGGCCTACAAGACCACCATGCCCGTCAACTGGTGCACGAGCTGCAAGTGCGTGCTGGCAAACGAGGAGGTCGTCGAGGGTGTTTGCGAGCGCTGCGGCAGCGAGGTCATCCGCAAGGAAAAGAGCCAGTGGATGCTGCGCATCACGAAGTACGCCGACCGCCTGATCGACGATCTGGACGATGTGGACTTCATCGAGCGCGTCAAGACCCAGCAGCGCAACTGGATCGGCCGCTCCACCGGTACGGAGGTCACCTTCAAGACCAACACCGAGGACGACATCACCGTCTATACCACCCGTGTGGATACGCTCTTCGGCGTGACCTACACGGTCATCTCTCCCGAGCACCCGCTGCTCAAGAAGTGGCAGCCCCTTATCAAGAACTGGGACGAGGTCGCCGCCTATCAGGAGGCCGCCGCCCGCAAGAGCGACTTCGAACGCGGCGAGCTCAATAAGGACAAGACCGGCGTGCGCCTCGACGGCATCGAGGTCATCAACCCCGCCAACGGCAAGGTCGTGCCGATGTTCGTCTCCGACTACGTTCTGATGGGCTACGGCACCGGCATCGTCATGGGCGTTCCGGGCCATGACCAGCGCGACTGGGACTTCGCCACCGCATTCCATATCCCCATCGTCGAGGTGGTCGAGGGCGGCGACATCACCAAGGAAGCCTTCACGCTCAAGGACGATACGGGCATCATGGTCAACTCCGGCTTCCTCAACGGTATGACCGTCAAGGAGGCTATCCCCGCGATGAAGCAGTATGCCATCGAGCAGGGCTGGGGCCATGAGAAGGTCAACTACAAGCTGCGTGACTGGGTGTTCTCCCGCCAGCGCTATTGGGGCGAGCCTATTCCTCTGGTCAACTGCCCGACGTGTGGCTGGGTGCCCGTTCCCGAGGAGGAGCTGCCGCTCGTTCTGCCGCAGGTCGAGAGCTACGAGCCGACCGACGACGGCGAGAGCCCCATCTCCAAGATGACCGACTGGGTCAACACCAAGTGCCCGAAGTGCGGCGGCCCCGCCAAGCGCGAGACCGACACCATGCCGCAGTGGGCGGGGTCGAGCTGGTACTTCCTGCGCTATATGGACCCGCACAACGACAAGGCGCTCGTCTCCCACGAGGCGGAGAATTACTGGGGCCCTGTGGACTGGTACAACGGCGGCATGGAGCACACCACGCTTCACCTGCTCTACTCCCGCTTCTGGCATAAGTTCCTGTACGACATCGGCGTCGTGCACACCAAGGAGCCCTACGCCAAGCGCACGAGCCACGGCATGATCCTCGGCCAGAACCCGCACTACGTCGGCAACGTCTCCACGCAGGAGGAGAAGGACGCTCTCATTGCCAAGTACGGCAATCAGGCGCTGCGTCCGGCGGTGAAGATGTCGAAGTCCCTCGGCAACGTCGTCAATCCCGACGATGTGGTCAAGGCCTACGGTGCGGACACCATGCGCCTTTATATCATGTTCATCGGCGACTTCGAAAAGGTCGCGACCTGGTCCGACGACGCGGTGAAGGGCTGCAAGCGCTTCCTCGACCGCGTGTGGAACCTCGCGGAGATGACGACGGCGGACAAGGCCGTTTCCGAGAAGAACGAGCCCATCATCCACAAGACCATCAAGAAGGTCACGGACGACATCGACACGCTCAAGATGAACACCGCCATCGCCGCGCTCATGACGATGGTCAACGAGTTCTACGCCAACGGCCTCACCCGCGGCGATTTTGAGAAGCTGCTGCTCATGCTCTCGCCCTTCGCGCCGCACATGGTCGAGGAGCTGTGGGAGCAGCTCGGCTGCGCCGCTGAGTACGGCAAGATGGCCATGCAGATGCCCTGGCCGGAGTACGACGAGAGCAAGACCGTCGCCGCCCACACCGAGATGGCGGTGCAGGTCAACGGCAAGCTCAAGGGCACCGTCACCGTGGCGATGGACAGCGAGCAGGATGCCGTCGTCGAGGCTGCCCGTCAGGTCGAGAAGATCGCCAAGGCGCTCGACGGAATGCAGATCGTCAAGGCCATTTTCGTCAAGAATAAGCTCATCAACCTGATCGTCAAGCCGCAGTGAGCGAATTTCTGCGAAAAAACGAAAAAGGATATTGACAAGCCGGCGGTTTTTCAATATAATACCCACGTTAGTCATGTCAATGACTCTTAAAGAGCACCCAGGAAACAGCCGGGTGCATCGGAGGGAGGGAAAACATAAATGTCCGAGGTCCATGTCAAGGAAGGCGAGAGCCTGGACAGCGCTCTGAAGAGATTCAAGAGAAGCTGCGCCAAGGCCGGCGTTCTGGCGGAGGTCCGCAAGCGCGAGTGCTATGAAAGCCCGAGTGTGAAGCGCCGCAAGAAGAGCGAGGCTGCCCGTAAGAACCGCAATAAGCGCTATTACTAATTTTGCTTCAAAAAGAAAGAGCATCACAAGGCTTAAGCCCCATAGGTACACAATGTGAACCTATGGGGCTTAAGCTGTGTGTGGGGAAAGAGCGGTTTTATGGAACAGATGCCATAAGACCGCTCTTAAAAATATTCAAAAGGAAGTCGACATAAGAGACAGCCAAAAAACAAACATAGGCGACAAAATATTTCGAGCCCCTTACGGAATATATTTCATGCCCCATTGCGAAATGGCGTAAAAGACAGGCAGCAGATCCCGTCCCTTCTCCGTCAGAGAGTATTCCACCCTCAGCGGCATTTCGTTGTACTGGATGCGCTGGATTAGCTCGTTGGTCTCCAGCTCCTTCAGGGCATTAGTAAGGGCGGCGTTGGTAATAGGTTTTAGCATCTTCTTCAGCTCCCCAAAACGCATCGGGGATTTGATGCACAACTCGTAGAGAATTTGTAGTTTCCATTTTCCCTGAAGCATCTGGATTACCGGCGTAACTGGGCAGTTTCCGTTCTCCGTCAGGATTACGCTGCCCACTTTCTCAGTAAATTCCTCATAGGTCATGATGATATTTTACTCCATTCTACAAGTAGTATCTTTTTTGATACCAGATATAAACGATTTGAGTACTTGAACGAATATTGCTATTAGGTATAATTAATATATCATGAGTTGGCCGTGGGGTCAATGAATGAAATTTGTCAGAAAGGTCTGAACCATATGAAGGAATTAAACATCATGGAAGCAACCGTCTATACCTCTCCCAATCCACTGACTTTGATCTGTTCTCTGAATGAGGATGGCACTACCAACTTGGCACCCTTCTGCTTTGTTTCCTATCTCTCTTTCAATCCGCCGATGATCGGGTTTGCCGCAGGAAAGCAGTCCCACACCGGCAAACGTGTGCGGGAGACTGGTAAAGTCATCGTTACGGTCCCCGGCAAAAGTCTGGCCGGGGCAGTGATGGCCTGCGGCGGCTCCACCGGTGCCAAGGTCAACAAGGTGGCTGAAAATCATATCGAAATGAAGTCAGTGGACGGCAGCGAAATCCAGATCCCGGCGGACACCCGGCTGGCTATGACGGCGACCCTGCAGCAGTCCGTGGAGGTGGGCGACCACATCCTGCACATCTGCCAGGTAGACAAGTTCCTGGGCGATGAGGACAAGAAGGGCCTGTATGCCTGGAACGGCTTTGGAAAGGTTGCGCCTGCGACAGAAGGCTGAATCTTAAAGCAGGAAGGAGGCGTCTGCGGTGGCCGTCTGCATCAAGGACTGTATTCAGAACATGAATTTGGTGATTGGCTGTCCCATTGGCTGCAGCTACTGCTACGCCAGAAACAATGTCCGTCGGTTCCACATGATCGATGACTTTGAAAAACCGGAGTTCTTCCCAGGTAAGTTGCGGCTGATGGAGAAGAAGCGTCCTCAAAATTTCCTGCTCACCGGCATGAGCGATTTTGCCCACTGGCAGACAGAGTGGCGGGATCAGGTATTTTCCAAAATGGCTGAAAACCCACAGCACCAGTATCTGTTCTTGACCAAGAGGCCGGAGGACATCGTCTTTTCCACCCTATTAGACAATGCCTGGTTTGGCGTGACGGTCACCTCCAGCAGGGAGAAAGGCCGCATCCAGACTTTGCGGGAGCACATCAGCGGTGGACGTTACCATGTAACCTTTGAACCCATGTTTGATGATATTGGCATGGTGGATCTCGCCGGGATTGATTGGATCGTCATCGGTACCGAGACCGGACACAGGAAAGGCAAAGCCGTATCAAAGCCGGAATGGGTGTGGAACCTGACCCACCAGGCCCATGCACTGGGTATCCCCGTATTCATGAAAGAGGATCTGCTTTCCATCATAGGCGAGGAACAGATGGTACAGGAGCTGCCCCCGGCCTTCTGCCGGGTATTGGAGGAACAGAAAACATGGCAGAAGTGAACAACAGCGGCATCTTGATCCGAGATGTGGAGACGAAAAACATCATGACCAAATCCACCCTGCCGGTAGGCGGGTACTCGATGAACCCCTATGTAGGCTGCACCCACGGCTGTAAGTACTGCTACGCCTCGTTTATGAAGCGATTTACCGGGCATACCGAACCATGGGGCACCTTTCTGGATGTGAAACACTGGCCTGCCATTAAAAATCCCCGGAAGTATGCCGGGCAGCGTGTGGTCATCGGCTCGGTGACAGACGGATACCTGCCTCAGGAGGAGCAGTTCGGCAATACCCGCAGGCTGTTGGAGCAACTGAAAGGAAGCGGCGCGGAGATTCTGATCTGTACCAAATCCGACCTGGTGGTGCGGGACATCGACTTGCTGAAAGAGATGGGAAAGGTCACCGTCTCCTGGTCGATCAACACACTGGATGAGGGTTTCAAAAACGATATGGACAATGCCGTCAGCATTAAGCGGCGGTTGAACGCCATGAAACAGGTCTATGACGCAGGCATCCGCACCGTCTGCTTTATCGCTCCGGTTTTTCCTGGCATCACGGATTTTGAGGCCATCTTCCACCGGGTGAAAGACCAGTGCGACTTGGTTTGGCTGGAAAATCTGAACCTGCGGGGCGGCTTCAAAAAAGACATCTTGGACTATATTCAGGAGAAATACCCTGACCTCATGCCGCTGTACGACGCCATCTACAACAAGGGAGACAGAATCTACTTCCGTGGCCTGGAAGAGCAGGCGGAGCGCCTCGCGAGAGAATATGGTTGTCCCTTTGTGGACAACGAACTGCCCTACGGCCGGGCGGAGCCGGGGCATCCGGTCATTGTGGATTATTTTTACCATGAGGAAGTACGCGGCTCAGAGAACACTGGGAAACGAACTCAAAAAGCATGATTTTTTATGGAGGGCTGCTAACTCATAGATAAGCCCTCAAAAGGAGATCAAACATGAAGATTCAGCAAATTCGTAACGCCACCATTCGCATTGAATGTGCAGGCAAACATTTTTTGATCGACCCTTGGTTTCAAAAGAAGGGTACTGGTATGAGCGCACCCTCTCCTGATCCGGAGAAGGCGAAAATTCCATCCCCTACCACGGAACTTCCTTTTCCTGTGGAGCAGATCATGGAAGGGATCGATGCTATGATTGTCACCCATATCCATCCAGACCATTTTGACCCGGAAACAGCAGCAATGCTGGACAAAAACATTCCTGTTTTCGCTGCAAATGAAGAAACCAAATCCAAAATTGAAGGATTCGGCTACACTTCCGTCATGGTACTCAAGGATGAAGGGACTGACTTTGACGGCGTGGTTCTCATCCGCACGGAAGCCATGCATGGAGAGTCACCTGACCAGGCGGCCGGGCCGGTCTGCGGCATCGTTCTTCAAGCGGCTGAGGAGCCTGTCCTGTATGTGGCTGGGGATACTGTGTACTATAAAGGGGTTGAACGGGCTTTGGAACAATATCGCCCGGACGTGGTGGTGCTCAATGCCTGCGGCGCGGAGCTGATGGGGCTTGGACGCCTTATCATGGGGGCCGAGGATGTTTTGAAGGTATGCGAGGCCGCACCAGATGCCACAATCATCGCCAGTCATATGGATGCTGTCAATCATGCAACCGTCAGCCGCGCTGGACTCCGTGAATTTTTGAATGAACATGGGAAAGGCGAGCGCATCCTGATTCCGGAGGATGGAGAGATCATGGAGTTTCCCGGAAAGTGATTACACTGTGTTGTGATGTTTAAGGTCGGCAAGTACATTAAATATTATGGCATTTGGATAATCGTCAACGCATCTTCTTCCGACAATTTCCCGGCCAAGTAGTCATCCCTTGCCCTGACCGCCCGATCCAGCCACTGGTAGTACTCCTCGTAACTCAGATCCTTTTCAGACGGCTCCTTGTTGAGAAATTCCGCCCGCTCATAGCGTTTATACATCCGCCGCTTGGCCCGGTCAAACTCCTCCACCACGCTGATCTGAGCGACCTTCTGCCGGTGCTTGAGCACTGGCCCCCACTCCTTGCAGGTCTTGCCGTCCTTCAAAATTCGGTCACAGTAGAGGGTTTTCTTCTTCGTTTTCGGGATGAAATACCGCCCGCAGCAATGGCACCACGCGACGGCGGGATGGCAGGAAACAAACTGCAGGAGCAGGAAGTGGTAATAGTCCACAGCGGAGCGGAAGTGATATTGGGTGGTCAAACCATCTCCCTCCCAGCGCAGGATCGAGCGCACGGGAACCTCCCACAGTGTGTCGTACTTGTCCGAAATGAGAGGCTCTCCAGCCTGCATATCATGTAGCACCTCGTTGACCACAAACTGGAACTGCATGATTTCCGTCAAAATGGTGAGGATCTTCCTGCTGGCCCGGAAGGGATACATGGCGGTTCCGTCATCCGGTGGGACTTCATCTTCCAGCTGTGCGCGGAGCAGTGTTCCATGCAGAGGATTCTCCTGCTCCAGAGTGGAGGCCAAATCCTCCACGGTGTCGAGCATAAACTGAAACAAGGTCATATTGGCCAGACCGCCGTGGTCATTATGCATCAGGATCGCCCTGGCCTGGGAGCGGATCTGATCCACCACTGCCGCATACGGTTCAAAAATCAATTCAGAGAACAATAAAATTTCATCTGAGATTTTGGTTTCAGCCAGAGGGACTTCGCCGGATATCCCGGCGAGGTCTCTTTTTATCTTCCCCCCTGGCAGCAGTTCGACATACACGCCATGTTCCGCACTCATTGCCCGCCCTCCTCTGTCTCAAAGTGAACTTGTCTCCAAAAGGCAAGGATCACTTGTAGATTTCGCAGCGCCGTTCTCTTCTGTATTCTAACATAGGCGGGGAATAAAACCAACTGACAATACAGCGGATAAGGAGGCGTTTACGACATGAAACTCAACACGATCAATGGGGCTGCTCTGATGAGCCAGCCCCTGCGTCCGCCAAACTTTGTGGTGGACAGCCTGCTCGCCCAAGGGCTGCATATCCTGGCGGGCTCCCCCAAGGTGGGCAAGTCCTGGCTGGCCCTGTGGCTGGCGGTGATGGTGGCCAGGGGAGAACCAGTCTGGGACATGGCCACCAGACAGGGCCACACCCTCTATCTCTGCCTGGAGGATTCTGTGCTCCGTATCCAGAACCGGCTCTTCGAGATCACGGAGGACGCGCCGGAGAGCGTCCACTTCTGCACGGAGTGCGCCCCCATCGGGCAGGGGCTGGAGGAACAGATCGAAACCTTCTCGGTGGAACACCCCGGCACGGTGCTGGTCATCATCGATACCCTGCAGATGGTTCGTCCCATCCACGACGCCACCTACGCTAACGACTACCGGGATCTATCCGTGCTGAAACGGCTGGCAGATCATCTGGGCCTTGCCATCCTGCTGATCCACCATCTGCGGAAGGAGAAGGCGGAGGACGTGTTTCACCGCATCTCCGGCACCACCGCCATCAGCGGAGCGGTGGATTCCAGCTCCACCCTGGTGGAGGAACGGCGGGGTAGCGGACGGGCAAAGCTGACGTGTATCGGTAGAGACATCGAGTACCGGGAGCTGGAACTGGAGCGGAACGCCGACAATGTGTGGGAGCTGCTCTCCGACAGCAGGACACAGCCGGAGCTGCTGGAGGGCCAGATCGCAGTTCTTCTCTCTGAATTTTTGAAAGAGCAGAGCGAATTTATCGGCACTCCCACAGAGCTTTCCCAGAGGATCGACCCTGATAGACAGAGGAGCATCACGCCGAAGAAGGTCTCTCGGCTGATCCTGCAAAGCGTTGATGCTCTAAGAAAAGCTCATATCAAAGCCACCATCCGCCGAAGCAATGGAAAGCGGATTATTGAACTCCATAGTGCCGATAGTGACGATACCGCGGCCCCCAAAGAAATCGGCACTATCGACCCTGTTGGTCAAACCGTTGGAGGCGGTAAGCCCGACCCTGCCGAGGGAGATTCCTCCCTTTCGGGAGGGCAAGCATCGCGTCCGGCTATACGCCGGCCGCAGTTCCGGGGCACTGCCCCGGCCCCCAACCCCTGAAGGGGAGGAAGGAGCGTCAATGCAGAGAGAAAAGAAAACGGAGATCATCACCCTCCGAGTAACGCCGCAAGTCAAAGAGCGCATCAGGGCTAAGGCCCAGGAACTGAGTCTGACCGTCACCGACTACCTGTGCCTCTGTGGGCTGGGCAAGAGGATCATCTGGGTAGAAGGACTGGACAAGGTGCTGTCCGAACTGAAAGCCCAGGGGCGGAATCTCAACCAGCTCACCACCCTGGCCAACATGGGGAAGGTCACCGTGGTGTACGGGGACAGGCTGGCGGAGAGCTACGCTCAGGTTAGTGAACAGCTCTACCAGCTCCTGCGGGAGGTGACTTGAGATGGCAACTTTCACCGCCGTCAAGAACCGGGGCGGAGGCCGAGGCACGTTGGGCGGGGTACTGCGGTACACCCAGCAGGACGAAAAGACGCTGTGGGAGGGGCAGCGGCTGGTGACTGGCTGGAACTGCACCGCCCAATCCGCCCTCTCCGAGATGCGGCTCACCAAGGAGCGGTATCGGAAAACGGACGGGAGGCAGTACTACCACTTCGTCCAGTCCTTCGCGGAAACAGATGACCTGACGCCCCAGGAGGCCCACGCCATTGCTCTGGAGTTGGCCCGGCGGGAATTTCCCAGCTTCGAGGTGCTGGTGGCCACCCACATCGACACCGACCATCCGCACAGTCACCTGATCGTCAACAGCGTCAGCTTTCAGGACGGCAGGAAGCTTCACCAGAGTGCCGCCGACCTGCAGGCCCACCGGCTGGCCAGCGACCAGATCTGTGTTGCCCACGGTCTGGACATCCTGCCGCCGCCTGAAAAGCAGGTCAAGCAGAAACGGATGGGCACCCGCGAGTACCGCTCCGCCGCCAAGGGAGAGAGCTGGAAGTTCCGGCTGATGAACACCATCGACCAGTGCATGCGGTACGCCGAAACCCGCGAGGAATTCATCTCCCTGATGGAGAGCGAGGGCTACCAGGTGCGCTGGACAGACGGCCGGAAAAACACCACCTACACCACGCCGGAAGGTATGAAGTGCCGGGATGACCGGCTCCACGAATTGAAGTACACAAAGGAGGTCATGGAACATGAATTCCGAATCCGGGCAGAGATTGTCCGTGGAAGAACTGAAACGGCTGAACCAGGCGCCGGACCCGTCCATACCAGCTACGCCGCCGGACACCCCCACGATGCAGGACTGGGACGATCTGCTGGCGGCGCTCACAGCCCTGTACCGGCTGGAGAGCACCAACAGCGACCGCCTGGAGCGCCTGGAGGCCAGCGTCGGCCCACAGGAGGCCCTGCTTCGGGCGTTAAGCCGGCAGGTGGGGCAGCTCCCCACCCAAGCCCAACTGGAGGCGCTGGCGCGGGATGTGGCCCAAATGAGGGCGGAGCTGAAACAGGCTGGGAAAAAGAGAGAGTTTTCTGTTTCTCCGCCCAGTCTGGAGACGGCGCTGTCCGTCCTGATCTGGCTGGCCCTGATTTTGCTGGGCACGCTGGTGAGCATGGTGGTCTTGCGGACGATCTGGTCCGGCTTGGCCGCTCTCTGGAGCGCGGTGCGGACGCTGATCCCGTGAGGGACGCCACCACCACGCACCAGCATGGCGACCGGAAGGCCCTCCGCAGGGAGAAAGCAAAAAAGATCGCCCTCGGCCACAAGGAGGACGATCATGAGGAAGAACCAACTTGGCAGCAGTCTTTGGGCTGAGGCCAACTGTTTCCCGGTACGGGAAGAAAGGCGAATATGAAAAAAGACTACGAAGTATATCGGGACACAGGCATTCTGGGCGGCTACCACCCGGAGATGGCCGTACTGCGGGAGCAGTGCGGCGGGGAAGTCATGACCACCTTCCGGGATACCAATTATCAGCAGCGGGAGGATCATCTGGAGAGTCAGCGGGAGATGCTTATCCGGGGGAAGGTATTCCATGTGACCTCTGTGTTCCCCAACCAGGCCATAGCGACGCCCACGGATAAGCTGCTCTCCCTGATTGACGCCGAGTTCGCGGATCAGGGCCACAGCGCCTGATGTTTCAGTAGACTTGGGGGAGCCGGTGGGGTATACTGTCCTTACCCCATACCGGCTTGCCCCAGGAAAAGGAGGTTACAGAATATGGCAAGCCAAAAATATAATATCCTCTATGGCCGGCTCAGTCAGGAGGACGAGCGGCAGGGGGAGTCAAATTCCATCCACAACCAAAAGCTTTTTCTGGAGAAGTACGCGGCAGACAATGGGTTTGAGAACACCCTGTTCCTGGCCGACGACGGATACTCCGGCACCAACTTCGACCGGCCCGCGTGGAAGAAGATCGTGGAGATGATCGAGAACGGCGAGGTAGAGACCTTGATCGTCAAGGATCTCAGCCGCCTGGGACGGGAGTACCTGCAGGTGGGCCAGTTGACCGAGCTCTACTTTCCGGAGAAGGGCGTCCGGTTCATCGCGGTCAACGACAGCGTGGATTCCCTGGTGGAGAGCAGCAACGACTTCAACCCCATCCGCAACTGGGCCAACGAGCTCCACGCCAAGGACACCAGCAAAAAGGTGCGGGCCATCAAGAAGATGCAGGCGGAGCGCGGAGAGCGTTCTGGCTCCAAACCACCCTACGGGTACAAGAAGAAGGATAAGGACTCCAAGGAGATCGTGCCGGACGAGTCGACTGCCCCCGTGGTATGCCGGATCTTCGAGCTGTGCGCCGCCGGGAAAGGGCCCAACCAGATCGCCAGAATCCTGACCGGAGAACAGATCCTGAACCCGACCAACCAGTACTACCAGGCTACCGGGACAGCCTGCAACCACCTGGACACGACTCGCCCCTATAGCTGGTGCGGCAAGACGGTGGCAAATATCCTGGAGAACATCGTCTACCTCGGCCACACGCTCAGCATGAAACACACGACGCTCTCCTACAAGAACAAAAAGCAGATCCGCAGACCGGAGAGTGAGCAGATCCTGGTGAAGAACACCCATGCGCCGCTGGTGTCGCAGGAGCTCTGGGAGATCGTCCAGGAGGTGCGCCGCCACAAGCGCCGCCCGCCCAAGTACATGGAGGAGCCGAATCTATTCTCCGGCCTGGTCTACTGCTCCGACTGCGGACAGTACCTGGTGCTGTGCCGGACGGAGAAGATGCGGGAGGATCAGTACTACTTCCGGTGCTCCACCTACGGCAAGAGGGGGAAAGATGCCTGCACGCCCCATCAGATCCGGGAGGCCGACCTGAAACAGATCGTATTGGACGATCTGCGCAGGGTGACCCACTTCGCCCGGATGAAGGAGCGGCAGTTCGCAGAGTACATCAACCAAAAGAACACGCTGGAACTGCGGCGGGAGATCAACCGGGTGCAGAAGGAGCTGGACGCCATGCGCCGCAAGGACGGAGAGCTGAGCGCGCTGTTCAAGCGGCTCTACGAGGACAATGTACTGGGACGTGTGACCAACGAGCAGTTCCGGATGCTCTCCGCCGACTACAACGCCGAGCAGAAGGAGTTGGAGTTGGCTATCCCCACGAAGGAGGAACATCTGGAGCGCCTGAAAGTCTCGGTCGCCCATGTGGACGCCTTCATCGAGAAGGCCAAGCAGTACACCGCCATCGACGAGCTGACGCCCCAGCTGCTGCGGCTGTTTATCCAGCGCATCGAAATTGGGGAGCGGTCGAAGAAACACTCCCGCTCCGCCGGCCAGAGCGTCCGGATCGTATACCGGGATATCGGCGCGCTGGATACGTCCATGCGGGAGGGCGACTCCGCTCCACAGATGACCAAACAAATCACAGAAAAAGAAGAAATCATGCGGTTATTGGCATGAAAACACAGAGGCGGACGGCTTCCGCCGTCCGCCTCTGTGCCTGACAATTCACCCGGTTCAGAAAAGGTACCTATGGGAACCATCAGAACGTGATGCTCTTTCTTTTTGATTTTTAGATCACGCTGCGCTCTGCGCCTCGGTTGCCCGCAGGAAGCGGACAATTCGACGCTCGCTTCGCGCAAAGAGTTTTTTACCACGCGCAGGTCGCGGCAAAAAACGATTGGATTTAATTTGCCGCCTGCGGGCGGCAAATCAGCGCAGGTCGTCCTGCGCGACGGATTTCATTTGGTTTCGCGCCGTGCGGCGCGAAATGACGAGGGCTGCTTGCTATCCTGCGCGGGGCGTGCTATACTCGTGCCAAAGGGAGTGGATACGATGAAGGAACACATTCTGGCCTTTGGCTGCGAGACGATCGCGCCGCTGCTGACGCAGACCTTTGCGCCGCGCAAAATGGCGGTGAAGGCCGTGCCGCTTGCGGACTATGCGCAGACGGTCGGCGCGCTCGCGGGCGCGGCGGATTGCCTGCGCACGGAGGAGGTCTATGCCGGGCTGCCGCTGGGCGAGCCGATGCTCGTGTTCTGCGGCTTCTACGGTGACCGCATGAATCAGGCGCTGAACGCCATGCGACGCACCGGACTGCGCATTCCGTATAAGGCGATGCTGACCGCAGCGAACCGCGGCTGGAGGCCCGCGGAGCTGTTTGCGGAGCTTCAGAAGGAGCACGCGGCGATGACCGCTAAGCGTTGAGCAGCTCCGGCAGGAGGTCGCTGACCTCGGGATACATGAGAAAGGCGGTCTCCATGCCGCGCTCACGTCCGAGCCGGAGCTTGCGCCGCAGCGTTTCGGCGGTGTCGAAGAGAACAAAATGCGCCCGGCCCTGCGCGGTGTAGCTGAAATAATTTGCGCACAGCTCCTCGGAAAAGAAGACCGCCGCGCCGCAGCGCTCCCGCCGTGCGGACAGCTCCTCCGGTGTGAGCGGCGTTCCCTCGCCGCTGCGGCAGGGGAGAACGAAGTCCATCGCAAGGCGCTGACAGTCGAGCGCGACGCGCTGCGTGCCGTAGCGCGCGGCGGCGTCCGAGAGCCGTTCACGCAGCGTCCCGCCGGAAAGCGCGGTGCAGATGAGCACGCTCGCCTCGGGTACGGCAAAGCGCTCTGGCACATAGAGCCGCCGTCCGCTCTGCGCGAGCATCGCGCCGAGCCGCGAGAGAAAGGGAAGACGATCCTCCCGCGCGCCTCCCTCAAAATCCGCGAGCACGCCGCCGAAGCGGCGCGCATGGCACTCGCCGAGGATGGCGCGGCAGAGCATGGGCAGCTCCGGCAGAGGACCGTTGCAGCGGTCGGAGAGACCGAGCAGGCCGCCCTGCGCTCCGCGCGGCAGCTCGCTGCGCAGCAGCCGCCCGCCGTCGCCGACGGCGTAGGCGATGTGGACGAGCGGCACACGGTAGCCGCGGCAGCTTGCGGCCTCCGCCGGCGTGACCGCGAGAAAGACAGACACAGGCGATACCCCCCTTGCAGAAAACGGGAAAAATTGGTAGACTACCAATATAGATATGCACCCGGAAAGGAAACCATGCCGATGCTCCTGACACCTCATTGGGTTTTTGACGATTATACCGCCGTGACGCCGGACTTCCTGTGCGCGCATGGCGTGACGCTGCTGCTCACCGACCTCGACTATACGCTCGCGCCCAAGTCCGTCCGCGAGCCGGACGACGCGGTGCGCGCGTGGCTCGCCGCGCTGGCGGCAGCGGGCGTCACCGTCGCCGTTTTGTCGAACAACCGCAGCCCGCGGCGCGTGCAGCGCTTCTGTGCGGGGCTGGGCATCGACTTCGTGGGCCACGCGCAAAAGCCCTCGCGAAGGGGCTACCGCCGCGCGCTGGAGAAGTTCAAAACGCCGCCCGAGCATACGGCGATGCTCGGCGACAAGCTGCTCACGGATATCCTCGGTGCAAAGCGCAGCGGTGTGCTGGCGCTGATGGTGGAGCCGAAGGGCGGCGCGCGCGGTCCGTGGCAGAAGGTGCTCCATGCCCTGCAGGAGCCGTTCAAGCGCGCGAGCGCGCACGACGAGCGCACGGCGCGGCAATAATTCTGCAAAATTTGGCGCAAGATAGAGAAAACTACTTGCAATGAGACCCTATATGCGGTAAAATACCATAGGTTAAAAACCGATACTTTATGAATTTGAGGAAGTCCGTAGTGATTTCCTCGGGAATATGGAGGAAAAAACTATGGCAACCATTACAGCCGGTGATTTCAGAAACGGCAAGACCTTTGAGATGGACGGCAAGGTCTATCAGGTCGTCGAGTTCCAGCACGTCAAGCCCGGCAAGGGCGCGGCGTTCGTCCGCACCAAGATGCGCAACGTCGAGACCGGCGCGGTCACCGAGACCTCTTTCAACCCCACCGCGAAGTTTGACGAGGCGTTCGTGGAGCGCAAGGACATGGAGTACAGCTACAACGACGGCGATCTTTACTACTTCATGGACCAGGAGACCTATGATATGGTCCCCCTGAACCGCGAGCTGCTCGGCGATGCGTTCCGCTTCGTCAAGGAAAACACCATGTGCAAGGTCCTGTCCGTCAAGGGCCGCGTGTTCGGCATCGAGCCGCCCAACTTCGTTGAGCTGGTCGTTACCAAGTCCGAGCCGGGCGCCAAGGGCGACACCGCCACCAACGTGACCAAGCCCGCCATCGTCGAGACCGGCGCCGAGATCAAGGTCCCCCTGTTCATCAACGAGGGCGACAAGATCCAGATCGACACCCGCACCGGCGAGTACATGGGCCGCGCCAAGTAAAAAAACAAGTCAGCAGGAAACCGTTTGATCTGATCTGAAAGGAGAAGCATTATGGGTATTTCTGAAAAGATTGCTTATCTCAAGGGCCTGATGGAAGGCATGAACGTGGATACGGAGTCCAACGAGGGCAAGCTCTTTGCCGCCGTCGTGGACGTGCTCGATGAGATCGCCCTCGAGGTCGAGGACCTGACCGACGAGGTCATGGAGCTCGGCGACGGGCTGGATGTCATCAGCGACGACCTCTCCGACGTGGAGGACATCGTCTACGACGAGTGGGACGATGACGACGATGACGACGATGATGACGAGGAAGACGAGGAAGAGGAGTGCTACGCCACCACCTGCCCCGAGTGCGAGGAGGAGATCTTCTTCGACGACACCATGCTCGAGGACGGCGAGATCATCTGCCCGAACTGCGGCGCGAAGCTGGAGTTCGACCTCTCCGATCTGGCCGACGCCGCGGACGAGGATAAGGACGAGGAGTAAATCCGCAAAACGAAACGCGCAGCCCTTCGGCTGCGCGTTTTTTTCTTTGCTTTTTCAGAACGGCCGCTTGGCGACCTCGACGATCGTATCCAGCATCCCCTGGATCTGCGGGGTGAGAACCTTGTTCTTGTGATAGATGACCTGGCGGAACTGCGACATTTTGCAGTCCTCGACGCGCACCGCAGCAAGGCTCTTTTCGTGGATGCTCTTTTTCACGGTGTAGAGCGGCAGGACGGTCATGTACGCGGGATTCTCATACAGCAGGCGCAGGGCGAGCACATCGTCCTCCAGCTCGAGGAAGGGACGGATCTCCAGACCCTGACGGGCCAGCTCGGTGTCGAACAGGTCGCGGTAGGCGTTCGTGCGGTTCATCAGGATAAAGGGGTGGTCGACCAGCTCGGCCAGACGGACGCTCTCGCGCGCGGCAAGTGGGTTATCGCGGTTTGTGACCACCACGACCTCCTCCTCGGCCTCAAAGACCTTGACGAACTGCGGGTCGAGCACCTGAGAATCGAGCGTGTAAATGAGGTCGAGCTCGTTTTTGAGCAGCTTGTCCTTGAGCGAGGCGACCATGTCGGCGTGCAGGCGCATCATCACATGGGGGAAGCGTTGATGGAAGGCCGGGACAATGTCGGAGAACGACGCGGTCATAAGGGAATTGAGCGTGCCGACCTGCACCATGCCCGTCAGCTCCGTTTCCTCGGAGGCAAAGACCTGCGCGCGGGCGACGGCGCTGACGATATCGCGGGCATAGGAGATGAAGTTCTTGCCGTACTGCGTGATGGAGACGTTCTTCCCGATGCGGTCAAACAGACGCACACCCAGCTCGCGCTCAAGCTGCTGGATCTGCACGGTGACGGCGGACTGGGAATAGTCCAGCGCCTCGGCAGCCTTGGAGAAGCTGTTGAGCTCGGTGACCTTCAGAAATGTGACAAGATTGCGGATCTCCATGTGCGTGTATCTCCGGTTTCAAAAAAATTAAATGATTCTTCAAATATACTAATAAAAAGGATGAATGTTGTCAAGACCATTCCGAAAAGAAAAAAGGGCGTCTGCCCTTTTTTCTTACTGCTTGGAGGAGAGATAGTAGTCGCTCTCGCCGGGATGGTAGAACGGACAGGCAGGGTAGTCTCCGCGCAGGAATTGGGCCATTTCGTCCTCGTCCAGCTCGGCGCCCTGCTCGCAGGTGTAGCAGTCGTACTCCTCGTCATAGACGTAGTTCATGCAGTCCTCGCAGCGGCTCTGCTTCGCCATCGCGCGCCCTCCTCAGTCCTTGTACTCGATGTGCAGCAGCTCGTGCGCGCGGTCGGCGAGACCGTTTGCGTACATCGCGTCGATGACCGGGTTGCGCTCGCTGCGCTTGAACATGGCGCTGCGGTCGATCTCGTAGAGCCCCTGCGCGCGCTGGAGCTTTTTCGCCATCAGGGCGTAGGGCTGGCCCGCGCCGCCGACGCAGCCGGTGCGGCAGGACATGACCTCGACAAGGTCCGCCTGCACCTCGCCGCTCCGGATCTGATCGAGCAGCTTCGCGGCGCTGCCGAGCCCGTGGACGATGGCGGCGCGCACCTTGCGGCCGTTGATCGTGACCTCGGCGAAGCGGACGGCGTCCGTGCCGCGGAGGCCGCTGTGCTCGATGGTGCGCAGGGCGTTCTTGCTCTTGTCGGGGGTGCAGCAGCGGATGACTGCCTCAGCCACGCCGCCGCTCGTGCCGAAGATCTCCGCCGCGCCGGAGCCCATGCCGTAGGGCAGGTCGGGGGATTCCTTCTCCAGCATCTGGAAGCGGATGCCGGACTCCTTCATCATCTGCACGACCTCCTGCGTGGTGAGCACAAGGTCGACGTAGGGGACGCCGTAGGCGTCGCGGAACTCCTCGCGCCGCGCCTCCATCTTCTTGGCGGTGCAGGGCATGATGGCGATGTGGAAGGTCGTGCGGCCGTCCTCGGCGTCCTTCTTGCGGTAGTTTTCCTTGAGCACGGACGCAAACATCTGCATGGGGGAGCGGGCGGTGGAGAGATTCTTCAGAAATTCGGGCCGCTCGTTTTCCACATACTTCACCCACGCGGGGCAGCAGGAGGTCATCAGCGGCAGGTTCTCGCCGGTCTCGAGCCGGCGCAGGAACTCAGCGGATTCCTCGCGCACGGTGAGATCCGCGCCGAAGATGGTGTCGTACACCTCGTCCGCGCCCATGATTTTGAGCGCGGTGACGAGCTTATCGAGCACGTTTTCGCCCGCGGGGAGACCGTAGGCCTCGCCGATGGCGACGCGCACGGCAGGCGCGATCTGAATGACGACGCGCTTTTGCGGGTCCTGCAGGGCTTTCCACGCGGGGCCAATGTCGTTCTTGATGGTGATGGCGCCGGTGGTGCACACGGCGGAGCATTGTCCGCAGCTGACACAGTGCGTCTCGCTCAAGGGCTTATTGTCCGTCGTGGCGATGTGCAGGCCCGGGCCGCGGCCGGCAAAGCGCAGATTGCTGACGCCCTGCACCTCGTGGCAGACGCGCACACAGTCGCCGCAGAGGATGCACTTGTTGAGGTCCATCGTAACGGCGGGACTGGAGAAGTCCATCTTGATGTGCTCGCGCGTATCGTCGAAGCGGACGTGGTGGATGCCGAAGCGGACCGCCATCTCCTGCAAGCGGCAGGCGCGGTTCTTCTCGCAGGTGGTGCAGTCGCGGCAGTGCGCGGAGAGCAGCAGCTCGATGATCATGCGGCGGTACTTGAGCAGCCGCGCCGTGTTGGTGCGGATGTGCAGCTCGTTTTTCGGCGGCATGGTGCAGGCCGCGTCGATCTTTCCGGTGCCCTCCTCCTCGACCATGCACATACGGCACGCGCCGTAAACGGACAGATCGGAATGGAAGCAGAAGTTGGGGATCTCAACGCCGGCCTTGCGGCAGACCTCGAGCACGTTGGGTTCGTTGTCATATTCCACGCGGATGTTGTCCACGTACATAACGCCCTTAGACATCGAGCTCCACCTCCTTGATCGCGTCGAAGGGGCAAGCCTCGATGCAGGTATAGCATTTCACGCACTTTTCCGGGTCGATCGAAAACGGCGAGCGGACGACGCCGGTGATGGCGTTCGCGTGGCAGTTGCGCGCGCACTTGCTGCACCCGCGGCAGATGGCGGGGTCCACGACCAGACAGATGCGGTTGTAGGGCAGATCGCCCGGCTGGATGGGATAGCGGTGGTCGCTTTCGCACAGCGCGCAGCGACCGGCCAGATGGCCGCGAAACTCCTCGGGGAAGTATTTCACGGCGCTTTGCAGCGTCGAGAACGAGCCGCGCCCGAGGTTGCAGAAGGCGGTGACGGAGATCATCTCGCCGAGGTCCATGAGCAGGGAGAAGTCCTCCTCGCTCAGCCGGTAATTGCGCAGCGCCCACAAAAGCTCGTTCATGCGCTTGGTGCCCTCGCGGCAGGAAACGCACTTGCCGCAGAACTCCGTCTGCGTATACTGCATGAAGCGGCAGGCGACGTCCACCATGCAGCGGTCCTCGTCGAGGACGGTGATGACGCTGTCGCCGCGGCGGATGCCGTAGGGCTTGAGCTGCTGAAAATGCAGCGGCAGGTCAAGCTGCTCGGCGGACAGAAGTCCACCGCTGGGGCCGCCGATCTGCACGGCCTTGCACCTTTTTCCGTTCACCATGCCGCCGCCGAGCTGCTCCACGACCTCGCGCAGCGTGGTCGATTCCTCGGGTATGTCCACATGACCGGGGCGGTTGATGTCGCCCTTGAGCATAAAAATTCTTGCCATTCGATCCACTCACTTTTTCTTGCGTTTGCGTATAATACACAACAGTATAACACTCTATCACTATACGGAAAAAATGTAAAGAGAAGCGTTCATAAATAATCTGAATAGGTCGAAAACCGTGACGAAAAAGGCATAAAGACCGACCGGAGAAGCGTCCTGCAAAGCTCTTAACGCCGTGCAGGAGCCGGCGCGGCGAGTCAAAAGACAAAGAAAGCGGGGGACGCGCAGCGTCCCCCGCTTTTCAGATCAGCTCTGTTTCCTCGTCGTCCAGCAGCTGCATCACCGATACCTCGTAGGCGGTGCGCTCCTCGCTGCCCGCGTCGGTCTGCTTGATGTAGGTGCGGCTCTGCACGCGGCCCTCAAGCGTCAGGCGGTCGCCCACCTGCATTTCTGCGATCTTGGCGGCGACCTTTCCCCACGCGATGCAGGGCAGATAGTCCGCGCGCCCATAGCGGCGGTTGACCGCCAGGATCATATCGCAGATGCTGCGCCCCAGCGGCGTGCGCCGCAGCGTCGGCTGCTTGCACAGCACGCCCGAGAGCAGGATGCGGTTGAAGTGCCCGCCGTCGCACGGCTCGATGGACTGGGCAAAGGTGGAGATGACCAGACGGCTGCCGTGCCCGCTGCGGTTGTTGAACGAGCGGAGCTGTCCGGTCACGCGCAGGGGCGTGCCCTCTGCAATGTCGATGCCCTCCAGCAGAGCGGAGGGGGCGAGGATGAGAGGCAGGTCGCTCTGCCCGGACAGGCGCTCCACGCGCAGCGGAAAGCGGTAGAAGCTCTCGCCGTGATTCTCGTGCGAAAAGGAGGGAGCCGCGCCGGCTGTGCCCCAAAGCTCCACATAGTTCTGACTTTTTTCCATAGCGTACACCTCAAAGTATGTTGTTGGTGCAGTCTATGAAAGGAGCCGCGCGAGTATGACAAAAGGGAAGCCCCTGCGGGCTTCCCTTTGCTGCGATTGGAGAGAGGAGCTTACATCTTGGAGATGATGTCCACGATCTCCGCGCCGATGCGCTTCTGAGCCTCGACGGTGGCGGCGCCGATGTGCGGCGTGCAGGAGACCATCGGGTGAGAGTAGAGCGCCTTGTTGGTGGCGGGCTCGTCGGCGTACACGTCCAGACCGGCGGCGCGGACCTTGCCGCTCTCCAGACCGGCGAGCAGGGCGGCCTCGTCGACGTTGGTGCCGCGGGAGGTGTTGATGATGACGACGCCGTCCTTCATCTTGGCGATGCGCTCGGCATTGATGAGCGCGCCGCCGTCGACCGCGGGAGCGTGGACGGAGATGAAGTCAGCCTTCGCCAGCAGCTCGTCCATCTCGACGTAGGGGATGCCCAGCTGCTCCTCGATGCCGGGGATGTGGAAAATATCGAAGGCGATGACGTTCATGCCGATGGCCTTGGCCATCACGCCGAGCTTCTGGCCGATGCGGCCGAAGCCGACCACGCCGAGGGTCTTGCCGCACAGCTCGATGCCCTTGCCGTAGGCCTTCTTTTCCCACTGGCCGTTGCGCATGGTGTAGCCGGCGTGGGAGATGTAGCGGGCGCAGGAGAACATGTGCGCCATCGCCAGCTCGGCGACGGACTCGGAGGAAGCGCGCGGGGTGTTCTTCACGTCGATGCCGGCGGCCTTGGCGTAATCGACGTCGATGTTGTCAACGCCCACGCCGCCGCGGATGATGAGCTTGAGCTGGCTGCCCTTGGCCTCGTCGATCTGTGCCGCGCGGACCTTGGTCTTGGAGCGGACGACGACCACGTCGAAGTCACGCAGGGCCTTGCCCAGCTCGGCGGGCTCATAGAACTGCTCGACGACCTCGTGACCCTGAGCCTTCAGCTCGGCCATCGCGGTCTTATCCATACCGTCAGTAACAAGAATACGCATGATAACTTTCTCCTTGTAAATGTTTTAAAATGGTTTTACTTGTGCTCGGCCTCGAACTTCTTGAGGAAGTCGACCAGCGCCTGCGCGCCCTCGATGGGCATGGCGTTGTAAACGCTCGCGCGCAGGCCGCCGACGGACTTGTGACCCTTGAGGTTATCGTAGCCAGCAGCCTTGGTGGCGGCGACGACTTCGGCATCCAGCTCGGCGGAGTCGGTGACGAAGGGGATGTTCATGAGAGAGCGGAACTCCGGCTCGACCGTGCCGTGGAACATCTTGGAGGAATCCAGGAAGTCGTAGATGACCTTGGCCTTGGCGATGTTGCGCTTGTGCATCTCCTCGAGACCGCCGATGCTCTTGAGATACTTGAAGACCTTGCCGCAGCAGTAGATCGCCCAGCAGTTGGGGGTGTTGTACATGGAGCCGTTCTTGGCGTGGGTGTCGTAGCGCATATAGATGGGCATCTTGGGGTCGAGATCCTCGCGGATGAGGTCCTCGCGGATGATGACGATGACCATGCCGGCAGGGCCGACGTTCTTCTGCACGCCCGCGTAGATCATGCCGTAGTCGCTGACGTTGCAGGGCTGGGAGAGGAACATGGAGCTCTGGTCGGAGACAAGGATGTGGCCCTTGGTGTTGGGCAGCTTCTGCCAGGTCACGCCGTGGATGGTCTCGTTCTCGCAGATGTAAACGTAGTCGGCGTCATCGGGAATGTCGAGATTGGAGCAGTCGGGAATGTAGCTGTAGTTCTTATCCTTGGAGGAAGCGGCAACGATGACCTCGCCGTACTTCTTGGCTTCCTTGATGGCCTTGCTGGACCATGCGCCGGTGTCGATGTAGACGGCCTTGCCGTTCTTCATCAGGTTCCAGGGAACCGCCGCGAACTGGAGGGTGGCGCCGCCCTGAATGAAGAGGACCTTATAGTTGTCGGGGATCCCCATCAGGTCGCGCAGGTCGGCGTCGGCCTCGTCGATGATCTGCTGGAAGACCTTGGAGCGGTGGGACATTTCCATGACGCACATGCCGCTGCCGCGGTAGTTCATCATCTCGTCACGGATCTCCTCCAGCACGGGCTCGGGCATCATGGCGGGACCGGCGGAGAAGTTGTAGGTGCGATTGTACTTCATTGTTGTTTCCTCCTGATCGTTGTTATTTTAAGGTAAAATGACGGTTTTTGCCTGATTTGACAAGTACAGTATAGTACAGCTTATTTGGATAATCAATAGAAAAAAAGAAATGACCTAAATGATTTTTTGTCAACGAAACAAAAAGTAAGATTTTCGCGTTTCGGCTTGAAAAAGCAAAGCGGGGCGGCGTTCTTAAAAAAGATGTAAGAAAGTCGTAAAAAGAAAAACATTGCATATTGCGTTAAGAACGTATAAAATATTCGCAAAGAACCGTGAAAGAAGGTATTGCCATGCGTCCGGACGGAACCCGAGTCAAGAATGCCAGCGCCATTGTTTCGGCGCTTCCCTATATCATGCCGCGCCGCTATGACGCGCACGATTACATCACCGAGTACGCCGAGATGGAGCCGATGCGCCGCTACATCCAGAGCAAGCGGCGGGAGGGCGTGCGCATCTCCTACATGGCGCTGATCCTCGCCGCCTACTTCAAGGCATATCAGCAGAATCCGAAGATCAACCGCTTCATCATGAACTCGAAGATCTACCAGCGCAACCACTTCTGCGTCAGCTTCGTCATTCTCAAAACGCGCGCCGACGGCACGCCCGACGAGACGAGCGTGAAGATCTTCTTTGAGGACGGGGACGACGTCATTTCCATCAACCGCAAGATCGAGGACGCGGTCGCGCTCAACCAGAAAAAGGAGCATAACAACAACACCGACCGCTTTGCGAACTTCATGTTCTCGCTGCCGGTGCTGCCGACGCTCTTGGTCGGCCTCGTCAAGCTCCTCGACCGCCTGGGCCTGCTGCCGCGCTTCGTCATTGACCTCAGCCCGTTCCATACGAGCCTCTTCATCACCAACCTCGCCAGCATCAACACGGAGGCCATCTACCACCACTGCTACGAGTTCGGCACGACGGGCGTGTTCGTCTGCATGGGCAAGCCCATTCCCAACTTCTTCACCGGTGAATACAACAAGAAGATCATGCCGCTCGGCATCGTGATGGACGAGCGCATCTGCACGGGCCACGAGTACGCGCTCTTCTGGCAGACGCTTCGCCGATACCTCAAGCACCCCGAGCTGACGGAGAACGGCGCGGAGGAGCGTGCGGAGATGCCGGAGGCGGTCGAGGCGTAAGGGGCAACCGCGCGTTGCTTGCTTTTCCGGCGGAAAACGGGTATGCTGTCCGACATGGAGGTGATCGCATGGAAACCAAAAATGTGATCTACGAGCTGCGCACGGGAAAGGGCATGTCGCAGGATGAGCTTGCCGAGAAGCTGTTTGTGACGCGGCAGGCGGTCTCGCGCTGGGAAAACGGCGAGACGGTGCCGAACACGGAGACGCTCAAGCTGCTCTCAAGGCTCTTCGACGTGTCGATCAACACGCTTTTGGGCTCGCCGCGGCAGCTGGTCTGCCAGTGCTGCGGGATGCCGCTCGAGGAGGCGTCGCTCAGCCGTGAGCCGGACGGAGCCATCAACGAGGACTACTGTAAATGGTGCTACGCCGATGGAAAATTCGCCTATACGAACATGGACAAGCTCATCGACTTCTGTGCGGAGCACATGGCGAGCGATCAATGGCCTGCCGGGCAGGTGCGCGCCTATCTGGCGGGACTCCTGCCGACGCTCAAGCATTGGCAGGCGGCGGAATAAGAAAATACCGGTAAAAAAGCGAGCCGTGCGGCTCGCTTTTTCATATCTCCTGCGGGAAGTCCTTGCAGGGCTTGAGCGCGGCCTTGGCCGGCTCGCTGAGCCGATGGCCCGTGTAGTCGAAGCGCGAGCCGTGGCAGGGGCAGTCCCACGATTTTTCGTCGTCGTTCCACGTCAGCTCGCAGCCGCGGTGCGGGCAGCGGATGTCCACCGCGAACAGTGTGCCGTCCGTGTGGCGGTAGACGCCGTATTTTTTGCCCTGCCATTGCACGATGCCCGCGTGAGTGCGGGCAATGTCTGCCGCCGCGGTCTGCGCGGGCACGAACAGCCGCCGTCCGATGCCGCGCACGGCGTAGCCCGCGCCCTCCCAGAAGGCGGAGATGGACGCGGAGGGGAAGAAACGCTGGGGCGAGAAAATGTCGGCGTAGGGATAGTCCTCACCGGTAAGACGGGCGGTGAGCAGCGTGGCAGCGACCATGCTGCCGGTCATGCCCCACTTGCCGAAGCCGGTGGCGACGTGCAGAAACGGCGCGGACGAGGAATAGGGGCCGATGTACGGCACGCCGTCGAGCGTCACGCAGTCCTGCGAGGACCAGGCGAACGCCTCCTGCGCTGCGGGAAAGAGCCGCTGCGTCTGTGCGCGCAGACGGTCGTAGCTGTCGCCGAGGTTTTCGCCGCAGCGGTGCCCGCCTCCGCCGAGGAGAAGATAGCGCCCGCTGCGCCGCAGGCTCCAGCCCTCCTCACCTGCGTCGAGCCACATCCCGGGGAGCGGCGGCGCGCCGGTCAGCGCAAGGAGGTACGAGCGCTCCTGCCGCAGCCGCAGGTCGTAGAGCCCGAAGCGCTCGAGCATGGGGAAGTGCGTGGCGACAACGATCTGCTCCGCCGTGACCGTGCCGCCGTCGCAGCGGACGCGGTGGCCGCGGATGTCGCGCACGGGGGAGTGCTCATAGACCGTCAGCTCCGGCAGCAGCGCCGCGAGGAACGGCAGCGGCGAGAGCTGCGCCTGCCGCTCGAAGCAGAGCGCCTCGCGCACCGGAAAGGGCAGACCCTCGGGCTTCACCAGCCGCGCGGGCGCGCCGAGAGACAGGGCATATTCCAGCTCGCGCGTAAGGGAGGGGCCGTCCGGCGCGGCATAGATGAAGGAGCTTTCGTCCGAGAAGCCGCAGTCGATGCGCTTCTGCCGCACAAGCGCGCGGAACTGCCGCACGGCGCAGAGATTGGCCCGCAGGTACTGCTGGGCCAGATGGAAGCCGAAGTCATGCACCAGCCGCTCGCAGAACCGGCCGTGCTGCGCGGTGATCTTCGCCGTCGTGTGCGCGGTTACGCCCGAGGCGAGGCGGCTGCCCTCCAGCAGCACGACGCGCAGGCCCCGCGTGTGCAGGGCGTAGGCGGTCAGGATGCCGGCCATGCCGCCGCCGACCACGGCGGCGTCGGCGTGCAGATCCTCCCGCAGCGGCGGGTAGGCGGGGAGCGTATCGCGGCTGTTCCAAAGCGTTTGCATAGGCGTGCCTCCGAAGCGTTTTTGCTATTGTCTGCCGCCGCGCCGTTTCCTATTCCTGCCGGAATTGGGAAATAGTTGGACTTGCAAAAATAGTTACAAAATGTAACCATTAGAGGACGGAGGGAGCAAATCCCTTGAAAAGCACGAAAAGGAGAATGTACCATGAAAAAACTGCTTTCCCTGTCGCTGGCGCTGCTGGCAGCCGCGGCCATGACCGTCCCGACACTTGCCGCGTCCCACACCGTGCAGCGCGGCGACACGATGTGGAAGCTCGCCGTGCAGTATCAGGTCGGCACGAGCGAGATCATCGACGCGAATCCGCAGGTCGCAAATCCGAATCTCATCTACCCCGGCAACGTGCTGACCATTCCCGAGACGGATGCCTCCGTCCGCGCCTACGAGCAGGAGGTCGTCCGCCTTGTGAACGCCGAGCGCGCGAAGCACGGCCTTGCCGCGCTGACGGAGGACTGGGAGCTTTCCCGCGTCGCGCGCTACAAGTCGCAGGATATGCATGATAACCGTTACTTCGCGCACAACAGTCCGACCTACGGCACGCCCTTCCGGATGCTCCGCGCCTTCGGCCTCAGCTATCGCACGGCGGGCGAGAACATCGCCATGGGCTACGCCGCGCCCGCCGCGGTCGTCGCGGGCTGGATGAACAGCGAGGGCCACCGCGCCAACATCCTCAACAGCGCCTACATAAAGATCGGCGTCGGCTACGTCGCCGACGGGCATTACTGGACGCAGCAGTTCATCGGCTGAAACGATGAATTTCATCGGATAAAACGGTGAGCCTTTTCACCGCTTGACTTTTCCGTCGACTCGTGTAAAATCACCTTGTTCAGACGATGTGAAATTGCCGTAAAGAAATGAGACGGAAAGGGGGAATGGGTGATGGAGAAGCTGCAGGGGTTTACCGACCATGTGATGCTTTATGTGAAAACGCTGGTCAAATGGCTGCTGGCCGCTGCGCTCATCGGCACGGTCGGCGGCGCGGTCGGCTCGCTCTTTCACCTCGGCGTGGAGTACGCCACCGAGCTGCGGACGGAGGTCCCTGCGCTGCTTTATGCGCTGCCGCTCGCGGGCGTGCTGATCGTCGCGCTCTACCGCTTCCTGCGCACACAGGGCGTGGGCACCAACGCGGTGCTCGACGCGGTGCATCAGGGCCGCGAGCTGCCGATCCTGCTCATTCCCGCCATCTTCCTCGCCACGCTCCTCACGCATCTGGCGGGCGGCAGCGCGGGACGTGAGGGCGCGGCGCTGCAGATCGGCGGCGACCTCGGCGAGCACTTCGGCAAGATGCTGCGCATGGACGATAAGGACTGTCGCCTGGCGACGCTGTGCGGCATGAGCGCGCTGTTCTCCGCGCTGTTCGGCACGCCGCTCGCGGCGGTGTTCTTCGCGCTCGAGGTCGTGAGCATTGGTGTGCTATACTATTCCGGCCTCATTCCCTGCATCACCTCGTCGCTGGTGGCCTACGCCGTATCGCTGCGCTTCGGCATCGAGCCGATGCGCTTCGCCGTTGCCGCACCGGAGACCGGTGCGCTCACGCTGGCGCGCGCGGCGGTGCTCGCGCTCGGCTGCGCGCTGGTGAGCATCCTCTTCTGCGAGATGCTCCACCGCACGGAGCATCTGACGGAGCGGCTGGTCAAAAACGATTATCTGCGCGCCTTCCTCGGCGGCTGCCTTGTGATCGCGCTGACGTTGCTCGCCGGCTGCCGCGACTACAACGGCGCGGGCGGCCATGTCATCGCCGCCGCGCTCGGCGGCACGGCGAAGCCGGAGGCGTTCCTGCTCAAGATCGTCTTTACCGCCGTTACGCTCGGCTGCGGCTTCAAGGGCGGCGAGATCGTGCCCACGCTCTTTGTCGGCTCGACCTTCGGCTGCGCGGCGGGAGCGCTGCTCGGCCTGCCCGCGGGCTTTGCCGCGGCGCTCGGCATCACGGGCCTTTTCTGCGGCATGACGAACTGTCCCCTCACCTCGCTGCTCATCAGCGTTGAGCTGTTCGGCGCGGACGGACTGCTGTGCTACGCGGTCGTGTGTGCGGTGAGCTATGTCTGCTCCGGATACCGGGGACTGTACTCCAGCCAGACCATCCTCTACTCCAAGCTGCGCGCGGAATTCATCAACGTCCACACGAAGTGAATAAAACGACACCTCCCGCGGCAAACTGCAAAAAATGCCGCGGGAGGATTTTTATGGATAATGTTCAGCCGATGGACGGGCTTGATTTTCTGAGTCTCGCCGTCACAGCGGTCGTTTCGTATCTGGTTCTGTTTTTGCTCACAAAGCTGGTAGGCAACAAGCAGATCTCGCAGATGACAATGTTCGACTACATCTCCGGCATCTCGGTCGGCTCCATTGCCGCCGAGATGGCGACCGAGCCGGAGTCGCCGCTGCGCCCGCTCACCGGCATGGTGGTCTACGGGCTTCTGGCCTGGGGCGTCGCGCTGTGGACGAACAAGTCTCTCGCCGCGCGGCGGGCCTTTACGGGCAAGCCGCTCATCCTCTACGACGGAGGAACGCTCTACCGCGAGCACCTCAAGCGCGCGAAGCTCGACCTGAGTGAGTTCCTTACGCTCTGCCGCGCGGGCGGCTGGTTTGACCTCTCCCAGCTCGAGACGGTCGTCTTTGAGCACAACGGCAACCTGAGCTTTCTGCCCAGGGAGGCCTACCGCGCCGCGCAGCCGACCGATCTCTCGCTCTCGCCAAAGCAGAGCGTGCTCATGACGCCGGTCATTATGGACGGCGAGGTGCTGCCGGAGAATCTGCGGTCCGTCGGCAAGGACGAGGTCTGGCTCACGCGGAAGCTGCGCGAGCAGGGCTATTCTGCCTTCGGGGAGGTCTTCCTTGCCCTCTGCGACGGAAGCGGCGAGGCCCCGCAGCTTTATCCGATCGAGACGAAAAAAACGCCGAGGGAAGACGGCAAATAATGAACAGGCGGCGCTCCTTCGGGAGCGCCGCCTGGCTTAGTGCTGGTATTCAAATTCGAGGTTGTAGAGGCTGACGATATCGCCGTCCTGAATGCCCATCTCCTCGAGGCGGGCAAAGAGGCCGCTCTCGCGCAGCATCTTGTCGAAATACATCCGGCTCTCGTAGTCGGAGAAGTTGACGTTCGCCATGAGCCGCTCGAGCCATGGGCCTTCGACGATGTAGGTGTTGTCGTCCACCGTGATGTTGAGCGGGGCGGAGGTGTCGAGCTTCGGCGGGCGCGGGACGTACTCCGGCTCGTAGACCGTGACCGGCGGGAGCGTGGAGAGCTTTTCGGCGATCTTCAGCACCAGCTCGCGCGTGCCGGTGTGGGATGCGGCGGAAAGGGCGAAGAGGGGATAGCCCGCCTCCTCGACGTGCGCGCGCAGCTTTTCGAGCAGCGCTTCGTCCTCCATAATGTCGGTCTTGTTCGCGACCACGATCTGCGGGCGCGTCGCCAGCTCGGGGGAATACTGCGCCAGCTCGGCGTTGATGGCGTCGAAGTCCGCGACGGGGTCGCGCCCCTCGCTGCCCGAAACATCGACCACATGGACGAGCAGGCGGCAGCGGTCGATGTGGCGCAGGAAGTCGTGGCCGAGGCCCGCACCGTCCGCCGCGCCCTCGATGATGCCGGGAATGTCCGCCATGACGAAGCTCACGCCCTCGTCGACGTACACGACGCCGAGGTTGGGGTAGAGCGTGGTGAAGTGGTAGTTGGCGATCTTCGGCCGCGCCTTGGAAACGACCGAGAGCAGCGTCGATTTGCCGACATTCGGGAAGCCGATCAGCCCCACGTCCGCGAGCAGCTTGAGCTCTAAAATGACGTCGTGACTCTCGCCGGGCAGGCCTGCCTTGGCAAAGCGCGGTACCTGACGGGTGGGCGTGGCGAAGTGGCAGTTGCCCCAGCCGCCCTTGCCGCCGCGGCAGAGGACGTAAGGCTCGGACGAGGACATATCCTGAATGATCTCGTTCGTCTCCGCGTCGCGCACGAGCGTGCCGCGCGGCACGCGGATGGTGAGCGGCTTGCCGCTTTTGCCGAACTTGCGGCTGCCCTGACCGTCCATGCCGTTCTCGGCGGTGTATTTGCGCTTGTAGCGGAAGTCCATCAGCGTGGACATATTGTCGTCCACCTGCAGAATGATGTCGCCGCCGTTGCCGCCGTCGCCGCCGTCGGGACCGCCAGCTGCGATGTATTTCTCACGGTGGAACGCGACCGCGCCGTTGCCGCCCTTGCCGGCGGAAACGGAGATGCGCGCCTTATCAATGAATTCCGTTGCCATATCGAAAAACCTCCTTCGGGGGTATTGTTCTCTAATTTTACTATTCTACCCGCTTTTGCGTGCTCCGTCAAGGAAAAGCACAAAAAAGGAAGCGCAAGCCGTCGGCTTGCGCTTCCTTTTTCAAACCACTCAATTACTCAGCGGGATACACGCAAGCCTGCTTGCGATCCTTGCCGAGCTTCTCGAAGCGGAGCACGCCGTCCGCCTTGGCGAACAGGGTGTCGTCGCTGCCGATACCGACGTTGACGCCGGGATGGATGTGGGTGCCGCGCTGGCGAACAAGAATGTTGCCCGCGAGAACGAACTGACCGTCGGCGCGCTTGGGACCAAGGCGCTTGGACTTGGAGTCGCGGCCGTTCTTGGTCGAGCCCATACCTTTTTTATGAGCGAAGAACTGAAGACCAATGTTCATCATAATTCGTAGTCCATCCTTTCTGTAGAATGATGCGTGGGGGGGAGAGGAGGCTCACGCCTCCATTACTTCGATGTTTTCGGGGTATTCGTCGTGCAGCTCCGTGAAATAGAGCATCAAGCCGGCCAGAAGAGACTGGCAGGTGCTCTCCGCCGCGGCGCTCAGACCGCCGGGGAGACGGAACTCGATGGAACCCGATCTTTCATGGACCTTGACGGAGGCCGCGAGACCCAGCACGTCGTTCACGGTCGCGTCCACGAGACGCACGGCGCTCGTGATGGCGGCGCAGACGATGTCGGAGCCTGCCTCGGCATAGCCGCTGTGGCCCTTCGCGTCGAAGCCGATGATGCGCTTTCCCTCGGTGAGGAAGGTAACGGTCGTCATGGCTTAGAAGCTGATCTTGCCGATCTCAACCTTGGTATAAGGCTGACGATGACCCTGGCGTTTACGGTAGCCCTTCTTGGGGTTGTACTTGAAGATACGGATCTTCTTGCCCTTGCCGTTCTTGACGACCTTGGCGTCAACCTTCGCGCCCTCCACCACGGGAGTGCCGAACTTGGTGTTCTCGCCGTCCACGATGGCCAGAACGGTGTCGAAGGTAACGGCCTCGCCGGCCTCGACGTCCAGCTTCTCGATGAACAGAGTGTCGCCCTCGCTGACATTGTACTGCTTACCGCCGGTAACGATGATCGCTTGCATGTGTGCACCTCACTTTCCTTTATTACGGACTCGCTGTCGGGGGTGATCGGACGGACCGATGCTTTATACCCATTCAAAGCGGCTCACCGATTATAACAGGGAAAAACGGGAAAGTCAAGCGTTTTTCCTCGACTTTCCCGCTCTTTTTGAAGTTTTTTTGCGCGCTCGTGCGCCGGCGTCCTTCAGCGGTCCCTTCTCATGCTGTAGAGCGCCGCGCCGATGGCGGTGGCGAAGGTGGCGTTCTCGGGGATGATGTACTCCACGCCGTAGAGCTGCGTGAAGAGCTCGAAGGTCTCGTGCGCGGGCGGGAGCATCGTGAGCGCGCCGGTGAGCACGACCGTGTTCGTGCCGCAGGTGCGGCAGGCGAGCACGGACATCGTGCCGATGGCCTGCAGGACAAGATTCACGAGACCGCGCATCTTGTCGGCGCTCGTGGCGTCCTCGGCGAGCTTGGCGAAGTTCGCCGCCGTCGCCTCCGGCGGCAGCGTGCCGACCTTGCCCTTGGACATATCGCCGATGGTGAGGTCGATCTGGGAGAGGTCGCCGTCCTGACAGAGCTTGCGGATGAGCGCGTACTGGTGCACGCCCGTGATGAGCTCACTGAGGCCCGAGAGCGTACCGCCGCCGATGCCGCTGCCGATGATGTGGCGGATCTCGCCGCCCTTTTCCGCCCAGAGCAGCGAGGTGCCGGTGCCCATGCTCACCACGACCGCCCGCTCCTTCCGGCTCAGCGCCAGACCGCCCACGCCGACGGAGGGGAACTCCTCGACCTTGACCGTGCGCACGCCGTAAATGTCGCCGTCCACATACGAGGCGCCCACGCCGGTGAGCGCGATGTGGCCGATGTCCGTGAGCTTCAGGCTGTGCGTGGCGAGGAAGTTGCCGAGCGCGCCGTAGAGCGAGGTGAGCGGGTCCTCCGCCTTCACGCGCAGCATATCAATGACTGTGCCGTTTTCGTGCAGCCCCACGATCTTCGTGCTGCTGCCGCCGATGTCAATGCCCAGAATAACGCCCATTTTGCGCTCCTCCGATGAAGTAAATTCATGCATATCATAGGAGACTTGCAGGGCAAAGTCAAGCAAAAGCCTTGAAAAGCCTTGCTTTATCCGTAAAAGCGGGCTATAATGAGGGCATCATAAGGCCGTGGTGAGCGTACCGCGGCCGAATTTATATGAGGTGTTCCATGAAAACGGAAGAAAAACTGAACATGACCATGCTCTGCGATTTCTACGAGCTGACCATGGGCAACGGCTATTTCCAAACCGGCTTCAAAGATCGCATCACCTATTTTGACGTTTATTTCCGCTCGGTCCCGGACGGAGGCGGCTTTGCCATCGCGGCGGGCCTCGAGCAGCTCATCGAATACATCGAGGATCTGCACTTTGACGAGCAGGACATTGCGTACCTGCGCGGCAAGGGCATTTTCTGCGAGGAATTTCTGGAATATCTGCGCACCTTCCGCTTCACCGGCGATATTTACGCCGTGCCGGAGGGGACGCCCGTGTTCCCGAAGGAGCCGATGGTCATTGTGCGTGCGCCCGCCATCGAGGCGCAGCTCGTCGAGACCTTCGCGCTGCTGACCATTAATCACCAGAGCCTGATCGCCACGAAGGCCAACCGCATCGCCCGCGCGGCCAAGGGCCGCGGCGTGATGGAGTTCGGCTCCCGCCGCGCGCAGGGCACCGCCGCCGCCATCGTCGGCGCGCGCGCCGCCTACATCGGCGGCTGCATCGGCACGGCCTGCACCATCACGGACGAGCTCTACGGCGTGCCTGCGCTCGGCACGATGGCCCACGCCTGGGTGCAGATGTTCGACACCGAGTACGACGCCTTCAAGACCTACTGCGAGCTTTATCCCGGCAACGCCATCATGCTGGTGGACACCTACGACACGCTCCACTCCGGCATCCCGAACGCCATCCGCGCCTTTGACGAGGTGCTGCGCCCGAAGGGCATCACCAAGTGCGGCATCCGCCTCGACAGCGGCGACATCGCCTACCTTTCCCGCAAGGCGCGCGAAATGCTCGACAAGGCCGGCTGGGAGACGGCGACCATCACCGTTTCCAACTCGCTCGACGAGTACATCATCCGCGATATGTGGATGCAGGACGCGAAGATCGATTCGTTCGGCGTCGGCGAGCGGCTCATCACCGCGCGCAGCGAGCCGGTGTTCGGCTGTGTCTACAAGCTCGTCGCCGTAGAGGATAAGGACGGCAATGTAGTCCCCAAGATCAAGATCAGCGAGAACGTCGGCAAGATCACCACGCCGCACTTCAAGAAGCTCTACCGCTTCTACGGCCGCGACACGGGCAAGGCCATCGCCGACTACCTGTGCGTTTACGACGAAACGGTGGACGACAGCGACAAAATGACCATCTTCGACCCCGAGGCGACCTGGAAGCGCAAGGAGGTCTATCACTTCGAGGCACGCGAGCTGCTCGTGCCGATCTTCAAAAACGGCGAGCTGGTTTACAAGCAGCCTTCGCTCGAGGAGATCCGCGCCTACTGCGCCGCGCAGGTCGATACGCTCTGGGACGAGGTCAAGCGCTTCGACAACCCCCACCGCTACTATGTGGACCTGAGCCAAAAGCTCTATGACATCAAGCAGGAGCTGCTGACGAAGAACGGCAGCCATTAAAGAGACCGACGAGAGGGAAGGGGAGGACGCATGAGAAGGCCACGCGGTTTCCAGCAAAAGGGAGAGCGGCGCATCGCCGCGGCGCTGCGCATTGCGCTGGCAGCTGTGCTGCTGGCGGTGCAGGTCTTGTTCGTGGTGCTCACAACGCGCTACCTCAAGGATCACTTTGCGCTCATCTACGGCGCGCTGGAGGGCATCGCCCTGATCACGGCTTTGTATATCTACAATAAGCCGGGCGACCTTTCCTACCGTGTGGCGTGGATCATTCCCATCCTCTTTGTGCCGGTGGTCGGCCTGATCCTCTACCTTCTCTGGGGCGGCGACACGCAGCGCAAGCGCTTACAGCGTCAGACGGCGCCGAAGCTCCCGCCGGAGGAGCCGGAGAGCCTGCGAAACCGCAGCGCACTCAACGCGGACCGTCTGCAGCGCGCGCTGCCCGGCTGGTCGCGAGTATCTCAGTATCTGAGCAGCCGCGGCTTTTACCTCTATCAGAACACGAAGATGGTCTATCTTCCCGAGGGGGCGCTGCTGCTGGAGGATATTCTCGGTCGCATCAAAGCGGCGGAGCGCTTCATCTTCATGGAGTATTTTATCCTCGCCGAGGGAAAGCTCTGGGACCGCATGAGCGCGGCCCTTTGCGAGCGCGCCCGCAGCGGCGTGGAGGTCAAGATCATCTTCGACGACTTCGGCAACATCAAGCGTTTCAGCGCGGAGAGTCTGCAGACGCTGCGCGACGCGGGCGTGGAGGTCATCGTCTTCAACCCCGTGCACGAGTATGTCAACCGCCTCTATTTCAATTACCGCGACCACCGCAAGATCACGGTCATCGACGGCGAGACCGCCTACACCGGCGGCGTGAACATCGCCGACGAGTACGCGAACCTCATCGACCGCTTCGGCTACTGGAAGGACAGCGGCATCCGCCTGGAGGGCGAGGGCGTCTGGGGCCTGACCGCGGCGTTCCTCAATATGTGGAGCTTTCTCGGCGGCGAGCTGCACGAGGAGCGGGACTACTACCGTCCTCACACCTCGCCGGCATCGGACGGCTTCTGTCAGCCGTTTCTCGACGGTCCGCAGAATAATCCCGACAACCCCGCCGAGGATACCTTTTTGCAGCTCATCGGCAGCGCGCGCCGCTTCCTTTATATCACGACGCCGTATTTTATCCCCGACGAGAACATCATGCGCGCGCTGTGCATCGCCGGCGACGGCGGGGTGGACGTCCGGCTGATGCTGCCCGGCACGCCGGACCACTGGTACGCCGACGCGGTGGCGGACTCCTACATCGGGGAACTGCTTGAGCACCATGTAAAGGTGTACCGCTATACACCCGGCTTTTTGCACGCCAAAAGCATCATGGTCGACCGCGAGGCGGCCTTTGTCGGCTCGGTCAACTTTGACTACCGCAGCTTTGAGCTGCACTACGAGTGCGGCGTCATGCTCTACGGCGCGAGCGCCATCGAGAGCCTGCTGGAGGACATGGACGGCATTCTGGATAAAAGCCATGCCGTCACGCCCGAGGAGTGGGCGCACCGCGGCCTGCTGCGGCGGATGTTCGAGCCCATCCTGCGCGTCTTTTCCATCTGGATGTGAGGGCGCCGGCCTGCTTTTACAAGCGATTCCGCGGGCTGCAAGCTAATAGATAAAGCATGGCCACCGGTCTACCGGCGGCCATGCCTTCTTCATACGAAATAAAGGTCCCGAAGCCTTATGGCTTCGGGACCTTCTTTGGCAGCGGGAGAAGGATTCGAACCCTCACATACGGAGTCAGAGTCCGCTGTGCTACCATTACACAATCCCGCTATGTTCGCTTGACGAACATTTGTTATTATACCAGCGGTTTTGCATTTGTCAAGAACTAATTGCCAATTTTCCGGTTTTTTTTCATTTTGGTGCCGCGGGCTGTTTTTGGCCTGCGTTTCAGCGGCAAAGCCGCTCGGACGGCGCGGGCGGGAAGAGGCTTGCGCGAGGAGCGGCGGGAGACCGGAGCGCGGCTTGGCTGTTTCGGCGGAAGGAAAATCGGCAAATTTTACGGATTTGGTGAAAATGCCGATTCCCTTTTGCGCTTTAAGCTGTTATACTGCGTACATCAAGGCTTCCGAGAGGAGCACAGACCATGACCGTAATGAACCGCAGTGCTGAATACCGCTACTTTAGCTTTACCTATTTTATGGGTAAGGCTTATTCTGGTTTGGCTGAAAGCAAGCGCGTGTAAGAACGGGTCCTTTGTCGGAATGACCGTAAATGCATGACGAACCGCAGCCGGACCGGCTGCGGTTTTTTTCATCGCTTAAGGAGGAATTTTACCATGATCGTCGTACTCAAGCACAATCCGAATCCCGAGCAGCTGCAGAGCCTGATCACATGGCTGCAGGAAAAGGGCATCATCATTCACACCAGCATTGGCGAGGGCAATATGCTCCTCGGCCTGGTGGGCGACACCTCGAAGATAGACGCCGATCTCATTTCCGCGCTGGACATCGTCGAGGACGTCAAGCGTGTGCAGGAGCCATATAAGAATGCCAACCGCAAGTTCCATCCCGAGGATACCGTCGTCAAGGTCGGCAATACGCAGATCGGCGGCGGCAACCTCACGCTCATGGCCGGCCCTTGCTCGGTGGAGTCCGAGGAGCAGGTGGTCGCCATTGCGAAGGCGGTCAAGGCCAGCGGCGCGACGATGCTGCGCGGCGGCGCGTTCAAGCCCCGCACCTCGCCCTATTCCTTCCAGGGCCTCGGCGAGGTCGGCCTGCGCTACCTCGAGATCGCCAAGGAGGAGACGGGGCTGCCCATCGTCACCGAGCTGATGGACCTCAGCCAGCTTCCGCTCTTCAAGAATGTGGACGTCATTCAGATCGGCGCGCGCAATATGCAGAACTTCGACCTTTTGAAGGCTGTGGGCCGTCAGGAAAAGCCCGTGATGATCAAGCGCGGTATGTCCGCGACCTACGAGGAATGGCTGATGAGCGCGGAGTACGTCATGGCCGGCGGAAACGAGAACGTCATTCTCTGCGAGCGCGGCGTGCGCACCTTTGAGACCTACACCCGCAATACGCTCGATCTTGCGGCGATCCCCGTGCTGCGCAAGCTGACGCACCTGCCCATCATCGTCGACCCCAGCCACGCCACCGGCAAGAGCTGGCTGGTCGACCCGCTGGCGATGGGCGCGGTGGCGACTGGCTGCGACGGCCTGCTCATCGAGGTCCACAACGACCCCGCGCACGCGCTGTGCGACGGCCCGCAGTCCCTGAAGCCCGAGCAGTTCGACGCGCTGGCAAAGAAGCTGCTTCGCCTGAAGGAATTCGTCAAGACGATAGAGGAGTAAGACTATGACAGTCGGCATTGTCGGCCTCGGCCTCATCGGAGGCTCGATGGCCAAGAGCATCAAGGCGCGCACCGCGCACACCGTGTTCGGCTGCGATCTCGATCAGGAGACCATGATGATGGCGCGTATGTGCGGCGCCATCGACGCGCCGCTGACGGCGAAAAATTTGAAGGAGTGCGACCTTGTGTTGGTCGCCATCCGCCCCGCTGCGGCGGTAAAATGGGTGAAGGAGCACGCGGAGGGAATCCGCCGGGACGCGATCCTTGTGGACCTGTGCGGTGTGAAGCGCGCGGTGGTGCGCGAACTCGCGCCTGTCGCCGAGCAGTACGGCTTTGCCTACATCGGCGGACATCCGATGGCGGGTCGCGAGCGCGGCGGCTTTACCGCCGCGACGGACAGCCTGTATGTGGGCGCGTCCATGATCCTTACGCCGGACAAGCGCACGGATATGCAGCTGCTTGAAACGCTCAAGGTGTTTTTCCTCGATATTGGCTTTGCGAGCCTGACCTTCTCCGATCCCGAGGAGCATGACCGCATCATCGCCTTTACCTCGCAGCTCGCGCACATCGTCTCGAGCGCCTACGTCAAGTCGCCCGAGGCGCAGAAGCGCCGCGGCTTCTCCGCCGGCAGCTTTCAGGATATGACGCGCGTGGCGCGGCTCGACGAGGATATGTGGACGGAGCTGTTTCTGGACGACGCGGACTATCTGACGGACGAGCTGGATATCCTCATCGGACATTTGCAGGAGTATGCCGACGCGCTGAAAAGCAAGGACGCCGAGCACCTGCGCGCGCTGCTGCGCGACGGCCGCGAGAAGAAGGCCACCGCGGGCGGCAACTGAAAAATTAACGAAGATCGACCGGGGAGGGAAGAGCTATGTCCTCTGTTCAGACCATTGAAGTCCATACCGCGCCGGCATATGAGGTCACCATCGGCGCGGGACTGCTGCGGGAGTGCGGCGCACGGCTGAAGACCGTGCTGGGCGGCTGCCGCATCGCGGTCGCCGCCGACAGCAATGTGGCTCCGCTTTATCTTGAAACGGTTTGCGCGAGTCTGCGCGACGCCGGGTTTGCCGTCTGCTCCTATGTGTTCCCGGTGGGGGAGGCGCATAAGAATTTCACGACGCTCTCCGCCATTCTGGAGTTTCTGGCCGAGTCCCAGCTCACGCGCACGGACTGCGTGGCGGCGCTCGGCGGCGGCGTGACCGGCGACATGGCGGGCTTCGCCGCGGCCTCGTACCTGCGCGGCATCCGCTATGTGCAGCTGCCGACCACGCTGCTCTCCGCTGTGGATTCCTCCGTCGGCGGCAAGACTGCTATTGACCTCGCGGCGGGAAAGAACCTTGCGGGCGCGTTTTTGCAGCCCACCGCCGTGCTGTGCGATACGGACTGCCTGAGATCCCTGCCCGCCGCCGTCTTTGCCGACGGCGCGGCGGAGGCCATCAAGACCGGTGTGCTGAGCAGCGAGACGCTGTTCTCTCTCTTTGAGGACGGCACGCTTACCGACGCGCCCGCCGAGATCATTGCCCGCTGCATCCGCTACAAGGCGGGCGTGGTCGAGCGCGACGAGAAGGAGCAGGGCGAGCGGCGCAAGCTGAACCTCGGCCACACCGTCGGTCATGCCATCGAAAAGTGCAGCGGCTATGCCATTCCGCACGGCCACGCGGTCGCGGCGGGTCTTGCCGTCATGGCACGCGCCTCCGAGCGGCTCGGCTGGGCCGAGCCGGGGGTGTCTGCGCGCATCGCGGCGTGTCTGGAGAAGAACGGCCTGCCGACCGGCACGGACTATCCCGCCGAGGCGCTGGCGAAAGCCGCGCTGGCGGACAAGAAGCGCAGCGGGGACAGCATCACCATCGTTGTGCCGAGGGCCATCGGCGATTGCGAGCTGAAAAGGATCCCGGTGACGGAGCTTCTGCCCATCATCGCCGCCGGACGGGGGGAATGAGGATGGATGTTCGTATCCGACCGCGCGCCCTCGCGGGCGCGGTCACGCCGCCGCCGAGCAAGTCGATGGCGCACCGCCTGCTGCTGGCCGCCGCGCTCGCGGACGGCGTGAGCACGGTCAAGAATGTCGCGCTCTCGCAGGACATCGAGGCGACGCTGCGCTGCATGGCGGCGCTCGGCGCGAAGTGGGAGCAGACCGGTGGTGGGACGCTCCGCGTGACGGGCATCGGCGGCAAGAGAAAACCCTTTCCGGAGCTTCCGCGCTTTGACTGCGGCGAGTCCGGCTCGACGCTGCGCTTTCTCATTCCCATCGCGCTGGCGGTCGCGGGCGGGGGTGTGTTCACCGGCCGTGGGCGGCTGATGGAGCGCCCGCAGAAGCCGTATTTTGACCTCTTTGACGAAAAAGGCATTTCCTATGAACAGACCGCCGGTGCGCTTACCGTGCGCGGTGCGCTGACGCCGGGGGAGTACCGGCTGGCGGGCAACGTCTCGAGTCAGTTTTTCACGGGGCTGCTTTTCGCGCTGCCGCTGCTCGGCGGCGGCTCGACGCTGGTATCGACCACGCGGCTCGAGAGCCGCGACTATGTCGCCATGACGCGCGACGCGCTCGCGCGGGCCGGCGTGAGGGTAGACGGAGAAGCGGAACGCTTTGCCGTGCCGCCGTCGGTCTACCGCTCCTTTGACGCGGCGGTGGAGGCCGACTGGTCGCAGGCGGGCTTCTGGTACGCGGCGCGTTTTCTTGGAAACCGCGTTGAGCTGCGCGGATTGAACGAAGCCTCCGCGCAGGGCGACCGCGTAGTCGCCGCGCTCTATGAGCGATTCAAGCCGGCGGGGGAGCAGAGCGTGGACGTGTCCGACTGCCCCGACCTGCTGCCGCCGCTGGCGGTGATGGCCGCGCGGCGGGACGGCACAACGCACTTTGTCAACGCGGCCCGGCTCCGCATGAAGGAAAGCGACCGCCTGACGACGACCGCCACGTTGCTGCGCGCGCTCGGCGTTCCGGCGGAGACAACGGCGGACAGCCTGACCGTCCGCGGCGTGCCGTCCTTTTCCGGCGGCACGGTGGACGGCGCGAACGATCATCGCATCGTGATGGCGGCGGCAGTCGCCGCGACCGCCGCCGCGGCTCCGGTCACCATTACGGGAGCGGAGGCGGTGCAGAAATCCTATCCCTCCTTCTGGGAGGAATACAAACGACTGGGAGGTAGCTTCGATGTCCTCTGAATTCGGAAGAACGCTGCGCGTCGGCGTGTTCGGACAGTCCCACGGAGCCGCGATCGGCGTGACCGTCGACGGCCTGCCCGCAGGCGAGCGCATTGATCTTGCGGAGCTGCAGGCCTTTCTGGATCGGCGCAAACCCGGAAAAAGCCCGCTTTCGACCGCGCGGAAGGAAGCCGACGCGCCGGAACTCCTCTCCGGTCTGCGCGACGGCGTGACCTGCGGCTCACCGCTGTGCGCGGTCATTTACAACAGCGACCAGCACTCCTCAGACTACACGGAGCTTGCCGACAAGCCGCGCCCCTCGCACGCGGATTATACCGCGTGGGTCAAATGGGGCGGGCAGGCGGATATGCGCGGCGGCGGACATTTTTCCGGCCGCTTGACGGCGCCGCTGTGCATCGCCGGCGGCATCGCCAAACAGATCCTGGCGCGGCGCGGCGTATTTGTCGGCGCGCACCTTGCCGCCGTGGGAGCGGAGGACGACGAAGCCTTCCCGCTCTACCCGACCGACGAGCTGTTCCGCGCCGTGGCGGCGAAGCCGTTCCCGACCATTTCCGACGCGGCGGGCGAGCGGATGCAGCGTCTTATTTTGGCGGCGCGCGAGGCGCAGGATTCCGTCGGCGGCATCGTGGAATGTGCCGCCATCGGGCTGCCTGCCGGTCTCGGCGATCCGATGTTCGACGGCATCGAGAACCAGCTCGCCTCGGCGCTGTTCGGCATCCCCGCCGTCAAGGGCGTGGAGTTCGGCGCAGGCTTCGGCGCTTCGCGCCTGCGCGGAAGCGAAAACAACGACGCCTTCCGCGTGGAGGGCGGCCGCATCGTCACGGAGACGAATCGCGCCGGCGGCATCCTCGGCGGCATCACCACCGGTATGCCGCTCACGCTGCGCGTCGGCATCAAGCCGACGCCGTCCATCGGCAGACCGCAGAAAACGGTCTCGCTCGCGCGGATGGAAAACACCGAGCTGACTATCCGGGGCCGTCACGACCCCTGCATCGCGCACCGCGCCGTGCCCGTCGTCGAGGCGGTGACGGCCTGCGTGCTCTTAGACTTACTGTTGGAGGAACATCATGGAACTTTCTGAGATCCGCACCCGCATCGACGCCGTGGACGATCAGCTCTTGAAGCTCTTTCTTGAGCGTATGGAGCTGGCTGAGGAGGTCGCGGCCTACAAGAACGAGCACCATCTGCCCATTCTGAACAAGCAGCGCGAGCGCGAAATTCTTGCCAAGGTAACAGCCAAGGCCGGCGACAAGGAGCGCTACGCCTATCACCTCTACTCCACGCTCTTTGAGCTGGCGCGCTCGCGGCAGGCGGAGCTGGTGGACCTGCCGACCAGAGTGGCCGAGCGGGTGGAAAAGTCCCTCGCCGCGGGCGGCCCGGTCTTCCCGCAGACGGGCCTTGTCGCCTGTCAGGGCGTGGAGGGCGCGAACTCGCAGGTCGCCTGCGACCGCCTGCTGCCGCGCGGCAGCATCCTGTATGTCAAGACCTTTGACGCGGTGGTGTCTGCGGTGGAGTCGGGCCTGTGCAAATTCGGCGTGCTGCCCATTGAAAACAGCTCCAATGGCTCGGTGCGCGCGGTCTACTCGCTGCTTCAGCAGCATCAGCTCTCCGTGGTGCGCTCCACGAGACTCTGCATCCGCCATGAGCTTTTGGCTATGCCGGGTGTAAAGTTAGAGGACATTACAGAGATCTACTCCCATCAGCAGGCTATCGGTCAGTGCAGCAGGTTCCTCAGCAGCCTTTCCGGCGTGCGGGTGATCCCCTGCGGCAACACGGCGGAGGCGGCGAAGCTGGTCGCCGAGAGCGGCAGCCGCCACGCGGCCGCCATCTCCTCACATCCCTGCGCCGCGCTTTACGGCCTTGAATGTGTGAGCGACAAAATTCAGGACAGCGAGAATAATTACACCCGCTTTTTCTGCGTGGCGAAGGACCCCGTCATCTACGCCGGCGCGAACCGCATCAGCCTTATCCTCTCGTTCGAGAATAAGCCCGGCGCGCTCTATGAGATCCTCTCCAAGCTCGCGGCGCTGGACATCAACATGACCAAGCTCGAATCCTGCCCCGTGGCGGGGAGCGATTTTGAGTTTGTGTTCTTCCTTGAGCTGGAAGCAAGCGTGCAGGACCCGAGCGTGCTTGCCATGCTCGAGGAAATGGAGCGCAGCTGCGCAGAGTTTGTATTCCTCGGAAACTACGCCGAGGTGTGAACGATGGGGGAGAAGGTTTACGGACTTCTGGGACGAAAGCTCGGTCACAGCTGGTCGGCGCCCATTCACGCCGCGCTCGGCTGTGCGGACTACCGTCTCATCGAGCTGGAGCCGGAGGAACTGGGCGCGTTCCTCGCGCGGGAGGACATCGGCGGGCTGAACGTCACCATTCCCTACAAGCGCGACGTGATGGCGTACTGCGATGTGCTCGACCCGATGGCGGAGGCCATCGGCAGCGTCAACACGCTCGTGCGCCGCGCGGACGGAAAGCTCTATGGCTATAACACCGACGCCGCGGGCTTCTGCTTCATGGCGCAGTGCGCGGGCATCGGCTTTGCGGGCAGAAAGACGCTTGTGCTCGGCAGCGGCGGTGCTTCGCGCACAGCGGCCTCGTGCGCGAAGAAGCTCGGCGCGCGCGAGGTGGTTGTCATTTCCCGCTCGGGAGAGAATAACTATACGAACCTCGGCCGCCACGCCGACGCGGAGCGGATCGTCAACACCACACCGGTCGGGATGTATCCGAACAACGGTGCGGCGGCGGTCGATCTGACCGCCTTTCCCGCCTGCGCGGGCGTGCTCGATCTGATCTACAATCCTCGCCGCACGGCGCTTCTGCTGCAGGCGGAGACGCTGGGCATTTCGTGCTCGGACGGTCTTCCGATGCTGGTGGCGCAGGCCAAGGCGGCGGAGGAACATTTCTTTGACAGGCTCATCGCCGACAGCGAGAACGAGCGCATTCTCGCGCAGCTGCGGAGGGAAATGACGAACCTCGTGCTCATCGGGATGCCGGGCAGCGGCAAGTCCGCGGTCGGCGCGGCGCTCGCCGCGCTGACGGGCCGCGAGGCCATCGACATCGACGCGCGCATCGCGGAGAAGGCAGGCTGCTCCATTCCCGAGATCTTCGCCAAGGGCGGCGAAGCCGCCTTCCGCGCGCTCGAGCGTGAGGTGACGGCGGCGTGCGGCGCGCTGAGCGGGAAACTTTTGCTCACGGGCGGCGGCGTGGTGAAAACAGCGGAGAATTACGCCGCGCTCCACCAGAACGGCCGCATCTATCAGCTCCTGCGTCCGCTGGAGCTGCTGCCGACCGACGGCCGTCCGCTCTCGCAGGGGGCGGACCTTGCGGCGATGTGGGCGGAGCGCGCGCCGCTCTACGAACGGTTCCGCGACGCCGCGATCGACAACAGCGGCACGGTCGAGCAGACCGCGCAGGCGATCTGGAGGGATTTTTGTGAAAATTCTGGTCATTAACGGCCCCAACATGAATATGCTCGGCATCCGTCAGCCGGAAATTTACGGCCATGCGACCTACGAGGACCTGAAGAGCATGATCGAGGGTGAGGCGGAACGGCTGGGCGCGGAGGTCTTATTCTTCCAATCCAACCACGAGGGCGCGCTGGTGGATGCCATCCAGCAGGCGTACTTCGACCGGGTGGACGGCATGATCATCAACCCCGCCGCCTATACGCACACGAGCGTCGCGCTGCTTGACGCGGTGAAGGCGGTCGGCATCCCGACGGTGGAGGTCCACGTTTCCGACCCGGACAGCCGCGAGGATTTCCGCCATGTGTCCTACATCCGCGCGGCCTGCATCGCGACCATCCGCGGGCACGGGCTGCCGGGCTATCTGGAGGCGCTGCATTTGCTGTGCGAGCGCGGGGAGGGCAGAGGATGACGCGGACGGAGTATGACGTTGTTGCGCTCGGTGAGCTGCTCATTGACTTTACGGCGCAGGGAGCGGGAGCGGACGGCTATCCGCTCATGGCGGCGCATCCCGGCGGCGCGCCCGCCAATTTCCTCGCGGCCATCGCGCGGCTCGGCGGCAGGACAGCGCTTTTGAGCAAGGTAGGCGCGGACGCCTTCGGCACGATGCTCACCGGGACGCTGCGCGAGGTCGGCGTGGATACGCGCGGCGTTGTCGTGGCGGAGGATGCTTTCACGACGCTGGCATTCGTGACGCTCGACGCGCGCGGCGAGCGCTCCTTTTCCTTTGCCCGCAAGCCGGGCGCAGACACGCAGCTCCGCTTCGAGGAATTGGACCTCTCGCTCATCGAAAAAACAAAAGCGTTCCACTTCGGAACGCTTTCTCTGACCGACGAGCCTGCGCGCGGCGCGACGCAGCGCGCTGTCACCTTTGCAAAGGAACGCGGGAAGCTCATCACCTTCGACCCCAATCTGCGCCCGCCGCTCTGGAAGAGCCTTGACGGCGCGCGGGAGCAGATGCTTTGGGGACTCGGGCAGGCCGATGTTGTGAAGCTCAGCGACAACGAGGTGGGATTCCTCTTCGGCCTTTCACCGCGCGAGGGCGCGGCGTACATTCGGGAGCGGTTCGGCACGCAGCTCGTCTTTGTGACCTGCGGCGCGGACGGCTGCGAGTTTGCAAGCCTGAGGGCGCAGGGCCATGTGGACGGTCTCAAGGGCCTGACAGTCACGGACACCACGGGCGCGGGCGACATTTTCGGCGGCTGCGCGGTGTGGAGGCTGCTCCAAAGCGGCAAGCCTCCCGCAGCGCTGGACGAGGCGGAGCTGCGCGGCATCGCGGAATTTGCCTGCTGCGTCGCCGGACGCTCCACCGAAAAAAGCGGCGGCATCTCCGCAATCACGGAGATGCCGGACGAGGTCTTTATGGGGTGATGAGCGCGGCTCAGTCGCCGACGCCGGCGTGGATCACCTTGCCGATGTTCCACAGATGCGCGACCTGCTTGGCCGCCGCGAGGCGCTCCTCGGGCGTTTCGTAGGCGGCGTGGACGGTGTGCGAGCCGCAGTCAAGGCAGTCTACATAGACGCACCAGCCCTGTTCGTCCTGTATGGCGCCGACGCCGCCGCAATGGGGACAGACGTCCAGATCGATTTCATAAATAGGATCCATCGTGATCCCTCCTTTTCCTTGCTGATGGCAGTATAGCACATCGCGATGGGAAGAACAACAGGAAATCCATGAGTTTTTCGCCGAAAAAGCCGCCCGAGTGGGCGGCTTTTTTGCTTAATCCTGCGTTTTATCCTGTGCTTTTTCGAGATTCAGGATCTTCATGAACTCCTCGCCGGTGATGGTCTCCTTCTCGTAGAGGTACTTGGAGAGCTCATCGAGCTTGGAACGATGATCGTTGAGCAGCTTGACGGCCTTTTCATGCTCGCGCTTGACGAGCGCGACCACCAGCGCGTCGATCTTCGTCTGCGTTTCGGCAGAGCAGGCGAGCGAGGCGTCGCCGCCGAGGTACTGGTTCGTGACCGTCTCGAGTGCGACCATGTCGAAATCCGCGCTCATGCCGTAGCGCGTGACCATCGCACGGGCGAGCTTGGTCGCCTGCTCGATGTCGTTGGAAGCGCCCGTGGTGACGGAGCCGAAGCGGACCTCCTCGGCAGCGCGGCCGCCGGTGAGCGTCGCGATCTTATTCTCCATTTCCTCGCGCGTCATCAGGTAATGGTTGCCCTCCTCGACCTGCATCGTGTAGCCCAGCGCGCCCGAGGTGCGGGGGATAATGGTGATCTTCTGCACAGGGGCGGAGTGGCTTTGCAGCGCCGCGACGAGCGCATGACCGGTCTCGTGGTAGGCGACGATCCATTTTTCGTGGTCGGTGAGGATGGCGTTCTTCTTCTGATAGCCCGCGATGACGACCTCAATGCTCTCCTCCAGATCCGACTCGGTGGCGAACCGGCGGCCCGCGCGCACGGCGCGCAGCGCGGCTTCGTTGACGATGTTCGCAAGCTCCGCGCCGGAAGCGCCGGAGGCCATGCGGGCGATCTTGTTGAAATCGACGTCCTCCGCGACCTTGATCTTCTTCGCGTGGACCTTCAAAATTTCCTCGCGGCCCTTGAGGTCGGGAAGCTCGACCGGCACACGGCGGTCGAAGCGGCCCGGGCGCGTGAGCGCGGGGTCGAGGGATTCGGGACGGTTGGTGGCGGCGAGGATGATGACGCCGTTGTTGCTCTCAAAGCCGTCCATTTCGGTCAAAAGCTGGTTGAGCGTCTGCTCGCGCTCGTCGTTGCCGCCGTACTGGCCGCCGCTGCGCTTCTGGCCGATGGCGTCGATCTCGTCGATGAAAACGATGCAGGGGGCCTTTTCCTTGGCCTGCTTGAAGAGGTCGCGCACCTTGCTCGCGCCCATGCCGACGAACATCTCCACGAACTCCGAGCCGGAGATGGAGAAGAACGGAACGTTCGATTCGCCTGCGACCGCCTTGGCGAGCATGGTCTTGCCGGTTCCCGGAGGGCCGACGAGCAATATGCCCTTGGGCATGGACGCGCCGATCTCCTGATACTTGCTGGGGTCGTGCAGATAGTTGACGACCTCCTGCAGGTTTTCCTTGGCCTCGTCCTCGCCCGCAACATCGGAGAAGTGGATGCCCTCGGTGGACTGGACGTAGACCTTGACGTTGCTGTTTCCGCCCAGGCCGAACATCATCGAGTTGCCGCCGAGCTTGTCCGCCATCTTCTTGGACATATACTGCCCGAGGGCAAGGAAGATCAGAATGGGCAGCACCCAGCCGAGAATGTCGACGAGCAGCGAGGTCTGCTCGATCTCCTCTCCCTTGAAGGAAACGCCCGCCTCCAAAAGCCGGACGGAGAGGTCGCCGTCCGACACCATGGCGGTCTTGTAGATAACGGTCTCGTCCTTATCGGTAAAGAGAATGCGGTTGTCCTGTTCCTGAATTTCGACCTTGCCGACCTTGTCCTGCTCGAGCATCTCGACAAAGGTGTTGTAGTCCACCTCCTTGATCTGGTGCTGCGCGAGCCACGGCATGGCAAAGAAATTGAAGAGAAATACCGCGAGCATGGCGACGGCGTAGTAGAAGATCAGAGGCTTTTTCGGGGTTTTGACTTCTTTCATAAGCGTCCCTCCAATATAGAATGGGACGGCTGCGCGGAGGGGCGAGCCCGCCTCGTCACAGCCGTGGAAAGGATACGGAAATCATAGTGGAAAAGCCAGCTTTTGTCAAGCGAGGAGGGAGAAGATTTACATATAATTCAATCTTTCGGCACGGAGCGTCGCTATCTTCTAAATAGTATCACGCTCGCGTGTCTTTTTGTTGCAATTTCGGACGAATGTGATACAATAAAAATGAAAAATAATAAGCAGTCCAAACAAAAAGTTTGGGAAGGGAGACCCCGCTATGGCGACATTTACCGTGAACGGACAGACCGTGCAGGCGGAGAAAAATCAAAAGCTCATCCGTTTCCTGCGCGACGAGCTGCGCCTCACCTCCGTCAAGGACGGATGCAGCGAGGGCGCGTGCGGCACCTGCCATGTCCTCATCGACGGCAAGGCGACGAAGGCCTGCATTCCCTCAACGGACAAGCTGGAGGGAAAGACCGTCCTTACGGTCGAGGGGCTTTCCGACTGGGAGAAGGCCGTATATACCTACGCCTTTGGCAAGGCCGGCGCGGTGCAGTGCGGCTTTTGCATCCCGGGCATGGTCATCTCCGCCAAGGCGCTGCTGGACGCGAATCCCGCGCCGACGCGCGAGGAGGCGGCGTTCGCCATCCGCAACAACATCTGCCGCTGCACGGGCTATGTGAAGATCATCGACGGCATTCTGCTCGCGGCGGAGATCTTCCGCAGCGGCAAGCTGCCGGAGGAGAAAAAGACAGGCTATGGCGTCGGCGAACGCGCCGTGCGCGTGGACGTGGCGGAAAAGGTGCAGGGCTACGGCAAGTATCCGGACGACCTGTATGTGGACGGTATGCTCTATGCCGGCGCCGTGCGCAGCAAATACCCCCGCGCGCGGGTGCTTGCCATCCATAAGGAAAAGGCGGAGGCCCTGTCCGGCGTGGTCGGCGTCTACACCGCGGAGGACATTCCGGGGGAGATCAAGGTCGGCCATCTGCAGCAGGACTGGGACGCGATGATCCCCGTCGGCAGGATCACCCACTACCTCGGCGATGCCATCTGCCTTGTGGCGGCGGAGACGAAGGAGGCTTTGGAGCAGGCAAAGGCGCTCGTCGAGATCGACTACGAGCCGCTCAAGCCGGTGTTCAGCCCGACCTATGCCTCCCAGCCCTTTGCGCCGCTCGTGCATGAGTCCGGCAACCTGCTGTGCGAAAAGCACGTCAGCCGCGGCAACGCCGATCAGGCCATCCGCGACGCTGACTATGTGCTGATGTATCACTACGAAACGCCGTACACGGAGCACGCATTCCTCGAGCCGGAGTGCGCGGTCGCCTATCCCGACGAGGACGGGCTGACCATCCTCTCCACCGATCAGGGCGCTTACGACACGGCGCGGGAGGTCTCCCGTCTGCTGGGGCTTCCCAAGGAAAAGATCCATGTGACCAATATGCTCGTCGGCGGCGGCTTCGGCGGCAAGGAGGATATGACGGTGCAGCACCATGCGGCGCTCGTCGCTTATCTCACGGGCCGTCCGGTCAAGGTGAAGCTGAGCCGCAAGGAAAGTATGCTCGTCCACCCGAAGCGGCACCCGATGAAGGTGACCATCACCATGGGCTGCAATCGTGACGGCCTCATTCAGGGCGTCAAGGCCGAGGTGGTCGCCGACACCGGCGCGTATGCCTCGCTCGGCGGCCCGGTGCTCGAGCGTGCCTGCACGCACGCGGCAGGCCCCTATCACTACGAAAATTTTGAGATCACCGGCAAGGCGTACTATACGAACAATCCGCCCGCGGGCGCGTTCCGCGGCTTCGGCGTGACGCAGACCTGCTACGCCATGGAAATGACGCTCACGAAGATGGCGCACGAGCTGGGCATCTCCCCGTGGGAGATCCGCTACCGCAACGCCATCCGCCCCGGGCAGACGCTGCCGAACGGGCAGATCGCGCCGCCGTCCACCGGTCTTGTGGAAACGCTCGAGGCGGTGAAGGACATCTGCGAGCAGAATAAGAACGTCGGCATCGCCTGCGCGATGAAGAACGCGGGCGTCGGCGTGGGCATTCCCGATACAGGCCGCTGCATCGTGGCGGTCAAGGACGGTAAGCTCCATATCCGCTCCGGCGCATCCTGCATCGGACAGGGACTCGGTACGGTGCTGACGCAGATCGTCTGCACGATGCTGCACTGTGGGCGCGAGGATGTCGTCTACGAGGCCGCCAACACGGTGAACGCGCCGGACTCCGGCACGACCTCCGGCTCGCGCCAGACGCTCGTGACCGGTGAAGCCTGCCGGCGGGCGTGTCAGAAGCTGCTCGCGGCGGCGGGCGCCGATGTGAGGGTGTCCGATTATTCCGGCATCGCGCACCGGCAGGGCATGGAATCACTGCCCGGCGGCAACAGCAGCGGCACGGTCGGCACCGAGCTGCCTGAGGGGGCGAGCGTGGACTGGAAAGCGCTCGAGGGACAGGAGTTCTACGGCGAATACCTCGCCAAGACCGACCCGCTGGGCGCGCAGAACGTGGAAAATCCCATCAGCCACGTCGCCTACGGCTACGCTACCCATGTGTGTGTGCTCAACGACGACGGAACGATCCGCGAGATCGACGCGGCGCACTTCGTCGGCAAGGCGATCAATCCGCTCTCCTGCGAGGGGCAGATCGAGGGCGGCGTCACCATGGCGCTCGGCTTCACGCTGACGGAGCACTATCCGCTCTACGACTGCATCCCCAGCGCAAGGTTCGGCACGCTGGGCCTGTTCCGCGCCGATCAGGTGCCGCCCATCCACAGCATTCTGGTGGAGAAGGAGGGGCAGGACATGGCCTTCGGCGCCATCGGCATCGGCGAGATCACGACCATTCCGACGGCTCCCGCCGTGGCGGGCGCGTACTTCGCGCTCGACGGCGAGATGCGCACGAGCCTTCCGCTGATGAAAACGCCGTATGAGCGGCCCAAGATGCCGCGCTATTGGTGGTAAGCCGTATGAAAAATGTTCTGATCATCTACACCGGCGGGACCATCGGCATGACGCGCACGGAGAACGGCTACGCCCCACAGAGCGGGCAGTTCCGCCGCGCGATGGAAGCCATTCCCGACCTGTACGCCGAGCAGATGCCCCGTTGGGATATGCTCGAAATGGACCCGCTGCTCGACTCCTCCAACATGACGGTGCGTGAGTGGAACAAGATCGCGCAGCTCGTTGCCGACCATTACGACGCCTACGACGGCTTTGTGGTGCTCCACGGCACGGACACGATGGCCTATACCGCCTCTGCGCTTTCCTTTATGCTTGAGGGGCTGGCAAAGCCGGTCATTCTTACCGGCTCGCAGATCCCCATGTGCGAGATCCGCAGCGACGGGCGCGACAATCTCATCACCTCGCTGCTCATCGCGGGCGCGGGGGAGGTGCATGAGGTCTGCCTGTACTTCGGCGGGAAGCTCCTGCGCGGCAACCGCGCGACCAAGTTCTCCGCCGACGGGCTGATCGCCTTCCTTTCACCGAACTACCCGAGCCTTGCCGATGCGGGCATTACCATCCGCTACAACGAAATCGCCCTCCTGCCGAAGCCGAAAGGCGCTTTGAAGCTGCAATTATTGGAGAATATTCCCATCGGGGTGCTGAAGGTCTTCCCGGGCATTCAGTTCTCGCTCTTTGAGCAGATCATGACCGAGCGGCTGCGCGGCATCGTCATCGAGACCTTCGGCGCGGGAAACATTCCCGGGGACGGCGGCGCGCTGCTGCCGATTATCGAAAAGGCTTTTCACAACGGCACGGTGCTGACGGTCTGCTCGCAATGTCCGCAAGGGGCGGTGGCGCTGGGCGCTTACGAGACCTCGAACGCCCTGAAAAGAGCGGGCGCGGTCAGCGGGCTGGACATGACGACCGAGGCCGCCGTCGCCAAGCTCTACTATCTCTTTTCCTGCGGCTATGAGAAGGAGCGCGTCAAGACGCTGATGGAGCAGGACCTCCGCGGCGAAATGACGGCGCCGTAGCTCACGCGAGCGTGTCGCGCAGCGCGGCGAGCGCCATCGGCGTGTCCACATCGCGCAGCTCATCGGGGGAGATCTCAAAGAGCGTCAGCGCGTCCTCGTGGCGGTGGATGACGGCGCTGCCGCCGCGGTCGCCCTCGAGCGCCGTCAGCTCGGGGAAGAAGCGGGCGGGGAAGATGCACGGATTGCCGCGCACGCCGCCGTGTCCCATCGCGACGATGCGGTCGGGGTGCCGGCGGAAAAATTCGACCTCCGCACGCACACTCTCGCGCCGCAGCAGCGGCTGGTCGGCGACCTGATAGAGAATGGCGTCACAGTCCGCCATCGCCTCGGTGCCGAGCCTGACGGTGTGGCTCGCGCCCCACTCGGGGAAGGGGTTGACAAGAACGGTAAAGCCGAAGCGCCTGGCAAGCACGAGGACCTCGTCATACTGCGTGACGACGGTCACGCGGGCAAACTCCTCGCGGGGGACGGTCTCGAGCGCGTACTCGATGAGCATTTTGCCGTCCACCTTGGCGGCGAGCTTGTTGGAGCCGAAGCGGCTGGCGTTTCCGGCTGCCATGATAAGGCAGCCGATCCTGGGCGGATGGTTCATGGAGTTCATCTCGCTTTCTCGGTTATGGTTACTTTATCATAAGCAGTCTCCCCAATGCAACCGGAAAATACACACGCTATTCTGAAAGTAGGACTACGGCGTCTCTGTACAAACGGAGCGTTTGGTGTTAAAATCACAGCAAGAAAATGGGCTGATTCGCTGAAAACAGCTTGTTAAAATATCTTGCTTTTGTAAGAATTCCTAAAAATTTTCAAAATTTACCGAAGGAAGCGTCCCGGCAGGCGGGAACGCTGAAGGAGGTCTTTTATGTCGGAAGGATATAGCAGCAAGCCGATGCAGGCGACGAAGATCGGTGATCGCATCGTCCGTGTGGACGCGGTGCAGAAGGCGAGGGGCGAGGCGGTCTACGTCTGCGATATGACACTGCCCGATATGCAGTACGCCTACATGGTGCGCTCCACCATCGCCCGCGGAAGGATCAAGGCCATTCATGTGCCGGAGCTGCCGGAGGGGTACTATTTCATCTCCGCGAAGGATATTCCCGCGCAGGGAAAGAACGAGCTGTGGATGATCGCCAAGGACTGGCGCTGCTTCGCCGAGGACTATGTCCTCTACGTCGGCGAGACGATCGGCCTGGTGGTCGGCCCCGACCGCAGCGTTCTCAAGCGGATCAAGGCGCAGATCAAAATCGACTACGAGGAGCAGACGCCCGCCGTCACCATTGACGACGGTATCCACTGCGTCGGCGGCCCCATGTTCCCGGAGAAGAACAGCAACGTCATGTGCGAGCTGTTCTGCGAAAAGGGCCGGCCGATGGACGAGGTGTTCGCCGAGGCGGACGAGGTCTTTGAGGAGACCATCGAAACGCCCTATCAGGAGCACGTCCATCTGGAGACCAACAGCGCCATCGCGGACATGGAGGACGGCAAGTTCGTCTTCTATGCCTCCGCCCAGTGCCCGTTCTACATCCGCAAGTCCATCGCGGGACTGCTGGACATTCCCTACGACGATATCATCGTCCGCCAGTGCACCACCGGCGGCGCGTTCGGCGGCAAGGAGCATTTCCCCGACGTGCTCTGCGGCGCTCTGCTGGTGGCGGAGAACAAGATCCGCAAGCCCATCAAGATGGTCTTTGACCGCGAGGAGGACACGCAGTTCTCCGTCAAGCGCCATCCGTCCAAGTGCATCTACAAGACCGCGGTGAAGGACGGAAAGATCACCGGTGTGTACGGTCACATCTACTATAACTGCGGCGCGTACCTTTCCTCGTCCTACGTCGTGCTCCAGCGCGGCGTGTTCCACGGCAATGGCGTCTACACCTTCGACAATACCTATCTCAAGGGCGAGGGCATCGGCACGAATATGTTCCCGTCCTGCGCGTTCCGCGGCTTCGGCGCGCCGCAGACGCTCTTTGCCATCGAGACGCATCTGGACCATCTGGCGCACCACCTCGGCGTGGACCCGCTGGAATTCAAGATGCAGTACCTCGCCAAGAAGGGCGACGAGACCACGACCAACGGTCACATCATTGAGGAGGTCAAGCTCCCCGAGATGCTGGACGTCATCACCCGCGAGTCCGATTACTGGCGCAAGGCCAAGGAATACAAGCCCGGCTGCGGCAGGGGCATCGGCATCGCGCTCTATAACCACGGCGGCGCGTTCACCGGCAACGGCGAGCAGGCCATCATCAAGGCGCACGCGCGGCTGGTCAAGACCGGCGACCGCGTGAGCATTCAGGTCGGCTCCACCGAAATGGGGCAGGGCTTCAAAACGAGCCTGCGCAAGATCTGCGCTGCCACGCTCGGCGTGAGCATCGATCAGATCGAGTATCTCGATCCCGACACCTCCAAGGTCGTGGACTCCGGCCCGACCGCAGCCTCCCGCTCCACCATGGTCGTCGGCCGCCTTGTCGAGCGCGCCGCGCAGGAGATGAAGGAACGCTGGAGCGAGGGCGACTTCACCACCGAGGTCGAGTACGAGCATCCCGACGGCTACCCGTGGGATCAGGCGACTTTCCGCGGCGACGCCTACCTTGGCTACGGCTGGGGCGTTGCCTGCGTTGAGGTCGAGGTGGACAAGCTGACGAACGAGGTCAAGACGCTTGGCGTCTGGTCCTCTCACGAGATCGGCAAGGCCATCGACGAGCTGATCGTTCACGGTCAGATCAACGGCGGCATCCTCCAGTCCCTCGGCTACGGCTCGATGGAAAAGCTGGAGGTCAAGGGCGGCCGCTTCAAGCAGAAGAGTATGTCCGACTATGTGATCCCCACCTCGATGGATTTCCCGAAGCAGTTCTACCACATTCAGGAAAATCCCTATCCCTGGGGTCCCTACGGCGCCAAGGGCATGGGCGAGCTGGTGTTCAACGGCGCTTCCGCGGCCTATGTGGACGCGGTCGAGCGCGCGCTCAACACACGCTTTACATCCATTCCCATCCCGCCGGAAGCGATTGAGGAGGCTATGAAACATGTACACTGAGATTCGTTTTACATTGAACGGCGAGCAGAAGCTCTACCAGGGCGACCCGCTGAGAAGGCTGCTCGACGTGCTGCGTGAGGACTACGGCCTCACCGGCAGCAAGGAAGGCTGCGGCGAGGGCGAGTGCGGAGCCTGCTCCATCATCAAAAACGGCGAGCTGGTCACGAGCTGCATCATCCCCGTCGGCGCGGTCAACGGCTGCGAGCTTTTGACCATCGAGGGCATCCGCGACACGGAAAAGGGCAAGTGCATCATCGACGCCTACGCCGAGGGCGGCGCGGTGCAGTGCGGCTTCTGCATCCCCGGCATGGTCATGGCGACCTATGTGCTGCTGAGCAGGAATCCCGATCCCACCGAGGAGGAGATCCGCGTCGGCATCAGCGGCAACATCTGCCGCTGCACCGGCTATGACCTGATCGTCGAGTGCATCCGACTCGCGGCGAAGAAAGGAGCGGCCTTATGGAACAGGTAAAGTGCTTCATTCCCGAAACGCTTGAAGAGGCGCTGCGTATCCGCAAGGAAACCGGTGCGACCGTCCTCGCCGGCGGCTCCGACCTGATGGTCGCGAACAGCATGGGCGCGGGCGTGACGCCCGCGTTCAAGGGCGACGTTCTCATCATCACCAATCTCAAGGAGCTCAAGGGCATCCGCGCGCTGCCGGACGGCAGCGTGGAGATCGGCGCCTGCACGACCTCGGCGGAGATTGCCCGCTCGCCCATCGCGCCCGAGCTTTTGAAGGATGCCGCGTCCCGCATGGGCGCGATCGCCCTGCGCAACAGCGCGACCATCGGCGGCAACATCGGCAACGCGTCCCCCAAGGGCGATATGCCCCAGCCGCTCATCCTGATGGACGCGGAGGTGGTGCTCACGAGCGTGGACGGCGAGCGCCGTATGCTCGTAGACGATTACATCATCGCCACCAAAAAGACCGCGCTGCGCGAGGACGAGATCATCACGAAGGTCATCATTCCCAAGCAGGACTTCACACACACTTTCTTCCGCAAGATCGGTATGCGCCGTGCGAACGCCATCTCCAAGCTGACGCTTTCCGCCGCTGCCACCGTCCGTGACGGCGTGGTGGTCGACTTCCGCGCCTCCTCCGGCGCGGCGGGCCCCAAGGTCGCCCGCTCCCGCAAGGCGGAGGAGCTGCTGATCGGCAAAAAGGTCAGCGAGCTTCACACCTGTAAGGAAGAATTTCTTGACGCATGGAACGCGGTCATCAGCCCGCACGCCATGCCCGAATACCGCAGAAACACCACGCGCAGAATGCTCGCGTTCTTCATCGACGCGCTCGAAGCCGGCCATGCACCCGGCCGCGTGGATATTCAGGAATAAAAGGGAGGCAATGCCATGATCTACCATCCCCGGACCCCGCAGGAGGCCGTGAACCTCCGCAAGGAGCACGCCGACACGGCGGTCTACCTTGCCGGCGGCACCGATGACCTCCGCCTCGGCGGCGCCGCCGAGGGCAAGGACCTCATCGACATCACCGGCTTCGACTTCAACACCATCACCGAGAAGGACGGCAAGGTCTATATCGGTGCGCTCTGCACCCTGCAGGACGTGATCGAGAGCGAGCTTGTCCCGGCATTTATTAGGGAGGCCGCCGGCTTCTGCGCCTCCTTCGCCAAGCGCAGCAGCGCGACGGTCGGCGGCAACCTCGGCCTGCGCCGCTCCGACAGCTATCTTGCCGCCGCGCTGACCGTGGCGGACGCAACGCTCAAATCCATCACGCCGCACGGCGAGCAGGACAAGCCCGTCGGCGAATACCTGCAAAGCGACTGCAAGCGTCTGATCGAGTATGTTGTGGTCGATAAAGACCGTACCGGCTCCGTCAAGCGCTTCGGCAACACCTCGTCGAGCCACGCGACGCTCATCGCCGCCGAGAGCGGCGGCATCTACGCGCTGAGCGTGCAGGGCAGCTGCCTTGTCTACGGCACGACGCCGGACATTGCCGAGCAGGTCACCTATGTCGACGACCTGACCGGCAGCGCCGCCTATAAGAAGTATCTGGCGGGCATTGTTTTCACACTCGGGAGGTAAGGGCGATGGAACTGAAATGCAAGATCAACGGCGAAGAGGTGACCCTCCGCGCCGAACCCACCGCAAGACTGCGTGATGTTTTGTACCGTGCCGGTTACCGCAGCGTCCGCGACAGCGACGACGCCGAGGGCTTTGCCGGCAGCGATACCATCGTCTTCAACGGCAAGCTCAAATATGCGAACTTCATCCTGTTCTATCAGGCTGAGGGCGCGGAGATCCGCACCGCCGAGAGCCTACTGAACGGGCGCGAGCTCAACAACGTGCAGAAGGCCATGGTCGCCGCGGGTATCGTGCAGAGCGCGTACAACGCGCCCGCTGCCGCGCTCATTCTGACCTGGCTGCTCGAGCAGAAGCCGAACCCCACCCGCGAAGAGATCAAGGATGTGCTGACGAGCATCTTTATCCGCGACGCGGGCTACGAGCATTACTATCTCGCCGTCAAGCTCGCGACCGAGCTGCGCGACTTCGGCGAATTCCGCAGCGAGATCGCCCCGTCCTTCCGCCCCAGCCTCGAGGTCGTCGGTAAGCCCTGCGGCAAGATCGACGGCGCGGCGCTGGTCTCCGGCGAGCCGGTGTTTGTCGAGGACAAGGTGCCCGAGAACGCCTGGTGCCTGCACGTCCTGCGCAGCCCCTTTGCCAGCGCCTACATCAAGTCCATCGACACGAGCGAGGCGGAAAAGCTGCCCGGCGTCGCCGCCATCCTTACCGCGTACAATACGCCGGAGACGCACTATATGCAGGCCGGTCAGGGCAATCCTGAGCCGTCCCCGCATGACCGGCGGCTCTTCAACAGGAAGGTCCGCCACGTCGGCGACCGCGTCGCGGGCATCATCGCCCGCACGCCGGAGATCGCCGATCAGGCCGCCGCGCTCATCAAGGTCGAGTATGAGCCGCAGGGCGCGGTCTACACGGTCGAGGAGGCCATGGCGGAGGGCGCGCCGCTCGTCCACAACGGCGAGGTCATCTACAACGCGGGCGCGCCCACGGACCTCGCGGAGTACAATAAGCTCGCGGGTGACGAGCGCGAGGGCAAGGTCGTCTACCAGTTCCCGCTGGGCGCGGACATCCATAAGAACATCGCCGCCTCCAACAAGGGCGGCATCGGCGATATGGAAAAGGGCTTCGCCGAGGCGGACGCCATTGTGGAGCGCACCTACCAGACCAGCCAGATCCAGCACACGCCGCTCGAGCCGCACGTCTGCTACGCGCACATCGAGGGCGGGCGTCTGGTGCTCAACTGCGCCACGCAGGTGCCGTACCATGTGCGCCGCATCGTCAGCTGGGTGTGCGGCATTCCGGAAAATAAGATCCACGTCATCAAGGAGCGCGTCGGCGGCGGCTACGGCAGCAAGCAGGACATTCTGGTGGAGGACCTGACCGGCTACGCTGCGTGGGTCACCGGCAAGCCCGTCTACTACCGCAACACCCGCGCCGAGGAGTTCTACGCCAACTCCACTCGTCACCCCATGCGCGTGAAGGTGAAGATGGGCGGCAAGAAGGACGGCACGATCACCGCGCTCTTTATGGAGGTCTGCGCCAACACCGGCCCGTTCGGCAACCACTGCCTGACCGTTCCGATGAACAGCTGCTCCAAGACGCTGCCGCTCTTCGCCGTGGACAACATGGCGTATGATCTGAAGGTCTTTTACACCAACACGCCGCCCGCAGGCGCGTATCAGGGCTACGGTACGCCGAAGGGCACCTATGGCATCATGATGGCGATGGCGGAGCTGGCGGACAAGCTGGGCGTGGACTACCGCACGATGGTGGAAAAGAACCACGTCAGCGAGGGCTATATGCTTGAGATCCTCAAGGGTCTCGGCGAGGGCCGCGAGGGCAACGTCGTCCCCGTCGGCTCCTGCGGTCTGGACGAAGCCATTGCCAAGGGATGCGACATGATCGAGTGGGGCAAAAAGGAAGTCTCCGACGATCCCGACTGGAAGATCGGCAAGGGCTTTGCCATGATCATGCAGGGCAGCGGTCTGCCCGGCTTGGACCATGCCGAGGCCATCGCCAAGCTGGAGACGGACGGTACGGTCATTCTCAACAGCGGCGGCGCGGATCTGGGCACGGGTCTTGACACCATCTCCGCCAAGGCGGTGAAGGAGGTCCTCAAGCTCCCGATGGAGAAGATCACGGTCGTGTCCGGCGATACCGACTCCTGCGTGTTCGATACCGGCGCTTACGCCTCCTCCGGCACGTTCTTCAGCGGCAACGCCTCGCTGCTGGCGGCGAAGAAGCTCAAGGAGAAGATTTTGGCGGAGGCCGCTTTGCAGATGAACGAAAAGGTCGAGGATCTGGACGTTCGCGTACCCGGCGAGGTCTATTCCAAGACGAGCGGCAAGGCGCTCACCTACGGCGAGCTGTCCCACGCGGCGATCGCGGGCGACGGCCGCGGGCAGATGGTCGCGCACGGCAGCTACGTCACCACCGCATCCTCCGTGCCCTACGGCGCGCACTTCGCGCAGGTGGCGGTCAACATCAGGACCGGCGAGATCAAGGTGCAGAAGTTCTACGCCCTGCAGGACGCGGGCACGCCCATCAATCCCGAGATCGCGCTGTGCCAGATGTACGGCGCCGCGATGAAGTCCATCGGCCACACCCTCTATGAGGATATGAAGCTGGATGAGAACGGCAAGTGCATCAACGCGAATCTGACGGATTACGGCGCGCCGATGATCGGCGAAGCGCCCGAGGATTTCAAGTCCGTGCTGATCGACGTCAACGACGACTTCGGTCCCTTCGGCGCGAAGTCCATCTCCGAGATCGCCTGCAACGGCGCGGCGCCCGCCATCGGCATCGCCATTCACGACGCCTGCGGTGTGTGGATGCGCTCCTGGCCGATGACGCCGGAGAAGCTGCTGCACGAGCTTGGCAGGATCTGAACGACTCGCATCGTAAAAAAGGATTGAACCGAAAACAAAATGGTGCTATACTTTCTATAGCACCATTTTGTTTTGCGATAAAGGAGGAGTCCTTATGGTCATTACCGTTGGAAGACAGTACGGAAGCGGCGGCCGCGAGATCGGCACGGCGCTGGCGAACAAGCTCGGCATCGTCTACTATGACGATCTGCTGCTCAAGAAGGCGGCGGAGGAAAGCGGCCTTTGTGAGGAGCTGTTCCACAGCTTCGACGAGCGCCCCAAGAGCTTTCTTTATTCCATTGCGATGGACCCGTATTCCTTCACCATGCACCATGTGACGCCCAAGGGCAGCATCGAGCAGCAGGTGTATCTTGCGACCTATGATACCATTAAGAAGCTCGCGGACAAGGGCCCCTGCGTTCTCATCGGCCGCTGCGCGGACTACGCGCTCAAGGACCGTGACGATGTGATCAACATCTTCGTTTCCGCGCCGATCGAGAGCCGCATCAAGCGTGTGGCCGCGCGCAACAACATCTCCGAGGCGGAGGCGAAGGAGCGCATCAAGAAGACGGACAAATCCCGCGCGTCGTACTATAACTACTATTCCTCGAAGGACTGGGGCGAAGCCAAGAGCTACGACCTGTGCATCGACTCGTCGCTTCTCGGCATCGAGGGGACGGTCGCGCTGCTTGAAGAGCTGGTGAAGCTCAAGGGCATGAAGTAAAAACAGAAAATGAAAAAGGGAGCTTTGCGCTGCGGCGCAAAGCTCCCTTTTTCGCAATAATGTTACTTGTCCTCTTCCAGCTTTTCCAGACCTGCGCGCAGCGCGTTGAAGGCGGTGGGCAGGGAGGAGATGCTGTTTTCAGCGCGCCGAAGCTCGCCGGTCACACTGATGCAGGTGTTGCCGAGCGTCGAAAGCACGCTGTCGCAATGGGCGCGGCAGTCGCCGATCATGGCGGCAAGCCGCTCGTGGACGCCGCGCTCATACTCCTCGGCGCGCTGGTGCGCGTCCAGCTCGATGCCGGCAAGGTGTTCCTTGATGGTGGAATACTGCTCGGCCATGGGGCGGAGCTTATCATTCTCCGCGCGCAGGGAAGCGTTCTCCGCGCGCAGCGCTTCGGCCTCGGCACGCAGCGCGGTCAGCTCATCATTGGCTGTATCCAGCGCGGCACGCAGGGTGTCGCGCTCCGCCGCGGCGTCGTTGTGCTCTTGGGTGAGGCGGTCGTTTTCGCCGCGCAGGGTGCTGACCTGCGTGCGCAGCTCCTGCTCCTGTGCGCAGAGCTTGTCGATGTCGCCCTCGAGCGACTCGATGCGGGCAGTGCTCTCCGCCGAGGTCTTTTTGATATAGTCGATGACGTCCTCACGGTTGAAGCCGCCGAACAGGGAACCCTTAAAGGTATTGTTTTCCATCCTGAATCCCACCTTATTCATACTCTTTCGATAGTGTAGCACAGTTTTCGCCCGATGACAAGCAGAAAAAGAGCAGCCTCAGCCGGCTGCTCCGTTTTCTTTTTTGCCTGACTTCACGGTCTTTTTCCTGCGCTTGCGGTGGACGACGCGGACGATGAAGAAGACCGCCGCGGCGATCAGCGCGAGAAAGATCGCCCAGAGCCACCAGACGGCCGCCGTGGTCAGCACGGCGAGCTGCACGTTCTCGCCCTCCGCGGTAAAGAGCAGGTAGCTGCCCATCGAGGTCGTCTCGACCGGCTGCCAGCTTCCGTCGGACCGGCGGACAAAGACGGCGCAGTGATCCATGCTCACCTCCTCGGGCGGGAGATAGCGGATCGTGTGCTCGGCCAGCGCGTCGCGCGGGAAGGAAAGCTCCCACTGCTCGGCAACGGAGCGGTAGACGGTCATGGCGGGCAGCGTCCGCTCGGAGAGGAAGGAGAAATAATTTTTAAGCGCGGTGCGGCGGTTATCCGCGAGCTGCGGGAACGCGCCGGGATCGGGCGTCTGCGCGGCGGCGGTGAGCGTGTCCGTCTCGTTGAACTCGCCCTCGACGAAGAAAACGCTGCGGCCATCCGTGCGCTGCGCGTCGCTCTGGAGGGAGGCGCGGTAGGCGGTGTATTCGGCGGTGACGACGGTATCAAAGCGCAGGTCAGTCAGGTCGGTGCGGTCCCAGACCGGATAGCTCCCGCTTTGCTCCGTCAGACTGGGGAAGACGGAGAAATCGAAGGAGTCGCCGTAGTCAAAGCGCAGCGTTTTGAGCGTTCTGCCGTCGCAGACAAAGCGGAGTGTAAAGCTGAGAAAGTCCTCGGGCACGCTGCCGAGCGCACAGAAGGCGGCGTAGTCCATCGGCTCGGCCTGACCGGATAAGCTGCGGCGGTCGATGCCGCGCAGCACGTCGGAGACGAAATAATTGCCGCGGAAGACGCCGAGGTCACGCCCGGAGATCGCACCGGAAAACTGGTCACAGTCCTCAACGACAACGAGGCTGCGGCAATCTGTCACCGTGCAGCCGGAGCCGGCTGACAAGGAGGTGTCCTCGCTGCCGGAGCCGACGATGCCGCCCACGCTGCTCTTGCCGGAAAGCGTGAGCTTTGCCCAGCTGGAGCGGATGCCGGCGGAGGACAGTCCCGCGATGCCGCCGACATAGCTGCCGGTCTCGCTTCTTGCGCTGCCGTAGGCTTCGCAGGAGAGCACGATGCCGAGGTCCATCTCGCCGACGATGCCGCCGATGCAGTCTTTTTTGCCGCTGATGCTGCCGCGGTTGACGCAGTGCTGCACGACCGCCTTCGTCTCGTATACGCGGTCAAACACGGAGGAGGACTCCTTTTGATCGCCCTCGGGGTCCAGCTCGTATTCAATGGCCATGGCGCCGGCGATGCCGCCGACATTCAGGTCGGCGTCCACGGCGCCGTAGTTCGTGCAGCCGCGGACCTTGCCGAAAGTCACAGCGTCGATGTTCTCGTCGGAGGTATCCTCAAAAATATCCGAGGCGTCGGCATCGGTCATATCCACAAAGATGTCAAGGCACAGATTGACGACTGCGTTCATCTGATCGTTCACCGCGCGCAGGTCGGCGGTGAGCGTTGAACCATCGGCAGAGAGCCCGTCGCTGAGCGCATCCAGCTCATCCATCGTGCTGCGCAGATTGGTGAAAAGGCTGTCCAGCGTGTCCTGATAGCCGTCGCCGAGGGGATAGAAGGTGAGATCGTCCCGTGTGTTGAGGTCCTCAATGAGACGGCGCGTTTTACCCGTCGCCGTGTCAAGGCTGGCAGCGGCGTCGCTCAGCGCGTCGAGCGCGCGCTGGATGTCGTCGTGCGCCTTGGGCGCGGCGTCCTTGAGAAAGTCGGAGAGGATGGCGGCGATTTTTGCCATGTCCGTCGAGATCTCCGCCATTGCGCTTACCGCATCATCCAGATAGCCGATGGCGTCGGAGAGCAGCCCGCGCACTGCGTCGGTGTCCCAAGGGGTTGTGCCGTCAAGGTACTTTTGCAGCTCCCCGACAACGGCGCTCAGGGAGTCCGAGGCATTCTTGAGCTTGGTACTGTTGGATCGGATGCGTCCGCTGGCCGCACTGAGCTCCGCGCGGTCGGCAGCGCTCAGTGTCAGGTCCTTGTTGCACTGCTCGAGCGCGTCGACAGCGTCGCCCGCGTGCTTCTCCGCTGTCTCGAGCGCCTTGAGAATGTCGGGCAGCGCGTCCGTCACGGTCTTGGCGCGGTCGGTCAGCTCATTGACGCTGCCGATGTTTTTGTCGATGAAGTCGGTCGTCTGACCGGCGAGCGAATCGGCGTCGTCCACCGCGGCATTGGTATAGGCGGAGACCGAATCGAGTCGGGAGGAGATGTGATCGTTCGTGCTGTCCACATCGTCCAGCGTGGAGGAAACGAGAGCGTTGAGCTTATCCAGCTCCGCGCGCAGCCTGGCGATCAGGTTGTCACGCAGCGAGAGATGGAGATAGGGCTCCATCTGACCGACGATGCCGCCCACATCCTTGCGGCCGTAGATCATGCCGTAGTTGGAGCAGAAATCCACAAAGCCGTCGCTGCGGCCCGCGCCGCCGCCGACGTTGTAGCCGAAGTGCGGGTAGCCGACCGCGCCGCGGTTGATGCAGGAGAGCAGGCTGCCGGAGGAATAGCCAGCGACGCCGCCGGTATCCGAGGTGGCGTTCCGGCTTTCCACTGCGCCGACGGAAACAAGGTCGGTGAGGGAGGAGGCTGGGTCGATGCTCAGATCGTCAAGGCTGAGCGTGGGATCGACATTTGCCGTATTCACGCTGGCGGAGTTGATGCACGCGCGCAGCGTGCCGAGGTTATAGCCGGCGATGCCGCCGGTGTAGCGATTGGCGGAGACGCTGCCGCTCACCGTGCAGTTGGCGACCAGCCCGCCCGCCTCATTGCGGCCGACGATGCCGCCCACGGCGCTCTCACCCTTCACAACGCCGAAAAACGAGCATTCCTCGATCGTGCCGTAGCTGCGTCCGGCAATGCCGCCGACAAATTCCTTCGTGCCGCCCGGCGCGACCTGCCCCTCGACCTTGAGCGCGTGGACGAAGGCGCCGCGCTCGAGCGTGAGGAAAAGACCGGCGGGGGAGAGCGAGTCCGTCAGCGTCAGACCGCTGATGGTGTGCCCGCCGCCGTTGAAGGTGCCGCTGAAGCTGGCGATTGGCTCGAAGTCCACGCCGCGCAGGGAGATGTCGGCGGTCAGAAGGACCGTCTTGCCGCGCGACCAGGCGTCATAGGCGCAGCTGTCCGAAAGGGCGCACAGGTCCTTCGCCGTGTGGATGTAGATGATGCCGTCCTCCCCGGCGGCAAGCGCGGGCAGGGACAGGGAAAGGCTCAGCACGAGCGACAGGGCGAGCGCGAGCAGGCGGGAAGAGCGCTTATTCGGTTTCATCGTCTGCACCTCCTTCCTCGACCATGCTGCCGGAAATGACGGTCACGTTCACATCGCCATCCACGATCGCGCGGACCACGCCGCTGACCGTGCCGTGGATCTCGCCGCGCACCACGCCGTCGAGCCGGATGCGTCCGTCCGCCGCGTGGCGGTGAATGACGTTCGGCACGGCGAACGAGGTCCGGTCAATGACCTTGGAGCCAATGAGCAAGATCTGCGGCAGGGCGAACATGACCATGATGATGGAGATGACCGTGCCGCGTCCGAGGCTTTCGCCGATGCCGGCAATGACCGGCTCGGAGGTCATGCGGCCGATCAGAAAGCCGCTGATCGACAGGATCGAGCCGGAGGTGATGATGGTCGGGAACGCGAAGTTGAGCGTTTCAATGATGGCATCGCGGTGGTGCATCTTGGCCTTGGTCTCCTGAAAGCGGCTGGCGATGACGATGGCGTAGTCGATGTTCGCGCCCATCTGGATCGAGCTGACGATCAGGTAGCCCAGGAAGAAGAGGTATTTGCCCGTGATGGTGGGGAACGAGAAGTTGATCCAGATGCAGCCCTGAATGACCAGGATCAGCAGCACCGGCATACCGGCGGAGTTGAAGGTGAAAAGCAGCACCGCCATGACGATCAGGATCGAAACGATGCTCACGACCTTATTATCCACGGCGAAGGACTTTTCAAATTCGTACTCGTTGGTGGAGTCACCCGCCAGATAGACCTTTTCGCCGGGGTAATACTTCTGCGCGATCGCGGTGACGGTGTCGGTGAAGGCGTAGGTCTCATCGCCGCTGACCGGCAGCGTGGAGTAGATGAGCATACGGCTGTACTGCTCGCTTTGAAGCTGGAGCTTGGCGTTCGTCATCTGCGTGTAGGCGTCGTCCAGCGTGCTTTGCAGCTCGTCGTCCAGCGTGACATAGCCCTGCTGCACCTCGTCGTAGAGAAAGAGGAACATATCAATGAGCGGGACGGAGTAGGTGGACAGGCCGCCGACGATCTTGCCGTAATTTTCATGGTTTGCGGCATAGGCGCCATAGAGGAACTCGGCGACCTCATAATCGAGATCGGTCAGCTCGGAGAACTGACGGGGCGTGAGCCTGTCGGTGAGCATATAGCCGCCCATGGCTTCGACGTTGGAAAGCCCCAGCGTGGAGTCGACCTCGTCGTACTGCTCAAGCTCGTCGAGAATGGCGCGCTCCTTGTCATAGTCGCCCGCGGGGACCACGAGCGCCATGAGGTTTTTGGTGCTGAAGTTGTCGTCGATCATATTCTCGGCGATCTGCGTTTCGTTGAGCTTGGGCGCGGAGATCAGCCCGTAGCCATAGGCGTAGGGACAGTCGGACGAGAGCCGCCAGCCGATCACGGCCAGCACAACAAAGAGAACGGGGATGACATGGCGCGTGGCATAGGCAAGCTTGCCGACGAAGGGGATCTTGGGAACGAAGCTTCGGTGCCCGGTCTTATCAATGAGCGGACCGAAGAGCATCAGCAGACCCGGCATAACGACAAAGGCCGAGAGCAGCGCAAAGAGAATGGATTTGATGAGACACAGCGCCATATCGGGGCCGAGCTTGAACTGCATGAAGAGCATGGCGACCAGACCGCCGATGGTCGTGAGCGAGCTGGCGCCGATCTCGGGGATGGACTTGCTCAGCGCCACAATGACCGCCTCGCGCAGGGGCAGGGAGCGGTGCTCCTCCTTGAAGCGGTTGCAAAAGATGATGGCGTAGTCGATGGAGAGCGCCAGCTGCAAGATGCTCGTCACGGAGTTGGAGATGAATGAGATCTTGCCCATCATGAAGTTCGTGCCCTGATTGAGCACGAGCGCGACCACAAAGGTCAAAATCAGGACCGGCACCTCGCCGTAGGTCTCGGAGGTGAAGAGCAGCACGGTGACAATGACGATGGCGACATAGACCATAATGACGCTGATCTCGTGGTCGATGGTCTCCTCCTGCGTGTTGCCGAGGTCGGTGGAGACATAGAGATCGTAGCCGGCGAGCGAGTTCTTGACGCGCTCGAGCGCGTCGAGACAGCGCTCGTCGTCCTCGTCGTAGTCAAAGGTGACGGAGAAGAGCGCGCTGACGTTGTTGTAGTGCTCGTCGGTCTCGTCGAACGCCACGCCCTGCACGCCCTCGACATCCTCCAGCTTCTCCTGCAGATCGAAGGCGTCGGCGAGCGGGAGGTTGGCGACCATCACGCTCGCTGTGCCGAAGGTGGTGAATTGCTCGTCCATGACGTCGAGCGCCTGGCGGGTCTCGGAATCGGCGGGGAGATAGGCGGTCAGGTCGTTTTCCACCTGCACCCAGCTGCGGGAGAAGACGGAGAAGATCAGCCCGATGATGACGACAAGAAAGACAAGGTTGCGTTTATCGACGATGAAGCGGGCGAGCTTGAGCATAAAGCTCTCGCCGCTTTGTTCCGTTGGCTTTGCCATAGACGGACCTCCTGTATCGTGATATGCCCGGCGCACCGTGCGCCGAGGCGGAAAAATCAACACCTATTATATAGCACAGACAATGCAAAAATGAAATATGGAAAACGTGAAAAATCTGTGAATAAAAGGGAGTCAGGCTGTGCCTGACTCCCAAAAACGAGAGAAAATCGGACCTATTGCGCACTTTGCCCGAACAGCAGGGGATGCCGCGCGGGGCGTTACTTTTCCACGATGACCTTCTGGGCGTTCTTCTCGCGGATGGCGGCGTAAATGCGGGCGATGATCTCGTCCGGTGCGCCCTTGGTCTGCTCACCGGTGACCATGTCCTTGCAGGTGACGACGCCGGAGGCGACCTCGTCCTCGCCGAGGAAGAGAACGTAGGGGATCTTCGTCTTGTCGGCGTAGTTCATCTTGGCCTTGAACTTCTTGTTCTCGGTGTAGAGCTGAGCGCGCAGGCCGCGCTCGCGCAGTCGGGTGGCGAGGGAGACGGCAAAGCTCAGATCCTCCGTCATCGGCAGAAGCAGCACGTCTGCGGGCGCGGTGTTGAGCGCGTCGTTGAGAAGGCCCTGCTCGCCGAGCACATAGAACAGGCGCGTCACGCCGATGGAGATGCCCACGCCCGGCAGAGAGCGGTCGGTATAATACTCGGCGAGGTTGTCGAAGCGGCCGCCGGAGCAGACCGAGCCGATTTGCGGATAGTCGAGCAGAGCGGTCTCGTAGACCGTGCCGGTATAGTAGTCGAGGCCGCGGGCGATGGTCAGGTCGACCTTGAAATTCTCCTGCGCGACACCGAAGCCGTCGAGGTATTTGATGACGGTGGAAAGCTCCTCATAGCCGCGGTCGAACAGCTCGTCGCGACCGCAGTAGCCCTTGAGGGAGGCGAGAACCTCTTCGTTCGTGCCGGTGATGGCGATGAACTTGAGGATTTCGTCGGCCTGCTCGCCCGTGAGCTTGACGTCGTCGACGAGAATGGCGCGCACCATGTCGGGACCGATCTTTTCGATCTTATCCACCGTGCGCATGATCTCGCCGCTCTGCTCGGTCAGGCCGAGCATGGAGTAGAAGCCGTTGAGCACGCGGCGGTTGTTGATGCGGATCTGGAAGCGCTTGAGGCCCATCGCCGAAAAGACGTCGTAGATGATGGCGGGGATCTCGGCATCGTTCATGATGTCCAGCTCGCCGTCGCCGATGACGTCGATATCCGCCTGATAGAACTCGCGGAAGCGGCCGCGCTGCGCGCGCTCGCCGCGGTAGACCTTGCCGATCTGGAAGCGGCGGAAGGGGAAGGCGAGCTCGTTGTAGTGCAGGGCGACGTACTTCGCCAGCGGCACGGTCAGGTCAAAGCGCAGGGAGAGGTCGCTGTCGCCCTTGGAGAAGCGGTAGATCTGCTTTTCCGTTTCGCCGCCGCCCTTGGCGAGCAGGATCTCGCTGGCCTCGATGATGGGGGTATCGAGCGGGGTGAAGCCGTAGCGGCTATAGGTCGTGCGCAGAATGTCCATCACGCGCTCCATCTGCTGCTGCTGCGCGGGAAGCAGCTCCATGAAGCCTGAGAGGGTCCGGGGCTTGATTCTTTCCATATCTATCTTCCTCCGTGAAAATCGTTGTGTGCGAATCTGCCAAAATCAATAATAATGTATTGTACAAGTTTACAAAGAAAATGTCAACCCCTTATTTGCTTATAAAGTATCACAACAGCACATTATCACACGAAACTAAGGCGATACCCGTTGCGTTTTGCGCAAAAGGGCGGTATAATAGCGGCAATATTGAAACAGGAGAAGGCTATGACCGATTATTTTTCCTATACGCTCGATGCCGACGCCATCCGCGCCATCAGCAGCATCGGGCTGGCACACCTCGGCGACGCAGTATACGAGCTGCTTGTGCGCACCTACCTCTGCGCGCACGGCAAGGCGACGGGCAAGGGTCTGCACCGCGCGACGGTGGAGCTTGTCCGCGCGCCGAAGCAGGCAGAGCTGGCCGACGCCATTTTCGGGGAGCTGACGGACGAGGAGCACGACGTGTTCCGCCGCGGGCGCAATGCCAACGTCCACACGATCCCGCACAGCGCCGACCGCGCGCAGTACCAGAAGGCCACGGCGCTCGAGGCGCTCTTCGGCTGGCTCTATTTACAGGGCCGGCACGAGCGCATCAACGAACTGTTTAACCGGATGATGGAGGCGAACGATGCCGCTTGACGCGATCTGCCTGCGGGCATTGACAAACGAATTGAAGGGGCAGCTCCTCGGCGCGCGCATCGACAAGGTGCAGCAGCCCGCGCGCGACCAGATCGTGCTGCTCCTGCGCGGCAATCTGCGCCTGCTCCTCAACGCGGGGCCGAACCAGCCGCGCGTGCAGCTCACGGAGGTCCTGCGTGAGAATCCCGCCGAGCCGCCGATGCTCTGTATGCTGCTGCGCAAGCACCTCGTCGGCGGACGCATCACGGAGATCGAGCAGAGCGGACTGGAGCGCATCGTGACGTTCACCGTCCGCAGCGTGAACGAGTTGGGCGAGTCCGGCACGAAGAAGCTGGTGCTTGAGGCGATGGGCCGCCGCTCGAACCTCCTGCTGCTCGACGAGGACGACCGCATTTTGGATTGTATGCGCCGTGTGGAGTTTGAGGTCTCCGGCGCGCGGGCGCTGCTGCCGGGGCTGTACTATCAGCTTCCAACGCCGCTTGACAAGCTCTCGCTGCTGACCGACCCTGAGGGGGCGGTCGAGCTAGCCCGCCGCGGCGGGGGAGCGGAGGAGACCGTCGAGCGCTTCCTGCTCGACCGGTATCTTGGCATCTCGCCGCTCATCGCGCGCGAGCTGGCGCTTCGCGCCTTCGGCGCAGCCGACGCCCGCTTCGCGGACCGGAGCGACGGCTGCGAGCGCCTTGCCGCGGAAATGGAACGCTTGGCGGAAGCTGTGCGGGAAAATCGCTTTACACCGACCATGCTTTCGCGCGAGGGAAAGCCGGTGGATTTCACCTATTGTTCCATCACGCAGTACGGCGCGGAGACGGTGCAGACGACCTTTCCGACCTTTTCCGCGCTGCTCGACGCCTTTTACACCGAGCGCGACCGGCAGGAGGCCGCGCAGCGCCGCGGGCGTGAGCTGACGCGCACGGTGACCTCCGCGCATGACCGCGTGGTGCGCAAGCTCGGAATGCTCGAAAAGGAGTACGCCGCCTCGCAGGACCGCGATACGCTGCGGCTGTACGGCGACCTCATCACCGCGAACCTCTACCGCATGGAGCGCGGGGCGGCGCGGCTGACGGCGCAGAACTACTACGACGAGAACGGCGCGGAGCTCGACATCCCGCTCGACCCGCTGCTCACGCCGCAGCAGAACGCGGCGAAATACTACAAGCGCTACACCAAGGCCAAGACTGCGGAGAAGCATCTGCGCGAGCAGATCGACAAGGCCATCGGCGAGCGCGACTACCTCGAGAGCGTGCAGGGCGAGATCGCGCTGGCGCAGACCGAGGCGGAGTTCGCCGAGCTGCGCCGCGAGCTGCAGGAGACCGGCTATCTCCGCCGCAGCGGAAAGGAAAAGAAGGGGCGCGAGAAGCCCATCGCGCCGCGCGAGTTCCGCTCGTCGAGCGGGCTGCGCATCCTTGTGGGCCGCAGCAACGTGCAGAACGACGCGCTCACGCGCAAGGCGGACAAGCGCGACCTGTGGCTCCATACGCAGAAGATCCACGGCAGCCATGTCATTCTCTGCACCGAGGACGGCGCGTATGACGACGAGAGCCTGCATGAGGCCGCGCTGCTCGCGGCGTACTATTCACAGGCGCAGGGCGGCAGCAACGTCCCGGTGGACTACACGAGCGTCAAATACGTCAAAAAACCTGCGGGCGCCAGGCCGGGCATGGTGGTCTATGAGACCTGCCGCACCCTCTATGTCACGCCGGACGAGGAGACGATCCGCCGTCTGGACCGCAAAAATAAGTAAAGAAAAAGAGGGCTGGCCGCCCTCTTTTTCTTCTTATGCGTGTTAGGCGTGCGCGTCGCCCTCGATGGGCTCCGTTTCGCGGAAAAGCATCGTGATGCACCATACGCCGGCAAGGCCCACGAGCGTGTAGATCACGCGGCTGACCGTGCCCATCTGACCGCCGCAGAGGAACGCGACGAGGTCAAAGCCGAACAGGCCGATGCTGCCCCAGTTGAGCGCGCCGATGACGGCGAGCGTTAATGCCACTTTGTCGATGACCATGGATCTCCCTCCTAATCGTGTTTGGTTGGCTGTGCATAGTGTCCGCAAAAGACAAAAAAATATACATCCTTAAAAATTTTCAGCAAAAGCAGAAAAATAATCAGGTAAAATTTGCCGCAATGGATTGCTTTTTGCGCGGGGGATATTGTATAATCTACACGATATCTACCGCACGCAAGGGGCGCCGCCCCGTTTCAACAACGAACATCAGGAGGAAACACCATGAACGAAAAATTCAGTAAGCTCGGCTTCTATCCCGCTGACATCCTGCTGCCCAACAAGGACGTCGATATGGAGAAGTGGGCCGTCGTCGCCTGCGACCAGTTCACGTCCGAGCCCGAGTATTGGGAGCGCGTGGAAAAGACCGTCGGCGATGCGCCGTCCACCCTGCGTCTCATCCTGCCCGAGGCCAACCTGAAGGCCCCCAACGTCGATGAGTTCATTGCCGACATCAACGCCTCCATGGACAAGTATCTCAAGGAGAACATCTTTGAGACGCTCAAGGATTCTCTCATCTACATCGAGCGCGGCCAGAGCGACGGCAAGATCCGCCACGGCCTGATCGGCATGGTCGACCTCGACCAGTACGATTTCACCCCCGGCTCCGGCGCACTGATCCGCGCCACCGAGGGCACCGTGCTCGACCGTATCCCCCCGCGCGCCCGCGTGCGCCGCAACGCGCCCATCGAGCTGCCCCACGTCATGCTGCTCATCGACGATCCCGATAAGACCGTCATCGAGCCTCTGACCGCCGCGGCCGACGGCATGGAGAAGGTCTACGACTTCGACCTCATGGAAAATGGCGGCCACATCAAGGGCTTCAAGCTCTCCGCTTCTCAGATCGACGCCGTGGCAGACGCTCTGATGGGCCTGACCACCGACGAGGCAATGAAGAGTAAGTACGGCGTGTCCGGCGTGGCTCCGCTGCTGTTTGCGGTCGGCGACGGCAACCACTCTCTCGCCACCGCCAAGGCCTGCTACGAGGAGCAGAAGAAGGGCAAGACCCCTGAGGAGTATCTCGCCCTGCCCGCCCGCTACGCGCTCGTTGAGGTCGTCAACAACCACGACGACGCGCTGCAGTTCGAGCCGATCCACCGCGTCCTCTTCGGCGTGGACCATGAGAAGTTCATGGAGGAGTTCAAGAAGTTCTATCCCAACACCCACGAGGGCAAGGGCGAGGGCCACACCATCGAGGTCTGCTGGGCCGGTCACGACGAGTTCATCACCGTTCCCGATCCCAAGGTGCAGCTGGCCGTCGGTACGCTCCAGGCGTTCATCGACGAGTACCTCAAGAAGTTCGGCGGCGAGGTGGACTACATCCACGGCGACGAGGTCACCCGCGAGCTTGGCTCCAAGGAGGGCAACATGGGCTTCCTGCTGCCCGCGATGGGCAAGGAGCAGCTGTTTAAGACCGTCATGGCCGACGGCGTGTTGCCCCGCAAGACCTTCTCGATGGGTCACGCGCAGGATAAGCGCTACTACGTCGAGGCCCGCAAGATCCGATAACCGATATACCGAAAAAGCGCCCCTCGGCGGGCGCTTTTTCAAATAGGAGGACCATTCGATGAACTACAAGAAAGCCAGAGCATGGCAGGACATTTTTCTCTTCGGCGGCGCGTTCGTCGCCGGTGTCGGCGTGTGGGGCTTTGACAGCACGTTTTTGGGGCTTCTGGGCCTGGCGATGGTGCTGCTGTCCATCCTCGTGTGGTGGCTGTACTACCGCTGCCCGCAGTGCCATGAGAGCCTTGGGCGCGGAAACCCGAAGCATTGCCCGCACTGCGGCGCGTGGCTCGGTGACGAGCCTGAGCCGGAGGAGAAGAAAAAGATCCAGCACAAGAAAAAGAGAAGATGAAAACACAAACGGTCCCCGCCTATGCTAAGCTCAACCTGACGCTGGACATCTTGGGCAAGCGGGATGACGGCTATCACGAGCTGCGGATGGTCATGCAGACCGTTTCGCTCTGCGACGATGTGACCGTGACGCTCACCGACGGCACAGGCGTCGTCTGCCGCGTCGCGGGCGCAGAGCTTCCGTGCGACGAACGCAACCTTGCCGTCAAGGCGGCGAACGCCTTCTGCGAGGCGCTCGGCTATCACGGCGGCATCGACATCACGCTTACCAAGCGCATCCCGTCCGAGGCCGGGATGGCGGGCGGCAGCGCGGATGCCGCCGCCGTGCTGCGCACGCTGCGCGATCTGATCGCCCCCACGCTCACGGACGAGCGGCTTGAGACGATCGGCGCGCGTGTCGGCAGCGACGTACCGTTCTGCGTCCGCGGCGGCACGCAGCTGGCAGAGGGCCGGGGCGAGCGGCTGACCGTGCTGAAAAACGCGCCGAGGCTCTATGCCGCGGTCTGCAAGCCGGACTTTCCCATCTCTACGCCCGCGCTCTTTCAGCGGTCGGACCGCGTGGCGCTGACCGACCGGCCCGACACGGCGGCGTTGCTCGCCGCGCTGGAGGCGGGCGACGCGGCGGCGCTGTGCGCGAAGGTCAAAAACGTCTTTGAGCAGGTACTCCCGGACGAACAGCGCGCACGCATCGAGGACATCAAGCGCGCTTTGCTTGCCAGCGGTGCGGAATGTGCCGCGATGACTGGCTCGGGCAGCGCCGTGTTCGGCCTGTTCCGCGAGGAGGACGCCTGCCGCGCGGCCTGCGGCGCGCTGCGGAGCGCGGAGCTGCAAACCTTCTGCACGATTTTTGTTTGAAAAACGAAAAAACCGTCCATACTCAAGCTATTACTTGAAACGGACGGTTTTTTCTTATGAAATTTCGGAAGATCGAGATATCCCTTGCCGTCGGCCTCCTTTGCGCGCTCGTGTGGTGCGCGCTGGAGCCGGGCTTTCTGATGAGCTGGTGGGGCGCGGCGTTCGAGCCGCTGTGCGACGGTGTGCTGACCGCCGAGGGCGAGGGCGGCGAGGTCGTGCTGCGCTCGTTCTTTGCCGAGCTGCTGGAAAAGCTGCTTTCCTGAAAGAGCCGCCTGCGGGCGGCTTTTTCTTATGCCTGAACGTTGAAGAGCATGATGACCACGCCGAGGATGACGAGCACCACGCCGGTCGCGCGGTTGAGCGTTTTGGGCGAAGCCTTGTTGGCGAACACGGCGGCAATGCGCGCCCAGACGAGCGTGAAGAGCACGCAGAGCGCGAACACCGTCCAGTCCGGCGCGCCGCCGATGGCGAAGTGCGAGACCGCGCCGGTGAGCGCTGTGAAGGTCATGATGAAAACGCTGGTGCCAACGGCGGTCTTGAGCTCGTAGCCGAGCACGGAGGTGAGGATGAGCAGCATCATCATGCCGCCGCCCGCGCCGATGAAGCCGCAGATAAAGCCGATGAGCACGCCGCAGAGAATAGACTGCACGGCGCGCTTTTTCGCGCTCACGCCGGCCATGGCCTCCTTGGTCGTCATGACGGGACGGACGATGAACTTCACGCCGAGCAGGAAGGTCATAAAGACCGAGAAGCCACCCATCGTGGCCGAGGGGACAAGGCTCGCGGCGTAGCTGCCGACCACGGTGAAGGCCAGCACGCATGCCATCATGATGAGGCCGTTGCGGATGTCGAGATTCTTGTTTTTGCCGTAGGTGTAGGCGGACACAGCGCTTGCCAGCACATCGGACGAGAGCGCGATGCCGACCGCCATATAGGGGTCCATGCCGAGGAAGGTGATGAGCATGGGGCTGATGACCGCCGCGGCGCTCATGCCCGCAAAGCCGGTGCCGAGACCTGCGCCCATGCCGGCGAAAAAGGTGACGAGAAGTGTGATGACAAATTCCATTTTTAAGGCTCCTTTTCTAACATGGCGTCGAGATCGGCGTCCATAACGGCGAGCGTCCGGAAGAAGCTCGCGCGCATTTCTTCGTCTGTATGAGCAAAGAGCTGCTCAAAAAAAGCGGATTGCACCGCGCGGCCCCGCTCAATGACCGGCTGCGCCCGCTCGGTGCAGACGAGCAGCGTCTTTCGACGGTCGCCCTCGACCGTCTCGCGCCGCAGATAGCCCTCGCGCACGAGCTTATCAACATTCACCGAGACAAGGTTGGCCTTGATGCGACGGACCTCCACGATGTCGCCCGCCGTCCGGTAGCCGGGGTTGTTGGCGAGAAACATCAGAATGTCAAAGGCGGTCTGCGGCAGCTTCAGCTCGCGGCAAAGCGGCTTGCAGGCGGCGGCATAGGCGCGGGCAAATTTATGGGCAAATTCCATACCGGCGTTCATATGCAGGACTCCTTTTCAAATAATGCAAAATTGAACAGTTCAAATTTGAACTAAAAGATAGCACACATCGGGCATCCTGTCAAGAAAAATATTGACGCCCGTTCAATTCAGGGCACGGCGGAATATCCACGGTTGCCGAACGGCGGAAATGATGGTAAAATAGAAAAAAACGACGAAGGGAGGGCGGTATCATGCTGCGTATCCTGCTGGGCCGCGCCCGCACGGGCAAGTCCGCGCGGGTGCTGGAGGAGATCCGCGCACTGGGCGATTCCTCGCAGCAGATCCTGCTCGTGCCGGAGCACGCTTCGCACGTCGCGGAGGTGGACGTGTGCCGCGCGTGCGGTGTGACTGCGAGCCGTCACGCGGAGGTGCTGACCTTCAAGCTGCTGGCCTCGCGCGTGCTGACGCTCACCGGCGGCGCGGCGGAGGTGACGCTCGACAACGGCGGCAAGCTCCTGCTGCTCCAGCGTGTGCTGGTGTCGCTTGCGCCGAGCCTGCGCGTCTATCGCCGACCCTCACAGCGCGCGGCGTTTCTGGAAAGTCTGCTCGCGCTCATCGAAGAATTGCAGGCCTATGCCGTCGCGCCGGAGGTGCTGGCGGAAAAGGCCGAGGCCATCGCGGGCGAGAGCGGCGAGCGGCTGCGCGATGTGGCGCTGCTCTACGGCGCGTATCTTGCCAAGCTCCACGAGGGCGGGCGCGACGCGCGCGACCGGCTGGAGAAGCTGGAGGAAAACCTTGCGGCCTCCGGCTACGCCGACAATAAGGACATTTTTCTCGACGGCTTTTCCTACTTCACGGGCCGCGAGCGGAACATCCTGCGCATTCTGCTCAAGCGGGCAAAAAGCGTCACCGTGACGCTGCTCGGCGACGGCAGCGACAGCGAGCTGTTCGCCGAGGGCCTGCGCGTGCGCGAGCAGCTTTACGCTCTTGCGCGGGACGCGGGCGTTCCCTGCACGGAGGAGGTGCTGCTCGGCGGCGCGCCGCGCGATGCGCTCGGCCATGTGGAGAAGCATTTCTTCGGCGGCAATGTCCGCTGGGACGAGCCAACGGAGCAGCTGCGGCTGTATGAAGCCTCCACCGCTTACGACGAGGCGGAGCGGATCACCGCGGAAATTCTGCGTCTGGTGCGCTGCGAGGGCTACCGCTTCCGCGATATTACGGTCACCTCGCGCGATATGGATGCCGCGGAGCCGGTGCTGCGCACCGTATTCGCGCGCTGCGGCATCCCGCTCTACTGTGCGCGGCGCAGCGATATTCTGCGCCGCGGCGTGCCCGCGCTGCTGCTCGGCGCGCTTGACGCGGTGAGCGGAGGCTTTGAGTACGAGGATGTGTTCCGCTGCCTCAAGACCGGCCTCGCGGGACTTTCGGCGGAGGAGTGCGACCTGCTGGAAAACTACGTCATCAAGTGGGACATTCGCGGCGCAATGTGGATGCGCGATGTTCCGTGGACGGCGCACCCCGAGGGCTACGGCGTGCCGTGGTGTACAGAGCATGAGGAAATGCTCGCGCGGGTGAACGCCGCGCGGGAAAAGGTACGCGCGCCGCTGAGCCATCTCTATGAGGGCGTGCGCGGCACGGGAGACGTTGAGGGTAAAGTAACAGCACTTTACAATTATCTGACGGAGATCGCGCTGCCCGAGGAACTGCAGCGGCAGACGGAGACGCTTTGGCAGCACGGCGAAACGCAGCGGGCGGAGGAGCTGGCGCAGCTTTGGAACGTTCTGTGCGGCGTGCTCGACCAGTTTGTGGAGATGCTGGGCGGTACCGAGCTGGACGCGGAGGAGTTCGCGCGGCTCATGCGCCTTGTGCTCACGCAGTATTTGGTCGGCACGATCCCGGTCTCGCTTGACCGGGTGAGTCTGGCTGAAATGACGCGCAACGACCGCCACGCCGTGCGCGTGCTGTTTTTGATGGGAGCGAACGACCATGTGCTGCCCGCCGTGGGCGGCAGCGGCGGCATTTTGAAGGACGAGGACCGCGCGGCGCTCGAGGCGCTCGACGTGCGCCTTGCGCCCTACGGCATGGCGCAGTTCCGGCTGGAGCTGCAGAATCTCTACGCCGCGCTCGCCCAGCCGACCGACCGGCTCTACCTCTCTTATCCGCGCTTTGATAACGCGGGCGCCGAGCTGCGCCCCAGCTTTGTCGTCGGGCGCGTGCAGACGCTTTGCCCGTCGGTAAAGGTCGAAACGGAGGATGCCGACAAGGCATACCGCCTTACAACAGAGAGCGGTGCGCTCGACTATGCGGGCGAACACGTCGGCGGGGAAGCGTGGCGTTATCTGGAGCGGCGCGGCGGCTGCGCCGAGGCGCTTGCCGCCATGCGCGACGCTTCGCACTATACGCGCGGAAGGCTCTCGCGTGAGGCCGTCCACACGCTCTACGGGCGCAGCATCACGCTCAGCGCCTCGCGCATGGACAAGGCGCGGAGCTGCCATTTCGCCTACTTCATGCAGTACGGCCTGCGCGCGAAGGAGCGCACAGCTGCGGGCTTCGACGCGCCGCAGGTCGGCACCTTTGTCCACGACGTGATGGAGCACACGCTCCGCGCGGCGAGCGAGCGCGGCGGCCTCAAGGCGCTGGAGCGTCCGGCGCTGCACGCGCTTGTGCGGCAGGCGATCGGTGCATACATTGAAAAAAATCTCCCCGACCTTGACGGGAAGAACGCGCGCTTCCGCTATCTTTTCCGCCGGCTGTGCGAGTCGGTCTACCGCATCATGGATTCGACGGTGGAGGAGCTTTCCGACTCCGATTTCGAGCCGCTGGCCTTTGAGCTGGGCTTCGGCGCGGACGGACAGCTTCCCGCCGTGACCATCCGTGAGGCGGGGGAGGAGCTGCGCGTGGTCGGCAAGGCTGACCGCGTGGACGGCTGGCTCAAGGACGGTAAGCTGTATCTGCGCGTGGTGGACTACAAGACCGGCGCGAAGCGCTTTGACCTCGCGGAGCTGCGCTACGGGCTCGGCCTGCAAATGCTGCTCTATCTCTTTACGCTGCGGGACGAAGGGGGAAAGCTCTTCGGCGGCTATCCCATCGAGCCGGCGGGCGTCCTCTATCTTCCCGCACGGGAAAAGCTGCTGAACCTGCCGCGCAATGCCTCGGAGGAGGAGATCGAGCGCGCGATGCACAAGGAGCTGCAGCGCAGCGGCATGGTGCTGAACGATCCCGCAGTGCTGCACGCGATGGAGCACAGCGCGCTGGAAGCGCCGTGCTATCTCCCGGTGCGCGTGAAAAAGAGCAAGGACGGCGAGACGGAGATCACCGGCAGCATCGCCACGAGCGCTCAGCTCGGCAAGTTGGGCTTATACGTTGAGGAGCAGCTGCGCCGCATGGTGCGCGAGCTGGCGAGCGGCAACATCGACGCCGACCCGTGGGCGCGCAGCGAGCAGGACAGTGCCTGCACCTATTGCGAATTCGCGCCCGCCTGCCACTTTGAAAACGGCTGCGGCGGCGACCGCATCGAATACATCCACGCGACCGGAGCCGAGCAGCTCTGGGAGCACGTTGACCGGACGATCGGGGAAGGGGGAAAACGCGATGGCTGACATCCTGACCGCCGAGCAGCAGGCGGCGGTAGAGAACCGCGGGCGGAGCCTGCTGGTGTCCGCCGCAGCGGGCAGCGGCAAGACGAAGGTGCTCGTCGAGCGGCTTTTTTCCTACGTCGAGAGCGGCGAAGCGAACCTTGACGACTTTCTCATCATTACCTACACCCGCGCCGCGGCGGCGGAGCTGCGCGGCAAGATCGCCAAGGTTCTCGGCGAAAAGCTGCAGGAGGACCCGCTCAACGCGCATCTGCAGCGGCAGCTGCTGCGTGTCTACCGCGCGGACATCAAAACGGTGGACGCCTTCTGCACGGCTCTGCTGCGCGAGAACTGCCACCTGCTGCGCGAGGACGCGCGCGGTCATGCGCTGCGGCCCGATTTCCGCGTGCTCGACGAGAATGAGGCGCAGCTTCTGCGCGAGCGGGTGCTCGCACGCACACTGGATGAATTTTACGAGACGATGCGCGACGGCGACGGCGCGTCGCTCCTGGCCGATACCCTTGGCGCGGGGCGGGACGACCGCGCGCTCGGCGCGCTGGTGCTCGAGCTGCACGGAAAGCTGCAGGCGCAGCCGTACATGGACCGCTGGCTCGCGTCGCAGGCGCAGCTTTGGCACGATCTGCCGCCGCGCGTGGAGGATACGGTCTACGGGACGCTGCTGCTTTCTATGGTGCGGCGCAAGGCGCTCCACTGTGCCGCGCTGCTGCGCGGCGCGGCTGAGGAGATGGCGACGGATAAGGCCATTGCGGATAAGTATGCGCCGCTCTTTCTCGGCGTGGCGGAGCAATTCGCGCTCCTCGCCGTGTCAGCGGAGGAGGACTGGGATGCGGCGGCGAAGCGCCGCGTGGACTTTCCGCGCCTGACGCCGGTGCGCAAATGTGGGGACGAAGCGCTCAAGGCCAAAATGCAGGGCGTGTGGAACGGCTGCAAAAAGACCGCCAAGGGCTTTGACGAGGTGTTTTCCGTCACCTCCGCTGAGGCGATGGAGGACCTGCGCGCGATGGCGCCCGCCATGCTCGCGCTCTTAAAGCTGACGGCGGATTTCTCCCGCGCCTATCAGGAGGAGAAGCGCCGCCGCAACGCGGCGGACTTCTCCGACCAGGAGCATGAGGCCATTGACCTGCTCCTCGGCGCGGACGGACAGCCCACCGACCTTGCGCGAACGGTCTCGCAGCGCTACCGCGAGATCATGGTGGACGAATATCAGGACACGAACGAGGTGCAGAACTGCATCTTCTCCGCCATTTCCCGTGAAGGAAAAAACCTCTTCACCGTCGGCGACGTCAAGCAGAGCATCTACCGCTTCCGCCTCGCCGACCCGCGTATTTTCCTCGACCACTATCTGCGCTACCCGCACGCCGCCGACGCGGCGGAGGGCGAGAGCGCGAAGCTCCTTTTGAGCAAAAACTTCCGCTCGCGCGATACGGTGCTGGACGCGGCGAACTTCGTGTTCCGCAACGTCCTTTCCCGGGAAATGGGCGAGCTGGACTACGGCGAGGATGAGTCCCTGCACGTCGGGGCGAGCTATCCCGAGAACCCCGACTGCTGCACGGAGTTCCATTTTGTGGAGATGTCCGCGCAGGAGAGCGACACGGAAAAGCTCCGTGCGGCCCGGGCCGAGGCGAGCTTCGCCGCGGACTACATACAAAGGCTCATCGCCGGCGGCTTCACGGTGCAGGACGATAAAACGCACGAGCCGCGCGCGGTGCGGGAGGAGGACATCGTCATCCTCATGCGCTCGCCCCGCACACGGCTTGCCGACTATCGCCGCGCGCTGGAGAGCCGCGGGCTGCACTGTGCCGCCGAGAGCGACGGCGGCTTTTACGAAACGATGGAGGTCGCCGTGACCTTCGCGCTGCTCGAAATATTGGACAACCCGCGGCAGGACGTGCCGCTCATCTCCGTGCTGCGCTCGCCGCTTTTCGGCTTTACGCCGGACCGGCTCGCCGAGCTGCGCGCGAAAACGCCGGGCGGCGATTTTTACGATGCACTCGCCGCGGACGGGGGCGAGGACTCCGCACGGTTCCTCGCGCTGCTGCGCGAGCTGCGCGAGAGCGCGCGGACGCTCACGCTCACCGAGCTGGTCGCGGCGCTCTATGAGCGCTGCCATATCCCGGCGGTGTTCGGCGCGATGCGGGGAGGAGCCGCACGCCGGGAAAATCTTCGTGCGTTCTTCTCGCTGGCGGAGGAATTTGAGCGCGGCGGCGGGCGGGGGCTCTTCGCCTTTGTCCGGCATCTGCGCGAGCAGCTGGAATCCGGCGAGCCGCCCGTGCCGCAGACCACGCACGCCGCGCAGGGCGTGCGCATCATGAGCATCCACAAGTCCAAGGGACTGGAATTTCCGGTCGTGATCCTTGCGGACCTCGCGCGCCCGTTTAGCCTCATGGACTTCCAGAGCTCCGTACTCGTCCACCCGGAATACGGCCTCGGGCCGGTCTGCGTGGACACGAAGCGCTCGATCAAATACCCCACGGCTGCGCGGCTCGCACTCGAGCGTCAGCTGCGCCGCGAGGCCAAGGCCGAGGAGCTGCGCGTGCTGTACGTCGCCATGACGCGCGCGAAGGAGAAGCTCGTCATGGTCTGCGCCCGCGCGGGTGCGGCGAAGCATCTTGCCGACCTCTGCGCCGTGACCTCCTGCCCCGTGCGGCCGGAGACGGTGGAGGAGCAGAAGTGCATGGCGGACTGGATCCTGCTGCCGCTTTTGTGCCGTCCGGAGGCTGCGCCGCTGCGTGAGCTGGCGGGCGCGGACGCGGCGGCGGTCACGGGAAGCGATGCGCCGTGGCGCGTGGAGGTCCACAACGGCTATGACTTCGCGCCCGCCGAGCGCGCGGCAGAGGAGCGCACGGAGGAGACTGCCCTCGAGCTGCCGCTGGACACGGCGGCGCTGGAGTGGCGCTATCCCTACGAACCGGAAACGACGCTCAGCGCCAAGCTGACCGCGACGCAGCTCAAGGGCCGCGCGCTTGACGAGGAGATCGCGGAGAACGCCCCGCTGCCTCCGCGCCTGCGGAGCCTCGCAAAGCCGAGATTTCTGGAGGGAGCGGCGGCGCTTACGCCCGCCGAGCAGGGCACCGCGATGCACGCGGCGCTGCAGTTTCTCGATTTCTCGACGCCGGCGGAGGAAGGTGCGGTGCGCGCCGCAGTCAAAAGCATGGAGGAGCGCCGCCTGCTCACGCCCGAGCAGGCGCGGGCGGTCGACGCCGCCGCGCTGACGCGGTTCCTGCAAAGCCCACTGTGCGCGCGCATCCGCGCGGCAGGGGAGCGGGCTAGGCGGGAATACCGCTTCTCGCTGCTTGAGAGCGCCGCGCGCTTTGTGCCGGAGGCGAGCGCCGGAGACGAGATCCTTTTGCAGGGCGTGGTGGACTGCTTCTTTGAGGAGGACGGCGCGCTGGTCGTAGTCGATTTCAAGACCGACCGCATCGCGCCGGACGCGCTCGCCGAGCGGGCGGAGCATTACCGGCCGCAGCTCGAGGCGTACTCACTCGCACTCGCGCAGGTGATCGGAAAGCCCGTGAAGGAGAAGATCCTATACTTCCTCCGCCGCGGCGAACAGGTCATACTATAGTTATAAAAACGAAAAAACTTTGCAAAAATGCAAAAAGTGCTTGCATTTTCCTGCTTGGTGTGATATTCTATCCGAGCTTGAAAAGGGCGGTCCTCTGCCGTGCGCGGGTGAAAGAACCCTGATGCGCCATGGAAAAGCGGTCACGAACGCCTATAAATTAGGAGGAAATATCCATGGATCTCATCAAGGAACTCGAAAGCCAGCAGATGAAGGCTGAGAAGCCCGTTGCCAACGTCGGCGACACCGTCCGCGTCCACGTCAAGATCAAGGAAGGCTCCCGCGAGCGTATCCAGGTCTTCGAGGGCATCGTGATCGCCAAGAAGCACGGCGGCATCGAGGAGACCATCACCGTCCGCCGTCTGGCCTATGGCGTCGGCGTCGAGAAGGTTTTCCCGCTGCACTCTCCCTCGATCGAGAAGATCGAGACCGTGCGCACCGGTTTTGTCCGCCGCGCGAAGCTCTACTATCTGCGTGACCGCGTTGGTAAGGCTGCCAAGATCCGCGAGAAGCTGTAAGAAAAGCAAAATAGAAACGACGTGGGTGACCGCGTCGTTTTTATTTTTGTTGTTTTTTTGCGTGGCGCGTGGTATCATACACCATGAAATATTTTGCGGACCTGCGCCGCCCGAGCGATGGAGAAACGAGTATGAACGATTTTGATAACGAGATCCTGCCCACCGATCCCGACGAGGGAGAGGAGATCACCGAGCGCGTCGCCGGGCGCGAGACCTACGAATGGGTGCGCTCGCTGGTGGGCGCGGTGCTGGTCATCACGCTGCTCTTTACCTTCGTGGTGCGCCTGATGGGCGTTGACGGCCATTCGATGGTGCCGACGCTGCAGGACGGCGACCGCCTGATCGTGGTTAGCGGCTGGCTGTGCGGCGATTACAAATACGGCGACATCGTCATTGCGTACAAGGAGAGCTTCGATGCCGAGCCCATCGTCAAGCGCGTTATCGCCACCGAGGGGCAGACCGTGGACATTGACTTTACGCTCGGGCGCGTGTTCGTGGACGGCGAGCTGCTGCAGGAGGATTATGTCAACGACCTGACCTATCTCGACGAAGGGACACAGTTCCCGCTGACGCTCGGCGAGGGCGAGCTGTTCCTGATGGGCGACAACCGCAACCGCAGCAGCGACAGCCGCGACGAACGACTCGGCGCGGTGGACGAGCGGCTCATCATCGGTAAGGCTGTGCTGCTTGTATTTCCGGGCAGGGATAGCCTGACCGACAAGCGCGATTTCAGCCGTCTCGGTTCTTTGAAAATGAAGTAAGGGGGAAACGGTCATGCAACTGGAAAGTCTGAGCTGGTTCCCCGGACACATGACAAAAACGCGCCGCATGGTCGCCTCCGAGATCGGCAGCATGGACGCGGTGTGCGAGATCATCGACGCGCGCATCCCTCGCGCGAGCCGCAATCCCGACCTTGACGAGCTGACGGCGGGCAAGCCGCGCATCGTGGTGCTCAACCGCGTCGATCAGGCTGACCCGAAGGCGACGAAGCAGTGGGCGGCATGGTTCCGCGCGCAGGGCTACGCGGTGCTGGAGGTCGACGCCAAGTCCGGCGCTGGTGTGAAGCAGTTCGCGCCCGCCGTGCGCGCGTTGCTTGCGGACAAGCTGCGCGCTTATGAGGAAAAGGGGCAGATCGGGCGCGTGCTGCGCGTGATGGTGCTCGGCATCCCGAACGTCGGCAAATCGACCTTCATCAACAAGGTGTCCGGCCGAAAGACCGCCAAGGCGGAGGACCGCCCCGGCGTGACGCGCGGCAAGCAGTGGGTGCCGGTAGACAAGACGCTGGAGCTGCTCGATACCCCCGGCATCCTCTGGCCGAAATTCGAGGACCCGAACGTGGGTGTGAGCCTCGGGTTTACCGGCGCCATCCGCGACGACGTGATGGATATGGAGGATCTGGCCTCCCGCCTGATGGCGTACCTCGGTGCGCATTATCCCGAGGCGCTGACCGAGCGCTACAAGATCACCGTCGAGCCGGGAGAGCAAGGCTGGGAGCTGCTGGAGAAGGCGGGCCGTAAGCGCGGCTTCCTCATGTCCGGCGGCGAGGTGAACACCGAGCGCATGGCGCGCATTTTGCTCGACGAATACCGTGCCGGCAAGCTGGGACGCTTTACACTTGAATTGCCGGAGGAGAACGCATGAGCAAGCCTATTTCGCTCGCAAGCTATGAGCTGGAAGCCGCCGCCCGCGCAGAGGGGTATGCCCATGTCTGCGGCGCGGACGAGGCGGGCGCGGGTCCTCTGATGGGGCCGGTGTACGCCGCCGCGGTGATCCTGCCGGAGGGCTGCGTCATCGAGGGGCTGGACGACTCGAAGAAGCTCAGCGAGAAAAAGCGCGAGGCGCTGTTTGACATCATCCGCGAAAGGGCGGTCGCTTACAGCGTCGCGTCCGTAGACGCGCGGGAGATCGACGAGATCGACATTTTGAACGCCCGCATGAAGGCGATGCAGCTTGCCATCGACGGTTTGAACGTCGAGGCGGACTTTGCCCTCATCGACGGCAACCGCGATCATGGGACGAAATACGCCGTCTCCACGCCGCACCGCACGGTCGTCGGCGGCGACGGCGTGAGCATGAGCATCGCCGCGGCATCGATCTTAGCCAAGGTCAGCCGCGACCGCTTCGTGACCGACGTGCTGGACAAGCAATATCCGCAGTATCAATTTGCAAGGCACAAGGGCTATGGAACCCGGCTGCACTACGCCATGCTCGACGAGTACGGCCCCTGCCCCTGTCACCGAAAGACTTTTCTCAAAAAGTGGGAGGCGGGGAGACCATGAGCACGACCAGAGAAGCCGGCGACCGCGGCGAAGCGATGGCCGCGGAGTATCTGCGCGAAAACGGCTATGAAATCCTTGCCTCGCAGTTCCGCTGCCGCTTCGGCGAGATCGACCTCATCGCCCGGCGGGGCGATATTCTCTGCTTTGTGGAGGTCAAGCTGCGCAGCGACCGGCGCTTCGGTCTGCCGCGCGATTTTGTCACCGCCGCCAAGCAGCGGCGTATCCGCACCACGGCGGCCTTTTACATGACGCGGCACGATCCCGACCTCTGCGCCCGCTTTGACGTGGCGGAGGTCTACGACGACGAAACGCCGCCGCGCATCGAGTACATTGAGAACGCATTTGAGTGATCGGCAGGAAAGGGGGCGGCTATGGCGCTCTATACGATCGGCGATCTGCACCTCTCGCTCGGCGGGAGCAAGCCGATGGATATTTTCGGCGATAAGTGGGCGAACCACGTTGAGCGCCTGCGTGAGTCCTTTTCGCACCTGACGGCGGACGACGTGACGGTGCTTGCGGGCGACCTCTCCTGGGGCATTTCGCTCGAGGAGTCGCTGCCGGACTTTCAGTTCATTGACGCGCTGCCCGGGCGCAAGATCATTCTGAAGGGAAACCATGACTACTGGTGGGGCACCGCCACGAAAATGAAAAAATTTTTCGAGGCGCACGGCATCGAAAGCATTGACATTTTGTTCAACAACTGCTTCTTCTACGGGGACTATGCCCTCTGCGGCACGCGCGGCTGGTTTTATGAGGAGGACGCCGCCGGCACGCACACGGGCAAGATGCTTGCGCGCGAGGCGCTGCGGCTGGAGGCCTCATTCAAGGCGGCGGGGGAGCGGCCCATCCTCTGCTTCCTGCACTATCCGCCGCTCTACCAGGGCTACCGGTGTCCGGAGCTGCTCGAGCTCATCGACCGCTACCGCGCCGAGCGCTGCTATTACGGACATCTGCACGGCCCCACGCACCGCCGCGCCTTTGAGGGACGGCGCGGAGAGACCGACTATGCCCTCGTTTCCGCGGATTATCTGGGCTTCGTCCCAAAAAAAATCTGCGATTAAAGGAAAAATGATAAAAAAAGGGTAGATATTTTCCAAAACCTATGGTAAAATACCGCTTTGCAATGAGCATCATTTGCTTAATACGGAGGAAAAAGAAACATGAATGTCAAGTCTGTTGAAAAGCTCGAAAAGAGCCAGGTTGCCGTCACCGTCGAAGTGACTGCCGAGGAGTTTGAAGCCGCCGTTCAGAAGGCGTATCTCAAGATGCGCAATAAGATCAGCGTGCCCGGCTTCCGTCCCGGCAAGGCGCCCCGCAAAATGATCGAAAAGCTCTACGGCGAGGGCGTGTTCTACAGCGACGCTGTGGACGCTGCGCTTCCCGATGCATATACGCAGGCCATCGGCTCCAGCGGCCTCGATGTGGTCGGCTATCCCGAGATCGAGATCGTTGACGATCAGATCGGCAAGGACGGATTCACCTTCAAGGCGACCGTCGCGGTCTATCCCGAGGTCGAGCTGGGCCAGTACAAGGGCGTGAGCGCTGTGAAGGAAGAGGTCAAGGTCACGGCGGACGACGTCAAGGAGCGCCTGAACCAGATGGCCGAGCGTGAGGCCCGCCTCGTTTCCGTCGACCGCAAGGTCAAGAAGGGCGATACCGCCGTCATCGACTTCGAGGGCTTTGACAACGGCGTTGCCTTCGAGGGCGGCAAGGGCGAGAACCACGAGCTGGAGATCGGCTCGGGCAGCTTCGTTCCCGGCTTTGAGGATCAGATCATCGGCATGAAGGCCGGTGAGGAGAAGGACATCGACATCACCTTCCCCGAGAACTACACCAAGGATCTCGCCGGCAAGCAGGTCGTGTTCCACGTCAAGGTCAACGAGGTCAAGGAAAAGCAGACTCCGGCGCTCGACGACGAGTTCGCCAAGGACGTTTCCGAGTTTGAGACGCTCAAGGAGCTCAAGGACGACACCAAGGCCAAGATCACGGCCGAGCGTGAGCAGTCCGCCAAGATCGCCTTTGAGAACGCTCTGCTCGAGAAGGTCGCCAGCGACATCAAGGCCGATATCCCCGAGGTCATGATCGAAGAGCAGTGCCGCCGTTTCCTCGACGAGTTCAAGCAGCGTCTGCAGGCGCAGGGCATCCCCTACGACCAGTACTGCAAGATGACCGGCATGGACGAGGCCAAGTTCATGGAGGACGGCCGCGAGCCCGCCGTCCGTCAGGTCAAGATGGACCTTGCCATCGCCGCCATCATCAAGGCGGAGAACCTCGACGTCACCGACGAGGAGATCGAGGAGAAGTACAAGTCCATGGCCGAGCAGTACGGTATGGAGCTTGATATGCTCAAGAAGTATCTCGACGCGCCCACCGTCCGCAATCAGCTTCTGAACGAGAAGGCTATCGCCGTGGTCGTTGACAGCGCCAAGGCGGAGAAGCCCGCCAAGGCCGAAAAGACCGAGGGCGAGGAAGAGAAGAAGCCTGCCAAGAAGACAGCGAAGAAGGCCGCCGAGGGCGAAGAGGAAAAGAAGCCCGCCGCCAAGAAGACGACCAAGAAGGCTGCCGAGGGCGAGGAAGAGAAGAAGCCCGCCAAGAAGACTGCGAAGAAGGCCGCCGAGAAGGCTGAATGAGCCGGAAAACGGTTATACTTCAGCAGAAAAAAGTAAACAGGCATAAATAGAGACAGCCAATCAACCACAAATGAGGAGCATTTGTGGTTGATTGCATACATACCGGAAATTTGAACAGGGTATGAACATTTTGAACGGACACCAAGGAGGTAACCCTATGAGCTTAGTCCCTTATGTTGTCGAGCAGACCAGCCGCGGCGAGCGGTCCTATGACATTTTCTCCCGCCTGCTCAACGACCGCATCATTTTCCTCGGCGAGGAGGTCAACGACACCACCGCGAGCCTCGTCGTCGCCCAGCTTCTCTATCTTGAGGCGCAGGACCCCGACAAGGATATCCAGCTTTATATCAACTCGCCCGGCGGCAGCGTGACCGCCGGCATGGCGATCTATGACACCATGCAGTATATCAAGTGCGACGTTTCCACCATCTGCGTCGGCATGGCGGCGAGCATGGGCGCGTTCCTGCTCTCCTGCGGCGCGAAGGGCAAGCGCATCGCGCTGCCCAACGCGGAGGTCATGATCCATCAGCCCTCCGCCGGCACGCAGGGCAAGGTCACCGATATGGAGATCGACGTAGAGCACTTCCTCAAGATCAAGCAGCGCATCAATAAGATCCTTGCCGACAACACCGGCAAGACGCCCGAGCAGATCAAGTCAGACTCCGAGCGCGACAACTGGATGACGGCGGAGGAGGCCAAGGAGTACGGCCTGATCGACAAGGTCATCTACAAGCGGTAATCAATACCTGTAAAGGGAAAGGTCATTACACGAATGAGTGAAGAAAAAAGCAAGAAGCAGCTTCTCCGCTGCTCGTTCTGCGGCAAGTCGGAGAAGGAAACGCACCGCATGATCCAGGGCCCCGCCGGTGTGCGCATCTGTGACGAGTGCGTGCGGCTGTGCATGGAGATCGTGGAGGACGGCTATGAGGCCGAGCAGCACGAGTTCGATACGCCCGACGAGATCCCCACCCCGCACGAGATCCGCGCCGTGCTCGACCAGTATGTGATCGGACAGGACGAGGCCAAGGTCGCGCTGAGCGTGGCGGTCTACAACCACTATAAGCGCATCTTCTTCGGCGGCGGAGACGACGTGGAGCTGCAAAAGAGCAACATCCTGCTGCTCGGTCCCACCGGCAGCGGCAAGACGCTCTTTGCCCAGACGCTCGCCCGCATCCTCAAGGTGCCGTTCGCCATCGCGGACGCGACCACGCTCACCGAGGCGGGCTATGTCGGCGACGATGTGGAGAATATCCTCCTGCGTCTTTTGCAGGCGGCGGATTACGACGTGGAGCTCGCCGAGCGCGGCATCATCTACGTTGACGAGATCGACAAGATCGCCCGCAAGAGCGAGAATACCTCCATTACGCGCGACGTCTCCGGCGAGGGCGTGCAGCAGGCGCTGCTGAAGATCGTCGAGGGCACGGTCGCGAACGTTCCGCCGCAGGGCGGACGCAAGCATCCGCACCAGGAGTTCATTCAGATCGACACGCGCAACATTCTCTTCATCTGCGGCGGCGCGTTCGAGGGACTGGACAAGATCATCGAGAGCCGTCTGGACCGCAAGAGCATCGGCTTTGACGCGGTCATCGAGGGCAGAAAAGAGAAGGATCACGCGAAGATCCTGCGCGAGGTGCAGCCGCATGACATCCTCAAGTTCGGCATTATCCCCGAGCTGGTGGGCCGTCTGCCGGTCATCGCCGCGCTCGACGAGCTGCGGCGCGACGATCTGGTGCGCATCCTGACCGAGCCGAAGAACGCCTTGGTCAAGCAGTATCAGAAGCTCCTGAGCTACGACGGCGCGGAGCTCGTGTTCGATCACGACGCGCTTGAGGAGATCGCCGACAAGGCCATCGAGCGCAAGATCGGCGCGCGCGGCCTGCGCGCGGTGATGGAGGGCCTGCTCACCAAGGTGATGTATGACATTCCGTCTGACCGCACGATCGACCGCGTGACCATCACCCGTGACTGCGTGGACGGCAAGGAGCCGCCGCAGCTCGGACACAGAAAAGAAGCATTGCAGGAGGGAAAGCCCGCGGCGGAGCTGCCGCCGGTCGAGCCGGCCTCCTGACGTAAGGAGACCCTATGGAAACCATCACCAAAAACATCCCGGCCCTTGCGCTGCGCGGACTCACGGTCTTCCCCCGCATGACCGCGAGCTTTGATGTGGAGCGCGAGATCTCCGTGCGCGCGCTGGAGCGCGCGATGGAGACGGGGCAGGAGATCTTCCTTGTCACGCAGCGCGAGCTGGGCGTTGAGCTGCCGGAGGAAAAGGACCTCTACGAGGTCGGCACCGTCGCGCGCGTCATTCAGATCCTGCGCGCGTCGAACTCCATGATGCGCGTCGTCATGGAGGGCGGCAGCCGTGCGCGGCTGCGCCGCCTGTGGCAGCGCGAGCCGTTTCTGCAGGCGCAGGTCGAGCTGATCGGCGAGGAAAAGTCGCCGCGGCACGGCACGCGCACCGAGGCGATGCTGCGCCAGACCTACGCGCTCTTCGGCGAGTACAGCGAGCTGCTGCCCAAGCAGCCCGAGAGCATCTTCACCACGGTCATGGACGCGACCGACCCGGGCTTTCTCGCTGATTTCATCGCGCAGAACAGCAATCTGCGCTATCAGGATAAGCAGTCTGTGCTTGAGGAGCTGCGCCCGCTGATGCGTCTGCGCCGTGTGAACGAGATCCTCAAGCGCGAGATCAGCGTCATTGCGATGGAGCAGGACATTGAAAGCAAGGTGCGCGAGCGCGTCGGCCAGATCCAAAAGGATATGATCCTGCGCGAGCAGGTCAAGGTGCTGCAGAATGAGCTGGGCGAGGGAGACAGCGACGCGGAGTTCGACGAATACCGCACAAGGATCTGTGCCTGCCGCCTGCCGGAGGAAACGGAGAAAAAGCTCCTCAAGGACGTGGACCGCCTGTCGCGTCAGCCGTTCGGCAGCGCGGAGGCCAGCGTGCTGCGCAACTATCTCGACACCGTGCTCGATATGCCATGGGGCGTGGAGACAAAGGAGCGCGTGAGCGTGGAAACGGCGCGCCGCCGTCTTGACCGCGACCACTACGGTCTGGAGAAGGTCAAGGAGCGCATTCTGGAGTTCATTGCCGTGCGCAGGCTCAATCCCGACGCCAGAGGGCAGATCATCTGCCTTGTCGGCCCGCCGGGCGTGGGCAAGACGTCCATCGCGCTGAGCATCGCCAGGGCGATGAACCGCAAGGTCGCGCGGCTGTCACTCGGCGGCGTGCGGGACGAGGCGGACATCCGCGGTCACCGCAAGACCTACATCGGCGCGATGCCCGGCCGCATCATCGAGGCTATCTCCCGCAGCGGCTCGATGAATCCGCTGCTCGTGCTCGACGAGGTGGATAAGCTCGCGAGCGACCAGCGCGGCGATCCCGCGTCGGCGCTGCTCGAGGTACTCGACAGCGAGCAGAACAGTGCCTTCCGCGACCACTATCTTGAAATTCCGGTCGACCTCAGCCGCGTCATGTTCCTCATGACCGCCAACACGACCGAGACCATTCCACGCCCGCTGCTTGACCGCATGGAGGTCATCGAGCTGCCCAGCTATACGGACGAGGAGAAGCTACATATCGCCGTGGACTATCTGCTGCCCAAGCAGAAAAAAGCGAACGGCATCGCGCCCGCCGCGCTGCGCGTGGACGAGGGAGCGCTGCGGACGGTCATCGCGCGCTACACGCGCGAGAGCGGTGTGCGCAGTCTGGAGCGTGAGCTCGGCAGACTTTGCCGCAAGGCGGCAATGGCTTTTGCCACAACGGATGTAAAGCGTATTTCCATTACGGCAGAGAATGTAGAAGGCTATCTCGGCACGCCGCGCTATACGCGCGACGAGGCGGCAAAGACCGATCTGGTCGGCGTGGTCAACGGTCTTGCGTGGACGCAGGTCGGCGGCGAGATCCTGCCGGTCGAGGTCGGCGTGATGGACGGCAGCGGCAAGCTGGAGCTGACCGGCAACCTCGGCGAGGTCATGCAGGAGAGCTGCAAGGCCGCTATGTCCTGCCTGCGCCAGCGCGCGGCGGAGCTGGGCATTCCGACGGACTTCTATAAGACGAAGGATATTCACATCCACTTCCCAGAGGGGGCGGTCCCCAAGGACGGGCCGAGCGCGGGCATTGCCATCACGACGGCACTGCTCTCGGCGCTGACGGACCGCCCGGTGCGCCACGATGTTGCCATGACCGGCGAGGTCACGCTGCGCGGGCGCGTCATGCCCATCGGCGGGCTGCGGGAGAAGACCATGGGCGCGCTGCGCGCCGGTATCCGCACCGTCATCCTTCCGAAGGAGAATGAAAAGGACCTCGACGAGATCGACCCGAACGTGCGCGCAAAGCTGCGCTTTGTGCCGGTGGAGACGGTGGACGCCGTGTTCGCCGAAGCGCTGGTCTATCCCGAGGCGGCTCCCGCCGCGCGGCTCGACACCGTGCTGCCGGGCGCTGCGGAGGGCGGCAAGCTGCCCGCACTGCGGGTCTGAAAATCAACAGAAGCGGAGTGACCCCTTATGGCGATCAACTTCAACAAGGCGGAATTTATCCTGAGCGCGACCGTGCCCGCGCAGTTCGTCCATGACGGACTGCCGCAGGTCGCGTTCGCGGGACGCTCAAACGTCGGCAAATCGAGCGTCATCAATCGCGTGGTGAACCGCAAAAATTTTGCCCGCGTCGGCGCGAGTCCCGGCAAAACGACGCAAATTAACTACTTCAAAATCGACGGCAGGCTCTACCTCGTCGATCTGCCCGGCTACGGCTACGCGAAGGTCTCCAAGGCCGAGCGCGACCGCTGGGGCCGCCTGATGGAGAACTACTTCCGGAGCGCGGGGCTTATTGACCTCGGCGTGCTGATCGTCGATGCCCGCCACAAGCCGACAGCGGACGACGTGACGATGCGCGAGTGGTTCCGGGGAAGCGGCTGCCCGATGGTGGTCGTGGCGAACAAGCTCGACAAGCTCAAAAGGAGCGAGATCGAGCCGAACCTCGCGCTCATCCGCGAGACGCTTGACCTCGGGCCGGACGACGTGCTCGTGCCGTTTTCCGCCGAGAAGGGCGAGGGCAAGGACGCGCTTATCACCGCCCTTGCCGGGCATCTCAAACGATAAAAGGAAGGTCTTCCCGCGGAGGCGCAGGGGAGACCTTCTGAATTTGAAGAAAGGGTCATGCATGGAGAGAAAGAATTACCGCATCATTGCGTTGGATATGGACGGAACGCTCCTGACATCGGACAAGACCATTGCCCCGGACACTGTGCGCGATATCCGCGCGGCAAGCGAGCGCGGCATTCATGTGGTGTACTGCACGGGCCGCGCCGTGCCGGAGCTGAAGCTGTATTTTGATATGGTGCCGATGATGCGCTACGCTGTGTGCAGCACGGGCGCGCTTGTCTATGACCGCGTGGAAAAGCACTGCATTGACCGCCGCCCGGTCAAATCGGAAACGGCTGCCGCGTTGGCGGAGGCTGCAAAACGGTATCGCGCGATGCCGCATATCCTCACGGACGACGAGACCATTGTTGCCGCAGACGATGTAACGCATATGAAGGACTTTCACGCGGGGATCTATCAGCCTATGTTTGAGAGGATCACGCGCAAGGTCGCTGATATGGCTGAGGAGGCACGGCATCTTACATCCATCGGCAAGGTGAACATTTACTTCCGCTCATCGGAGGATTGCCATGCGTGTTATGAGGAGCTCAGGACACTTCCCTTGTCCTTTGCAATGCCGGAGGAGACTACATTGGAGATGACGGCGCAGGGCGTCACGAAGGGCAGCGGCCTGAAGGCACTTGCGGACTATCTGCATATCCCGATGGCGCAGACAGTCGGCATCGGCGACTCCGATAACGACCGCGCGATGCTGCACGACGCCGGCCTGTCCGTTGCGATGGGCAATGCACAGGCGGATATCAAAGCGCAGTGCGATCTGATCACAGAGGACAACGACCACAACGGCGTGGGCGAGGCGATCCGCCGCATTTTGGAGCTTTGACGCAGACGCGCAAAGAAAAAAACGAGAACGGCATTGCATTCCGCAGGAGCGGCGTGCAATGCCGTTTTTTACAGTTTCTTAACTTCCTGTCCTTATTTCTTAACTTTCACTTTGCTTTTGAGAAAACTATACTGAAATTATCCATTCATACGTTGCATTCGCACAGACAATTTTCCGGCAGAAAGAGGTTCTTTCATGAATACATATCGCGCAGGCATCGACATTGGCTCCACCACCGTGAAGCTCGTCCTTCTGGACGAGGAGGGAAAGCTGCTCTTCGGCGAGTACCGGCGGCATTGCGCGCACACGCAGGAGGCGCTTTCGGCGCTTCTGCGCGAGGCGCGCGAGCAGGTGGGGGACTGTGCCCTGCGGGCGAAGATCACCGGCTCGGGCGCGATCAATCTCGCCAAGGCGCTCGGCATCCCATTCGTGCAGGAGGTCGTGGCTGTCGCGGACGCGCTGCGGCGCGAGGCTCCGCAGACCGATGTGGCCATCGAGCTTGGCGGCGAGGACGCGAAGATCATCTACTTCGGTACGACGCTTGAGGAGCGCATGAACGGCGTCTGCGCCGGCGGCACCGGCTCGTTCATCGACCAGATGGCGGCGCTTTTGCAGACCGACGCCGCGGGCCTTGACCGCGAGGCGGAGAAGTATCAGCAGATCTATCCCATCGCCGCGCGCTGCGGCGTGTTTGCCAAGACGGATATCCAGCCCCTCATCAACGAGGGGGCGACCAAGGCGGACCTTGCCGCATCCATCTTTCAGGCAGTCGTCAACCAGACCATCTCAGGCCTTGCCTGCGGCAAGCCGATCCGCGGCCACGTCGCGTTCCTCGGCGGACCGCTGCACTTCCTGCCGCAGCTCAAGGCGGCGTTCATTCGCACGCTGAAGCTCACGGACGAGACCGCCGTCGACCCGCCAAACTCGCACCTTTTCGCCGCGATGGGTGCGGCGCTCGACGAAACGGCGTGTGAGGCGCTGCCCATTGCCTCGCTCATTGACCGGCTCACGAGCGGCGTGGAGATGGCCTTCGAGCTCCACCGCCTGCCGGCGCTGTTTGCCTCGCAGGAGGACTACGACGCGTTCTGCGCGCGCCACGCGCGGGAGGTGGTGGAGAAGGGAGATCTGGCAAGCTATACGGGCGGCTGCTTCCTCGGTGTGGACGCCGGCTCGACCACGACAAAGCTTGCGCTCATCGGCGAACGCGGCGAGCTGCTGTGGTCGTACTACGCGAACAATCAGGGCAGTCCCATTGAGACGGCGAAGCGCGCCGTCTCCGCGCTCGCGCGCGAGCTGCCGGAGAGTGCGCACATCCTTCGCGAGTGCTCGACCGGCTACGGCGAGGCGCTGCTGAAGGCGGCCTTTTCGCTCGACGAGGGCGAGGTCGAGACCATTGCTCACTGCACCGCCGCCGCCTTCTTTGATCCGCAGGTGGACTGCGTGCTGGACATCGGCGGGCAGGACATGAAGTGCATCAAGCTGCACAACGGCAGCGTGGACAATGTGCTGCTCAACGAGGCGTGCTCGTCCGGCTGCGGCTCGTTCATCGAGAACTTTGCCGCCTCGCTCGGCTACAGCGCCGAGGACTTTGCCAAGGAAGCGCTGTTCGCGCCGCACCCGGTCGATCTCGGCACGCGCTGCACGGTGTTCATGAACTCCAACGTCAAGCAGGCGCAGAAGGAGGGCGCGGGCGTGCCGGATATTTCGGCGGGGCTTGCCTATTCCGTCATCAAAAACGCGCTCTATAAGGTCATCAAGCTCGCCGACCCGAGCGAGCTTGGCGCGCACGTTGTCGTGCAGGGCGGCACCTTCTACAACAAGGCTGTGCTGCGCGCGTTTGAGAGGATCTCCGGCGCGGAGGCAGTCTGTCCCGACATTTCGGGACTCATGGGGGCGTTCGGCGCGGCGCTGATCGCCCGCAGCCACTACCATGGGCAGGAGACCGCGATGCTCCCGCTCACGGAGATCGAAACGCTGGAGTACAAGACGCAGACGTTGCACTGCGGTGGCTGCTCCAACCGCTGTATGCTGACGGTCACGCGCTTCCCCGGCGGGCGGCGCTACACCACCGGCAACCGCTGCGAGAAGGGCGCGGGGAATACGGACGCGCACGAAAAGGGAGCAGACCTTTTCGCCTACAAGCGCGAGCGGCTGTTCCGATATCCGCCGCTTGCGGCTGAGGCTGCGCCGCGCGGTGAGCTCGGCATCCCGCGTGTGCTGAATATGTACGAGAACTACCCCTTCTGGGCGACATTTTTCAAGGCCCTCGGCTTCCGTGTGATCCTCTCGCCGCTCTCCGACCACAGGCTCTACGAGCGCGGCATGGAGTCCATTCCGTCCGAGTCCGAGTGCTATCCCGCGAAGCTCGCCCACGGCCATGTGCAGTGGCTCATCGACGAGGGCGTGCATACCATCTTCCACCCCTGCGTGTTCTTCGAGCATCAGGAAACGCCGGACGCGCAGAATCATTTCAACTGCCCCATCGTCGTGTCCTACCCCGAGAATCTGAAGAACAACGTGGAGGCGGCCGCCGACGGCGAGGTGGAGTATCTCAAGCCCTTCCTTGCCTTCACGAGCGAGAAGACGGTCGCCGACCGCATGGCGCGCTTCTGCCGCGAGCAGTGGGGAATACCGGAGAAGGAAACGCGGCAGGCGGTTTCCCTTGCATGGGCCGAGCAGCAAAGGGCCAAGGAGGATATTCGCGCCGAGGGCGCGCGGGTGCTCAAAAAAATGTGGCAGGAGGGACGCTGCGGCGTCGTTCTCGCGGGGCGGCCCTACCATCTTGATCCTGAGATCAACCACGGCATCCCCGAGCTGATCGCCTCCTACGGCCTTGATGTGCTGACCGAGGACAGCCTGCCCATCGACTTCACGCCCGAGCGCCCGCTGCGCGCGAACGACCAGTGGGTATACCACTCCCGCCTCTACACAGCGGCGGAATTCGTGCGCCGGTGCGACGGTCTCGAGCTGATTCAGCTCAACTCGTTCGGCTGCGGCCTTGACGCGGTGACCACCGATCAGGTCTCCGAAATTCTCGAGGGCAGCAACAAGCTCTACACCGTTCTCAAGATCGACGAGGTCAACAACCTCGGCGCGGTGCGTATCCGCATCCGCAGCCTGCTCGCCGCCATGAGCATCCGGCGCGAGAAGGGCATTTACGCACACCCGCAGAGCGCGGCTTATCACCGCGCGGCCTTCACGAAGAAAATGCGCGACGAGAAGTGGACGCTGCTCGCGCCCCAGATGAGTCCCATTCACTTTGATGTTCTCGAGCCGGTGTTCGCCAAGCACGGCTACAACGTGGTACTGCTCAAGAACGACGACCGAAGGGCCATCGACATGGGGCTCAAGTACGTCAACAACGACGCCTGCTTCCCGTCCATCACGGTGGTCGGCCAGCTTATGGAGGCGGTGACCTCGGGCCGCTATGACACCGATCACCTTGCCCTCATGATGACGCAGACGGGCGGCTGCTGCCGCGCGAGCAACTACGTCGGCTTCATCCGCCGCGCGCTGGAAAAGGCGGGCTACGGTCACATTCCGGTCGTCTCCGTCAATCTCAACGGCATGGAGAAGAACGAGGGCTTCACGCTCTCCAAGGGACTCATCATGGACGCGGTCCACGCGCTGGTCTACGGCGACCTCTTCATGCGCTGCCTGTACCATGTGCGCCCCTATGAGCTGGAAAAGGGCAGCGCCGAGGCGATCCATCAGAAGTGGAAGGAGATCTGCGTCGATTCGCTCGTGAACCCCAAAACGAAGTGGCGCTATGCCGACGTCTGCCGCAGCATCGTGGCGGACTTTGACGCGTTGCCCATCGACGAGACGCTGCGCAAGCCGCGTGTCGGCATTGTGGGCGAAATTCTGGTGAAGTATATGCCGCTCGCGAACAACCATTTGGTCGAGCTGCTTGAGGCCGAGGGGGCCGAGGCCGTCGTGCCTGACCTGCTGGACTTCTTCAACTACAGCATCTACGGGCGCGACTTCCGCCATAAGAACCTCGGCACCTCGTGGAAGGATTCCGTGGTCGCCAAGGCCGGCGTGGAGATGCTCCGCCGTCTCCGTGCGCCCGCGCTCGAGGCGCTGGAGAAAAGCCGCCGCTTTGAGGCCCCCATGCCCATTGAGGATGTTGCCAAGCTCGCCGAGCCGTTCCTCGCCATCGGCAACCAGTACGGCGAGGGCTGGTTCCTCACCGGCGAAATGGCGGAGCTGCTCACCTCCGGCACACCGAACATCGTCTGCATCCAGCCGTTCGCGTGCCTGCCGAACCATGTGGTCGGCAAGGGCGTCATCAAGGCGCTGCGCAAGTCGTACCCGTGGGCGAACATCGTTGCCGTGGACTACGACCCCGGCGCGAGCGAGGTCAATCAGCTCAATCGCATCAAGCTGATGCTTTCCTCCGCGCGCCGCGCGATGCACAGCGGTGCGGCGCAGGACGCGGAAGCGCTGCCGATGGCCCGCTGAGTACCGGGCGCAAGAGAAAAAATGACCGCTCTCCGACGGGAGAACGGTCATTTTTTGCGCGGTGCGTGAAGTGCGTGCCGTATTCCTTGCAATTCCCGTGTATGCGTGGTAGAATCAATGCACTAATCGAAACGGAGACTATTATGAGCATTCTTTTTGAAAACTGCGATCTTCTGCTGCGCGGGGAAGACGGCGGGTACTCGACGCTGCACGGCTTCCTCGGCGTGCGCGGCGATACCATCGACTACATCGGCACGGAAAAACCGACGGGGGAGTATGAGGAGCACAAAAGCATGGAGCATAAGCTGCTCATGCCCGGCCTCATTAACTGCCACAATCACTCGCCCATGGTGCTGCTGCGCGGCGTAGGCAGCGGCCTGCCTTTGCGTGAGTGGCTGTTCGACAAGGTCTTTCCCATCGAGGACCGGTTGGTGCCCGAGGACATCGCGGCGGGCAGCCGTCTTGCCATCCTCGAGATGCTGGCGAGCGGCACGACGAGCTTTTCCGATATGTACTTTTTCCCCGCCGAGACGGTCGCCGCCGTCGCGGAAGCGGGCATGAAGGCAAACATCAGCCGCTGCGTGCAGTGCTTTGATGAAAACCAGACCGTGGAGCAGAACACGCAGATCCCACAGTCGGTGGAGCTGTTTGAGAAGTACCACAACGCCGAAAACGGGCGCATCCGCATCGACTTTTCCATTCATGCGGAGTATACCTGCAAGCCGCACATCGTCCGCGCCTACAGCGAGCTCTGTAAAGCACATGGTGGGCGGATACACATTCATCTTTCCGAAACGCAGCGTGAGGTGGATGAGTGCATCGCGCGCTACGGCAAGTCCCCTGTCGCGTGGTTCGAGGAGCTGGGGACGCTGGACAGCCCCACCGCCGCAGCGCATTGCGTCGCCGTGAGCGACGAGGATATTGCCATTCTGAAGCGCCACGGCGTGAATGTTATCCATAATCCTACGAGCAACCTCAAGCTCGGCAGCGGCTTTGCGCCGGTGCGGAAGCTGATGGATGCGGGCATCAACCTCGCCCTCGGCACGGACGGCGCGGCGAGCAACAACAACCTGGACATGTTTGAGGAAATGCACCTGGCCGATATCATGCCCTGCGGTTACCGCCACGATCCGACGGAGGTCAGCTCCGCCGAGGTGCTGGACATGGCAACGGTCAACGGTGCAAGACTACAGGGGCGCAGCAATACCGGCGTGTTGGCGGTGGGGAAGAAGGCGGATATTATTGCGCTCGATCTGGACAAGCCCCACCTCTATCCGAACTTCGATACCCCCGCGCTGCTGACCTGCGCGGCCCACTCGTCCGACGTGGTGCTGACGATGGTGGATGGGAAAATTCTGTACGAAAACGGCGAATACAAGACGCTCGACCGCGAGAAGGTATTTTACGAGGCCCGCGCGGCGGTCAAGCGGCTTTATGCGTAAGGAGGAGAACGATGCAGAGAGCGGATCACGATTTAGCCTTTATGCTGCAATATGAAAACATCGCGTGGTACGAGGACGGTAAAGTAAAAATACTTGACCGACGTATCTATCCCGCGAGGGTCGAATTTGTCACCTGCCATACCCATCAGGAGGTCGCGCAGGCCATCACCGACATGGTGACGCAGAGCGCGGGACCGTACACCGCCGTGCCGATGGGCATGGCGCTCGCGGCGCACGAGTGCCGCGATAAGACCGCCGCGGAGCAGATGGAATATCTGCGGAAGGCGGCGCACACCATTTCCCATGCGCGGCCCACGACGGTCAAGCGCATGGCGCTTTTGTGCGACCTGTGCCTTGCCGAGGCAGAGCGCGCCCTCGCCGCAGGCGAGGACACGGCGCAGGCCATCGTGAATAAAACGGTCGAGCTGAACAACACCCGCTACGAGCGCGTGGCGAAGATCGGTAAGTACCTTGTCGATCTGTTCCCCGAGAACGGCACGGTGATGACGCACTGCTTTGCCGAGACCATCGTCGGCATGATGCTGCGCGAATGCAGCGAGAGAGGGAAGCATATCCGCATCTTCTGCCCCGAGACGCGCCCCTATTTTCAGGGTGCGCGCCTGACCGCGACGGTCTGCCGCGACATGGGCTTCGATGTCACCGTCATCTCCGACAATATGCCGGCCTTTGTCATGCAGCGCGAGGGCGTGGATGTGCTCACCACCGCCGCTGACGCTATCTGCTGCGACGGCCATGTGGTCAACAAGGTCGGTACGTTCCAGAATGCCATCGTCGCCAAGTACATGGGCATCCCGTACTTTGTCACCGGCGCGCCCGATCAGGGGCATCCGACCGTGGACACGGTGCACATCGAGATGCGCGACCCGAACTTCACCCTGCAGGCCATGGGCGTGCGCACGGCGGCGGAGGGCGTGAAGGGCTACTATCCCGCCTTTGATATCACGCCGCCGCATCTGGTCTCCGGCGTGGTGACCGACCTCGGCATCTATTCGCCCTACGATCTGCACCGCTATTTCACCGACGGGCACATCGACGAGCACAACCTTGTGGTGTGAGGAGGGGAAGACGATGAAAACGATCACAGAGCTTCGGCAGGAGATCGTGGACCGTTCCCTGCAGGCTTTTCATGAGGGATTGTTTTCCGGCACGAGCGGGAATATGAGCTGCTATCTGCGCGAGGAAGACCTCATGCTCATCACACCGACCTCGGTGCGCTACGACGTGATGCGCGCGGAGGATATTGTGGCCCTGCGGCTCGACGGCACGGTGGTCGAGGGACATCTGAAGCCCTCGAGCGAGTGGCGGATGCACGCGGCGGTGTATGAGGGTTGTCCCGATGTGAACGCCGTGTTCCATACCCATTCGCCCTACGCCACGGCCTTTGCCGTGAACCACCAGACCATCCCCGCCGTGCTGATCGAGGCGCTGGTGTTCCTAGGCGGCGACATCCGCTGCGCGGACTACGCGACGCCCGGCACAAAGGAGGTCGGATTGAACGCAGTTCCGGCGCTTGAGGGACGCAGGGGCTGCACGCTCGCGAACCACGGCGTGCTCGCCGTGGGCGGCGACCTCGCGAAGGCGTATCTCAACGCCGAGTATATCGAGGATGTGGCGAAGATCTACACCATCGCCCGCTCCGTCGGCACACCGGTGGACCTGAAAAGTCTATAAAAAGCAGGAGAGCCGTTCCGTTTGGAACGGCTCTCCTGACAGTCTGTCGGCGGGGAGAGGGATCCCGCCCTTTTGCTTTTTTGGGGCAGCGCTGCGCAGACGCAGCTGCGTGGTGCTGCCTTAGAGCTCAGGCCCATGATTCTTCCTTGCCGCGGCGGCCACTTCCTGCGGCGCAAAATAGCGGGATAGAGGGCGGTAGAGCAGCGCGGTGATGACGAGGCAGAGCACCATGTCGATGAACACATAGCTGCCGTTGTAGACGGCGGAATAGAGGTAGGGGTTGGTGAAGGTCGTATTAAAGACCTCGGTCGGCTCATAGATGCGGTAGATGGTCACGCCGCTGATGAAGTGGACGATAAAGCGGCACACGCAGCCGACGACCGTGCCGACAAAGACGCCGCCCTTCTGCTTGCGGAACAGGCAGGCTACGCCCAGCACGCCGAAGGCGAGCACATAGTCGAGCAGCATCGAGGTCGGGCCCCATGCGTAAGCGCCGTCGAAAATGAGCTGCAGAAGGCCGTAGGCGAAGGAGGCGAGGAAGCTCTCCTTGCAGCCCCAGCGGGCACAGTAGAGGAAGATCGGCAGCATACCGATGCACACGCTGCCGCCCTGCGGCAGCTCGAGGAGCTTGACATAGCTCAGCGCGGTGGCGGCTGCTACCATCAGTGCGCCCTCGGTGAGGGCGCGGGTCTTGGTTTGGGTCATGGTTTTTCTCCTGCTTTCTGAAAAGATCAACCCCAATGGTCCGATGAAAAAATGCCGCATTGCGGCGATCGCAATGCGGCATACCTCATCAATATCCTTCGCATTCCTACGCCGGCATTACCCGGATCAGGTTCGAGGGACTGGGACGGCGTTACGCCCCGATCTCAGCCGGCTTGCGCCAGCGCCCCTTGGAATTGTCGAGTCTTATTATAGGTTTTTGAACGGGTTTGTCAAGTGGCGATCTGCACAATTTTTACGTCTTGCCATCGCGCGCGGCTTACGTTACAATAAGGACCATAAACCATCCCGGGGAGGGAAAACCATGAAACGCTGCTTTATCTACGCCGCGGGCACCTTTTACGGTCTGCGGGAGCCGCCGCGCGAGGGCGATCTTCAGATCGCCGCGGATGCGGGGCTTTTGCTCTGTGAGCGCCTCGGCGTCCGACCGGACGTTGTGCTCGGGGACTTTGACTCGATGGACGTCTGTCAAGCGCCGGCGGACTGCATCCGCGTGCCGGTCGAGAAGGACGACACCGACACCATGCTCGCGCTCCGCGAGGGACTTCGCCGCGGCTGCGATACCTTCTATCTCTACGGCACGACCGGCGGGGCGCGGCTCGACCACACGCTCGCCAACCTCCAGTCGCTTGCCTTTCTCCTGCGTCACGGCGCGCGGGGGTATCTCTACGACCGCGACTTTGTCTACACGGTGATCGAAAACGAAACGCTCGCACTCGAGCGTGAGGTGGACTGGGGCATTGTCTCGCTTTTCAGTATGGGCGACCGCGCCGAGCACATCACGCTCGAGGGGCTGCAATATCCGCTCACGGACGGGACGATCGACTGCGGCTTCCCACTCGGTGTGAGCAATCACATCGTCGCGCCGACGGCGCGCATCACCGTGGGGCGCGGGCCGCTGCTCGTCGGCTGGGAGCTGCCGAAATCGGCCGGGGAGGAGTAAAATTCTCGCACGGCGAGAGACAGTCCCGCTCCGTTGGGTGGCATTCTCCCTGACGCGGCGGTAGAATCGAGCCATCCAAAGACCAAAAGGAGGTCGCTTTTATGGAAAAGAAAACAATGGGCAGCTTCCTCGCGGCCCTGCGCCGCGCGAACGGCATGACGCAGAAGGAGTTGGCGGAACGGTTGAACGTGTCGGACAAGTCCGTCTCCCGCTGGGAGCGCGACGACGGCGCGCCGGATCTTGCGCTTATTCCGGTCATCGCGGAGGTATTCGGCGTGACCTGCGACGAGCTGCTGCGCGGCGAACGAGCCGCGGCGGGGGAGGAGCAGGGCGCGCAGTCCACGCCAAAGGGCGAGCAGCAGAAAAAGCACCTGCTCGCGGCGAGCCTTTCGCGCTTTCGCTCGCGCTGCTGCATCGCGCTGGCCTGCTCCTTCGGGGGCTTTCTGGTCGCGATGGCCTTCAACAGCGCGCTGGAGCGGGCGCTGCTCGGCTTCTTCCTCGGCGCGGTGTTCTTTGTCGCGGCGGCCGCCGTTGAGACCGTGCAGCTCAATGCCGCGCTCCTTGCCATACACGACGAGGAGGGGGAGAATGTCGATGCCTTCCGCCGCGCGGTCGTCCGCGGCGCGGAGCGGACCTACGGGGCCGCATGGGTGCTCTTTGCCTGCACGCTGCCGCTGCTGCTGGCGTTCCATCCGGTCACGGTGAACGGCTTTACCCTCAGCCGCACGGGCGTCGGGATCTCACTTGATTTTTGGCAGGCAGCGCTGGTTCTGCTTACCGCTCTTGTCACAGGCGTACTTGCTGTGCGGCTCGTCGAGCGGCGGCTGGTGAAAAAGAGATTCCTCCCGCCGGAGGAGAAAACGGAGGCGCAGCGTAAAAACAACAGACTCCTGCGTACTACGGCGCTCACGCTCTGCGCGGCGCTGGCGCTGAGCGCCTTTATCAACCGCGCGCTTGTCGGCTTTGGCGACACAAGGCGGCTCGCCGAGGGAACGGAGTTCACGGACTTTGACTCGTTCGTGCGTTATATGCGAAAGCCAGTGGAGCCAATCTATTATGGCGACACCGCGCCTGCGCCGGATACCGCCGTTGCCGAAAGCCCGCTCTACTACGAGAATGACACGCCGATCTACCGCTCGCAGACCGAGGGCGCGACCATTGAGGACGACAACGGAAATGTGCTCTGCAACTTCATCTGGCGCAACCGCTCGGTCGTTTTCTGGCGGACAGGGCCAAAGGCAGACGGCTATCTGCCCGTCACCGTCTACACGCAGGAGGCGATGTCGCTGGCACAGCAGAAGGCAAAGCACATCAACATGGTGTTCTATGGCGTCTATGCTGTTGAGGCCGTCGCCGCGGCGGCATACTATCTCCGCAAGCGCGAAAAGTAAAAAGCAAAGAGAAAGCGCAGCCAAACGGCTGCGCTTTCCTTTTGCTGTTTTCAGATGTGAACGACCTTCAGCTCGCTCGCCTCAAAGAGGCCGAGACGCTTGCCGACGTTGACGTACACCTGCGGGTCGCCGCTGGTACAGATGGTGAAGGTGCCCTTCTTCTGCGGGTTCAGGGCATTCTGCTCGGCGAGGTACGCCTTGACGGCATTCGCCTGCTCGAGCGCGGGGTTGATGAGGTGCAGCTGCGGATAGCACTCGTGGAAGTTTTCCTCCACGATGGGGTAGTGCGTGCAGCCGAGAATCAGGTCGCTGACCTTCTCGCGGGAGAGAATGTTGTCGACCTGCGTGGTGATCTCAAGATTGATGTCGTGCTGGTTGAAGTCGCCGCGGTCCACGAGCGCAGCGAGCAGGGGAGAGCCCTTGCCGACCACATGGCAGTCGGGGTTGCCCTGATGGATGAGTTCGGCGTACTTGCCGGAGGCGACGGTGAATTCCGTGCCGATCAGGCCGACGCTGGAGAGCTTCTCGCGGATGACGTACTTGGCCGCCTCCTCCACGATGCTGATGATGCGGAAGTCGAAGCAGGGACGAAGGCGCTCGGCCATCGTGGAGATGGTGTTGCACGCCACGGCGGTGCACTTCACACCGTTGGAGCCGAGGAACTGGAGCATATGGCAGCTCAGCTCAAAGATCTGATCTGCGGTCTTGTTGCCGTAGGGGCAGTTGGCGCTGTCGCCGAAGTAGATGATGTCCTCACCGGGCAGGATGCGCTGCAGCTCGCGCACGACGGTCAGTCCGCCGATGCCGCTGTCCATCACGCCGATGGGATTGGACTTGTTGAGCATGGTAAAACCTCCTCAAAATGCAGTGGCATTTTCTTCCGTTATTGTACCACAGGAAAGACAAATTGCAAGCAGAAAGATATGGACGGAAATTATATGGGACTTTTCTGCGAAAATCCTTGCAATTCTGTAAATTTCTGCTACCATAATATTTGGTGGAGTTTGGCGCAGTATGCCATCTCTGCCACGGGAACTGTAAAATACGGATCGGGAACACACAGAAGATTGGTGACGGTATGACGATTTTTAACTTTATTTCCCTCTTCGGCGGGCTGGCGCTGTTTCTCTACGGTATGCAGCTCATGGGCGACGGATTGAAGAAGGGCTCGTCCGGCGCGCTCAAGGCGGCGATGGAGAAGGTGACGAACAATCCGCTCGTCGGCTTCCTGCTCGGCCTTGCGGTCACGGCGGTCATTCAGAGCTCGACGGCGACCATCGTGCTCACCTCGGGCCTTGTCGGCGCGGGCGTGCTGACGCTGCACCAGTCCATCGGCATCATCCTCGGCGCGAACGTCGGCACGACCATCACGGGTCAGATCATCCGTCTGCTCGACCTCAACGCCGACGGCGGCGCGTGGCTCAACATCTTCAAGCCCTCCACGCTTGCGCCCCTTGCGGCCATCGCGGGCATCCTCTTCATCATGGCCATCAAGACGCCGCACAGCGACACCATCGGCAGCATCACGATGGGCTTCGGCATCCTCTTTACCGGCCTTCTGAACATGACCGCAGCGGTCAGTCCGCTGGGTGAGTCGCCCGCGTTTGCGCAGATGTTCTCCGGCCTTGCCGACGCGCCGGTGCTCGGCTTCCTCGCTGGTACGGGCGTAGCCTTCCTCATTCAAAGCTCGTCGGCGACCATCGGCATCCTGCAGGCGCTCTCCATGACGGGCGCGCTGACCTTCGGCTCGGTCTACGCCATCATCATCGGCGTGAACATCGGCGACTGCGTGACCACCGCCATCGTCTGCTCCATCGGCTCGAAGGCGGACGCCAAGCGCACGGGCGTCGTCCACATTATCTTCAACCTCTGCGCCTCCGTCATCATCATCACGGCGCTGACCGTCCTGCACCATGCGGGCGCGCTCGACGGCCTGTGGGGGCAGACGATGACCTCCGGCGCCATCGCGAACGTCCACACGATCTTCCGCCTTTCCACCGCGGTTCTGCTCCTGCCGGTGTGCGGGCAGTTTGAAAAGCTCTCCCGCGTCCTCGTCAAGGACGATCAGCAGATCGGCGAGAACGTCGACCACGAGCTCTCCCAGCTCGACGAAAAATTCTTTGCCTCGCCCGCGCTGGCGCTCTCCGCCGCGTCGGACGCCATCAGCGCCATGGCGCGCCTTGCGCGCACAGGCGTGATGAGCGCGCTGGACGTTCTGCATCATTTCGACCGGCATACCATCGACGTGATCGACCGCAACGAGGACCACATCGACGCATTGGCCGACAGCGTGGACAATTATCTCATCAAGCTCTCCAGCCATGTCCCGCCGGGACACGGCAACGACCTGCTGAACTACTACATCCAGTGCTTTTCCGAGTTTGAGCGCATCGGCGACTATGCCGTGAATCTCACGGAGAATGCCGAGGAGCTGCGCGGCAAGGGCATTGAATTTTCCGAGACCGCGCAGCAGGAGCTGCAGGTGCTCGGCGAGGCTCTGCGCGAGATCATGGACTATGCCTACCGCAGCTTCACCGCCGTGGACGCGCAGACCGCCCGCCGCATCGAGCCGGTGGAGGAGGTCGTGGACGACATGGTGGCAACGCTCCGCACCAACCACATCCGCCGTCTGCGCGACGGGCAATGTACGGTCTACGCGGGACTCGTGTTCCTCGATATTCTCATCAACGCCGAGCGTATCGCCGACCAGTGCTCCAACCTCGGCGTCTACACCATCTCGCAGTTCGATCCATCGGTCATGAACAGCCATCACGAATACATCCACCGCCTGCATCAGGGCAACGATCCGGTGTTCAACCGCGAGTATCAGGAAAAGCACGAAAAATACTTCGGAATGCTCAGCGCCATCAACGACTGAGAACAAAGGACAGAGAAAAAAGCGCCGCGGCTGCGGCGCTTTTTTGCGTCCTTATTTCAGCGTATCGCTGTTGTTGAGCACCGGCACGCTGTAGAGGAACAGTACGTCCGTGTCGGTGAAGTCCAGCAGCTTGCCCATCTGGGAGGAGGGAAGATAGCGGATATCCGCCAGCGTGATCTTTGCGTAGCCCTCGGCGAGCAGGGGAGCAAGGGAGCTGCCGAAGGAGTCGCGGAAGACGATCAGCTCGCGGTCGGTTTCGGCGTTCGGATTTTCGATCGACAGGAGGGAGATCGAGCCGGAGAGGAACAGCTCATAGGGATCGTTCCCCGCGCCCTTTTCCATGTCGTACACCGCGCCGGGCTTGCCGGTCTCGTAGTTGTAGACCGTGCAGTCATCCAGCGTTTCACTCGTGAGATAGCGCAGCTCGTCGGGCTGCATGGGCAGCGCCGCGTAGCCGTAGTACACGCCGTAGTAGGGGCGGTCGAGCACCTGCTCCGTGTACTCGTCCGTGAGCGTCACGCCCATCTCACGCGCGAGGTACGCTGCCACGGCTGGCAGTCTTTCCTGCCGCCAGTGGGAGTCCGTGCGGTAGTAATCGTCCAGTGTCAGCTGACCGAAGAGGTCGATATACTGCGCGAAGTCCGTCTGCTTCCGCAGGGCCTCGACGAAGGCTTCGTAGTCAATGGCGGGATAGCCGTTCGTCTCCGCGAGAAAGTAGTTCTTGTCGGGGATGACGGAGAGGTAGACCCTTGCGCCAACGTCCGCCATGAAATTCTCGTAGAGGTAGCGGAAGCGCTCGGCGGCGTGGTCGATGGAGCTTTCGTTCATCGGATATTCGAGCTTTGCGGCATAGCCGTCCTTGATATAAACGCCGTTGTTGTCCTTCTGCCGGTAGACGTAGAGCTGGTTGAGCGCCTTGAGTGTGCGCCACTCGTCGCGCAGAGGGAACTGGTCGAGCGCATAGCCCTCAAAGTCGGACATGAATTTGCCGCTGAGCACGGCGTCCATGCGGACGGCGGGAAGCTGCTTGAGCCTGCGCCGCTCGCTGAGCGAGAGACTGTCGGCGGGCTTGAGTGCCGCCCACGCCCCGAAGCCGAAAAGAAACGCGGCAAGGAGCACGACGGTCACGATATTTTTGATGCGTTTGTTCATCCTCGCACCCCCTTAGAAGCGGAAATACAGGAACGGATTGAATGAGCCGTCCACAAGGTAGCCGGTCGAGACCGCGAGCACAGAGACGAGCACGAGCGGCTCGAGCACATCGACGACCATTGCTCCGGCTCTGGTCGAGCCAAGCTGCTCCACGGCCCGCTTCGGCAGCGGCGTCGCGCCGACGATGCCGATGAGAAACACCACGGCAAAGCTCCGGAGGTAGTACCGGCTGATCGGGTCGATCGCGCTCACGCCCGCCGCGCCGAACAGTCCGCCGATGGCCGCGGCAGCCTCGCCGACGCTGTTCGCGTCGAAGAGCACGAAGCTCACAACCACGAGCAGCAGGACATAGATGTGCTTGAAAACGCGCGTTTTCGCAAGCGCCCTGCCGTACCAGAGCTTTTCCGCCGTCAGAAACACGGCGAAGAACAGCCCCCACAGCACAAAGTTCCACGCCGCGCCGTGCCAGAGACCGGTCAGCAGCCAGACGACCAGAATATTGCGCAGCCACTTTGTTTTGCTCACGCGGTTGCCGCCGAGCGGGATATAGACATAGTCGCGGAACCATGAGCCAAGGCTCATGTGCCAGCGCCGCCAGAACTCCGTGATGCTCGCGGAGATGTAGGGATAGTCGAAGTTCTCAAGATAGCGGAAGCCGAAGATGCGCCCAAGGCCGATGGCCATGTCGCTGTAGCCGGAGAAATCGAAATAGATGTTCAGCACGCAGGCGGCGGCGTAGAGCCAGTAAAAGAGTACGGAGCGGTCGCCGCTCGCCTTGAACGTCGTGATAAGCTCGTAAAAGACGTTCGCCAGCAGGACCTTTTTGCCCAGCCCCAGTACGAAGCGCCGCGCGCCGGCGGCGACGTCCGCGAGGGAATGGGTGCGATGCTCCAGCTGAGAGGCAATGTCCGAGTAGCGCACGATGGGGCCCGCGATGAGCTGCGGGAACATGGCGATATAGGCGGCAAGGTCGATGAAATTACGCTGCGCCTTCACGTCGCCGCGGTAGACGTCCACCACATAGCTGAGGATCTGAAACGTATAAAAGCTGATGCCGATGGGCAGCGCCACGCGGAGCAGCGGAATATGCAGCCCCGTGAGCGCGTTAAAGCCGGAGAGGAAGAAGTCCGCGTACTTGCAGTAGCCCAGAAGTCCCAGACTGAACACGAGCGAGAGCGTCAGAAAGAGCTTCGCGCGCCCGCGGTCCGCCCGGTATTTCTCCACCAGACGGGCAAGCACATAGCCCTGCACGATGGACGCGAGCATGAAAACAACAAATTTCGGCTCGCCCCAGGCGTAGAAGAACAGGCTTGCGAGCAGCAGCACGGTATTTTTCCAACGCATCGGTACAAGGAAATAGAGCACGAACACGCAGGGCAGGAAATAGAAAAGGAAGGGAATACTGGAAAACAGCATACGGTTGGCTCCTCATTTGAAATGGACAGCGCCCGCACCAAAGCGGTTCGGGCGCTGCTGTATTATTGCGCGCTTAGGCGACAGGCGCTTCAAGGGCGGTGTCTTCGCCGTCGGAGAACTCACCTTCGCCGATCATCTCGTCATAGGCGATGGCAGCGTCGGAATACGCCGCCTGAAGCTTATCGCGGAAGGTGTTCACCAGCTCCTCGTCACCGTAGACGGAGACGACATAATTGCCCAGCGTGGCGATGACCAGCTTGTCGGGGAAGCCGCACATCCACTGCTTGTTCTGGATGGCGTCGCGCAGGTCCTCGGCGAGCTTCGCTGCGTCGTCGCCGTTCTTCACGCGCAGCGCGCCGCAGGTGAAGGTGTTGGCGTTCATCATGTGCATGAGGGAGGCGGCGTCGTCGATGAGAGAGGCGTCCTCAGTCGGCACGGTGAGCAGGAAGTTAAGGTTGTCCGCGTTGGAGGGGTCGAACGCGCCGGGGGCATCGTCAACGCTGGTTTCATAGTCGCCGCCGGCAGCGGGGAACTTTTCGTCGTCGGTGTAGCTGTCCCAAACCTTGGTGAGCAGGGCAAGGGAGTCGGCGGGAGCGTCGGCGTTGTTCTTGCCGTCGTCCTTTTTGCCGCAGGCCATCAGCGAAACGGCCATGACAAGCGCGAGCATGAGGGAAAGTGTTCTTTTCATCGTGTTGGTTCTCCTTGAAAAATGTATTTTGCCGGTCACAGAAGTGACGCCGAGACATATAGACGCAGGAAACCCAAAAAGGTTCCCATATTTTACAGGAAATTTTTGCTTTTGTCAAAGCCGCCGCACGCAGACGCTTGCATTGACGGGGAATCGTTGCTATAATACCCAAAAACCATTCTTTATAAAGGATAACGCAATGAAAGAGATTTTAAACACAATGCTTTCCTCTTTGACGCGCGGTGAGGGTGTGATGCTCTGCAGCATCCTGAAGGCCGACGGCTCCTCCCCGCGCGGCGCGGGTGCACACATGGCGGTCTTTGCCGATGGCACGGCGCTCGGCACGGTCGGCGGCGGCGCGGTGGAGCGGCAGTCCGTTCTCCTCGCGCGCGAGCTGCTGAAGGGGAAGCGGAACGCCCTGCGGGACTTCGCGCTCCACCCTGAGGCGGCGAACAGCACGGGCATGGTCTGCGGCGGCGACGTGACGGTTTGGTTCCAGTATATTCCGCCTGAGAACGCCGCGCAGATCGGAGTGCTGCGCGCCTGGCGCGACGCGCTCGGCAGCGGCAGAAACGTCTGGCTCTGCCTCGTGCTCGACGGCGAGACGCTGCGCGAATTTCGCCTCCTTACGGCGGACGAGCTGCGCCACGGCACGGAGGGCTTCTTTACCTCCCGACCCTACTGGGACGGCAGCACCTTTGTCGAGCCCATCGTCCGCGCGGGGCGCGTCTACCTCTTCGGCGCGGGCCATGTCGGCCGCGCCCTCGCCCCGGTGCTGCGCTATGTCGGCTTCGAGGTCACGGTGTACGACAACCGCGCGGAGCTGGCAAGCCCCGCACATTTCCCCACGGCGCATGAGATCGTCGTCGGCGATTTCCGCCGTATTTTTGACAAGGTCTCGCTGACCGCCGACGACTATGCCGTGGTCATGACGCCGGGCCATCAGGCGGACTATGAGATCTTAGAGCAGGTGCTTCGCACGCCGGCGACCTACATCGGCTGCATCGGCAGCCGGAAGAAGGTCGCGCTCACGCGTGAAAGGCTCGCCGCGGCGGGCTTCTCGCAGCAGGACATCGACCGCGTTCACGCGCCCATCGGTCTGCCGATCCTGGCTGAAACGCCGGAGGAGATCGCCATCAGCGTCGCGGCCGAGATGATCCGCCACCGCGCGGAGCATCTGTAAAGGAGTATTGCTATGCAGATCGCGCCATTGCTGAATATCGGCCGCGGCGTCACCGCGCTCATCGGCGGCGGCGGCAAAACGACGCTGCTCTATACGCTCACGGAGGAGCTGCGGAAAAAGGGCACGGTCCTTCTCTGCACCTCGACCCACATCATGCGCCCGACGCAGTACGAGGTGCTGGAGCGGGCGGGCGAAGCGGAAATCTCCGCCGCGCTCAGCGCGCACGGCGCGGTCTGCGTCGGGGAGCCGTCCGCCGAGGGAAAGCTCGGCCCGCCGTCGCTCTCCTTTGACGCGCTCGCGCGGCTCGCCGACTATGTGCTCGTTGAGGCCGACGGCTCCAGGCGTCTGCCGCTCAAGGCGCACGCGCCGCATGAGCCGGTCATTCCGGCAAATGCCCAGCGCGTCGTGCTGGTCGTCGGTGCGGACGGCTTCGGCAAGCCCATCCGCGATGTCTGCCATCGGAGCGAGCGTTATGCCGCACTGTGCGGCGTCAGTGAGAACGCGCTTGTCACACCGGAGCTGGAAGCAGCGCTCATTCTCGCCGAGGGTCTCGGCGACCGCGTTTACATCAATAAGGTCGAGACGGCGGAGGACTACGACCGCGCCGCCGCGCTCGCGAACCGGCTCACCTGTCCGGTCACGGCGGGGAGCCTGCACAAGGGGGTATATCTATGCTTGCGCTGATCCGCGGGGCGGGCGATCTCGCCACCGGCATCGCGCTGCGCCTTTGGCGCAGCGGCATCCGGGTCGTGCTGACCGATCTGGAGCGCCCGACGGCCATCCGCCGCACGGTCGCCTTCTCCGAAGCCATCGTCTACGGCGAAACGACGGTCGAGGATGTGACCGCCCGTCTGGCCGCAAACGCGGACGAGGCGCGCGCCCTGCTCGCGCAGGGCATTGTCCCTGTGCTCGCCGACCCCGGCTGCGCCTGCCGTGAAGCGCTCGCGCCCGACGCGCTGGTGGACGCCATCCTTGCCAAGCGCAACCTTGGCACAAGGATCACCGACGCGCCGGTCGTCGTCGGCGTCGGCCCCGGCTTCACGGCGGGGGAGGACTGCCACGCGGTCATCGAGACCATGCGCGGCCACACGCTCGGCCGCGTCATCTACTCCGGCAGCGCCATTCCGAACACAAACGTCCCCGGGCTTATCGGCGGCTTTGCCGGCGAGCGTGTGCTCCGCGCGCCTGCGGACGGCGCGTTTCGCTCCGTGCACAGGATCGGCGACCTTGTGAAGGCCGGCGACGTTGCGGGCTATGTGTCCGGCGAGCCGATGGTCTGCACCATCGACGGCGTGCTCCGCGGCCTGATCGCCGACGGCATCCCCGTCCGCAAGGGCATGAAGTCCGGCGACGTGGACCCGCGCGGCAATGTGGAAAACTGCTATACGGTCTCGGACAAGGCGACCGCCGTCGGCGGCGGCGTGCTCGAGGCGATCCTGCACCTGTCCGGTGCGCTTCTGGAGGACTGACATGAGAGAGCTGCTGCTCATCAACAACGAGCCGACGCCCGAAGACCGCGGCCGGATCGTTCGCGCGGGAGAGCTCGGTCTTACCGACCCGCTTTATAACATCGACGCGCTCTCCGCGAAGCTCTCTGAGTTCGGAACGGTCACCGTGCGGCACTATACACAGCTCAGGACGCTCGACTCTGCGCCGGATGCCATCTTTCTCTCCGGCTGCTTCACCGACTGGGACCGCGAGCGTCTGCGCGAGACCTTTGCCGATGAGCTTGCGCTCATTCGTGAAACAATGGCCCCACTCTTCGGCATCTGCGCGGGCCTACAGCTCATCGGCATCGCCTTCGGTGCGCCGCTCGTCTATCCGGGCGAGGGGTACGAGGAGTTCGGCTTTCTGCCGCAGACCGTCCTCGCGCAGCATCTGCTGCTCACCGGCCTGAGCGGTACGCTCCATTGCTTCGAGCACCATCGCGGCCAGCTCAGCGCTGTGCCGAGGGGCTTTCGCCTGCTCGCTTCCCGGGAAAATTGCCGTGTGCAGATGCTTGCGCACGAGTCGCGCCCCATCTTCGGCACGCAGTTCCACCCGGAGCTGCAGAATGACGCGCACCGAGACGGACAGCGTATTTTGGAAAATTTCTTTGCCCACTATGTCAAATGACTGCAAGAGCCGCCGCGGGCGGCTCTTTTTCTGCGCGCGGGCATAAGCGGCGATGCCGCGGCATAGACTGTCCCAAAACGAAAGCCAAGGGAGGAAGAGCCTATGACCGTAAGAATGCGTCTGCGCCGCTGGGCGCGCGCACAGGGAAAACGCCGCGCCGCCGCGCGGACAAAGCGAAGCACCGCCGCAGGAAGCCGCCGCAGGGAACAGCAGACCTCCGGCGCGTCGCAGCTTCGTTTTCTGCGTCTGACCGTCTGCGGCGCGCTGTTTGTCTCGCTCGTGCTGCTCAAGCTCGTGCTGCCGGGGAATCTTTCGGCCTTCCGCGGTACGCTTGCCCAATGGCTCGTGCGCGACGCGGACTTTACCGAGGCGTTCTCCGCCATCGGCCACGCGGTCGCCGCGCCCGAACGATTCGCGGAGTCCCTCGGCAATGCCTACGTCGCTGTGTTTGGCGGCAGCGGTATGCAGGACGCCGCGGAGGTCGGCGGCGGGGCGGAGATCGCACAGCCGGACGGAACAAACGAGGAGGATGCCGCAGCCAAGCCCCTGCCGGATTATGTGCTCGACGCGCAGCCGACGCTGCCCTTTTCCTATGTGTCACCGCTCGACGGCGCGCTGACCTCGGGCTTTGGCTGGCGCGAGGACCCGAACACGGGTGAGGAGGCCTTTCATACCGGCCTCGACCTTGCCGCCGATGAGGGCACGCCTTTTGCCTGCTTTGCCGACGGCACAGTCGGCGTGGTGGGGGAGAGCACCGTGCTCGGCAAATATCTGACCGTCCGCCACGCGGACGGCTATGAGACGCTTTACGCCCATTGCAGCAAAATAACGGTCTCCTCCGGGCAGAGCGTTCTGCGAGGCGATACGCTCGGTGCGGTCGGCGCGACCGGAAACGCCACGGGCGCGCATCTGCATTTCGAGCTGCTCAGCGGTTCAAAATACCTCGATCCCATTGCCTATGCCGCAAAGACCGTTTAGCGCCGACGTACGCGTGAACGCGAGCTTCTGGCTGCTCATGCTGCTCGCCGTCATCGTTTCTCCGCTCACGGTCGTTGCGGCGATCCTGACCGCCGCGGCGCTGCACGAGCTGGGACATCTTGCCGCCATGCGCTACTACGGCGTATCCGTCAAGCACTTCCGCCTTACAGCGCTCGGCGCGGAGCTGGACGCTCCCGCCCTCGCGCGGCTCTCCTATGGGCGCGAGCTGATCATCACGCTCGCGGGGGTGACAGTCAACCTTTTCTGCGCCATTCTCCTTGCGCTCCTCGGCCTGCGGACGTGGCGGGAGTGGTGCTTTGTCTTTGCCGGAGCGCACCTTGTGCTCGCGGCCTTCAACCTCCTGCCGGTCGTTCCGCTCGACGGCGCGCGGGCGCTCTGCCTTGCCCTGTCCTTCTTTCTCGGGCCGGCCACGGGGGAGCGTATCACCGCGGCGGTCAGCCTTGCCTGCTCGCTTGCGCTGTGCGCGCTGGGACTCAAGCTCTCGCTGGGACTGCACAGCGGATGGCTCTTTGCTTTTGCTGCCTTCGGCCTTCTCTGGGGAACGCTGCGCCAACTGGGGCTTGCGCGCGGCGCAAAAAGCGTGTAAAATACGGTCAATGTCTCTTGATAGAAAAGGAGCTTGCCTGTGGACAAACGATTGGAACGCATCCTGCCCCGCGTGCAGAAGCCGGCGCGCTATGTGGGCGGCGAGTACAACGCGGTGATGAAGGACCTCTCACAGGTCGATACCCGCGTGGCCTTCTGCTTCCCGGACACCTATGAGATCGGTATGTCGAACCTCGGTATGCGGATCCTCTACGGCATTATGAACAACATGGACGGCGTCTGGTGCGAGCGCGTTTTCGCCCCCTGGGGCGACATGGAGGAGGAGATGCGCCGTGCCGGCCTGCCGCTCTATGCGCTCGAGTCCGGTGATCCCATCCGCGATTTCGACATCATCGCCTTTTCCGTCGGCTACGAGATGGCGTTTCCCGCCATACTGAATATGCTCGATCTGGCGGGTGTGCCGCTCCACGCGAGCGAGCGCACGGAGCTGACCCCGCTCGTCATCGCGGGCGGCACGGCGATGTTCAACTGCGAGCCGATCGCGGATTTTATTGACATTGCCGAGATCGGCGAGGGCGAGGAGATGAACGCCGAGCTGATCGAGCTGCACCGCAGGGCGCGGCGCGAGGGCTGGACGAAGCAGCAGTTTCTCCGTGCCGCCGCGCAGCTGGACGGCATTTATGTTCCCGGTCTCTACGAGGTGGACTACAACGCCGACGGCACGGTGAAGTTGATCACGCCGAAGGACGGCGCGCCGAAGGTCGTCACCAAGCGCATCATGCGCGACATGGACAAGGCATGGTATCCCGCCAAGACCATCGTGCCCTCCACCGAGATCGTGCAGGACCGCACCACGCTCGAGCTGTTTCGCGGCTGCATCCGCGGCTGCCGCTTCTGTCAGGCGGGCTATGTCTACCGCCCCGTGCGCAACCGCTCGGAAAAGCTGCTGGTCGAATACGCCAAGGAGGCCATCGAGGATTCCGGCTACGAGGAGATGACGCTCTCCTCGCTCTCGACCTCGGACTTCCGTCCGCTCGTTGAGCTCTGCGACGATCTGGAGGAGTTCTGCGCGCAGCGCCATGTGAATCTTTCGCTCCCGAGCCTGCGCGCCGACAACTTCTCCATGGCGCTCATGGAGCGGCTGCAAAAGGGAAGAAAGACCGGCCTGACCTTTGCGCCCGAGGCCGGCACGCAGCGCCTGCGCGACGCCATCAACAAGAATCTCACCGAGGAGGACCTGCTGGCCTCCTGCCGCCGCGCCTTTGCCGGCGGCTACAGCGCGGTCAAGCTCTACTTCATGCTGGGACTTCCGACTGAGACGGACGAAGACGTGCTCGGCATTGCCGAGGTCGCGTCCCACGTCATGCACGCCTGGCGCGAGAGCGCGAGCAATAAAAACCGCGGCGTGCGCATCACGGTCTCGACCTCGTGGTTCGTGCCCAAGGCGCACACGGCGTTTCAGTGGGAGCCGCAGATCCCCAAGGAGGAGTACGAGCGCCGCGTGAAGCTGCTGCGCGAGAATATGCTGACGAAATCCGTCACCTACAACTGGCACGATTCCGACACGAGCTATATGGAGGCCGTCATTTCCCGCGGCGACCGGCGCCTTTGCAGGGTGATCGAAACGGCGTGGCGCAAGGGCGAGCACCTCTCCGCGTGGGAGGAGTATTTCTCCCTCGACCGCTGGCTCGAGGCTTTCGAGGAGTGCGGTCTTGACCCGCACTTTTACGCCAACCGCAAGCGCGAAAAGGACGAGCTGATGCCCTGGGCGATGATCTCGAGCGGCGTGACGGAGCAGTACCTCTGGCGCGAGCATGAGCGGTGCTACCAGTCCGTCACCACGCCGGACTGCCGCACACACTGCAACGGCTGCGGCGCGAATCTCTTATTGGGGAGGCCCTGCGATGGCTAAGCTGAGACTTCTTTTCACCAAGGAGGCGCAGGCCTCCTACATCTCGCACCTCGACACGATGCGGACATTCCAGCGCGTGTTTCCCCGTGCGGAGCTGCACCTCAAGCACTCCAACGGCTTTCACCCGCACCCCATCATCTCCATCGTCCTGCCGCTGCCGGTGGGGCAGTCGAGCGACTGCGAGCTGCTCGACTTTGAAACGGTGGAGGAGACCGACGGCGCGGGCATCGCCGAAAAGCTCAACACGGGTCTGCCCGCGGGCTTGCGTGTGCGGGAGTGCTATCCGGTCACGCGTCCCGTGCGCGAGTTCACGTTCCTGCGCGCACGGCTGGAGCTGCTCTATGATAACGGCGTGCCCGCCGGCACAGCGGACGCGCTGCGCGCGCTGTTCGCGCGCGAAACGCTGATGATCGAAAAGCGCACCAAGCACAAGGAGCTTGCGCAGATCGACATTGCGCCGCTGATCCGCGAAATGACCCTCACCGAGCAGGACAGCAGCATCCTTGCCGACGCCGTGGTCGCCGCGCAGAACCCGGGGCTGAACCCCGCCTATCTCGCACAGGCGATCGAGCGCGAGCTTCCGGCGCTCAAGCCGGACTTCGTCCGCGTGCGCCGCACGGAAATTTACGATACAGAGGGGAACGTTTTTCGCTGAAAATTGTACGCGCCGCGGCAACTCTTGATGATTTTATCGAAAAGTACAAAATTTGTGCTTGCAATTTGGCGAAAAGCGTGATATTATCCTTTTTGGCTTTTTGACGAAAGCACTCTCGGATCGGAAAGAGGTGAACACGAGCAATGAAGGAAGGAATCCATCCCAATTATCAGCAGACTACTATTACTTGCGCCTGCGGTAATGTGATTGAGACAGGTTCCACCAAGGCGAACATCAAGGTGGAAGTGTGCTCAAAGTGTCACCCCTACTTCACGGGCAAGCAGAAGCTGGTCGATACCGGCGGCCGCGTTGCCAAGTTCAACAAGAAGTTCGGTCTGGACAAGTAAGAACTGCGAAAGAGGTCTGCGGAAGCAGACCTCTTTTTCTTTACATTTTTCGTTCCCTTGCGTATACTGAAGGAAAGAAACGCAGAAAAGGTGATTCCTATGGAAGAAAACAAACTCAAAACCGTGGAGCAGCCGCGCGACCGCGTGGTGCTCGTCGGTCTTTCCTCGCCGGTGCTCAAGGCGGACAGCGCGGACGAGGAGAGCATGGACGAGCTTGCCGCGCTCGTCGAGACCGCCGGCGCGGTGAGCGTTGCGACCGTGCTGCAAAACCTTCCGTCCCCGAATCCGCGCAGCTTCATCGGCGAGGGCAAGGTGGCGGAGATCAAGGAGCTTATCGGCTCGACCGAGGCGACGATGGCGATCTTCGACAACGACCTGTCGCCCTCGCAGATGCGCGTGCTGACGGAGGATCTGGGCGTGCAGGTGCTCGACCGCAGCGGGCTGATCCTTGATATTTTTGCCCAGCGTGCCAAAACAAAGGAGGGCCGCTTGCAGGTCGAGCTGGCGCAGTACCAATATCTGCTGCCGCGCCTGATCGGCATGTGGACGCACCTGGAGCGTCAGGCAGGCACGAGCGGCAAGGGGCCCATCGGCTCCAAAGGCCCCGGCGAAACGCAGCTTGAGACCGACCGCCGCCACATCCACCGCAAGATCGACAAGCTCAAGGAGGATCTGGATGAGGTGCGCCGCGTGCGCGGCACGCAGCGCGAGCGTCGGATGAAGAATGAGATCCCGGTCGTTGCCATCGTCGGCTATACGAACGCGGGCAAATCGACGCTGCTCAACGCCCTCACCGGCGCGGATATTCCGGCGAATAACCGCCTGTTCGATACGCTCGACACCACCACACGGCTGCTGACCGTCTCCGACACGCTCGATGTCGTCATCTCCGACACGGTCGGCTTCATCCGCAAGCTGCCGCATCAGCTCATCGACGCCTTCAAGGCGACGCTTGAGGAGCTGGAGTATGCCGACCTTCTGCTGCACGTCATCGACATTTCCAACCCTGAGTGGATCGCGCAGGCAGAGGTGGTCGATCAGCTCATCCACGACCTCGGCGCGGAGGGCATCCCCTGCATCCGTGTGTACAACAAGTCCGACCTGTTCTACGGCGACATCCGCCCGCACGGCGAGCGCACGGTGAACCTCAGCGCCAGGACCGGCGAGGGGCTCGGCGAGCTGCTGCGCGCCATCGACGCCGAGCTTGACAAGGGCACGCGCCGCGTGACCATCCATTTGCCCTACGACAAGGGCGGCTGGCTCGACAGCCTCTACCGCGAGGCCAAGGTCGAGAGCGTGGAGTACGGCGAGACCATCGACATTGTGGCGGTCTGTACGCCGCGCGTGCTCGGCCGGGTCAAGGACTACGTCGAGGGCTACACCGAGCCGAAGGAGGACTGGGAGTGAGCGCACCGCAGAGCTACTATGTTCCCGTGGACGCGGGGGAAGCGGAGTTCACCGAAAAGCGCTCGCGCTTTCTCGGCCACGTCCGCCGCGTGGAGACCGAGGCCGAGGCCCGTGCCTTTCTCGACGAAATGCGGAAAAAATACTACGACGCGCGCCACAACTGCTGGTGCTACGTCCTGCACGAGGGCGGCGTCGTGCGCTACGGCGACGACGGTGAGCCGCAGGGCACCGCCGGTCAGCCGATGCTGAACGTCTTTCAGCGCGAGGGCGTGGAGAACGTCGTCTGCGTTGTGACGCGCTATTTCGGCGGCGTGCTGCTCGGCGCGGGCGGACTGACGCGCGCCTACGCAAGGTCCGCGAAGGACGCGCTTGACGCGGCGGGAAAGGCGCGGATGCGCCTGTGGTCTGCCGTGACGGTGGACTGCCCCTATCCGATGCTCGAGCGCCTGAAGCTGCTCGCCGCCGCCCACGGCGGCACGGTGGAGGGCACCGACTTCGGCGCGGCGGTGAGCGTCCGCATCCTGCTGCCGCAGGAGAATGCGGCGGGCTTTGACGCCGCGCTCACCGAGCTGTCCGCCGGCACCATGACCGCGCGGCGCGAGGGAGAGCGCTTTCTGCCCGGACCGCGCGAATAGAAACAAGAAAAATCAAGGAGGAACGACCGATGAAAGAACCCGTTGCCCGCTCCGACCTGCGCCTCGCTCTCGGCGGGGCCTACTATGGGACCCTGCGCAAGCTCCTGTGGATCAAGGAGCGAAGATCCTTCACACGCGAGCGCTGTGAGGCAATCCTGCCCTACAGCGCGGCGAGCCACAAAACGCCCCTGATGCGCAGGCTGCGGGACGTGGATATGTGGATGCAGGAGAATAAGGTGACAAACCTCCGCCTTGCCTCCGCGCGGGTGAACGGCATTGTGCTCCGCCCGGGGCAGACCTTCAGCTACTGGTATCTCATCGGCCGCCCGACGGCGAGGAAGGGCTATCTGCCCGGTATGCTGCTGCGCAACGGCAGAGCCGTTGCGGGCGTCGGCGGGGGACTGTGCCAGCTCTCGAACCTCATTTTCTGGATGACGCTCCACACGCCGCTGACCGTCACCGAGCGCCACCGCCACGGCTACGACGTCTTTCCAGATTCGGACCGCACGCAGCCCTTCGGCAGCGGCGCGACCTGCTTTTATCCCTACGGCGACCTGATGATCCGCAACGACACGGCGGACGATTATCAGCTCCTCGTCACGGTCGGCGAGCACGACCTCATCGGCGAGTGGCGCTGCTCCGCCGCGCCGGAGTGCCGCTATGAGATCGTCGAGCGCGATCATGAGATGCGCGCGGAGTATTGGGGCGGCTACACGCGCCACAACGTGCTCTGGCAGCGGCGCTTCGACGCGGACGGTGTGCTGCTCGACGAGAAGCCCGTCGTGCGCAACGACGCCATCATGATGTATTCGCCCTACCTCGAAGAGGGAGGCACAAGCGAATAAACGAAAGCATCTGCCTTGTGGCAGATGCTTTTCTGCTATGCAGCGCGCTCGCCGTCCGTGCGCTCCAGCCAGCCGCTGCCCTCGGTGATGCGGGCGACGAGGAAGGAAGCGGCGTAGTCGCCCGCGGCGTTGACCATCGTGGCGGGCGGGTCGACCAGATTCCCGATGGTGACGGCGATGGGGTAGGCAACCGCCATCCGGTCGGGGAAGAAGAGCGAGCAGAGGATGAACTCGGCGATGTAGCCGCCGCCCGGGATGCCGCTCATGGCGACGGAGGAAAAGACCGCCACGGCCAGCACCTCGGCAAACAGTCCCACGCCCTCAAACGGCAGGCCGAACACGCCGAAGAGGAACGCGACCTTGAGCACGCAGCTGAAGCACGAGCCGTCCATGTGCATCGTCGCGCCCAGCGGCAGCACAAGATCCGCGACCTCGTGCGGGATGCCGCTGTCCTCCGCGGCCTCCATATTTGCCGGAATGGTGGCGACGGACGAGCAGGTGCCGAGCGCGGTCACCGCGGGGCGCAGGATATGCCGCCGCAGCCGCCGCACGCCCTCGCGCCCGCCGCCGAGATACGCCAGAAGCGGGAAGGCGAGCAGCGCATAGACGAAGCAGAGCGGGTAGTAGGCCAGCATCGCGCGGGCATAGGACGCCGTGATCTGCGCGCCGTAGCTTGCGACCATCGCGGCGAAGAAGCCGAAGAAGGCGATGGGGGCGTAGCAGCTCACGAGCGAGACCATCTTCAAAAGGCACTTCGTCGCGTCGTCCAGCACCCGCGCCGTTATGGTATCCGGCCCGCCGCAGGCGGAGACCGAGAAGCCGAAGAGCAGGGAAAAGACGATCAGCGGCAGCATTGCCCGCCGCGAGAGCAGCGCAGAGAAATCGTTGACGGTGAAAAAGTTGACGAGCAGCGTCGCAAGCGGCGCGGGATCGTCCACCGTGCCCGCCGCGGCATCGGTCCACGGCGTCAGCACCGGGGGAAAGACACGCACGATGACCAGCATGATAAAGGCCGCGAGCAGCCCGGTGACAACGAAGACGCCGAGCGTCGCGCCGAGGATGCGCCCCGCCCTGCGCCGCGAGCGCGTATTGGCGATGCTGCCCGCGAGCGAGCAGAACACCAGCGGCACGACGAGGCAGAACATCATGTTGATGAACACGGTGCCGAGCGGCTCAAGGCAGACAGCCCCGGGCCAGGCCGCGCCGACGGCGCAGCCGAGCACGATGCAGGCGAGCATCGCGGCAAGGAAGCCGTAGCTCCGATAGAAGGAATGGGTCATAAAAAGCCCTCCGATCTCCCAGATTTTTGTGTCTATCTCTATCCATAGCGGGAGACAGGCTCGAATATGACCGAAAAATTTGGAAAAAGGGCTTGACTGTCAAGTTGCTTTATGCCTTACAATGCGGTATCATAACATTGGGAAGGATCGGCGCAGAGCGCGGAAGGAGAGCCTATGAACATCAAAGAGATCGAAGAGCGCAGCGGCCTGACGCGCGCGAACATCCGCTACTACGAGCAGGAGGGGCTGCTCGCTCCCGCGCGGCGGGAGAATAAATACCGCGACTACAGCGAGGAGGATCTGGAGACGCTGCTGCGCATCGCGCTGCTGCGGAATCTCGGCTTCTCGCTCGACGAGATCAGGCGGCTGCAATCCGGCGAGCTGGAGCTTGCCGCCGCCATGCGAGAGCGCAGCGCGGCGCTGGAGAGCGAGGGTCAGCGCCTGCTGGCGGCGCGGAACGTGTGCGACGCCATCTCCCGCGAGGTGACAAGCTATTCCGCCTTACGGCCGGAGGACTACCTCAACGGCTTTGAGCCGGACGCAGCGGCGAAGCAGCGGGACGTTGCCGAGCCGCACCCGTGGCGGCGCTACTTTGCCCGCGGCATCGACCTCGTGCTCGTGGGGCTTCCGGTCTCCTTCGTGCAGTATGTGCTGCTGCACCGCAACTACACAACCGTTTCCCGGTGGGAGGACATCATCTGCGCTCTGATCGGCTGGGGATTGCTGCTCCTCCTTGAGCCGCTGCTGCTCGCACGCTTCGGCACGACCGCCGGCAAGTGGTGCATGGGCATCACCGTGACGCGGCCGGACGGCGAGAGGCTCAGCTACGGCGAGGCGCTTGAGCGCACCGCCGCCGTCTGGCTCTACGGCGCGGGCCTCGGCATTTCCATCGTGGAGCTTGTGTGCAACTACCGCAGCTACCGCCGCTATATGAACGGCGAGGAGCTGGCGTGGGAGAGCGGCAGCATCGAGCGCTTCGACGGGCGCGGCACGGGGAGGATGGTGCTGCTCTACGCGGCGAGCACCGCACTGAGCCTTGCCCTGACCCTTGCTATGGGCTTGAGCGCCGCGCTGCCGCCGAACCGCGGCGACCTGACCGTGGCGGAATTTGCGGAGAACGTCAATTTCTACCGCGGATACTTTGACTATGGTCAGCGCTGGACGCTCGATAGCAGCGGCGGGTGGGTCGAAAACGAGTACGAGTATGAGAATGAGAATGTGAGCTATTTCGGCGGGGGCGGCGCACCAGCGCCGTTCACCTATACGGTGGAGGACGGCGTGCTCCGCGCCGTGCATTGGGCATATTCAGAGACGGAGGAGATGCTTTTCAGCGCGCGCGTGGACAATGCGCGCATGGCCTATCTCGCGCTTGCCGCGGCGCAGAGGGGGACGAACCTCTTCAACATCCGCCGTGTGATCGCCCAGATCGACGCGGATCGATGGACGCCCGACACACCCTGCTCCGCCGCGTGGAAAAATGTCGAGATGCGCTACGATGCACAGGTCGATGGAGCATTCTGCTGCATCGACGGCTACTTCTTCTCTACGCAGGACGGGCCCATCACGGTCACGCTGACCTTTGACGCAAGGCTCGCGGAATAACGGGGAAAAGGGGAAGCGGCGGCACAGAGCTGTGCCGCCGCCTTCAAATTTTATCCCCGTGGGGCTTGCAGGGAGAGATTTTCTGTTGTAAACTAAAAGCATACCAAAGATAAGGGGAATCCGATCCGTGCAAAAAGCAACGCAAATGACCGCTACCAAACGCCTTGTCCTCACCGCCGTGAACATCGCGCTGTGCCTTGTTCTGCCAATGGCATTTCATTCCATCCCGAACGGCGGCAAGATCATGCTGCCGATGCACATTCCCGTGCTGCTGTGCGGCATGGTCTGCGGCGCTCCCTACGGTGCGGTCTGCGGCCTGCTTGGCCCCATGCTTTCAAGCGTTCTCACCGGAATGCCGACAGCGGCCCTGATGCCTGCTATGATGGTCGAGTGCGCGGCCTACGGCCTGACGACCGGCCTGATGCTGTGCCTTGTACGCACGGGGAAGACCTATGCCGACCTCTACCTGTCGCTCGTCGCCGCAATGCTGATCGGCCGCCTTGTTTCCGGTGTGACAAAGGCTCTCTTTTTCATGGCGGGACAGTATACCATGCAGGCATGGATCGCCGCGAGCTTCGTCACGGCGCTGCCGGGCATCGTGCTCCAGCTCGCCGTCGTGCCGAGCATCGTTTACTATCTCATGCGCGCGGGACTGATCCCGCAGCGCTACCCGAGATGAGGAAAGAGCCGCGAGAGGACAGGCGCTTGCCGCCTTTTTCGAGCGCCGCAGATGGAAGACCGGCATCTGCGTGTCAGACGGGCGGCGCTGCCGGGCGGCAAGGCTCTTAACGGAAAATTAGCAAATATAGCGGCTTTCTTAATTTTCTGACGCAAAATCTTGTGCTTTTTCGATTGCGGGACCTGCGCGGCAGACGTATAATACCCTCACTTGCATCTTGGAAATGGGGGTCACTGCTATGCTTGCGCAGGTCATTGCGATCTGTATTTTTCTCGGTATGTTTCTGCTGATTATCCTCGATCAGTTTGAGCGCCACATCATCACGCTCGTCAGCGGAGCGCTGGTACTTATTCTCGTCTTCGGCGTTTGTATGCACTCGCCCGCGGCGATCTGGGAGGCGCTCAATCTCCGCTCGTTCTTCACGGCGGGCTTCTGGTACGGAGCCGGTGAGGAGAGCACGGCGGGCATCAACTGGTCCACCATCCTCTTCATCGCGGGCATGATGATCATGGTCGAGGGGCTTGGCAAGGCGGGCTTCTTCCGCTGGCTGTGCCTGTCGCTCGCAAAGCTCGTTCACTACCATGTGGTGCCGCTGCTCATCTGCTTCATGTGCCTTTCGGCGGTGCTTTCGATGTTCATCGACAGCATCACGGTCGTGCTCTTTCTCGCCACCGTCACGCTCGAGCTGGCGCAGACGATGAAGTTCGACCCCGTGCCGATGATCCTCTCGGAGATCTTCTGCGCGAACCTCGGCGGCGCGGCGACCATGTGCGGCGACCCGCCGAACATCATCATCGGCACCTCGCTTGGCTATACGTTCTTTGACTTCATCGAAAATACCGGCGCGATCGTCGCGGTCTGCTTCGCGGCTGTCGCCGTCTATTTCTGGCTGTGCTTCCGCAAGGAGCTGCTGCGTGAGGAGCGCGCGAACGGCGGGCCGGTCGTCTGCCCGGAGCCGTCGAGCGCCATCACGGACCGTAGAGCCTTCGGCGCGAGCGCTGCCGTATTCCTGCTGGCGGTCGTGCTGCTCGTGACGCACGCGCAGACGGGTCTGACGGTTGCCTGCATCGGCGTGATCGTCGCGGCGCTGACGCTGCTTGTGATGGCGCTGTCGCACGGAAGGGCGACGGTGCTTGAGGTCATCCGCGGCGTGGACTATAAAACGCTGCTCTTCTTCATCGGCCTGTTCGTCTCGGTCTGCGGGCTGGAAAAGACGGGCGTGCTGGATATCATCGCGCGCTTTATCACCAACATCAGCGGCGGCCATGTGGCGACGATCGTCGTCATCATTCTCTGGCTCTCCGCCGTCACCAGCGCCTTTGTGGACAATATTCCCTTTGCCGCCACGATGATCCCGGTCATCCGCTCCATCGCCGCGGTCGAGGGCATGGACGTGGGCGTGCTGGCCTGGGCGCTGTCCCTCGGCACGGACCTCGGCGGCAACGCGACACCCATCGGCGCGAGCGCGAACGTGGTCGGCACCTCGGTATCCGCCAAGGGCGGCTATCCCATCGGCTGGGGGCGCTACTGCAAATACTGCGTGCCCGCCACGATCCTCGTGATGGCGGTGTCCACGGTGTGTCTGTTCCTGCGCTACCTCTGAGAGAAGAAAGGAGTATACCACGATGAAAGACCAGATCATCATTACCATGGGCCGTGAGCACGGCAGCGGCGGCCACTACATAGCCGACATGATCGCCCGCGCGCTCGGCATCAAGCTCTACGACAAGGATTCCATCGAGTCGGAGATCGTCTCCGAGGGCTACAGCGAGGAGCTGATCCGCCGGATGGACGAGAAGCCGGTCAACTTCTTTGCCTCCCGCCGCATCGGGCGCTTTTCCAATTCGCTCGAGGTCAACGTGGCGGAAAAGACCTTTGATATGATCCGCGCCAAGGCGGCGAGCGGGGAATCCTTCCTGCTCATCGGCCGCTGCGGCGAGCAGGTGCTCAAGGACGATCCGCACCGCGTCAGCCTTTTCATCGGCGGCGATCCGCACGCCAAGCTCTGCCGCGTGATGGAGAAAAAGGGGCTCTCCGCAGAGGAGGCCATCGAGGAGATCCGCACGGTCGACCACCAGCGCAAGGCTTACCACAACTACTACTGCGAGATGAAGTGGGGCGACGCCCGCGCCTATGATCTCACGGTCAAGAGCGACGTGTTGGGCATGGAGGGTACGGCGGAAATGCTGATCCGCTACATCCGAGCCTTTCAGGAAAAGGACTGAACAAGAGAAAGAGGAAGCCGCGGCATTGCCGCGGCTTCCTTTGTTTTCGATTCCGATGTGCGCTTACAGCAGCAGAATGCCGGCGTCCGCGCAGGTCTTGAGGGTGTCGTCGTCCCAAAGGCTGACCTGCACCTCGCCGATGTGGGCGGTGCCGATCATCAGCATACAAAGACGGCTCTGACCGATGCCGCCGCCCATGGTGAGAGGCAGCTCGCCGGCGAGCAGCATCTTGTGGAAGGGGAGCTCCCGACGGTCGTCGCAGCCGGAGACGGTGAGCTGGTGGTCGAGGGACTCGGGGCTGACGCGGATGCCCATGGAGGAGATCTCAAACGCGCGGCCCAGGACGTCGTTCCAGAACAGCAGATCGCCGTTGAGCGTCCAGTCGTCGTAGTCGGGCGCGCGGCCGTCGTGCTTGATGCCGGAGTGCAGGGTAAGACCGATCTGCATCAGGAAGACGGTGCCGTGCTCACGGCAGATGGCGTCCTCGCGCTGCTTGGGGGTGAGGTCGGGGTACTTGTCCTCCAGTTCCTGCGTGGTGATGAAGAACACGTCGCGGGAGAGCTTGGTGTGCAGGCTCGGGAAGGCGATGCCGAGCGCGTCGTTCGTCTCGACGATGGCGCCGACAATGTCTCGCACCGTGCGCTTGAGGTAGGAGACGTTGCGGTCGCCGGCGTCGATGACCTTTTCCCAGTCCCACTGGTCAACGTAGATGGAGTGGAGGTTGTCCACCTCTTCGTCGCGGCGGATGGCGTTCATATCGGTGAACAGGCCCTTGCCGACATTGAACTCGTAGCGCTTGAGCGCCAGACGCTTCCACTTGGCGAGGCTCTGCACGACCTGCGCGTTGTGGTCGACGTCGGGGATATCGAAGCTGACGGGGCGCTCCACGCCGTTGAGGTTATCGTTCAGACCGGAATTTTCTTCCACGAAGAGGGGAGCGGAAACGCGGCGCAGATTGAGCGCGTTGCTCAGGTTGACCTGAAAATTACTCTTGATGAATTCAATGGCGCGCTGCATCTCGTAAACGTTCAGCGGCGTGTGATAGTGGGCGGGAATGTAGGTCTTGCTCATTGCCGGTTCACTCCTTCAAAATGTTTGTATGTTTGATATGGATAAAAAACGCAAATTTGATTATAGCAAGTTACACAAAAAAATCAAGAAGAAAATGTGTAGAAAGCGTAAAGTTTCTTTGACCCGAAATCCCTTGACGCTGCGGGCGAAAAACGGTATCATAAGCGGAGTCGACAGAAGAAACAGCGGAGGAGATCGGATTTGGAAGAGAAGAAGTGGAACGCGGGCAGCATCGGCCTGACCTTTGCGGGCTCCTTTCTCGGCGCGGGCTATGTGTCGGGGCAGGAGCTGTGGCAGTTTTTCGGCTCGTTCGGCGGCGGGGGACTGCTCGGTGTGCTTGCGGCGATGGCGCTGCTGGCGGTGTTTGGGCTGGCGCTGATGTATATCATTTCCCGCACCGGCATCGCGGAGATGGACGCGGTGCTCGTGCCGTGGGAGCGGCTGGCGTGGCTGCGGAAGCTGTCGTCTGCGCTGCAGTTGATCCTGCTCTTCGGCGTCATAGCGATCATGTACGCCGGCGGCGGCGCGCTGCTCGAGCAGCTTTTCTCGCTGCCGACGTGGCTCGGCCGGACGCTGATGGCTGTGCTCGTGACGCTTGTGGCGCTGCGGGGCCTGCGCGGCGCGGTGGGAGCCTTTTCGCTCATCGTGCCGGTGATCGTCGCGCTCACGCTGCTCTTCGGCGGCATGGCGCTCGCGCGGTACGGCGTGAGCCTTCCGGCCTTCGGCGCGGCGCAGGGGAGCAATCCGCTCATGCGCAGCGCGGCCTTCGGCGCGGTGACCTTCGCTTTCTATAATTTCTTCGGCTCGGTCGGCATTTTAGCGCCGCTCGGAGAGGCGGCGTCCTCCAAAAGGGCGGCGCGCCGCGGCGTGCTCCTCGGCACGGCGCTGCTTCTGCTCATCGCTTACAGTGTGCTGCTTGCGGTGATGGCTGTGCCGGAGACTGCGGACGCGGAGCTGCCGATGCTGGCGCTCGCCTACGGCCTCAGCCGCCCGCTGGGCTATGTCTACGGCATCCTGCTCCTGCTGTGTATGTACGGCTCGGCGCTGTCCATGACCGTCGCCATCACGACCTACGCCGCGGCGAGGTCGGAGCGCGTGGAGAAGCGGCGCGGATGGTTCATTCTCGCGCTGGGAGCGCTGGGCTACGCCGCGAGCAGCGTCGGCTTCGGCGACCTCATCAGCGTTGTCTATCCGGTCTTCGGCTATTGCAGCAGCGTGTTCATCGTCTGCCTGCTCGTCCATGCCGCGCAGACGCGAAAAAAAGAATATAAATTTTTTGAAAATTCAGGAACAAAAGAGGAAGAAATTTCGTCTTAAAAACAGCACAGAGAAATGGTTACATTTTGTATCCAAATTGTAACCATTTCGCAAAGACTTCTTAAGAAACCTGTGTTATACTGTATGAAGTGTATTACACACAGCAAATCCGGGAAAGGAAGAACAGCAACATGGAACAGACGATGGAACCCGTCGCGCAGACGACGCCGGCGCAGAGCGCCGTAGAAACGCCTACCCCTGCCGGCGCACCGGGCAGCGCTCCAACGCCGCCGAAAAACAGGAAAAAACGCAAAAAGACCGTGCGGCGCATCATTGCCGCCGTACTGGTGCTTGCGGTCGGCTTCACCCTCTTTAAGAAATTCGGAAAGAAGGAGGGTGAGGCGGAGATCGGCACTGCCATTGTGGACTACGGCTCCATCACCTCGATGGTCAACGGCAGCGGTATGGTCAAGGCGAAGAAGAGCGAGAGCATCACGCTTGCGACCGCGGGCACCGTGGGCGACGTCTTCGTGACCGAGGGGCAGAAGGTCGCCGCGGGCGACCCGCTCTTCACCTATGATTCTCCCGATGCGGAGAAAAAGGTGCGCGAGGCAAAGACGAACATCGAGGGCTACCAGAAGCAGCTCAACGCGGCTTATAAAGACATTGCCAAGCTCAATCTGACCGCGCCCTACGCCGGCAAGCTCCTCGAGACCGTGAAGCTCACGGTCGGCGACGAGGTCGGCGCGCAGAAGGTCGCCACGCTCGTGGACGACACGCAGATGCGCCTCACGCAGTATTACAGCTACGCCTATCAGAGCAAGCTTTACGCCGGCCAGACCGTGCAGGTCTCCGTCCCCGCGCTGATGTCCTCGATCGACGGCAGGGTGGAGAAGGTACATATGGTCAAGCGTGTGACGAGCGAGGGCTCGGAGCTGTTCAGCGTGGAGATCGTGGTCCCGAACGCAGGCGTGCTCGCCAAGGATATGGCGGCCTCCGCGACAGTGGTGGTGAACGGTGAGACCGTTTATCCCTACGAGGCGGGTAAGCTGGACTATTACCGCACGAGCGAGCTGAGCATTCCCGCCGGCACGGTCGTTGCGACGAATCTGATCGATTATCTCTCGGTCTCTGCCGGCGAGCCGCTGGTGCAGGTCAACGGCGAGAACACCGAGAACACCATCTTTGATCTGGAGCAGAGCCTGCAAAAGGCACAGAAGGAGCTGGAGGAGGCGGAAAAAAATGCCGCCTACGCAAACGCCGTTGCGCCCATTGACGGCATGGTCATCGGCTTGAGCATCACACCCGGGCAGGAGATCACCGCCAGCGCGACCGCGCTGACCATCTCCGATACGAACACCGTCACCATCAGCGCGACGGTGGACGAGCGCAACGTCAGCTACCTCAAGGTCGGCATGGGCGTCGATCTGAATCAATGGGGCAATCCGAGCTTCGGCACGATCAGCTCCGTGAGCCTCTCGAGCAGCGTGAATAACGGTGTCGCGACCTATCCCTTCACCATTGAGGCGGATAATGCGGACGGTACGCTGCAAATCAACAGCAACATCAACTATAACCTCACCGCCAGCCAGAGCGACAACTGCCTTGTTCTGCCCATTCAGGCCGTGCGCACGGTGGGACTTGAGGACGGTACGAGCGCTACGGTCGTCTATCTCAAGGCGGACAGCATGCCCGACAATGCCATCGAGCTGCCGTACTCCGACGAGACGATCCCCGAGGGCTTCTATCCCGTGCAGGTCGAGATCGGTATTCAGGACAACAACAATGTCGAGATCAAGTCCGGCGTGGAGCAGGGCGCGGAGGTCTTTACGCAGTATATGACCGGCTCCGCCACCAGCTGGGACAATTACGGCATGGTATATTGAGGATAGCGCCATGGCGAAATTGATCGAACTGCGAGACGTTTATAAGATCTACTCCGAGGGCCTTGAGAGCGAGGTCCGCGCGCTCGACGGCGTTTCGCTCAGCATCGAAAAGGGCGAGTTTGTCGCCATCGTCGGTCAGTCCGGCTCTGGCAAATCGACGATGATGAACGTGCTCGGCTGCCTCGACGTGCCGACCTACGGCGAGTATCTGCTCGAGGGAACGGACGTGAGCGAGCTGAGCGATATGCAGCTCTCGCGCATCCGCAACAAGGAGATCGGCTTTATTTTCCAGCAGTATAACCTCATCCAGTCGCTCTCCGTGCAGGAGAACGTCGAGCTGCCGCTTGTCTATCAGGGCATCGGCATCGACGACCGGCACGAGCTGGCCATCGAGGCGCTCGAGCGCGTCGGCCTTGTCGACCGCCGCAGGAATAAGCCAACGCAGATGTCCGGCGGCCAGCAGCAGCGTGTCGCCATCGCCCGCGCCATCTCGACCCGCCCGCCCATCATCATGGCGGATGAGCCGACCGGCGCGCTGGACTCCAAAACGGGCCACGAGGTGCTGCAATTCCTCCAGCAGCTCAATAAGGAGGGCAGCACCGTCATTCTCATCACGCACGACAACGGCATCGCCGCCACCGCGCGGCGCTGCGTCCGCCTTGCGGACGGCAAGATCGTTGACGACCGGCAGCAGGAGGTGGATTGGCTGTGAACATTTTACAGGCCTTCAAAATGGCGTGGCGCTCCATCATCGGCAAGAAGGGCCGCAGCGCGCTGACGATCCTCTCCATCTTCATCGGCATTGCCGCCGTCATGACCATCGTTTCGGTCATGGAGGGCATGAAGGCACAGATGATGAAGCAATTTTCCGCGATGGGCGCGAACCGCGTTCAGGTGAGCATCTATTCATGGATGTACGACGCGGACGGCAACGACGTCAGCAAGGACTATTTCCCCGACCTTTACGAATACTGCCAAGGACTGAGGGAATATGTCATCGGCATTACGCCGAACGGAGGGGCGAACGCCACCGTGATCTACGGCACGAAGAACTCTTCCACGATGCAGACGGAGTATGACAAGCAGTGGAATCTCATCAGCGGTCCGCCGTCGCTCTACTACGGCTCCGACCAGTACAGCGCGTGCAACAATCTGACCGTTGCCAAGGGACGCGACCTTGCGTATCTGGACATTCAGAACTATAATCAGGTCTGCGTCATCGGCGCGGAGATGGCCAAGCAGTTTTTCGGCACGGTCGATCCGGTCGGCAAGACGCTCAAGGTCAACGGCAACAACTTCACCGTCGTCGGCGTTTACGCCGCGCGCGGCGATGAGGGCGACAACAGTATGAAGCAGATGGACAACATGGTCGTCTTTCCTTATACGGCGAGCCGCGTGCTCGGCGGCGCGCGCTTCACGGAATATATTGTCAAGGCGCGCGACAGCGAATCGGCGAACACCGCCATCGCCTACATCGGCGGCTTCCTCAAGGGACTTGTCCCGCAGGGCAGCGGCGATTACGAGGTGCGGGCGGCGGACTACTGGCAGCAGTACCAGAATGAGTCGTTCAACATGATCGGTATGGTGCTCGGCGGCATCGCGGCGATCTCGCTGCTCGTCGGCGGCATCGGCATCATGAACATCATGCTCGTCACCGTGACCGAGCGCACCCGCGAGATCGGTATTCGCCGCGCCATCGGCGCGCAGCGCTCGAGCATTGTTACCCAATTTTTGATCGAGGCAGGTATGCTCTGCGGCATGGGCGGCATCGTCGGCATCATCTTCGGCACGATCGGCAGCGTGGTGCTCGGACGCATCATCTACCAGCAAACGATCTATCCCGTGCCGTGGGTCACCATCGCAGCCTTCGCGCTGAGCGTTGCGCTGGGCGTGCTCTTCGGCAGTTATCCCGCCATCAAGGCATCGAAGCTCCAGCCCGTGGAAGCGCTGCGGGCGGAATGAGAGGAGAAAAACTATGAAAAAGAGAGTATTTTCCGCGCTGCTCGCTCTTGTGCTGACGCTCTCGGCGGTGGTGCTTCCCGCCTCGGCGGCAGGCAGCTTCTCCGATGTGTCGGACAAAAAGACGGCGCAGAACGTGGAGGTGCTGCGGCTGCTCGGCGTGGTCGAGGGCAACGGCATCGGGCAGTTCAATCCCTATGCGCAGCTCACCCGCGCGGAATTTTGCAAGATGCTGGTCACCCTGATGGGCAGCAGCGATGTTCTGCGCTATAAGACGATGACCATTTTCCCTGATGTGCGTGCAAGCCACTGGGCAGCGCGCTATGTCAATTATGCCGTGCGCGGCGAGAAGCTGCTGTCGGGTATGCCGGACGGCACCTTCCAGCCGGACCGCGCCATCTCCTACGGAGAGGCGGTCACCATCCTCATGCGTCTGCTCGGCTATACGGATAAGGACAGCGGCGGTATTTGGCCCGACGGCTATATTGACCTCGCCAAGTCCACCGGCGTGAGCGCGGGCGTGGAGCTTGCCGGCGGCGCGGCCATTTCCCGCGCGCAGGCGGCGCAGCTGTTTGTCAATGTGCTCGGCGCGAAGGCGACGAGCAGCAGCACCGATAAGGACGGTGAGACATCCACAACAACAAGGGTCTACAACCCTGCAAACTGTGTCTCGCGCGAGCGCGTAACGCTGATAGCCCTCAACGGCAATACCGCGCGGGTCTCCGGCGGGAAGAAGAACAGCTATGACCTTGTGCGCCCAAGCTCCGCCACCGTGCTCAACGGACTCAAGGGCGATCTGCTGCTCGACGCGGACGGCAAGGTGCTGACCTTTGTTCCCGTGGTAAGCAGCACGACAGGTGCGGCGGTGAGCAATGCGGCGGTTATTCTTTCGGCGGATAAATCAACGGTTGGCATCAGCGCCCTGACGGGCGGCAGAACGGATTTCGCCGTTTACCGCAACGGCGTGCTCAGCTCCGTTTCCGCCCTGCGCAGAAATGATGTTGTTACCTATGACGCCTCGTCGAACACGCTTTATGCCTGCGATACGCGCGTGGCAGTGTATTATGAGGCCTGCGATCCCTCGCCCAGCGCGCCGAGCAGCATCACGGTGCTGAATGGAACGCAGTTCACCGTCCTGCCCACGGCACAGGAGAGCCTGAGCAAATTCAAGCCAGGCAAGACCATGACGCTTCTGCTCACAAGCGACGGCAGCGTGGCCGGCGCCGTGGACAGTGAGAACTCGGCCCGCGCGAATGCGGTCGGCATCGTGGACTCCCAGGGCGTGCTCCAGATGTTCTGCGGCAGCACGATGATCACCATTAAAGGCACCTACTCCGAATATAGTGGCAAGCTTGTCGGCATCTCTGCCTCCAAGGATAAGACGGTCAGCCTGTCGGCCAAATCCGGCGGTGCGAGCGGCAACCTGGATGTCCGCGAGGGAACGCTCGGCGGGAAGAAGCTGGCGGACAACGTGTTGATTTATGTGGACGGCGAGCTCAAGAGCCTCTCCGAGCTTACAGAGGTCATCATTCCGCAAAGCCAGATCATTTACGCCCGCACGAACAGCAGCGGCCAGATCGACCTGATCGCGCTGAGCGGCACGGATGTCAACAGCACGGAGAAGTATGGCCGCGTGAAGAACATCATCGAGGATAAGGAGTCCAAGACCAGAAGCATTGAGATCGACTACGGAACCTCTACGGTCACACACAATGCCGGATATGCGATCAATGTCGGCGACTTTGTAGCCTTCAAGGAAAGCGACGGACGCTTCACGCAGATGGTCACGCTGGATAAGTTTAACCGTGTTCCCGCTTCCGCGTGGGTCGGCACGACCGCGATCAACTACGGCGGACGCACCTACAATGTGCCCTCCAACGTTCTGATTTGGAACCGCGACGGCGTCAGCTGGTTTACCGACGGTGTGGACGCGGCGATCAGGTATGGCGGGACGATGAACCTTTATGTAAAGGACGGCATCGTTCGCGCAATTGAGATCGGCGGTTGATCCTCCGGAACCAATATGACAAACAGGAAGCCCACAGCTTTTGCTGCGGGCTTCCTGTTTGATTTGTAGCATTGCGTCAGGATGTATTAGAGCACCATCGCCAGCAGGCGCGGCGTCACATAGGTCTCCATGAGCGCCGCCGCGGCGAGCAGCGGCAGAATGACATAGAGGAAGAGCGTCGAGACCTCGGAGAGTGTTCGCAGGATGCGGACCTCCTTGTCTCCGCGCACGCGCGCGGTCACGCGCGAGCAGAGGTACAGCCCTGCCGCGCAGAAAAGCACGAGCGCGGGCAGCTCAAAGATGCCGTGGGGGAGAATGCCGACGAGGTAGACGCCAAGGCTTGAGCCACTGCGTACATAGTACACGCCCAGCGCGCCGATCAGGAAGAAGTTGAAGCCGAGCGGGAAGGCCGCAAGATAGGCAAAGGGGACAAGACCCCAGAGGATCGCCGAGAATGCGGCGGTGAGGTTGTTGGCGAAAATGGCGGCTGCCATGTCCCGCGTCTCGGTGACGGAGCTGAGGCCGGCGCTGTCGATCGCCTGCTCGAGCACGCCCATGACGTGGTCGGTCAGCTGTGGAAAGAACCACGCGGCGGCAAAGCCGATGAGCGCAAGGAGCGGTGCGACAATGGCGGCGCGGCGCGCCTCCTCGCCGTAGCCGCTCTGCCACGCCTCGGAAAGTGTGCGCCGGAGGTAGGAGCCTAATTCGTTCATCCGCCGAGCTTTTCGATGCCGCGCTTCACGCGGGAGATCGTCTCGTCCTTGCCGAGAATTTTGCAGATCTCGACCGCGCCGCCGGGGGTGACGAGCTTACCGGCGCAGGCGATGCGCAGGGGCCACATGAGCGTGGCGTTCTTCACGCCCAGTTCCTCCGCGAACGCGATGAGCATATCGTGGATGCCGTCGGTGGACCAGTCGTTCAGCGCCTCGAGCTTGGGGAGGACCTTCTGCAGCATCTCGAGCGACACCGCCGCGTCGGTCTTGGACTTTTTGTTCGTGTAGAACGCGAGGTCGTAGTCGGGGAGAGCGTCGAAGAAATCGACCTTCTCGGGGATGTCGGTGAGCTTCTCGCAGCGGGCTTGCAGCAGCGCCGCGATCTCGGCGGCGGAGTACGCCTCGTTCTTCACGCTCTGGCGGATGAACGGCTCGGCGGCTCTGGCGAAGTCCTCGGGCGCCATATTGCGGATATAGTTGGCGTTGAAGTAGGTGAGCTTTTCGATGTCGAAAATGGCGGGGGACTTGGAGATGCCCGCGATGTCGAAGGCCTCGGCCAGCTCGGACATGGTGAAGAACTCCTGCTCGGCGCGCTCGCCGCGCGGCGACCAGCCGAGGAGCGCCACATAGTTCAAAATGGCGGGCGTCAGGAAGCCCTGCGCCTTGAGGTCCTCGTAGCTCGGGTCGCCGTGGCGCTTGGACATTTTGTGCTGGCTGTCGCGCATGACGGGGGAGCAGTGGACATAGGTCGGGACCTCCCAGCCGAACGCCTCGTAGAGCAGGTTGTACTTCGGCGCGGAGGAAAGGTACTCGCTGCCGCGGACTACATGGGTGATGCCCATGAGATGATCGTCGATGACGTTGGCGAAGTTGTAGGTCGGCAGGCCGTCGCGCTTCAAAAGCACCTGGTCGTCAAGCGTTTTGTTCTCCACCGTGATGTCGCCGAAGATGGCGTCGCGGAAGGTGGTGGTGCCCTCCTTGGGGATGCGCTGGCGGACGACGTAGGGCTCGCCGGCGGCGACGCGGGCCTTCGCTTTCTCAAGCGGCAGGTCGCGGCAGGGATCGTCCGCGCGGTCGAACTCGCCGGAATCCTCGGCGCTCTCCGTCTTTTCGCAGAAGCAGTAATAGGCGCCGCCGCGCTCGACGAGCAGCTCGGCGTATTTGCCGTAGGTGTCGCGGCGCTCGGACTGGATGTAGGGAGCCACGGGACCGCCGACGTCGGGGCCTTCGTCGTGGTCGAGTCCGCACTCGGCCAGCGTGCGGTAGATGACGTCGGTCGCGCCCTCGATGAGGCGGCCCTGGTCGGTATCCTCGATGCGGAGGATGAAGGTGCCGCCCGCGTTGCGCGCGATGAGCCAGGTGTAGAGCGCGGTGCGCAGGTTGCCGACGTGCATATAGCCGGTGGGGGAGGGAGCGAAGCGCGTGCGGACCTTGCCGTGCGGGATCTTCGCCTCCATCTCGTTGAAGTACGTCATATCAAGGGACATGGGGTGACCTCCTGAAGCAAAAATTTCAGTGTTCTTCAGTTTACATTTTGTGCCCGCGCTTGTCAAGGTTCTCTTGTCTTTTTAGAATAAGTGTGGTATGATATCAAATTGAGAATATAGGCACTTCCAGCGCCCTGTGCGCCAATCACGATAGAAACGAGGAAAACCATTATGGAAGCAAACGCTCCGGTCAAAAAGAGAATTTTCAGCGGCATCCAGCCCAGCGGCGAGCTGACGCTCGGCTCCTACATGGGCGCCATCAAGAACTGGGTGAGCCTGCAGGAGGAGTACGACTGCCTGTACTGCATCGTGGATATGCACGCGATCACCGTGCGCCAGAATCCCGCCGACCTGCGCCGCCGCTCGGTCAACCAGCTCGCGCAGTACATCGCCTGCGGGCTTGACCCCGCGAAGAACATCATGTTCATTCAGAGCCATGTGCCCCAGCACGCGGAGCTTTCGTGGGTGCTCGGCTGCTACACGCAGTTCGGCGAGCTGAGCCGCATGACGCAGTTCAAGGACAAGGCCGCCAAGCACGCGGACAATATCACCGCGGGCCTTTTCACCTACCCGGTGCTGATGGCGGCGGATATTCTTGTCTATCAGGCCGACCTCGTGCCGGTCGGTCAGGATCAGAAGCAGCACGTCGAGCTCTGCCGCGACATCGCGCAGCGCTTCAACGGCGTGTACGGCGACACCTTCACGCTGCCCGAGCCGTTTATCCCGAAGATGGGCGCGCGCGTGATGAGCCTCGGCGACCCGACGAGCAAGATGTCCAAGTCCGACCCCGACGGCTGCGTTTACATGATGGACAAGCCCGAGGACATCATGCGCAAGTTCAAGCGCGCGGTGACGGACTGCGACGCCTGCGTGAAGTTCGATAAAGAGAATAAGCCCGGCATTTCCAACCTGCTTTCCATCTACTGCGCCGCGACCGGCAAGACCGTCGCCGAGGCGGAGGCTGCGTTTGCAGGACAGGGCTACGGCATCTTCAAGCCCGCCGTGGCCGAGTCGGTCATCGAGCTGCTGCGCCCCATCCGCGAGGAGGCTGAGCGCCTGACGGCGGACAAGGCATACCTTGAGAGCGTTTACAAGGACGGCGCGCAGAAGGCGTCCTACCTCGCGGAAAAGACGCTGCGCAAGGTCTACAAGAAGGTCGGCTTCGTCGCTAGGTAAGAGGGAACATGGATATTCAGAAAGAGCTTTTGCTTTGGGTGGGCGCCGCGCTCGTGTGCGCGATGGTCGTGAGCTTCATCATGTGCCCGCTCGTGAAGTCGTTTGCCTATAAGATCGGCGCGATCGACGTGCCGAAAGACAGCCGCCGGATGCACAAGAAGCCGGTGCCGCGGCTGGGCGGGCTTGCGATCTTCCTCGGCTTCATGGTCAGCATCCTGCTCTTTGTCCACATTGACCATCAGATGAGGGGTATTCTGCTCGGTGCGGTCATCATTGTGGTGCTCGGCGTGGTGGACGATATGACGCCGCTGCGCGCGAAATTCAAATTTCTCGTGCAGATCTTAGCGGCGCTGGTCGCTGTGTACCACGGCGTGGTGATCGAGATCCTGACGAACCCCAACGTCTTTTCCGACGCGCCCTACTGGTCGCTCGGCTGGATGAAGTATCCCGTGACGGTGCTGTGGATCGTCGGTGTGACGAACGCCGTGAACCTCATCGACGGGCTCGACGGTCTGGCCAGCGGCGTTTCGACCATCAGCGCGATGACGATGCTCGTCATTGCCATTCTTGTCTCCGAGCAGCAGGTCGCCATCGTGATGGCGGCGCTCGCGGGCGCGTGCCTCGGCTTCATGCCGTACAATAAGAACCCGGCGAAGATGTTCATGGGCGACACCGGCTCGACCTTTTTGGGCTACATTTTAGCGACCTATTCCATTCAGGGCCTGTTTAAGTATTACGCTATCGTTTCGTTCGCGGTGCCGTTTCTGGTGCTGGGCCTGCCGATCTTCGACACGGCCTTTGCCATCGTGCGCCGCGTGGCGCGCGGGCAGAGCCCCATGACGCCGGACCGCGGGCACATTCACCACCGCATGATGGATATGGGACTCAACCAGAAGCAGACGGTGGCGGCGCTGTATGTGGTGAGCAGTCTGCTGGGACTGTCCGCCGTCGTGCTCACGACGAGCGGCGAGCTGAAGGCGATGCTGCTGCTCCTTACGCTCGCGGCGGTGGCCTATGTCGCCTCGCGCGTCATTTTCCCGCGCGAGATCGCGGAGACTGCCCACGAAAAGGAACTGGAGCAGGAGGAAATGCAGGCAAAGCCTGCCGCGCCTGCGCCGGAGGAGAAGGAAGTAAAGCATGAAGAAAATTAAAGTGATGAGCGTCTTCGGCACGCGGCCGGAGGCGATCAAGATGGCTCCGCTCGTCAAGGAGCTCGCGCGGCGCGAGGGCATTGAGAGCCTTTGCTGCGTGACGGCGCAGCACCGCGAGATGCTCGACAGCGTCATGCAGGTCTTTGACCTCAAGGCGGATGCCGACCTCGACATTATGACCCCGCGTCAGACGCTCTCGACCATCACCTGTAAGTGCCTGACCGGTATGGACGAGGTCATCGACCGCTTTGCGCCCGATATGATCCTTGTCCACGGCGATACCTCCACGACCTTTGCCGGCGCGCTCTCGGCCTTTTACCATAAGGTGAAGATCGGCCACGTCGAGGCAGGGCTGCGCACCTACGATAAGTATTCACCCTATCCCGAGGAGATGAACCGTCAGCTCGTCACGCGGCTCGCCGACCTTTATTTCTGCCCCACGGAGAATAACCGCGCGAACCTTGCGCGCGAGAGCGTGACCGAGGGCGTGTTCGTCACCGGCAACACGGTCATTGACGCTTTGAAAACAACGGTACGCAAGGACTATCGCTTTACGACAGAACTGCTCAACGAGCTGGACTACGCGAGCAGGAAGGTCATCCTTGTGACCTGCCACCGGCGCGAGAATTACGGACAGCCGATGGAGGACATCATGTCCGCGCTCGCAGAGCTTGCCGGGACGCACCCGGAGGCGGAGCTGGTCTATCCGGTGCATCTCTCTCCGGTGGTGCAGGAGTGCGCCCACCGGCATCTGGACGGCATCGGGAACGTACACCTGATCGCGCCGCTGAGCGCGGACGAGATGCACAACCTGATGGCGCGCTGCTATATGGTCATGACCGACTCCGGCGGCTTGCAGGAGGAGGCTCCTGCACTCGGCAAGCCGGTGCTTGTCCTGCGGCGCGAGACGGAGCGCCCCGAGGCGGTCGCCGCCGGCACGGTGAAGCTCGCGGGCGTGGAGCGTGACGCGATCCTTGCGCTGGCAAACGAGCTGCTGAACGATCCCACCGCCTACGCGGCGATGGCCCACGCGGTCAATCCCTACGGCGACGGTCACGCCTGCGCGCGCATCGCGGACGCGATCGAATGGTACTTCGGCCTGCGCGCGGAGCGGCCGGAGGATCACAGGGCTTAAAGGACTGCGGCGGAAAGGAGGCGGCAGGATGGGAAAACAGAAAATGACGCCGATCGGCATCGCGTGCATCCTGCTGGTCCTGCTCGTCGTCGCCTTTATGGTGCGCGGCAGTCTGCGTGAACCGGAGAAAATCGTGCTGCCGCCGGAGCCGAGCACAACGGAGCCGAGCGGCCCCACCGTGGACAACGAGGCCGTTGACCGCGTGGAGGTCCGGCCCGACACGGTGCAGAGCGCCATTGAGGTGCTCGCGCGCCCGCGCGTGTACACGCGCACCATCACGGTCGAGCGCTACTGGAGCGGCGGCAGCGGCGTGAGCGTCATTACGGCGGCTGCCGCAGACGGCTGGCTTCGGCTCGACGTCACGGAGACGGACGGGCAGACCCGCCATGTCATCACCGGCGATGATGCGGTCTACATCTGGTACGGCAGCAGCCGAAAGGTCTATTCCGGTGCCTCCGCGCTCACGCAGGACGCGGAGCAGGGAATATTGACCTATGAGGACATCCTCGCGCTGCCGCCGGAGCGCATCGCGGCGGCGGATTACCGCGCGCTCGAGGGTGTGAACTGCATCTATGTGGAGACCGAGCCCGACGAGGCGGGCTATGTCGAGCGCTACTGGGTCAGTGTAAGCTCGGGACTGCTTGCCGCGGCGGAGCGCGAATGCGACGGCGCGGTCGTCTACCGCATGGCGGCGCTGACGGTCAGCTACGACGGCGTGGACGCGGAGGACTTTACGCTGCCGAACGGCACGGTGCTCTATGAGCCGGCTGTTGCCGCGACCAAGGAGATAAGCGAAAACGACTGACCGGCGGTCAGTCGTTTTTCATAGAATGAGCAGCAATCCGAGGGCGATGAGCAGTTCGTCGTCCGCCTTTTCCTCAAAGAGCAAGAAGAGCAGGAGCAGCAGCATCAGGTCCGCGCCGTCGAGATCCTGCAGATGGAGCTTTTCCAAAAGACTGTCGAGAAACGGAAAGCCCTCGCGGAACGCGCCGCCGTCGGCCTCCGATCCGCCGCCGTTCGGCGGGGGAGGAGGCGTATCCCGCGGCGGCTCCCTTGGGGGAGGCTCGCGATGCGGAGGCGGCGGTCGGCGCGGCTCCTCCTGCGGGACGCAGGTGTAAACGCCCTGATCGTTGCGCAGATAACGATTGTACACGGCTACTCCTCCCGCGTCGTCAGAAATACCTTGGCCAGATGGATGAGCTTGGCGAGCTGCGCCGCCCGCGCGACCTTGTCGCGCCGCTTGTCGCGCAGAAAGGGCTGCAGCGCGTAGAGAAGCGCAGAGGTCTCGCTGCTCTCGTTCCGGTTCATCTGGCTCAGCACCGGCAGGAGCCGCGATAAAAGCGCGGGATCCAGCCCGCCGGTGAGCTGCGAGAGCATGGCGTTCAGGTCGCCCGCGCCCGGCATGGCATTTCCGGCCGCTGCTCCGCTCTGCGGCGGAGGAGGCGAAGCCGCGCTCCCGCTGTCTGCCGCTCCTACGCCTGACTGCGACAGGCTCTGCGCGAGCTGCATGACCTGCGCCATCGCGTCCTGGTTGGAGAGCAGACTATTGAGTTTGTCTTCCAGCTCGCTCATGCGGCCCGCCCTCCGTTTCGCTTATTTTTTCGCGCTCTCGCTGATGCGGCTCATCACCGCCATGCCCTCGGGGCTCTGCATCAGGCTCGAGAGCATCGCCGCGAGCTCCTTGGTGTTGCCCATCGCGGCGCTCTGCGCCGCGCGGTTGAGCGCCGCGCCGCCATCCTGGCGGGTGAGCATCTGCATGAGCTTCTGTCCGTCGCCGGATTGCAGGAGTGACTGCGCCATGGCGGGATTCCTGCGGAATTTTTCAATGAGCTGAGCGGTATTTTGATCCATGTCCGTGCCTCCGTTCCGATTCGTTCAAAGCAGTATATGAAGTAAAGCGGCAAAACGTGACTGAGACTTGCACGGAGTTGGTAAATCTGCTATCATGAGACCAATGATAAAGTAGGGGAGGCGTGCGCCATGCAGAAAACGCGAAGCTATACCTATTGGAAGAAGCCGTGGGCAAAATGGTGTGTTCTGGCGGCAGGGCTTTTGCAGCTTCTGGCGCTGTGGATAAATTTGAATGACTATCGGCAGGTCTCATCCGTTTGGGATCAAATTATGAGCGAGGACGCATGGAAAAGCTATGCATCAAATATGCTGTTTAATTGTTCGCTGAACGGCTTTATGGTGCTAATGTTCTTTGCCTGTCTGCTGAACGGAAGCCTTGCGCGCAGCGAAAGGACGGCGCGCAGAAACGATGGGATCACGCTGTTGCTATGGGCGGTGCTTTGGGGAGCGGCAAGACTGTGCTTTCCGCAGCTCTGGTACAGTGGACAGAAACGCTTCTGGTGGCTGCTGCTTTTGCTCATGGCACTTGGCGGTTGGGTATTTAGTTTATGTAAGAGCAGAAAATTGTAAAAAAGCAGCGCCATACGTTATTCCGTATGGCGCTGCTTTTCTCATTTTTTCCTTTTTTTCTGCGCCTTCCCGAAGTCGCAGTCGGCGCGCAGCGGGCAGCCGTCGCAGTTCGCCTTGCGGGCGGTGCAGCGGTCGCGGCCGAAGAGCACCATGCGGTGGCAGAAATCACTCGACTCCTCCGGCGGGAGGACGGCGCGCAGCTGCTTTTCCACGCTCAACGGGTCTTTGCTGCCGTCGGTGAGGCCGAGACGGCCCGTGATGCGGATGCAGTGCGTGTCGCAGACGTAGGCGGGCTGGTGGTAGATGTCGCCGAGAATGAGGTTCGCGGTCTTGCGTCCGATGCCGGGGAGACTCGTCAGCTCCTCCATCGTGCCGGGGACCCTGCCGCCGTACTTTTCAAGGAGAATTTTCGCGCACTCGACGAGGTCTTTGGACTTGGTATTGTAAAAGCCGCAGGACTTGATGGCTTCGCCGACCTCTTCATAGCCGGCGTTGGCGAACGCCTCGAGCGTCGGGAACTTTGCGTACAGCGCGGGGGTGACCATGTTCACACGCGCGTCGGTGCACTGGGCGGAGAGCCGTACGGCGAAAAGCAGTTCATAATCCTTTTGGTATTGCAGCGAGCACAGGGCGTCGGGGTAGAGCTTCTTCAGCGCCTCGACGATGCGGCGGACAGCGGCTTTGGATTTCATGGGGCGACCTCCCGAATCATTCTTGCCAAAAGCATACCACACATTTCTCAAAAAATCGACAGAAAAAGTGTGGGCAAACGAGAAAAAATATGCTATGATAAAAGCACCGGGGAAATGGAGGTGCCGCCATGCGCTTACTCTTCAAGCAGCGCTTTTTTTCATGGTTCGACAGCTATGACATTTATGACGATAACGGTGCGACGGTCTTCACGGTCGAGGGCAAGCTCGCATGGGGCCATTGCTTACATATCCTCAACGCCGCCGGCGAGCACATCGGCACAGTGCAGCAGCGTGTGCTGACCTTCCTGCCGAAATTTGACCTGTATGAATTCGACCGCTGCATCGGCACGATCAAAAAGGAATTTACGTTTTTTGTGCCGCATTTCACCGTGGAGGGCAGCGATTGGGTGGTCGAGGGGCAGTTCATGGAATGGGATTACACCATCGTCAGCGCCTCGCGCGGCACGGTCGCGACGATCGGCAAGGAGCTGTTCCACTGGACGGACACCTATGTCATCGACGTGGCGGACCCCGCCGACGCGCTGCACGCGCTGATGGTCGTACTGGCCATCGACGCGGAGAAATGCAGCCGCAGCAATTGAGGAGGGGATAGCATGAGCACAAGACCGCTTGCGGACGAAATTCGCCCGCAGAGCCTGGACGAGGTCGTGGGCCAGCGCCATCTGATCGGACCGGGCGGCGTGCTGCGCCGTCTGATCGACGCGGGCACGAGCGCGAACATGATCTTCTACGGCCCCTCCGGCACGGGAAAAACGACCATCGCCAACATTATCGCCAATAAGACGAATAAAACGCTCTACCGGCTCAACGCGACGACCGCGAGCTTACAGGATGTGAAGGATATCATCGCGAGCGTCGGCACGCTGATGGCGCCCGGGGGCATCCTGCTCTACCTCGACGAAATTCAGTATTTCAACAAAAAGCAGCAGCAGAGCCTGTTGGAGTTCATGGAGAACGGCTCCATCACGCTCATCGCCTCCACGACGGAGAATCCGTTTTTCTATGTTTACAACGCGCTGCTCTCGCGCTCGACGGTGTTCGAGTTCAAGCAGGTCGAGCCGCGCGAGCTGCTGCCCGCCGTCGAGCGGGCGCTCGGCATCCTCAAGGAGCGCAGCCCGCTCCCGCTTGCGTGGGAGGAGGGCGTGCCCATGCTCCTCGCAACCCAATGCGGCGGCGATGTGCGCAAGGCCATCAACGCCTGCGAACTGCTTTATGAGGCGGCGGAGACTAAGAATGGCGAGCTTTTGCTGACAAGCGAGGATGCCTTACAGGTGGCGCAGCGCAGCGCGATGCGCTACGATAAGGGCGGCGACGCGATGTACGACATGGCGTCGGCGCTGATGAAGTCGCTGCGCGGCAGCGACCCGGACGCGGCGCTCCATTACCTTGCGCGCTTCCTTGAGGCAGGCGATCTCGTGACGCCCTGCCGCCGGCTTTTGTGCTCGGCGAGCGAGGATATCGGCATGGCGTACCCGCAGGCGGTCGCCATCGTGAAGGCCTGCGTGGATACCGCGATGCAGCTGGGACTTCCCGAAGCACAGCTGCCGCTGGCGCAGGCGGCGATCCTGCTTGCCACCGCGCCGAAATCCAACAGCGTGGTCGAGGGTATCAACGCGGCGTGGGCCGACGTCAGGCGCGGCAGGACCGGCGATATTCCGCGCGAGCTGCAAAACGTTCACGCGGACTCCACGGGCCTCGAGCGCGAGCAGGGCTACAAGTACCCGCACGAGTTTCCGAACCATTGGGTGAAGCAGCAATACCTGCCCGACCCGATCAAAAACGCGGTCTACTATCGCTACGGCGACAATAAGGTCGAGCAGGCCGCGGCGAAATACTGGGAGGCGATCAAACATGCCGATGGACATTAGGCTCCGTGACAGGGTCGAAATGAAAAAGCCGCACCCCTGCGGCGAGAAGATATTTGAGATCACGCGCGTGGGCATGGATGTGAAGCTCAGATGCACCGGCTGCGGCCATGAGGTGATGCTGCCGCGCGCCAAGGCAGAGAAGGGCATTAAAAAGATTCTCGAACGGGAGGAGAAAGCCGATGAATAAGAAAACGCGCGCGATGGCGCTCATTCTGGTGGTCGTGATGATCGTCTCGCTGCTCGCGAGCATGGTCATTCCGTTTCTTGTATAATGAGAATTGAATGCAGGGCCGTCCGTACAATTTGTGCGGACGGCCCTGTTTCGTCCTTTTTCCGCGTCCGCGCTGTGGTATGCTGACGGCATGGAAGAGGGGGGGGTGACCGGCATGGTGGTCTACTGGGACCTTGCGGCGTTGGTGAACGGTGCGGCGGACTATCTGCTGCTGCTGTCGGCGGCGCGGCTCGCGGGGCGGACGGTGCCGCGGCTGCGGCTCCTCGGCGCGGCGGCCTTCGGCGCGGCCTACGCCGTGCTCCGGCTCGTTCTGCCGTGCTCGCCGTGGCTGAACGCCGCGGCATTCGTCGGGATGGCGCTGCTCGCCTTCCGCGGCACGGGGCGGGCGCTCAAGCTGGGACTGCTGACGCTGTTGCTCTCCTGCGCTCTCGGCGGAGGCGTGCTGCTGCTCGGCCAATGCTGCGGCACATTGGAGCGCGTCGCGCGCGGCGTGATCTTTGCACAGCTTCCGTGGGGCGTGCTGCTCGGCGCGATGGGCGTGACCTATCTACTGCTCTCGACCGTTTTTCGCGGCGGAGCGCGGCACGACGGTGGGGAGCTTCTGCGCGTGACGCTTACGCGCAGCGGGAAGACCGTTACGCTCCGGCTGCTGCACGACAGCGGCAATCTGCTCACCGATCCCCTCACTGGGGAGAGCGTTCCGGTCATCGGGCAGAGCGCCCTGCGCGCGCTGCTGCCGGAGCGCGAGGAGGGTTACATAACGCTTTCCTGCACGACAGCGGGCGGCAGCATGGTGCTGCGGGCGTTTTACTGCGACAGCGTTCGCGTGAACGGCAGGGACTTGGGACGGCGGCTGGTCGCCGTTTCGCCGGACATTTACGGCGACAGCGGCTTTCAGGGCGTATGGCGCATGGAGGAACAGGAGGGGGCACATGAGTTGGTTCAGGCGGCTTTGGAATAGGCTTTGCGCGTGGCTTGCACGGCACGGGCTGCTGCCGCGCGCGGGGATCTTCTACATCGGCGGCAGCGATTCGCTCCCGCCGCCGCTCTCGCGCGACGTGGAGGCACAGATGATCGCGCGGCTCGACGAGGGCGACTTTGAGGTGCGGCAGATCCTCATTGAGCACAACCTGCGGCTCGTCGCCTACATCGCCCGCCGCTTTGACAATACAGGCATCAACATCGAGGACCTTATCTCCATCGGCACCATCGGCCTCATCAAGGCCATCAACACCTACCGCAGCGACAAGAACATCAAGCTCGCGACCTATGCCTCGCGCTGCATCGAGAACGAAATACTCATGTATCTGCGCAAAAACGCCAATCAGAAGGCGGAGGTCAGCTTCGACGAGCCGCTCAACACGGACTGGGATGGCAACGAGCTGCTGCTCTCGGATATTCTCGGCACGGACGGCGACACGGTGCTTCGCCCCATCGAGGACGACGTGGACCGCCAGCTGCTGACGACCGCGGTCAGCCGACTTTCCGAGCGCGAGCGCGAGATCATCACGCTGCGCTTCGGCCTCGGCGGGCGGGAGGAAAAGACGCAGAAGGAGGTCGCCGACTACCTCGGCATTTCGCAAAGCTACATCTCAAGACTGGAAAAGCGTATCATCGCGCGGCTCAAGCGCGAGATCCTCAAGATGTCTTGACAAATCGGTCAATATTGCATATAATAACAGCCGAAAATGCAAGGAAGCGGAAGAGTACGCAGCTCACGAAGCACAGAGAGAGGGCGGATGGTGCAAGTCCCTCGTGAGCGGGCCGCCGAAGTCACCGCGGAGCAGCCGGGCTGAACGATGCAGTAGGCCGGACGGGAACTCCCGTTACAGAGTCGCGAGTGTCCGCCGACCGGGCGGGAATTCAGGTGGTAACACGGACTTTTTGGTTCGCCCTGAGCAGAAATGCTCAGGGCGTTTTTCTTTGAAAGGAAGGCTCTATGGACTACTTTGTGCTGCGCTTTGACCACAGCTACCGGAAGGAGGATTTCCGTGCGCTGAGCAAGCTCGCAGGTAAGACAACGCGCAAATGGAGCAGCCGCATCATTTCCGTATTCGGCTTCGCGGTTGGACTGTTTGCGTTCCTTTCCGGCATCCTGATGCTGTGGTCAGACCGGGAAATATCCGATCTTACCGCAACGCTGCTGCTCTTTGGCGGGCTGTGTTTGGTGCTCGGCTTTTTCCGCAACCGCCTGAACGCATGGGGGGCGAGAAAGCAGTCGCTTCAGGTCGAGAATCTGACCATAAAATTCAGCGACGAGGGGCTGGCGCAGAGCAGCAGCAAAGCCGCGGCATCGGTGCCGTATCATGCGTTCGAGCGCTTGTATCACTATCGGGACCGCTATTTCCTCTTTGTGGACAAGCTGCACGCCTATATCCTGCCGGAGGATCGCTTTGTGGTCGGCGACAGTGCGGATTTCCGCGCGTTCATCGAGGCCAAGACCGGCAAAACGGTGGAATATATCTGAGCGAAAATCAAAACGATAACAGGAGAGAGAAGATGAAATTCGTATTTGAAGCCAAGGCGAGCGACTACGATCTCGCCGCCGAGCAGGAGATCCTGCTGCGCCACGTCAGCAACCGCAAGCGCAACTGGACGAGGGCTGTCATACTGTGCGCGGCGACGGTCGTGCTGTGTGTCCTGATCGTCGTATTCCGGCATAAGGACATGACGGAGGCCGTGCAGGTCGCGGCGCTGGTCGTCGGCGTGATCCTGTTCCAGCAGGGCTATCTGGACTACACGAGCGGCAACCCCAAGGCGTTTCTCAAGCTGCTCTACCGTGGGCGGAGGGATCAGACCTATGCCGACCTGAATAAGGTACTGCGCATTGAGATCACCGAGGACAGCCCCGCCGTTGAAATTTACAACGAGGACGGCAAGGCCGGCGAGTGGGACTTTCAAAATCTCAACCGCGTGACCGAGAGCGACCGCATTTTTGAGCTTTGCCGCGGCGGCGGGCGCTCCAGACAATACCTTGCGCTGCCCAAGGACGCGCTCCGCGAGGGCACGGTCGAGGAGTTCCGCAGCTGCATGGATCGCTGGCTCAAGGGCGATAAGACCGTGGAATACTACGACATTTCCGAGCGCCGCCAAAAGCAGCTCATGAAGGCCAAGTATCAGCTTTTCAAGCATTAAAAATCAGAAATTCACCATAAAGATAGGAGAAAACCAATGAAAGAGCTACCGAAAGTGTATGAGCCCCAGCAGGTTGAGGGCCGCATCTACCGGATGTGGATGGATCACGATTGCTTCAAGGCGACCCCGGACCCCGACAAGAAGCCGTTTTCCATCGTCATGCCGCCACCGAACGTCACCGGCCAGCTGCACATGGGCCACGCGATGGATGCGACGCTGCAGGACATCCTGACCCGCTTCAAGCGGATGCAGGGCTATGAGGCGCTGTGGCTCCCCGGCACCGACCACGCGGGCATCGCCACGCAGATCAAGGTCGAGGAGGAGCTGCGCACCAAGGAGGGCCTGACCCGCTACGACCTCGGCCGCGAGAAGTTCCTTCAGCGCGTGTGGGAATGGAAGGAAAAGTACGGCAACCGCATCGTCGAGCAGCAGAAGAAGATGGGCGCGAGCTGCGACTGGTCCCGCTCCCGCTTCACGATGGACGAGGGCTGCTCCAGGGCCGTGCGCGAGACCTTCTGCGAGCTGTACGATAAGGGCCTCATTTATAAGGGCAGCCGCATCATCAACTGGTGCCCGCATTGCCTGACGGCGCTCTCCGACGCGGAGGTCGAGTACGTCGATAAGCCCGGTCACCTCTGGTATATCCGCTACCCGCTCGCCGACGGCAGCGGCGACATTGTCGTCGCTACCACCCGTCCCGAGACGATGATGGGCGATACCGGCGTCGCGGTCAACCCCGAGGACGAGAAGTTCAAGCACCTCATCGGCAAGAAGTGCATCCTGCCGATCATGAACCGCGAAATTCCCATCGTGGGCGACGAATACTGCGAGATCGGCTTCGGCACGGGCGCGGTCAAGATGACCCCCGCCCACGACCCGAACGACTTCGAGGTCGGCCTGCGCCACAACCTTGAGGTCATCCGCGTTATCGCCGACGACGGCACCATCAACGAAAACGGCGGCCCCTACAACGGCATGGACCGCTACGAGTGCCGCAATGCCATCGTCAAGGACCTTGAGGAGCAGGGCTACCTCGTCAAGACCGAGCCGTACTCCCACAACGTCGGCACCTGCTACCGCTGCCACAACGATGTCGAGCCCCTCATCTCCGCGCAGTGGTTCGTGAAGATGGAGCCGCTCGCCAAGGAGGCCATCCGCGTCGTGCAGGACGGCACCATCAAGTTTGTGCCCGAGCGCTTCACCAAGACTTATATCAACTGGATGGAGAATGTGCATGACTGGTGCATCTCCCGCCAGCTGTGGTGGGGTCACCAGATCCCCGCGTGGTACTGCGACGACTGCGGCCACATCAATGTCAGCCGCGAGGACCCAAGCAAGTGCGAAAAGTGCGGCAGCACACACCTCACCCGCGAGGAGGATGTGCTCGACACCTGGTTCTCCTCCGCGCTCTGGCCGTTCTCCACGCTCGGCTGGCCCGATCTGGACTCCGCCGACCTCAAGTATTGGTATCCCACGTCCGTCATGGTCACGGGCTACGACATCATCTTCTTCTGGGTCGCGCGCATGATCTTCTCCGGCATGGAGCAGATGAAGAAGGAGCCATTCAAGACGGTGTTCATCCACGGCCTCGTCCGCGACGACAAGGGCCGCAAGATGTCCAAGTCCCTCGGCAACGGCATCGACCCGCTGGAGATGGCGGAGAAGTACGGCGCGGACGCGCTGCGCTTCAACCTCATCACCGGCAACTCTCCCGGCAACGACGCGCGCTTCTACGTTGAGAAGTGCGAGGCCATGCGCAACTTCGCCAACAAGATCTGGAACGCCAGCCGCTTTGTGATGATGAACCTCACCATCGACCGCGTTGAGCTGCCCGAGCAGCTTGAGCTGGAGGACAAGTGGGTGCTGAGCAAGCTCAACACGCTCGTGAAGGAAGTCACCGACAATATGGACGCCTTTGAGATCGGCGTCGCGTCCGCAAAGGTCTACGACTTCATCTGGGACACCTACTGCGACTGGTTCATCGAGCTGTGCAAGGCGAGATTGACCGGCGAGGGCGAGCGCTCGAAGGTCAACGCGCAGAACGTGCTATGCTATGTGCTGATTGAAACGCTCAAGCTGCTGCATCCGTTCATGCCGTTCATCACCGAGGAAATTTATCAGGCGCTGCCGCATACGGCAGAGGATAAAGGCGAGTTCATCATGCTCCAGAAGTGGCCGGAGTACCGCGCCGAGCTCAGCTTCCCGCAGGAGGAAGAGGCGATGGGACTCATCATCGACGCCATCACCGCCATCCGCGCCCGCCGCAACGAGATGAACGTCGCGCCCTCGAAGAAGGTGCATTACACCATCGCCACCGCGCACGCGGACACCTTTGCGCGCGGCATTCCGTTCTTCAAGCGCCTTGCCTCCGCGAGCGACGTGACCGTTGCCGACGCGAATATCCCCACGCCGGACGGTTCGATCGAGGTCGTGACCCATGCCGCGCGCGTGCTGATGCCGCTCGCTGAGCTGGTGGACTTCGAGAAGGAGCTGGCCCGCATCGCCAAGGAAAAGGCGAACGCGGAAAAGCAGCTCGCCGGCATTGAGAACAAGCTCTCGAATCAGGGCTTTATCGCCAAGGCACCCGAGGCCGTCGTCAACGGCGCTCGCGAGGACGCGGCCAAGCTCCGCGCTCTCATCGAGAAGCTCGACGCCTCCGCCGCCGCGATGAAGAAATAAAAGGTCATGAAAAGCACCGATGCAGGAGGTCCTGCGTCGGTGCTTTTTCCATACAGATGGAAACTATTTCTTTTTCAGCTCTCGGATACACATGACAACGATATAGATCAGATAACCACAAAAAATAATGACAGCGGGAAGGACCATAACGACGAAAAAGAAGATTGTGATATATTGCGCTAACGCTTCATAGATGATCTCTCCCATAAAAGTCCTCCTCTCAAATTCCGGCTTGTCTGTATGGATACTTTTATGATAGCACAGAGCTGTGGGAAAGTCCACGGCAAAATGAGGGCTTTTCAAGTCCCCGTTCTTTTGTTATACTTACCTTATTATCAAAGGAGGGTGACACACCTATGCAGAAGATCGAATTCGGCTCCACCGGCCTTGTGATCGAAAAGAACGGCTTCGGCTGCCTGCCGATCCAGCGCATCAGCGAGACGGAGGCGGTGAAGCTGCTGCACAAGGCCTGCGACGGCGGCATCAATTTCTTCGACACCGCCCGCGCGTATTCCGACAGCGAGCAGAAGGTCGGCGCGGCCTTTTCCGGGATGCGCGACCGGATCGTGCTGGCGACCAAGACCGGCGCGCAGACCGCCGAGGGCTTCTGGCGCGACCTTGAGACCAGCCTGCGCACACTCAAGACCGACTACATCGACATTTACCAGTTCCACAATCCGGCCTTCTGTCCGAAGCCGGGCGGCGAGGACGGTCTGTACGACGCGGCGCTCGAGGCAAAAAAGCAGGGGAAGATCCGCCATATTTCCATCACGAACCATCGCCTTGCGGTGGCGCAGGAGGCCATCGACTCCGGGTTATACGCCTCGCTGCAATTCCCGTTCAGCTACCTTGCCGGGGAACAGGAGCTCGCATTGGTCGAGGGCTGCCGCGCGCACGGCATGGGCTTTATTGCGATGAAGGGCATGGCCGGCGGCCTGCTCCGCGACGGCTTGACCGCGGCGGCCTGGATGGCGGTGCAGGAAAATGTGGTGCCCATCTGGGGTGTGCAGCGGGAGAGCGAGCTGGATCAGTTTTTGCAGTGCATCCGCGAGGGTGCGGAGCTGACGGACGAGCGCCGCGCGACGATCGAGCGCGACCGCCGGGAGCTTTGCGGCGAGTTCTGCCGCGGCTGCGGCTACTGTATGCCGTGCCCCGCGGGCATTGAGATCAACCAGTGCGCGCGTATGTCGCTGATGCTGCGCCGCGCGCCGGCGCAGGCGTGGCTCACCGAGGAATGGCAGGCCAAAATGCACCAAATCGAGCAGTGCAGGCACTGCGGACATTGCATGGCAAAGTGCCCCTACGGCCTCAACACCCCGGAGCTGCTGCAGGCAAACTACAAGGATTACTGGGAGGTTCTGGCGCAGAGCCGGAAGTAAACTGAAGTATCGTCAAGACAAAGAGCATATCGGGAAAGCGCAGGGAGACTCCCTGCGCTTTTTCAATGCTTTTTTGCCTTTGCGCTCAGCGACCTGACCCGGATGGCGAGAACCGCCACACCGCGTGCCTGATCTTCCGTAAAGGTATCCTCACGGCCTGCCATGTGGCGCATGAGCGCGGAGAGCGCATCGAGCTTTTCCGCCCCCTCAATGAGCTCTGCCGTGCCGCTGCCGATGACGGAGGCATAGTAGTAGCCGTAGCCGCAGGCGTGGTCGGCGGACTGCAGCTCGCCGCGGCAGTCCATTTCAAAGGATACGCGCGGGTCGCGGCGCAGCAGCTCGAGCTTGTGACCTTCCCTGGCGCTGTGGCAGTAGAAGGTAAAAACGCCGTCCGCGAAGCGGTAGCCGAAATTGAGCGGGATGATGTAGGGGAGTCCCTGTTCATCAAGCATGGCAAGGCGAATAACTTTACATTCATTGACAATGGAGAGGATCTCCCGGCTGTCGGTGATCTCGCGGTCGTTTCTGCGCATGACACTGCCTCCTTATATCAGGCCGTTCGGCCCTTGATATGATAGCAGCATTTTACAATGTCCGATGGGAAAAGAGCAAGCGAAAAAAAGACAGAACAGGCAAAAAGAAACAGAATGGCACATTCTTTCGACAAAAAAACGGCCGCGGACAGGCTATACTGAAAGCGCACAGAGGTGCAGAACGAGCAAGAGGAGGTCGGGACATGGAGGTTCTGACAAGAACAAACGGAAGAGAGATGACGCTTGCGATCAGCGGAGAGCTGGATCACCATGGCGCGCACGGCGCGATGCAGCAGATCGACCACGCGCTCGACGCGGCGCTGCCGCTGTCGCTGACGATGGACCTTTCGGGAGTGTCCTTCATGGATTCCTCCGGGATCGCCGTGGTGCTGCGCGCACACCGCCGCATGGCGGCGCTCGGCGGAAGTCTGATCGTCACCGGCGTGCCGGCGCAGGCCCGAAAGGTTTTCGACGCGGCGGGGGTGCCGCGTCTGGTCACAATGCAGTAAGGAGGAAGGATATGAAAAAGAGCAGCAACTACATAAAACTGGAGTTTCTCAGCCGCAGCACGAACGAGGGCTTTGCCCGCAGCGCGGTCGCGGCCTTTGCGTCCCAGCTCGACCCGACGCTCGACGAGCTCGGCGACATCAAGACGGCGGTGAGCGAGGCGGTGACAAATGCCATCGTTCACGCCTATCCCGATACGCTTGGAAAGATCGTGGTCCGCGTGCGCCTGCTGGACGGCGGTGTGCTGGAGATCGCAGTATACGACTGGGGACGCGGTATTGCGGACGTGGAGAAAGCACGCGAGCCGCTCTTTACGACCGGAGGCGAGGAGCGCAGCGGCATGGGCTTCACCATCATGGAGAGCTTCATGGATACGCTCAAGGTCCGCTCCCGCCCGGGCAAGGGGACCGTCGTGACCATGCGCAAAAGGATCGCGCAGCGCACAGGCCGCGCATGAGCACAGCCGAGACCTTTGCCCTGCTCGAAGCGGCGCAGAGCGGCGACGAGGAAGCCGGCGAGCGTGTACTGCGGGAGAATACCGGCTTGATTTGGAGCGTCGTGCGCCGTTACAATGGCCGCGGCGTGGAGACAGAGGACCTCTACCAGCTCGGCTGCATTGGATTTCTAAAGGCTGTTAAGGGATTTGACCTTACATACGGAACGCAGTTTTCCACCTACGCCGTACCGAAGATCGCGGGTGAAATACGGCGATTTCTACGCGACGACGGCGCGATAAAGGTGAGTCGGACCCTGCGTGAACGGTCGCAGAGCATCTACAGTGCGCGGGAGAAGCTGCGGGTGCAGCTCGGACGCGAGCCTGTCCTCTCTGAGCTTGCGGAGGAGACCGGCTTGAGCGTCGAGGAGATCGCGGATGCCGACCTTGCCTCTGCCGCGCCGGAGTCCTTTCAGCAGGAGATGGGCGACGGTCTGACGCTGGAAACGCTTCTCGGCACGGAAAGCCCGGAGGAGAGCCTGATCGAGCAGCTTTCCCTGCGCGCGGCGATCGACCTGCTGCCGGAGCGGGAGCGCATGACGATCCTGCTGCGCTTTTTCAAGGCGCTGACGCAGGAGCAGACGGCGCGGGTGCTTGGCGTGTCGCAGGTGCAGGTATCGCGGCTGGAGCGTCGGGCGCTGCAAAAGCTGCGCATGACGATGGAGACAGAGGGATAGCGTCCGGATCGGCCTGAAGCTCCGTCAGCAGCGGCCAGAAGCGCTTCGGCATATGTGACATGCGGAGCTTCGGATTTTCCCGTTCGCGGATGGCGATGGTGTCATAAAAGCAACGCCAGAGCCGGCGATAGCGTTTTTCCGTCTCGTCGGGCGGAGCCATGACGAACTCCTCCAGCGGTACGATGGCAGAATGACCGCCGGCATAAAAGAGCGCCTCGCGGTGCGTGCGGTCATAGAGGAAAAAGGTCTCATCGTGGCAGCGCTGGCAGAAGTGACCGCGCAGAAGCGGCAGAACGCGGTTTTTCGGTTCGATCTCCGCGGCGAGCACGCCACCGATGTCGGAAAAGCGCACGAAGCCGCGGTATTGCTCCAGCTCGCCGTTCAGCTGCCGCACAGCGCGCAGCAAGGGATGGTACGTTTCATCGGAAAGGCGCTGCAACAGCGGCTTTCCCTCGCGGTAGAGCTTGGCGGCAAAGTGGTAGATGGCAAGCTCCTTTTCGGGCAGGCATGTCCAGTACGCGCGGCGCAAAAATGGTCCGACCTCCGGCGAAAAGCGCCGGAAGCCTTCGTATACGCGGCGTGCGTGCGCCGCGTCCGTCGTGACGGCGCGGATCTCATACAAGCATGGCTCGAGCTCTCCGGTGCGGAAAAACGCGGCGGGGAGCTCCTTTTGCGTGTAGCTTTCGTAGATGCAGCACAGAAGTCCATCGAAGCTGCCGTCGTATTCATAAACGACCTCGCGCCATGTCATAAATAACTCCTCATTATGCCGGCTCAAAGAGTGAGAGCTGGTCGAGCGATCCCGCCGGAAGCGAGGTGCGCTCCGTGGCGGTCAGATTGCGCCGGACCCCCTCGAGCGAGAGCCGCAGCGGTGCGGTGCTTCGGCCGGAGCAGGTGAGAAAATACTGCGCCCGCTTGAGCACGACGCCGAGCTTTTTGAGGTCCTCGGCGCGCAGCGCCCCGCCGCGGCGCGCGACAAGGATGCGCTTCGCGCTGACCACGCCGATGCCGGGAACGCGCAGCAGCGCTTCGTAATCCGCGCGGTTGACCTCGACCGGGAAGAAGTCGGGGTGCCGCAGCGCCCAGCAGCACTTGGGATCGAGCAGCGGGTCGAAGTCCGGCTGGCTTTCGTCGAGCAGCTCGCCGGCGCGGAAGCCATAGAACCGCAGCAGCCAATCCGCCTGATAGAGTCGGTGCTCGCGCAGAAGAGGCGGCTTGGCATCCAGAGACGGTAAGAGCGTATTTTCCACCACCGGCACATAGGCCGAGTAGAAAACACGCTTGAGGTGATAGGTGTCATAGAGCGATTGCGTCAGCGTCAGGATGTGGCGGTCGCTCTCTCCGGTCGCGCCGACGATCATCTGCGTGGCCTGCCCCGCAGGGGCAAAGCGCGGCGCGTGACGGTATTTGACCAGCTCGCGCCGGTTTTCCTGTCCGCGGTCCTCGATGAAGCGCATGGGCCGCAGCACGGCGGCTTTTGTCTTGTTCGGCGCGAGGGCGCGCAGCGACGCTTCGCTCGGCAGCTCGATGTTGACGCTCAGGCGGTCGGCGAGCATCCCGAGCTGCTCGACCAGCTCCGGCGAGGCGCCGGGGATGGCCTTGGCGTGGATGTAGCCGTTGAAGCGGTATTCGCGGCGCAGAATGGACAGCGCGCGGATCATCAGCTCCGTCGTGTAGTCCGGCGAGCGCAGCACGCCGGAGGAGAGAAAGAGCCCTTCAATATAGTTGCGCCGATAAAACTGGATGGTCAGGTCGGCAAGCTCCTCGGGCGTGAAGGTCGCGCGGCGCGTTTCGTTCGTGCGCCGGTTGACACAGTATTTGCAGTCGTACATACAGTCGTTGGAGAGCAGTACCTTGAGCAGCGTGATGCACCGTCCGTCTGCGGAAAAGCTGTGACAGCAACCCATGACGCCGGATGAGGTGCAGCCGATCTTGCCGCGTTCAAAGCCGCGCTTGGCCCCCGAGGAGGTGCAGGCCGCGTCATACTTGGCAGCGTCCGCTAAAACGGAGAGTTTATCCAGAAGCTCCATACCGTTATCCGCGTGCACGGACGCGGCGCGTCTTGCGGCGCGGCTGGTCGAGATAGGTGATGACCTTCATCAGATTCGCCGTGACGGCAGTGATGCCGAGCAGCACAAAGATCGTCGTGGAAGCAGCCATGTTCATACCCTCCGAATCGTTCTAAAACTCTTGTTCTAATCGCATTATAAATCGAACAAACGTGCTTGTCAATAGAAAATAGAACAAATTTTTTATTTCTTTGCAAAATTCGGGGAAAAACGGTTGACCGGGGAGGGGAGATGCGGTAGAATCAAGGAGAATTTTGAGAAAACAGGTGGAACGCATGAGTGATTTTTCTTCCCGCTTCTGCGCGGCGCGCCGCGCGTGCATTGCGCGGGATTTTGCAAAGCTGAATCCGGAGCAGCGGCGCGGCGTCCTGACGACGGAGGGGCCTCTGCTGCTGCTTGCGGGAGCCGGCAGCGGCAAGACGACCGTGCTCATCAACCGCATCGCAAATCTTTTGACCTATGGCCGCGGGAGCGACTGCGGCGAGGTCCCCGCCGGTGCGTCGGAGGACGATCTCGCCTTTCTTGAGAATTACCCCGCTCAGCCGACCGAAGACGAGCGCCGCCGGATGCGGCAGCTCTGCGCGGTGGAGCCGCCGGCGCCGTGGCAGGTGCTCGCCGTGACCTTTACGAACAAGGCGGCGAAGGAGCTGCGCGAGCGCCTGGAGGCGTTCGGCATCGCGGGCGCGGGCGACATCTGGGCGCTGACCTTCCACTCGGCCTGCGTGCGCATTCTGCGCCGCGACATTGATAAGCTCGGCTTCTCCAACGACTTTACCATCTACGATACCGACGACTGCAAGCGCGTGGTGAAGGATATTCTCAAGGAGATGGATCTGGACGAAAAGGCCTTTTCTCCGCGCGAGGTGCTCGCGGTCATCTCCAAGGCGAAGGACGAGCTGCTCTCGCCGCAGGACTTCTCGAAGAAGTGGGCGGGCAGCGGCGACTGGAAGCGCGAGCGCGTCGCCAAAATTTACGCGCGCTATGACCGCATCCTCTGCGAGGCGAACGCGCTGGACTTCGACGACCTCATTCTCCACACGGTGCGCCTGCTGCAAAACGAGCCGGATGTACGAGCGTACTACCAGCGCAAATTCCGCTACATCCTCATCGACGAGTATCAGGACACGAACCGGATGCAGTACGAGCTGGTGCGGCTGCTTGCGGACGGCCATCGCAACATCTGCGTGGTCGGCGACGACGACCAGAGCATCTACCGCTTCCGCGGCGCGGACATCTCCAACATTCTGAATTTTGAAAAGGAATACAAGGGTACGCGCACGATCCGTCTCGAGCAGAACTACCGCTCCACGCAGAATATTCTTGACGCGGCGAACGCCGTCATTAAAAATAACGTCGGGCGCAAGGGCAAGACGCTCTGGACCGACGCGGGCAGCGGCGAAAAGGTGACCATCAAGACCGTGTTCAATGAGCAGGACGAGGCGAACTTTGTCGTCTCCGGCATGATGACGGACTTCAACCGCGGCAAGAACTGGCGCGACAACGCGGTGCTCTACCGCATGAACGCGCAGTCGAACGCGCTGGAATACGCGCTCAAGCGCAACGGCATCCCGTATCAGGTCGTCGGCGGCATGAAATTCTTTGACCGCGCCGAGGTCAAGGATATGCTGGCCTACCTTGCGCTCATCAACAATCCCGCGGACGATCTGCGGCTGCGGCGCATCATCAATACACCCGCCCGCGGCATCGGCAATGCGAGCGTCGAGCGTGTGCAGACGCTGGCCGCCGAGCAGGGCGTGCCGATGATGACCGTCCTCCGCGCGGCGGGGGAGTACGCGGCGCTCAAGACCGCCGCGGCACGGCTGGAGAAATTCGCCGCCATGATCGACGCGCTGCACGACGCGGCGGGAGACACGGAGCTTGCGGACTTCTACGACCTCGTGTGCGAGCAGTCCGGCTATCTCCGCGCGCTGGAGGACAAGGGCGATATGGAGAGCCGCGGGCGGCTGGAGAACGTGCAGGAGCTCAAGTCCAACATCCTCGCCTTCCTCGACGGCGAGCCGGAGGACGCCACGCTTGCGGGCTTCCTCAACGAGATTGCGCTCTATACCGACCTTGACAGCGCCTCGACCGACAACTGCGTGACGCTCATGACGATGCACAGCGCCAAGGGACTGGAATTTCCCTGCGTCTATGTCGTCGGCATGGAGGAGGGTATTTTCCCGGGAAATCGCGCCGTCGGCGACGAGGAGGAGCTGGAGGAGGAGCGCCGCCTCTGCTACGTCGCCATGACGCGCGCCAAGGAAAAGCTGACGCTGACGAACGCGCGGCAGCGTATGCTCTTCGGCCGCACGACGCCGAACGCGCCCTCGCGCTTTTTGAGCGAGATCCCCGCCGAGAACGTCAACTGGCTCTCGAAGCCCTCGGCGGAGCCGCGCAGCCGCTACGACGAGGACTATGCCGCCGGCTACGGCAGCTTCGGTCGAAGCTCCGGCTTCGGCAGCGGCTACGGCAGCCGCGGCGGCTCGGTGACGACCGGCTTTTCCGGCACGGTCGCGCGCCCGACGCACCCGAAGACCGCGGTCAGCGCCGCGGCAAAGCCGGCTGCGGGGAAACCGACGTTACAGCTTTCCGCGGGCGATCAGGTCAACCACAAGACCTTCGGCGACGGCATGGTGATCTCGGTCACGCCGATGGGCGGCGACGCGCTCATCGAGGTGGCGTTCGAGCGGGTGGGCACGAAAAAGCTGATGCTCAAGACCGCCGGCGTCCACATGACCAAAAAATAACAAGGAGCGAAGCACAGAAATCTCCTGTGTTTCGCTCTTTTCAACGATTGTAATGCAGTTATGCTTTACAGCATTTCACCAAAGTCGCGGATGAAGCGGTCGCAGACGAGTGGCATTTCGTCCTTCGTGCCCTCGAAAAACGGGTCGTACACGCCGATGACCGTCATGCCGCTCGCCTTGGCGCTGCGGCATGACTTGACCGAGTCGTCGAAGAAAATGCACTCCTGCGGCGTGACGCCGAGCAGCTCCATCGCCTTGGCGAAAATGGCCGGGTCGCTCTTGTCCATGCCCAGCTCCTGCGCGAAAATGACGCGCTCGAAGTAGCGGTTCAGGTCGTGGACGGCGAGCGCCGTTTTGCAGTGTGCGGGGACGCAGCTCGTAAAGACCGCCATACGCTCGCCCTGTGCGCGGAGCTTTTCCAGATACTCGCGCACATGTGGCTTGAGCGCGACGTGGGCGTAGTTGTCCTTCGCCAGCTCCATCCACTCCGCCATGATCTCATCCGTGCTTTCGGAGAGATGGCAGTATTCCTTGGTGAACACGGCGGCGAGGGGGAAGATGGTGTGCGCCACGCCCTCGTAATACTCCTTGGTATAGGGGTAGCCGCGGCGGGCGAGAAAGGTGCGGTCCACCTCCGCCCAGATGCCGTTGGAGTCGATGAGCGTGCCGTCAAGATCGAAGAGATACATGGAAAGGCTCCTATTAAAAAAATTTTCACAGGGGGATTGCCAAACGCGGCGCTTTTTGCTACGATAGGCGATATTCTTGTTTCGTTAACAATTATACCATCTTTGAAAGGGGCAGGCAAGTGCTATGAAAAAGAGAAATACAAAGCAAGTGATCCTGCCGCTCATCACTTCATTCATTTGGGGCAGCTCGTTCGTGGCACAGAGCCTCGGCGCGGGAAAAGTGGGCGGCTTTACCTTCACGGCGGCGCGTTCGATCCCCGCCGTGCTGGTGCTGGGGGCGCTCGTGCTCATCCTGCGGCGCGTGCGGCACGAGGAAAAATACACGCCGCAGCAGAAAAAGGACCTGCTGGAGGGCGGTCTCGTGTGCGGCATTTTTCTGACGCTCGGCACGAACCTGCAGCAGTTCGGCATTGCCGATACCACGGCGGGCAAGGCGGGCTTCATCACGGCGCTCTACATCGTGCTCGTGCCGCTCGCCGGTATGTTCCTCGGGAAAAAGGCAAACAAACGGCTGTTCCTCTGCGTTCTGATCGCGGTGGTCGGTCTTTACTTCCTCTGCTTCACGGGCAGCGAGGGCGCGATGAGCTTCGGCCGCGGCGACTTCCTCGTTTTCCTGTGTGCCTTTGCCTTCACGGGGCATATCCTCTGCGTGGACCATTATGTGCAGAAGGTGGACGGCATCGCGCTCTCCTGCGTGCAGTTCGCGGTGATGATGGTCCTCTCCACCGTCTGCGCCTTCACCTTTGAAACGGTCGATTTCGCGGCGCTCGGCGAGTGTACGTTCTACATCCTCTACATCGGCATCCTCTCGAGCGCGGGCGGCTACACGCTGCAAATTCTCGCGCAGAAGGACGGCGACCCGACGGTCGTCTCGCTGCTGCTGAGCCTGGAGTCTTTCTTCGCCGTGGTCTGCGGGGCCATCATCCTGCACGAGCGCATGAGCGGACGGGAGTACCTCGGCTGCGCGCTGATGCTCACGGCGGTGCTCCTCTCGCAACTGCCGGAGAAGACAGCCGACGCAGCGGAGCCGCAGAAAAAATAAGATAGAGAAAACGGAAAAACGGCTTGGGACACGATGGCGTGTCTCAAGCCGTTTCTTCATGGAATGTCAGGAGCAAAGGATCAGGCGTTTGCCTTGCCGCGGACGAAGTGGAGGATCAGACCGATAACGAGTCCCAGCAGCGCGGGAAGAACCCAGAACAGCCCGAGCTTCGCCAGCGGCAGGGTCTCCCGCAGCATCGCGAGGACGCCGTCCAGCCGGCAGGCGGCGAGCAGCGGCGCGGGCAGCGCGGCGGCGAAGTCATAGAGCGCGCCGACAAGCGTCAGCGCGGTCGTCCAGGCAAAGACGGCGCGGTCATAGGCGAAGAATTTCCCGAAAAGGGAGAGCACGATCAGCGTGATGGCGAGGGGATAGAGGAACATCAGCACGGGGACGGAGTAGCCGATGATGGAGCTCAGACCAAAGTTGGCGAAGAGCAGGGAAACCAGACTGAAGATCACCGCCCAGACGCGGTAGGTCGGACCCTTGGGAAAGAGGCCTGTGAAGGTCTCCGCGCAGCTGGTGATGAGGCCCACGGAGGTCTTGAGGCAGGCGAGCGTCACGGTCGCGGCGAGGATCAGAAGGCCGACGGAGCCGAGGTAGTGCTGCGCGATCTGCGCGAGGGCGATGCCGCCGTTTTCCGAGGTCTCGAACAGTCCGCGGCTCTGCACGCCGACGACGGTGACGGCGATGTAGATGGCGGCCATCAGCAGACAGCTGAAAATACCCGCGCGGACAGTGCTGCCCGCCACGGCGTCCGGCTCGGTCACGCCGAGGTCACGGATGACCTGCACGACCACGATGCCGAAGGCAAGGCTTGCCAGCGCGTCCATGGTGTTGTAGCCCTCGAGGAAGCCGGTGAAGAAAGGCTGAGAGGCGTAAGCGCCCTCCGGTACGACCGCGCCGACGGCGGCGCCGGGGCGGAGCATCGCCACGATGACCAGAATGCCGAGGAACAGCAGGAAGCAGGGGTTGAGCACCTTGCCGACCCAGACGAGGATCTTGCCCGGGCGGAGCGAGAAGAACAGCGCCGCGGCGAAGAAGGCGGCGGAGAACGCCAGCAGGTAGAGCCGCGTATTGCCGCCCTGCGGCAGCACCTGCTCCAGTCCCACGGTGAAGGAGGTGGTGGCGCAGCGGGGGATGGCGAAGAACGGCCCGATGGTCAGGTAGAGCAGGCAGGTGAAAAACATCGAGTAGGGCTTGCCCACGCGGCTGCCGAGCTCAAAGAGCCCGCCGGAGCGGCTGATGCCGAGCGCCGCTACGCCGAGCAGCGGCAATCCGACGCCCGTTACGCAGAAGCCTATGACCGCGGGCCATACGTTTGCGCCGGCCATCTGACCCATGTGAACGGGGAAGATGAGGTTTCCGGCGCCGAAGAACATACCGAAGAGCATACTGGCAACGTAGGTGTAGTCGCGGCCGCTGAGCTTCTGTTTCATTTTCGTTTCTCCTTTTTCATTTCCACCCGCCGGGTTCGATCCGCGCGGTGCAGAATGTTTGAAAATCAGTTTACCACAGCGGCGGAGAATGGGCAATCGGCATAAGCGATAAAAAAACCATGCGGGGAGCTTGCCTTTCTTCAAAAAACGAATAGACCTTCCGTGGACGGGCGGCGGAACGGCGTGGAAAAAGATTTTTCAAAAAGTGTTGACAAATGTAACCAACTATGCTACATTGTGTTTACATTAGTAACCAAAATCCGGAAAAAGGAGGACGGCAAATGGAAAAATTTGATCTTGCGCCCGCCGAATGGAACATCATGGAATGCCTGTGGGAGCGCGCGCCGCAGACCGGCCGCGAGCTGACCGAGCAGCTGGAGGCCAGCATGGGCTGGAGCCGCAGCACGACGCTGACGCTGCTGCGGCGCATGGTCGGCAAGGGCGTTGTGACGTGCGACACGGAGGGGACGAAGAACACCTTTTCCCCCGCGGTGCGCCGCGAGGACGCGGCGCTTGCCGAAACAGAGACCTTTTTAGACCGCGTCTATCAGGGAAGCCTGAGCATGATGGTCAGCGCCATGACGCGCAGGCAGGCCATCTCCAAGGAAGAGATCGACGAGCTTTATGAGCTGCTGCGGCAGATGGAGGAGGGAACAAAATGATGCAGTGGATCGTGTCATCCAGCGTTTTGATCCTGGTGGTCATCGCGCTGCGCTATGTGCTGCGCGGGAAGCTCAGCCTGCGGATGCAGTACGCCCTGTGGCTGCTGGTGCTCGTGCGCCTGCTCGTTCCGGTGAGCTTCGGCGCGAGCGATCTGAGCGTGATGAACGCCGTGCCCGAGCGTGCGCCGACCGTGCAGCAGGGGACCGATCGGCAGGACATCATCGGCGAGCGGAACGACGCGCCCGCGAACGCCGGTACCGTCGGCGTTCCGGCGCAGAGCATGAACGAGGCGGCCCCGCCGAACCTCGTGCAGAACGTCACGACCGCGACGGTGACCGCGCCGACGGTCGAAAAGACCGACTGGGCGCGGATCGCAAAAACCGTCTGGCTCGCCGGCGCGGCGGCGCTGGGACTGGTGTTCCTCGCCGTGAACCTGCGCTTCGGCAAGAAGCTGCGCCGCTCGCGTGAGCGCGTGGAGGAGACCGACACCTGCCTGCCGGTCTACGAGAGCGGTGAGACGGATACGCCGTGCCTGTTCGGCGTGGCGAAGCCGAGCATTTACGTCACACCCGACACGCGCACGGAGGCGGAGACGCTGCGCTACGCGCTCGCCCACGAGCAGACGCACTACCGCCACGGTGACAACCTTTGGGCGGTGCTGCGCGGCGTGTGTCTGGCGCTGCATTGGTACAACCCGCTCGTGTGGTGGGCGGCGGAGCTTTCCCGCCGCGACGCGGAGCTGGCCTGTGACGAGGCGACCATCCGCCGCATCGGCGAGAGCGAGCGCGCCGCCTACGGCCGCACGCTGATCCGCATGACCTGTGAAAAGCGCCCCGCGCTGCTCGTCACCGCCACGATGATGACCGACAGCGGCAAGGGGCTCAAGGAGCGCATTTCCTTGTTGGTGAAGAAGCCGAAGACCGCGGCGTATACGGCGGTCGCCGTGCTGCTCATCGCGGGGCTTTCGGTCGCCTGCACCTTCACCGGCGGCAAGGACAACGCGGAGCTGGCCGAGCCGTTCGGGAAGCACTATGTTGAGGAAGCGACCGTCGCCTGCGCACCCGGCTATACGAATGCTTCCATCGGGGGCGGGCTGGAAGTCGTTGCGGACAGGGACTCGGACGATGTGCGGACGCTGCTGCTCAAAAGGATGGACAACGAGGCGGAGCAGCTTTACGAAACGGTAGCGGAGGTCACACTCACGAAGGAGGAATTTGATGTCCGTTTCAACAGCAAGACGGACGGACCGACTGAATGGCTCGTCGACGGGCTTTCTGCCGCGAAGCTGCGCCGCGAGAACGCGAAGACATGGCTGTGCACCTCGTCCACAGCAGATGAAAACGGTTGGGCAAATCGGGTATACTTCCTTCAGCAGAAGGACGGCACGCTCTATCTCGTGATGGCGGCTGAGCAGCCTGAAAATCAGAATAGGAACTTTGTCTGCTGGGTCTTTCGCCTGACCGAAAAGCCCGTGCCGACCTATGACAGCATGGAGGCCTACGCCCTCTCCGTCATCAACGCGCTCAAGCAGCCGAACGGCTACACCTACTGCATTCTCCCCGATGGCGCGCAGAGCAGCGCGGACGGTACGCCGATCGAGGTCACCGAGGCGGCGGCCGATGTGCGCGTGACCGAGCTGGAGAAGCGCGGCGACTGCGCGGACCTCGCGCCGGACGGCACGCTGGAGCTGTGGAGCTTCAGCTATGAGGTCAAGCCCGAGGACAAGGCGGGCGCGCTGCCCGACCGCTTCTTCTGGGTCGGCGGCAACAACATCACCGACGACGGCTACATCTCCGACGGCTTCTATTACTACCTCACCGTGCTGCGCACGGACGGCGAGCCGAGCGTCTACAAGCTGCTCGACAGCCGCATGGCGAACGACGGACTGTGGTACAACGGCTGCTCCTACACGAGCGCCTATGAATACCTCTACGACTTCTACGCGGACTACGCGGGCCTTGACGTGCCGCGCTGCCTGATCACCGACTTCCTGAACGCGGACGACCTGATCCGCGAGAACACGGTGACGAGCAGCGACGACTGCACAGCGCGGCGCTACGACGGCAACGGCTGGTATCTCTACATTCCGACCGTGGCGTGGACGAAAACGAACGGTCAGGACAGCTGGTACTCCGCTTACTGCGACGGCAGCACGCTGTGCGTGGACAAGAGCTACGACAGCGTGGAAACGATGGAGGCGTTCTACCGCGATAATGGCTTCACGCTCGAGCAGTACCGCGAGGGCGCGGCGCTCAGCGGCCCGTGGCTGCGCTACGACGCGGAGAGCGGCACGCAGTTCGCCAACTACCTCGCGCCGGACCCCGATTACGGCGGCTGCTACATCATCTCGGCCTACTGGAAGCCGACCGACGATACCTCCGTGAACGAGTGGGGCTACAGCACGCGAAACCGTATTCTGAACGAGGCGGTCAAGCTGCGCGCAATGGCGCAGAGCTTTGTGGTCAGCGGGAATGCCGGCTCCATGGTCTCAACCTTCCAAAACGATCTCGACCTCGCCACCGAGGGCAGAGCCGCGTGGCTGTATCTCGTTGAGAACGGCGAGACCGTCGGCAGCTACAATGTAAGCAGCGCATGGAATGTTCCCGCGCTCAACTCCTATCATTACAGTACATGCGATGCACCGGAAAATACCGACAGACAGCTTATTCTCTGGCTCTCGGACAACGACAACTCGTATTTTAGCCTCAACAAGCATCCGGACACGCAGCACCCCGGTTTTACTCCGCACAATAAAACCTCGTATTTAGGGTTCTACGAGGGAACAAACATCGTGGCGTATCACCGCAGCATGACCGATCCGGTGTACTACTACGAGGCGCAGGACAATTTCAGCATCGTCGACAACGATGGGCGCACACTTTATGATGTGATACGCACATGGTATGACGAGGCGGAACTCAGCGCGCTGCGCGATGAGATAGGACCGCTTGATAAAAGTCTCTCCTGGCAGGAAGCTGCGCAGCAGTGGGCCGACCTCTACGAGGGCGTGCATCTGAATGTGACCACCGGCAGCGAATATAAGTACACATGGGTGAAAACGTCTGTCAAACCCTCGGAGGAGACGACCGCAGCGTTTCGTGAGAACGGCAAGATCGACGAAAATACCTATTGCTTCTCTATAACGACCGAATTTGTGGCGGAGAGCGAGTGGGCGCTTTCCCGTTCGATGGCAGGCAATACCGGAAACTGCGACGACCCCGATGCGCCGGAGGGCGCGTATGAATACTATTGCTGTTGTACCATCACGCTTGAAGAAAACGGTTGGCACGGCGAAATGTGCGGCACGAGCTGGTAAGCCGCCCCAAAAACTGAACCACGCGGGAGCCGCGGGCAGGATCGCCCGCGGCTCTCTTTCTGCGCCGAAAAAAGAAAAGTTTTCAATTTACCCCCTATGCAAAACGGAAAAAATACGCTACAATGTAGCTGTTAAAATATGAACCGTTCGCAGGGAGGAACAGACAAACATGGAGAAACCGAAATATCGGCGCGTCCTGCTCAAGATCAGCGGCGAGGCGCTCGCGGGCGACAAGCACTTTGGCTTGGACTTCAGCGTCATCGGTCAGGTGACGGACGTCATCAAGGAGTGCGTGGAGGCCGGCGTACAGATGGGCATCGTCATCGGCGGCGGCAACTTCTGGCGCGGCGTGAAAAACGGCGAGGGCTACATCGAGCGCACCCGCGCCGACCACATGGGTATGCTGGCTACGGCGATGAACTGCATGGCGGTCGCCGACGTGCTGGAGCAGAAGGGCGTGGACGTGCGCATCCAGACCGCGCTGGAAATTAAGGAGGTCGCGGAGCCTTATATCCGCGCCCGCGCCATCCGGCACCTTGAGAAGGGCCGCGTGGTCATCTTCGGCTGCGGCATCGGCTCGCCGTTTTTCTCCACGGATACCGCGGCGGTGCTCCGCGCGGCGGAGATCAACGCGGACGTTATCCTGCTGGCGAAGAACATCGACGGCGTGTACAACGCCGACCCCGCGAAGGTCGCGGACGCGGTGAAGTACGACGCCATCTCCTACGAGGACGTGCTGGCCCAGCACCTCGCGGTGATGGATTCCACGGCGACCTCACTGTCGATGGACAATCACATTCCCGTGCTCGTGTTTGCGCTCAAGGACCCCAAGAACATCCTGCGCGCCGTGATGGGCGAGAAGATCGGTACGATCGTCGGCGAATGAGTCGGCGTCGCAAGATAAAATGCAAAAATCAAAATTTGAGGAGGCTATCCCCATGTTGAAGGATGAATACAAGGTTTACGAAGAAAAAATGAGAAAGAGCATCGACTCCGTCGCCGCCGACTTCGCCGCCGTGCGCGCGGGCCGCGCCAACGCCGCCGTGCTCGACCGCATCAGCGTGGACTATTACGGCACGCCGACGCCCATCCAGCAGATCGCGTCCATCGGCTCGCCCGACCCGCGCCAGCTGCTCATTCAGCCGTGGGACGCGAGCGCCGTGAAGCTCATTGAGAAGGCAATCCTGAACTCCGACCTCGGCATCAATCCGCAGAACGACGGCAAGGCCATTCGCCTGACCTTCCCGCAGCTGACCGAGGAGCGCCGTAAGGAGCTCGTCAAGCAGATCCGCAAGTACGCCGAGGGCGGCAAGGTCGCCATCCGCAACATCCGCCGCGATGCGATGGAGACCTTCAAGAAGAAGCAGAAGGCCAGCGAGCTGACCGAGGACGATCTGAAGATCGCCGAGAAGGACCTGCAGAAGCTCACCGACGATATGTGCAAGGAGCTGGACGCCCTGCTCGAGAAGAAGGAAAAGGAACTGATGGAGGTCTGATGGGACTTTTCACCAAAAGACAGCTCACGGGGCAGGTTGACAAAAACAGCCTGCCTCGTCATGTTGCCGTCATCATGGACGGCAACGGCCGCTGGGCGCAGAAGCGCGGTCTTCCGCGCTCGGCGGGCCACAAGGCGGGCGCGGAGAGCTTCCGCCGTCTCGGTACCTACTGCAAGAAGCTCGGCATCGACTACCTGACGGTCTATGCCTTTTCCACGGAAAACTGGAAGCGCCCGCCCGAGGAGATCGACGGCATTATGCAGCTTCTGCGCCGTTACCTCCACGAGTGCATCGACACGATGGAGCGCGACGGCAACCGTCTGCGCTTTCTCGGCGACCTCTCGGTGCTCGACGACGACCTCAAGGAGCTGATCCGGGAAACGAATGAAATTTCCGCGCGCATCGAGGGCTTTCAGGCGAACGTCTGCCTCAATTACGGCGGGCGGGACGAGATCATTCACGCCGCCCGCGCCTTCGCGCGCGACTGCGCGGCAGAGGAGAAGCGGAGCGACGTGCTGACGGAGGAGATGTTCTCACAGTATCTCTATTCCAATGGCCTGCCCGACCCCGAGCTGCTCATTCGTCCGGGCGGAGAGAAGCGCATCAGCAACTATCTTCTCTGGCAGTGCGCGTACAGCGAGTTCTACTTCTGCGATACGCTCTGGCCCGACTTTGACGAGCGGGAGTTTGACAAGGCGCTTATCGCCTATCAGCACCGGGAGCGGCGCTTCGGCGGCGTGAAGCCGTAAGAGAAAAACAGCCCGAAAGGGGAAACACTATGAAACAAAGATGGCTTGTGGTGGCAATCGGATTGCCTTTACTGCTGCTGGTATTGCTGGCGTGTCCGGCGTGGGCGACCATGCTGCTCGTGTGCGCCATCGCGGGCATCGCGGCCTATGAGCTGCTGCACACGGCGGGGAAGAATGTGCCGACGAGCATATATCTGCTCACGGTCACAGTGGCCGCGGCGTATGAGGTGCTTCTGTATTACAGCGAGTGGACGTTTTTCGGCACGATCCAGACCGTAACGGTACTGCGTTGGGCGTTTTTGATGCTGCTGTTTTTCACCGCCGTGCATCGCTTCGGCGGAGAGAGGCCGTTTGCGTTTTCCACGCTCTGTGCCGCTGTCGTCGGCGGCATGGTATTTCCGGCGATGTATAGCTGCATCTTTCTGCTGCGGAGCTATGCGGACTTCGGCAGAGTTTATGTCCTCGCGCCGTTCTTCATCGCCTTCGCGGGCGACGCGCTGTCCATGTACTTCGGGATGTGGTTCGGCAAGCGTAAGATGGCGCCGCACGTCAGCCCGCACAAGACCTGGGCGGGCGGCTTCGGCGGTCCCATTGGCAGCGCACTTGCGATGCTGCTGCTCGGCTTGATCGCTCAGAAGTGGCTCGGCTATGCGCCGGACTATGCGCGGCTCGCGCTCGTCGGCGCGGTCGCCAATGTATTCGGTCAGCTCGGCGACCTCTCCATGTCGCTCATTAAGCGCGAGGCGGGCATCAAGGATTATAGCCATCTCTTCCTCACACACGGCGGGATGCTCGACCGCTTTGACTCCACCATGTTCATCGCGCCGGTCGTGTACTTCTTTGTGGCGGGTGGCATACTATGACAAGGAGTATTGCTTTACTCGGCTCAACCGGCTCCATCGGCCGCCAGACGCTGGAGGTCGCGCGGGAGCTGGGACTGACCGTCGCGGCGCTGACCGCCAATTCGAGCGTTGATCTCATTGAACAGCAGGCGCGGGAGTTTTGCCCGCGTCTTGCCGTGCTTTATGACGAAGCGGCGGCTGCCGAGCTGCGCGAGCGCCTGCGGGATACGAAAACGCAGGTACTCTCCGGTATGGAGGGTCTGCTCGCCGCCGCGACCGCGGAGGACGCCGACACGGTGGTGACCGCCGTGGTCGGCATGATCGGTCTGAAGCCCACGCTTGCCGCCATCGAACAGGGCAAGCGCATCGCGCTGGCCAACAAGGAGACGCTGGTGTGCGCGGGCACGCTCGTGATGGACGCGGCGGAGAAGTACGGCGCGGAGATCGTGCCGGTGGACAGCGAGCACAGCGCAATTTTTCAGTGTGTGCAGGGCTGCCGTGACCGCGGCGAGATCAAACGATTGATTCTCACCTGCTCGGGCGGACCGTTCTACGGTCTTACCCGTGAGCAGCTTGCGGGCAAGACGCGCACCGACGCGCTTCGTCACCCCAACTGGACGATGGGCGCGAAGATCACCGTCGATTCCGCGACGCTGATGAACAAGGGCCTTGAGATCATCGAGGCCATGCGGCTCTACCGTCTGCCGCTGCGGCGGGTGGATGCCATCATCCACCGCCAGAGCATCATCCACTCGCTGGTGGAGTACCGCGATGGCGCGATGCTCGCGCAGCTCGGTACGCCCGACATGAAGCTGCCCATCCGCTACGCGATGACCTATCCCTATCGTGCGGAAACGCCGGACCGGACGCTCGACCTGCTTTCCTGTCCGCCGCTGACCTTTGCCGGACCCGACGAGGAGACCTTCCGCTGCCTGAAGCTCGCGCGTCAATGCGCCGCGGTCGGCGGCACAGCCTGCGCCATCCTCAACGGTGCAAATGAGGAGGCAGTCGGTGCGTTTTTGCGGGACGCGGTGGGCTTCAACGACATTCCCGCGCTGGTGGAAGCGGCGCTGGAAACGGTGGAGCAGGTCTCCGCGCCGACGCTGGAGGAGATCCTCGCGGCGGATCACGCGGCGCGCGAAGCGGTACGCGCGCACATCCAATAAGCAAGTTCCATAAGGAGTTATTTCATGTATATCATCGCTGCCATTTTGATCTTCGGCGTGCTCATTGCCGTGCATGAGCTCGGACATTTTCTTGCCGCAAAGGCCTGCGGCGTGCGCGTGAACGAGTTTTCCATCGGCATGGGCCCGGCCATCTTCCACACGACAAAGGGCGAAACGGAATATTCGCTGCGCCTTCTGCCCATCGGCGGCTTTTGCGCGATGGAGGGCGAGGACGAGGAAAGCGACGACCCGCGCGCGCTGGAGAAGCAGGGCTTTTGGAAGAAGCTGCTGATCTTCGTCGCAGGCGCGGCGATGAATTTCCTCACCGGCCTCCTTATTATGATCTGCCTGTACGCTGGCGCCCAGGGCTTCTATACGGCGGAGATCGTCGAGCTTGACCCGGCATTTCCCCAGCAGGGCGAAAACGGCATCATGGTCGGCGACGTGATCTGGGCCATCAACGGCGAGCGCATCTATCTCAAAAGCGACGTTTCCACGGTGCTCGGCGTGGTCGATCTGGATGAAAACGGCACCATCGAAATGACGGTCAAGCGCGGCGGCGAGAAGCTCAAGCGTACGCTGACGCTGCAGACCTATACGGACGAAAACGGCGCGGAGGTGCGCCGCTACGGCTTCACCTATGGAGGCATCGTGGAAGCGACGCCGCTTGTTCGGCTGCAATACAGCTGGTACAACACGCTCGATTTTGTGCGCCTTGTACGCATGAGCCTGATGATGCTGGTGAGCGGCTCGGCAGGACTGGACGATCTCAGCGGGCCGGTCGGCATCGTCTCGACCATCAAGGACGTGGGCGAGGAGGCGCAGGAGGAGGCCGAGAAGAACAATCAGAACGGCTTTGCTGCGGCGGCGGAGAGCATTCTCTACTTCGGCGCGCTCATCGCGGTCAACCTTGCCGTGATGAACCTGCTGCCGCTGCCGGCGCTCGACGGCGGCAAGGTGTTCTTCCTCGTGATCAACACGCTGGCGCTGGCGATCTTCAAGCGTCAGATCCCGCCAAAATATGAGAACTATATCCACATGGCGGGCTTTGCCCTGCTGATGGCGCTGATGCTCTTCATCACGTTCCACGATGTGATGAAGCTGCTGTGAGGAGGGAAGAAGCATGACGAAGCAGATCATGGTCGGCGGCGTGGCCGTCGGCGGCGGCGCGCCGGTCACCATCCAGTCGATGTGCAACACAAAGACCGAGGACGCAGGCGCGACCATCGAGCAGATCCTGCGCTTGGAGCAGGCGGGCTGCGAGATCGTGCGCGTGACCGTGCCGACGCCGGAGGCAGCGGAGGCGGTCGAGACCATCAAGAACAGCATTCATATTCCGCTCGTGGCGGACATTCACTTTGACTACCGCCTTGCCATCGCCGCGGCGGAGCACGGCGCGGACAAGATCCGCATCAACCCCGGCAACATCGGCGGGGAGGACCGTGTGAAGGCGGTCGTGGACTGCTGCCGCGCGCACAAGGTGCCCATCCGCATCGGCGTGAACGGCGGCTCGTTGGAGAAGGAGCTGCTGGCAAAGTACGGCCGCGTGACGCCGGAGGCGCTCGTGGAGAGCGCGCTGGGCCATGTCGCGCTGCTGGAGAAGTATGACTTCACGGACATCTGCATCTCCGTCAAAAGCTCCGACGTACCGCTCAACATGGCGGCCTACCGGCTGCTGCATGAAAGGGTGGACTATCCGCTGCACCTCGGTGTGACCGAGGCGGGTACGCCGTCGATGGGAGTGCTGAAGTCTGCCATCGGCATCGGCGGACTTCTCTGCGAGGGCATCGGCGACACGATGCGCGTTTCGCTGACCGCCGACCCGGTGGAGGAGGTCTATGCCGCCAAGCGCATCCTGCGCGCCTGCGGGCTGCGAAGAAGCGGCGTGAATCTGATCTCCTGCCCGACCTGCGGGCGCACGGCTTACGATATGATCCCGCTGGCGGAGGAGCTGGAGCGCCGCCTTGAGGACTGCGACAAGCCCATCACCGTCGCGGTCATGGGCTGCGTTGTAAACGGCCCCGGCGAGGCGAGCGCGGCGGACATCGGCGTCGCGGGCGGCAAGGGCGAGGGCCTTATTTTCCGTCATGGCGAGGTATTGTACAAGGTAGCGCAGGAAAAGCTGCTGGACGCCCTGCTTGAAGAGATCGAGAAACTGTAAGAGAGAAGCGAAAAAATGGCACAAAGGATACCGTTTTTTGAATTATTTGAGGGCTTTGCGCCGCCCATCGGACTGCGTGTGCTGCTCACCGACGCCCGCGTGACCGACGTCACCGTGGAGCAGGAGAGCCGCACGATGGCGCTTGCGCTGACGGTGCTGCAGGAGATCACGGATTCCGAGCGCACCCTGCTCGAGCAGCTTTTGGCGGACCGCTTCGCGCTCAACGGCGTGCGGATCTCGCTGACGCAGGGCGGTTTTCCCAAGCAGGAGCCGCGCCCCTCGAACGCGGGCGGCGGCGCGAGGAAGGAGTCAAGCGCCGGCAAGATCATCATGGGCCGCGAGATCAAGGGACATCCCATGCCGATGAGCGAGCTGAACCCCAAGGCGGGAAACGTCGTGGTCGAGGGCAAGGTCTTCAAGTGCGAATTCCGTGAGCTGCGCCAGCCGGGTATGTGGTTGGCGCTCATTGAGATGACCGACTACGAAGGCTCGGTCATCGTGCGCAAGCGGATGCTGGAGAAGGACGTCGCGCCGCTGCGCGACCGCGTTTCGACCGGTATGTGGCTGCGCGTCGCGGGCACGATGGAGTTGACCTACGACGGTCACGATATGCAGCTCAACCCGCGCGACGTGACCGAGATCACGCACGAGCCGCGCATGGACACTGCCGAGGTCAAGCGTGTGGAGCTGCACCTGCATACGCGAATGTCCAACATGGACGCGCTGACCGACACCGGCAGCGTCGTTAAGCTCGCCGCCAAGTGGGGGATGCCCGCCATCGCCATCACCGACCACGGTGTAGCACAGTCCTTTCCGGATGCATGGCACGCCGGTGAGGGTAAAATAAAAATACTTTACGGCTGCGAGGGCTATTTTGTCAACAACATTGACGACCGCATCGCCATTCACGGGCATCAGGACATCGGCTTTTCCGATGAGATCGTCTGCTTTGACATTGAAACGACCGGCCTCAAGGTCACGCAGGAGGCCATCACGGAGATCGGCGCGGTGCGGCTCAGGAACGGCGAGATCGTTGAGACCTTCCAGACCTTTGTGGACCCCGAGCGCCGGCTGACGCCGGAGATCATCGGCCTGACCGGCATCACGGACGAGATGCTGCGCGGCGCGCCGAAGCTTAAGGACGCGCTGACGGCGTTCCTCGCCTTCGCGGGCGGCGCTCCGCTCGCGGCGCACAATGCGGAGTTCGATATCAGCTTTATCCGCGCAGGCTGCCGGAAGTGCAGCATTCCGTTCGAGCCGACCTATATTGATACGCTCATTCTGGCGCAGAATCTGCTGCCGGGGCTTGGAAAATACAAGCTCGATATCGTTGCCGACCACTTGCAGCTCCCGCAGTTCAACCACCACCGCGCGTCGGACGATGCCGTGCCGGTCGCGCAGATGCTGACAAAATTCTTTCCCATGCTCGCCGAGCGCGGCGTGACGCGCCTGCAGCAGATCAACAACGAAATGCTCAAACTGCGCCCGCTGGGAAGCAAATCCAACCGCTTCCCGAAGCACATCATTCTGCTGGCCAAGAACAAGGCGGGCCTGAAGAATCTTTACCAGCTCATTTCGCTCTCCAACCTCAAGTATTTCAAGCGCGTGCCCATCATCCCGAAGAGCGAGCTGATCGCGCACCGCGAGGGACTTATCATCGGCTCGGCCTGCGAGGCGGGCGAGCTGTTCCGTGCGGTCGCGGATCACAAGGATTGGGAGGAGCTCAAGCGCATCGCGTCCTTCTACGATTATCTCGAGATCCAGCCCATCTGCAATAACCGCTTCATGCTGCGCGAGGGTGCGGCTAGGAGCGAGGAGGAGCTGCGCGACTTCAATCGCACCATCGTCCGGCTTGGCGAGGAGCTGGGCAAGCGGGTCGTCGCCACCGGCGACGTGCATTTTCAGGAGCCGGAGGATGAGGTCTACCGCCATATCCTGCTGGCATCCAAGAAATTCCCAGACGCGAACGCGCCGCTGCCCATCTACTTCCGCACAACGGACGAGATGCTCCGTGAATTTGAGTATCTTGGCAAGGAAAAGGCCTACGAGGTGGTCGTGACCAACACGCGCGCCATTGCGGACCAGATCGAGAACATCGAGCTGCTGCCCAAGGGCAAGCTCTTCCCGCCGCGCCTGGAAAATTCCAGAGAGGATCTGAACCGCCTCGTCTGGGACAAGGTGCACGAGCTTTACGGCGACGAGCCGCCGAAGCTCATCAAGGACCGTTTGGACATCGAGCTGGGCGGCATCCTCGGCAAGTATGACGTGGTGTATATGTCGGCGCAGAAGCTCGTCCAGCGCTCGCTGGAGTGCGGCTATCTGGTCGGCTCGCGAGGGTCGGTCGGCTCGTCGCTCGTCGCCTATATGTCGGGCATCACCGAGGTCAACTCGCTCCCGCCGCACTACCGCTGCCCGAAGTGCAGACACAGCGAGTTCATCACCGACGGCAGCTACGGCTGCGGCGCGGATATGCCGGATAAGAACTGCCCGGAATGCGGCACGAAGTACGTCAAGGACGGCTTTGACATTCCGTTTGAGACCTTCCTCGGCTTCGGCGGCGGCAAGGTGCCGGATATTGACCTGAACTTCTCGGGTGAGTATCAGGCGCGGGCGCACCGCCACGCCATCGAGATGTTCGGCGAAACACAGGTGTTCCGCGCGGGAACCATCGGCACGCTGGCGGAAAAGACCGCCTTCGGCTTTGTCAAGAAATATCTAGAGGAAAACGGCATCCAGTCGGGCGCGGCGGAGATCGACCGCCTGACGGCGGGCTGCGTCGGCGTGCGCCGCACGACGGGTCAGCACCCCGGCGGCTTGGTCGTCGTGCCGGACGATCTGGAGATCGAGGATTTCTGCCCCGTGCAGCACCCGGCCGACGCGGAGGACAGCGACACCATCACCACGCATTTTGAATACCACTGCATGGAGGATAACCTCCTCAAGCTCGATATGCTCGGCCACGATGACCCGACGATGATCCGTATGCTCGAGGATCTCACCGGCGTGAACGCCCGCACGATCCCGCTCGACGATCCGGATACGATGAGCATTTTCACCTCGTCGAAGGTGCTGGGCTTTGAGAACGACGACCTGCTCGGCCCGACCGGCGCGGTCGCCATTCCCGAGTTCAACACGCGCTTCACGCGCCAGATGCTCATTGACACGCAGCCGAAGGACTTCAACACCCTCGTGCGTCTTTCCGGCTTCTCGCACGGCACGGACGTGTGGCTCGGCAACGCGCGCGAGCTGATCGTCAGCGGCACGGCGAGCGTTCTGGAGACGGTCGGCTGCCGCGACGACATCATGCTCTACCTCATTTCCATGGGGCTTGACCCGAAGATGAGCTTCAAGATCATGGAGGCCGTGCGTAAGGGCAAGGTCAAAAAGGGCGGCTTTCAGGACGGCTGGGTAGAGGCGATGCAGGAGCACGATGTGCCGGAATGGTACATCGAGTCGCTCGCCAAGATCGGCTATCTGTTCCCGAAGGCGCACGCGGTCGCGTATGTTATGATGGCGTTCCGCATCGCGTGGTTCAAGGTGCATGAGCCGCTGGCGTTCTACGCGACCTTCTTCACCGTGCGCGCGAAGGCGTTCGATGCGGAATACTGCTGCGCGGGACTGGACGCGGTCAAGCGGAAGATCCGCGAGATCGAGAACAACAAGGACGCGTCGGCGGTCGAGCAGGATCTGATGACCACGCTCGAGGTCTGCTACGAGTTCTATCGCCGCGGCTTCCACTTTGACACCATCGACATCTACCGCTCCGACGCGACAAAGTTCACCGTCACCGAAGGCGGCCTCCTGCCGCCGTTCATCTCCGTCCACGGACTCGGCGAGGCCGCGGCGCTGGACACGGTGGAAAAGCGCAGGGGCAAGGAGTTCATCTCGGTCGAGGAGTTCTCCATGTGCTGCAATAAGCTCTCCAAGACGCACATCGAGCAGCTGCGCGCCCTCGGCGCGTTTGCCGGCATGGCGGACACCAGCCAGCTCACGCTGTTCGGATAAATAGGGGGAGGGGAAGATGGAGAAGTATCCCTGCCCATGCTGCGGATATTTGACCTATCCGGTGCCGCGGGAGGATGCGATTGCCTATATCTGCCCTGTCTGCTTTTGGGAGAACGATGTGTTTGTTACACCGGACGATGAACCGAGCGACGAAAATCACGGCATCCCACTCCGCACGGCGCAGGAAAATTACCGCAGCTTCGGCGCCTGTGCGCGCACGATGCTCCGCTATGTCAGAGAGCCGAAGCCGGAGGAAATTCCACAATAGAAAAACGCAGGCCCTGCACTTGGCAGGCCCTGCGTTTTTTCATGCAGCAATGCAAAAGATGTGTTACAGCCCCAGCTCTACGGCGCGGCGCAGGCGCACCTTGCCGTCCAGCGCGGCGTCGATGGTCTGGATCAGCGCCTCGCGGTCGCGGTTGAGTGTACCGCCGAGGGGAAGGTAGTTTGAGGCGTGGTTCGAACGGAACACGCTGCCCTCGGAGTCGATGTGTTCCAGGAAGAGCCGCGTCTCGCGCATCAGATCGGCAGGCCCCATCATCTGAAACTCGCCCGCCTCGATCCAATCGTGCAGGGGAGTGCCGGAGTAGACGCGCAGCGTCAGAAAAGCGATAAACTCCGGCTTCATCGCGCTCACGGCCTTTGCCGTGTCGATGGCGTGGGCCTGCCAGTCGCCGCTGAGCCCAGCCATGCCGTTGATGGCGGTGACGGAGATGGCGATGCCAGCCGCCTTGCAGCGCAGCGCATTTTTCACGGTCTCCGCCGCGGTGACGCCCTTGTTGAACTTCAAGAGCAGCTCCTCATTGCCGCTTTCCAGACCGATGTAGACGAGCGCCAGCCCGTGCTCACGCAGCTTGCGCAGCTCCTCGTCCGTTTTGCGCTCGATGGCCTTGGTGGTAGCATAGGCGGCGACGCGCGTACACTCGGGGAAGTATTCGCGGATGAAGTCCAGCACCTGCAGCAGATAGTCCATCGGCAGGATCAGCGCGTCGCCGTCGGCGAGAAAGATGCGCTCGATGCGCCGCTCGTAGCTGCGCGCCTCGGCGAGGTCACGCAGGACCTCCTCCACCGGACGGATGGAGAACTTCTTATCCTTGTACATATTGCAGAACGCACATTTGTTGTGGCTGCACCCAAGTGTGCATTGCACGATCAGGCTGTACGCCTCGCTCGGCGGACGGTAAACGGCTCCGTAATAGTGCATGGGCTTCCTCCTTGCCTGTTCAGTCTTCCAGCTTGGCCAGGCACTTCTTCATGAAGCGCTCGCAGTCGATGATGGCGCGCTCGTGCGTGCCCTCGCCGATGAGGCCCTTGTTATCGTATGCCTCGACCTTGAAGGTATACATCTTGCCGTTCTCGGAAATGGCGATCAGCTCGGCCTTGGCGGTGATCTCCGCGCCGATGGGGGAGGGGGAAACGTGGCGGACGTTGACCATCGTGCCGACGCTGCTCTTGCCCTCGGGAAGCTGCTCCTTCATGTAGTAGTAGGCCGCGGCCTCCATCCAGCAAATGAGGAAGGGCGTGGCGAAGATGTCCAGTCCGCCCGAGCCGAGCGCGCCGGCGGTGATCTCCTTGGTGACGACATTTTTGTATTCGTAAGTGTCTCCGATCTGCATGGGTTTGATTCCTTTCTTTCGTGCGATGTTTTTACTTGGCTGCCTTGACCTTGATCCAGAGCTTGCTCAGCTCGCGCATGAGCGTCTGGTTGTCGTGGAACATCTCGTCCTTCTCGTAGCCGGAGCGGGGAAGGTATGCGGCGTTCTCGGCGTAAAGGTCCTCGGAGGAGGTCATCTCCTCAAAGACCTCTGCGTTGGGAGAAGTATACCCCACCGTCTCCGTATTGTCAAATGCGGCCTCATAGGTGAGCATATAGTTGATGAACTCGTGGGCGAGCAGGGGATTTTCCGCGTTCGCGGGAATGACCATCGCGTCGCACCAGATGTTCGTGCCCTGCTCCGGCATATAGAAGCTCATGTCCTCGTTCTCGTCGAGAATGACGGTGGCGTCGCCGGAGTAGACGACCGCGAGATCCTTGTAGCCGTTCATCATGCCGTCGATGACCTCGTCGGTGACGTAGACGGGCGACATGGTGTCGTTCATTTGCAGCAGCCATTCGTAGGCGGCGTTGATCTCGTCGGGGTCGGAGGTGTTCATCGAGTAGCCGAGCGCCTTGAACGCCATCATGAACGAGTCGCGCTCGGAGTCGTAGATGTAGAGGTGACCGGCGTAGTCGGTGTTGCGCAGCACCTCCCAGCCCTGTTCCTCCACCACGGCAGGATCGACGTTCTCGTGGTTGTAGACGATGCCGACGCTGCCCCAGAAGTAGGGAACGGACCACTCGTTATCGGGGTCGTAGCTCATGCCGCGCACCGCGTCGTCCATGTTCTCAAGGTTTGGAAGCAGGCTGTGATCGAGCGGCTGGAGATAGTTCTCCTTCATCAAGCGCTCGATCATGTAGTCCGAGGGAATGACCACGTCGTACTTGTCGCCCGCCATGAGCTTGGTGTACATCATCTCATTGGAGTCGAAATTCTCCACGATGACGCGCACGCCGAACTGCTTTTCAAAGTCGCCGATGACGTTCTCACCGAGGTACTCGCCGGGGAGATAAAGCTTGAGGACGTTGCTGCCGTACTTTTCGACGGCGGCAGCGTTCTTGTGCTGCTGAGAAAGGCTGACGCCGACCGTTCCGCCGAGAATGGCGAGCACCAGCACGCCGGCGACAGCGGCCATCAGCCTGCGGCTCTGTGCAAAGGATTTTCCCTTTTCACTTCCTTCTTTTTCACGCTTTTCGTGCAGGATCGGGACAAGGTTGACGATGCCGAGCACCAGCGTGATGGCGACAATGACGAGCGTGGAGAGTGCGTTGATGGAGGGATTGACGCGCTTGGACATGGTGTAGACCAGAATGGAAATGTTATTCACGCCGTTGCCCGTGGTGAAGTAGGAGATCACGAAGTCGTCAAAGCTCATGGTGAACGCGATGAGCGCGCCGGAGACGATGCCCGGGCGGATCTGCGGCACGATGACGCGGGTGAGCGCCTGGAACGGCGTAGCGCCGAGGTCCATCGCCGCGTCGATGAGATTCGGGTCGAGCGAGCGCAGCTTCGGTGTGACGGAGAGCATGACGTAGGGGATGCAGAACATGATGTGCGCGAGCAGCAGCGTCAGAAAGCCCTTCTTCACCGCCAGCACGCTGAAGAACATCAGCAGGCTGATGCCGGTGACAATATCGGGATTCATCACGGGCAGGTCGTTCACGCGCTCGACCATCGCCTGAAGGACCTTCTTCGACTTTGACAGACCGATGGCGGTGACGGTGCCGACGATGGTGGAAACGACGGTAGCAAGAATGGCGATGACGACCGTATAGAGCACGGCCTCCATCATCGTGGAGTCCGCGAACATCTTTTCATACCAGCGCAGGGAGAAGCCGCCGAACTTCGTGAGCGAGCGGGAATCGTTGAACGAAAAGACGATGATGTAGAGAATGGGGAGGTAGAAGAACAGCAGCGTCAGCGTGAGAATGACCTTGGAGGCGGCAGAGGTTTTCTTTTTCATCGTCTGTCACTCCTTTCCGCGGCTGGCGGGCTGCACGTCGACCTTGCGCGTGAGCCACATCGAAAGCATGATGATGATCGCCATGATGAGGGAAATGGCGCTGCCGAAGTTCCAGTCGCCGGAGGTGAGGAACTGCGACTCGATGATGTTGCCGACGAGCACGAATTGGCCGCCGCCGAGGAGCTTCGGAATGAAGAAGCTGGAAACGGCGGGCAGGAACACGAGCGTGATGCCGGAAATGACGCCGGGGAGGGAGAGCGGCAGCGTCACGCGCAGAAACGCCTGCACGGGTGTGGCGCCGAGGTCGTTGGCGGCCTCCAGCAGGCTCTTGTCCATCTTGGCGAGCGAGGTGTGGATCTGCAGGATCATAAAGGGAATGAAGTTATACACCATGCCGAGAATGACGGCAAAGCTCGTGTGGATCATCGAGACCGGCCCAATGCCGAAAAAGCCGAGAATGGTGTTGAGGATGCCTTCGTCCTGCAGAATGCCCATCCACGCATAGGTGCGCACGAGCATATTGACCCATGTCGGCATCGTGATGAGCAGGATCATGATGGTGTTCGAGCGGCTGTTCATCTGGGCGATGGCATAGGCGATGGGGTAGCCGAGCGCGATGCAGATGAGAGTCGTGAGCACGGCGATGTAGAGCGAGCGGCCAAGCACCTCCATGAACACGGTGTCGGTGACAAAGCGCTTGAAGTTATCGAAGGTGAACTGAAAGGTCAGCACCTCATTGCCGGAAACGGTGAAGGCGTAGAGCACGATGAGCAGCATCGGCAGCACGATCATCACGCTGATCCAGGCGACGTAGGGGTACGTCATGGAACGGAACTGCTTCACCACTGCCCCTCCTTCTTCATGACGTGAATGTCCTCGGGGCGGAAGATGAGGCCGACCTCCGCGCCCTCCTCGCAGGCGCGCGTGGTAGAGACCTTGTACTCATAGCCCTCGGTGGAGAAGGTCACGTCGTAGACGCCCGGCTCGATGGTCTCGGGGTCGAAATCGTACTTGACATCAGTGATCTCGACCTGCTCGCCGTCCTCAAGGGACCACGCGGACGCGCTCGCCCACGTTTCCAGATCGGTGTCGAGCGCGATGCTCTCCTGAATGTCCTCGACCTTCTTGAAGAAGTTCATCGCGTAGATCTCTTCCTGATAGACCTTGCTCTCCACGCGGTTCTCCGCCATGACCGCGGCCTTGACCGTGATGGACGTTCCGGCGGCGGTGGTGAAGGTGACAGAGTAGCTGCCGACCTCGGGCTTGATGTCGTATTCGACGTTCTTGATGGAGATGGGCTCCTCGGTCTCCACATCCCACGCCTCAGCAGAGGCGAGGGCGACGACCTTGGCGTCGTCCAGCTCGCCGACGTCCTCGACGTCAATGAGGAAGGCGCTGGCGCTGATCTTCTCACCGGCGTCGGCATTGAGCACGGGACGGTCCTGCGAGACCTGCATCTTGACGGTGATGGTCGTGCCGACGCGGGTCTCGACCACGGTATCGTAGTGCATCCCCTTGAAAAGCTGGGACTTCACCACGCCCTTGAGCATACCCTCGGCGCGGGGGACAATGTCAAGATGCTCGGGACGGATGACGACGTCCACCTTTTCATTTTTGTTGAAGCCGCGGGCACGGCAGGGGAACTTTTTATCCTCGAAGACCACGAGGTCGTCGTCCTGCATCACGCCGTCGATGATGTTCGTCTCGCCGATGAAGTTGGCGACGAACTCGTTGACGGGGTAGCGGTAGATCTCGGTCGGCGTACCGATCTGCTGGATCTCGCCCGCGTTCATGACCACGATCTTGTCGGACATGGTCAGCGCTTCCTCCTGGTCGTGGGTGACGAAGATGAAGGTAATGCCGACCTCCTGCTGAATGTACTTGAGCTCCTGCTGCATCTCCTTGCGCAGCTTCAGGTCGAGCGCGCCGAGCGGCTCGTCGAGCAGCAGCACGCTCGGCTCGTTGACGAGCGCGCGGGCGATGGCGATGCGCTGCTGCTGACCGCCGGAGAGCTCAGTCACATTGCGGTCGGCATAGTCCTCAAGGCTCACCAGACGCAGCATACGCATGACCTTCTGGGCGATAACGTCCTTCGGCTCTTTTTTGATGGTCAGGCCGAAGGCGATGTTGTCGTAGACGTTCATGTGCGGGAAGAGCGCGTATTTCTGGAACACGGTGTTGATCTCGCGCTTGTAGGGCGGGACGTTCACGATGTCCTCGCCGTCGAAGAGGACCTTGCCCTCGGTGGGCTGCAGGAAGCCGCCGAGGATGCGCAGCAGCGTCGTTTTGCCGCAGCCGGAGGGACCGAGCAGCGTGACGAACTCGTTTTCGTAAATATCCAGGCTGACGCCCTTGAGGACGACCTGTCCATCCTCAAAGCTCTTGACGATATTCTTGAACTGGATCAGTTTTTTCTGTTCAGGCATGGTTCCAATATCCTTTCCTTATATCGATAGAAGTCAGAACAGGGGAGGGGTCGAGACCCACAGCACGCGCGCAGTGGTCTTGCGCACGTTTTTGAGCAGATGGAAGCTGCGTCCGTGGAGGTAGAAGGTCTCTCCGCGGCGCAGGGGATGCTCCTCGCCGTCGCAGACCAGCACGACGCTGCCTTCGACGACATAGCCGAATTCCTCGCCGTCATGCGGCTCGACCGTGAAGCTCTCGCCGCCCTCGGGCAGCTCGAGCAATATCGGCTCCATCTGATTCTTCTGCGTGTTGGGAACGATCCAGTTGACCGTGCAGTCCTCGCGCTCGTCAACGAAGAAATCGTCGGCGTGGAAGATGAACTGGTCGTTTTTATCCTCCTGAAAGAACTCGGCAAGATTCGTGCCGAGCGCCTCCAGAATGTCGCTCAGAGAGTCGATGGACGGGGAGGTAAGGTCGCGCTCTAACTGGGACAAAAACCCCTTTGTCAGCTCGCTTCGGCTGGCGAGCTCCTCCAGAGTCAGTCCCTTGCGCGTTCGCAGCTCTCGGATCTTATTTCCAATGTCCATACAATGACCTCCTGATTCCTAAGCGTTCGATTTGCTAAACTTTCAGTTTATTTTTATAAAACCAAACTTATTATACACAAAGAGAAACAGATTGCAAGCATAAAATAAACAAAAAGTTTAATATTTTGAACGCTGACAGTTCCGCGGGCAAAAAAAGGAAGGACTCTGTGCAATCGGTACAGAGTCCTTCGCTGTTTTCGGCTTATTGATAGTCGCTCACAAGGAACAGAGGCTTGATGACCACGACCTCGTCATGCTCCTCCTGCTCGACCTGCACGTCGGCGGTAAGCGCCCTGAGGTCGGCTTTGAGCACGTCGAGCGCTTCCTCCTTGCTCTGCGCGCGGCCCTCGCGCAGAATGCGGATCATGCGGTCGAGCACGATCGGATGCGCGTAGCGGGCGGGGAGGGGAAAGTCCTCGGGCAGAACATTCGCCATGGCGGCCTGCGCCTCGTCCCAGGCACGCTCGACCGCCCTGCGGTTATTCTTTGCCGTGGGCAGAACGTGCGCTCCCGAGAAGAAAAACACGGCGGCAAAGCCGAAGAGCGCGAAGTAGACGCCGAAATCGCTGCCACTGCGCCACGAGATGATGCCGTACACCAATGCCGCCGCGCCCGCGAGGACGATCGCCAGCGCGACCCAGCGGTAAGCGGGATTTGTGTGCTCGTTGATGCGCTTGGCCTTGGCGGCTGCGGCAAGCTGAGCGGTCAGCTCGGGATAGCCGGAGAGAAATTTACGCGCGCGCTCCAGCTCCTCGCGTGCGCTCTGCGCCTGCGGTGTGAGCTCCTCGAGGTAGCGGGATGCCTCCTGCTGCGCCTTTTTCGCCAGCCGCTGCTCGCCGCCGACGCTCAGGCGCGGAATCTCGGGATGGACCTGCCCCAGATAGGCAAGCAGCTCGTCCACGTCCTCCTCACGCTTGAAGGTGCATTGCTTCTCCTGTCCGTCGTCGTACTGCACGACGAGGTAGGGGATGGATCCAAACGCACCCTTGCCGCTGAAGCCGCCCTGGCTCATCGCCACGCGCTTGAAAACGCGCCGCACGGAGCCGAAGCCGACGTAAAAGTGCCGGTCGATGAGAAGATCATTGAGATATAGTGCCTTTTCTCCCACACCGCAGGGGCCGAAGCGGCGGCAGGACTTTCGGTCCGCGGCCGCGGTCTCCGCTTCCAAGACGGTGTTTCCAAGGCGTACAGGTGCAAAGCTCATAATCGCTCCTCCAGAGTGAGCAAAGCGGCGGGAGGGACGCTCTCGCCGCTTTGCGGAATAGGGTTTACTTGTGCAGGGTCTCGTAGTGCGGCTGGGTGTGGCGCTTCTTGATGGTGTACAGGAAGATGCCGAGGAACAGAGCCGCGACCAGGATACCGATGGGATAGGCGACCGCCGTGTTGTAAACGGTAGCACCCTCCGCGGTCTTGGTGTTGATCAGCTTGCCGAGGCACTCGTTGCCCAGCAGGAAATAGGTGGCGGAGACCGCGCTCATGAAGGTAGCGGGGACGGCGGTGATCCAGTAGTTCTTCTTTTCATAGAAGAGGTACATGGAGGCGGCCCACAGAACGATCATAGCGAGGGTCTGGTTGGTCCAGCTGAAGTAACGCCAGATAATGGTGTAGTCGATCTTGCCGAGGGCATTGCCGATGCCGAGGAAGGCGCCGACGCCCAGCACGGGGATGCAGAGGATCAGACGGTTCTTCATGCTCTTCTGATCAAGCTTGAGCCAGTCGGCCAGCACCAGACGCGCGGAACGGAACGCGGTGTCGCCGGAGGTGATGGGGCAGGCGATGACGCCGAGCATGGCGAGCGCAGTACCGATGCCGCCCATGGTCTTGAGGCAGACGTCATAGATGGCAGCGGACTGACCGTTGGCAAGCGCCGCAGCAAGACCGGTGTTCAGACCGCCGGTGACCTCATACAGGGAGCAGCCAGCAGCGGCCCAGATCAGGGCAATGATGCCCTCGGAGACCATCGCGCCATAGAAGACGAAGTGGCCCTGCTTCTCGCTCTTCATGCAGCGTGCCATCAGGGGGCTCTGTGTGGCATGGAAGCCGGAGATCGCGCCGCAGGCGACGGTGATGAACATGAAGCTCCAGATCGGTGTGCCGGAGGGATGCATGGAACCGAAGTGGCTCCAGATCTCGGGAATGGTGTAGGCGGGGTTGACAAAAATGCCGATGGCCACGCCGACTGCCATGACGATCAGGCAGATGCCGAACAGGGGATAGATCTTGCCGATGATCTTATCAATGGAAAGGAACGTCGCGATGAAATAGTAGACCAGAACAATGATCAGCCAGAACAGCGTCGTGGCAACGATGCCCGTATGGCCACCCTGCTTGAACAGCGTCACGATCAGACCGGCGGGGCCGACAGCAAACACGGTGCCGACCATGACCAGAAGAACGACGCTGAACACGCGCATGACATTCTTCATCGCGCCGCCGAGGTAAATGCCGGCGATCTCGGAGATGGACGCGCCTTCGTTACGCTCGCTCATCATACCGGAGAAATAGTCGTGGACCGCACCGGCGAAGATGGTGCCGAAGGTGATCCACAGGAAAACGATGGGGCCCCACAGAGCGCCCTGAAGTGCGCCGAAGATCGGACCAAGGCCGGCAATGTTCAGAAGCTGGATCATAAAGAGCTTCCATTCCGGCAGGACAACATAGTCCACACCGTCGTTGATCTTGACGGCAGGGGTCTCACGGTCATCCGGCCCGAAGGTGTTTTCGACGACCTTACCGTAGACAAGATAGCCGCCGATCAGCAGTGCCAGACACAGCAGAAAGCTAATCATTTGTACTCTCCTCCTTAATTTGTCCCATGATGGCATGGGTATGCATCGATTGGAAACGTTTCCACCCGACGCCAAACATCATAGCACGAAAGAAAAAAAGTTCAAGCGACAAAAAGAACAAAAATTTGATAAAAATTTTATGCGAATTTATGTATCGATTTCACATATCTCACGCAGGTATCGCGGAAAATGATGGAAGAATATTTATATATAAATTAAATATGTATTCTCCCGCATGTTCAGCCGAAGTATTTCCGCCGGAAGGGGACCTCATCGGCGATGAACTCGCGCCCGCGCAGGTAGTTGAGAATGCCCGCGTCGGTGGGGAAGTCAAAGCGCAGGCGGTAGGAGTAGAGCGCCTGCTGCGCTTCGCCATAGCGGCGGTTGACGCTGCCGACGCCGTATTTTCCGTCGCCGAGCAGGGGGTGGCCCATGTCGGCGAAGCTCGCGCGGATTTGGTGCGTGCGCCCCGTGAGCAACTCGACCTCGACGAGGGAGAGACGGTCGCGCGTTTCCAGCGTTTCGTAGAGCGTGACGGCGCTGCGTCCGTCCGGCACGGGATGGTGATAGACGCGCACGGTGTTTGTTTTGCTGTCCTTGCGCAGGAAGCATTCGATGCGGCCCTTCGGCGGCTCGGGGCGGCCGAGGCAGATGCAGAGGTAGAATTTGGACAGCTCGCGTTCGCGGATCTTTTCATTCAGGACGCGCAGCGCCTCGGCGTTCTTCGCCGCGATGACGATGCCGCCCGTGTTGCGGTCGATGCGGTTGCACAGCGCGGGCGTGAAGGCGTTCTCCTCGCGCGGCTTCCATTCGCGCTTTTGATAGAGATAGGCGAGCATGTGGTTGACAAGCGTATTGACCTTCTCCCCCTCGTCGGCGTGGACGACCATTCCGGCGGGCTTATCAAGCAGCATGATGTTTTCATCCTCATAGATGATATGCAGCCTTGGGTTGACGATCGTGAGGTAGACGTTCTCCTCGCTCGGCGCTTCAAAGAACTCGTCGTTGAGGTAAAGCTGGAGCCGGTCGCCCTCGCGCAGACGGCAGTCTCGTTCGGCGCGCGCGCCGTTGACCTTGATGCGCTTGAGGCGGATGTACTTCTGCGCCAGCGAGGCGGGCAGCAGGGGAACGGCCTTGAGCAGAAAGCGGTCGAGCCGCTGGTCGGCGTCATTTTTATGGATGGTGAACTCTCGCATGGTGCCGCTCCTTTCGCGCGCAAAAACACTTCGAGGTCATTCTACGATACCCACCGTCAAATGTAAAGAAAAGTAAAGAAAAAAGTTGTAAAAAATCCTCAAAAAATGTTTGACATTCCGGGGCGCGTCCTCTATAATACTACTCGTGTCATTGCGAGGTGTATCATGCTTTTGGATATCAAACGAATCGTTAACACCCCCGGAGGCAGGATTCCCTTTGAGTTTTCAGAGGACTTTTCTGATGTGGACTTCGGCGGCGTGTGTCCGGCCGTTCGGCCTGTCTTAGTGGTAGGGCAGGTGCGGAACATCGCGGGGATGCTTCGTTTGGAGCTGGCGCTTGATACGACCCTTGCGGCTGTGTGCGACCGCTGCGGCGAGGTCTTTGACAAGCCCTTTCATCTCGACTGCGAGTATCTGCTCGCGACTGAGCTGGAGGACGAGGAAAATGACGAGATACTGCTGCTCGAGGACGGCACGGTCGATCTGGGAGAGCTCTCCCGCGAGGTGTTTATCCTCAATATGCCCACAAAGCTGCTTTGCAGAGAGGATTGCAGGGGCCTGTGTCCCGGCTGCGGCGTGAACCTCAATTATGAGGTCTGCCGCTGCAAAAAGGAAGTGGACCCGCGGCTCGCAAAGCTGGCACAGCTGCTCGAAAAGAGCGAAAATAAGTAATTTTTACTGCGTTTGCAGTTTTCGATCAAGGAGGTGTCAACATGGCAGTCCCCAAGGGGAAAGTATCCCGCGCAAGACGCGATAAGAGACGTTCTTCTCACTGGAAGCTGGAAACTCCGGGCCTCGTCGCTTGCCCGAAGTGCGGCGCTCTGCGCCTGCCTCACAGAATGTGCAAGGAGTGCGGTACCTATAATGGCCGTCAGGTCAAGGTCATCAAGTCCAACGTTGCCGCTGAGTAAGCACATCGGAAAAGATCTACCAAAAAACGAGCGGGAAGAGCAATCTTCCCGCTTGCTTTTTTGCGCCTGCTGCGGCAAAGCAGAAAGTTTGCGCAAAAATGACGCCGTTTTTCTTGCGAAACCGAAAAGGATACGCTATACTATATATGTTAAATTATGCGTTAAGGGAGGGCTGAGTGCGTGAGCACTGTCATTACATCCGTCGACGCAGGCTCTCCCGCCGAACGTGCCGGTATCCGCGCCGGCGAACAGTTGCTGATGATCAATCATCACGAGATCGTCGACGTGCTGGACTACCGCTTTTTCTGCTACGATCCGTCGGTGAGTCTCCGGCTGCGCGAGGCCGACGGGACCACACGCCACCTGACGATCGAAAAGGAGGAGGGCGAGGATCTCGGCCTCAATTTTGATAGCTACCTGATGGACGAGCCGCGCCCCTGCTCGAACCACTGCCTGTTCTGCTTTGTCGATCAGATGCCGCCGAATATGCGCGACACGCTCTATTTCAAGGACGATGATGCGCGCTTGAGCTTCCTCATGGGCAACTACATCACGCTCACGAACCTCACCGAGCGCGAGGCACAGCGCATCATCGACCTGCGCATCAGCCCCATCAACGTCTCCGTGCAGGCGACCGAGCCGCAGCTCCGGCGCACGCTGCTGGGCAACAAAGACGCCGATAAGAGCCTGGAGTATATGCGCGCCTTCGGCGCGGCCGGCATCGAGATGAACGGCCAGATCGTCGTCTGCCCCGGCTGGAACGACGGCGAGCATCTGCGCCGCAGCATCGAGGACCTGATGGACATCGGCTTCAACTCCTGCTCGATCGTACCGGTTGGGTTGACAAAATTCCGTAAGGGCCTTGCAAGGCTCGAGCCGGTGACAAAGGAAAAGGCGGGGGAGATCATCGACCTTGTGGATGAGTACGGCGCAAAGTGCCTTGAGAAGTACGGTACGCGGATGTTCTTCTGCGCCGACGAATTCTACATCAAGGCCGAGCGTCCGCTGCCCGGCGAGGAGTATTACGAGGAATACCAGCAGCTCGACAACGGCGTCGGGATGCTCCGCAGCACCATGAACGAATTTCTCAGCGGACTGGAGGACGCGGAGAGCGGCGATGTGGCGAGCTTCACCGTTGCGACCGGAAAGGCCGCCGAGCCGTTCATCGCGCGGCTCGTGGCGGAGGCGAAGAAGAAATTTCCGCAGCTTCGCGGCGAGGTCGTCGGCATCGTGAACGACTTTTTCGGCCACAGCATCACCGTTTCCGGCCTTGTGACCGCGCAGGACCTCATCACGCAGCTCAAGGACCGGCCCACGCTCGGCGAGCGGGTGCTGATCCCCGCGAATATGCTCCGCCACGGCGAGGGCGTGTTCCTCGACGATTACACCGTCGAGCAGGTCGAACAGGCGCTCGGACGCAGGCTGACGATCTCCGAGACCGACGGCTATTCGCTCTGCGACGCCATTTTCCGGCAGGAGCCCTGATACAAAAATCTACCCCCGACAGGAGGAAAGCAATATGTCCAAGCCCATCGTTGCCATCGTCGGCCGGCCGAACGTCGGCAAGTCGATGCTGTTCAATAAGCTCATCGGCCAGCGCCTTTCCATCGTGGAGGACACGCCCGGCGTGACCCGCGACCGCATCTACGGCGAGTGCGAGTGGTGCGGCCGCAAATTTACGCTCGTCGACACCGGCGGCATCGAGCCGCGCACCGACAGCCAGATCCTGACCTTCATGCGCGAGCAGGCACAGATCGCCATTGAGAACGCGACGGTCATCATCTTCCTGACCGATATCAAGACCGGTCTGACGGCCTCCGATCAGGAGGTCGCGAATATGCTGCTGCGCTCGCGCAAGCCGATCGTGCTGGCGGTCAACAAGATGGACTCCGTCGGCGCGCCGAATCCCGATTACTACGAGTTCTACAACCTCGGCCTCGGCGACCCTGTGGCGGTCTCCGCCGTCCACGGCCACGGCACGGGCGACCTGCTCGACGCCTGCGTCGCCTACTTCCCTGACGAGGAGGAGGCGGAGGAGGAGAGCGACGTGCTCAAGGTCGCCATCATCGGCAAGCCGAACGTCGGCAAATCCTCGCTGACGAACCGCATTCTCGGGCAGGAGCGCGTCATCGTCTCCAACGTCGCGGGCACGACGCGCGACGCGATCGACTCCTACTTTGAAAACGAGACCGGCAAGTATGTCTTCATCGACACCGCCGGTATGCGCAAAAAGTCCAGGATCGAGGAGAGCATCGAAAAATATAGCGTGCTGCGCGCGACCATGGCCATTGACCGCGCGGACGTCTGCCTCATCATGATCGACGCGACCGAGGGCGTGACCGAGCAGGACACCAAGGTCGCGGGGCTTGCGCACGAGGCGGGCAAGGCCTGCATCATCGTGGTCAACAAGTGGGACCTTGTCGAGAAGGACGGCAAGACCATGGACAAGATGCGCGAGGACATCCGCCGCGACTTGAGCTACATGACCTACGCGCCCATTCTCTTCATCTCGGCGGCGACCGGCCAGCGCGTGCCGCGCCTCTTTGAGCTCATCAACTACGTTCACTCGCAGGCCTGCACCCGCATCACCACGGGAATGCTCAACAACGTTCTCGAGGACGCGCAGACGCGTGTCCAGCCGCCCACGGACAAGGGCAAGCGCCTGAAGATCTACTACATGACGCAGGTGGGCGTGTGCCCGCCGCACTTCGTCATCTTCTGCAATGACCGGCAGCTCTTCCACTTCTCGTACCAGCGCTACATTGAAAACTGCATCCGCAATGTGTTCGGACTGGAAGGCACGCCCATCATTCTCTCCATTCGTCAGAAGGGGGATAAGGAGGAGTAAAGGAAATGTACTTGCTGGTAACTGGTTTCTATGCTTTCCTTTCTCATTTGGATTACCTTTACGCGGCGGTCGCCGCCTACCTCTGCGGCTGCTTCAACGGAGCGCTCTTTACCTCAAGGCTCTTTTTCCACGACGACGTGCGCACCCACGGCAGCGGCAACGCGGGCCTGACGAATTTCTACCGCACCTACGGCGCGAGGTACGCACTGCTCGTCATCGCCTGCGATATGCTCAAGGCGGTCGCGGCGGTGAGCCTTGCGGCATGGCTCGGCGCGCGCTTTGACCCGCGTATGCTGCCGGACCTTCCGCTGACCGCGGCGGAGCAGGCGGAGTATGTGCTGCATTTCAAATACTGGGCTGGATTCTTCTGTGTGGTCGGGCACATGTTCCCCTGTACGGCAAAATTCAGGGGCGGCAAGGGCATCCTGTGCTCCGCGACGCTCACGCTGCTGCTCGACTGGCGCATCGCGCTGGTGTGCTGGAGCCTGTTCGCTGTGTTGTGGCTGACGACGCGCTATGTGTCGCTCGGCTCGGTGAGCGCGGCGGCGGTCTTCCCAGTCATGACGCACGTTGTGTTCGGCGACGCGTTTGCGACCGCATTTTCCGTTCTGATCGCGGCGCTCGTGCTCTTTGCGCACCGTGAAAACATCAAGCGGCTTCTGAATGGGACGGAGAATAAGTTCCGCTTCCACGTCAACGCACCGAAATCGGAGGGAGAGGCATGAACATCGTTGTACTCGGCAGCGGCGGCTGGGGCACCGCCCTTGCCATGCTGCTGGAACAGAATCGGCACGCGGTTACGCTCTGGTCGCATGACCCCCAAAAGGCAGAGCAGCTAAAGCTGAAAAGGGAAAATCCTTTACTTCCCGGCGTGCAGCTTCCGGTTGAATTGCAGATTACAAATGATCTGAATTGCCTGAAGGACGCCGAGCTGGTCGTGTTCGCACCGCCGTCGTTCGCGCTGCGCGCGGTGGCGAAGGAGGCAGCGCCGTACCTGTCGGACGGCGTGCCGCTGCTCTCGGTCACAAAGGGCATCGAGCGCGGCACGCATCTGCGTATGTCGCAGGTCATCGCGCAGGAGACGGGCGGGGAGCATCCCATCGCCGTGCTCTCGGGACCCTCGCACGCGGAGGAGGTCGCGCGCGCCATGCCGACCGGCGTGGTCGCCGCGTCGAACCGCGCGGAGACCGCGGAGCTTGTTCAGCGCGTGTTTACCAATGAGCGCTTCCGCGTCTATACGCATGACGACATGGTCGGCGTGGAGCTTGCCGGCGCGCTCAAAAATGTGGCGGCGCTGTGCTGCGGCGTGAGCGACGGTCTTGGCCTCGGCGACAACACCAAGGCGCTGCTGATCACCCGCGCGATGGCGGAGACCTCGCGGCTGGCCGAACGCCTCGGCGGGCGCAAGGAAACGCTTGCGGGCCTTGCCGGCATGGGCGATCTGATCGTCACCTGCACGTCGATGCACTCGCGCAACCGCCGCGCCGGCATCGCCATCGGCGAGGGCCGGACGCCGCAGGAGGTCGTCGCCGATATGGGCGGCGTGGTCGAGGGCTACTATGCCGCCGTCAGCGCTAAGGAGCTGGCGGACTCGCTGGGCGTGGAAATGCCGATCTGCGAGGCGATGTACGACGTTCTCTACAACGGCGCGGAGGTCCGGGGGATGGTCCACAGGCTGATGAGCCGCGCGCCGAAGCGCGAAACCGACAACGGATGGGTATAAACCGAAAGGCGGTCCGCACAGACCGCCTTTTTCAACAGGGAGAGAAAACAATGTGTCTTTTGGAGCAGCTGGAGCGGTATGAGCCGTACAACGAGCAGGAAGCGCGCGACCGCGCGCTTTTGCTCCGTGCTCTGCGCGAGGAAGCAGATGTGTTCACGCGCGAGAATGACCGGATGCACATGACGGCCTCGGCGTGGGTGACGAACGAAGCGCATGACGGCGTGCTGATGGCCTACCACAACATCTATGATTCCTGGGCGTGGCTCGGCGGGCACGCCGACGGGGAGGAGGACCTGCTCGTGGTCGCGCTGCGTGAGGTGCGGGAGGAGAGCGGTGTGAAGCACGCCCGTCCGGCGAGCGAGAATATTTTCTCACTCGAGGTCCTGACCGTGGACGGACATGAGAAGCGGGGCGCATACGTTTCCTCGCATCTGCACCTGAATGTGACCTATCTTCTCATCGCGGACGACAGCGACGCGCTGACCGTCAAGCCGGACGAGAACAGCGGCGTCCGCTGGTTCACACCGGAGGGAGCGATCGAAGCCAGCAGCGAGCCGTGGTTCCGCGAGCGCATTTATAAAAAGCTCAACGCCAAGCTCGCCGCCCTGCGGTGAAGGCAAAAAAGAACAGAAAAAAGCCGCTCGGAACGAGCGGCTTTTACTGCTATCTTTTAGATCGCGCGGGTAACCTTACCGGAACGCAGACAGCGGGTACAAACATAGACATGGCGGGGCGTACCGTTGACCATCGCCTTGACGCGCTTGACATTGGGCTTCCAAGGACGATTGGAGCGTCTGTGGGAGTGGGAGACCTGAATACCAAAGGTCACACCCTTGTCGCAAAACTCGCACTTTGCCATCCGTTGCACCTCCTTGCTGTAATCAAATCAAGACTTGCGCATTGCAAGCATTGGCTATGATAACAGATTCCAAACGAAATTGCAAGCAAAATTTTTCATTTTCTCAGATTTTTTTGCATTTTTTTCTCTGAGCGCTCCGAAGCGGACGGCGAACGAAAAAATGATGCCGCGTACCCTTGTAAAAACAGGGGAAAACCGATATAATGTATGTGGAAAAATTTTGACCCGACGGGAGAAAGCTTATGAATACCGATCGAAGCGTAAAGGTAAAGGATATCGTTGAAAAATTTCAGATGGAGGTGCTCTATCCCGGTGCGGATTTCGAGACGGAGACGCTGACCATCACGGACGTCAACCGCCCGGGGCTGCAGTTCGTCGGCTTTTTCGACTACTTTGACCCGCGCAGGCTCCAGATCATCGGCAAGGCGGAGACGATGTTCCTCAAGAGCTTTTCCTCCGCCGAGCGGCGCAAATGCTTTGAGGATCTGTTCAAGTACGAGATCCCCGCGCTGGTCATCTCCCGCAAGCTCGACGTGTTCCCCGAGTGCATGGAGATGGCGCAGAAATACGGCCGCACCCTGCTGCGCACGGAGCACACCTCGGTCGAGTTTACGAGCATGACCATCGACTTCCTCAACCACGAGCTGGCGCCCATGATCACGCGCCACGGCGTGCTGATGGACGTGTACGGCGAGGGCGTACTGATCCTCGGCGACAGCGGCATCGGCAAGAGCGAGACAGCCATCGAGCTGATCAAGCGCGGCCACCGGCTCGTCGCGGACGACGCGGTGGAGATCCGCCGCATCGGCGATACGCTCACCGGCACCGCGCCCGAGCTCATCCGCCACTACCTCGAGGTGCGCGGCATCGGCGTGGTGGACATTCAGAAGCTCTTCGGCATGAGCGGCGTAAAGTCCGCGACGCAGATCGACCTGGTCATTCAGTTCGAGCGCTGGCAGGACGAAAAGTTCTACGACCGGCTCGGCCTCGACGAGGCGCACACGCAGATCATGGGCGTGCCCATCCCGCTTTTGACCATTCCGGTCTCGGCGGGCCGCAACCTCGCCGGTATCGTGGAGCTGGCGGTGATGAATAACCGCCAGAAGAAGTACGGCATCAACTCCGCCCGCGAGTTCGTTGAGCAGATCGACAGCCACATCGACCATCAGGCGGCGCAGGAAAAGAATCGGTAAATCGGTAAGGAGCATTTATGGAGTCCATGTTTTCATCAAACCGCCCGGGCTGGGCGGCGTTACTGGATGAAAAGGTCACGGCGTATCTGCCGGACCTCAAATATGTACACGACGAGCCGCTTGCGCGGCACACCTCCTTCCGCATCGGAGGGCCGGCAACGCGCATGGCGTTCCCGACTTCCGGCGAGCAGATCGTTCTGCTCACGGGCTTCGCACAGGAGTGCAGTGTCACGCCGTTCCTGCTCGGCAACGGCACCAATCTGCTCGTTGCGGACGAGGGGCTGGATACGCTCGTCATTCAGACGGGCGAGGGGCTGAACCGTATCGCGCTCGACGGCGGCATCATCACGGCGGACGCGGGCGTATCGCTCGCGCGGCTGGGCGTTTTTGCCTGGCAACACAGCCTTACGGGACTGGAGTTCGCGCACGGTATTCCCGGCAGTCTCGGCGGCGGCGTGGTGATGAACGCGGGCGCCTACGGCGGCGAGCTGAAGGATGTGCTCACCGAGGTCACGGCGCTTTTCCCGGACGGCGTGCGGACGCTGCGCGGGGAGGAGCTGGCGCTCGGCTACCGCCGCAGCTTCTTCACCGACCATCCCAAGGCCGTCGTCCTGCGCGCAAAGCTCGCGCTTCACGGCGGGGATCAGGAGGCCATCAAGGCGCGCATGGAGGAGCTTTCGGCCAAGCGCCGCGCGAGCCAGCCGCTTGAGATGCCGAGCGCCGGCAGCACTTTCAAGCGCCCCGAGGGATACTTCGCGGGCACGCTCATCGAGCAGTGCGGCCTCAAGGGCAAGCACGTCGGCGGGGCAGAGGTCAGCCGCAAGCACGCAGGCTTTGTGGTCAACGCCGGCGGCGCGACCTGCGCGGACGTCCTCGCGCTCATCAAAAAAGTACAGGATACCGTTTTCACGGCGACGGGCGTGACACTCGAACCGGAAGTGAAGATCATTCGATAAAGGGGGAGCGGAGCATGGAGATTCTGGTCATCTCGGGCCTGTCCGGCGCGGGTAAGTCCTGCGCCGCGTCCTGTCTGGAGGATATCGGCTATTACACGGTGGACAATATGCCCGCCGCCATCATTCCGAAGTTCGCGGAGTTCTCCGCCGAGAGCGACGGCCGCTACGACCGCGTCGCGCTGGTGAACGACATCCGCGGCGGCGTGGACAGCTTCCACGAGCTGCTGGAGGTCATCGACCGTCTGCGCGAGGGCGGCACGGTCTGCCGCCTGCTCTATCTGGAGGCGGACACGCAGAGCATCATCAAGCGCTACAAGGAAACGCGCCGCCGCCACCCGCTCATGGAGAGCGGCGCGACCATCGAGGACGCGGTGAAGCGCGAAACGGAGCTGCTGCGCCCGCTGCGCGAGCGCGCGGACTTTGTGATCGACACGACGCAGCTCTCCGCGGCGAAGCTGCGCGGCGAGCTCTACCGCCTCTTTGCGGAAAAGGGGCAGCAGAGCCGCATGAGCGTCAACGTCGTCTCCTTCGGCTACAAGTACGGCGTGCCGCTCGAGGCCGATCTGGTGTTCGACGTGCGCTTCATGCCGAACCCCTACTATGTGCCGGAGCTGCGCTACCAGACCGGCATGAACGACGACGTTTACAACTATGTCTTTTCCTTCCCGCAGACGAAGGAATTTCTATCAAAGCTCGAGCAGATGCTCGCGTTCCTCCTGCCGCTCTATCAGGAGGAGGGCAAGGCCGTGCTGGTCGTGGCCGTCGGCTGCACCGGCGGACGGCACCGCTCGGTGTCCATCGCGCGGGCGGTGACGGAGTACTTAAATAAGCTCGGCTACGCCGCCTACGAGAACCACCGCGATATCACACGCGGCTGAAAGGAGAACGCCCATGTCCTTTTCCTCCGACGCCAAGGCGGAGCTGTGCCGCGTGCCGCTCACGCGGCGCTGCTGCGCGCGCGCCGAAGCCTACGGTGTGCTGCTCTATGCGGGCAGCTTCTCCCCGACCGAGGTGCGCATCGTCACCGAGAGCGAGGACTTTGCCGCGCGGCTGCCAAAGCTCTTCCAGAAGGCGTTCGGCGTTCGCTTCGACGCGCAGGAGAGCGGCGGCAAAAGCATTTTCCGCATCACGGACGGGCAGAAGCTCGCCGTCATTTTAGAGACGCTCGGCTACGATCCCGACCAGCACTACGCGCTGCACGTCAACTTCGCGCTGCTGGAGGAGGAGTGCTGCCGCGCGTCGTTCCTGCGCGGGGCCTTCCTTGCGGGCGGCAGCGTGACCGATCCGCTCAAGCGCTACCATCTCGAGCTTGCCACGCCGCATTTGCAGGCGGGACGCGAGGTCGAGGCGCTGCTGCGCGACATGGGCTATGAGCCGAAAAACGTGCAGCGGCAGGGCAACGGCGTGACCTATTTCAAGCAGAGCGACCACATCGAGGAGCTGCTCACGCGCATCGGCGCGCCCGCCGCGGCGATGGAGGTCATGGCCGCAAAGGTCGAAAAGGAAATGCGCAACACAGTCAACCGCCGTGTCAACTGCGACGCGGCGAATGTGGACAAGGCCGTGGCCGCCTCGCGCGAGCAGGTTGGGGCGCTCACGCGCCTGACCGACGCGGGCATCGTTGCCACGCTGCCGGTCAAGCTGCAGGAGGTCGCGGTCGCTCGGCTTTTGCAGCCGGAGCTGTCGCTCAGCGAGCTGGCGGAGACCTTCGACCCGCCGCTGACAAAATCCTGCCTCAACCACCGGATGCGCAAGCTCATGGAGCTTGCGGGCAAAGAGAAAGCATAAAGAGAGGAAAGCATCATGCCGTTTGCACATCTGCACGTTCATACGGAATACAGCCTTCTTGACGGCGCGTGCCGCATCAAGGGGCTGGCCAAGCGCGTCCGCGAGCTGGGGCAGACGGCGGTCGCCGTGACCGACCACGGCGTGATGTACGGCGCGATCGACTTCTACCGCGCGTGCAAGGCCGAGGGCGTCAAGCCCGTCATCGGCTGTGAGGTCTATGTCGCGCCCCGCACGCGCTTTGACAAGCAGCACGAGTTTGACGCCGAGGCGCGCCACCTCGTCCTTCTGTGCGAGAACGAGGAGGGCTACCGCAACCTCTCCTACATGGTCTCCAAGGCGTTTACCGAGGGCTTCTACATCAAGCCCCGCATCGACCTCGAGCTGCTGCGCGCGCACGCCAAGGGACTTATCGCGCTCTCGGCGTGTCTTGCTGGCGAGATCCCCCGCCGGCTGCGCAACGGCGAGTACGACAATGCAAAGGCATATGCCTTGACACTATCGGAGATATTTGGCCCCGACCGCTTCTATCTTGAGCTTCAGAACCACGGCATCCGCGAGCAGGCGGTCGTAAACAAGGGCTTGCTGCGCATCCACGAGGAGACGGACCTGCCGCTCGTGTGCACGAACGACGCGCACTACCTTACGAAGGCGGACGCCTACGCGCACGATGTGCTGCTGTGCATCCAGACGGGCAAGACCGTGGACGACGAGAACCGGATGCGCTACGAGCCGCAGAACTTCTACCTCCGCTCGACGGAGGAGATGGAGACGCTTTTCGCCCAATACCCCGGCGCGATCGAAAACACGGGGAAGATCGCGGAGATGTGTAATCTGGAGTTCACCTTCGGCAAGTACCACCTGCCGGAATTCAAGGTGCCGGAGGGCTACACCTCGCTGACCTATTTCAAAAAGCTCTGCGCGGACGGCTTTGCCGGGCGCTACGGCGAGGGGACGGAAAAGCAGCGCGCGCAGCTTGCATACGAGGAGAACATGATCGAGAAGATGGGCTTCGTCGATTATTTTCTCATCGTCTCCGACTTTGTGCGCTACGCCAAGAGCGTCGGCATTCCCGTCGGCCCGGGGCGCGGCAGCGCGGCGGGCAGCATCGTGAGCTATTGTCTGCACATCACGGACATCGAGCCGATGAAGTATGGTCTTTTCTTCGAGCGCTTTCTCAATCCCGAGCGCGTGTCCATGCCCGATATCGACATGGACTTCGGCGATACCCGCCGCGGCGAGGTCGTGGACTACGTCCGCCGCAAGTACGGCGACGACCATGTGGCGCAGATCGTGACCTTCGGCACGATGGCGGCGCGCGGCGCGATCCGCGACGTGGGCCGCGCGCTGAATATGACCTACGCCGACTGCGATGTGATCGCCAAGCTCGTACCCGGCGGGCCGGGAAATCTGCACATCACGCTCGATGACGCGCTCAAGCTCTCGCGCGAGCTGCGTGAAAAGTACGAGAACGACGAGCAGGTGAAAAAGCTCATCGACACGGCGCGCGCCCTTGAGGGGATGCCGCGCCACGCCTCGACGCACGCCGCGGGCGTGGTCATCACCAAGCGCCCCGTGGTCGATTACGTCCCGCTGGCGACGAACGACGACGCGGTGGTCTGCCAGTATGTGATGACGACGCTCGAGGAGCTGGGGCTGCTCAAAATGGACTTCCTCGGTCTGCGCAACCTGACGGTGCTCGACGACGCGGTCAAGACCGTGCAGAAAACGCAGCCCGGCTTCAAGCTGGCGGACATCCCGGAGAACGATCCCGAGACCTATGAAATGCTCGCCGCGGGCAAGACCTCGGGCGTCTTTCAGCTCGAATCGAGCGGCATGACGGGTGTGTGCGTCAGTCTCAAGCCGCAGAACATTGAGGATATCACGGCTCTTATCGCGCTCTACCGCCCCGGCCCGATGGACTCCATTCCGAAGTTCATCGCCTGCAAGCACGATCCGAGCAAGGTGACATACCTCATTCCGCAGCTCGAGCCGATCCTGTCGATCACCTACGGCTGCATCGTCTATCAGGAGCAGGTCATTCAGATTTTCCAGCAGCTCGCCGGCTACACGCTCGGACAGGCGGATATGCTCCGCCGCGCCATGAGCAAGAAAAAGGTCAAGGACATTGAAAAGGAGCGCGGCGCGTTCCTGCACGGCGACCCGAGCCGGGGCATCAAGGGCTGCATCGCGAACGGGATCAGCGAGAGCGCCGCGCAGGCGATCTACGACGACATCTACGCCTTCGCAAACTACGCCTTCAACAAGGCGCACGCCGCGGCCTACGCGGTCATCGCGTACCAGACGGCGTATTTCAAGTGCCATTTCCCGAAGGAATATATGGCGGCGCTGCTCACGAGCGTACTCGACAGCAGCGAGAAGATCGCGGAATACATCGGCGAGTGCCGCGAGTGCGCCATCGCGCTCCTGCCGCCGGACGTCAACCGGTCGGATGACCGCTTTACGGTCGAACCGGAGGGCATCCGCTTCGGCCTCGTCGCCATCAAGAACATCGGCCGCGGCCTGATCGCCCGCATGATGCACGAGCGCGAGGTCAACGGTCCCTTTGCGGATTTTCAGGATTTCTGCTATCGCATGGACGGGAACGACATGAACAAGCGCGCGGTGGAGAACCTGATCCGCGCGGGCGCGTTCGATTCGATGGGCGTGCATCGCTCGCAGCTCATCGCGGTGTATGAAAAGGTCATGGACGGCATCTCGAACGGCAACCGCGTGAACATCGAGGGGCAGATGGACTTCTTCGGCATGGGCGGCGGAAGCGCGCAGCGCGAGCCGCTGCATCTGCCGGACATTCCGGAATTTTCCGCGCAGGAGCGGATGGCGATGGAGAAGGAGACCACCGGTCTCTATCTCTCCGGTCACCCGATGGACGCTTACCGGGAGCTGTCCCGCCGGCTCGGCGCCGCGCCGATCGGCCGCATTCTGGAGGATTTTGCGCAGGAGGCCGAACCGACGAGCTTTGCTGACGGTCAGAAGCTGAGCATTGCGGGCGTCGTGACCTCGAGCAAGGTCAAAACGACGCGCAGCAATACGCTCATGGCCTACGTCACGGTCGAGGACAGCACGGGCGCGATGGAAATGCTCTGCTTCGCCCGCACGCTGGAGACGAGCGGCAGCTACCTCAAGGAGGGGCAGACCATCCTTGCTTCAGGCCGCCTGAGCGTGCGCGACGAGAAGGCCCCGCAGCTCATGTGCGATTCGGCGCGACCGCTCGACGGCAGCGCAGCCGATGTGTCCGCAGGGGCGGCGGGGGAGAAGCGGCAGACGCTTTATCTGCGCCTGCCGTCGATGGACAGCCATGAAATGACGCAGTTCCGCCGCATCGCCTATCTCTTTGAGGGCAAGGAGCCGGTGCGTATCCGGCTCATCGACAGCGGCAAGCTCATCGGCACGACCGCGGCGCTGCATCCCGCCTTTGTCCGCGCAATGCGCGAGCTGCTCGGCGACGAGAATGTAGTGCTGAAATAAAAAGGAGACGAAATTTCCATGCGTTTGCAAAGCGCGATCTTTACTCTGCCCGACGCCCTGCTGGACGGCGGTGCCCTGCGCCCGGGCGCGGACAAGGTGCTCTCCATTCTGAAAATGGAGAGCGTGTGGCTCTACGCCGTCACGGCGCTCGACCGAGCCGAAGCGCAGGCGCTGCTGCGTTCGGTGGGGATCGAGGGAGACTTCCGCGGTCTTTTGACCGAGCGCGAGGCAGGCTGCGCCGTTTGCAGCGGGACGATGCTGGAAAAGGCCATGCGGCGGCTGCGGTCGCAGAAGGCGGATACCGTGGTCTTTACCGGTACGCTCGCGCTCGTGGAGACGGCGAAGAAGGCGGGCTTCCGCGCGGTCGCCGTCGGCGGCGCGGCGGAGGAGGACGAGTGGCGGCAGATGTGTGCTCTCGCCGACTACGAGCTGCCGCACTACGAGGACTGGCTCAGGCTGGAATAAAACGGCATACGAGAAAAGGAGGACGGCAGCGTCCTCCTTTTTCCATCCTTATTCCTTTTTCTCCCTTGGTGCTTCAAAGAGCGCATTGATCACGCTCGCGTAAAGCTGCTCGGTGTTCTTCCGGAAGCGGTCGGCAAGGTCCTTTGCCATGACCTCCTTGGGCACCATCAGCTCCATCTTCAGAAGCGGGCTATCCTGCTCGTCGCAGAAGGCGAGGGAGACGGTGTAGGTGCCGTTGGGGCGCGGCGTGATCTCGGATCGGATCTGTGCGCGGCGGCGCAGCTTCTGATTGAACACGGTGATGTTCTTGTCCGCCGCGAGGCGCACGGAGTAGGGAAGACTCGATTCGCAGATCTGCCCGTTGCGCAGGCCCTTCTCCGTGATGGCATAGAGCCCGTCCTCCGAGAGCGTCAGGTGCCCGGAGGTGACGAGGTCATTCATGCACTCGGAGAAATCGAAGAAGTCCACGCCGTCGTCGATCATCGCAAGCTCCTGCATGGCCTCAAACGGCACCGGCTCGATGAGCCGTGAGGCGATGTAGAGAAGAAGAAATTTGATCTCGAGCTTATCCTGAATGAAGCCCATGCGCGCCATAGGGCAGCCCTCCTGTCCGATATTTTCCTTATTATAGCGCGTTTCCTTAAATTTGTATAGTGGATTTTTCACCATTCCCGCCGCTCGGCATAGACTGGACTGAAAGAAAGCCAATCTTTCATCAGTACTTAGATCAGGAGGTATTTCCATGGCTGAAAAAGTGACCGCAGGCCCGATCACGAGCGCTAACGGCGTGCGCGAAGCGGTCTGTATCCATACGAAAAAGATCTTCTCATCCTGCAAGGATAAGGACTGCATCGAGGACCTGACCTTTTACCCCACGGCGACGGCCCAAAGCGTCATCGACGCCTCGCAGAGCATCCGCGGCGGCCGCGTGGAGCTGCTGCACGTCGGCGTGGATGTTGAGCCGGTGAGCTTCAACCGCGGCTTCTTTACGGTCGATATGCGCTTTTACTACCGCGTGATCCTGCAGGCGGTGAACAACGGGATGCGCGCAACGGAGATCGAGGGCCTTGCGACTTTCGACAAGCGCGTGATGCTCTTCGGCGGCGAGAGCCGCGCGAAGGTGTTCTCCTCGTATCCCGTGCCCGGCGGCGCGGACTATCCCATCGACCTCACGGCAAACCTGCCGACCGCCGTGGTCTCTGCCGTCGACCCGCTGCTGCTGTGCGCGCGCATTGTCGACTGCTCCTGCGGGAACTGCTGCGACTGCACAGCGGTCACGGGCGTGCCCGCGGGCATTGCCGAGGCCTTCGACGAGCCCATTCTCTTCGAGCCGCAGACCAGGCGCGTGTGCATCTCCATCGGACAGTTCTCCATCGTGCGGCTCGAGCGCGGCACGCAGCTGCTCATTCCAGTGTTCGACTACTGCATCCCGAGCGGCAGCTGCCAGCCGGTCGGCAGCATTTCGTGCAGCTCCTGCGACGATCCCTGCGAGATGTTCGAGAGCGTCTGCTTCCCGGTGGACGATTTCTTCCCCGCCGGCATCGCGGAGGGCGGCGCGGACACGCCGACGAACTGCTGCAGCTGCGGCGGCAAATAAAAGCTACGAGCGCGAAGCGGCGGGAGCTCCCGCCGCTTTTTTCTTCATCCGCATTTTTTCAGGCGAACAGGCATGACCTGTCCACTCCTCGCATAGAGTGGGGTATCTGACGGACAAGGGGGAGAGCGCATGAACGAAGCCAGGGCCATTGCGCGCTGCGAGGAGGCGGCGGCGCTGCTGCCGCCCCGGTTCCGACGCGCAGCGCTGCAAATGCCGGACCATCGCAAGCGATACACGGAGGAGTTCCGGCTGCGTGCCGGACAGCCCCCCGCCGCACTGCTGCCCGAGGGCGAGGTCACGCTGCCGTACTTCGGCGCGGACAGCCGCGTGACGCCGCGCGATCTCGCACAGATGGTGGACGCGGTGACGGACTACTCGCGCTATGCCTGCGCGGAGACGCTGCGGCAGGGCTTTCTGTGCCTGCACGGCGGCTTCCGGCTCGGCGTATGCGGAACGGCTGTGCTGCGGAACGGCGCGGTCGCAAGCCTGCGGGACATTTCCTCGCTCTCGCTGCGCATCGTCACCGAGCGGATCGGCCTGGCCGAGCCGACGGCAGACAGCCTGTTCTGCGCGGGAGCCTTCCGGAGCACGCTCCTGCTCTCGCCGCCAGGCGGCGGCAAGACGACGCTTCTGCGCGACCTCATCCGCACGCTCTCGCTCGGAAGCGAGGACCGCCCGGCGCTGCGCGTCGCAGTGGTGGACGAGCGCGGAGAAATCGCTGTCTGCGCTGGAGGAGAGGCGCAGATGGCATTGGGGACGCACACGGACGTGCTCACGCTCTGCCCCAAGGCGCAAGGCATCGGCATGGTGCTGCGGGCAATGAACCCGCAGGTCATCGCGGTCGATGAGATCACGGCGGCCGAGGACATTGCGGCGATGGCGCACGCCGCCAACTGCGGCGCGGCGCTGCTCGCGACGATGCACGCCTCCGGCCTTGACGAGCTGCGGCAAAAGCCGCTCTGGCCGCTGCTGCGCGACTCCGGCGTGTTCCGGCGCGCCGTCGTCATCGATGGCATGGGCGAGGAGCGGCGGTACCGCGTGGAGGAGCTGCTGCCATGAAGCTGCTCGGAGCCGCCCTGATCCTCTGCGGCGCGGCGCTCCAATGCCATGCGCTGCTCGGCGCACGGAGGCAGGAGCGTGCCGCCCTGCGGGAGCTTTCCGCCGCATTGGAGGGCTTGGAGCGCGGGATACGCGCCTCGCTCATGCCGCTGCCGCGGCTGCTCGGACAGCGCGGCGCGGGGAAGTACGCCGACGCCTTCTTCGCCGACGTGCTCGCGCAGCTGGAGAATGGGACGCCGCTGCCGGACGGCTGGCGCGAGGCCGCCGCCCGGACGCCGCTCGGCGAGCGGGAGCAGGCGTTGCTATCCGGTCTTGCCGACGCCTTCGGCGGGGAGGAGGACGCGGTGCTCCGCGCCCTGCGCGCGGCGGCGCAGGCGCTGCGCGGTACGCTCACGGAGCGGGAGCGGCAGAGCGCGCGGGATACCCGGCTCGTGACGACGCTCTGCTTCAGCCTGAGTCTCCTTGTCACGATACTGCTTATCTGAACAGGAAAAACACTTTACACAGGAGAACGCTATGGACATTGATCTGGTATTCAAGATCGCCGCCATCGGCATCGTGGTCGCGGTGCTCAATCAGCTGCTCGTGCGCTCGGACCGGCCCGATCAGGCGATGCTCGTGAGCCTTGCGGGGCTGGTGACGACGATGATGCTGCTCGTGCGGGAGATCAGCTCGCTCTTTGAGTTGGTCAAAACACTCTTCGGGTTCTGAGCGATGGAGCTTTTGCTGAAGGTATTTGCGCTGTGCGTCATCACGGCGGCAGTCGCCTCGCTGCTGCGGCGGAGCGAGGGAGAGCTGGCGCTGCTGCTGGCGCTGTGCGCCGCCGCCTGCGCGGCGGCTCTGCTCATCGCGGCAGGCGAACCGCTGGCCGCGCTGCTTCGCACGCTCGCGGACAAAACGGGACTTTCGGGCGCGGTGTTCACGCCGCTTTGGAAGGTGCTCGCCATTGCACTGACGGTGCGCGTGGGCGGCGCCTTCTGCCGCGACGCCGCGCAGGGCGCGCTTGCCTCCGTGCTCGAGACCGCCGGCGCGGTCTGTGCGCTGACCGCAGCCGCTCCGCTGCTGCTCGCCGTGGTGGAGCTGGTGGAGGGCTGGCTGTGAGAAGGACGGTATTTCTCCTGCTCACGCTCGCGCTCCTGACCGTTCCGGTCTGCGCCGTGCAGCTTCCGGGCGAGCTTCTCGACGCGCTGCCGGAGGAAGCAGCAGAGCTTGCGGAGGGTGAAGGCATCACGGAGGAGGGCGTACGGCTCCTCGTGCAGAGTTTCTTCGACGCGCTGCGCGCGTCGCTGGACCGCTCGCTGCGCGGGGCGGTGCTGCTCGCGCTGACCGTCCTGCTCACGGGAGCCGCGGACGGCTTTGCGTCCTCGCTCGGCGAGAACGCCTCCCGCTTTGTGCCGCTCGTCGGCGTGCTGTGCGTGACGACGCTCTCGGCGGGCGACCTTTCCTCGCTCATCGGGCTGGGAACGGCGACCATGCAGGATCTCGCCGACATCACCAAGCTCCTGCTGCCGACGATGGCGGCGGCGCTCGCGGGCTGCGGCGGCGTGTTCACGGCGAGCGCCTGGCAGGTCGGCACGCTCTTTGCCGCCGACGCGCTCACAACGCTCATCCACGAGCTGCTGCTCCCGCTGGTCTACTGCCACATCGCTCTTGCCTCGGCGGGCGCGGCGCTGCCGGAGAGCGGTCTGGACAAGCTCGCGGACGGACTCAAAAAGCTCATCTCCTGGCTGCTGTGCGGCGCGGTGGCGGCCTTCACGCTCTATCTGTCGGTCAGCGGCGTGCTCACCGGAAGCGCGGACCGCGCGGCGGTCAAGGCGGCACAGACGGCGGTCTCCGGCGCGGTGCCGGTGGTCGGGAGCATTCTCGCGGAGTCCGCCGAGATGGTGCTCAGCGCGGCCCATTCGCTGCGCGCGGCCATCGGGGCGGCCGGCGTGCTGGGCGTGCTGCTCGCCTGCCTCGCGCCGCTCGTGCGGCTGAGCGTGCAGTTTTTGCTCTACCGCGCGGCGGCTTTCGTCTCGGCGGTCAGCGGCGTCAAGCCGCTTGAGCGGCTGCTCGAGCAGCTCGGCGACGCCTTCGCCCTCGTCCTCGGCATGACGGCGGCCTGCGCGGCACTGCTGCTCGCGGCGCTGCTCGTATCCATTTCCATGGTGGTGATGTGATGGCATTTTTACGGCAATGGCTCCTCGGCGTGGTGAGCTGCGCCTTTCTCGTGAGCCTTCTCGATCAGCTCACGCCCGAGGGAAGCGTGCGGAAGCTCGCGCGCTTTTCCGGCGGACTGGTGCTCATTCTCTGTATGCTGCGCCCGCTCGGGACGGCGGAGCCGTGGGAGCTGGCGCTCGACCTCGACGGCTTCTCCGCCGACCGCGTGGCATTGGAGGAGCAATACCGCGACGTGAGCGGGCAGTCGCTCGCGGCGGTCATAGCGGAGCGGACGGGCGCATATATTGAGGACAAAGCACACGCCCTCGGCACTGAGGTCACGGCAGAGGTCACGGTGCGCGAGGAGGACGGCGCGTTCTTTCCCGACCGCGCGGTGCTCTTCGGCGAGGAAAACGCGGAGCTCTCCGCGCTCCTGACGCAGGAGCTGGGGATCGCGCCGGAGAAGCAGGAATGGAGGGCGGAGAGATGAAGGATGCGCGGGCGGGGAAGTGGCTCGAGGGCCTGAAAAAATACCGTCTCGCCGCGCTCGCGGCGCTCCTCGGCATCGTGCTGATGCTGCTGCCGGGAGGAAATGCGGAGGCCGAGCCAACAGCCGGCCGTCCGGACGCCGAGGCGTTCGACCGCGGCGCGGTGCAGGAGGAGATGGAGAACATCCTGCGCGCCATCGACGGCGTGGGCGAGCTGCGGCTGATGCTCACCGTGGACTCTGGCACGAAGCGCGAGCTGGCACAGGACACGACCACCGAGCGCAGCGGGAGCGAGGACGTGAAGCGCAAGAGCGAGACGGTCGTCGTCGGTACGGGCAGCGGCACGCAGGAGGTCGTGGTGACGAACCGCGTCTATCCGCGCTACGTCGGGGCGCTCGTGGTCTGCGAGGGCGGCGGCAGCGCGGGCGTGCGCCTTGCCGTGACGCAGGCGGTCAGCGCTCTGACGGCGCTGCCGAGCGACAAGATCACCGTATTACAGGGGAAACCATGAAAATCATTATTTTGGGGAGGAAGAACATGAAAAAGCTGTGGAAACGGAACATGGTGGCGGGAGCGGTCTTACTGCTCGTGTGCGGGGCGATCTTTCTGAACGGACGCTACGCGCAGCAGGTGGAGGAGACCGACAAGATCCTCGGGCAGGCCACTCTGGTGGACGGCACGGAGGGCGACGCAGAGGAGGTCTCCGGCGAAGCGCTGCCGGGCGACTACTTTGCGACCGCGCGGCTCACGCGCCAGCAGGCCCGCGACAGCGCGCTGAGCCTTCTGCAGGAGGCAAGCGGCGCGGCGGAGGTCGATGAGGCGGCCGCAGCCGAGGCTGCGCAGAGCATCCAGACGCTCGCAGCCTACACGCTCGCCGAAGCGCAGATCGAAAACATGATCACCGCCAAGGGCTACACGGACTGCGTGGTCTTCATGGCCGACGACGGCGTGAGCGTGGTGGTCTCGGCGGGCGAGGACGGACTTCAGACCGAGGACATCGCGAAGATCACCGACATCGTCAAGCAGGAGACCGAGCTGACCGCCGACTGCATCAAAATATTAGAAGTAAATTAGCTGTTGTAATTTGCGGCAAAGGATGGTAGAATACTAATAATTGAGCATAGCGTATGCTGAGTATCACTACCGTATAGCAAGGAGAGACAGCAATGGGCGAAAACCGCGAATATCTGACGCAGTCCGCGAGCGACGGCAGCATCAACATTTCCGAGGATGTTGTGGTCGCGATCGCGTCCGAGGCCATCGGCGAGATCGAGGGCGTCGGCGCCATGATGACCACCATGACCGAGCAGCTCACCGAGCAGTTCATGGGCAAGAAGCCCGCACGCGGCATCCGCATGGACATTCAGGACGGCGAGATCACGCTGGACGTTTACCTGACGGTGAAATACGGCTTCGCCATTCCCGAGACCGCCGCCAAGGTGCAGGACGCTGTGATGAGCGCGGTCGAGACGATGACGGGCTTCTCCGTCCGGGCGGTCAACGTCCATGTGGGCGGCATCAGCTTCAACTAACAAGAAAGAGAAAAGGACGAAACGTCTATGGTTCGCAATACTGCAAGAGAGATTGCCGTGCATCTGGCGTATGAGCTGAGCTTCACCGACAAAACGGCGGAGGAGCTGGTTGCCGAGCGGCTGAGCCGCGACGGCTTTGCCGAGCTGGCAGGTGAGGATGAGCTTTACAGCGAAGCGCCCAACGCCAAGCAGGCGGAGTATATCCGCGCGCTCGTGTGCGGCGTGGCCGATCACGCGCCGGAGCTGGACGAATTCATCGCCAGGTACGCCAAGGGCTGGAGCTTTGACCGCATCCCGCTCGTGGCCTCCGCCATCATGCGCGTGGCGATGTACGAGATCCTCTATTTCCGCGACGTGCCGAACTCCGTCGCCATCAACGAGGCGGTGGAGATCGCCAAGAAGTACGAAACGCCCGAGACCGTGAAGTTCATCAACGGCATCCTCGGCTCGTTCGTGCGCGCGGAGATCAGCGCAGAATAAGCAAAGAGGCAGAGCACCGCGCACGGCGGCGCTCTGCTTTGTATATCCGGTATCTGCAAAGGAAAAACACTTCACAGGAGAACGCATGGAACAGCAAATGATCTTCTCGGTCAGCGAGGCCAACAACTTCATCAAGGCTCTGCTCGACCGCGTGCCGCAGCTGCAGGAGATCTTCGTGCGCGGCGAGATCTCAAACTACAAGCTCTACCCCTCGGGCCACCACTACTTCACGCTCAAGGACGCCGAGGGCGCGATGCGCTGCGTGCTGTTCAAGGGAAACGCCCTGCGTCTGCGCTTCCGTCCCGAGAACGGCATGAAGGTCATCGCCTTCGGGCGCATCAGCGTGTTCCCGCGCGACGGGGCCTATCAGCTTTATGTCTCCGAGCTCTCGCCGGAGGGCGCAGGCGACCTGCACGTCGCCTTCGAGCAGCTCAAGGCGCAGCTGGAGCGCGAGGGGCTTTTCGATCCCGCGCACAAAAAGCCGCTGCCGAGGTACCCGAAGACCATCGCCATCATCACCTCGCTCGCCGGCGCGGCGGTGCATGATATGCTCCGCATCCTCCGCGCCCGCTGGCCGCTGACGGAGGTCAAGCTCCTCGGCGTGCGCGTGCAGGGAACCGAGGCCCCGCCGGAGATCGCCGGCGCGCTGCGCTATGCAAACAGGTATAAGGTCGCGGACCTCATCATCACGGGCCGCGGCGGCGGCTCCATCGAGGATCTGTGGGCGTTCAACGACGAGCGCGTGGCGCGCGCCATCTACGAATCGGAGATCCCCGTCATCTCCGCCGTCGGTCACGAGCCGGACGTCACCATCGCCGACTATGTCGCCGACGCGCGGGCGTCCACGCCGTCGAACGCCGCGGAGATCGCCGTGCCCGACCGGAATGACGTCCGCGCCCGGCTCACGGCGCTGGAGCGAAGCATGACCAAAACGGAGGAAAGCCGCCTTTCCGCGCTGCGCGAACGGCTGACCGCCTTGGAGCGGAAGCGCGTGCTGCGCGACCCGATGGCCTTCATCGCGGATAAGCGCCTGCTGCTCGACTACACACAGAAGAATCTCGCCTCGCTTGCGGAAAAGCAGGTGGGGGAGCGGCGGCAGCGCTTTGCGGCGTTGTGCGCGTCGCTCCACGCGATGAGCCCGCTCGCGGTGCTCGCGCGCGGCTATGCCGTGGCGCGGACGGCGAACGGTACGGTGCTCCGCAGCGCGGACGATGTGACCGTCGGCGAGACGATCGACGTGACGCTCGGACGGGGCAGCCTGGTCTGTGCGGTCAACGAAACGAGAGGAGAGAACAACCATGGCAAAAAGCTTTGAGGATAACATCACGCGGCTCGAGGAGATCGTGTCGCAGCTTGAGCGCGGCGACGCGAAGTTAGCCGACTCGCTCAAGCTCTTTGAGGAGGGGACGAAGCTCGTCACCTCCTGCGGAAAAATGCTCGACGAGGCGGAGCAGAAGGTCGTGCGCCTGACCAAAGGCGCGGACGGCGCGCCGGTCGAAGCCCCCTTTGCTGCGGAGGAATAGTACATGGAACGAGAACTGTTTGCCCTCCGCATGGAGGAATACCGCACGATGGTCGAGGACTTTCTCGATGCACAATGCGTCGCCGCGGACGAGCCCTACGCGCGGCTGCTCGACGCCATGCGCTACAGTCTCACCGCGGGCGGCAAGCGCCTGCGGCCGATCCTGACGCTGGAATTCTGCCGCCTTTGCGGCGGCGACGTTCACGCCGCGCTTCCCGCCGCCTGCGGCGTGGAGCTGCTGCATACCTATTCGCTCATTCACGACGATCTGCCGTGCATGGACGACGACGATCTGCGCCGCGGCAAGCCGTCGAACCACAAGGTATTCGGCGAGGCCACCGCCGTGCTGGCGGGCGACGCGCTGCAGGCTCTCGCCTTTGAAACGGTGCTCTCCGCGCCGCTTGCGCCGGAGCGCGCGCTGCGCTGTGGGCAGATCCTGACGCACGCCGCGGGTCACGCTGGCATCTGCGGCGGCCAGCAGCTCGACCTCGAATGGGAGGGCCGCTCCCTCGACCGCGGCGAGCTGATGGCGATCCATCTGCGCAAGACGAGCGCGCTCATCCGCGCGGCCTGCCTGATGGGCGTCGCCGCCGCGGGCGGCACGGCGGAGCAGGCGGATGCGGCGCAGCGCTATGCCGACGCGCTCGGCCTTGCCTTCCAGATCCGCGACGATATGCTCGACGTGATCGGCGACGAGGCGACCTTTGGCAAGCCCATCGGCTCGGACAAGGCGGAGAAAAAGACCACCTTCGTCGATCTCCTCGGCCTTGCAGCGTGCGAGCGTGAGGTCGTGCGCCTGACCGACGAGGCGATCTCCGCGCTCAGTCCGTTCGGCGGAGAAGCGGACTTCCTCGCCGCGCTCTCGCACAGCATGGAAACGCGGAACAAGTAACGCCCGGCAGGGCGGAGGCCTTCGGGACTCCGCCCTGTTTTGCGTCGTTCACAAAAATTTTGCGGTGAATATCGCGCTGTATATCTTGTATATTTCCGCACGATGGTCTATAATGACCATGATTTGACATGACGGCGGTATCCCGCGCTCCTGCCGGGCCGCCCGAAAACAACTGCAAGGGGATACTACGTTGATCTTGGACCGAATTCATTCGCCGGAAGACCTCCGGGCGCTCGACGGCTCGGAGCTTCCGCTTCTCTGCGACGAGCTGCGCGGCTTTCTTGTCACGCAGGTCTCGCGCACCGGCGGGCACCTCGCCTCGAACCTCGGTGTGGTGGAGCTGACCGTCGCCATCCACCGCGTGTTCGACACGGCGCGCGACCGCCTCGTTTTTGACGTGGGGCATCAGTGCTACGTTCATAAAATACTCACCGGCCGCGCGGACCGCTTTCCGACGCTGCGGCAGCTCGGCGGCATCTCGGGCTTTCCCAAGCCCTGCGAGAGCGCACACGACGCCTTCATCGCCGGTCATGCCTCCAACTCCGTCTCCGTGGCGCTCGGCATGGCGCGCGCCCGCACGATGCTGCACGAGGATTACAGCGTGCTTGCCCTCATCGGCGACGGCGCGCTCACCGGCGGCCTTGCTTACGAGGGACTCAACAACGCCGGCGCCTCCGGCGAGCCGCTGATCGTTATCCTCAACGACAACGGTATGTCCATCGACCGCAACGTCGGCGCGATGAGCGAGCATCTCTCGCGCCTGCGCACAAAGCCGGAATACTTCGCCTTCAAGAAGGCGTACCACAACGCGCTGAGCGGCACGGCCGCCGGACGCGCGCTCTACCGCTTCAACCACTCGCTCAAAACAGGACTCAAAAAGGCCATGCTGCCCAACGCCACGATGTTCGAGGACATGGGCTTCGCCTACCTCGGCCCTGTGGACGGGCACGACCTCGCGCAGCTCACCACCACGCTCGAATGGGCGCGGGAGATGAAGCGCCCGGTGCTCGTCCATGTCCGCACGCAGAAGGGGCATGGCTACGCGCCTGCCGAGCGTGAGCCATGGAAATTCCACGGCGTCGGACCGTTCGATGCGCCGACCGGCGCGGTTCCTCCGGCGAAGGAAAGCTTTTCCTCCGTCTTCGGCGCGGCGCTCACGGAGCTGGCTGAGGAGGACCCGCGCGTGTGCGCGATCACCGCGGCGATGGAGGACGGCACGGGCCTCACGCCCTTTGCCGGGCGTTTCCCCGACCGCTTTTTTGACGTCGGCATCGCCGAGGGACACGCCGCCGCGATGGCGGCGGGCCTTGCCAAGCAGGGCGCGCTCCCGGTGTTCGCCGTGTATTCGAGCTTTCTCCAGCGCGCCTACGACCAGCTGCTGCACGATGTGGCGCTGAGCGGACTGCACGTCGTCTTTGCCGTGGACCGCGCGGGCCTGGTCGGCGCGGACGGCGCGACGCATCATGGCGTGATGGATACGGTATTTTTATCCGGCATCCCGAATATGACGGTGCTCTGCCCCGCGAGCTTCGCGGAGCTGCGCGCCATGCTGCGCCGCGCGCTTTTTGAAATGACCGGCCCGGTCGCCATCCGCTATCCGCGCGGCGGCGAGGGTGCCTTCACCGCCGATACAAGCGCCGGTGATTTTGCCGAGCTGCGCACGGGGAAGGACATCACGCTCTGCGCCTACGGCACGCTCATCAACAACGTGCTCGGCGCGGCGGAGCTGCTGCACGAGGACGGCATCGAGGCGCGGGTGGTCAAGCTCAACCGCATTTCGCCCTTCCGCGGCGGCGAGCTTTCCAGAATCTTCGGCACAACGAAGCGGCTGCTGGTCGCGGAGGAATGCTCGGGCGTGGGCTGCATCGGTCAGCGCATCGCGGCGATCCTCGCCGAGGAGGGGCACGAGCCGCAGAGGCTCATGCTCTGCAACCTCGGGCGCAGATTCATCGAGCAGGGGAGCGTCGGCGAGCTGTACCGCCAATGCGGACTGGACGCGGAGAGCCTTGCTCGCACGGCAAAGGAGGTCTGCCAATGAGTACAAAGGAACGATTGGACGTCGCGCTCGTTGCGCGCGGCCTTGCCGAAACGCGTGCCAAGGCGCAGGCGAGCATCATGAGCGGCATCGTCTATGTGAACGGGCAAAAGGTCGATAAGGCCGGCACGCCGGTCGCCGCCGACGCGGTGCTCGAGGTGCGCGGACACACGCTGCGCTATGTCAGCCGCGGCGGGCTCAAGCTCGAAAAGGCGATGGCGGAGTTTCCCATCACGCTCACGGACTGCATCTGCGCCGACATCGGTGCCTCCACCGGCGGCTTTACCGACTGTATGCTGCAAAACGGCGCGAAAAAGGTCTACGCCGTGGACGTCGGCTACGGTCAGCTCGACTGGAGGCTCCGCAGCGACGCGCGCGTGGTGTGCATGGAGCGCACGAACGCCCGCTACCTCACGCATGAGCAGATCCCCGATGAGCTGGATTTCGCATCTGTGGACGTGTCGTTCATCTCGCTCAAGCTCATTCTGCCCGCGCTCGCGGGGCTTCTGAAGCCGGACGGCCACGCCGTCTGCCTCGTCAAGCCGCAGTTCGAGGCAGGACGGGAAAAGGTCGGCAAAAAGGGCGTCGTGCGCGATCCCGCCGTGCATCTGGAGGTGCTCGAGCACTTTCTGGAGCACGCAAAGGAAAGTCACTTTACCGTCCTTGGCCTGACGTACTCTCCCATTCGCGGCCCCGAGGGGAACATTGAATATCTCGGCTATCTCTCCCGTGCGGAGGAGGAGCCGCCGGTCCATGACCTGAAGGCTCTGGTCGAGGCGTCCCACGCGGCGCTGGAGGAAAAGAAAGGCGAAAACGATGCTTAAAAAGGTGATACTTTGTCCAAACCCCTACCGCGACCACGAGCTGACCGTCGCCAAGGAGGCCAAACGCATTCTCGACAGCGTTCACTGTCCGAACGTCGTGTGCGTGCCGTTCCGCAACGAGGAGAAGCCCGAGGGCTACGGCCTCGATATCCGTCCGCTCCAGCAGGAGCTGCGCGGCGCGGACATGATCATCGCCTTCGGCGGCGACGGCACGATCCTGCACCTTTCCAAGACCGCGGCGCACCGCGACATTCCGGTGCTCGGCGTGAACCTCGGCTCGCTCGGCTTCATGGCGGAGCTGGAGCAGAAGGAGCTTGGCCGCCTCGGCGAGCTGATGGACGAAAAATACACGGTCGAGAGCCGCATGATGCTCGACGTCAGCGTGGTGCGCGAGGGGCGCGTCATCTACTCCAACCTTGCGCTCAACGAGGCGGTCGTGACCCGCGGAGCGGTGTCCCGCGTGATCCGGCTCCACATTCGGACCGAGCAGGGACGGCTGCTCGATGTGACGGGCGACGGCGTGATCGTCGCAAGCCCGACCGGCTCCACGGCCTATTCGCTCTCCGCGGGCGGGCCGGTCGTCGAGCCCACGGCGCGCAACCTCATCGTCAGTCCGATCTGCGCGCACAGCGTGCACGCCAACTCGTATGTGCTCTCGCCGGAGCGCACCGTCACCGTGCAGACGGAAAAAACCGGCTACAAGCCGATCTTTCTCTCCGCCGACGGCGGGCGGGCATTCTCGCTGCGCAACGGCGACGCCGTGGAGATCCGGCGCTCAAAATATGAAACAAAGCTCGTAAGGCTTTCCAATAAGAGCTTTTGCGATATCCTGCAAAAAAAGATGTTGATGGGAGTGTTGGGACATGAAGAATAACCGACAGGAGAAAATTCTGGCCATCATTGAGGCCGAGCCGATCGAAACACAGGAGCAGCTTCTCTCGAAGCTGCAGGAGCAGGGCATTGAGAGCACACAGGCGACCATCTCGCGCGACATCAAGCAGCTCCACCTCATCAAGGAGCCGGTCGGCGGCGGGCGCTACCGCTACGCCGTGAGCGCGCAGAAGATCAAGCTCAACTTTGCCGGCAGATTGCAGGTCATCCTGCGCGAGAGCATCCTCAGCGCCGACCGCGCGCAGAACCTCGTCGTGGTGAAGATGATGCCGGGCCTCGGCCCCGCGGCAGGCTCCGCCTTCGACGGCATGGAGATCCCCGCCATCGTCGGCACGGTCAGCGGCGACGACACGGTGCTCGTCGTGCTGCGCGATGAGCAGAGTGCGGCGGAATTCTGCACCGAGCTGACCGCCATGATCAAGTAAGAAGGGGAGAAGGCCGCAATGCTTCAGCTTCTCCACATCGAAAACATCGCCGTCATCGAGCGCGCGGACATCTCGTTCCGCGCGGGCTTCAACGCGCTCACCGGCGAGACCGGCGCGGGCAAGTCCATCGTCATCGACTCGCTCGGCGCGGTGCTCGGCGCGCGCACCTCGCGCGACCTGATCCGCACGGGCGCGGCCAAGGCCTTCGTCAGCGCGGAATTTGACGGCGTGGACGCCTCGCTTCCTGTGCTCGCCGCGCTCGGCGTCGAGCCGGAGGACGGCGTGCTGCTGCTCCAGCGCGACATCTATGCCGACGGCAAGAACATCTGCCGCGCGAACGGACGGCCCATCACGGTCGCGCAGCTGCGCGCGTTGGGGACGAGCCTTTTGAATATCCACGGCCAGCACGAGGGCACACAGCTGCTCGACGAGGAGCAGCACGGCGCGTACCTCGACCGCTTCGCCCGGCTCGACGGCCTGCCGGAAGCCTATACCGAGCGTTATCAGGCGGCGCGTGAGACCCGGCGGCAGATCGAGGCGCTTAAAATGGACGAGGCGGAAAAGGCCCGCCGCGTCGACACGCTGCGCCATCAGATCGCCGAGCTGGAGCGCGCGGAGCTGCGCGACGGCGAGGAGGAGGAGCTTCTTGCGCGGCGCGAGCTGCTGCGCAACGCCGAAAAGTTCATGGACGCCTTCGCCGCGGCGGACTACGCCCTCTCCGGCGGGGACGACGGCCTCGGCGCGGCGAGCCAGCTCAAGAACGCGGAGAACGCGCTCCACAGTGTGCGCGCCCTCGGCGCTCGCTTCTCCGAGCTGTGCGAGCGGCTGGAGAGCCTGTATTCCGACGTTTACGATCTCGCCGAAACGGTGCGCGACCTGAGAAGTGAGATGGACTTTTCCCCGCAGGAGCTCGACGCGGTGGAGAGCCGCGCCGACCAGCTCTACCGCCTCAAGAAAAAGTACGGCGCGACGGTCGGCGAGATGCTCGATTACCTCGAGCGCAGTAAAAAAGAGCTTGACGAGATCGAATACGCGGATGACCGCATCGTGCAGCTTCAGGGGACGCTTGCCAAGCAGGAAAAGGAAATGCTCGCCGCGGCGCGCACGCTTTCCGACGCGCGCAAGGCTGCGGCAAAAGCGCTCGAGGAGCGCATTCTGCGGGAGCTGCGCGAGCTGGACATGAACAAGGTCCGCTTTTCCATCGACTTTACAGAGCATGAGCCGGACGCGACGGGCATCGACACGGTGTGCTTCCTCATGAGCGCGAACGCGGGCGAGGACCTCAAGCCCATCCACAGGATCGCTTCGGGCGGCGAGCTCGCGCGCATCATGCTCGCGCTCAAAAACGTGCTCGCCGAGCAGGATCATGTGATGACGATGGTCTTCGACGAGGTGGATACCGGCGTCTCGGGCCGCGCGGCCCAGCGCGTGGCGGAGAAGATGGCGAAGCTCTCGCGCAGGCGTCAGGTGCTCTGCGTGACGCATCTGCCGCAGCTCGCCGCGATGGCGGACACGCACTTTTCCGTCGAGAAGGGCGAGGAGAACGGACGCACCTTCACGCGCGTCGTGGAGCTTGACCGCACACAGCGCTGCGCGGAGCTTGCGCGGCTGACCGGCGGCGCGGCGGCGACCGAAACGCAGCTGCACGGCGCGGAGGAGCTGCTGAGCGCGGCGGACGCGTTCCGCAGCTCGCTGTGAATTCTTCGTTTTGATTCGCTTTAACGTAAAAAAGAATTGCATTTTTCGCCGTATGGCATTACAATATCAGTTGATTTGCTGATCTGAAAAAAGGAGAACCGCTGCCGATGGACCAGTACGCGCAGCGCATCACGCGGGACTATCCCGTGCGGCGCAAGGCACAGGAAAAAGAAAATATGCGCACCTACCTCATGGGGCAGCTGCGCGCGCTCGGCTACGACGCAAAGCTCAACGACTGCGGCAAGGCGGTGAACGTCATCGCGGGCGATCCCGAGCGGGCGAGCATCCTCTATGCCGCGCACTACGATACGCCGCTGCGCGAGCCGCTGCCGGCGATCCTCTGCCCGACGCGGCCGGTGACCTATCTGCTCTATCAGGCGCTCACGCCCGTGCTGGCGCTGGTGCTCTGCTTCGCGGTCTCCCTCGGCGTGACCTTCGCGCTGAGCCTTCCGAACCTGACGCTGCCTCTCTTTCTCGTGCTGCTGATCGGCGCGCTGGCGTATCTCAAATACGGCCCGTCGGAGAAGAACAATGTCAACGCCAACACCTCCGGCGTGGCGGCGCTGCTCCGCACCGCCGAGCAGCTCACGCCGCGCTACCGCAACGACGTCTGCTTCCTCTTTCTGGACGGCGGCAGCGACAATATGCGGGGCGCCAAGGGCTTCCGCAAGCGCTATCCGAGCGCCAAGGAGAAGCCCGTCCTCTGCCTCGACTGCGTGGGCAGCGGAGACGAGCTGCTGATCCTGCCGGGCAAGGGCGCCCGCTGGAACGGCGAGCTGCTCGACGCGATCAATTCGAGCTTTGAAAACTCCGAGCGCAAGACCTGCTACGACAAGGTGGACGGTCTCGTGCATTTCCCCGGCGACCAGCGCGCCTTCAGGCAGGGCGTCGCGGTCTGCGCGGTGCGCCGCGTCCCCGGCTTCGGGCGTTTCATCTGCCCGACGGGGAAGGATAACCGCATCGACGATGAAAATTTAGAGCTTCTCAGCCGCGGTCTCGTGAAATTGGCGGCGGCTTACCAAATCAAAAAGTGACAGGGAGAATATACAATGGGTATTTATGAAGAGCTGCAGGCGCGCGGACTGATCGCGCAGGTCACGAACGAGCCGGAGATCCGCGAAATGGTCAACAACGGCAAGGCGACCTTCTACATCGGCTTTGACCCGACGGCGGACAGCCTGCACGTCGGTCACTTCATGGCGCTGTGCCTGATGAAGCGCCTGCAGATGGCGGGCAACCGCCCCGTCGTCCTCGTCGGCGGCGGCACGGGCTACATCGGCGACCCCTCCGGACGCAGCGATATGCGAAGCATGATGACGCCGGAGACCATTCAGCACAACTGCGACTGCTTCAAAAAGCAGATGGAGCGCTTCATCGACTTCGGCGAAGGCAAGGCCATCATGGTCAACAACGCCGACTGGCTCTTAAAGCTCAATTACATCGAGCTGCTGCGCGAGGTGGGTGCCTGCTTCAGCGTCAACAATATGCTCCGCGCCGAGTGCTACAAGCAGCGTATGGAAAAGGGTCTGAGCTTCCTTGAGTTCAACTACATGATCATGCAGTCCTACGACTTCTATTACCTCTTCCAGCACTACGGCTGCAATATGCAGTTCGGCGGCGACGACCAGTGGAGCAATATGCTCGGCGGCACGGAGCTGATCCGCAGGAAGCTCGGCAAGGACGCGCACGCCATGACCATCACGCTGCTGATGAACAGCGAGGGCAAGAAGATGGGCAAGACCGCCAGCGGCGCGGTGTGGCTCGACCCGAACAAGACAAGCCCCTACGACTTCTACCAGTATTGGCGCAACGTCGGCGACGCGGATGTTTTGAAGTGCATCCGTATGCTGACCTTCCTGCCGCTCGAGCAGATCGACGAGATGGACAAGTGGGAGGGCAGCCAGCTCAACCGCGCCAAGGAGATCCTTGCCTACGAGCTCACCGCGCTCGTCCACGGCGAGGAGGAGGCAAAGAAGGCGGAGAACGCGGCCAAGGCGCTCTTCGGCGCCGGCGGCGACAGCGCCAATATGCCGACCACCGTGCTCGCGGACGCCGACTTTGAAAACGGCGGCATCAACATCCTCTCGCTGCTTGTCGCCACGGGGCTGTGCCCGAGCCGCGGCGAGGCCCGCCGCCTCGTTCAGCAGGGCGGCATTGTTGTGGACGAGAAGAAGGTCGAGAGCATCGACGAGAGCATCCCGCAGGAGAAGCTCGCCGGCGACGGCGTCATCATCCGCAAGGGCAAGAAGGTCTTCCACAAGGCTGTGACCAAGTAAGCACCATGCACGAAAGCCTCCGCAGCGCGGTCTGCGGAGGTTTTTTTGCCGTCGCGCCGCAAGGGCTTGCGTTTTGAACGCCTGTTTGATATAATATATCCTACTGCGCAGATCGCGGATCGCTGCACGCCGCCGTGCATCGCTCCGCACCGAGGGAGGGGAGCGCCATGCGGATACTCGGCATCGACCCGGGGCTTGCCATCGTCGGCTTCGGCCTGATCGAGGCGGAGACCGGGAAAACGCAGATGCTGCAATACGGCGCGGTCACCACGCCGGCAGGGCTTCCGCTCGCCGCGCGGCTCGTGCAGCTCGAGCGCGATATGGAGGAGCTGATCGCGCAGCTCCGGCCGGAGGCCATCGCGGTCGAGGAGCTGTTTTTCTCCAACAACATCACCACCGGCATCGCCGTCGCGCACGCGCGCGGCATCATCCTCTGCACCGCGGCGAAGAGCGGGATACCTCTCTTTGAGTACACGCCCATGCAGGTCAAGCAGGCGGTCGTCGGCTATGGCCTTGCCGAAAAGCGGCAGGTGATGGACATGGTCAGGCGGCTTTTGAAGCTCAAGGCCGTTCCGCGTCCCGACGACGCGGCGGACGCGCTCGCCCTGGCGATCTGCCACGCGCGCAGCGCGACCTCGCTTCTCGCGCGCGCACAAAATCCGGTCAAGCAAACCGTCTAAGGAGGACGCTCCATGTTCTATTATCTCGAGGGCAAGGTCGCGCACGTCGAGCCCTACCTCGCGGTCATCGACTGCGGCGGCGTGGGCTACGCCTGCCGCACAACGAACCATACCATCCGTCAGCTCAAGAAGGGTGAAGTCAAACGGCTTTACACCTACTTGAACGTGGGCGACGGCATTTTTGAGCTCTACGGCTTCGCCACCGAGCAGGAGCTCAATAGCTTCAAGCTGCTCATCGGCGTTTCCGGCGTGGGGCCGAAGGCGGCGCTCGCCATCCTCTCCGTCGGCACACCGGAGCATCTGACGATGGCGGTCATCACCGGCGACGAAAAGGCGCTGACCGCCGCGCCCGGCGTCGGGAAAAAGCTCGCCCAGCGCATCCTTCTGGAATTGAAGGACAAGATCGCCAAGGAAACGCAGGAGATCGGCCTGCCGGCCTCGGCCGGCGGTGCGGCGCTCGGCAGCGGGAGCAAGGCGGCGGAGGCCGCCGCGGCGCTCGCAGTGCTCGGCTACACGCAGCAGGACATTTCCGCGGCGCTCAAGGGCGTGGACGTGGAGACTCTGCCGCTCGAGGAGATCGTGCGCCAGAGCCTGAAAAAAATGGTGAAGTAAAGAAGGTGAACGCGGAATGAACGAAAACACAAAAAAAGCTGTTAAGAACGGCATTACCTTTGGAACCTGTCTTGCTATGGTTATTTCCTATACGTCATGGAACAGCGTTGGATGGGCGATTTTTCACGGATTGCTGAGCTGGCTGTATGTGATTTATTTTGTGGTCACGTACTGATGATTCTTCTGCAAAGCGTGAAAAGGAGTGTGAGCACTTGAGCATTGATTTCGGGACCGACATTTATGAAGAGCCCATCGTGGCCAAGACCTTCCTGAGCGAGGACGCGCAGGAGGGCTCGCTGCGCCCGAAAACGCTCCGCGAATACATCGGGCAGGAGAAGGCCAAGGGCAACCTTGCCGTCTTCATCGAGGCGGCGAAGCGGCGCAATGAGTCGCTCGACCACGTTCTGCTCCACGGCCCTCCGGGCCTTGGCAAAACGACGCTCGCGGGCATCATCGCCGCCGAGATGGGCGTCAATATCCGCATCACCTCCGGCCCCGCCATCGAAAAGGCGGGCGACCTCGCCGCGCTTTTGACCAACCTGAGTGAGAACGACATTCTCTTTGTCGATGAGATCCACCGCCTCAACCGCGCGGTGGAGGAGATCCTCTATCCCGCGATGGAGGACTACGCCATCGACATCATCATCGGCAAGGGCCCCAGCGCGAACTCCATCCGGCTCGACCTGCCGCACTTCACGCTCATCGGCGCGACGACCCGCGCCGGTCAGCTCTCCGCGCCGCTGCGCGACCGCTTCGGCGTCACGCTGCGTCTGGAGCTTTATACGCCCGAGGAGCTTGCGAAGATCGTCACGCGCTCGGCGGGCATCCTGAACGTTTCCATCGCCCCCGAGGGCGCGATGGAGATCGCGCGCCGCTCGCGCGGCACGCCGCGCATCGCCAACCGGATGCTCCGCCGCGTGCGCGATTTTGCCGAGGTCAGGGCCGACGGCGTCATCACGCGCGAGGTGGCGGACGAGGCGCTGCGCGCGTTGGAGATCGACCGGCTCGGCCTCGACCCCATCGACTACCGGATGCTGCGCGCCATCATCGAGAACTACGGCGGCGGCCCGGTCGGCATCGACACGCTCGCCGCGACCATCGGCGAGGAATCCGTCACGCTCTGGGACGTGTACGAGCCGTACCTCATGCAGCTCGGCTTCCTCACGCGCACGCCGCGCGGCCGCTGCGTGACGCGCAAGGCGTATGAGCATCTCGGCCTGAGCGTTCCCGCGTCCCTTGCGGACGAGGCGGAGCAGCTCAGCTTAAACTGAATCAATAAGGAGACTTTCATCTATGGGCAAGCTATTTGGCACCGACGGCATCCGCGGAATCGTGGGCGAGAATCTGACCGTCGAGCTGGCGTTCCACACCGGTCAGGCCATCGCCGCCGTTTTGAAGGAGGAGAAGGGGAGAGCGCCCCTCATCACCATCGGCAAGGACACGCGCATTTCCTCCGATATGCTCGAATCCGCGCTCATCTGCGGCATCTGCTCCGTCGGCGGCGACGTGATGCCCTTCGGCGTGCTGCCGACTCCGGCGGTCGCGTACCTGACGGTTCTCAAGGGCGCGGACGCGGGCATCGTCATCTCCGCGAGCCACAACCCCTTCGAGCACAACGGCATCAAGGTCTTTAATGAAAAGGGCTACAAGCTGCCCGACGCGACGGAGGCGAAGATCGAGGAAAAGATCCTCTCCGGCGAGACCATTCCCGTCGCCACGCGCGGCGAGATCGGCGTGCTGCACCACGGTCTCAAGCAGTCGAAGCTCGAGTACATCCACCATCTCACCACCACCATCGACTCCGACCTCTCCGGTCTGCGCGTGCTGGTGGACTGCGCCAACGGCGCGGCGAGCGCCACCGCGCCCGAGCTGTTCGGACGCTTCAAGTGCTATGCCGATTTCATCCACCGCGAGCCGAACGGCACGAACATCAACGACCGCTGCGGCTCCACGCACCTCGAAAGCCTCGGCCAGCGCGTCGTGGCGGGGAAGTACGACGTGGGCGTGGCCTTCGACGGCGACGCCGACCGCTGCCTGATGGTCGACGAGCTGGGCCATGAGATCGACGGCGACAAGATCATGGCGGTCTGCGGAGCCTATATGAAGCGCAACGGCAGGCTCACCGGCAACACCATCGTGGCGACCGTCATGTCGAACCTCGGACTGCACGAGTTCTGCCGGAAGAACGGCATCGACCTCGTCTGCACCAACGTGGGCGACCGCAATGTGCTCGAAAAGATGGTGGAGTGCGGCTACAAGCTCGGCGGCGAGCAGTCGGGCCACATGATCTTCACCGACTACGCCACCACCGGCGACGGTCAGCTCTCCGCACTCCAGTTCCTGCAGATCCTCGCGCTCTCCGGCAAGAGCGCGTCCGTGCTCACCGCCGACTGCCCGCAGTACCCGCAGGTGCTGCTGAACGTCGTCGTCAGCCACGACCGCGGCGTGAAGGAGGCCATCATGGCGAGCGATGCGCTCAAGACCGCCGTCGCGGACGAGGAGAAGTTCCTGCGCGGCGAGGGCCGCATCCTCGTGCGCCCCTCCGGCACCGAGGCGCTCATCCGCGTGATGGTCGAGGCCAAGACCGAAAGCGTCGCGCAGCTGCTCGCCGAGCGGCTGGTGAAGGTCATTCGATCGGTCTGATTTGTCGATTTGTCGGCGAGCGGGCGACAAATGAAACAGGAATTGTATCTTGTTGCCCGAATTTTATCTTTTTTTCAGTTTATTTTCGTAAATACTTGACAAAACCGTGCAAGTACAGGTATAATGCAGTATGGTAAATGTGGCAGAGGATAGAAATACCCCGATGGAGCCCTCGGACGAGGCGCTCTGCCGCCGCGCTGCCGACGGCAGCCGCGAGGCGGAGGAAGCGCTTGTCCGGCGCTATTCCGGTCTGGTGCGCTCGTGCGCGCGCCCGCTCTTTCTGGCGGGCGGCGACAGCGAGGACCTGATCCAGGAGGGGATGTTCGGGCTCATCCGGGCCATTCGCGAGTACGACGGCGCAAAGGCCGCGTCCTTCCGGACCTTTGCCGAGGTGTGCATCCGCAACCGCCTCATTTCCGCGCTTCGCGCGGCCTCGCGCGACAAGCATTCACCGCTCAACCAGTCCGTTCCCTTGGATACCCCTTTCTTTGATGGCAATTCCTATCCGCTCGGCGCTCTGCGCGCCTCCTCCGCCGATCCGGAGGAGCTTATCATCGACCGCGACCGCGTGGCCGAGGCGCTTGAGAGCACCCGAAAGCAGTTGTCCGAGTTCGAGGCGAAGATCTTAGGGTTGTATTTAGACGGTCTTTCCTGCCAGGAGATCGCAAAGGCGGTAGGGAAGTCCCCAAAGTCTGTGGACAACGCCGTGCAGCGCGTTAGGCGCAAGGCAGCGCGGCAGCTTTCATCCGGCGATATCAGCAAACGCTGAACGCATATATTTTTCTTTATTTCAAAGAGAGGGTAAAATCATGTACGAAGACAAGACTTTAGTTTGCAAAGAGTGCGGCAACGAGTTCGTGTTCACCGCCGGTGAGCAGGAGTTCTACGCGGAGCGCGGCTTCCAGAACGAGCCCCAGCGCTGCAAGGCCTGCCGCGACGCTCGCAAGAACGCCGCCCGTGGTCCCCGCGAGTACTTCACCGCTGTCTGCGCTGCCTGCGGCGGCGAGGCGAAGGTTCCCTTCGAGCCCAAGTCCGATCGTCCCGTCTATTGCAGCGACTGCTTCGCCAAGATGAAGGAGCAGGGCTAAGTCATTGCTTTGACTTTTCCGAAAGCGACCGTCTCCGGACGGTCGCTTTTCTGCGTTCTGTTCCGGTCGTCCGCGTCCGTATCGAACGAATGCGGCACGTTTGCATTTTTTCCTATTGAAAAAACGCGGAAAATGGGGTAAACTATCTCCGACATTCTTTTCCGGAGGTATTTTCAAAATGGTTGAGATCACGAAAGACACCATCATCGGTGATATTCTTGACGTCGCTCCGCAGACCGCGCCGATCTTCTTCGGCATCGGGATGCACTGCCTCGGCTGCCCCGCGTCCCGCGGCGAGACCGTAGAGGAGGCCTGCGCCGTGCACGGCGTGGACGTGGACAAGCTCCTTGCGCTCGTGAACGAGGAAGCGAACAAGCCCGCCGAGGAATAACCGGACAGGTCGGAAGGCGCATACGCTCGTATGCGCCTTTTTCTGCTGCAAAGGAGGTCGCGCCGTGACAAGAGAATTATCGCTTCAGCCGCGGCTCGCGCTGCTCGCGTCGCTCGTGCCGCAGGGCGCTGTGCTCGCCGACGTCGGCACCGACCACGGCTACATACCGGTCTGCCTGCGGCAGAGGGGCGTGATCGACCGCGCCATCGCGTCCGACATCGGGCGGGAGCCGCTGGAGCACGCCCGCCGCACCGCGGAGGAATACGGCGTCGGCGGCATCGACCTTCGTCTCTGCGCGGGACTTGACGCCATCGCGCCGGAGGAGTGCGACACCGTCCTCATCGCCGGCATGGGCGGCGAGACCATCTGGGGCATCCTCGCCGCGGCGCCGTGGACGCGCGACGGGCGGCACACGCTGCTGCTCCAGCCGCAGACGAAGATCGAGGAGCTGCGGCTCCGGCTCTGCGAGAACGGCTACGCCGTCACGCGCGAGCACCTTGTGCGCGACAAGGGAAAGCTCTACGTCGTGATGACCGTCACGGCAGGGGAGCGATACACCCCCGGCGCGGAGCAGCTCTACGGCGGCCTTGCGCTCGAGCGCGAGGCGCTCTACGGGGACTATCTCGCCCATCAGATCGCGCGTCTGCGCCGCCGGGCCGAGGGCCTGCGGCAGTCGGGCAGCGGCGAAGCGGACGGCTTTGCCGCGCTGGCGGACGCGCTGGAAGCAAAGAAAGGGAAGTGGGAACATGACAACGGCACATGACATTGAACGCAGTCTCTACGACTGGGCGCCGCGCGAGCTGGCGATGGCCTGGGACAACGTCGGCCTGCTCGTCGGCGATCCGGCGCAGGAGGTCCGAAGGGTCCTCGTGGCACTGGACATCACGCAGGGCGTTGCGGAGGAGGCGGTCGAGCGCGGCGCGCAGATGATCGTCTCGCACCATCCCGTGATGAACTGCGCGTGGCACGAGGTGCAGACGCTCCGCGCGGACGACGCGCAGGGAAGGCTTCTGCGCTATCTCGTGCGGCACGGCCTCGCGGCGTGCTGTATGCACACCAATCTAGACGCGGCGGACGGCGGCGTGAACGACTGTCTGGCGCACGCGCTGGGTCTTTCGGGCCTTTCCATGCTCAATGAGGAAAAAATCGGGCGCATCGGCACACTTTCCTGTGAAATTCCTCTTGAAGAGTTCCTGCCTGCTGTGGTAAAATCATTAAGATGCAGCGGTCTGCGGTTCCGCGACGGCGGAAAGCCGGTCCATCGCGTAGCCGTCGGCGGCGGCGCCTGCCGCGACTACATCCCGCAGGCCATCGCGCAGGGCTGCGATACCTTCGTCACCGCCGACCTGCGCTACAACGACTTCCTCGATACCCACGGTCTCAACCTCATCGACGCCGGTCACTATCCGACCGAGAACGTCGTGTGCGAGGCGGTCCGCGCGTATCTCGCGAAGTCCTTCCCTCTGCTTGAGGTCGTACGCTCCGCGTCGCATCACGACGCCATTCAATACTATCTGTAAGGAGAAGATCAACTATGTCCGGACATTCCAAATGGCACAATATCCAAAAGACCAAGGGCGCGGCGGACGCCAAGCGCAGCGCGGCGTTCACCAAGATCGCCAAGGAGATCATCGTCGCCGTCAAGCAGGGCGGCAGCGGCGACCCGGCGAATAACTCCCGCCTCGCCACCGTCATCGCCAAGGCCAAGGCGAACAATATGCCCAACGACAACATCAAGCGCACCATCGACAAGGCGCTCGGCTCCGGCAACACGGACAACTACGAGTCCGTCACCTACGAGGGCTACGGCCCCGGCGGCGTCGCCGTCATCGTCGAGGCGCTGACCGATAACCGCCAGCGCACCGCGCCCGAGGTCCGCCACTACTTCGACAAGTTCGGCAAGGGCATGGGCGCGCAGGGCTGCGTGAGCTGGTCGTTCGACCGCAAGGGCGTCATCATCATCGACAACGAGGACGGCGACTACGATGAGGACACCGTCATGATGGACGCGCTCGAGGCCGGCGCAGCCGACTTCACCGCCGACGGTCCCGTGTTTGAGATCACCACCGATCCCGACGCCTTCAACGACGTCATCGCCGCGCTCGAAGCCAAGGGCTACACCTTTGCCAGCGCCGACATCAGCCTCGTCCCGCAGACCTACGTCAAGCTCACGAGCGAGGAGGACATCAAGAACATGGAAAAGCTGCTCGATATGCTCGAGGACAACGAGGACGTGCAGAACACGTACCACAACTGGGAGACCGAGGACTAAGGTACATAGAAATAACGAAAAGACCGACGGCACGCCGCCGGTCTTTCCATATTTCGTGCGAGCAAGACTGTAAGCCGGGTTCTGTATCTGGCAGTCATCTATCTACGCGCCGCGTTGCCGCGGCGCTCCAGCCACCCCGGGAGCGGTCGGGCCGACCCTGGGGCGCGAAGCCCCTGCTCCCATACCGGTGTTGCTCCGGATAGAGTTTACAGCGTCGGACACTCTCGAGCCGACGGGTGCGCTCTTACCGCACCTTTCCACCTTTTCCCATATTGCTATGGGTAGTCTATTTCTGTTGCACTTTTCCTCAGATCGCTCTGGGCGGGCGTTACCCGTTATCCTTGCCCTGTGGAGCCCGGACTTTCCTCACAGCAAGCCTTTCGGCTTTGCCGCGCGACCGCCTGTCTTACTCGCGCTCCTTATTGTAAAGGACGAAGCGGGCAAAGTCAAGAAACAAAAATTTGTGCAGGGAAATCGTTGATAAAATACGGCAGGCGCGGTATAATTTTATATATTGCGAATGTTCAGAGGGGAGTATTTGTGTATGACGCTGCACGAATATCTGCAAGGCATGAAGGGAAAGACCGCCGCGGTCATCGGCCTCGGCGTGAGCAACCGTCCGCTCGTGGAGCTGCTGGCGCGGAACGGTGTGAAGGTCATCGCCTGCGACAGGAAGGAGCGCGCGGCGCTCGGCGGCGCGGCGGCGCACTACGAGGCGCTCGGCGCGGTGCTGCACCTCGGCGAGGGTTATCTGCGCGATCTGGACGCGGACGTCGTCTTCCGCACGCCCGGGATGCGTCCCGACGTGCCGGAGCTGCTGGAGGCGAAGGCGCACGGCGCGGTCATCACGAGCGAGATGGAGGCGTTCTTCGCCGTCTGTCCGTGTTCCATTCTCGGCGTGACCGGCAGCGACGGCAAGACCACCACCGCGAGCGTCATTGCCGAGCTTCTCAAGGCCGAGGGACGGCGCGTGTGGCTCGGCGGCAACATCGGCCGTCCGCTGCTCGCGGACGCGGAGCAGATGACGCCGGACGATCTTTCGGTGCTGGAGCTTTCGTCGTTCCAGCTGATGGATATGCCGTACTCGCCGCAGGTCGCGGTGCTGACGAACCTCGCCCCGAACCATCTGGACGTGCACCGCGACATGGCGGAGTACATCGCGTCCAAGGAAAATATTTACCTGCACCAGAGCGCGCGGGACACCGCCATCTTCAACGCCGACAACGCCATCACGCGCGATCTGAGCGGCAAGGCAGTCGGACGTGCGCGTCTGTTCTCGCGGCAGGAGGAGGTCGCCGACGGCGCGTTCGTGCGCGGCGGCGCGATCTGGCTGCGCGATGCAGCAGGGGAGCGCGAGGTCCTGCCGCTGGCGGACATCCGCCTTCCCGGCTGGCACAATGTGGAAAACTATATGGCGGCGCTCCTCGCCGTGGACGGACTTGTGCGCGATGAGACCGTCCGCCGCGTCGCGCGGGAGTTTGCCGGTGTGGAGCACCGCATCGAGTTCGTGCGCGAGCTGCACGGCGTCCGCTATTACAACGATTCCATCGCCACCAGTCCCACGCGCACCATCGCGGGGCTGCGCGCCTTCCCGCACAAGGTCGTGCTGATCGCGGGCGGGTATGACAAGCACATTCCCTTTGCACCCCTTGCGCCCGAGGTGGTCGAGCACGTCAAGACGCTCATCCTCTGCGGCGCGACCGCCGACGCCATCGAGCGCGCGGTGGTGGAGAGCGAAGCCTATGAGACCGCGGCCGAGCGGCCGCGGATCCTCCGCTGCAAGGACCTGCGGGAGGCGGTGGACGCCGCCTACTTCTGCGCCGAGAGCGGCGATGTGGTGACGCTCTCGCCCGCCTGCGCCGCCTTCGACTGCTACGCGAACTTTATGGAGCGCGGCAGGGCCTACAAGGAAATGGTGAAAAAGCTCGGCGAATAGGGAAAAGCCGTGGGCGCATAGATTCTCCCGAAAGGGGGAACGCCCATGCGCCGCTATATGCGCCGCGGCATGACGGGGCGGGAAAAACGGCGGCTGCTGCTTTTCCTTGTCTGCGCCGCGCTCATCGCGCTCGCCGTCACCGCGATGACGCAGCTTCGGCCCATTCTCACGAGCCTTGCCACCGCGCGCGTCTCGAACGCCGTCACGCGCGTCGTGAACACCTCGGTGAACGAAACGCTCTACGACGCCGGTGTGGACTACGACCGCCTGATCTCGCTGGAAAAGGACAACGAGGGACACATCACGGCGGTCAAGAGCAACATGGCGGAGTTCAACCGATTGCAGTCCGCCGTGCTCGCGGACGTGCTGCAAAGGCTCTCGGAGGTCTCCACGCGCGAGCTGGCCATCCCGCTCGGGAGCCTGACCGGCTCGCCGCTGCTCGCGGGCCGCGGGCCGCTCCTGCACATCAAAATGCAGTCGGTCGGCTCGTCCTCGGCGCACTTTGAGAATGCCTTCGCCTCCGCGGGCATCAACCAGACGCGCCACGAGATCCGGCTGGTGGTGGACGTGTATGTGAGCGTCCTGCTGCCGGGCTTTTCGACCGTCACCAAGGTCACCAACCGCTGCGCCGTCGCCGAGACGGTCATCGTCGGCTCCGTGCCGGATACCTACACCTACTTCGACACACGCGAGGATATGTCCTCCACCGCCGAGGACTTCATTATGAACAACGCCGGATAAAAGGGGAGAACGCCATGGACTACAAGGAACACATAAAGGAGCTGCGCGACACGCTCAACGCACACTCGTACCGCTACTATGTGCTCGACGAGCCGAGCATCAGCGACTATGAATACGATATGCTCCAGCGCGAGCTGGCCAATCTGGAGAAGGAGCACCCCGAGGAGATCACGCCGGACTCGCCCACGCAGCGCGTGGGCGGCATGGCGCTGACGAAGTTCGAGCCGGTGACGCACGCCGTCCCGCTCGAGAGCCTGCAGGACTCCTTCTCCGACGCCGAGGTCGTGGACTTCGATGAGAAGGTGCGCGAGCAGCTCGAGCACGTCGAATACAGCGTGGAGCCGAAGGTGGACGGTCTGTCCGTCGCGCTCGAGTACCGCGACGGCGTGTTCGTCCGCGGCGCCACGCGCGGCGATGGGCGCGTGGGCGAGGACGTGACGGAGAATCTGCGCACGATCCAGTCCATTCCCATGGTGCTGCCGGAGAAGCTGCCGCGCCTCATCGTGCGCGGCGAGGTCTACATGGCGAAAAAGGTCTTTGCCGCGCTCAATGCCGAGCGCGAGGAGAACGGGGAGCAGACCTTTGCCAATCCCCGCAACGCCGCCGCCGGCTCGCTGCGCCAGCTTGACCCGAGGATCGCGGCGAAGCGCCGGCTGGATATTGCCGTTTTCAACCTCCAGCTCGCCGAGGGACGGACCTTCACGACCCACGCCGAGACGCTTGCTTATCTGCGCACGCAGAAATTCAAGGTCATCGGCAACAAGGTGGTCGACAACGTGCAGGACGCGCTCGCGGAGATCCGCCGTCTCGGCGAGGAGCGCGCGGAGCTGCCCTACGATATGGACGGCGCTGTTGTAAAGCTAAATAGCCTTACAGACCGTGAAATTCTCGGCTCGACGAGCAAGGTGCCGCGCTGGGCCATCGCCTACAAGTACCCTCCCGAGGAGAAGGAGACCCGCGTGACGGACATCGTCGTGCAGGTGGGGCGCACGGGCGTGCTGACGCCGAAGGCGGTCTTTGATCCGGTGCATCTGGCCGGAACGACCGTCACGAACGCGACGCTCCACAACCAGGACTTCATCGACGAGAAGGACATCCGCATCGGCGACGCCATCGTGGTGCGCAAGGCGGGCGAGATCATTCCTGAGGTCGTGCGCGTGCTGAAGGACAAGCGTCCCGACGGCACGCAGCCCTACCGTCTGCCGGACCGCTGTCCGGTCTGCGGCGCGCCGGTCTACCGCGCCGAGGGCGAGAGCGCCACGCGCTGCACGGGCGCGGAGTGTCCCGCGCAGCTGCTGCGCAACCTCACACACTTCACCTCGCGCGAGGCGATGGACATTGACGGCGTCGGCCCCGCGCTGCTCGAGCAGCTGGTGAACGCCGGACTTGTCCGCAAGGCGTCCGACCTTTACAGTCTCGATGTGCAAACGCTTGCGCAGCTCGACCGCATGGGCCTCAAGAGCGCACAGAACGCCGTCGCCGCCATTGATCGCTCCAAGCAGAACGATCTTTCCAAGCTGCTCTGCGCCCTCGGCATCCGCCAGATCGGCACAAAGGCCGCGCGTGTGCTCGCGCAGCGCTTCGGCTCGATGGACGCGCTGATGAACGCCACGGTCGAGGAGCTGACCGCCGTGGATGACATCGGCGAGATCACCGCGCAGTTCCTGCAGCGCTGGTTCGCGGACGGGCAGTCCCGCGACCTCATCGAAAGCCTGAAAAACGCAGGCGTCAACATGACCAGCACGGAAGCCCCGCAGGACCTGCGCTTTGCGGGCAAGACCTTTGTGCTCACCGGCTCGCTCACGCGCTTCACGCGCGACGAGGCCGAGGCGCTCATCGCTGACCACGGCGGCAAGGCCGCCGGCTCCGTCTCCAAAAAGACGAGCTATGTGGTCGCCGGAGAGGCCGCCGGAAGCAAGCTGCGCAAGGCGCAGGAGCTGGGCGTTCCGGTGCTCACGGAGGACGAATTTCTGGCGCTGCTCGGCGGCAAGGTCGAAGATGATCCGGAAAACGGCGAAAGCGGCGGACAGCTCGGCCTGTTTTCCTGAAAAGGAGAGCATTTGATGAACATTCGCACGGCAGAGCGCCGCGATCTTTCCGCGATGCTCGGCATTTACAACTACGAGGTGAAAAACGGCACGGCGACCTTCGACGTAGGGCCCCGCGCGGGCGCGGCGGGGGAGGCGTGGTTCGCCGCGCACAACACCGGCAACCATCCGCTGCTCGTGGCGGAGGAGGACGGTAAGGTCCTCGGCTACGCCTCGCTCTCGCCCTACCGCGACTTCGACGCCTATCTGCAAACCGTTGAGCTTTCCGTTTACGTCGCGCCCGAGAGCCGCGGCCGCGGCATTGCGAGCGCGCTGATGGAGGCCGTTCTCCGTCTGGCGCGCGAGGACGCGGGCACGCACACGGTCGTTTCCGTCATCGCGGGCGGCAACGCGGCGAGCGTCCGCCTGCATGAGAAATTCGGCTTCACCTACTCCGGCACCCTGCATGAGGTGGGGCTGAAATTCGGCCGCTACCTCGATATCGTCAACTACGAGCTGCGCGTGGGCTGAGCAAAACGCGCCCGAAAAAAACATCGAAAGATCCGGAACTTTTTCTGCTTTCCTTCGTCTATTCATGCAGGGCCGCGGCACGCGGTCAAAAGAACGATCTATCAAGGAGAACCATTCGCATGAAACGAACGCTTTCCCTCATTCTCATCCTCACGATGCTGCTGTCTCTCGCCGCCTGCGGCAGCAAGGACGCCGCGCCGCCCGACGACGGCAACGCGCCTTCGCAGGAGCAGGGCGGCGGAGAGGAGCAGTCCGGCGGAACGACCGGGACGCCCGACGAGCCGGAGCAGCCCGAGCAGACGCAGCCGGCAGAGCAGGAGCCGGCGGACAGCAAGCCGGAGCAGACGCAGCCGGCTGACAACAGCAAGCCCAAGCAGGAGCCTGCCGGGGAGCCGGAAAAGGAGCCTGTCAAGCAGCCCGAGCAGAAGCCCGAGCCCAAGCCGGCTGAAAAGCCTGCGGAGGGAACGAGCGCAGAGCCGCCGACCGAGACGCCCAAGCCCGAGACCCCGGCAGAGGACAAGCCCGCCGCGGCTGTCGACGACGCGCTGACGATCCTCAACGCGATCTGGAATACATACAGCGATGAAGAAAAGTTCCCTGCCGCCGGAGGGGATTCCGAGCACGCCGTAGACGGCGCGCCCGGCAGCTTCGACGTGAGCAATGCCGACAGCCTCAGCTATCTGCTCACCTTCCCGGCGGACGACGCTTCGCTCATCGACAGCGCCGCCTCGCTCGTTCACATGATGAATCTGAACACCTTCACCTGCGGCGCGTTCCATGTCGCCGACGCGAACAACGTCGCCAGGCTCGCGGACGACCTGCGCACGACCATTCAGGCCAAGCGCTGGATGTGCGGCTTCCCGGATAAGCTGGTCATCGTCACGGTCGGGCAGAGCGTATTTTCCGTGTACGGAAACGAGGAGCTGGTCAACACCTTCCGCGATAAGCTCCTGGCGAGTTATCCTACCGCTGCCGCCGTCTATGACGAGGCCATCAACGCATAAAACAGCAGAGAAGAAAAGAGGGATGCCGCGCATTCCTCTTTTCTTTTTCCGCTTGCGAGCGGGCCGGTTTTCGTATAAAATATGGTCAGAGCACATCGCCGCACGGAGGAAGCGCCATGCCGAAGTCAAAGTGGAAGCTGAACACCATCTATATATCCGAGCGGCTGCAGGAGAGCCTGCGGCCGATCTCCCGCTGCGCGCTGACCACCGTGGTCGCCCCGATGGGCTACGGAAAGACCACCGCGGTGAACTGGTATCTGGAGGAGCGTGCAAAGGCCGGGCCGCTGCGCGTCGTCCGCATCAGCGTGTATTCCGACAATCTTGCGATCTTCTGGCGGAGCGCGCAGGACGCCTTTGCCCGCGCGGGCATCGACCTGCTGCGGGAGTATGCCTGTCCCACGGACGCCGCCGGCGGCGGGCTGCTGGCGGACGATCTCTGCCATGAGCTGGCGGGGGAAACGCCCTGCTATCTGTTCATCGACGATTTTCACCTGCTCACAGACCAACGCGTGACCGCCTTTCTCTGTATGCTTGCGGGCCGCCTGCCCGCCAACATCCACCTGATCATCGCCAGCCGCGACCGCTTTCTGCCCGCCGCAGAGATCGTCCGGCTGGGGGCGAGGGTCTACCGGCTCGGCACAGAGCAGCTGCGGCTGAACCATACGGAGCTGGCCGTTTACGCGCACCGCTGCGGCACGGAGCTTTCCGACGCGCAGGCGGAATCGCTGCTCTACTCCAGCGAGGGCTGGTTCTCCGCCGTCTACCTGAACCTGCGGACGCTCTCGGAGCATGGGACGCTGCCCGAACGTGATTCCGATATTTTCACCATGTTCACCGCCGCCATGATCGAGCCGCTGCCGCAGCGGCAGCAGGAATTTCTCGCGGTGATGGGTCTTGCCGACGAATTCACTGCGGAGATGGCGCGCTTTGTCACCGGGGACGCCGACGCGGAGGAGCTGCTCGCCGTGCTGACCGCGCAGAACGCCTTTGTCAAGCGTCTGCCGGACGGCGTGACCTACCGCTTCCACCACATGATGAAGGAATGTGCGGAGCGCACCTTCCGGACGCTGGACGCGGAGACGCAGCGGCGCTGCCGGGAGCGCTACGGCGCATGGTACGAGGGGCGAGGGCAGTATCTTCACGCCATGGCGGCCTACCGGCGCTGCGGGGACTACGACGCGCTGCTGCGCGTGGTGCAGGAGGATGCGGGCATCCTGCTCGCGTCGCTGCCCCCGTCGGAGGTGCTGGCCGCTCTCGACGAATGTCCCGCCGATGCTCTGAAGGCGCACCCGTTCGCGCTTCTGGTGCTGATGCGCAGTATGTTCAACTGGCGCAATATCCCGAAAATGCTGGAGCTCAAGGCGCTCCTGCTCGCCGCACTGGAGGAGCATCCCGAGCTGCCCGCGGAGGAGCGCGGCAACCTGCTGGGCGAATGCGACCTTATCATGAGCTTTCTCTGCTATAACGACATCAGCGCCATGAGCCGTCTGCACCGCAGTGCCAGCGCGCAGATGTCCCGTCCCGCCATCAGCATCCGCTCGAGCGGCGGCTGGACCTTCGGCTCGCCGTCCGTGCTGATGATGTTCTACCGAGCCCCGGGCGAGCTTGCGGGCGAGCTTGCCGAGATGGCCGAATGTATGCCGCACTACTATAAGATCACCAACGGTCACGGTCAGGGCGCGGAGACCATCATGCGCGCCGAGGCAGCCTTTGTGCAGGGACGCTTCACCGACGCGCATATCGCGCTGGAGAGCGCCTATGCGCAGATCGAGGGCAACGGGCAGGAGAATATGGCGCTCTGCTGCGACTTCCTCGCGCAGCGCCTCTCCCGGTACGCGGAGGTCGGGCCGCACCGCAGCTTTGCCGAGCGCCGCACGGAGCTGCTGCGGCACCACAACGCCTCGTGGCTCAACCTCTGGAACGCCGTCAGCGCCTACTGCCACGCCCTGTCGGGCGAGATGGAACAAATTCCGGAGGTCTTTGCCGAGCACCGCCTCGCCTCGGTCAGCATCCTTGCGCCGGGCCGGCCGATGATCGAGATGATCGAAAATCAAGTGTATCTTGCCCAGGGCGCTTACGCCAAGGTGATCGGCCGCAGCGAAGGTCTGCTCGCCCTGTGCGAGGGGATGCACTACGCGCTCGTCGCGCTGCACGTTCGCCTTCAGACCGCGTCGGCCTATGAGCGGCTGGGCAAGCACGGGGAAGCCGAGACGCTGCTGGCGCAGGCGCTTGCCGACGCCGCACCGGACGGTATCGTGATGCCGTTTGCGGAGAACTACCGCTATCTCAAGCCGCTGCTTGCCGCAGGACCGCAGACCGCGCTCACGGCGCGGGTGCTCGCGCTGGGCGAGGCAGGGGAGCGGCGGCAGAGCGGGACAGTCCGCCCCGCAGCGTTCGCCGCGCTGACGGAGCGGGAATATGCGCTGGTCGGCCTGATGGCACAGCGGCTGACGAACCGGGAGATCGCGGAAAAGCTGTTTCTCTCCGAGGGAAGCGTCAAGCAATATGTAAACCAGATCTATTCCAAGCTCCACATCGAGGGCGACCAGCGCACGAAGCGCAGGCGGCTCGCGGAGCTGCTCACGCAAAAGGCATGACATCGGGAGGACGTCCGCAGGGACGCCCTCCCGTTCCTTTATCGGTCGAAGCTGGGGTTGACGAAGTAGACGTTCTTCTCGTCGAGCTTTTCCTTGGCAAGCCGCAGCCCCTCGCCGAAGCGCTGGAAGTGCACGATCTCGCGCGCACGCAGGAACTTGATGACGTCGTTGACGTCGGGATCGTCGGAAAGGCGCAGGATGTTATCGTAGGTCACGCGCGCCTTCTGCTCGGCGGCGAGGTCCTCGGTGAGGTCGGCGATGGTATCGCCCGTGACCTGCATCGTCGCCGCCGACCACGGATAGCCGGAGGCGAACTGCGGGAACACGCCGGTCGTGTGGTCGACGAAATAGGTATCGAAGCCGGCCTCCTTGATCTGATCTACCGTGAGGTTTCGCGTGAGCTGATGGACGATGGTGCCGACCATCTCAAGATGCCCCAGCTCCTCTGTGCCGACCGTGGAAGCCCAAGGGCCACAAGTACGAAAAAGCCTTGCGCCGCAAGGGTTACAGGCCGAAAAAGAGAGGGAAAACGCGAATGTGCAAAATGCCGGTTGGCTCCATTCCTTTGACGCGGACTACCACTATCGCGGCTCCGACCTTCACTACCATGTGAACGTGTCCGCCGCGCTTTCGGAGGGAGGGGCGGTATGGTGAAGGAATTTATCTCGCAGCTTCCACCGGACAAGCTGACACCCTTTAAAAAGCACCCCTATCAGGTGCGGGAGGACGCTGCCATGGACGAGCTGGTGGAGAGCGTCCGCACCTATGGTATTCTGTCACCCTTACTGGCGCGGCCAAAAGGGGAGGGCTACGAGCTGGTCAGCGGGCATCGGCGGCGATTGGCGGCGCAGAAATTGGGCCTGCCCACCGTGCCGGTGCTGGTGCGGGAAATGACCGACGATGAAGCGGTAATCCTGATGGTGGACAGCAACCTCCAACGGGAAAACCTGCTGCCCAGCGAAAAGGCATTCGCCTACAAGATGAAGCTGGAGGCCATGAAACACCAAGGAAAGGCAACTTCCCGACAAGTTGTCGGGAAGTTAGAAAGTGCTGATGAAGTTGGACAAATGAATGGTGAAAGCGGGCGAACTATTCAGCGCTATATCCGCCTGACCAACCTTGTTCCGCCGCTGCTTCAGATGGTGGACGATGGCCGCATCGCCTTTTCTCCCGCCGTGGAGGTGTCTTATCTCACCCGCGACGAGCAGGCGGAGCTGTGGGACTTGATTGGGCGGGAGGATGCCACACCGTCGCTGTCACAGTCACTCCGCATGAAGCAGCTCTCCCGCGAGGCAAAGCTGACGCCGGAGGCGTTGTACGCCATTCTTACCGAGGAAAAGCCCAATCAGAAAGAGCAAATCCGCATCAAAACCGAGTCGCTGCGGAAGTATTTCCCGCGCAATTACTCTGCGCAGCAGATGGAGCGGGAGATCATCAAGCTGCTGGAGGCCCGTTACCGCGCGAAGGACAGGGGAGAGCGATGATTTTCGCATACTGGCGCTATACAAATTTCTTCCGTACAATAGAGGCAGAAAGGAGCGAGGTTTATGGAGCAGAATTTACCGCCATTGCCGCCGGTCATTTTTGAGAACGGCCTTTACTACGAGCTGCGGGGCGAGCAGTATTATCCCTGCCTTTTGCCGCCGAAAACGGACACCACGGAGGACAAGCTGCTGGAAACCATCATACGCCAGATGGCAGAGGCACAGGGCGTAAACGAGGAGCTGAAAGCACGGAACCAAATGGCGTGGGTAGGAGCCATGAACAACATCAAAAGCGCCGCACTTGAGATCCTGCGAGAGTCCAAATGATGCCCCAAGAAGAAAACAAGAGCAAATAACCAACGCAAGCGGAGACAGGTCAAATGCCTGCCTCCGCTATTTTTATGCCCGAACAGGCAAGGAGGAACGATATGGATTATTTCTACGAGCATGAATCAGAGCTATTTACATTTTACCGTGTTCCAAAGGTGCTGTTTACAGAGGAACCATTCAAAAACATGAATTGTGAAGCAAAATTGCTTTACGGATTATTGCTGGACAAAATGGGACTTTCCCGCAAAAGCGGGTGGTTCGATAAGCAAGGGCGCGCCTTTGTTTACTATGGCATCAACCGTATTATGGAGGACTTGGGCTGCGCCCACAGCAAGGCGGAGAAGCTGCTATCCGAACTGGAGCAAGCTGGCCTGCTGCGCCGGAAACGGCAGGGGTTGGGGAAGCCGTCTGCACTGTACCCCCTGAAATTCGAAAACCGAATTTCTTGACTTTCGATTTTCGAATTTCAAGAACGCTGAAAATCAGCGCACCTGAACGCTGATTTTCAGCGTCTAATAAGACTGAGTAGAGCGATACTGAGATAAATATATACCAAGCCGAAAAAAGAATAATAGGGAGGATCATCAGATGAAGAGCAAAGAGAACTTACGGGAAAAGCAGGTAAATCTCCGCTTGACGCAGGCAGAATATGAGCGGCTCACCCGCACCGCGCAGGACCACGGCATCGGGCGGGCGGCGTATCTCCGCATGGTGCTGCGGGGCGCGTGGCTGCGGGAGGACGGCAGAAAATCAGAATAACTTTTTCCGCTGGAATTTGATGCAGGCCGTCACACGGTCACGGATATAAGGAACATCCCGCTTGGCGTAAAACTCCAGCGGTTCTGAAAGGGCCGCCATGATCTCTTTTTCGGCAAAGTCGCAGCGAAGCTGCAGCCCATAGAGATTTTGGGCTGCATGGACCTGTCGGACAAAGCCCGTTTTCATGGGCTGAGCCTTGAGCTGACGCACCAATGCGGCCGGTTCGATTTCCATGGGATAGTCCCGTGTGTTGGACAGCAAACCCGCGCCAAAGTCAAAGATGGGGCAGTAGTCAAAGCCATCACCGCAGCGCAGCACAGCGATGTTGTTCAGATGCCGGTCCTCGTTGCCGAACAGCATATCCACCTCGAACAGCAACGTCAGATAGGTGCCGAAGCGGTCAAGTCCCGTCAGCCGCTCAACCTGCTCCACCAACCACGCAAGGCGGCTCTGAAGATTGGGCAGGCGGTTTACCGCGGTCTGCCAGTCCGGGCCAACGCCTTTTCGCAGCAGTTCCGCAAGGGTCAGGATGGCCTCGCCCTGACGTAGAAAATTGGCACTGGAACAGCCGTTTCGGATGTGTCCGTGGACTTCCATCCGCTCCATGCGGTAGGTCACATAGTGAAAGCCAAGCGCATCTGTATTGGTCTGTGCCAGCAGCGCAGAGGTCACGGCTTCAGCCAGTCCCTCGTAGCCGAACAGATCCAGCTTGTACCAGCGGCCATCTGCCAGCCATTTTTCCTGATTGCCCTTAGACGAAGTTTCCGCGATGCGGCTTCCCGTTGTCAGTCTGATCGACATATTCAGCCCTCCACAATTTTGATCCAGCACGAATCCTCTGCCATGCGCCCTTCGGTCTTGCGGATGATCGCCAGCGGGTCATAGCAGTCCAGTCCCAAGTCAGACAGGTAATATTTCAAACCGTCCCGCTCCTGCGACACACAGCGGTCTTTCAAGAAGGTTTGCAGATCGTCCCATGTGGGCTTGCGGTTCACGCCGAAAGCGGTGGAAAGGGGAGAACTGACCTCGTTTTCGATGGCAAGTTGATGAGTGGTTTGGTCAGCGCAGATCTTCGTACAGAGTTTGTTCCCATCGTAGTAGTACAGAATCAGGAGGGCGTGAGCGCTGCTTCGGGCATTGGCCAGAAAGACATTGTAATCAGATACGGCAGGGCGGCGGATGGTGATGCTTTCCCCATCGAATTGCAGCGTTACGGTGCGGCTGCCCTCAGAGATGCCCAGGGCCTTCATCCAGGCAGATGGCAGAGCCACACGGTAGCCATTGGCATCCGGCCCGGCGTTTCCACCCGCCTTGTTGATAAGAATATTTGCAGTTCGTTCCTCGTGTAGCACGGTCATTCACCTCAAAAGTTTCTCGCAATTATTATACCTATTGGACACCAATAAATCAAGAAGTTAATTTTACAACAGCATTGTCACGAAAATGAAACCGCTATACAGAAGCTGCTTTCGCAAGCATAGCATTTGGCTATCCAAATGCGCTTGTTAAGGGGGCAACCCCTTAAAATCCCTGATGAAAGGAGAATATCTATGCGCCAGAGAAACCATGCGCTTACCTTGCGCTTAAACGACGAAGAACTCAAGCATTTGAAAGATCAGGTCGTCGCGTCCGGACTGACCACGCAGACTTTTTTGCGCCTGTTGATCGCGGGACAGAAAATCAAGCCCCGGCGTCCGGAGGTTTTTATTGACCTTTTGCATGAGTTGTCAGCCATCGGTAACAACATCAACCAGATCGCCCGTGTTGCCAACACCTGCGGCTATGTCCGTCAATCTGATTTGAATGAAATCAAAGAGATGCAGTCACGAATTTGGCAGAAGGTGAAATGGATGTAATCGATAGCAATAAATCATGAAGAGAAAGTAACAATATCGCTTAATGCGAATTTCTCATTGGTTATCCCACACGAGGTAAATTAAGTATGTGTTGACATTCTTGGTGAAAAAGGATATATTGTATATACCCTTATACCACTACGAGGGAAAATCGTGTTACTACGATAAGGTAGAACACCTCGAAGCCCTACCCCGGCCTTATCGGTCGGGGTATCTTCGTATTTTAGGAAAGGAGCCCTCTCAGATGTCGGAATTTCATTATGCGCTTGGATTGGACATTGGCATTGGTTCTGTCGGCTGGGCAGTCCTCCGAAATCAGCCGAACGGAGAACCTGACCGGATTCAGGACTTGGGCGTGCGTATTTTTGACAAGGCGGAGCAGCCAAAGACAGGTGCCAGCCTTGCGGCCCCCCGGCGGGACGCAAGAAGCGCTCGGCGCCGTCTGCGCCGCCATCGGCACCGCTTGGAACGCATCCGTTACCTGATGGAGCAGCGCGGCATCATGCCGGTTGCAGATATACAGGCCATGTATGCCGCCGGTGGCTTTCAAAAATCGCCCTACCAGCTGCGCGCCGAGGCACTGGACCGCCCGCTCATCAAGGAGGAAGCGGTTCGGGTGCTGATCCATCTTGCTCAGCGGCGCGGCTACAAGTCCAACAGCACCGCAGAGGCGGCAAAGGACGAAAAAGAGACGGGGAAGGTCAAGACCGCCATCGAGGAAAACCGCCGCTGCATGGCCGAGTACGGCTACCGCACGGTGGGCGAAATGATGTATCGGGATGAGCGGTTCTGGCAGAAACATCCGGATGGTACACGCTACCACCAGACCCGCAATAAGGCAGAGGATTACCGGTTCACCGTGGAGCGCGCGGCCATTGTAGACGAGGTGCGGCAGATTTTCGCCGCCCAGAGAAGGCTGGGCGTGGTCTGGATGGACGAGGATATGGAGACCGCCTATCTCTCCGTTCTGGAGAGCCAGCGCAGCTTTGACGAAGGCCCCGGCGGGGACAGCCCGTTTTCCGGCGGCATTGGGGAAAGGGTGGGTGCTTGCACCTTTGAGCCGGACGAAAAGAGAGCGGCAAAGGCGACCTATACATTTGAGTATTTCAAGCTTTTACAGGACTTGAACCGCATGCGCTTGACCGGCATGGGGATGCCTCCGGAGCCGTTGGATGACGAGCAGCGTGAAGTGCTGAAAAGCGCGGCGCTCCGTTCGGCATCGCTGAGCTATGGACAGATCCGCAAGAAGCTGAATCTGGATGACGATGTGTTCTTTAACGACCTCTATTACGGCGAGAAAACGAAAGAGGAAGCGGAGAAACGCAAGTGGCCGCAGATGCAGTCCTACCACAAGCTGCGGATGGCGCTGGACAAGGTGGGCAAGGGTGCGATCGGCACCTTGACCGAGGAGCAGCTCAATGCCATTGCTACGATTTTGACGGAGTGCAAAAGTGACGCGAAGCGCATAGCGGCGCTGATGGAAGCCGGTATTCCACCGCAGTTTGACGAGGCGCTGCTGCCGCTGTCCTTCAGCAAATACGGAAGCCTTTCCGTTCGGGCGATGCAGAAGCTCATTCCGCTGCTGGAAGAAGGACTGCGCTACGATGAGGCGTGTACGCGGGTCTACGGCGATCATCGGGGCCTGCGGTCGGAACAGCGGACGAACAGACTGTCCTTGAACGACATGGAGGAGATCACGAACCCGGTGGTCCGCAGAGCGGTATCCCAGACCATCAAGGTCATCAACGCGGTGGTCCGCACCTACGGCCCGCCGGATGTGGTGCGCATCGAACTGGCTCGTGAAATGAGCCGAACCTTCGATGAGCGCCGCAAGATGGAAAAGCGTCAGGATGATAACCGCGCGGCCAACGAGCAGGCAAAGGATCAGATCGCGGAATATAAGGGAGACCATGCCACCGGCCTGGACATCGTAAAATTCAAGCTGTACCGGGAACAGGACGGCGTGTGCCTGTACTCCGGACAGAACCTCGACATTGCCCGCCTGTTTGAGCCGGGCTATGCGGACGTGGATCATATCATTCCATACAGCCGCTGCTTTGACGACAGCTATCAGAACAAGGTCCTGGTGCTGGCCAGCGAAAACCGGCAGAAGGGAAACCGCCTGCCCTACGAGTATTTCGGACAGGACGAAGCACGCTGGCACGGCTACGAGGTGCGGGTGGAAAATTTGATCCACAATTACCGCAAGCGGCAGAAGCTGCTGAAAAGGCGACTGACCGAAGAGGAAAGCACGGGATTTATTGACCGGAACCTCAAGGACACGCAGTACATCACAAGAGCTGTCTATAACCTGATCCGGGATCACCTCGCCTTTGCGGAGTCCAACTACCGGAAAAAGCCGGTGCAGGCGGTGAACGGCGCGGTCACAGCCATGCTCCGGGGCCGCTGGGGTGTGCAGAAGATCCGCGAGGACGGCGACCTGCATCACTGTCTGGACGCCGCGGTGATCGCCGCGACCACCCCCGGTCTGGTACAGCGCCTGACCGCGTACAACAAGCACCGGGAAACATGGGAAAGACCTCCTGCTGGCTATGTAGATCCCGCCACAGGCGAGCTGATCGAACTGCCGCAGGAAGCGCGGCACGACCAGTTCCCGAAGCCGTGGGAGCGCTTCCGTCAGGAGCTGGAAGCACGGCTCGACCCCATCGACCCGCGGCATCAGATCGACCTTCTGAAGCTTGAGACGTACGAAAGCGATGAGGAGATACAGCCTGTTTTTGTCTCCAGAATGCCGAATCATAAGGTGACGGGCGCGGCCCATGCGGAGACTATCCGCAGCAGCAAGGGCGGCGATGGCTTTACCGTGACGAAAACACCGCTGACGAATCTGAAACTCAACAAATTCGGTGAGATCGAGGGCTACTATAACCCGGAGAGCGACAAGCTGCTGTACGACGCGCTGTTGGCACGGCTGAAAGCCTTCGGTGGCGATGGCGCGAAAGCCTTTGACCAGCCGTTTTATAAGCCCAAGAAGGACGGCACACCGGGGCCGCGGGTAGACAAGGTGAAGATCTGCGAGAAAGCCACGGTGGGATTGCCGGTTCGAGACGGCATCGCGGCCAACGGCAGCATGGTGCGAATCGACGTATTTTATGTGGAGGACGACGGCTACTATTTCGTTCCCATTTATGTGGCGGATACGAAAAAGGAAAGCCTGCCTAACAAGGCGGTGGTCGCATATAAGGCATACTCGGAATGGAAAGAAATGAAGGACGAAAACTTTATTTTTTCACTTTATCCGGGAGATTTGGTACGCATCCAGAGCCGCAAGGGGATCAAGCTGAATCTTGCCAAGGGCGGTACAGGCGAAAAGGAGATCGTCCGGCAGGAGGGAATGTATTATTACCGCGCGGCAGGAATTACAGTTGGCGCAATACAGATAGAAACCCATGATCGGCGATACTTACAGCCAAGCTTAGGCATTAAGACCCTGCAATCCATCGAAAAATATCAGGTGGACGTATTAGGAAACTATTACAAAGTAGATCTCCCCGAAAAACGGATGACATTTTCCAAGGAGGGCTGAGATGGAATATCGGAATATCTTTTTGGCGAACCCCGCGCGGCTCAGTGTACAGCGAGAACAGCTGGTCATCGAACAGGCGGAAAAAATCACGGTTCCGTTGGAGGATATTTCGTCTGTTCTCATCGAATCTCAGCAGGTCACCCTGTCTGTCCACGCGGCAGCAGCGATGGCCAATCATGGGATCACCGTATTTCTGTGCGACGAGAAGCATTTGCCAAGTTGCCAGTTGCTCCCGATCAACCAGTTCTGCCGTCAGCGAAAGCTGCTGCTATCGCAGTGCGAGACGGGCAAGCCGCTGCAAAAGCAGCTTTGGCAGCAGATCGTCGTCCGGAAAATACAAAATCAGGCGCAGTGCCTGCGTCTGATGGGGAAGGAAGAATGGCAGGAGCTTCAGCAAATGGCCGGAAAAGTCCTTTCCAATGACAGTGATAACCGGGAGGCGGTGGCGGCGGCGCTCTACTTTCCAGCACTGTTCGGAAACGGCTTTTTCAGAGGCTCCGATGATCCACGGAACGCGGCGCTGAATTACGGCTATGCGGTCATGCGGGCCGGAATTGCCAGAAATCTTGTTGTGCATGGCTTGGAGCCCTGCATCGGACTGCACCATCGAAGCGAGTTGAACAACTTCAATCTGGCGGACGACCTGATCGAACCCTTTCGCCCCGTTGTCGATCTCTATGTGACGCAGAATTTCTCCAAAGATGATGATGTGCTGACACCGCGGCAGAAAGCGGGGCTTTTCAATCTCACCAATTATCTCGTAAAGCAGGCGGGCAGACGATACAGGGTCATGCTGTCGATCGACCGGGTGTGTACGGCTTTGGCCAATAGCGTTACAGCGGGGGAGAATCTGCTGGAATTGCCGGAGCTGATCCCCTTGGAGCTGCATCAGTATGAATAGGCTTATGAGAATACTGGTGATGTTCGACCTGCCGGTCAAAACCAAGGCGGAGCAGCGCAGCGCGACGCAGTTCCGGAATTTTTTGGTGGGCGATGGATACCACATGGTGCAGTACTCTGTGTACGCCCGTATCTGCAACGGCCGGGATTCCGTGGAGACCCACAAGAAAAGAATTCTGCTGGCGCTTCCATCAAAGGGCTCTGTGCGGATGCTGGTGATCACTGAAAAACAGTATAATGCCATTGAACTGCTGGTGGGCAAGCCGACGCCATACGACAAACCGCAGCAATTTGAGCAGCTGATGATTTTTTAAGAAAAATACGGAACGACTTCTCACAGAAATCGTTCCGTATTTTTGTACTTTTGCCTACCTTTTGATAAGAAAGACGTGCTAAAAGCGCTGGATTTGCGTTCACAATTTTCGCCTATTATACCACTACGAGAGAAAATCGGGAACTACGACAGCATTTTCAGAAGGCAAATGTCAATAGGAATTATACCACTACGAGAGAAAATCGGGAACTACGACTGAGCGGCGACAGCGGGACGGTGGTGTTCGATTATACCACTACGAGAGAAAATCGGGAACTACGACAGCATTTTCAGAAGGCAAATGTCAATAGGAATTATACCACTACGAGAGAAAATCGGGAACTACGACTGAGCGGCGACAGCGGGACGGTGGTGTTCGATTATACCACTACGAGAGAAAATCGGGAACTACGACTTGGCGATCTCAGGGGTATCTCTCACATCAATTATACCACTACGAGAGAAAATCGGGAACTACGACGTTTTTACCGCGGTTCTGTCTTGGCTTAATATTATACCACTACGAGAGAAAATCGGGAACTACGACACCTTTAAGCTCTACTCAAAACCTCGCTTGATTATACCACTACGAGAGAAAATCGGGAACTACGACGTTTTTACCGCGGTTCTGTCTTGGCTTAATATTATACCACTACGAGAGAAAATCGGGAACTACGACACCTTTAAGCTCTACTCAAAACCTCGCTTGATTATACCACTACGAGAGAAAATCGGGAACTACGACGTTTTTACCGCGGTTCTGTCTTGGCTTAATATTATACCACTACGAGAGAAAATCGGGAACTACGAC
>CDYU01006181.1_pt1 | contig 286893 bp, 307 predicted proteins | sample 480701 | NCBI WGS metagenome assembly CDYU01 (sample SAMEA3182105, study PRJEB8094) | gut metagenome | biome: human; feature: gut; material: Stool; isolation source: human stools | place: Canada | collected 2013-02-26 | reverse complement strand
ACGCGATGATCTTCGCGGCCTGCTCACGGGTCAGGTTTTCCTTGGCATTGAAATTGCCCTTTTCATCGCCAATGAACACGCCAACGGCGTTCATGACGTCAACAGCTTCCTTGTAGTCGATCTTGTCGGCATCTTTGAAAGCTGCGTTGCTGATGGTGACGAGGGACATGGACATGACCAGCGCCAGCACCAGAGCGAGTAACTTTTTCATATAATGTTACTCTCCTTTCTGAAATTTCCGTTTCCGGTTCTGCGGCATCGTATATTTTTCCGCGTTTCGGCTCGATTTTCTTTTGTTTATGCACGTCAGCTCGTTGAGGAGGGCGTCCGTCAAAATCCTGCCTTTGTGCAAAACGGAGAAAATGTTGCAAAAACGGGTCAAATAGGCGATATCGTATCCCCATTCGCGGATTTGTGTTGCAAAATCAGGTGTTTTCGGGTGTTTCTCGATCCACTTACCGTGGCATGCCGTTCCCGTAACTGAACCGGGAACTCACCTTGGCCCACCATCAATTGCATGCTCATATTACACCCGGCTTTTCCGCCCGTCAACCGCTTTGGACGATTTGTAACTCACCTGTAACATTCCCGTATTTTTGTTACACCGCAGCGTCACGCGCGGAGGGGCCGTCCCCGCGCGGCAGAGCGGCATCTCTCGGCGGACCTATTTATAGGTAGGCCGCACGGCGGGCTTTTGTTGTCCGCCGCCGTGCAACCCCGGGCGCATTTCGTCTGGGCACTCCCCGTGACCCCGCCGCAGAGCGGCAGCGACCGCAAGAAGCAGATCAAATCGAAAGCCGCAATAAGAAACTGCACGCACTCCTTTGCGCAGCGCGTGCAGTACCGTTTTCACAGGGGTTGACAATGTTGGGGTCAAGGGGCTTGCCCCTTGCGCGTTTTCTCACCGCTTTTTCGCGCATAAAAGCGGTGTCGCCGAAGGCCGACGCCTTCGTGACCCCGCCGCAGAGCGGCAGCGGCCGCAAGAAGCAGATCAAATCGAAAGCCGCAATAAGAAACTGCACGCACTCCTTTGCGCAGCGCGTGCAGTACCGTTTTCGCAGGGGTTGACAATGCGGGGTCAAGGGGCTTGCCCCTTGCGCTCTCTTGGGGTTTCAAAGGGGCCATTCTCTACCGTAGAGAATGGCCCCTTTGGTCGCACCGCCGTCAGGCGGCAAATGTGGCGCCGCCCTCAGGCGGCAGATCTCACTCGATCGCCAGTCTCCGGCTGCCGGAGACCTCGACGTCCTTCTTCGGCAGCGTCAGGCTCAGCACGCCGTCGTTGTAGCTGGCCTTGATGCCCTCGGCCTTGATGCCGGAGATATCGAAGCTCCTCGCGTAGCTGCCGTAGCTGCGCTCGCAGCGGACGTAGCTCTTGTCCTTCTCCTCGTGCTCGTTCCTGCGCTCGGCCTTGATGGTCAGGTTGTCGCCGTCGATGTCGATGGCGATGTCCTCCTTCTTCATGCCGGGCAGATCGGCCTCGAGCAGGTAATGGTCGCCCTTGTCCTGGATGTCGGTCTTGAACGTGCCGACATCGCCGAGGAAGTCGCGGTTGCCGAAGAACGCACGCTCCAGCGCCTCCATGTCGCGGAACGGGTCATAGGTGGTCATGTGGTTATTGTTGCGGTAAGGTCTCAGTTCAAACATAATGAATACCTCCGAAAATTCGAGATTTGGAAAGCCTCGGGAGCTTGCCTTCCTTTGCTTTTCTTGACTCAGAGTCTATCCCGGAATTGTGTCCAAAGATACGCATTTGTGTGAACGGACTATGAATTTTAGCACTCCTACTACAAGAGTGCTAAAACCGTCGGATTTTGTTGCATTTGACGGGCAGCCTGCCCCAAAACCGCCCATGTCTACCCGATGTCTACCCGCCGAAACGCCTGGGGCGCAAGGGCCTGCGGGTTTTCCAAGAGGGCCGCCGTCTACCCTTCCGTCTACCCATTTTTTCGCGCCGATTCCCGAAACGCCTGCTATTTCTGCGAAAATTTTTGAAATTTCTGAAAATGTATGGGGGTACGATACCATCAGCAACGTTAGCGCGAAGTTCGGGACCGAGGACTTTGCTGCGGACGATCTTGTTACTTTCACCGCTGCGTGGACCGGTTCTGTTTATGAGATCCAGTCTGCCAAGGCTCTGGAGAAGTCCGCCACCGGTCAGCTGACCCAGTACACCGGCGATGCATACTTCCCCGGCACCACCAAGTGGGACGGCGACTCCAACTTCACCGTCGACGGCACCAAATACAAGTATGATCTGAACGCTGTTGTTGACTCCAGCAACAACTCCATCACCGACTTCACTGTCGGCAAGTCCGACATGAACGTCTATCTCGACGACTATGGCTATGCCATGTACGTTGAGGGCGTTGAGAGCGAGACCAATTACGCTGTCGTGATCGGTGTCGGTAATGTCAACGCTTACGGCAACGCCACCGGCGGCGCCACCCTGCTCCTGCCCGACGGCACCAAGAAGGAAGTCCGCTACAAGATGGCTGACGGTTCCGATGCTCTGACTTCGGTCACAGTTAATCGGGTTTCCAGCATCACCAACAACACCACCGATGAGCCTACCGGCGACCTCGTCACCTACACGGTCGACTCCGACGACACCTATAAGCTGACGGTCGTTAAGAGCCGTGCCATCAATGGCAATGCCGACACTCCCGCTGCCACCGGTTCCTACAGCGAGTCCTTCACCAATGTGACCGGTCAGACCTCCAACAAGGCTAACTTCGTGTTCGAGAACGGCAAGTCCGCCATCATCTCCAACGCACAGGACGCTGCCAACCAGTATTACAACTATGCCACCAGCGAGACCATCTTCTTCGTTGCCAATCTGAAAGCCAATGGCACGGAGGTCGACAGTTACTCTGTTTACACTGGCTTTGCCAATATGCCCAGCACCGACGCGACCAAGGGCATCAAGGGCATTTCCTATGTGACCAACAGCAAGTATACCACCCAGATCGACGCCATCTACATGGTCGTTGAGTCCCTCGGCGGCATCTCCGACGTCCAGACCTATCTCGTCAAGGAGAAGGGCGCAAGCGTCATGACTGAGAAGATCAATGGCGTTCAGGTCAGCTACTATGAGCTGCCCGCTATCATTGACGGCGAGGTCACCACGGCCCGCATCGACGCCGACCTGTTCGACGGTTCCAGAATTGCCAACGCGACGAATGCGAACAGCGAAGGTGTGTACGCGCTCAAGAACATCAACAAGGACGCTAAGACCGGCATCATCACCAGCGCTGACAAGGAGACTGTCCTGACCGGCACCGGTACGCAGGCTGACCGTCGCGACGTTCTCGGTATCGGCGCGACCAAGGCTGCTGCTACCTACTACGCCTACACCAAGGACACCGCTGTCTACTTCGTGAACAGCGACTTCGACACGATCACCACTGGCAGCATCTCTGCTATCGGCACCGATGATGACGACCTCGTGACCTACACGCTGAACACCAACAACAAGACCCTGAAGGAAGTCATTGTTGTCACCGTTGATCCCGCTGTGAGCAACACTCACAATGTCAAGTTCGTTGGATTCCAGAACACCTTCTACGTCAATGATGTGAATGGTCAGAATATGGTTTCCGCTACCGTGGATACCGTTAAGGTGAACGACGGCTCGGATCTCAAGTTCATGCCCGTTGGCGTTCCCGGCGTAATGGTTAAGGCCGTTAAGGTTGGCAACACCGTCCTGACTCCCGATGCCGAAGGCTACTACACTCTCTCCGCCGTGAGCAAGGACATTACCGTCACCCTTGAGAAGGCTACTGCTGTTACCCTGACCTTCAAGGCTCCCGCTGCGGGCGCTTACATCTCCGTGAACGGTGGTGCCAATCAGCTCGTCACCGATACGGCGACCTACCCTGTCTCCGTTGCTTCCGGCAGCACTGTGACTCTGACCATCGTTCCTGCTTCCGGCCAGACCGTGTCTGCTGTCACTTCTAACGGCAACTTCGTTTCCGGTTCTGCCAACAGCTACAGCATCGTGGCTGCCGCTACCGGTGTGGTTGAGATTGCTTACTAATCGTCTGTAAGCAGGCTATCAACAGCGAATTTCGCTTACGATAACAGGGAATCCCGCGCCGAAAGGCGCGGGATTCCTACGTTTTTTTACTTTTCGCCCCAAAGAACAAATTCTGCTCCGGCAGGCATGGCGTCACCGCCGACCACCAGCTTCAGCAGGTCGTTATAGGGAAAGCTTGGGGCTAACGCGTTGGACATATAGGCGGCGTACACATAACGCCCCGCCTGAAATGCCGGATAAAAGGTAACGCGGGGGTGATAGAGTTTGGCATTGCTATAAGAGCCGGAGAGATAAAAGCAGTTGTTGCGGTTGGCGGTATCATTCAGACATAACGTGCGCTGGCTGCCGTTGGTGGTGATCATGTCCAAATGCACCTTGTCCCACTGCGACCAGTCCACGTTTGCAAGGCTAATCTCAAAGCTGGAGGTGTCCGTGCTTAACGTCCACTCACCGAGTTTGGTAAAGCGGCTTTTGTTTTCCAGCGCGGTGATTGCCGCCGTTCGGGCGGCGGCCTCGCTGTCCACCGCAGCCTGCGCCGCCTCGGCGCTGACGGCGAGACCATGCAGAGCCTCGTCGAGCGTGGCGGTCATGTCGTTGAAGTCCTTCATCTGAATGCGGTCGGTTTTCTCCCACTTGGGGAGCTGGTAGTTGGTGGTTTTTGTCATGCTTCCTCCTGTTTTCAAGCCCTGCGATCAGGGCAAGGTTTGTTTCAAGCCGCCCTGCCGGGGCAGCCGATGGTGTATGATTCAGTTTTCGTGTAAAATTCCGAGGTTTCCGCCGGTTTTATGATTTTTTCTTACGGCGAAAGCACCTCGAATCACTTGTAGGAGTGATTCGCCGGTTTGGTGTCCGTCCGCGTGCAACGAGGGCAAAAAAATTTCCGGCTTGACATTTTCGCCCGCCGGATTATAATGGAGATAGAAAGGGACGCTGCGACAAGCGGTCGGCCCAGTGAAATTAGGTTACAGTAAGCAAATGCCTACAAAAACCGTCACCGTGCCGGGTGGCGGTTTTCGCGTTTCTTTATCATAATCGTTACCGTAAAGGAACCGATATGTAAAGTGATCCGCATGGTCTCACCCCCTTTCGGGTGGTGTGGCCGACCGCCTGCCGTCTGTGCAGCGTCCCTCAAAACGATTGTACCATACCACGTAAAAAAGTCAAGCCCTCCCGCACGGGAGGGCTTGCTGCGTATTCAGCTTCTTAAAACTCCGCGTTGCCGACGGTACGGGGATGCAGCTCTACGTCGCGGATGTTGCCCACGCCCGTGAGGTACATCACCATGCGCTCGAAGCCGAGGCCGAAGCCCGCGTGGCGGCAGGAGCCGTAGCGGCGCAGGTCGCAGTACCACCAGTAGTCGGCGGGATTCATGCCGAGCTCCTTGATGCGGCTCTCGAGCACGTCGAGACGCTCCTCGCGCTGGCTGCCGCCGATGATCTCGCCGATGCCGGGCACAAGGCAGTCCGCCGCGGCGACGGTTTTGCCGTCGTCGTTCAGGCGCATATAGAACGCCTTGATCTCCTTGGGATAATCGGTGACGAACACGGGGCGCTTGAAGATCTGCTCGGTGAGAAAGCGCTCGTGCTCGGTCTGGAGGTCGGTGCCCCAGTCGACCTTGTAGTCGAACTGGTCGTTGTGCTGCTTGAGCAGCTCCACCGCGTCGGTGTAGGTGATGCGGCCGAAGTCGCTGGCGGCGACATGCTGCAAACGCTCGATGAGGCCCTTATCGACGAAGCTGTTGAAGAACGCGAGGTCGTCGGGGCAGCGCTCCATGACGGCGGTAATGATGTATTTTACCATCGCCTCCATGACCTCGAGGTCGCCGTCGAGGTCGCAGAACGCCATCTCCGGCTCGATCATCCAGAACTCGGCGGCGTGGCGCGCGGTGTTGGAGTTCTCGGCGCGGAAGGTGGGGCCGAAGGTGTAAACGTCGCCGAATGCCATGGCGAAGTTCTCGGCGTTGAGCTGTCCGGAGACGGTCAGGCTGGTCTTCTTGCCGAAGAAATCCTGAGAATAATCGACTTTGCCGTCCTCGGTCTTGGGGACGTTTTCAAGATCGAGCGTCGTGACCTGGAACATCTCGCCCGCGCCCTCGCAGTCGGAGCCGGTGATGATGGGGGTGTTGACGTAGGTGAAGCCGCGGCTCTGGAAGAACTCATGCACCGCGAAGGCCGCGGCGGAGCGCACGCGGAAGGTCGCGTTGAAAAGGTTCGTGCGCGGGCGGAGATGCTGGATGGTGCGCAGGAACTCGACGCTGTGGCGCTTCTTCTGCAGGGGATAGTCCGGCGTGGACGGCCCCTCGACCGCGATCTCGGTCGCCTTGAGCTCAAGCGGCTGCTTGGCCTCGGGCGTGAGCACGACCTCGCCGATGACGATGAGCGCCGCGCCGACGTTCTGGGCGGCGATCTCCTTATAGTTGGCGAGAATGTTCGCGTCCATGACGACCTGCAGGTTGCGGAAGCAGGAGCCGTCGTTGAGCTCGATGAAGCCGAAGGTCTTGAGGTCGCGGATGGTCTTGGCCCAGCCGCCGACGGTCACGGTCATGCCGCTGTAATGCCCGGCGTCGGCGTAGATCGCTGCGATTTTCGTAATGTCTACCATGTTGATCACCTGTTATATCAAAGATTTTTTCTTAGAGAAACGTGCTGTCAAAGCCGCAGGGCATCAGCTCGCGGAGCGTCATCCGCTTTGCCTCGCGTGCGAGGTTGAGACAGATGACCTCCATATCGGGGGAAAACTCATAAAGGAACTGGCGGCACGCGCCGCAGGGATAGCAGAAATCCTTGCTGTTGCCGGCGATGACGATGCGGCGGAATTTGGAATGCCCCTCGCTGATCGCCTTGACGGCGGCGGTGCGCTCGGCGCAGATGGTGAGGCCAAAGCTCGAATTTTCGATGTTGCAGCCGGTATATACCGTGCCGTCCTCGCATTCCAGCGCCGCGCCGACGGGGAAGTGAGAATAGGGGATATACGCGCGGTCGAGCATTTCGATCGCCTTTTGCATCAGCTCATGTTCGCTCATTCGTTCCTCCTTACCAGTCCACGCCGAGGTCGGGACGGACCGAAAGATCGATGATGTCCTCGGCATTGTAGAATTGCAGATAGCGGCTGCGGGAGTGGCGCAGCGTCGTGCCGTCCGGATGCAGACGGTCGCAGATGACGGCGGAGATATCCGGCTTGATGTAGCTGAACGAATTGACGCCGACGCTCGCGAAGATGCGGAAGCCCTGACTTTGCAAGTATTGGAAGCGCTCGCCGGTCTTGTGCCAGTCGTCGCCGTCGGGACGCCCGCCGTGCGGGTAGAAGAGCACGTTGGTGGGTCCGACCAGACTGCCGACCTCGTCCGCCCAGCGCTCGGTGTCGTTGATGACGGTCTGCAGCGGCTTGTCCGCCAGACGGATGTGACCCCAGGTGTGACTGCCGAAGGTCCAGCCGGTCTCCTTGAGCCGCGCGATCACGGGCTTGACCGCTTCGATCTCCGCCGCGCGGTTGGTCTCGAACGCTGCGCGCTCGGGGCTGTCCTTGGCGATGTCACGATCATCCTGCGTGCGGTAGCCGAGGATGCCGTAGTAGCCGGTCAGTGAGAAAATGGCCTTCGCGCCGTTGAGCGAGAAGTCGGGGTGCTCGTAAACGAACTCGTCGAGCATCGTGGTGGCGTCGCCCTCCTTGGTCAGGAAGGTCTCCTTCGTGTAGGGATCGGTGCACTCGGCCCAGATCTCACCGTCCTCGCCGACCACGAGCTTGCTCGTGAAGCCCTGCTCGAGCATATAGGGGTAGTAGTTCACATCGTCAAAGCTGATAATGAGCGGCTTTTTGCCCTCGGGCAGCTTGAGCGTGTTGCGCACCATGTGCGTGCCGCTCTCGTCCGTGACCTCGCTCCAAACATCCTCGATGGCGACAAGAATGTAGCCCTTTTCATACACGGACTGTAAGATCTTCGCGTACTCGTCCGCGGTCACCATCCAGTCGTCGAGACCGTAGCGTTCGCTCTGGCTCGCGCCGCAGTCATGAAATGCCCACTGGGGATAGGCGATGACGGGATGGAAGAAAAGGTGCTCCACGATCTGGTCGGGGCCCCAGGACTGTGTGAGCTGATCCTCGCTCCAATAGGTCCTGACCGCCTCGTAGGGATCGACGTAGGGCTCCGGCTCGGGCGTCACATCGGGCGTTTCGCCGCCCTGCTCCGTCGGATTTTCGGGGACCTCCGGAGCGTCGCCGCCCGGGTCCTTTTTGCCGCAGCCGGGCAGCAGCGTCAAGATCAGCATTGCCGTAAGCAGCAACGCAAGCATTCGTTTCATGGCGTTTCCTCCTCGAGAGATACTGTAAATTGCAGTATACCACGCCCGCGACAAAAAGGCTATAGAAATCTGAAAAGTTTCATGGCTTCTTCAAAAACTGCATTTTTCTCCGTTTTGCACAAACGGTTTTTGAACAAAACAAGGATGTCTACCCAATGTCTACCCGCCGAAACGCCTGGGGCGCAAGGGCTTGCTGGTTTTCCAAGGAGGCCGCCGTCTACCCTTTCGTCTACCCATTTTTTCACGCCGATCCCCGAAACGCCTGCCATTGCTGCGAAAATTTTTGAAATTTCTGAAAATGTATGGGGGTACGATATCGCCTATTTGACCCGTTTTTGCAACATTTTCTCCGTTTTGCACAAAGGCAGGATTTTGACGGACGCCCTCCTCAACGAGCCGACGTGCATAAACAAAAGAAAATCGAGCCAAAACGCGGAAAAATATACGATGCCGCAGAACCGGAAACGGAAATTTCAGAAAGGAGAGTAACATTATATGAAAAAGTTACTCGCTCTGGTGCTGGCGCTGGTCATGTCCATGTCCCTCGTCACCATCAGCAACGCAGCTTTCAAAGATGCCGACAAGATCGACTACAAGGAAGCTGTTGACGTCATGAACGCCGTTGGCGTGTTCATTGGCGATGAAAAGGGCAATTTCAATGCCAAGGAAAACCTGACCCGTGAGCAGGCCGCGAAGATCATCGCGTACCTCGAGCTCGGCTCCAAGGCCGCTGACGCTCTGGTCGGCAGCAACATCTTCACCGATGTCGCGGCGACCCGCTGGTCCGCCGGCTTCATCGGCTACTGCGCGCAGGCCGGCGTTGTCGCCGGTGTCGGCGACAGCAAGTTCGACCCCGCCGGTCAGCTGACCGCCCTGCAGTTCGGTAAGATGCTGCTCGTCGAGATCGGCTACGACGCCAAGGCCGCCGGCATGACCGGCACCGACTGGGCCATCAACACCAGCAAGCTCATCGCCACCACCGGCCTGATGAACGGCATTGACGGCTCCGTCAACCAGGTCATCACCCGTGAGAAGGCCGCTCAGATGGCTCTGAACGCCCTCAAGACCCCCACCGTGGAGTATGCTACCAAGGGCAGCAACATCATCGTGAACGGTGCTGAGATCAACTTCGGCGCTTCCGTCCCCACCTACGTCACCAACACCGTGGCGAAGCAGCAGACCATCTCCAATCAGCAGCTCACCAACTCCAAGGAGTACACCATCGAGCTCGGCGAGAAGCTCTATCCGGATCTCAAGCTCAGCTCTGACGAGGGTGACGCTTTCGGTCGTCCCGCCAACAAGTGGACTTGGAAGAATGAAGATGTCGGCACCTATGCCAACACCGGCGATCTGCTTGCCACCTACACCAAGAAGGTCTCCAAGGCTGACCTCTACTCCCTCGTTGGCAGCAGCGTTGTCAGCGACCTCAAGAGCGACAAGGCCGACACCGGCGTCCTGACCGTTTACGAGAACGGCGCCAAGGTCAAGGCCCCCGTTGTTGACACCTACTTCGAGAAGAACGCCTCCGGTGCTGCCGGTATCTCTGGCAACGGCGTGCTGACCGAGGTCTATCTCGACAACAGCAACAACGTTATCATCGTGTTCGTCAACACCTATCTGGCCAAGGCTACCGGTGATTACAACACCAAGAAGGAAACCCTGAACATCGAGTTCGTTGAGATCAACGACGACGACTCCAAGGTTCCCGCCGGCACGACCACCACGATCGACAACGACGATCTGGATGTTGCCGATTACAAGGAAGGCGACTACCTGCTCATCACCGTTTCCGAGAAGGACACCAAGCCCAGCATCGAGAGCATTGCCAAGGCTGAGGTCAAGACCGGCAAGGTCTCCGAGTACACCGTTACCGACTATGTCGTGATCGACGGCGAAAAGACCTCCTACAACAAGCTCGCCGGCAAGGGCGTGACCGATGTTGAGTACACCATCAACGAGAATGCCAAGGTCGTTCTTGACAAGTATGGCTACATCATCTATGTGGACGAGGCTGTTTCCACGAGCAGCTATGTGTTCATCCGCAATGCTGCGACTTCCACCACTCTCGGCACCAAGGCCATCGCGGACGCTTACTTTACCGACGGCACCTCTGAGGAGATCACTCTGAAGAAAGTCGGCACGGAAACCGATGCTGCGGAAATGGCTAAGGCAACTGGCTGGTTCACCTTCACCAAGGATTCTGATGGCAAGTACACCCTGACTGCTGTTAAGAATCAGCCCGATGTTAAGGAGTACAAGGCGAATAGCTCGACGGCTACTGAGGTCGTCAGCAACAGCAAGGTCGCTTTCGTTACCGGCGAGAAGGGCACCTCCAGCACTCTGTTCCTGGTCCGTGATTATGACGGCACCGTGACGGTCTACACCGGCATCACCAACGTTCCTACTGTTACCGTTGCGAAGAATAGTGATACGAGCAATGTTCAGGTCAAGGTTTCCATGACCGAGGATAGCAAGGGCTATGCTGAGTATGTCTTCATTGACGTGTGCAAGAAGGGCAATTCCATTGAGGATGTGAACGACGTCGCCGACTACCTGTTCCTGCTCAAGCCCACCGGCAATAAGACCGTTGTGGACGGCAGCACCTACTATCAGTACAAGGTCATCATCGATGGCGAGGAGACCACCAAGTACATCGAGGATACCATCGTTTCCGGCAACAAGCTCGGCGATCTGTTCACCAACATCAAGGAGAACAGCAAGGGCTACATCACCAGCGGCAAGCCTTTCGAGAGTGACAGCGCTAAGAAGATCAAGATCGATCTGTCTAAAGATGTGATCACTTTCAAGGGCAATTCCCTGACGGTCGATAGCAACCCGTTCGTCGTTACCTCTGAGACCGACGTCAACCTCGTCATCGGCGCGAAGGTGACTGCTCTGCTCAAGGATGTTGACGCTTCCTACGAGACCTATCTGCACACCTCCGCTTCCGCTCTGACCTCCATGCTCAAGGGCTATAGCCTGACCGGTACCGTTTATGCGGCCGTGAAGGAGTCCGGCTCCGAGAAGCTCACCGCGCTGTATGTTTACATCAGCGGTGCTGAGGAGATCGAAGCTCCCTCCAACGATACCTCCATCAAGTCCATCACCGTTAAGGGTGTTCCGGCTGAGCTGAAGGACGGCAAGTATGTGGTCACCGTTCCCGCTTCTAAGAATGTGTCCGGGACGACCAAGGTGGAGACCGTGACGAATGACGGCAAGGCGGTTGTGACTTACGAGTTGGCCGATAAGGACTGGACGAAGCAGGCAGCCGAGACCTCTGCGTTCGGCAGCGGTCCGGAGATTACCGTCATTGTCGAAGCTGCGGACGGCACCACGAAAGAATACACCTTGCAGGTGACCCTTGCTACCAAGAGCAGCGGTGCTATGATTTCCAAGAGCAGTGCTGTGAAGGTTAACAGCGGTAATGTTGAGATCGATAAGATCTACAAGGATATCATCACGGTTGCCGACCTGTACTCCGCTCTGGACTTCGACGATAACTGCGGCGAGTTCGACACGATTTCTGTTGTGTCCGCATTCGGCACTAAGCTTGCGACCGATTCTACCGTCAAGGTCATTGAGGGCATGAAAGTTATCTTCGCTGCCGACGGTAATACTCCTACTGAGTATAGTGTTAAGTTCAGCACTTAATCTATCCTGAGATCAGCCTATCAAAAACTCATCCGAGTTGAGATAACAAAAATCCCGCTCCTTTCGGAGCGGGATTTTTGCGCTTGCGCTCAGGCACGCAGGCCGTAGAGCCGGATGTGCCCGCCGGCGGCAAAGGTGCCGCTGTCGGTGCAGAAGTTGATGGACTTGAAGTTCTGCGGCTCAACGACCGTGTTGAGCAGGCTGTAGTGATCTCTCTCCACCATGCCGACATTCATGTAGGTGGAGAAGTTCGTGGCAATAAAATACTGGCCGGTGTGATACAGACGGAAGTGGCGCACGGCGCTCCACTTCGGGCCACCGAGGTCGAGCAGGTAGGTCTGGTAGCTGTCCGACTGGCGGTAGCTGTTGTCGGAGATGTTGTTGAGCCGCAGCCTGCACTTTTCGTCGCTCGGCTCAAGGTCGGCGTAGACCCAAAGCTCGACAAAGTCGGAAAGGGAAAAGCCTGTCGTACTCAGGTTGATCTGCGCGGCCGCGCGTGGGTTGACGTAGTCGACGAGCTTGACGACCGGACAGGCGGCATCGCCCGCGATGCGGGCGGTGGTCTCCGCGGTGATGGCGTCGGCGTTGGCCTTGAGGGCGGCGTCGAGCGTGGCGGTCATGTCGTTGAAGTCCTTCATCTGAATGCGGTCGGTTTTCTCCCACTCGGGGAGCTGGTAGTTGGTGGTTTTTGTCACGCTTCCTCCTGTTTTTTACGCCCTACGATCAGGGCGAGGTTTGTTTTCAAGCCGCCCTGCCGGGGGCGGCCGATGGTGTATAATTCAGTTTTTCGTGTAGAATTCCGAGGTTTCCGCCGGTTTTATGATTTTTTCTTACGGCGAAAGCACCTCGAATCACTTGTAAGAGTGATTCGCCCGTTTGGTGTCCGCTTATGTGCAACGAGGGCAAAAAAATTTCCGGCTTGACATTTTCGTCCGCCGGATTATAATGAAGATAGAAAGGGACGCTGCTGTATCGGCAGTTAGCCCTCAAAAATCAACACAGGTTTATCTATGTTGACCGCTCGGGTGCTAGCCGGACGGTCAACACGCTTTTGGGGCTATGTAGATCATGACCGCAAGGATCACGATGAAGCATATCGCGAAACGCAGGGCTCGCGCCCGGCGTCCGTTTCCCATCTGCATCACCCCCTTTCGCAAGGGAGTGGCTAACCGCCGCAATACAACAGCGTCCTTGAGACAATTGTACCATACCGCACAAAAAAGTCAAGCCCTCCCGGCCGGGAGGGCTTGCTGCGTTTAGGCAGTTACTTGCTGAACTTGGTAAAAAGCATGACGATCAGCGTGATGAGCGCCATCACGGCGAAGATGCCGAGCATCCCCTGCCACAGGATCGTGAGGGCGGCTTCGAGAGCAGTCATATTCTCTTCCTCCTTACTTCAAGAGCTGCGGCACGAGGTTGAGGATCATGCCGCCTGCGAGGACGCTTGCGATCTGCCCTGCCACGTTCGCACCCACCGCGTGCATCAGAAGATGGTTCTGCGGATCGGCCTCAAGCCCCATCTTCTGGATGACGCGCGCGGACATCGGGAACGCCGAAATGCCTGCCGCGCCGACCATCGGGTTGACCTTCTTCTTGCTGAACAGGTTGAGGAGCTTCGCGAACATCACGCCCGCGATGGAGTCGAACACAAAGGCCACGAGGCCAAGGCCCATGATGATGAGCGTGTTCCGGTTCACGAACTGCTCGGCGCGCATGGAGAACGAGATCGTGATGCCGAGCAGCAGCGTGATGAGGTTCGCCAGCGTGTTCTGCGCGGTCTCGGAGAGACGGTCAAGGCAGCCGCACTCGCGCAGGAGGTTACCGAACATCAGGAAGCCAACGAGCGAGACGGACATCGGCGCGATGAAGCCCGCGATGATGGTCACGAGGATCGGGAAGCAGATGCGCAGCGTGCGCGAAACGTTCTTGGGGTTGTAGGGCATCCGGATGCGGCGCTCTTTTTTCGTCGTCACAAGCTTGATGGCGAAGGGCTGGATGATCGGCACAAGCGCCATATACGAGTACGCCGCGACGGCGATGGGGCCGACGTAGCTCGAGTGCAGCACCTGCGAGACGAGGATGGAGGTCGGGCCGTCCGCCGCGCCGATGATGCCGATGGAGGCGGCGTCCGCGAGGTCGAAGCCGAGCAGCACGGCGGCGACCATGGTGAAGAAGATGCCGAACTGCGCCGCCGCGCCGAAGAGCAGCATCTTGGGATTTGAGAGCAGCGGGCCGAAGTCGATCATCGCGCCGATGCCGATGAACAGCAGCAGCGGCAGCGCCTCGCTGGCCTCGATGGTTGTCTCGAAGAGCCACTGGATGATGCCCTGGCTCTCGCCGATGCCCTCGACCATCTGGTTGAGGACGCCGGAGCTCGGCAGGTTGACGAGGATGGCGCCGAAGCCCATCGGCAGCAGCAGCGCCGGCTCATAGTCCTTTTGGATGGCGAGGTAGATGAGCGCGAAGCCCACAAGGTACATCACGCCTTGCTGCCACGTTACGGCTCGAAAGCCGTCAAGCAGAAAGCTCATAAATGCAACACACTCCTGTATCATAGAATTGGTTTTGGGAAAAGAAAAAGACTCTTACCGTCGGACGGCTGCAAAGACGCCTTCGGTAAAAGTCTCGCCATTTCATGAGCGGACCGGGGGCGCAGCCCCGTGATGACGACCCGCCCGACGCCGCAGCGGCGTTGGCTACTCCCTTATTCCTTTCGGTATCATAGCATACGAAGCGTCCTGTGTCAAACCAATTATTGCCGTTTCGTAAACTTTTTTGCACCCTCTTTACTATTTAGGCGAAATCATATAGAATAAAAACAATTTTGATAGAAAGTGTGATGGATCTTGCAGAATTTCATTTGTAAGCTTCGCTGCGCGATGGCGCGCTTCATGTACGGTCGAAACGGCGCCGACCAGCTCTGCTGGGCCTTGTTTATCGCTGAGCTGGTGCTCAGCCTGCTGCCCGCCTTGGTGCCGGGGCAGGCATTTGCCGCCTTTATCCACTATACCACGCTCTTTTTGTGCGTATATCTGCTGTTCCGTATGTTCTCGCGCAACCTCGAAAAGCGCCGTGCGGAAAACGCAAAATTCATGCAGTGGTGGGGACCGAAGCAGAGCGCCCTGCGCGGAGCGAAGGCCCGCCGCGCCGACAAGGAACACAAATATGTGAAGTGCTCCTGCGGCGCCTATTGCCGTGTGCCGCGCAGCGTCGGAATGGTCGAATTGACCTGTCCGAAGTGCGGAAAAAAGCGGATCGTGAAAACCTGAAAATGAGTCCTTTTGAAAAAAGCGCTGAAGGGCGCTTTTTTGTACACTTTGACGATCCGTTTTGTTCAAAACCGCCCATGTCTACCCGATGTCTACCCGCCGAAACGCCTGGGGCGCAAGGGCTTGCTGGTTTTCCGATAGGGTCGCCGTCTACCCTTCCGTCTACCCATTTTTTCACGCCGATTCTTGAAACGCCTGCTATTGCTGCGAAATTTTTTGAAATTTCCAAAAATGTATGGGGGTACGATATGATACTCTATCAGCGAGGAAGAAACTGAGTTAGGAGTATGCACTATGAAATACGTAGTAAAAATGGACTATTGCACGATGGCTTTCACTTCTGGTACTTGCTCGCTTCAAGCTCTTTCTAATTGCTTGGCTGGTGATACTGATTTGCATTGGGTGCAGATTTATAATTCGGAAAAGAGTCCATATCATTTTTTCGTGTAAAATTCCGAGGTTTCCGCCGGTTTTATGATTTCTTCTTACGGCGAAAATATCTCGAATCACTTGCAAGAGTGATTCGCCCGTTTGGTGTCCATATGTGTGCAACGAAGGCAAAAAAAATTTCCGGCTTGACATTTTCGCCCGCCGGATTATAATGAAGTTAGAAAGGGACGTTGCGACAAGCGGTCGACCCGAAAGTTAGGAACTAATCAATGATTAGAAACCGTCACTTGGCCGAGTGGCGGTTTCTGCTTTTCACAATAATCGTTACCGTAAAGGAACCGATATGTAAAGTGATCCGCATGGTCTCACCCCCTTTCGGGTGGTGTGGCCGACCGCCTGCCGTCTGTGCAGCGTCCCTCAAAACAATTGTACCATATCACGCACAAAAGTCAAGCCCTCCCGGCCGGGAGGGCTTGCTGCGTTTACAGGCTGATCGCGCCGTCGGCGCTTTGCGCATCCGCGAGCAGGGGCGCGCACTCGGATAGAAAGCGCTCGACCTGCTGCGCGCAGCGGCCGGTGTAGAGCGCGGGGGCCATGACGGCGTCGAGCTCCGCGCGGGTCATGCCGAAGGCGGGATCAGCGGCGAGACGATCGAGCAGGTCGCAGCGTTCGCCCTCCTTCATGCGCGCGGTCGCGGCCATGGAATGCTGCCGGATGCGCTCGTGCAGCTCCTGCCGGTCGCCGCCGCGCTTGACGGCCTCCATCATGATGTTCTCGGTGGCGAGGAAGGGCAGGTATTCGCGGATGGTGCAGTCAACGATCTTCTTGTTGACGTGCAGACCGTTGGTGACATTCTGGCACAGGCGCATCACGGCGTCCGCGCAGAGGAAGCCCTCGGGCAGGGCGATGCGGCGGTTGGCGGAGTCGTCGAGCGTGCGCTCGAGCCACTGGACGCTCGCGGTCATGGGGGCGTTGGCGGCGTCGGCCATCAGATAGCGGCTGAGCGAGCAGATGCGCTCACAGCGCATGGGGTTGCGCTTGTAGGCCATGGCGGACGAGCCGATCTGGTTTTTCTCGAACGGCTCCTCGACCTGCCGGTCGTGCTGAAGCAGACGGATGTCGTTCGCCATGCGGTAGGCGCTCTGCGCGAGGGAGGAGAGGACGTTCAGGATGCGGCTGTCGGTCTTGCGCGGGTAGGTCTGACCGCAGACGGAGAAGCAGCGGTCGAAGCCGAACTCTGCGGCGATGCGGCGGTTCATCTCGTCGATCTTCGCGCCGTCGCCGTCAAAGAGGTCCATGAAGCTGGCCTCGGTGCCGGTCGTGCCGCGGCAGCCGAGGAATTTCAGCGTGGCGAGAATGTGGTCGAGCTCCTCAAGATCGCTGAGAAAATCCTGCATCCAGAGCGCTGCGCGCTTGCCGACGGTCACAGGCTGTGCGGGCTGATAGTGCGTGTAGCCGAGGGTAGGCACGGCGGCGTATTCGCGAGCAAACGCGGCGAGATTTGCCAGCACGCCGAGCAGCTCGCCGCGCAGATAGCGCAGGCCGTCGCGGTAGAGAATGAGATCGGCGTTGTCGGTGACGTAGCAGCTCGTCGCACCAAGGTGGATGATGCCGGCGGCGGACGGCGCGGCCTTGCCGTAGGCGTAGACGTGCGCCATCACATCGTGGCGCACCTCGCGCTCGCGCTGCTCGGCCACGGCGTAGCCAATGTCGGTGATGTGCGCTTCCAGCTCCGCGACCTGCTCGGCGGTGATGGGCAGCCCCAGTTCGTGCTCCGCGCGGGCGAGCGCGGTCCACAGCCGCCGCCATGTCTGAAAGCGCATATCGGCGGAGAACAGGTGCAGCATATACGGCGACGCGTAGCGCGACGACAGGGGTGATTCGTAAACATCTTTGCTCATGGCTCGTTCCTCTTTTCTGATTTACTTTATTGTACCGAAAAATCCGCGGCTTGTCCACCCGAAAGAAAATGGAACGGCGCTGCCGTTCCATTTTTCTTATCGGAGAATGAGGCTTTCTCTTTCCGCGCCGACGGAGACATAGTCGATGGGACAGCCGATGGCCTTTTCCACATATTCGACGTAGCTGCGCGCGGCCTCGGGCAGATCCTCCCAGCGGCGGGCGCCGGAGATGTCGCACTGCCAGCCGGGCATATACTCCATGACGGGCTTGGCGCTGTCAAGAAGGACGGGGAAGGGAAAATCGTCGGTCTGCACGCCGTCGATCTCATAGTGGGCGCACAGAGGGATCTTGTCCATGTAGCTGAGCACGTCGAGCTTCGTGAGGGCGATGCTCGTCGCACCCTGCATCTCCACGCCGTAGCGCGTCGCCACGAGGTCGATGGGGCCGACGCGGCGGGGACGGCCGGTCTTTGCGCCGAACTCCGCACCGGCCTCGCGCAGCTTTGCCGCTTCATCGCCGAACCACTCGCAGATGAAGGGCCCCTCGCCCACGCAGGAGGAGTAAGCCTTGACCACGCCCACGACCTCGTCGAGCTTTGCGGTGGGCAGACCCGAGCCGACCGGCGCATAGGCGGCGATGGCGTTGGAGGAGGTGGTGTAGGGATAGATGCCGTAGTCCAGATCGCGCAGCGCGCCGAGCTGGGCCTCGAAGAGAATGCGCTTGCCGTTTGCCTGCGCCTCGCGCAGAAACGCCGTGGTGTTGGCGACAAAGGGCCTGATCTTTGTGCCGAAGTCGTCGATCCACGCCGTCAGCTCGTCCATGGTATAGCCCTTTGCACCGTAGACGCGGGTGAGCGTGAGGTTCTTCCACTCGAGCAGGTCGGCCAGATGCGCCTTGAGGTGCTCGGGGTGGAGCAGCTCGCCCGCCAGCACGGTCTTTTTCTGATACTTGTCGGAGTAGAACGGCGCGATGCCCTGCTTGGTGGAGCCGTACTTCTTGTCCTTGAGCCGCGCTTCCTCCAGCGCGTCCAGTTCGCGGTGCCACGGCAGCAGCAGGGAGGCGCGCTCGCTGACCTTCAGGTTCTCCGGTGTGATCGCCACGCCTGCGGCGCGCAGGGTCTCGATCTCGTTATACAGGTTCTCGCAGTCGAGCGCCACGCCGTTGCCGAGAATGTTTACCACGCCCTCGCGGAAGATGCCGCTGGGCAGCAGGTGCAGCGCGAACTTGCCCTTATCGTTCACGACGGTGTGGCCCGCGTTGCCGCCGCCCTGATAGCGCACGACCACGTCGAAACGGTCGGTGAGGTAGTCGACCATGCGGCCCTTGCCCTCGTCGCCCCAGTTGATGCCTACGATCGCACAATTCGCCATGATAATAGCCTCCTGAATATTTCCTCCGTACTATGAGAGATACGGTTTGCGTCAAAACGCCAGCCTTAGTATTATACGGGATACAAAGGCATAAGAAAAGAATCGATTTGATATACTTATCATTTGCACAGCTAATGATGAAATGAAGGGAGGAGGACATTGCAGATCTCGACAAAAAAGCCTGCGCCTTTGGCAGAAAATGAGGGTATCGTGAAGAAAATGCTGCAAGAAGGGAGCCGGACATCCTCCGGCTCCCTTGCTGTGCCGCTATGAAATTTCTCCTTGCGCTTACTGTAACAGCAGGAGGCTGAAGACGAGCGTGAAGAGCGCGACCGTTTCGATGATGCCGATGACGATGAAGAAGTTCGCCGTGCCCTTGCCGGTCTCGCCGAGCGCGTCGGCGCTCGCCGCGGCGACCTTGCCCTGGAAGAACGCGGACAGGCCGATGGCGAGACCCGCGAAGATGCCCGTGAACATGGCGAGCGCGGGATCGGCGCCGGAGGCCACGGCGCTGCGGATGAAGTTCATCAGCAGGAAGCCGTAGATGGTCTGCGTCAGGGGCGCACCGGAGAAGGCGACCATGATGAAGGGAGCGGGCTTGCCGTTCGCGTAGCACTTCTTCCACGCGCCGACGCTCGCCTGCGCCGCGAAGCCCGCGCCGAACGCGCTGCCCATGGCGGACAGGCCCAGCGCACACGCCATACCAATAAATTCAATGCTCATAATACGTTTCTCCTCTTTTTGATTATTTTCTGATCTTATCCAGTTTTTTGAACGGTGCGTAGGCGGTGCCGGTCCACTCCATGCCAAGCTGACCGGAGAATTCCAGCAGATTCAATCGCACGCCATGGACCACCACAGACAGCAGGCCCATCACGATGTTCAGCCCGTGACCGACGAGCATGATGAGGATGCCGACGACGACCAGCGGCCCCTTGAAGCCGAGCGCCATGTTGTTAAAGCTCTGCGCGATAGCGAGCGACGCCATGCCGACGGCAAACAGTCGGATGTAGCTCATGATGTTGCCGAAGGCGCTGATGGTGTTGAGGAACACTGTGAAGGCGTTGCCAAGGCCCGCCTTGAGACCCTGCGCGAAGGTCTTGTCCGGCGACATACCGCCGAAGCACACGACCAGCACGAAGCCGAGAAGGACCACCGCGGCAATGGGCGTGAGGTTCACCTGCTCGCCGATGACGAGGTAGAGCACCACGAAGTACAACGCGCAGATCGCGCACAGCCAGCCGAGGTCGGCGACCCAGCTGAGGTCCTTCTCCCGCGTTTTGCGGCGGATGTTCATCACACACGCCAGCGAGAGCTGGACGGTGCCGAGGATGAAGCAAAATTTCATGACGCTGTTCTGCTGCTGGGTGGTGGTGACGTTGAAATACTCGGGGTAGTTCGCAAAGGTCGGAACGACCAGCGAGCGGAGCAGCGGCACGTCCATCGCGCCCTCAAGCCCGAACCAGGTGCCGGTCATCGCGCCCCAGACGATGGTGGCGATGGAGAGCACCCACAAAAGCTGCACGGCATCGGAGGGCTTCTTGCTCTTCACCGTCAGGGCTGCGGCGGTCAGCAGGAACAGGCAGCCGTAGCCCGCGTCGCCGATGATCATGGCGAAAAAGAGCGTGAAGAAGCCGAGGAACCAGAACGAAATATCGTACTCGCGGTAGCCCGGCACGGTGCCGAGAATGTCGAACACCGGCGCGATGAGCCGCGTGACCTTGGTGTACTTGATCTTGGTCGGCACCTTGTCGTCGTCTGCCGCCGGATCGTCCATCGCCCACGCCCAATGCTCCTTCGCGGCGGCGGCCTTGAAGCGCTCCGCCTCGTCGACGGGGAGGTAGCCGGTCAGCCACACGAGTCCGTCCCCGCTCTCCGAGGTATTGCGCACGGAGGAGTAGTCCGCGTCGTTCTGCGTTTTGAGCAGCTGCTCGCGGAAGCTGGGCAGGTGCTTCGCGGCGGCCTTGAGCTGCGCGCCGCACTCAGAAAGACCGCGCTCACAGTCGGCGATCTCCTGCCGGTATTCGTCAAGGCTCTTTTCCGGCGGGATGAACTCGCCGGCGGCGCAGGAGGCGGGCAGCGCACCGAGGATGGCGACGGTTTGCTGCTTCCCGACCGGCGCGAGCCGCAGGAAGCGCACTTCCTTGTCCGCCTCGAGCGAGGCGAGGAGCTTTTTGTCCACGCGGCAGAAGTGCAGCTCGAAGCCCTGCGCCTTTAATTCCTTGATCTCGGCGGGGGAGAAGCTGCCCCAGCCGGCGAGCGTGTCGCACGCGCTGACCGCGGCGGCGCGCTCGGCTTCCAATGCTTTTTTGCGCTCCAGACATGCGTTGAGCTCGTCATAGAGCTGCTTGAATTTCACGTCGTCGAGCGTTTCCGCTTCGACCTCGCTCACCCCCTGCTCATCGAGCACGGTGATGAGCCGCGAGAGCGCGGCGAAGCGCTCCAGATAGGTCTGGTCGGCATCCGCCTTTTCCGCGAAATGGACGATGCCGAGCGCACGCAGCGCGTCGAGCAGCTCCGTTTTCTGCGTTTGCGCAGCGACGATGTGAACGACCTTCATTTTCTCGATCATCGCGCCGCCTCCTGTAGCTTTTTCTTGGCGATCTTGCCGCGCACGACCGCAGAGGTCTGCTGGTCGCCGAGGTAAATGCCGATGACGCGGATGTTTTCCCTCGCCTCGGGGATCTTGACCTTTTCAAACAGGTTCACGCGCTGCGCGGTGGAGCGCAGCTCCCGCTCGAGCAGCTCGACCTGCGTGCGCAGCGTCTTGACCAGCGCGTCCAGCCGCGCGATCTCGCGCAGCGTGACCACGGCGGTGTCCACCCAGAGCGGATAGTCCGCGACGTCGTAGGAGATCTCCTCGAAGGTCAGCTCCTCAAAGACCGGCACGATCACGCCGGCGATGTTGTGGTCGCGGCAGACGACGTCCTTCGGACGGATGAGCGAATCGAGCCGCATCCCCTCGGGGAAGCTGCCGTTTTCGGCGAACACCGCGATCCAGCCGTCCAGACCGTCGACGATCTTCAGCCGCTCGGCTTCGACCTTCTCAAGCTGCGCCGTCACCTGCATCACGACCGATTGGAGCTGCTGCTTTTTCAGCTGCAGCGTCGGCAGATAGCGTTGAAACTGCTTGAGCCGATCCTTCTGGACCTTCAGTTCATTTTTTGTTAGTTTGACAGCCATACGCGCTCCCTCAGTTCAAGGCGTCCTTTTTCGGCCATCTTTCCTGCAGGAGACTGGTCTTCAGACCCGTTTCGTTCGGCTCGAAGCACTCGGCGAGGATCCCCCAGCCAAGGTCCAGCGCCTCCTCCAGAGGGATGTTCACGCTCAGGTCCATCAGCTTCGTTTCAAAGAGGTGGCCGTACTTGAGCAGCTTCTCGTCCCATTCAGACATCATGAAGCCCATGGACTTCTTTTCAAGGCTTTCCTTGTAGGCACTGTAGAGACGGATCATGCCGTCCATCAGGGCGCGGTGGTCGCTGCGCGTTGTGCCGTTGACGTTCTGCTTGAGACGCGAGAGCGAGCCGAACGGCTCAATGTGGCCGTTCTTGAGGTAATACTGGCCCTCGGTGATATAGCCCGTGTTGTCCGGCACGGGGTGGGTGACGTCGTCGCCGGGCATCGTGGTGACGCCGAGGATGGTGATGGAGCCCGCGCCCTCGAAGTCGACCGCCTTCTCATAGCGCGAGGCAAGGCAGCTGTATAGGTCGCCGGGGTAGCCGCGGTTGGACGGCACCTGCTCCATCGTGATGGCCATTTCCTTCTGCGCGTCGGCGAAGTTGGTCATGTCGGTCAGCAGCACGAGCACGCGCTTGCCGGCAAGGGCGAACTGCTCCGCCACGGCGAGCGACAGGTCGGGCACGAGCGTACATTCCACCGTCGGATCAGACGCCGTGTGGACGAACATGACCGTGCGGCCCATCGCGCCGCTCTTTTCGAGCGTGTCGCGGAAGAAGAGGTAGTCATCGTATTTCAGACCCATGCCGCCGAGGACGATGACGTCGACCTCCGCCTGCATGGCGATGCGGGCGAGCAGCTGGTTGTAGGGCTCGCCGGAGACGGAGAAGATGGGCAGCTTCTGGCTCTCGACGAGGGTGTTGAACACGTCGATCATCGGGATGCCGGTGCGGATCATGCGCTTGGGCACGATGCGCTTGGCGGGGTTGACGGAGGGCCCGCCGATGGGGATCAAATTTTCGGTCAGCGCGGGGCCGTTGTCGCGCGGCACGCCCGCGCCGTCGAACACACGCCCGAGCAGGTCGTCGGAAAACGAGACCATCATGGGCCGCCCGAGGAAGCGCACGGTGTCGGTCGTGCTGACGCCCTGCGTGCCGGCAAAGACCTGCAGGGAGACGAGGTCGCCGCTGAGCTTGATGACGCTCGCGTAGCTCTCGCCGACGAGGGCAAGGTCGCCGCTGCGCACGCCCGAGGCGCGCACGGTCACGACGTTGCCGACGATGGATTCGATCTTGGTATAAACCTTCTGCATTCTGAAACCCTCCTTAACCCGTTACCTTGCTCCGGTAGAGGTCCGTGAGCTTCGTTTCCTGCGCCGCAAATTCCGGCGTGCCGTAGACCGTGCCGTGCCAGTCGAGGAATTCCTGACGCACCTGATTGAAGAAGGCGCGGATCTCCTTTTTGTCGCTGAGCGCGTAATCGCGCGTGAGCACATCGTAGAGCACGTTGAACTCATGCGCCTGACGCTCCGGCTCGCAGGCCGCGTCGATGGGATCGAAGGAGTTCTGCTGCAGGTACACGGCGTCGAGCAGCTCGCCCTTCTGGTAGAGGATGTAATCCTCGGCCGAGGTGCCCTCTTCGCCGATGACCTTCATCATCTGATTGATCTCGCTGCTGCGGCGGAGGATGCCGCGGGCCTCCTCCACGCGCGCCATGTCCACCACGCCCTGATACTTTGACCACGAGTCGATGGGGTGGATGGAGGGATACTTGCGCGCGTCGGAGCGCTCGCGGGAGAGGCCGTGGAACGCGCCGACGACCTTGAGCGTCGCCTGCGTGACCGGCTCTTCAAAGTTGCCGCCCGCGGGGGAGACCGTGCCGCCGATGGTTACGGAGGCGATTTTGCCGTTTCTCAGCCGGACCTTGCCCGCGCGCTCATAGAACGCGGCGATGACGGATTCGAGGTAGGCAGGGAAGGCTTCCTCGCCGGGAATCTCCTCCAGTCGGCCGCTCATCTCGCGCATGGCCTGCGCCCAGCGGCTCGTGGAGTCCGCCAGCAGCAGGACGTTGAGTCCCATCTGGCGGTAATATTCGGCCATCGTCACTGCCGTGTACACGGACGCTTCACGCGCCGCGACCGGCATGGACGAGGTGTTGCAGATGATGATGGTACGCTCCATCAGCGAGCGGCCCGTGCGCGGGTCGGTCAGCTCGGGGAATTCCTTGAGGACCTCCACGACCTCGCCGGCGCGCTCGCCGCAGGCGGCGACGATAACGATGTCGACGTCAGCGTTCTTCGCCTCCATGTGCTGCAGCACGGTCTTGCCCGCGCCGAAGGGGCCGGGCACGCAGAAGGTGCCGCCCTTGGCGACCGGCAGGAAGGTGTCGATGCAGCGAATCTTGGTCACCAGCGTCTCGTCGGGACGCAGACGCTCCTCATAGCAGCGGATGGGCTGCTTGACCGGCCAGGAAAAGACCATGCTCAGCGCCTTCTCCTCGCCCGCGCCGTTTTCCAGCACCGCAACGGTGGAGCGGACGTGATAGACGCCCTTTTCCTTCACGCTCTTTACGCGCCAGCCCTCGTCCTTGAGGTCGAAGGGCGCCATGATGAGGTGCGTGAACTGCCCCTCCGGCACGCTGCCGACCGCGTCGCCCGCGAGCACGGCGTCGCCGGGCTTGACGCAGGGGGTGAACTCCCATTCCTTATCGGGGATGGGGTCAAGGTATACGCCGCGCTCGAGGAAGAAGCCGCATTGCTCGGCAAGCTTCGGCAGAGGATTCTGCAAGCCGTCGTACACCTGCGTCAGAAGGCCGGGGCCGAGCTCGACGCTCAGCAGCTCGCCGGTCAGCTCGACCTCGTCGCCGACCTGAATGCCGTTGGTCATTTCATAGATCTGCATACTCACGGCGTCGCCGCTGATGCGGATGACCTCGCCCTTGAGGCGGTCATTGCCGATCTTGACGAAGCCGACTTCGTTTTTCCGAACGGAGCCCGAGAATCTTGCCGAGACAAGGTTGCCGTTGACTCCGGTCACATAGCCTGTCACTTTCTCCATTTCGTTTCTCCCGTTTTCTTATAGGCTGAATATCTGCTGACGGACCTGTCCGAGCAGGGTGTCGAAGGCGGCCTTGCCCTCGTCATGGCGGAAGACACGCTGCCGTTCGAGCAGCTGCAGCTTCAGCGCGTAGCCGTAGAGCGCGCAGTCGTCGAAGCTGTGCAGTCCCACCAGCTCATCCAGCCGGTCAAATTCCAGCGCGAGCAGCAGCCGCTCGCCTTCGAGCGGGTCCTTTGCGTTCACTGCCGCGGTGACGGTCTGCGCCACGGCGGCGTCGCGCTCGTTCGGTGCAGCGCAGCTCTCGCCGCGCTTCACACGCCGCTGATAGGTCAGCTCGCCCTGCAGCACGCGGTAGAAGGCCGCCCACCGGCTCACGAAGCCGCCGTCCTCCGAGCGCACCGTCAGCTCCTCGAGCGAGCGGTAGACCCTGTCGCTCACCGCGCCCCGGCATTGGTCGAGAAACGCGGCGTAATCCAGCGGCGGGGCGTCGCCCGCGCGGAGCATCGGCAGGCTCGAGATCAAGTAGTAATAGGAAGCCAAGAGCGTCCCTCCTTAAATGCGCAGCTCGCGGAAGAAGGGGGCGAGCTGCTCCGCCAGCTCCTCGTCGGAGCAGTCGATGTAGCCCGAGCCGTCCTTGGCGCACAGGCGGAAGCCCGTGTGGACCTTCTTGGAGAGCCGCAGCTCCAGCCCCGCCTTGAGCTCGCTGGCGAGCTCGCTTTTGAGCGCGTCTGTGACGGAGGCGACCTCTGCGGCGTAGGCGGAGGCGTCCTCGCCCTGCAGCGCGGCGGTGATGAGCGCGGCGAGCGCCTTGTCGTCGAGCGCCTTATGCGTATCCTGCGCGAGCAGCTTCGTCAGCTCCGCGCCGATCTCCTGCCGGAAGGCAAGCACCGCGTCGCGCTTCGCCTGCTCTGCGCTGAGCTGAGCGCTGGCCTTGAACACGCCGATCTCCGCCTGCGCGTCCGCACGCAGCTTGTCCGCCTCGCTCCTCGCGTCGGCGACGATCTTTTCCGCCTGCGCCTTGGCGTCGGCTAGGATCTGCGCGGCCTCGCGGTTCGCGCTCTCGATGCCGTCCTTTTTGATGGAGGATACCAGATCCTGAATTTGAAGCTCCATAAAATCCGCCTTTCTGTGTTTATGTGAGTAAAATTTCGTAATCAAACTAAAATATAGCGCACAACACCAAAGAAATCAAGAAAATGCAAAGAAATAGAATGATTCATTTTTTCAATAATGCCTAAAAACCGGGTAATAATGCGGAAAATATTATAACCGTCCGTGCGGGAGCCTAACCGCCGCCTTGCTCTTCCCATGTCGGTGTGCTATACTAGGCCTGTTATAAAAGAGAAAAGGAGAACGCTTCCCATGCCTGCCTTCGATCCGCTGACCTACCGCTATGCCTCGCGGCGCAATGTCGTCTACGCCAAAAATGCCGTCGCCTGCACGTCTGTGCCGCTCGGCGCACAGATCGGACTGGACGTGATGAAATCCGGCGGCAACGCCGTGGACGCCGCTGTGGCGATGGCCGCGGCTATGCCGCTGCTCGAGCCGACCGGCAACGGCCTCGGCTCGGACTGCTTTGCGCTCGTGTGGATCGAGCGGGACAAACGGCTCTACGGTCTCAACGCCAGCGGTGTCGCGCCGATGGCGCTGAGCGCGGAGAAGGTTCGCGCGATGGGCTATACAGAGATGCCGAAGGTCGGATGGCTGCCGACGATGGTGCCCGGAGCGCCCGCGGGTTGGGCGGAGCTGAACCGCCGCTTCGGCACGAAGCCGCTCGCCGAGCTGTTTGCGCCTGCCATTTCCTATGCCGAGGAGGGCTATCCCGTGCCGGTGAACGTCGCGCGGCAGTGGGAGCGCGACAGCCGCCGCATTGCCAAGGCGATGGCGGAGAACGCCGCGCCGCACGAATACTGGTGGCAGAGCTTTATGAAGCCGGACGGTACGCCCTACCGCGCGGGCGAGCTGTTCCGCTTTCCGGACTATGCCGCGACGCTGCGCGCCCTCGCCGCGACGGACTGCGAGAGCTATTACCGCGGCGCGCTGATGGAGCGGATCGTCGCGTTCTCCCGCGCGACCGGCGGGTACTTCTGCGAGGACGACTTCCGCAATTATCGCCCCGAATGGGTCGAGCCCATCACGCAGGAATACCGCGGCTATACGGTCTGTGAGATCCCGCCGAACGGCCACGGCATCACGGTGCTCATGGCGCTCGGCATCCTGAACGGCATGACCATGCCGGGAAATCGCGAGAGCGCCGAGCACTATCACAAGGTGATGGAGGCCATCAAGCTGGCCTTTGCCGACACGAGGACCTACGTCGCCGACCCGCGCTATATGAAAACTAAGGTCAGCGAGCTGCTGGATCCCGCCTATCTCGCCGCCCGCCGCACGCTCATCACCGGCCGCGCGCTGGAGCCGAGGGCGGGCGACCCGCACTGCGGCGGCACCATCTATCTCTGCACCGCTGACCGCGAGGGCAACATGGTCTCGTTCATCCAGAGCAACTACACCACCTTCGGCGCGGGCGTCGCCGTGCCGGGGACGGGCATCTCGCTCCAAAACCGCGGCGCGAACTTCTCGCTCGACCCCGCGAGCGACAACTGCCTCGCCGGAGGCAAGAAGTCCTATCACACCATCATTCCGGGCTTTCTGCTCAAGGATGGCGCGGCGGTCGGCCCCTTCGGCGTGATGGGCGCGTTCATGCAGCCGCAAGGACAGGTCGAGGTGCTCGTCAGCACGATTGACTACCACATGAATCCGCAGGAGGCGCTTGATGCGCCGCGCATTCAATGGATCGGCGGCAGGAGGCTCGAACTGGAGTGTGAGGCGGGCGAGGCCATTGCCGACGAGCTGCGCGCGATGGGCCACGAGGTCACGGTCGTGGACGACCGCATTTCGATGGGCCGCGGTCAGATCATCTGGCGCGGAGAGGACGGCGTTTACACGGCGGGCACCGAGCCGCGCTGCGACGGCGCGGTCGCCGCGTGGTAAAGAAAGCTGCTGAAAAGGAAAGAGCCGCGTTCCCGGTGCAGGGAACGCGGCTCTTTTTTGCGTGCTTGCGGCTTGAAACGCGGGCTGCGGCCGTGTCTCAGAGATTGGCGTGCTCCATCAGGTCGATGAGCACGCGGATGCCCTGCAGATAGGCGCGGACCAGAATGCGCTCGTTCGTCCCGTGGACGCCTGAGGCGGCCTCCTCTGGCTCCGCCATGAAGGGCGAGCAGCGCAGGCAGGTGTCGCAGATCTGCTCGTATTGGCGCGCGTCGGTCGCGCCGACGGTCATGGACGGAACGAACACCACGTCGGGGTAGTAGCGATGCATACTGTCCACCACCGTGCGGTAGCCGTAGCCGTCGCGCCGGGCCGTGGCGGAGGGATCGTTGGCCTGCTGGTAGCGCAGTTCCACGGTCGGGTCCTGCACCGCCGCGCGGCAGTGCGCCATCACGCTCTCGACCGTGTCGCCGTCGGCAAGACGGAAATTGATGACCGCCTGCATATCCTGCGGCATCACGTTGCAGGCCCTGCTGCTGCCTTGAATGACGGTGGGGGCGATGGTCGTGGTGACAAAGGGAAAGAGCGCGGAGGACTGATAGCAGTAGGCCGCAATGGCGTCCGCGTTCGCGCGGACGTCCCGCGTCAGCGTTTTGAGCGGCTCGGCGGTGATGTAGGGCGCGAGCGTTTCAAACGCGCCCATCATGGCAGGATTGAGCCGCACGGGGAACGGGCTGCGGACGATGTCTGCGATGGCGCAGGCGAGATGGGCGAGCGAGGTGCCGCCGTAGGGGCGGCTCGAGTGTCCGCCGATGGAGCGGACCGTCAGCTCCAGATCGGCATAGCCCTTCTCCATCAGATCGACCTGCGCGATGGAAAGGTCAGGCGCGCCGAAAGCCGCGCCGGATTCGATCTTGCCGCCGCCCTCATCTAAAACGAATTCCAGCGTTACGCCCTGCGCCTTGAGGTGGTCGGAGATCGCCAGCGCGCCGGTGTTGAGTGTTTCCTCATCGTCGCCGAAGGCGAGGTAGGCCGTGCGCCGAAAGGTCCTGCCGCGGGCGAGCAGATACTCCGCGGCCTCGAGCACGCCGAAGACCTGCTCCTTGATATCCAGCGTGCCGCGGCCCCAGATGTAGCTGTCCGCCACCGCGCCGGAGAAGGCGGGATAGGTCCAGTCCTGCTCCGTGCCCTCGACCACCGGCACCACGTCCTGATGGGACATGTAAAGGCAGGGGCGCAGCGTTTCGTCGCTGCCGGGGATGGTGATGAGCACGGCGTGGTGGCCGAGCCGCTCAAAGACGCCCGCGCGCATGATGTGGGGATAGCTCGCCTTCATGTGCGCGTGGAGCTTGTCAAACTCGCTATAGTCGGTCAGACTGTGGTCGGCATAGTTGATGGTTCTGCATTGGATTGCCTGCGAAAGACGCGCGACCGCGCCCTCGGCGTCTAAGTCGGGATAATTGCCCTCGAGGGCAAAGAAATCGGTGATCTTCTTCGTCATGCCATTTTGTCCTCCAGATAGCGGCTGAGAAATTCGCGCGTGCGGCTCTCCTTCGGATTCCCGAAGACCTCGCGCGGCGAGCCCTGCTCGAGAATGACGCCCCGGTCCATGAATACCACGCGGTCGCTGACCTCCTTGGCAAAGGCCATCTCGTGCGTCACGACGACCATGGTCATGCCCTCCTGCGCGAGGCGCTTCATCACATCGAGCACCTCGCCCACGATCTCGGGGTCGAGGGCGCTCGTCGGCTCGTCGAAGAGCATGATCTCGGGCTCCATGCACAGCGCCCGCGCGATGGCAACGCGCTGCTTCTGTCCGCCGGAGAGGCGGCGGGAGTCGGCGTGGATGAAATCCTCCAGCCCGACGGCCTTGAGGTGACGGATGGCTGTTTCTTCGGCCTGCGCCCTTGGAATATGCCGCACCGTCATGGGAGCAAGCGTGCAGTTATCCAGCACGGATTTGTTGTTAAAAAGATTGAAGCCCTGAAATACCATGCCGATCTTCTGCCGCAGGGCGTTGAGGTCGACCTTGAGGTCCATGAGATCCTGCCCGTCGAACCAGATGTGGCCGGAATCGGCTTCCTCCAGCAGATTGATGCAGCGCAGCAGCGTGGACTTGCCGGAGCCGGAGGCGCCGATGATGCACACGACCTCGCCGCGGTCGACCTCCAAGTTGATGCCCTTGAGCACGTGGAGGTCGCCGAAGGACTTTTCGAGCTGTTCGATTTTGATGATGGGATCGTTCGTCATAGCGTCCTCCTGTCAGTTTGAGCTGGGAAGTCCCAGATCGACGGTTTGATTGCCCTGGCGCCGCTTCGTGTTGTCCGGCGCGGTCATCCTTCCCGTGATGGCCTTGAGCAGGAGCGAGGAAAGATACGTCAGGAACAGGTAAACGGTGGCGGCGATGAGGTAGCACTCGGTGCCCTTATAATAAATGCCGGCGACGGAGCGGGTCATGAACATCAGGTCGGATACGCCCAGCACGCACAGCACGGAGGAATCCTTGATGTTGATGATGAACTCATTGCCGATGGCGGGCAGCGAATTTTTGATGGCCTGCGGGAAAACGACTCTGCGCATGGCCTGCCAGTGCGTCATGCCGAGCGAACGCGCGGCCTCCATCTGCCCCGCGTCGACGGCGAGGATGCCGCCGCGTAGCACCTCGGCAAGGTACGCGGTCGAGTTGAGCGAGACCGTGACAAGACCGGAGATGAAGAGCGACCAGACGCGGTTGATCTCCGTGACGCTCATGCCGGTGCGCTTGAAGAGATTGAAGATCGCGTAGTAGAAGATGAGGGACTGCACCATCATCGGCGTGCCGCGGATGACGAAGATGTAGAAGCGGGCGAATTTGTTCGCGACGATCTTGATAAGCTTCACAAAGTCGTTGTTGCGCTTGTCGGGCTCCTGAATGCGGAGAAAGACCATGAGAAGCGCCAGCACGAACGCAATCGCCGTGCCGGCCAGCGCGAGCTGAACGGTCGTCCACACGCCGGTGACGAAGAGCGAGCGCTGGTTGTAGGCCATGTAGATCATGGAGGAGAGCGTGCCGGTGGGGTTGCTCTCGGCGTGGACGGCGGCGTGAACGACGTAGGCGAGCTTGAGCACAAAGCGGTCAAGCGCGAGCAGCGCGGCAGCCGCGGCGTCCAGATAGGAGAGATAACGGCTCAGACGCACGATGAAGGGGTGCTTGAGAATGGTCTCGCCGTAGCTGTTCCAATGCGTCCATTTCACGAGCAGCGCAAGCGCACTGACGGCAAGAAAAAGATAGCAGATCATGGCGAGCGCCGTGCCGGGCACGGAGCCGGCGGGCAGAAAGCTGTACGGACTGGGCGCGGAATACCACAGGCTCAGGCCGACGAGGGCGATGACGCTGCCGCCCAGATAAACATAACGGTGGTCCCGTGCGATGAAGCTCTGACCGCGGGACGTGGGGGTTCCTCTCATGGTGCTTCCTCCTTATGCGGCGTGAAGCCGCCGGTTACTTCGGCTGGTTGGCGACGGCGGTGTTCCACATCTCGGTGCGCGCGTCGCTGTCGATGGTGGCAAGGATCTCGTTGATCTGCGCGAGCAGCTCGGTGTCGGACTTACGCAGGCCCACGCAGGAGCCCTTGGCGGGCAGCGTGAAGCCGTTGCCCTCGCTGAAGGTGATGAGACGGAAATCGGGATTCGAGGCGAGGTATCCCGGGGCGCTCTCCTCGTTGATGACGATGGCGTCGCAGGTGCCCTGCTGCAGGCGGGAGATCATGTCGGGCACGCTGCCGACGGGGCTGAGGTGCTCGACGCCCTCGATCTGGTCGATGACTTCGTCGAGCGCGGTGCCCTGCTGACCGAGCACGGCGGCGCCGGAGAAGTCCTGAATGGAGGTCGCGTTCTCATACGGCGAGCCGGCGAGCACCATCATGCTGTAGATCGTCTCCTTGTACGGGTCGGAGAAGTTGATGGACTCGCGGCGCTCGGCGGTGTCCATCATGCCGGCGATGATGGCGTCGATCTGCCCCTGATTGAGCGCGTCGATCAAGCCGTCCCAGCTGAGCTTGACGATGACCAGCTCCTTGCCGAGCTGATCGGCGAGAATGCGTGCGATCTGCACGTCGTAGCCCTCGGCGTAAGCGCCGGCGACGTTTTCCACGGGAACGTTGGTGTCGGTCGCGGCGCTCTCCTGCCAGTTGCTCGGCGCGTAGGCACATTCCATGCCGACGCGGAACTGGCTGCTTTCGGTCGTGGAAGGAGCTGTTTCCTCTGCCGGGGCGTTTGCGTCCTGCGCGGGAGACGTCGTGCCCGCGCCGCAGGCGGTGAGGGCGAGCAGCATGAGGGCTGCGAGCAGGGTAGCGATGGTTCTTCTGAGGTTCATGGTGTTGCTTCCTTTCTGAATGGAAATTGGCTCCGTGGGGGAGTCGGCCCTTCGTTGTCCGCGCCAACGAGTTCGGAAACAGAAAAAGCCGTAAATGCTCGTGTGGAGCATTTACGGCAAATGATCTGCAATACCGGCAAAACCGAAAACGGCTTGCCGACTCTTCGATAGCGCTCCACAAATTGTGACAGTCCGGCGGATCTTCTCCGACGAGCCAGCAGAAAACGGCACAGGAACCGTTCCCCACTTCGGCGGCTTCCCCTTTCCCTTTGTCCCGGATCTCTGCTCCGTGTGAACTTGGTACTCTTGTCGGCCGCGCCTCTATCTCGCTCAACTGAATTGAGCCTATTCAATTGTTGACGTGAAGATACTACGGCGGCGCGCAAATGTCAAGCCCCCGCGGAGCGGTTCTCAAATTCTTGACAATCTTGCGCCGAAAATCCTCGCTGGCTTGTAGGATTTTACCATTCACACGGTTATTTATGCGCGGCAAAAGCGCGCAGAAAGGCTCGAAACGATCGCTTAACAGAATATTTATGCTCTCTGCCGCTCTGTGCCACCGTTTTAGGACGCTTTAACATAGCGCAAAGCGGGCGCTTTGCCAAGTAAATACAGCAGCGACGCGAAGCGGCAAGGCGGGTTTGGCGAAATGCACGGATTCTCGAAAAATGTCGCGCGAAATTTGTCATTTCCTTACAGAAAAAAGGTTGATTTTTTTACACGGGCGTGCTATGATATCGCCGTAAAGTGCAAAAAGGGGCCATGGCCCCTTTTCTGTTCCCGACCGGGAACAGATGTGCTGTGCTCGCCCGCGGGGAGCCGCGGAGAATATACATTGTAGGAGGACCTTTTATGAAACGTAAATTGCTATCCATTTTACTGACGCTTTGCCTCGCGTTCAGCTTGCTGCCCACCGCCGCCCTGGCGGATGGCGAAGGCACGCAGACGAATGATGTCGCTCAAATCGGCGGCACGGGCTATGCCACGCTGCAAGCGGCGATTGACGCGGCGAAAAGCGGCGATACGATTGTTTTGAAGAAATCCATTTCGGCAACTGAGATTGGCGAAAAAAAGCAGCTTCAGTTTGTAAAAGCAGATATGAACGTAACGCTGGATTTGAATCAGAACACCATAACTGCTGAGGCGGGGGAAGCAATTGCTATTAATGCTGCTAATATTACTCTGACCGTAAAAAACGGTACGATTGAGAATTTTGCAGAAGGCAGTTACAGCGATGGCGTATATGCATACAAAGAAAGCAATAATTTGACATTAACATTTGAGAATATTGTGTTGAAATCTCGTACGCAAGGCTTAGCAGTACAAGGGCTGACATCGAATTCCAATGTAAATATTGTAAACTCTAATATTACAAGTACGGAAGGATTAGGCATTTATTATCCGCCGAAATCGGGTACTTTAACTATTAGTGATAGTGAAATCACTGGTGTAACAGGTATTGTAGTTAAAGGCAGTAATCTGGTAGTAAATGGCGAAAAAACAATTATTTCTGGTACTGGACCGAATGTTGATCCGGAAACATATTATACTGGTGCAACTGATGGCAGCAGTACTCTGACGGAAACTGGTGACGCTGTTTATGTTGAAAGCGGTTATAACGATCGTGATATTTCGGTATCCATTTCGGGCGGACATCTTAACAGTAAAAATGCAAAAGCGGTTCGTATGTTCGTAAAGAATGGTGAAAACACTTCAGCTAAGAGAGAGATTTCCGTGACTGGCGGTACGTTCTCCTCTGATGTTTCTGCATATGTTGCAAAGGGTTACGTTCAGAACGAGAACGGCACTGTTGAGCAACTGGGTGAAACCAATGCAGTTGCCAAGGTCGGCGATACTTATTATAAGACGCTGGCTGACGCTGTTGCCGCAGTGCAGAACGGTGATACAATTACGCTGCTGAAAGATGTTGACCTTGGCAATACGGTTACTGTTGCGAACAAAACCGTAACATTGAATATGGCAGGCAAAACTATTTACAACACAAAAGATTTGTGGGATAGCAAGCTGAATGCTTGGTCGCTGATTTCTGTTCGGGAGAACGGCAATCTGACTATTACCGGTGATGGTACACTCAAGGCAAAAGCAGATGATTGCTATGCTCTGGATACGCAGGAAGGGTCTGCGAAATTGACCGTTGAAAACGGTACGGTGATTGGTAATATTTCTGCAATTTACGCATTCCTGGGTGAAGTCACTATTAATGGTGGTAGTTATTCGATCCAGCAGTTAAATACCAATAATGTTCAGGACGGGTATGGATTGACAATTAACTGCTACGATCAAAATTATAAAGAAAAAACTGCTAAGATTACTGTTACTGGCGGCTATTTTGCACACTTTGACCCTGCTAACAACAGTGCTGAGGGTGCAGGCACAAACTTTGTTGCAGATGGCTATGTTTCCGTAACCAGCGACAAGTCAGGTTATGACTACAAGGTAGTTCAGAAAACTGATACCGGTTCTATTGTAGTTAAGCCTGCTGTTGCAAAGCCGGAAGTCAATGTAAGCGATAAAATTTCCGAAAGCGACAAGCAAGCAGTTGAAAATGCAGCTAAGTCTGTTGCCGTACCGACCCTCGGTGCAGCAGCAGGTGACAAGGTTGCAGCAATGAACAAGACTGATGCAGAGCGCTTGGTTGCAAAGGCAGAGAATCTAACGAATCCGATTCTGTACGTTCAGACTGCACTTAAGGTAGAACCGACCGCATATAGCGCCGAGAACAAGACGCTGACGCTGGATATCACTCCGCAGTACCGTATTGTAGCATCTACTGCTGATAAAGCAGATGACATCCAACTGTCTGGTAACTCTAAAAATGCACAGGTTGTGCAGGATTATCAAAAACTGACGATTACTGCCCCGACTGTTGTTACGATGGAATTGCCGACGGGATTTGCTAATGCCAATGACAAACTGAGTATTAAGCACATCAAAGACAATGGAACCGTGGAATATTACACCGGTATTGTCACTGAGACTTCCGGCACCAAAACCCTGACCTTTACTACCAATGGTTTTAGCCCCTTTGTGATTTCCTCCGCTGTTGCATCTATCGATGGTGTGATGTATCCTACCTTGGCTGAGGCTGTGGCTAATGTTGACAGCGGTAAGACCATCAAGCTGGAAACAGATTGTGCGGAGGCTGTGACCGTTTCCCGCACCGTAGCATTTACTTTGGATGCTAACGACCATACCCATACCGGAAAGATTGTCTCCGGCAGTTACACCGTGGAAGCCAATGCAGCGGTCACCTCTATGGCTGGTTATACCGGTGCATTCGCATTTGCTTATACGGCTCCCTCTCATTCCTCTTCCTCCGGCAGCAGCTCCTACGACCCGACCTACTCCGTCTCTACCCCGAGCAAGACCGAGCACGGCAGCGTGACCGTCAGCCCGAAGAGTGCCTCCAAGGGCGACCGGGTGACCGTCACCGTCAAGCCCGACAGCGGCTACGTCCTCGAGACCCTGACCGTCACCGACAAGAACGGCAACGAGCTGACGCTCAAGGACAAGGGCGACGGCAAGTACACCTTCACCATGCCCACGGGCAAGGTCGAGGTCAAGGCGACCTTCATGGAGGACAACTCCATGCTGAACTTCTTCTACGACGTGCCCAACAACGCCTACTTCTATGAGGCCGTCAAGTGGGCGGTCAAGAACGGCATCACCACCGGCGTGGGCAATGACCTGTTCGCTCCCGAGCAGCCCTGCACCCGCGCCCAGATCGTGACCTTCCTGTGGCGTGCCGCCGGCTCTCCCGAGCCGAAGGGCGCTGCGTCCGGCATGACCGACGTGGTCAGCGGCAGCTACTATGAGAAGGCCGTGGCGTGGGCCATCGAAAACGGCATCACCACCGGCACGACGACCAGCACGTTCTCTCCCGACGCGACCTGCACCCGCGCGCAGGCGGTGACGTTCCTCGCCCGCGCCCTGAACGCCAAGGCGGCGAGCGCGGCGGAGTTCTCCGACGTCCCGACCGGCAGCTACTTTGCTGACGCGGTCGCCTGGGCGGCGGCCAACGGCGTGACCGAGGGCATCGGCGGCGGCCTGTTCGGCTCCGACAACGACTGCACCCGCGGCCAGATCGTCACGTTCCTTTATAGAGCGTACAACAAGTAAACGGAACGAGCTCCCTCAGACAAAACAAAGAGAAGAGGCCCATCTGCTTTGGCAGATGGGCCTCTTTGTATCTCGCGGAGGTTCAGCTCCTGCTGAGCTGCGCGGCGTATTTGCTCATCGTGTTTCCTCGGTCAAAACTCTTCCGGAAATGCTCCGCTGCGGGACGGGAGGCGACCCGGTACGATCATTCAAAGGCTCTTCACGAGCGTCAGGATGTTCGACCCGTCCGCGTATTCATAGGTCACCTCGTCCATGAGCTTCTTCACCATGAAGATGCCGAGGCCGCCGACCTCCCGCTCCTCCGCCGACTGCGTTGTATCCGGGTCGGGCTTTTCGGTGGGGTCGTAGGGCCGTCCGTTGTCGGAAAAGCGAAGCGTCGCCTTGCCGTCCTTCAGCGAGCAGCCCAGCACGACGCCGGTCGCGCCGCTGTAGCGGGCGATGTTGGAGAAGATCTCATCCACCGCCACATTGACCTGAGCGACCACCTTTATGGAGGCGCCTGCCTCGGCGAGAATGCCCTCAAAAAAGTCGGTGGCCTGCGGCAGCTGCTCCAGCGTCGGCGCGAGATTGATCTTTTTCATGCCCGACGACTTCATCTCGATGCAGAGCATGGTGATATCGTCGAACTGGTCCGCGCCGCCCGCGAACTCGTCCACATCGCGGTGCAGAGCCTCCAGCAGCTGGCGGCACGAGCCGCCCTCGGCGGCGTTCAGTGCACGGAGCATCCGGTCAGTCCCGTAAAGCGTGGTGGAGGCATTCGTGGCCTCCGGCACGCCGTCCGTGTAGACCACCAGACGGTCTCCCGCGTCCAGCGCCAGCTCGTATTCGCGGTATCGGGCGCCCTCCATGCCGGCCAGCACGAAGCCGTGCTTATCCTTGAACAGCTCGAAGGAGCCACCGCGGCGCATGATGGCCGGATACTCGTGGCCTGCGTTGGCGCACTTCATTTTTCCCGTGGAGATCTCGAGAATGCCCAGCCAGACGGTGACGAACATCTCCGCTTCGTTGTTTTCGCAGAGCTGATCGTTCACCTTTTCCAGCACGGCCTTCGGGGACAGACCGCTCTGCGCGGCGGATTTCAGCAGCGTTTTGGAGATCATCATAAACAGTGCCGCGGGGACGCCCTTGCCGGACACGTCCGCCATGACCAGCGCCAGATGGTCGTCGTCCACCAGGAAGAAGTCGTAGAAGTCGCCGCCGACCTCCTTCGCCGGCGTCATGGAGGCGTAAATGTCGAACTCGTGACGCTCGGGGAAGGCGGGGAAGATGCAGGGTAGCATGGACGCCTGAATGTGGCGCGCCACATCCAGCTCCGCGCCGATGCGCTCCTTTTCCGCGGTGACGCGGCTGAGATTTTGAATATATTCATTCAGCTCCGACACCATGTACTGAAACGAATGGGCAAGCTCCTCCAGCTCGTCGCCGGTGTTGACCTCCACCCGAAAGTCGGACAAGGCCGCCATCTTGCTCTCCACCAGCCCGATGGCGGCGTGGTGCAGAGTCCTCAGCGGACGGATCAGAATGCGCCGCACATAGTAGTAGTACGCGAAAATGGAAAGCAGCAGAACGGCCAGCACCACGCACAGCGTCAGGCCGAGAAACTGCCGGATCTGCTGGTCGATCATGTCCATCGAGATGTCCACGCTGGCCAGCGCCACCGGTGTGCCGGCTTTGTTGAGGATGGCGACGTAGGCCGACGCCAGATAGCCGTACTCCTCGTTGTTGGTGATGAGGATGGTCTGCTCCGCGTCGACGGAAAAGGCCCCGTGCATCAGCTCGTTGCCGCCGCCGTAGTAGGCGTCGGTGTCGCCGAGGTCGCAGACGCCGTCCTCGCCGGGAACGCCCGCGTCCCAGATGTAGTACATGACCTCATCCTCCGGCACGACCACATAGAAGTATTTCAGCCCCAGCTTCTCCCTGACGTCCTGCAGGTAGCGGTGGATCTCCTCGTAATAGGCGTCCTTCTCGCCGGTCCGGTAGTATTGCTCCACGCGGTCTCCGTCGATGAGATCCGCCGCCACGGAGGCCTGACCGAACGCGAGAGAGGCGTATTGCTCCTCCATCCGCGCCCGGTACAGTTGGGCAATCGAGGGGGCCAGGATCGCCGCGAGGACGGCGGCCATCGCCACCAGTCCCAGCAGCAGCTTGGGCTGTAACCGTATGCTCCTTGCTCGTTTCATGTCCGCACCTCCATCGGATGGATATGAAGCCGCAAATGACCATCTCTTACGCGGTAGAGCGCCCGCGTGGGGGACAGACGCTGCACCTCGCAGGGCAGGGGGGCCGTGCCGGTCCCTATCGCGGTCACATAGAACCACGCGCCGCCCAGCTCCACCTGAGTCATGGAATTGTATTTTCGGAAGATCGCCAGGGCCTCCGCCCGGCTCATTTCGGAATGCAGCGTCAGCAGCTCGGACGCGGGACGCTTCCAGTAGGGCTGCTTTTCCGCCTGCGGCCGGCCGGCCGCCCATCGGTCGTCAAGGTGCTCGAGGAGGTCCTCGACCGTCGCGCGCGCCCATGCCGCGCTTTGCAGATAGACGTCGATGCTGTCCGTCTCCGCGGCTATGTCAATGGTGTGCTGCGCCAGAACGTCGCCGCCGTCCAATCGCTGCGCCACCTTGTGCATCGTCACGCCGGTGCATGACAGCTCCCGCTCCATGGCTCCCTCGATGGGGTAATAGCTGCGCCCCTGCGGGAGCAGCGAGCTGTGGGTGTTGATGCCGCGGAACGCGGGGAAGTCCTCCGGCAGCGTCAGGATGCGGTCATACTCCGCGATGAAAAACAGCTCGCAGCCCTCCTCCGTGAAGTACCGCCGGATCTCCTCCGGCGAGATGGCCTCATAGTGAACAGGGATGCCAAGCTCTCCGGCCCGCCTTACGATGGCATATTCCGTGAAATAGTCCTCGTCGTTGTGATAGGTATACAGCGCCAGCACCTGATGCTTTTCCACAAAATATTCAAAGCACGACAGGAATACGTCGCTGCCGAAATAAACGACCTTCATCGCTTTTCCCTCTTTGTCCTCAGATCTTGATGATCAGTGTGTTGAAGCCCTGATAGCGGCGGTAGAAAAATTCCTTCGCCCGCTTTTTGATGACCAGCACGCCCATGCCGTCCATGTCGAAAGCCTCGTCCCGGCTGGCGCGGGAGGTATCTAACGCAAAGGGATTGAAGGTCGTGGCGTCGTCCCGCAGGTGCAGCTCCAGCACGCCGCCCTCGTCCATGATGGCCGTCAGCTGGAGGTAGCCGTCCGTCCGCCCCTGAAAGCCGTGCTTCAAGATGGCCATGCCGAGCTCCTCCACGGTCATGGTCGAAAGCATCTGCTGCTTCATGTCCGCGCCCCAGACTTCGCAGAAGGCCTCCAGCTCGCGGCACACGTCCATCACATCCTCCGCGTTGCTGAGGATCGTCCGCTGGAAAATGCGCTCCTCCGGCAGCTCCGCTTTCTTATAACGGCCGCCGAGTCCCAGCAGCAGGAACACCGCCAGCGAGCCGGCCTCCGTCAGCAGGAACAGCAGCCAGAAGCGCTGCAACCCCAAGGCGTAGCATACGAACGTCAGCGGAATGAGCAGCACCGCGCCGCGCAGCGTCTCCAGCAGGAACGACGGCTTCTCGTTCTCGCAGGCCTGATAGTAATTGCACAGCAGGATATTGATGCCGGCGAACAGCGCCCCCGCGCCGTAGAGCCGCAGCGCGGTACACGCCAGCGTCTCCGACGCCGAACCGGCGATGCCGAACAGCAGGCACATTCCCGCGGGCCACAGCTCCACAAGGGCGATCAGCGCGCCGCCCACCGTCAGTCCCGCCGTGAAGCCGAGACGCACCGTGTTCCGCATTCCCTGCCGGTTGTGCTCGCCCTGATAGGTGGAGAGGATGGGCTGCATGGCGCGCCCCGTCCCCTCAAACAGGTACAGGATCAGGTAGGAGGTATTCTGAATGACGTCGAACACCGCCACCGCCGTTTCGCCGCCCAGACGGATCAGCAGATTGTTGCACACGAGGAAGAAGATCATCTGGTACAGATACTGCACCGAGGTGGCCATGCCTGCCTTCAGCGCGGAAAGGGCAGGGACGAGCCAGCGCCCGCGCGGCAGCGCGAAGCGCAGCGTGTGCTTCTGACCGAAAAAGCCCGGCAGATAGATGGCAATGGTAATGATCTGTCCCAGCGCGGTGGACAGCGCCGCGCCCCGCGTGCCCATGTCCAGCGCCAGCACCAGCGTGATGTTCAGCGCGATGTCACAGAGGTTGCCTATGACCGAGCCGGCGCCGGCTCGGCGCTGACTCCCGTCGTTGCGCAGATAGTAGTTGAACACGTTGGACAGGTAGAACAGCGGCGTGGCCGCGACGAGGATCTGCAGATAGTCCCTTGTGGCGGCATACAGCGCGCCGTCCGTGCTCCGCGTGCCCAGCAGCGCCAGCAGCGGGTCCATGAACACGCTGCCCAGCACGGCGGTCGTGACGCTGAAAAGCAGCGCCAGCGCGAGCACACCGTGAAAGCTGTCCGCGGCCTCCTGCGTTTTGCCCTGACTCAGCAGACGGGAATAGCGAACAGAGCCGCCCAGTCCGAGGCCGTGGGCAAACATGCAGTTGATCATGTAGACCGGCAGGATCAGACCGATGGCGGCAAGTCCCATGGCGCCCAGCCGCTGTCCCACCACCACGGCGTCCGCCATATCGCTCAGCGCCCAGCCGAGCGACGAGAGCATGGCAGGGACCCACAGCCCACGGAACATCCGAGCGGTAAAGCGGTCCGCCGTCCGATGTGCGGCGGGGCTCATCGTCCGCATGGTGTTACTCAATGGTCAGAATGTCGGAGAAGCCGGTCACCTCAAAGATCTCCATCACCGACTCGCTCACATGGGTGAGCACCATTTTGCCCTGACGGTTCATCAGCTTCTGCGCGGACAGCAGCACGCGCAGTCCCGCCGAGGAGATGTACTCGACCCGCCCGAAGTCCAGACGCAGCTCGGTGACGCCGTCAAGGTCGGCCTTCAGCTCCGTTTCCAGCTGGGGGGCGGTGGTGGTGTCGATACGGCCCTCGATGGCCAATGACAGTGCGGAATCCTTCTTTTCTTTTCTGATCTCCATGCTTTTTCTCCTCCAAAAACGATTGAATTTTCAGTGTGCGGCGAAGGGCCGCGCGTTTCATTTTCTATGATAGCTGTATCCAGTGTAACACAAGCGCGGCATTTTCTCAACGAAAAAAGTAGATTCTGCCGAAAATCGGCGCGCGGCCGGCGGACGGCGTGGCTGTCCCGTGACGCGCACGGGGCTCCGTCCGGTATGAAAAAGGAAAGCCCCGCATACCCTCTACCAAAACAAAATGGGGAGGATATGCGGATGTTTTTGCAGTTTGCCTTGAGGAAAAAGCGTGGGAAGCGGGAGACGGCGAAGCCGCGCTTTCTTGTTCTGCGGCGCAGGACGCTGACCGTCGGTGCGGCGCTGCTGGCGGCGGCAGCCATCTTCGGCGCGGTGAACGCGCCCGCCGCCGTGCGGGCGTCGGCCGCGACGCGTCAGCTGCCCATCTACTGCGTCGAGCGCGATCAGAAGGTGTGCAGCATCTCGTTCGACGCCGCCTGGGGGGCGGACAACACGCAGAAGATTCTCGATGTGCTCGCGGACTACGGTGTGAAGTGCACCTTCTTCGTCGTCGGCAACTGGGCGGACCAGTACCCCGAGCAGGCTAAGGCCATCGTCGAGAGCGGCAACGAACTGATGAACCATTCCAATGCGCACGACCACTACAATTCCATGACTGCCGACCAGATCATCGCGGACGTGAACACCTGCAGCGACAAGATCGAGGCGCTCACCGGCGTCCGCCCGACGCTCATCCGCTGCCCGTTCGGCGAGTACGACGACCATGTCATTTCCGCCATCCGCTCCATCGGCATGGAACCCATCCAGTGGGATGTGGATTCGCTCGACTGGAAGGGCATCTCTGCCGGTGAGATCACCAAGCGCGTGACGGGGAAGGTGACGAACGGCTCCATCGTGCTCTTCCACAACGCGGGCGAGCACACGCCGGAGGCACTGCCGGATATCCTCGACTACCTGCTCGGCGAGGGCTATGAGATCGTGCCGATCTCCAAGCTCCTGCTGACGAACGAAGAAACGTACATCGACCATACCGGACGGCAGTGCCGGAGCGCGGAAACGTGAGATGCCTGCTGCACCGACCAGATCACGGGCGCGAGCGTCAAGCGTCCGGACATTACAGGTATCGAGATTATGTGTGGGAGTTCGAAGACCGCGTGCGCACCCTATAAGAGAACCGAAAAAGGCCGCTGCAGGAATGTTCTGCGGCGGCCTTTTTTCGCGCTGAGAACTGGCGGCTGTCAAGGCTCGGACCTTTTACCGGAGCACTGCGAAATTTTCGAAGCCCCGATGCGCTCGGTGAGCTGCGCGGGGCGGCGGCTTCCTTACGCCGTGGGCGGCTCGTAGGTCACATCGTATTCGCTCCATTGGATGCGGATGGAGCAGCGCGCGCCGGCGGCGGAGAGGAACGAGTTGATCTCACACATCGACCAGAGCTTGGTCGCGGGGTCCTGCTGGCGGATGCGCATATTGTGCGTCTCCTGCGAGTTCGTGTAGACGGTGCCGTCGAGCGCGACGCTGGCCGAGACGGTGGTGCTGTTCATGGTCTGCGTCTCGATGGTGCTGCCGTCGTAGATGGTCGTGCGGCGGATGTCCACCAGGACCGGCGCAGCGGCATCCTTCGGCGCGATGCTGATACGCAGCGCGCTGGCAGAGGAGCGCTGGTAGGTCAGCACCAGATCCTTCAGAGGAATGTTCAGTGTGCTGCTTGCCGTGGAGAGATCGACATGATATTCGGTGAACGGCGTGAAGAGGTTGGGCGTCGTCAGCTCCTGCTCGCCGGACTGGAAGTGCAGTTTATAGCTGCGCGGCCTATAAGATCGCCGGTCAGCTCGTGGCCTACTGCATCGAGCACACCGCCGTGCTCGAGGAGCTGCCGCTTGCGCTGCTCCGGCAGTACAGCGAGCGGTTCGGCGAGGACGTTTACGCCGCCGTCGCGCTCACCAACTGCGTGACGGGCCGCACCTCGCTCGGCGGCACCTGCGTCGCGTCGGTCGAGGCGCAGATCGCCTCCGTCCGCGACTTCCTTGCCGGACAGACAGAGGCTGCAAAGCAGGTAAAGAACGGTTGACAACACGGAGGATCGGACTATAATAAGCGATAGTCAGCGGGCAATGTCTCCGCTTACGAATCAGAATTTGAAGGAGAGCTTTTTGAAACACATCACCCTATCACCGGAGCGTGTGGCCTGACCGGGAGGTCCGGCAAATCCAACACACGCCGTTCCTCCCGAAGGATTTCGCATGATCTTTCTTCCGGAGGAAACACCATGAACCGCGAAAACAAACGCAAGACCTTTGAAAAAGGCTACTACAAGACACATGCCTGCAAGGATACCTTTACCTGCAAGGTCTGCGGCCGGCTCTGCACGCCGCAGAACGCCGGCAGCGACCACCGCAACCACTGCCCGAACTGCCTTTCCAGCCTGCACGTCGACATCGAGCCTGGCGACCGGGCGTCCGACTGCGGCGGCATCATGGAGCCGGTGGCTGTTTGGGTGCGCAGAGGCGGCGAATGGGCCATCATCCACCGCTGCAAGCGCTGCGGGGCGCTCAGCTCCAACCGCGTGGCGGCGGACGACAACCCAATGAAGCTCATGAGCATCGCCATGAAGCCGCTGTGCGAGCCGCCGTTCCCGCTCGACCGCATCGAGGAGATGACCGCTCTCATGGGCGGCGACGGGCGGCTCCGCTGAAGCGGGAGCCAACGAAGGCCAAAACGCAGAGCAGTACCGAAACGGTGCCGCTCTGCGTTTCCTTTTTTGAAGAATTTTTGAATAATTGATAAAAATGGTTGACGACCGGACGGTGGAGGACTATAATGACGCCCTGAAACAGAGAAAAAAGGAGGTCATGGTATTCTCACATTGTTTATCATCGGAATGGTCGTTCTGGCCGTAAAGCTCGTGGCATTGACGCTCAGCGTCACCTGGGGGCTGACCAAGACGATCCTGTTCGGCGTCGGCCTTCCGGTCATTCTGGCTGCGCTGTTCATCGCGGGGCTGACGGCCTTCGCCGTCCCGCTGCTGATCCTTGCGCTGCTGGGCGTATTTCTGCTGCCGCTTTTCGGCATCTGAGGAAGCGGCTGCCGCGGAGTGCATGGGATGCGGCAGCGCGTTTGTCCTGATTTTGTACAAAAGGGCGATTGACTTTATCAAGTAGAAGTGTTAAAGTTTCGCTATTATAAAAAGTGCGCGGGCGGGAAGGACGCAGGCTCTGCCGACACGGACAAATGAGAAAGGGAGCAGTGATACCATGCAGGAACTGAGCAGAAGAAACGAGCATTTTACCGACTCCGTCATCCGACGGATGACGCGCATCAGCATCGACTGCGGCGCGATCAATCTGGCGCAGGGCTTTCCTGACTTTGACCCGCCCAAGGCGATGACCGACCGACTGGAGGAGGTCAGCCGGCTCGGTCCGCACCAGTATCCCATCACGATGGGGGCGCCGAACTTCCGTCAGGCGCTCTCGCGTAAGTGCGAGCGCTTCATGGGCATGAAATACGACCCCGAGACCGAGATGGTCGTGACCATCGGCTCGACCGAGGCAATGGTGGACACCATTTTTGCCCTCACGAATCCGGGCGACAAGATCGTGATGTTCTCTCCCTACTTTGAGAATTACCGCGCCCAGACCATCATGGCGGGCTGCGAGCCGGTGTTTGTGCCGCTCGTGCCGCCGGCGTTCGGCTTCGATCCCGAGGTGCTGGAGGACGCCTTCCGTCAGCATCCCAAGGCAATTTTGATCTGCAATCCCTCGAACCCGAGCGGCAAGGTTTTTACCTATGACGAGCTCAAGCTCATCGCAGACCTCTGCATCCGATATGACGTCTACGCCATCATGGACGAGGTCTACGAGCACATCGTCTACGAGGGCCACAAGCACACCTATATGAGCACGCTCCCCGGGATGCGTGAGCGCACGGTCTGCTGCTCAAGCCTGTCCAAGACCTATTCCGTCACCGGCTGGCGTCTGGGCTACGCCCTCGCGCCGCAGAACATCATGGACCGCATCAAGCAGTATCACGACTTCAACACCGTCGGCGCGCCCTCGCCGCTGATGGAGGCTGCTGTCGTCGGGTTGGATATGCCCATGAGCTACTATGAGGAGTTCGGCGCGCACTACGCGCACATGAAGGCGCTCTTCACCGGCGGCATGAAGGCGCTCGGCATTCCCTTCACCGACCCGCAGGGCACCTACTTCGTGCTGGCGGACATTTCCCCGTTCCTGAAGAAGGGCCAGTCCGACGTGGACTTCTGCGTGGAAATGGCGCAGAAGATCGGCGTGGGCGCCGTGCCGGGAAGCTCATTCTTCGACGAGGACGTGAACCACATCATCCGTCTGCATTTTGCCAAGAAGGATGAAACGCTCAACACCGCGCTCGAGCGCCTGAGCCATTTGAAGGACCTTGCGCGCTGATACATGAAAGTGAAAACGGACGCTGCGAAAAAAGCAGCGTCCGTTTTTTGACGGGATGGGAGCTTCAGTTTTTCAGGCTGTGCAGCGGCGCGGGGATACGCCCGCCGCGGGCGATGAAGTCCGCGCTGGAATAGGGGTGTACGGCCTGCACCGGCGCGGAGCCGAGCAGTCCGCCGAACTCCACCGTGTCGCCGACCTTGCAGCCGGGCGCGGGAATGATGCGCACGGCGGTGGTTTTGGTGTTGACCATGCCGATGGCGGCCTCGTCCGCGATGATGGCGGCGATGGTCTCGGCGCTCGTGTCGCCGGGGACGGCGATCATGTCGAGCCCGACCGAGCATACGCAGGTCATGGCCTCGAGCTTATCGAGCGTCAGCGCACCGGAGGAGGCCGCGGCGATCATGCCCTCATCCTCGCTGACGGGAATAAACGCACCGGAAAGTCCGCCGACGGAGCTGGATGCCATCACGCCGCCCTTTTTCACCGCGTCGTTCAACAGCGCGAGCGCGGCGGTGGTGCCGTGCGTGCCGCAGACCTCGAGGCCCATCTCCTCCAGAATACGGGCCACGCTGTCGCCGACGGCGGGCGTGGGCGCGAGGGAGAGATCGACGATGCCGAACGGCGTATTGAGCCGGCGGCTGGCCTCCTGCGCGACGAGCTGACCCATGCGCGTGATGCGGAAGGCAGTCTTTTTCACCGTCTCGGCGACCACATCAAAGGGCTGGCCCTTTACACTTTGCAGAGCATGGTATACCACGCCAGGGCCGGAAACGCCGACGTTGATGACGCGCTCCGGCTCGCCGACGCCGTGGAACGCGCCGGCCATAAAGGGGTTGTCCTCCACAGCGTTGCAGAACACCACGAGCTTCGCGCAGCCGAAGCCTCCGCAGTCGGCGGTGCGCTCCGCCGCAGCCTTGACGGTGCGGCCCATGAGCGCCACCGCGTCCATGTTGATGCCGGCCTTGGTCGAGCCAACGTTGACGGACGAGCACACAAGGTCGGTGACGGCCAGCGCCTCGGGAATGGCGGCGATGAGCCGGCGGTCGGCGTCGGTCATGCCCTTTTGCACGAGCGCGGAAAAGCCGCCGATGAAATTGACGCCCACGGCCTTGGCGGCGCGGTCGAGCGCGACGGCAAAGGGAACGTAGTCCTCCGTCTCCGAGGCGGCGGCCACGAGCGCGATGGGCGTGACGGAGATGCGCTTGTTGACGATGGGGATGCCGAACTCGCGCTCAATGTCCTCGCCGGTTTTAACGAGCCCTTCGGCATAGCGCGTGATCTTGTCGTAGATCTTCTCACACGCCGCCTTGGCGTCGCGGTCGGCGCAGGAGAGCAGGGAAATGCCCATGGTGATGGTGCGGATGTCGAGGTGCTGGCGGTCGATCATCTGCACGGTGGACAGCACGTCGTTTTTATCGAGCATGGCGCGGACCTCCTCTCAGATGCGGTGCATGGCGTTGAAGATGTCCTCCCGCTGGATGCGCACAGCAAGGCCGCGCTCGGTGCCGTAAGCGTCCAGCTTGTCGGCGATCTCCGGGAAGGATACCGTGCACGCGGAAATGTCCACCAGCAGGACCATGGTGAAGTAGCCCTGTTCGAGGATGGTCTGGCTGATGTCGAGAATGTTGATGTTGTACTCCGAGAGCAGGGCGCAGACGGAGGCGATGATGCCGACGCGGTCCCGGCCGAGAACGGTGACGATGGCCTTCATGCTGGATTCTCCTTCATTTATGATTATATATCCCATATTATAGCAGGAAACACGCAAAGAGTAAATATTCCGAATACCGGCAAAAGCCGGTATTCGGAATATTTTTTCCATGGCTTCAGCACACCGGACAGGTCCAGCCGAAGGGATCGGGCTTCGTGCCCCACTGGATGCCGGTCAGCTCGTCGTAGAGCTTCTGCGACAGCTCGCCGATACGGTTATGGTTGATCTCATAGCATTTGTCGCCCCAGCCGAGTGCGCCGATGGGGGAGATGACGGCGGCGGTGCCGATGCACCACGCCTCCTCGAGCGCGCCGGTCTTGGCGGCCTCGAACAGCTCGTCCACGCTCAGCAGCCGCTCCTCGACGGGAATGTCCCAGCTCTTCAAAAGCTCGATGGCGGATTTGCGCGTGACGCCGCGCAGGATGGAGCCGGTCAGCGCGGGAGTGACGACGGCGCCGTTGATCTTGAACATGACGTTCATGCCGCCGCCCTCCTCGACGTACTTACGCTCCACGCCGTCGAGCCACAGCACCTGCGAGTAGCCCTTGGCCTCGGCGCGCTCGCCGGCGCGGTTGGCCGCGCCGTAGTTGCCGCCGCACTTGGCCTCGCCCGTGCCGCCGCGCACCGCGCGCACATCCTCGGTCTCGACCATGATGGGCACAGGCTTGAGCCCGTCGGAGAAGTAGCTGCCGGAGGGGGAGAGGATGATGACGAACGACGCCTCATGCACACCGTGCAGGGCCAGCGTCGGGTCGGTGGAATACAGGAACGGGCGGATGTAGAGCGACGTGCCGGGATCGTTCGGCACCCATCGCTGATCGACGCGGACGATCTCCTTGATAGCCTGCAGCGCGTCGTCGGGATCGAGCTGCGGCAGACCCAGACGCTCGCAGGAGCGGTTTAGACGGGCGACGTTCTCCCACGGACGGAAGAGCTGTACGCCGCCGTCGGGACGGCGGTAGGCCTTCAGCCCCTCAAAGACCTCGGTGCCGTAGTGCAGGACGCTGGCGGCGGGGGAGAGCGAGATGGGACCGTAGGGCACGATGCGCGCGTCGTGCCAGCCCTTGCCGGCGCTGTAGTCCATGAGGAACATATGGTCGGTAAAGACGGAGCCGAAGCCGAGCTGATCGGACGGCGGCAGCGTGCCGGGATGAGTATTTTCGGTAAAAGCGATATTCATAACGTTAGCTCCTTTCGCGTTGTCTCAGATCTCTTTGAGATGCTCCATATTGTGGCGGATGCCCTCGCAGCAGGCGTGGAAGGTCGCCTTTTCCTCGTCCGTGAGCGGCAGCTCCACGACCTCCTCCACGCCGCTCGCGCCGATGACGCACGGCACGCCGGCAAAGAGGCCCGCTTCGCCGTATTCGCCGGTCAGCTCCGCGCTCGCGGGCAGAATGACCTTTTCATCGTGCAGCACGGCGTAGGCCATGCGGGCGGCGGTGGTGGCGATGCCGTATTCCGTGCAGAACTTGCCGGAGAATGTGACCCAGCCGCCGCCGATGGACTCCTTCTGCAGCGCGTCGCGGTCGAAGCGGAAGCGCTCGTCGCGCGCGGCCCAGGTGTCGAGCGGCATCCCGCGGAAGCTCACGCAGGACCAGGGGGCAAACTGCTGGTTGCCGTGCTCGCCCATCATGTAGCAGGTGATGGATTTGTGGTCAATGCCGGTCTGGCGCGCGAGCGCGCTGAGCAGACGCGAGGTGTCGAGCCCCGTGCCGGTGCCGAACACGCGGCCCTTGGGAAGACCGACGTGCAGCGCGAGCTCGCGGGTGACGATGTCGCAGGGATTGGTGATGTTGATGAGCACGCCGTCAAAGCCGCTTGCCTTGAGCTTCTCGGCGTAGCCGCGCACGGCGGGAATGGTGAAGTCCATCTCGGTCACGCGGTCATGTGTGCCGCGCAGCAGCTCGATCTTGCCGACGCTGTTGACGATGACGTCGCACGCGCCGAGGTCGGCGAAGCCGCCGGCGCGGACGGTGACGCGGTGGGGCAGATACGCGACGGCGTCGCGCAGGTCCTGCACCTCGCTCGCGAGCTTCTGCTCGTTCTGGTCGACGAGCAGAAGCTCGTCCGCGATGCCCTGGATCGCCAGCGCGTAGGCGACGTGCGCGCCGACGTGACCGAGACCGATGACGCCTAAAACTCTTTTCTGAACCATGATAGAAACCTTCCTTTCTATAAATAAAACAGCATTTCTTACATCCCGTAGTTGGGGAAGAGTACGCAGGTATAGAGCATGGCAAGCACCATGTAGAGCGCGAGCACGATGGCGAACGCGCGTAGCGTGTGCTTCATGACCTCGTTCTCGCGGCCGATCGCGTCCACGGTCGCGCAGGCGGCGACGGTGTTGTTCGGGCAGATGAGGTTGCCGAGGGAAGCGCCCGCGTTCTGACCGGCAAAGATGGTGATGGGGTTCATGCCGAGCGAGGCCGCGGCATCAATGTGCATCTGGGCGAACATGATGTTCGAGCCGAGGCCGGTGCCGGTGATGAACGCGCCGCTCGAGCCGATGAGCACGGCTGCCGCCGGGTAGAAGCGTCCGACCACCGCCGCGATATCGGAGGCGAGGAGGTTCATCATGCCGGTCGTGGGGGACTGCATGATGTAGGAGACGATGAGAAGGCTGCCCATCGTGATGAGCACGGGGAGAACGTTGCCGACGGTCCTGGAGCAGACCGTGCGGTACTGCTTCATGCTCACGCCGAGCGTTGCCGCACCGAGCATACCGCACACGAGGATGACGACGTCCACCCAGAAGATGTAGCCGAACGTACACATGACGGCGAAGCCGTTGGGCACGACCGCCGGAAAGCCGTAGCGCACGAGCGGGAGCAGCACGAGCATATAAATGTAAGGCGACATGGCGCGGAACGCGTTGTATTTGCGCTGCTGCGCGGCGGCGTGGTGGCGAAACTCCTCCGGTGTCTTGACGCCGACGAGCTTGACGTAGGCGAGCGAGAGAAGCATGGAGATGAGGCCCGTGCCCATCGAGGTGACCTCCGCGCCGACGAAGTTGGAGAGGAGGAACATCACCGCGCAGGTGGAGACGCCGGCGAAGCAGAGATAGGGGACCGCGCCCTTGAAGCCCTTTTTGCCGAAGACCATGCCGACCATGATGAACGGAATGATGAGCACGCCGAACATATGGAAGCGGCCGACCATCGCCGCGTTGAGCAAAACGGTGGAGAGTCCCGCGTCCACGAGCGCCGCGCCGCCGTTGATGGTCGTCAGCCCCGCGCCGCCCCAGGAGGCGGGCGTCGCGTCGCCGAGCAGGGCGACGGCGATGGAGGTGACGGAATCAAAGCCGAGGGCTACGAGGAAGGGCGCCGCGATGGCGGCGGGAGCGCCCGCGCCGGCCGCGCCCTCGAGGAAGATGGGGAGCATCATGCCGATGACGATGAGCTGCACGCGGCGGTCGTCGCTGATGCGGGCGATGGTGGACTTGACGTCGTCAATGGCGCCGGTCTCGCGCAGCAGGTTCAGAATGGTGAACGCGCCGAAGACCATGAGCACGATCTTGAGACCCTCTTTGATGCCCTTCCAGACCAGGGGATCGAGGGTCTTGACGTTGTCGGCAAAGCTGGCGCCGGTGACGTTGAAGTAGGTGAAAGCCAGGATCAGCGTCCAGACAAGGGCGATGGGGGAGACCCTTTTGGCGGACTGCTTGAAGCCTAAAATACCGACGAGGACAACAAGAATGGGGCTGAGCGCCATGACGAAATTTACGAAGTCCATGGGAGTTTTCTCGCTTTCTGTGAAATGATATTCTATTTCCGCTCCTTCGCCGGCCGAACGAAAAAGTGAAAAACAGGGGGAAGAAAGAAGAGGCCCCGCCGGTTCGGCGGAGCCTCTTGGGAAGGAAACGTTCTCTTTGTTATCTCCTGCGGAGGTCAAGAGAAGAAACCGTTGGATGCGCCGTGATCCGGGATATGAAGCTGTTTTCCTTTCCCAAAAGGCAAATAAGAATGGACGCCAGCAGCAGGCTGACGTCCAGAATAATGGCGATGTTGGTCGTGGCAGGGCAGGCGAAAGCGGCACAGTCGGGCTGTGCGGAGGCAGACATACAGGCATTAGCAAAATTGATAGCTGCCATCGTTGCTTTCTCCTTTCCTGAAGATGGGAGAAGTGTAGCACACATTTTTATACAGCGCAAGAGGGTTTTTATCGGTTTGCCGCAAGATCGTCTGAAGCGACAAAATTTTGTGCGTTTGCGTTTTCCCTATTGGATAAATAGGTAAGCGGAGGGGTCAAAGCTCGGACGACATGAAGCCGCCGTGCAGCCAGTTGGACAGCTCTGCGGGCGTGCCCGGCGCGCCGACGGTGGCAAACTCCGTACGCCCCGGGACCATTTTGGAGTTGTCGTTGCTCTCCGCCCACTGCACGCGCTGGAGAATGTGCTCCGTGCAGCGCGAAAGGTCGCTGTCCGGCGCGGGCTTGTATTGCAGCAGAATGGTCACATAGCGGTTGTCGGAGGTCCAGCGGCCGAAGTTGGTCGTCGGCTTGCGCCATTTCCAAAGGCATTCGTTTCCGCTCTCCTTACGCAGCTTCAGATAGCCGCCCGCAATGTCCTGCGTGCAGCGCATCAGCCAGATGACGTGGTAGCCCGCGCGCTGAAAATGTGCGCAGACGTCAAAAAAGCCCCGCTGCATCAAAAGCCCGTCCTGCAGCATCATCACGAAGTGGTTGATCTGCACATAGGCGGTCATCGTCTTTCCGTCCACCGTGACGGGGACGTTGCGGCACTCCGGCGGCACGAGGTCCTGCCATTGCTTCCGCCAGTCCTCGGTGGAGGACTGGACGAGAGGGGCGCTTTTCCGTTTTCCAAAGAATAGCATGGTGTGCTCCTTTTCGGCGTCTTTATTCTCTGCGTCCTTATTATTATATAAGAGCGGCGCTGTCCGTGCAAGCGCTATTTCGTGTCCGCCTGCACAGAAATGCGCCGGCTTTCGCGGCGGAAATTGCAAAAACGGCTTGTTTTCCACACACAGCTGTAGTATAATACACGTTACGATTCTGCACTTTTGCGGCGCGGCAGCGCGCCGCCGCATCAACTACGAAAGAGCGAGGGAAAAAGCTATGAATATGATCCAGAGCGCAAAGGACCAGATCGCCGCCCTGACGCGCAGCGCCTACCGCGCCGCCGTGCAGGAGGGTCTGCTGCCCGATGGCGTGGAGACCGTCCCCGCGGTCGAGATCCCCAAGGATACCGCCAACGGCGACTACACCACCACCTTCTGCCTGGCCGCCTCCAAGGCCATGCGCAAGAACCCGCGCGAGGTCGCGAATATCCTCACCCAGCACATGAAGCTCGATGGCACCTACTTTACTTCTGTTGAGATCGCCGGCCCCGGCTTCCTGAACTTCCGTCTCGGCGAAAAGTGGTACGCCGACGTCGTTGAGGACGTGGAGCGCGAGGCGGACGCCTACGGCCGCGGCGAGGGCCTCAAGGGCAAGAAGTACATGGTCGAGTTCGTCTCCGCCAACCCCACCGGCCCCATGCACATGGGCAACGCCCGCGGCGGCGTGCTCGGCGACACGCTCGCGAGCGTGCTCGACTGGTCCGGCGCGAACGTGTGGCGCGAGTTCTATGTCAACGACTTCGGCAACCAGATCGAAAAGTTCGCCAAGAGCATCGAGGCCCGCTACTTCCAGCTCATCAAGGGCGAGGACGCCGTCGAGTTCCCCGAGGACGGCTACCACGGCGACGACATCAAGGAGCTTGCGCAGGCGTTCTACGCCGAGCACGGCGAGAGCTATCTGGACAAGACCGAGGCGGAGCGCCACGCCGATATGGCACGCTTCGGCCTCGACCGCAACATCCCCAAGATGAAGAGCGACCTTGAGCGCTACGGCATCAAGTTCGATGAGTGGTTCTTCGAGTCCTCCCTGCACGAGTCCGGCTTTGTCGCCGACACGGCGAAAAAGCTCACCGACCTTGGCTGGACCTATGAAAAGGACGGCGCGCTCTGGGTCAAGACCGCGGAGATCATGCGCGACCAGTACCGCAAGCAGGGCAAGAAGGACGAGGACATCGACAAGCTCGGCCTGAAGGACGACGTGCTGCGCCGCGCCAACGGCTTCTACACCTATCTCGCCGGCGACATCGCCTACCACCGCAACAAGTTCGAGGTCCGCGGCTTCGATAAGGTCATTAACATCTGGGGCGCCGACCACCACGGCCATGTCGCCCGCCTCAAGGGCGCGATCGACGCGCTGGGTCTCGACGGCACGAATCGTCTGGATATCGTGCTCATGCAGCTCGTCAAGCTCGTGCGCGACGGCGAGGTGGTGCGTATGTCCAAGCGCACCGGCAAGACCATCTCGCTCTCCGACCTGCTCGACGAGATCCCGGTCGACGCCTGCCGCTACTTCTTCAACGCCAAGCCCGATACGCAGATGGACTTCGACCTCGGCCTCGCCGTGCGCGAGGACAGCGAGAACCCTGTCTACTATATCCAGTACGCCTATGCGCGTATCTGCAGCCTGCTCAAGACGATGGCGGACGAGGGCCGCGGCGTTCCCGCCGCGGACAAGGCCGACCTGTCCCTGCTCTCCGGCGAGCAGGAGCGCGCGCTCATCAAGGAGCTTGCCAACTTCAGCGAGGAGATCCGCATGGCCGCCCGCGACTACGACCCGAGCTATATCAACCGCTATCTCATGCGGCTCGCTGGCGCGTTCCACCGCTTCTACAGCGCCTGCCGCATCAAGGGCGAGGCGGACGACGTGGCGAACGCCCGTCTGCTGCTCGCCGCCGCGACCCGTCAGGTGCTCGCCAACGGCCTGACGATCCTCGGCCTGAGCAAGCCCGAGAAGATGTAAGCACACATTATATACAAATATATAATAAGGAAGAGGACAGCCGGTCGGCTGCCCTCTTTTCCTTTACCCCATCAGCACCCGCACCGCGGCGGCGGAGGTGAGGAACATCACCGCGTCCGCGCAGAGCGAGGCGGGGATGGTGTAGCGTGTTTTGACGATGCCGACCGAGCCGAAGTAGACGGCGATGGTGTAGAAGGTAGTCTCGCTTGACCCCAGCATGACCGCCGCCACGCGCCCGATGTAGCTGTCGGGGCCGTAGGTCGCCATCAGCTCGCTGCCGACCGCCAACGCGCCGCTGCCGGAGATGGGGCGGATAAAAAGGAGCGGCGCGACCTCCGGCGGAATGCCGACCCTTTCGAGCGCTGGCGCGAGCAGCGCGCCCAGATACTCCATCGCGCCCGATGCGCGGAACATATACACCGCCGTCAGCAGCGCGATGAGCGAGGGGAGGATATGCACCAGTACATTCAGCCCCTCCTCCGCGCCGCGGGTCAGCGCAGTGTAAACGTCTACCTGTTTCCCTAGTGCGTAGCAGGCGGTGAAGCACAGCAGGACCGGCACGACCAGCTCGGAAAGCGACACTCCTTCACCCCCTCCAGATCCGCGCGAACAGCTTCGCCGCGGCAAGCCCCGCGAGGACAGAGAGCAGGGAGGCGGTCCAGACGGCGGGCAGAATATCGAACGGATCGGCGCTGCCGAGCGCGCTACGCACGCCGGCGACGGTCGTCGGCAGCAGCTGAATGGACGCGGAGTTGAGCACAACGAGCAGGCACAGCTCATGCGACGCCGTACCGCCGCAGCCCTGTGCCATGCGCCGCGCGGCGCGGATGCCCAGCGGCGTCGCCGCGTTGCCGAGCCCAAGCAGGTTGGCGGAAAGGTTGGCGGAGATGGCGGCGAGCGTTTCCTCGTCGCGGCTGGCGTTGGGAAACAGCCGCCGCAGCAGCGGACGGAACAGCCGCGCGAGCGCGGCGGAGAGCCCGCATTGGTCCATGACCTCCATCACGCCGGTCCAAAGGCACATGATGCCTGCCATTGATACACACAGCTCTACCGCGGCAGTCGCGCCCTCCAGCGCTGCACCTCCAAGCTCACCTACGCTTCCGGTCAGTATGCCGAACACCAGCGAGACCGCCACCATTCCGGTCCAGAGCCATGCCATCGCCATAAAAATTCCCCCTCCCGAAGCCGATTTCGGCCTATTCTATGCCCGCGCGGCAGGGAAGTATGCCCTTAGGGCGGAACAGCCAAAATTTCTTTCCGATTTTCTCAAAAAAATTCAAAAAGATGCTTGACATTACCGCTCATATCTTGTATGATAGGCAGGTCCGCGAGTGGGAGTATCCTGCCCAAACGCGTGCAAAACTGCGATGAACCGGGAGATTGCTCAGGGCTTCTGAGGTAACTTCCGGGGAGTATGTCCGAGAATCGGGCGGCTGAGATGAGTATCTGTACGTTGCGTAGATCGCTGCGCCATGTGTGGACCGGCCGTTTATTCGTGCCGGTTTTCTTATGAGCCGGAATGATACGCACGGATAAGCGTATAAGAAAAAATCTCACCGTACGGCTTCGACAACCAGTGAAAAAACCGTACAACAATGAAGGAGAAACCGAAAATGGCAAAAGAAATGATTCGCATTCGCCTCAAGGCCTATGACCATCAGGTCATCGACCAGAGCGCAGAGAAGATCGTCGAGACCGCCAAGCGCACCGGCGCGACCGTCTCCGGCCCCATCCCTCTGCCCACCAAAAAGGAGATCGTCACCATCCTGCGCGCTGTTCATAAGTATAAGGACTCCCGTGAGCAGTTCGAGCGCCGCACCCACAAGCGCCTGATCGACATCACCAACTCCACCCCCAAGACCGTTGAGGCTCTGATGGGCCTCGAGCTTCCCGCCGGCGTGGAGATCGAGATCAAGCTCTGATTTTTCCGCCGTGCTTCGTTCCGCCGCCTTGCCGTATACCCGATACTGCCTGCGGCGGTGCGCCTCGCCCGACGAAAAAGTCACCCGCATGTTTGCGAACGCATGAGCGCGTGAAGCAAACTGTGAACCCCTGTCAAAAAACAAAATATTTTGTTTTTTGAAAATACTTTGTTGCTCTACCCAATCGTTCATCGACTTGCGTGAGATGAACGGGGTCATGTCGGCAGAGCAATGCGGCGCCGCCGCAACTAAGCCGACCAATAACCTATAGGAGGATCATACATGAAAGCAATCATCGGCAAAAAAGTTGGCATGTCTCAGATCTTCGACGAAAACGGCCACGTGATCCCGGTCACCGTGATCGAAGCGGGCCCCTGTGTCGTCACCCAGAAGAAGACCACCGAGAAGGATGGTTATGAGGCAGTCCAGCTGGGCTATGAGGACGTTGCTGAAAAGAAGCTGTCCAAGCCCGAAGTCGGCCATCTCAACAAGGCCGGCGTTTCCCCCAAGAAGCACCTGCGTGAGTTCGCCCTCGACAACGGCAGCGAGCTGGAGCTCGGCGCCGTCATCAAGGCGGATATGTTCCAGGTCGGCGATTTCGTTGACGTGACCGGCACCAGCAAGGGCCACGGCTACGAGGGCGTTGTCAAGCGCTGCGGCTATGCCATCCAGCGCAAGAGCCACGGCGGCGGCCCTGTCCACCGTCATGTCGGCTCCCGCGGCTCGGGCACCGATCCCAGCCGTATCTTCAAGGGCACCGGCGGCCCCGGCCAGATGGGCGGCGAGACCGTCACCATCCAGAACCTCGAAGTCGTCAAGGTCGATCCCGAGCTCAATATGCTCGTCGTCCGCGGCGCGATCCCCGGCCCCAAGTACAGCCTTGTTACCGTGAAGAACACCGTCAAGGTCCACAAGGTCAAGCAGGCCGGTGCCGGCATCAGCAGCAACCCGCAGAAGGCTTCCGGCCGCAACCCGCAGAAGGCTTCCGCCAGAACGAAATAAGGAAAGGAGTGCTTAAAGAATGTCTACGATTAAAGTTGTCAGCATGACCGGCGCTGAAGTCGGTACCGTGGAGCTGAACGACGCGATCTTCGGCGTTGAGCCGAACATGAGCGTTGTCCACGAGGTCGTGAAGAATCACCTGGCCAACTGCCGTCAGGGCACCCAGAGCGCTCTGACCCGTGCTGAGGTTTCCGGCGGTGGCCGCAAGCCGTGGCGCCAGAAGGGCACCGGCCGCGCCCGTCAGGGCAGCACCCGCTCCCCGCAGTGGACGCACGGCGGCATCGCGTTTGCCCCCAAGCCCCGCACCTACAGCTACGTGCTCAACAAGAAGGTCAAGCGTCTGGCTCTCAAGTCCGTCCTGTCCTCCAAGGCTAAGGATGGCGAGATTGTCGTCGTCGACAAGATCGCGATGGACGAGATCAAGACCAAGAGCTTCAAGAACTTCCTGACCGCCGTCAACGCGGAAGGCAAGTCCGTCGTCGTGACTCCCGAGGTCAACGACATCGTCGTCAAGAGCGCCCGCAACATTCCGGGCGTCGTCACCAGCCCTGCAAAGCTCATCAACGTCTATGACCTGCTCAACGCCAAGACCCTGGTCATTGACAAGGATGCCCTCGCAGTGATCGAGGAGGTGTTCGCATAATGGCTAACGTTTACGATATCGTCATTCGTCCGATCATTACCGAACGCTCCATGGCCTCCGTCGCAGACAAGAAGTATGTCTTCGAGGTCGCCAAGGATGCCGGCAAGATCGAGATCAAGAACGCGGTCGAGCAGATCTTCGGCGTCAAGGTCGCCAAGGTCAACACGATCAACGTTTCCGGCAAGGCCAAGCGCATGGGCGCGGGCCGTCCCGGTACCACCCGCAGCTGGAAGAAGGCTTACGTTCAGCTGACGGCAGATTCCAAGACCATCGAAATGTTCGAGGGCATGGTGTAAGGAGGAGAATGAACAATGGCTATCAAGACTTATAAGCCCACTACCCCCTCCCGCCGTCACATGACCGTGTCCGCCTTCGAGGGGATCGACAAGAAGGCCAAGCCCGAGCGCAAGCTGACCGAGGTTCTCAAGAAGAACGCGGGCCGCAACAGCTATGGCCGCATCACCGTTCGCCATCACGGCGGCGGCAACAAGCAGAAGTACCGCATCATCGACTTCAAGCGTGACAAGACCGATATGTTCGCGACCGTCCTGCGCCTGGAGTACGACCCCAACCGCAGCGCCTACATCGCTCTCGTCGAGTACGAGGACGGCGAGCGCCGCTATGTGATCGCTCCCGTCGGCCTCACCGCCGGTGACAAGATCATTTCCTCCGCTTCCGCCGACATCAAGCCGGGCAACTGCCTGCCCATCGCCAACATCCCCGTCGGTACGGTCATCCACAACATCGAGATGCACCCCGGCAAGGGCGCCCAGCTCGTCCGCTCCGCCGGCGCTGCCGCGCAGCTGATGGCGAAGGAGAACGGCGACGCTCAGATCCGTATGCCCTCCGGTGAGGTGCGCATCGTCCGCACCAACTGCACCGCCTGCATCGGTCAGGTCGGCAATCTCGACCACGAGAACGTTCAGATCGGTAAGGCCGGCCGCAAGCGTCACATGGGTTGGCGTCCGACCGTCCGCGGCTCCGTCATGAACCCCTGCGACCACCCCCACGGCGGCGGCGAGGGCAAGGCGCCCGTTGGCCGTCCCGGCCCTGTCACTCCTTGGGGCAAGCCCGCGATGGGTTACAAGACCCGCTCCAAGAAGAACCCGACGAACAAGTTCATCGTCAAGCGTCGTAATGAGAAGTAAGGAGGCAAAGGAACAATGAGCAGAAGCATTAAAAAAGGCCCGTTTGTTGCCCCTGAGCTCATCAAGCGAGTCGAAGAAATGAACAAGACCGGCGAGAAGAAGGTCCTCAAGACCTGGAGCCGCAGCTCCACGATCTTCCCCTCCTTCGTCGGTCACACCATCGCGGTCTATGACGGCCGCAAGCACGTTCCCGTTTATGTCCAGGAAGATATGGTCGGTCACAAGCTCGGCGAGTTTGCTCCCACCCGTACCTTCCGCGGCCATGCCAAGAAAGCGTAAGAAGGAGGATGCAGAATATGGAAGCTAAAGCTTATCTGAGATATGTCCGCATCTCTCCGCGCAAGGTCCAGATCGTCTGCGATCTGATCCGCGGCAAGGATGTCGGCACGGCCATGGCGATTCTGATGCAGACCCCCAAGGCTGCGTCCGAACCCCTCATCAAGCTGCTCAAGAGCGCTGTCGCCAACGCTGAGAACAACTTCAGCATGGATACCGGCAAGCTCTACGTCAGCGAAGTCTACGCCACCGGCGGCCCGATCCTCAAGCGTATGATCCCCGCCAGCAAGGGCCGCGGCTATCGCATCAACAAGCGTACCTCTCACGTCACGCTCGCCGTGGCGGAGAAAGAATAAAGGGAGGAGACAGTTTTATGGGACAGAAAGTTAATCCCCACGGCATGCGCGTTGGCGTCATCAAAGACTGGGACTCCCGTTGGTATGCCAAGGACGAGAAGGTCGGCGACCTGATCGTTGAAGATTACAACATCCGCAAGTTCCTCAAGAAGACCCTGTACGGCGCGGGCGTGCCCAAGATCGAGATCGAGCGCTCCAACGACGTCGTCACCCTGTTCGTGCACTGCGCGCGTCCAGGTATGGTCATCGGCAAGGACGGCGCTGAGGTCGAGAAGGTCCGCGCCGCGGTCGAAGCCATGATCGGCAAGAAGGTCAAGCTCAACATCGTTGAGGTCCGCTCTCCCGACATGGATGCTCAGCTCGTCGCTGAGAACATCGCCCAGCAGCTTGAGAAGCGTATTTCTCACCGCCGCGCGATGAAGAACGCCATGGGCCGCGCCATGCGCGCCGGCGCCAAGGGCATCAAGTGCTGCTGCACCGGTCGTCTCGGCGGCCGCGAGATCGCGGGCGTTGAGCACTATCACGAGGGCACCATTCCCCTGCAGACCATCCGTGCCGACATCGACTACGGCTTCGCTGAGGCTGCCACCACCTTCGGCCGCATCGGCGTCAAGGTCTGGATCTACAAGGGCGAGGTCCTCACCCAGACCCTGCGCACCACTCCCCGCACGCTGGACACCACCAAGCCTTACGAGGAGCGCCGCGAGCGTCGTCCCCGTCGTGACGGCGACCGTCGTCCCCGTCGTGACGGCCAGGGCTTCCAGCGCCGCGACGGCCAGAACGGCTTCAACCGCAATGGCGGCCGTCCCCAGGGCGATCGTCCCCAGGGCGGCTTCCGCAAGCCCGCAGAGAATAAGGAAGGAGGGGCTCACTAATGCTTCTGCCGAAGAGAGTAAAGTATCGTCGCGTGCAGCGCGGCCGTATGACCGGTAAGGCCATGCGCGGCAACACCGTCACCTACGGTGAATTCGGTCTTGTCGCCACTGAGCCCGCCTGGATCACCAGCAATCAGATCGAGGCCGCCCGTATCGCCATGACCCGTTACACCAAGCGTGGCGGTCAGGTCTGGATCAAGATCTTCCCCGATAAGCCCGTCACTCAGAAGCCGGCTGAGACCCGTATGGGTTCCGGTAAGGGCTCCCCTGAGTATTGGGTTGCCGTTGTTAAGCCCGGCCGTGTCATGTTTGAGATCGCCGGCGTCCCCGAAGATGTCGCCCGCGAGGCGCTCCGTCTGGCCAGCCACAAGCTGCCCATCAAGACGAAGGTCGTCAAGCGCGAGGACACCGAGACCCAGGAAGTAGGTGAATGAAGATGAAGGCAAGTGAAGTTCGTGCAATGAGCGTCGCTCAGCTCAATGAGAAGCTCGACGCCCTGAAGAAGGATCTGTTTTTCCTGCGTATGCAGCACGCGACCAATCAGCTTGACAATCCTCAGAAGCTCGTTGAGACCAAGCGTGATATTGCCCGAGTCAAAACCATGATCCGTGAAAAGGAGGAGAAGTAACATGGAAGAGAAGAGAATTTCCTCCCGTAAGGTCCGCGTGGGCAAGGTCGTCTCCGACAAGATGGATAAGACCGTCGTCGTCGCCATCGCCGACCGCGTCGCTCACCCCCTGTACAAGAAGATCGTCGGCCGCACCTATAAGCTCAAGGCCCACGATGAGAACAACGAATGCGGTATCGGCGATACCGTTAAGGTGATGGAGACCCGCCCCCTGTCCAAGGACAAGCGCTGGCGCGTGGTCGAGATCGTCGAAAAGGCTAAGTAAGGAGGTACCGGAAGTATGATTCAGCAAGAGAGTTTCCTCAAGGTTGCCGATAATACCGGTGCCAAGGAAATCAAGTGCATCCGTGTGCTCGGCGGCTCCAGCCGTAAGTACGGCAACATCGGCGACGTGATCGTTGCCTCTGTCCGTAAGGCTACCCCCGGCGGCACGGTCAAGAAGGGCGAGGTCGTCAAGGCCGTTATCGTCCGCAGCGCCAAGGGCGTCCGCCGCAACGACGGCACCTATGTCCGCTTTGACGAGAACGCTGCCGTCCTCATCAAGGACGACAAGAATCCCCGCGGCACCCGTATCTTTGGGCCCGTCGCCCGTGAGCTGCGCGACAAGGATTACATGAAGATCCTGTCCCTCGCTCCCGAAGTTGTGTAAGGAGGGCTTGAAGAAATGGCTATGAATGTGAAAAAGGGCGATACCGTTATCGTCCTGTCCGGCAAGGACAAGGGCAAGCAGGGCAAGGTGCTTGGCACCGTTCCCAGCGAAGCCAAGGTCGTGGTCGAGGGCATCAACAAGGTGACCTGCCACATCAAGCCCCGCAAGCAGGGCGAGACCGGCGGCATCGTGGAGCGCGAAGCGGCTCTGTATGCCTCCAAGGTCCAGGTGGTCTGCCCCAAGTGCGGCAAGGGCACCCGCGTCGCCCACAAGGTCGAGGGCGGCAAGAAGACCCGCGTCTGCAAGAAGTGCGGCGCTGAGCTGTAAGAAAGGAGAGTCGTAACACTATGGCAAGACTGAAAGACAAGTACGTTGCGGAAGTGGCGCCCGCTCTCTTTAAGAAGTTCGGCTACACCTCCACCATGCAGGTCCCCAAGATCGAGAAGGTTGTCGTCAACGTCGGCTGCGGCGAGGCTCGCGAGAACGCGAAGGTCCTCGAGGCCGTCGTCCGTGACCTCTCCACCATCACCGGCCAGAAGGCCATCATCACCAACGCCAAGAAGTCCGTTGCGAACTTCAAGCTGCGTGAAGGTATGCCCGTCGGCGCGAAGGTCACCCTCCGCGGCGATAAGATGTGGGAGTTCCTCGATCGTCTCTTTAACGTGGCGCTTCCCCGTGTCCGCGACTTCCGCGGCATCAGCGCGAACGCCTTCGACGGCCGCGGCAACTATGCCCTCGGCATCAAGGAGCAGCTGATCTTCCCCGAGATCGAGTACGACAAGATCGACAAGATCCGCGGCATGGACATCGTCATCTGCACCACCGCGCAGACCGACGAAGAGGCCCGCGAGCTGCTGACTCTGGTCGGCGCTCCCTTTGAACGCTAAGTAGGAGGATATGTGAAATGGCTAAGAAATCTATGATTCTCAAGCAGCAGGCTCCTGCTAAGTTCTCCACCCGCAAGTACAACCGCTGCAAGATCTGCGGCCGTCCCCACGCCTATCTGCGTGACTACGGCGTCTGCCGTATCTGCTTCCGCGAGCTGGCGTACAAGGGCGAGATCCCCGGCGTCCGCAAAGCCTCTTTCTGATCTTTTTCCGCCATACTTCGTTGAAGCTCCTTGTTGTACACAAAGTATAGCGGCGTCGCTTCGCCTCGTCTGACGAAAAAATCTCAGGAAGGACCGTTTAGGAGAGCCTGCTCTCCGCCCCAACTCTTAACCACGAGCGTTGTGATATGGACGCTCTGGCGATAAGGATCGCGAAAGGTCACTGTCAATTACGCGTGGTCACACGCGTGTGGGCACGCTCCAAATTGGCAGTGATACCTCGTGACCGAAACGGAGGAAACTCCGTAACTCTAAATTAGGAGGATTTACACTATGCATATCACCGATCCCATTGCGGATATGCTCACCCGTATCCGCAACGCCAACAGTGCCCGTCACGACACCGTTGACGTTCCCGCCTCCAACATGAAGAAGAGCATTGCTCAGATCCTGCTGGATGAGGGCTATATCAAGAGCTATCAGATCGTTGACGATGGCACTCAGGGCGTCATTCACATCACCCTGAAGTACAACGGCAAGGACAAGGTCATCACCGGTCTCCGCCGCGTCAGCAAGCCCGGCCTGCGTGTTTACGTCGGCGCGGACGAGCTGCCCCGCGTTCTCCGCGGCCTCGGCATTGCCATCGTCTCCACCTCTAAGGGCGTTATGACCGACAAGGCTGCTCGCGCGGCTCACGTCGGCGGCGAAGTCCTTGCGTTCGTGTGGTAAGGAGGGTATTGAACAATGAGTCGAATTGGTAGAATGCCCGTGCACATTCCCGCCGGTGTCGAAGTCACCATCGGCGAGGGCAACCTTGTCACCGTCAAGGGCCCCAAGGGTTCCCTGACCCAGCAGCTTTATCCCACGATGACTCTCACCCAGGAAGCCGGCGTCGTTCACGTCGCGCGTCCCAACGATGAGAAGGAAAACCGCGCTCTCCACGGCCTGACCCGCGCGCTGCTCCACAACATGGTGGTCGGCGTCAGCGAGGGCTACAAGAAGGAGCTCGAGATCAACGGCGTCGGTTACCGTGCCGCCAAGGAGGGCAGCAAGCTCATCCTGACCATCGGTTACTCCCACCCCGTTGAGGTGTCCGAGATCGAGGGCATCACCATCGAGGTCCCCGCGCAGAACAAGATCGTCATTCACGGCTGCGACAAGCAGAAGGTCGGTCAGTTCGCCGCGGAGGTCCGCGAGAAGCGTCCTCCCGAGCCGTACAAGGGCAAGGGCATCAAGTATGCGGATGAAGTCATTCGCCGCAAGGTCGGTAAGACCGGCGCCAAGAAGTAAGGAGGTGTGCCGATATGATTAAAAGACCCGATACTAACGCGCAGCGCATTAAGCGCCATAAGAGAGTGCGTGCGAAGATCTCCGGCACTCCCGAGCGTCCCCGTCTGAACGTGTTCCGCAGCGAGAAGAACATCTATGCCCAGATCATCGACGATGTCGCGGGCAACACTCTCGTCGCGGCGTCCTCTCTGGACAAAGAGATCGAAGGCAACGGCGGCAACAAGGCTGCTGCCCGCGCCGTTGGCAAGCTGGTCGCTGAGCGCGCCAAGGCCAAGGGCATCGATGTGGTCGTGTTCGACCGCGGCGGTTACCTGTACCATGGTCGTGTTGCTGAGCTGGCCGAAGGCGCCCGTGAGGGCGGTCTGGAATTCTAAGAAGGAGGAACAACGAAATGCCCAGATTTGAACGTGAACCGAGCGAATACATGGAAAAGCTCGTTGCCCTCAACCGTGTTTCCAAGACCGTTAAGGGCGGCCGTGTCATGAAGTTCTCCGCGCTGATGGTCGTCGGCGACGGAAAAGGCAAGGTCGGTTACGGCCTTGGCAAAGCTGCTGAAGTTCCCGAAGCGATCCGCAAGGGTCTGGAGGCTGCCAAGAAGAACATGGTCACCGTGACCCTGTCCGGCACCACCATTCCTCACGAGACCATCGGTGAGTTCGGCGCGGGCCGCGTGCTCATGAAGCCCGCCGCCCCCGGTACCGGCGTCATCGCCGGCGGCGCTGTGCGTGCCGTCGTCGAGGCTGCGGGTATCAAGGATATTCGTACCAAGTGCCTGCGCTCCAACAACGCCAATAACGTTGTCGGCGCCGCTTTCGAGGGCCTGAAGGCTATGCGTAGCCCTGAGCAGGTCGCCAAGATCCGCGGCAAGAGCGTGGAAGAAATCGTGGGATAAGGAGGCAGTAAACATGGCTAATCTGAACGTCAAGCTCGTCAAGAGCCTCAATGGCAGACTGGAAAAGCACATCGCCACTGCCAACTCCCTCGGCCTGCGCAAGATCGGCGACGCCACCGTGCAGCCCGATAACGATCAGACCCGCGGCAAGATCGCCCAGATCGGCTACCTGCTGCAGGTCACCGAAGAAAAGTAAGGAGGAGCTGTCTAATGAAGTTACATGAACTGTCTCCTGCCGCCGGCTCCACCAAAGAGGCTTACCGCAAGGGTCGCGGTGCCGGTTCCGGCAACGGCAAGACCGGCGGCCGCGGTCACAAGGGTCAGAAGGCCCGCAGCGGCGGCGGTGTCCGCATCGGCTTTGAAGGCGGCCAGATGCCTCTGGCGCGCCGTACCCCGAAGCGCGGCTTCAACAACATTTTTGCAAAGCCCTATGAGATCATCAACCTCAGCGCGCTCAACGCGTTCGAGGACGGTGAGACCGTCAACGCCGAGGCGCTGCTTGCCAAGGGTATCCTGAACAAGTGCGAGTACGGCTACAAGGTCCTTGGCAACGGCAAGGTCACGAAGAAGGTCAACGTGGAGGCTTCTGCTTTCTCCGCTTCTGCCAAGGAGGCTATCGAGGCAGCAGGCGGAAAGGCAGAGGTGATCTAAGTGATCCAGACGATCCGTAAAGCTTGGGGCATTCCCGAACTGCGTAAGAAGATCGTATTCACTCTGCTGATCCTGCTCATCTTCCGCGTCGGTAACGCGATCCCCACCCCTTATATCAACACGGAGCTGCTCGGTGCCTACATTGATTCCACCGGCGGCAGCCTCCTGAGCCTCTACAATGTGATGTCCGGCGGCGCCTTCGCGCAGGCTACGGTCTTCGCCCTCGGTGTGCAGCCCTACATCAACAGCTCGATCATCATCCAGCTGCTGACCATCGCCATCCCCGCCCTCGAGCGTCTCGCTCGTGAAGGCGGCGAGGCGGGCAAGAAGAAGATCGCCTCCATCACGCGCTACGCGACGGTCGCCATCGCTCTTCTCCAGGCCTTCGGCTACTACATGATCTGCAAGAACTACGGCATCCTCGAGCAGTCCGGCATCTGGCCGGCTCTGGTCATCATCGTGACCCTCGTCGCCGGTTCGTCCTTCGTCATGTGGCTCGGCGAGCAGGTCAACGAGTTCGGTATCGGCAACGGCATCTCCATGATCCTCTTCGCCGGTATCCTCGCCCGTATCCCCACCGCGTTCACCACCGGCCGCTACTTCGTTGCCCAGAAGGGCAGCATCGGCTACCTGTGGCTGGCGCTGGTGCTCCTCGGCATCCTCGCGATGATCGTCCTCATCGTCCACGTCAACGGCGCCGAGCGCCGTATCCCCGTGCAGTATGCGAAGCGTCAGGTCGGCCGCAAGATGTACGGCGGCCAAGCATCCACCCTTCCCATGAAGGTCAATATGTCCGGCGTTCTGCCCATCATCTTCGCGCAGTCCATCGCTTCTCTGCCTGCCACGGTCTGGGCCTTTGTCGGCACCCCCGACAAGGATACCAGCCCCGTCGCTTACTCCATCTACAGCGCGATCGACACGAAGTCCGTTCTTTACCTGATCGTGTACTTCCTGATGATCATCGGCTTCAGCTACTTCTACGCTACCATTCAGTTCAACCCCGTTGAGATCTCCAACAACCTCAAGAAGAACGGCGGCTTCATCCCCGGCTTCCGTCCGGGCCAGCCCACCAGCCAGTTCATCGCGAAGGTGCTCAACAAGGTCACGCTGTTCGGTGCGATCTACCTCGGCATCGTGGCCATCGCGCCGCTGATCGTCGGCAAGGCTCTGGATAACTACAGCCTCGCCATCGGCGGCACCTCGGTCATCATCGTTGTCGGTGTTGCGCTGGAGACCGTTCAGGCTTTGGAGTCCCAGATGCTGATGCGTCAGTACAAGGGCTTCCTCGAGTAAGAAAGGCGAAAACATGAAACTGATTTTATTGGGCGCTCCCGGCGCGGGAAAGGGCACACAGGCCGCGATCCTCGCCGCCGAGCTCGGGATCCCGACGATCTCCACCGGAAACATTCTGCGCGCGGCCATCAAAAACGGCACGCCGACGGGAATGAAGGCCAAGACCTATATGGATGAAGGCCATCTGGTGCCCGATGAGGTCATCATCGGCATTATCACCGAGCGTCTTGCCGAATCCGATTGTGCGAAGGGCTACATCCTCGACGGTGTGCCCCGCACGATCGCGCAGGCGGAAGCGCTCGAGGCAGCCGGTATCCGGTTCGATCATGTCGTTTCCCTCGAGGTCTCCGACGAGACCATCGAGGAGCGCATGAGCGGACGCAGGGTGTGCGAGCACTGCGGCGCGAGCTACCATATCAAGGCGGTTCCGCCCAGGACTGAGGGCGTCTGCGACGTCTGCGGCGGCAAGCTCGTCACCCGTAAGGATGATGCACCGGAGACGGTGAAGAACCGTCTTGCGGTCTATCATAGGGAGACGGAACCGCTCAAGGACTTCTATAAGTCCCGCAGCGTTCTGTACCCGGTGGAGGATATGGGCTCGGTCGAGGCCACCTCCAAGGCGATCCTCGCCGTGCTGAAATGAGAGGTGTACAATGATCACTTTGAAATCGGCACACGAGATCGAATTGATGCGCCGAGCGGGAAAAATTACCGCGGCTGCCCGTGCGTTAGCAGGGGAAATGGTAAAGCCCGGCGTAACAACCCACGAAATTGACAAAGCAGTGTACAGGTTCATCAAATCGCAGGGAGCCGAGCCGTCGTTCCTTAATTACAGCGGCTATCCGGCCAGCGTCTGCGTCAGCGTGAACGATGAGATCATCCACGGCATCCCGGGTCCCCGGGTGCTCAAGGAGGGCGACATCGTGAGCGTGGATGTGGGCGCCTACATCGGCGGCTTCCACGGCGACTGTGCGGCCACTTACCCCTGCGGAAAAATTTCCGCCGAGGCCCAGCGGCTCATCGACATCACACAGCAGAGCTTCTTCGAAGGCATCCGATTCGCCCGCGAGGGCCAGCGCCTTTCGGACATCTCTGCGGCGGTGCAGAAATACGTTGAGGACAATGGCTACAGCGTTGTGCGCGAATATGTCGGTCACGGTATCGGCAGAAAGATGCACGAGAGCCCCGAGGTGCCGAACTTCGGCGCGCCGGGCCACGGTCCGAGACTGCTGCGCGGCATGACGATCGCAGTCGAACCCATGGTGAACGCGGGTGGCGCGGCAGTCCGGGTCATGCCGGACGGCTGGACTGTCAAGACCCAAGACGGTTCGCTTGCCGCACACTACGAAAACACGATCCTCATCACCGACGGCGAAGCGGAGCTTCTGACGCTTCCCGAGATCTGAGGACGTGCGGATGGACATTGCGAAGAGCGACCTTGTTTTAGCGACGGCGGGCAGGGAGAAGGGCAGGCTCTTCTTCGTTGTGGATGTTCAGAACGAATATCTTCTGCTCGCGGACGGCAAGTCCAGACGGCTCGAAGCTCCCAAGCGCAAGAAGTGCAGACACGTTCAGCGCGCGGGAGCTGCGCCGGAGGAACTCGCCGCAAAGCTCAGAAGCAGCGAGATCATTACAAACAGTGAGCTTCGTAAAGCCCTCGCCGTCTATCGCGGCGAGCACGGTAATCAAGACCAGGAGGGATCAACACTTTGGCAAAATCCGACATGATCGAAGTGGAAGGCACTGTCGTTGAGGCGATGCCCAACACCACATTCCAAGTAGACATTGGAAATGGACACACGATATTGGCGCATATTTCCGGAAAGCTCAGAATGAATTTCATCAGGATCCTGCCAGGTGACAAGGTCACGGTGGAGATGTCTCCCTACGACCTGACCCGCGGTCGCATTACCTGGCGTACTAAGTAATGGAGGTTTATCGACATGAAAGTAAGACCGTCCGTGAAGCCCATGTGCGAGAAGTGCAAGATCATTCGTCGTAAAGGCCGTGTCATGGTCATTTGCGAGAATCCCAAGCACAAGCAGCGCCAGGGCTAAGACTTAATTGGAGGTTAAAGAGTATGGCACGTATTGCCGGTATTGACCTGCCCAAGGATAAGCGAATCGAAATCGGTTTGACTTACATCTACGGCATTGGCAGAAAGAGCGCTCAGGACATTCTGGCGCAGACAGGCATTAACCCCGACACCCGCGTGAAGGATCTGACCGACGCGGAAGAGGCCAAGCTGCGTGAAGCCATCGACCACGGCTACATGGTCGAGGGCGACCTGCGCCGCCAGACCGCGCTCGACATCAAGCGCCTGAGCGAGATCGGCTGCTATCGCGGCACCCGTCATCGCCGCGGCCTGCCCGTTCGCGGTCAGCGCAGCAAGACCAACGCACGCACCCGCAAGGGTCCCAAGAAGACCATTGCGAACAAGAAGAAGTAAGGAGGGAGAATAGAATATGGCTACTGCTAAGGCTAACGGCAAGAAGGTTATCCGCCGCCGTCGCGAAAAGAAGAACATTGAGCGTGGACAGGTCCACATTCGTTCTTCCTTCAACAACACCATGGTCACGGTGACCGACTCTCAGGGCAACGCCCTTTCCTGGGCTTCCTCCGGTGGTCTCGGTTTCCGCGGCAGCAAGAAGTCCACTCCCTTCGCCGCGCAGAGCGCTGCTGAGACGGCGGCTACCGCCGCTATGGAGCATGGTCTCAAGACCGTCGAGGTCTTTGTCAAGGGTCCCGGTCAGGGTCGTGAAGCGGCCATCCGCGCCCTGCAGGCTGTGGGTCTCGAGGTCACCATGATCAAGGACGTTACGCCGATTCCTCACAATGGCTGCCGTCCCCCGAAGCGCCGCCGCGTTTAATCGAAAGAGGAGGTAACAAGCAATATGGCTAAGAATATGCAGCCGATCGCCAAGCGCTGCAAGGCTTTAGGCATTTCTCCTGCCGTTATGGGTTATGCGAAGAAGACCACGAACCGCAACCCCGGCAGCCAGATGAAGAGAAAAAAGAGCGAGTATGGCATCCAGCTTGCTGAGAAGCAGAAGGTCAAGTTCATCTACGGTATCCTGGAAAAGCAGTTCCATGATTACTATGAGAAGGCCGCTGCGGCTCCCGGCAAGACCGGTGACAACCTGCTCATCACCGTCGAGCGCCGTCTGGACAACGTCGTCTATCGCATGGGCTTTGCGATGACCCGCCGTCAGGCCCGTCAGCTCGTCAGCCACGCCCACTTCACCGTCAACGGCAAGAAGGTCAACATTCCTTCCTACCTCGTCAAGGCCGGCGATGTGATCGAGGTCGCAGAGAGCAGCCGCTCCGCCGAGTGCTTCAAGCGCCTGCTGGGTCAGGACGCGCCCGTGTTCCTGCAGCCCGTGTGGATGGAGCGCGAGAAGAATGCTCTCAAGGGCACCATCACTCGTCTTCCCGCCCGCGAGGAGATCGACGTTCCTGTTGAGGAGCACCTCATCGTTGAGTTGTACTCCAAGTAATCGGAGGATACCCTCAATAATGATAGGAATTGCCGGCGGGGCGCAGCAATGCGCCACCGCAATGAGAAGATGAAGGAGGGTAACTGCATGATTGAAATTGAAAAGCCCCAGATCGAGTGTATCGAAGACTCCGCGAACAGCTCCTACGGCAAGTACGTTGTCGAGCCTTTGGAGCGTGGATACGGCATTACGCTGGGCAACGCCCTGCGCCGCATTATGCTCTCTTCGCTCCCCGGCACCGCAGCTACCGCCATCAAGATCGCCGGTGTGCAGCATGAGTTCTCCACCATCCCCGGCGTCAAGGAGGATGTGACGGAGATCGTCCTCAACGTCAAGAGCCTGATCACCAAGCTCCACAACGCGGAGGGCACCAAGACGGTCTTCATCGAGGCCACCGGTCCCTGCGAGGTCAAGGCCGGCGACATCAAGTGCGACAGCGAGGTCGAGGTCCTCAATCCCGACCTGCACATCGCAACGCTCGACGCCGGAGCGACACTCAACATGGAGCTGACGCTCAGCCACGGCCGCGGCTATGTCCCCGCTGACCGCAACAAGCCGGCGCAGACCACGATCGGCCTCATTCCGGTCGATTCGATCTACACGCCTGTTTACAAGGTCAACTACACCGTGGAAAACACCCGCGTGGGCAACATGACCGACTTCGACAAGCTGACGCTCGAGGTCTGGACCGACGGCACCATCTCGTCCCGTGACGCGGTGTCCCTCGGTGCCAAGATCCTCTGCGATCACTTTGCTCTCTTCACCGACCTGTCCGACGCCATGGGCGGCAAGTCCACCGTCGTCGAGAAGGCTGAGACCCAGCGCGACAAGGTGCTGGAGCTGACCATCGAGGAACTCGATCTCTCCGTGCGCAGCTTCAACTGCCTCAAGCGCGCCAACATCAACACCGTCGAGGACTTGATCTCCAAGACCGAGGACGATATGATGAAGGTCCGCAACCTGGGCCGCAAGAGCCTCGAAGAGGTCATCAACAAGCTGGCAATGATGGGCTTGTCCCTCGCCAGCGACGACAACAACTGACAGGGGTTGTCGCCTGCGGCAGCGCCGCAGGACGAAGACCCGCTAACTTATCCTGATAAGGAGGAAAACCAACATGCCCGGAACTCGTAAGCTCGGTAAGACTACCGATCAGCGTATGGCGATGCTCCGTCAGCAGGTCACCGACCTTCTGGACAACGGCAAGATGGAGACGACCGTCACCCGCGCCAAGGAGATCAAGCCCCTGGCTGAGAAGATGATCACCCTCGGCAAGAAGGGCGATCTGGCGGCTTATCGTCAGGCGATGGCTTTCATCACCCGCGAAGACGTCTGCAAGAAGACCTTCAAGGAGCTGGCCCCCGCCTATGCTGAGCGCAACGGCGGCTATACCCGCATCGTCCGCACCGGCGTTCGCCGCGGCGACGCTGCCGAGACGGCCATCATCGAGCTGGTCTAAGCATAACAGCGTAAGTAAAAAGTCCTTTTGTATGGCAGATCGCGAAGCCATACAAAAGGACTTTTTATGCTTCTCTGCCGCATGGTCGGAAACGCCCATTTTCCTTGCGGCGCAAAACGCCCTCTGTTGCACGCCGCAGTGCATCGGAGGGAAAAGAATGATCCGCGGCCCGTCCCGCAGGGATAAGCGCGCCGCCGGGCGCATAGGCTCCTCCGAGGGGGCGATGGAATGACAAGGAAAAAGCGGCGGGCGCTGCTGTGTATGCTCGCCGTACCGCTGCTGGCGCTTGCGCCGCGTTCGGAGGAAAGCCTGCCGGCCTCTGCCGCGGAGCCTGCGGCTATGCCGGAGAAATATGTGGCGCTGACCTTCGACGACGGCCCATGGCCCGAGACCACCGAGCAGCTGCTCGACGGCCTCGCGGAGCGCGGCGCCAAGGCGACCTTCTTCCTGATCGGCGAACAGCTCGCCGGGCACGAGGACACCGTGCGCCGCATGGCGGACGAGGGGCATCAGGTCGGTAGCCACACCTTTACGCACATGGATCTCAGCCGCGGCGACTCCGCCGAGCGCCTGCGCGAGATCGCTGCGACCGACGAGACGCTGCGCGCGCTTCTTGGCGACGGAGTCTATTGGCTCCGCCCGCCGTGGGGCTTTCTCGCCCCGCAGACCGCCGCGGCAGTCGAGGTGCCGATGGTCTACTGGTCGCTGGATACGGAGGACTGGCGCAGGCTGGACGCCGACGCCGTGGCGCAGGACATCATCGACCATGCCCGCGACGGCGACATCATTCTCCTGCACGACCCTTACGCCACAAGCGTCGAGGCGGCGCTGCGCGCCATCGACGCCCTGACCCCGCAGGGCTACCGCTTTGTCACCTTAGAGGAGCTCTTCCGGCAAAAGGGTGTCGAGCCGGAGCCGGGAAAGCTCTACATCCGTCCCGACGAGCTCAAGCGGATCGCGTGAGACAGAGAAAAAGAGCTGCCGAAGCGAGGCTTCGGCAGCTCTTTTCGATTACAGTTTGTCGAATATGCGCGAAAAATTACAGCATGTTGAGAACGAGCGTCAGGACGATGAACGCAGCGCCGACCCACTTGGTCGCGCGGGCGAGCTTGGCGTCCATGCTCTTGGCCTTGTTCTTCGCCATAAAGGAATCGGCCACGCCGCCGATGGCGCCGCTCAGGCCGGCGGACTTGCCGCTCTGGAAGAGCACGATGCCGATGACGATCAGACCGCAGATGAGCTGAAGAATGGTGATAAACAGTTCCATAACAGGAGACCTCCAATCAGTTGATAAACGCAGAACGCGCTGTATTCACAGGATGTAATCATACCACAGTCCCGGACAAAAAGCAAGCGGAAATTAGCAGTTTTTCACCCAAAACGCAGCGAATGTGCAAAGCCTCAAGGGACCTTGCACATTCGCAGTAAGCTCCGGCGGGAAGGAAGATCGGGATGGGGGGTGCCGGAGTTTCCTCGGTAGCGGGTAAATATGAATTTATATTCGCGAATCAAAATGATGACATAGTATAAGAGGATATTCATGCAAAGTCAATCGGTTTGATATTCAAAATTCACGCACAATAATTAAATTTTCTTATGCAAAATGACAAGAATCCGTTGCAGATGCAAAAGAGACTTGCAATCCAAAAAGAAAAGAGATAAAATACGAAAAAATCGAGTAAATACCGAATGAAAATACGCAAAACGGCTGTATACGCCGAATGAAATCTCAAAAGTACAAGGGCGCATCTCGGCTCGTTCGCGAGATGTGCGGGAAGTGAGGATAGGATATGAATACGACCTACGGAGTGCTCAACAACTCAAGCCTGATCGTCGATACCGACAAGCTGCGCGAAAACGTGCGCACGATCCTGCGCTCGCTCCCGGCGGGGACGAAGCTCATCCCCGTCGTCAAGGACGACGCCTACGGCATGGGAATGGTCGGCGTCGCGCGGACGCTCAGCGCCTTTCCGGAGATCGGCTGCTTTGCCGTCGCCAACGTCTCCGAGGGCGTGACGCTGCGCCGTGAGGGCATCCGTCAGGACATCCTGATCATGGGCAGCACGCTGCCGTTCCAGTATGCGCCTGCGGTCGAATGTGACCTGACCGTGACCGTCTCGCGCCTCGGCATGGTGCCGGAGCTTGCGGAGGTCTGCAAGGCGCAGAGCAAGCCGCTGAACGTGCAGATCAAACTGGAGACCGGTATGCACCGCATCGGCGTGGAGCCGGGCGAGGAGCTCGCCGCGCTGATCGGGGAGCTCAAGGCGGCGCAGGAGTGGGTCCATGTCACCGGCGCGTTCTCTCATTTCGCGTGGCCCGGCAACGCCGAGGTCTGCGAGGCGCAGTATAAGAAGCTGCTTGCCGGCGCGGAGCAGCTCAAGGCGGCTGGTATTCCGGTCCCGATGTGCCACATCAGCGCCTCGGAGAGTTCCGAGCTCTTCCCGCAGTACGCGCTCGACGCCGTGCGCATTGGCCGCCGGCTCTATATGGACCATCCGAAAAAGCCGCTCGGCAACATTCAGGAGGTCGTCTCCTGGCGCAGTTATCTCACCAACGTCAAGCAGCGCCGCGCGGGCGACTCGCTCGCCTACTTCGGCAAGTACGTTCTGGATAAGGATACCGTCGTGGCGACCGTCGGCGTCGGCTACGGCGACGGCCTGAACGAAAAGCTCGTGGCGTGCCACGCGCCGGTGCTCGTGGGCGGCAAGCGCTGCCCGCTGCTGGCGTGCTGCATGGACCAGTGCTTCGTGGATGTCACCGGCGTGGAGGATGCCAAGGTCGGCGACGAGATCACCTTCTTCGGCTACGACAGCGACGGTAATTTCCTCTCCTCGCAGGAAACGGCGAACCTCATCGGCGACGACGAGGGCTGCGGCCTGACCTCCGCCCTGATGCACCGCGTCGCCCGCGTATTCCACTGATTTCCGCGCGGCGTGTGCCGCATGTGCCAGTGAACGGTTATTTTTGCATACATCGTTGCATAATTTTTGATATTACGGTATAATAGCCGCAGAACCACGCATGAAATAACATACGGTGGGGGTAGGCTATGAAGAGCAAGCGACAGGAGAAGATCCTTGAACTGATCGCGCAGTATGCGATCGAAACGCAGGAGGAGCTGCTCGAGCGGCTTTCCGAATGCGGCATCCCCAGCACGCAGGCGACTGTTTCCCGCGACATCAAGCAGCTGCACCTGTATAAAGAGCCGTGCGGCGGCGGACGCTACCGTTACGCCTCCTCGGCGCGCTCGACGGGCTGCGACTTTAACGACCGGCTCCAGCGCATCCTGCGCGAGTGCAGCCTGAGTGTGGACTACGCGCAGAACCTTGTGGTCCTCAAAACGATGCCGGGCCTTGCCAGCGCGGCGGGCGCGGCTTTCGACGCGATGGACGATCTGCCCGCCATGATCGGCTGCGTCTGCGGCGACGATACGGTGCTCGTCGTCATGCGGGACGAAGCCTCGGCGCAGAGCTTCTGCGAGGAGCTGAGCGGACTGTGCAAGTAAAAAACGATCGGAAAAGGCAAGGCGCCCGCCTTGCCTTTTCTCTTGCCCTGTGCTATAGTTTTCCGAGAATATCAGGAAGGCAGGTCACGCCATGAAAGCAGAAAGAGCCTATCCCCGCTTCACCATCACCGCCAAGGGGACCCGCTGGGTCGAGGGCGGCCACCCGTGGATCTACGCGCAGGAGATCGTCTCCGCGCCCGAGGGCGTGGAAAACGGTGCGCTCGTGGACGCGGTGAGCGAGAAAGGGAAATACCTTGGCAGCGGCTTTTTCTCCCGCGAGAGCAAGATCCGTATCCGTCTGCTCTCCCGCAACGCGAACGACCGCTTCGATGCGGACTTCTGGCGCCGCCGCATCCGCTACGCCTGGGACTACCGCAAGACGGTCATGGGCGCGGACGTTTCCTGCTGCCGCGTCATCTTCGGCGAGGCGGACGGCTTCCCCGGCCTGACGGTGGACCGCTTTGAAAGCCTGCTCGTCACGCAGACCCTCTCCGTCGGCATGGAGCGCATCAAGGAGATGCTTTTCCCGCTGCTCGTCGAGGTCCTCGCCGAGGACGGCGTTGTGATCGACGGCGTTTTCGAGCGCAACGACGCGGCCATCCGCGCCCTTGAGGGTATGGAGCAGGGGAAGGGCTGGTTCCCGCTCGAGGGCAGGGACGTGCCCGCGAGCGCCGTGACGGAGATCTGCGAGAACGGCGTCTATTACCGCGTGGACGTGGAGAACGGCCAGAAGACCGGCTTCTTCCTCGACCAGAAGTATAACCGCCTCGCGGTCGCGCGCCTTGCCCGCGGCCGCCGCGTGCTCGACTGCTTCACCCACACCGGCTCCTTTGCGCTCAATGCCGCGCGGGGCGGCGCGGAGCACGTCACCGCCGTGGACATCTCGCAGAGCGCCATCGACATGGCCCGCGCGAACGCCGTGCGCAATAGGCTGGAGGGCCGCATGGACTTCCTGACCGCGGACGTGTTCGACCTTCTCACCGAGCTGGAGAAAAAGGGCGGCAAGCCGTATGACTTCATCATCCTCGACCCGCCGGCCTTCACCAAGTCGCGCAAAACGGTGAAAAGCGCCGAGCGCGGCTATAAGGACATCAACCTCCGCGCCCTGCGGCTGCTGCCGCGCGGCGGCTACTTCGCCACCGCCTCGTGCAGCCACTTCATGCCGAGCGAGCTGTTTGAAAAAATGCTGCGCTCCGCCGCGCTGGACGCGGGCGTGGAGCTGCGCCAGATCGAGGCCCGTCAGCAATCCCCCGACCATCCGATCCTCTGGAACGTGCCGGAGACGGACTACCTCAAATTCTACCTCTTTCAGGTGGTGTAAAGGAGAAGCGCCATGTACCATTGCTTTCGCCTGCATCGCGGCGACGATCTGTATGAGAGCATCCAACGCTATGCCGACGCGCATCATATCGCCGCGGGCGTTGTGCTCTCCGCCGTCGGCTGCGTCTACCGCTGGGAGCTGCGCGACGCGAGCGGCGTCGATGTGCAGAGCGGCACGGAGGATGTGGAGATCGTCTCGCTCATGGGCACGGTCAGCGAGCACGGCAGCCACCTGCACGCGAGCCTTGCCCGCCGTGACCTGAGTGTGTTCGGCGGACATCTGCGCCCCGGCTGCCTTGTGAACACCACGGCGGAGATCGTCCTCGCCGAGCTGCCGGACACCGTCTTTACCCGCGAGCGCGACGAGGCGACCGGCTACGAGGAGCTGGCGATCCGGAAATTGATAGACAATTCTAATTGATCTGCATCTTCGATAGAAAACTTAAATACATCGCCAAATCCTGGCGCGAAAAAGAGAAAAATTTGGCAAATTTGAACAATTCCCGAAAAAGAGAAAGAAAACGGCTGCTTTGCGGCCGTTTTCTCCTCTCTCCGTTCAGAGCGCGTTAAAATCCCTGTTGACAAGCGGCGAAAAGACGGGTATCCTGTCCTTAGTTCGTAGAAGCCCCTTGAATCCGCAGGGAGACTGGGGGTGGAGATGGCTCTGGAAAATCTCAGCAATGAGTGCCGAAGGTGTAAGGCCCCGCGCGGGTTGAATCTCTCAGGCAAAGAGGACAGGGCAGGAAACCGCTATGCGGTTTTGCTGCGCTGTTTTTTCATGGATGGGAACTTGGATCAGGGCTGTCGATTTCTTCGGCGGCCCTGTTTTTTGCTTTGTCTGCAAAGCGAGAGGAGGAAGAAAAGCGGGGCACAATATTTTTAGGAGGAAATTTCCCATGACTGAAACACTTCTCCCCATTGTGCAGAAGATCAACGGCTACCTGTCCGACTACATTCTGGTCGCGCTGCTCATCGCCGTTGGTCTGTGGTACTCCATCAAGACCCGCTTCGTGCAGGTCCGTCACTTCAAGGAGGGCTGGAACAGCGTGTTCGGCAGCCTCAGTCTCCGCGGCGGAAAGCAGGAGAGCGGCATGAGCTCCTTCCAGGCGCTCGCCACCGCCATTGCGGCGCAGGTCGGCACCGGCAATATCGTCGGCGCGTCCGGCGCGATCCTCACCGGCGGCCCCGGCGCCATTTTCTGGATGTGGGTCATCGCCTTCCTCGGCATGGCGACCATCTACGCGGAAGCCACGCTCGCGCAGGAAACGCGCACCGTGGATAAGGACGGCAACGTCCTCGGCGGCCCTGTTTACTATATCACCACCGCCTTCAAGGGCGGCTTCGGCAAGTTCCTTGCGGGCTTCTTCGCCGTCGCCATCATTCTGGCGCTCGGCTTCTTCGGCTGCATGGTGCAGTCCAACTCCATCGGCGAGACCTTCTCCAACGCCTTCAACGTGCCGACGTGGATCATCGGCGTGGTGCTCGTCGCCATCTGCGGCTTCATCTTCCTCGGCGGCGTGCAGCGCCTCGCCTCCGTGACCGAGAAGATCGTGCCCATCATGGCGGCTGTTTTCCTGGCCGGCGGACTGATCGTCCTCATCGCCCGCATCAAGTACGTCCCCGCGACCTTCGGCATGATCTTCCGGTATGCCTTCGCTCCGCAGGCCATCATCGGCGGCGGCTTCGGCGCGGCGCTGAAGATCGCGCTCTCCCAGGGCGCGAAGCGCGGCCTGTTCTCCAATGAGGCCGGTATGGGCTCCACGCCTCACGCCCACGCGCAGGCCAACGTCAAGAATCCCCACCAGCAGGGCGTCGTCGCCATGATCGGCGTGTTCATCGACACCTTCGTGGTCCTCACCCTCAACGCCCTCGTCATCATCTCCACCCTCTACACCGAGGGCGGCCCGCTCCACGGCTGCGGCGCGGCTGCGGCGCAGGACGTGCTCAAGAAGACCAACCTTGCCCAGACCGCCTTCGGCGTCGTCTTCGGCGAGAGCGCGGGCGCGATGTTCGTCGCGGTCTGCCTGTTCTTCTTCGCTTTCTCCACCATTCTCGGCTGGAACCTCTTCGGCAAGATCAACATGGCTTACCTCTTCGGTCAGAGGTCCACGGTCGTCTACACCGTCATCGCGCTGGTGTTTATCTTCCTCGGCACGCTGACCTCCAGCGACCTCGTGTGGGAGCTGAGCGATATGTTCAATAACCTCATGGTCATCCCCAACGCCATCGCCCTCTTTGCCCTGACGGGACTGGTCGTCAAGCACGTGAACGGCACGCCCGAGGCGGACCGCTGGGAGTAATTTCTCCCGAAAACAGCAGATAAAAAATCGCTTCCCGATCAGGGAAGCGATTTTTTACGTTATTTCACCACGCCGAACCGATAGAGCTCGTCGCGCCATTGCACATAGTAGGGCGCGCGGACATGAACGCCATCACCGGAGTAGTCGGCGCGCAGCGCGCCGTTCTCATCGTCGAAGAGCGGATTGAGGTCGAGGTAGAAGATCGTTTTGCCGTCCGCCAGCTGCGCGATGGCGGCGTTGCGCTCGTTGATGACCTCGTTTTTGAAGTAGGAGCTATCCGACTTCTTCTGCGTGGTGTGGAAGATGGACTGGATGAAAATGACCGCGTCGGGCTGCTTTTCGCGCACGAGATCGAGCAGCGATTTGTACTGGGCCGCCCAGTCCGCGGCGGTGTAGGCGCCGATCTCGTTGATGCCGAGAAGGATATAGACCTTGCCGAACTGCCTCGTGCCGAGCGCCTCGGCGAGCGTGACCTTTTTGCCGTCCAGCTCGATGAAGCTCTTTTCCACGGCGTCCTTTACCGTCAGACCGTTCTTGGTGAAGTAGGTCGCGTTGCCCAGCCCCGCATAGTCGTGGAAGCCGTCGGTGTGCGAGTCGCCGAGAAAGAGCGCGTCGTCAAAATAGCTCGCGTCCACCGTGGTAAATTGGCTGACCGGCTCCTCCGGCTCGTTGGGGATCACCGGATCGACCACCTCGGGCGGCTGGGGCAGGAGATCGGGCACGGGGCTCGGGATCGGCTCGGACACGCCGGGGATCGTCCACGGAAAGACGCCGCTCTCGGCGGCATCAAAAAAGGCGGCGATGGCGGGCGTATTCTCGCCCAGCGCGTCGAGATACTGCTCGTAAGCGCCGGTGGGGTCGAGCGCGGTGAAGGAATTGAGCGCCGCGGCGCTCACCGCGCACAGCAACAGCAGGGGAGAAAAGTGGGACATGGAAAGACCTCCTTCAGAAAAATTCAGAAGCGGGCGTAGAGGAACGGGTTGCCCGTGCCGGTCGCGATGAGATAGAGACACAGCCAGAACACCGCGAACAGCGGCAGCCAGACGAGCGGCGTCGCGCGGTACTTTTCATAAAAGCGGCGCGGCCACGGCGTGGCGAGGAGAATGCCGAGAGCAAAGAGCCACCAGTAGCTTTTGAGCTGGCGCAGGAGATCGCCGGCAAACACGCTCTCGCCGCTGCTGAGGAAGGGATAGAGACGGGAGAAGTAGTCCCCCAGCTCGCCGAGGTCGGAGATGCGGAACACCACCCACGTCTGCGGAATAAGAAAGAGAAAATAGAGACGCGAGAGGAAGCGGTGACGCTCTAAAAAGCCGCCGATGCAGAACTTTTCCAGCGCGATGAACACAAAGAGCACGAAGCCCCACAGGACGAAATTCCACGCCGCGCCGTGCCAGAGACCCGTGAGCGTCCATACAACGAACAGGCTCAGAAGAAGCCGGCGCTTGCCGTTCCGGCTGCCGCCGAGCGGGATATAGAGGTAGTCGCGGAACCAGGTGCCGAGCGTGATGTGCCAGCGCCGCCAGAATTCGGAGATGGAGCGTGAGCAATAGGGCAGGTCGAAGTTGCGCGGGATCACAAAGCCGAGCATACGGGCAAGCCCCATCGCCATGAGCGAGTAGCCCGCGAAGTCATAGTAAAGCTGCAGGCTGTAGCCCACCGCGCCGAACCACGCCAGCGGCGCGGAAAGATAGGCGAAGCCGATGCGTTCGAGCGCCGTCCACAGCGAGGCGAGCTGGTCGGCCAGAACGACCTTGCAGCCAAGCCCGACCACAAAAAGCGAAAAGCCGCTCTCGACCGCCGCGCGGGAGAAGGGACGATTCGTGTGCAGCTCCGCGCTCACATCGCGCAGGCGCAGGATGGGACCCATGACGAGCTGGGGGAACATTGCCTGAAAGGCGGCATAGTCCAAAAGGCTGCGCTCGGCCTCGGCGTCGCCGCGGTAGACGTCCGCGACGTAGGCGATGCTCTGAAATACATAGAAGCTCACGCCGAGCGGCAGGGCGACGCGGAAAAAGGAAAAGTCGGTATTCGTCAGTCTGCCCAGATTTTCCAGAAACCAACCCATGTACTTGAAATAAAAGAGACTGCCCACATCGCACGCGAGCGCGAGGATGAGCCAGGCGCGCCGCTCGTCGCCGTGCGCGTCCTCGATCAGCCGCCCCGCGGCAAAGTTGACGAGAATGAGCGCGACCAGCACGAGAAGCGCGCCCGTACCCGCGCTGAGCCAATAGAAGAGCAGGCTCCCCAGTGCGAGCACAGCGTTGCGGAAGCGGGCAGGGACAATATAGTATACCGCCAGAAAGGCGGGCAGAAAATAAAAGAGAAACGGTAAGGTCGAAAAGCTCACGGTGGATGCTCCTACAGTAAAATGAAAAAAGGAAGAGTGGTTTACAAACGGCGGAATGCGTGCTACAATATCCGCGCCGCAAGCCGCTGCAATACCTTATTGTAGGTGCTTCGGCGCCGTTCGTCAACAACAAAACGGTTACAAATTTCAGGAAACGAGCAGGAGGCGGGCGAGTCGGTGAGTAAGGAAAAAATTTTTGCGCTGCTCAGCGCGCAGGCGGGAGACTTCGTCTCCGGCGAGGACATCTCCGCGCAGCTCGGCATCTCCCGCGCGGCGGTGTGGAAGGCGGTCGGCGCCCTGCGGCGCGACGGCTACACCATTGAGGCGCAGACGGGGTTGGGCTACCGGCTGGCGGATTCGCCGGACGTGCTCAGCGAGCGCGAGCTGCGCCGCCGCCTCGGCGAGACGAAAATAGTCGGGCGCACACTTGAGTGCTTTGAGAGCGTGGATTCCACGAACAGCTATCTCAAGCGCATTGCCGCGGAGGGCGCGCCGGACGGCGCGGTGGCGGTGGCCGACGAGCAGACTGCGGGGCGCGGACGGCGCGGCCGCAGCTTCTCAAGCGGCCCGGGGCGCGGCGTGTATCTCTCAGCGCTGCTGCGCCCGCAGCTCGCGCCGGAGAAGATACTGCCGCTCACGGCACTCGGCGCGGTGGCGGCCTGCGATGCGGTGGAGCGCACCTGCGGCGTGCGGCCGCAGATCAAGTGGACGAACGATCTTGTCCTGAACGGCAAGAAGCTCAGCGGCACGCTCACCGAGCTGTCGCTCGAGGGTGAGAGCGGTGCGCTGCAATACGCCGTCATCGGCATCGGCGTCAACTGCAACAATGCGTCGGAGGACTTCCCGCCGGAGCTCCGCGAGGTGGCGACCTCGCTCTATCTGGAAACAGGAAAGCGCGTGCAGCGCGCGGCGCTGGCCGCCGCGCTCATTGAGGAGCTTGACAAGCTCTACGCCGCGCTGCAAAGCGGCGATACGGCGTCCTACCTCACGGCCTACCGCCGCGACTGCCTGACGCTCAGACGCGAGGTGCAGCTTTTATGGCAGGATGTAAAGGAGAAGGTCACAGCGCTGGACGTGGACGATCAGTTCGGTCTTGTCGTGCGCCGCGCGGACGGAACGGTCGAGACCATCCGCACGGGGGAGGTCTCCGTGCGCGGTCTATACGGCTATGTGGAATAAAAAGGAGACGCTATGGCAAAGAGACTCTGGGAACTGTTTTATACCTTCGCCAAGGTCGGCGTGATGACCTTCGGCGGCGGCTACGCGATGCTGCCTATTTTGCAGCGCGAGGTCGTGGAGAATAAGGGATGGGCGACGGAGGAGGAGCTGGCGGACTGGTTCGCCATCGGTCAGTGTACCCCGGGCGTTATCGCGGTGAACACCGCGACCTTTGCGGGGCGCAAGGTGCTCGGCAATATCGGCGGCGTGGTGGCTACCCTCGGCGTCGTGTTTCCCTCGCTCATTATTATATCCCTCCTCGCCGGCGTTATCACGACCTTTGCTGAGGTCGCTTGGGTCAAAAACGCTTTTGCGGGCATCCGTGTGTGCGTGTGCGTGCTGATCTTTAACGCGGTGGTGAAGCTGTGGAAGAAGTCGGTCGTCGATAAAAAGACGCTGGCGCTCTACGCGCTCATCCTGCTCGCGTCGCTGCTCACCGACCTCTCGCCGGTGATCTTCGTGCTGTTCGCGGCGGTCAGCGGCATTGTGCTGCAGGTCGCGCTCAAGAAAGGCGGTGAGGCGGAATGATGCTCTATTTACAGCTCTTCTGGGAATTTTTCAAGACCGGCCTTTTCGCCATCGGCGGCGGCATGGCCACGCTTCCGTTCCTCTACGATATGGCGGATAAGACCGGCTGGTTCACCCGCGCGCAGCTCGCGGACATGATCGCCGTGTCCGAGTCCACCCCCGGCCCCATCGGCGTCAACATGGCGACCTACGTCGGCTTCCTGACCGGGGGCGTGCCCGGTGCGGTGACGGCGACCGTCGGCCTCATTGCGCCGAGCGTCATTGTGATCCTCATCGTCGCAGCCTTCCTGCAGGCGTTCCGCGACAGTAAGTACGTCGCGGGTGCGTTCTACGGCCTGCGTCCCGCGTCCACCGCGCTCATCACGGCGGCGGGACTTGTCGTCGTGCGCGAGACCTTCTGGCTCACCGACGGCGTGCTCTTCTGGCAGGGGACCGTCCTTGCCGCCGTGCTGCTCGTGCTCACGCGCTGGGTCAAGCAGACGAAGAACTGGCACCCCATCGTGTTCATCGGACTCTCCGCCCTCGTGGGCGTGGTGTTCCGCTTTGCGGGCGCGTAAATGCAAAAAGAAAAAGCAGCCGGCCGGCTGCTTTTTTTGCTGTGTGCCTTGCTCAGTCCTCGCTCGCGATGTGGCTGGCGATGCGCTGCATGATCATGTCGAGCGCGACGAGGTTGTGCCCGCCCTCGAGCACGATGATGTCCGCGTACTTGCGGCTCGGCTCAACGTACTGCTCGTGCATGGGCTTGACGGTCGTGAGGTACTGCGTGATGACGCTCTCGAGCGTGCGGCCGCGGTCGCGGATGTCGCGCAGGGCGCGGCGCAGGATGCGCACGTCGGCGTCGGTCTCGACGAAAATTTTAATGTCGAACATATCGCGCAGGGTCGGATCCTGGAAAATGAGGATGCCCTCGACGATGATGACCTTGGTGGGGAAGACCTCAACGGTCTCGTCCGTGCGGTTGTGGTCCACATAGGAGTAGACGGGGCATTGGATGCTGCGGCCCGCCTTGAGCGCCTTGAGGTGCTCGACGAGCAGGCTCGTTTCAAAGGCGTCGGGATGGTCGTAGTTGACCTTGGAGCGCTCCTCGTAGGTCTTGCCGTCCTGCCGCTTATAGTAGCTGTCGTGTCCGATGACGGTGACGGCGTCGCCGAAATGCTCCTTGAGATGGCGCGTGAGCGTGGTCTTGCCGGAGCCGGTGCCGCCGGCGATGCCGATGAAAATGGTGCTCATAGGCGTGATATCCTCCCCCGTTGTTCGCTTGTCTGTCTCTATTATAAAAAGCGCGGCGGCAAATTGCAAGGGCGATCGACCGCCGACGAAAAAAATTCCTCGAAAAAAGGGAAGAACGGTTGACGGCGGGGCAAAAAGAAAGTATTATGTAAATAAGTTTTTCGCGCGGGCGCCCTGCGTCCGTGTTTTCGGGAGGATAATGTATGGACCTCATCAAATGCCCCGTCTGCGGAGAAAAGTATTCCTCAAGCTATCGCCGCTGTCCCTTCTGCGAAGAGGAGGATCGTCCGCGCAAGGTGTCCGGCAAGCGCAGAGGCGGGCATCACGTCGCGGAACGAAAGCACACGCACTCCGCCCGCGGACCGCTCATCGCGGTGCTGCTGGTGGTGCTGGCCGTCTTTTCCTGGTATCTCTTCGGCGGCAAATTCATGGAAAAAATTCAGGAGGACCGCGCGAACGGTGTGGAGAACGTCGACCCCGCGCCGGTCGACCCGACGCCCGTCGATCCCGCGCCGGTCGACCCGACGCCCGATGACCCGACGCCCGACGAGCCTGCCCCGCCGGTGGTGGAGGACCCGGAGCCGGCGACGCCCACGGTCGATCCCTCGGCGCTGACGGTCGGGACGAACGTCGGCACGACGCTGAAGAAGGACGACAGCGGCCGCTTCGACTGCACGATCCGGATGAGCGATTCCATTCAGCTCATTCTGCGCGGCACCGATACGGCGGCGACGTGGTCGAGCGAGGACACCTCCGTGGTGACGGTCAGCGCGGACGGTAAGCTCAAGCCGGTCAAGGCCGGCACGGCCAACGTGACGGCGAGCGTCGGCGGCGCCACGGTCCGCTGCGTGGTGCGCATCAACAATTGAAAGCTGACTGAGAACGACCCCTCGGGGTCGTTCTGCTTTTTGCTGTGCAAAAGCACGGCAAAAATTGAAATGCGCCCTTTCCTCGCCCCTGCGGGGCAACCGGAAAGGATGCACAAAAGCTTCATGCGTCGGCATTTGCGCCGATTTGCGATGCGGTGCGCGTGCATGAAGTTTTATACACTGTCTATTGAAAGTGCGTTGGTTTTATGATAAGATAACCTTGTACCAATAGTACCTGAAAAATAACGGATGGAAACGATACCATGGATCGACGGAGCTTACTGGACCGCGCGGCGAAAAGCGCGGAGGAGCGTGTGCTTTTGGGGCACATATTGGATAAATATGACCAGTGCCGGCAGCGGAACCTGCCCACGAACACGGCGTTTTTAAGTCCGGCCGAGGCGCAGGGCGCGCGGGACCTGCTCCGCGCCGCCGCGATCCACGAGGGCTTCGCCCTCCTCGGCGGCTACGAGGGCGCGGAGCGCCGGATGCTCTTTTTCCTGCCCGACTGGCAGGAGGAGGCCGACGCGTCCGACGCGATGGCGTTCCTCCGCGCGGCGTGGCACGAGAGCGAGCACCCCACGCACCGCGACCTGCTCGGCAGCCTTATGGCGCTCGGCGTGGAGCGCGAGACGCTCGGCGACATCCTCGTGAGCGAGGGGAGCGCCGACCTCATTGTGAGCGCGGGCGTCGCGCAATATCTGCTCGACAACTGGACGGGCGCGGGGCGCACGGCGCTGCGCCTGACGGCCATCGGCGCGGACGCGCTTCGCGCGCCGGAGCGGAAGGTCAAGGAGATCCGGGACACGGTGGCGACGCTGCGGCTCGACGCCGTGACCGCCGCAGGCTTTTCCATGAGCCGCGGCAAGGCTGCGGAGCTGATCGCCGCGGGACGTGTGCAGAAAAACTATCGCGAGGTCACCAAGGGCGACGCAAGCGTGGCACAGGGCGACGTCATTTCCGCGCGGGGACTGGGAAAATTTGAGGTCGCCGAGGTCGGCGGCCTGAGCAAAAAGGGGCGCACGGGCATTCTGCTGCGCCGGTATCTGTAAGGAGAAGCAAGATGGAACAGAAGAAGATCGACCGCATCAACGAGCTTGCCAAGCTCGCGAAGGAGCGGGAGCTGACCGACGAGGAGAAGGTCGAGCGCGCGGCGCTGCGGCAGGAGTATGTGAATTCCGTGCTCGGCGACCTGCGAAATCAGCTCAACAACACCTATGTGATGGACGAAAAGGGCAACAAGACCAAGCTCACCCGGTGGAGCGAGGACCGTAAGCTGGGCAAGTAGATCCGACGTTTTTCGCGCCCACGGGCGCGTATGCTGAAAAGAGGGAGGACAAGCGCCATGGAGCATTTTGATCTCGCCGCCTTTTACGGCGGCAGCGCAACGGAGCTGTACCGCACGCTCGGCGCGCACCGCACGCCGGACGGCTGGGTGTTCCGCGTCTGGGCGCCGCACGCGGGGAGCGTGAGCGTCGTGGGCGATTTCTGCGCGTGGGACCCCACCGCGCATCCGATGCGCCGTCTCGATGGCGGCATCTGGGAGACGGAGGTCGCGGGCCTTTCAGAGTATGACACCTATAAGTTCGCCGTCACCGCGCAGAGCGGCGCGGTGACCTTCAAGGCCGACCCCTACGCCTTCCACGCCGAGACGCGCCCCGGCACGGCGAGCAAGCTCTACGAGCTTGCGGGCTACGACTGGGGCGACGGCGCGTACCTTGCGGCAAAGCAGCCGGTCTATGACCGTCCGCTCAACATCTACGAGGTCCACCTCGGCTCGTGGCGGCGGCGCGAAAACGGCGATTTTTACGACTACCGCTCGCTCGCGGACGAGCTGAGCGAGTACGCCGCCGACCTCGGCTACAACTGCGTGGAGCTGATGCCCGTGACCGAGTATCCGCTCGACGACTCGTGGGGCTACCAGTGCACCGGCTACTTCGCGCCGACCTCGCGCTACGGCACGCCGCATGACTTCATGTACTTCGTGGACATGATGCACCGAAGGGGCATCTCCGTCATTCTTGACTGGGTGCCCGCGCACTTCTGCAAGGACAAGCACGGTCTCATCGACTTCGACGGCGAGCCGTGCTACGAGTACGCCGACCCAAAAAAGCGCGAGCACGCGGGCTGGGGCACGCGCGTATTCGACTACGGGCGCGGCGAGGTGAAGAGCTTCCTGCTCTCGTCCGCCGCCTACTGGCTGCGGGAATACCACCTTGACGGCTTGCGCGTGGACGCGGTGGCGTCCATGCTCTACCTCGACTACGGGCGCGAAGCGGGCGAGTGGACGCCGAACAAAAACGGCGGCCACGAGAACTTGGAGGCCATCGACTTCCTGCGCGCGCTCAACACCGCTGCCTTTGCCATTGATCCGAACGTGATGATGGTGGCGGAGGAATCGACCGCGTGGCCGCTCGTGACCTATCCGGTCTCGGACGGCGGGCTGGGCTTCAACCTCAAGTGGAACATGGGCTGGATGAACGATATGTGCCACTACCTCAAGCTCGACCCGTGGTTCCGCCAGTTCCATCATAAGGACCTCACCTTCTCGCTGATGTACGCCTTTTCCGAAAACTTCGTGCTGCCCATCTCGCATGACGAGGTGGTGTACATGAAGGGCAGTCTGCGCGGCAAGATGCCGGGCGACGAGTGGCGGCAGCTCGCGGGCGTGCGCAGCTTCATGGTCTATATGCTCACGCACCCGGGCAAGAAGCTCACCTTCATGGGCGCGGAGCTGGGCCAGTGGCACGAGTGGGATTTTGCCGGTCAGCTCGACTGGTATCTGCTCGAAAACGATGCCAACCGCAGGATGCAGGATTTCTTCCGTGCTGTCAACCGGTACTACCTGACGAATCCCGCGCTCTGGCGCATCGACTTTGACTGGGCGGGCTTTGAGTGGCTCGTCGCGGACGACAACGAGGATAACACCGTCGTCTTTGTCCGCCGCGACGACGCGGGCGAGGAGCTGCTGGTCGCGGTCAACTTCTCGCCCAACGGCTACCGGGACTACCGCTTTGGCGTCCCACAGCGGAAAACGTGGCGCGAGGAGCTTTCCACGGATGATACCGCGTTCGGCGGCACGGGCGAGTGGCGCAACGAAAAGCCGGTCCGAACGCAGGCGATCCCCTCGCACGGACGCGAGCAGTCTATTGCCATCACCATCCCCCCGCTCGGCGCGGTCATCCTGCGCGGCGCGGGCGAATATAAGAAACCGAAAGCGAAAAAAAGCAAGGCAAGGGAGGAATTACCGGCATGAAAAAAGAGTGCATCGCCATGCTGCTCGCCGGCGGACAGGGCAGCCGCCTTTACGTCCTGACGGAGAACATGGCAAAGCCCGCCGTCCCGTTCGGCGGGAAGTTCCGCATCATCGACTTTCCCCTTTCCAACTGCGCGAACTCCGGCATCGACACCATCGGCGTGCTCACGCAGTACCGCCCGCTGGAGCTCAACCGCTACATCGGCAACGGCCAGCCCTGGGACCTTGACCGCTCGGACGGCGGCGTACACATCCTCCCGCCCTACCAGAGCGCGAAGGGCGCGACGTGGTTCAAGGGCACGGCGAACGCCATCTACCAGAACATCGGCTTCGTGGATATGTACGATCCCGACTATGTGCTCATTCTCTCCGGCGACCACATTTACAAGATGGACTATGCCGCCATGCTCGCGCACCACAAGCGCATGCACGCCGACTGCACCATCGCCGTGATGGAGGTGCCCTGGGACGAGGCGAGCCGCTTCGGCATCATGAACGTCGACGGCGAGGACACCATCACGGAGTTTGAGGAAAAGCCGAAGCAGCCCAGGAGCAACCTTGCCTCGATGGGCATTTACGTTTTCTCGTGGAAGAAGCTGCGCGCCTATCTCATCGCGGACGAGAACGACGCGGGTTCGAGCAATGACTTCGGCAAGAATATCATCCCCGCCATGCTGAATGCCGGCGAGAAGATGTCCGCCTACCGCTTCGAGGGCTACTGGAAGGACGTCGGCACGCTCGATTCCCTCTGGGACGCGAACATGGATATGCTCGCGCAGGGCAGCGGGCTGAACCTGCTCGATAAGGACTGGCCCATCTACGCCCGTGCGGAGAGCGAGCCGCCCGCTTACCTCGGCGAGACGGCGGAGGTCGACCACAGCGTCGTCACCCGCGGCTCGGAGGTCGAGGGCGCGGTGCGCAATTCCGTGCTCTCGCAGCGCTGCACCGTCGCCGAGGGCGCGGAGGTGGAGTATTCCATCCTCATGCCCGGCGTGGTCGTCGAGCGCGGCGCGAGGGTCGCCTACGCCATCCTCGGCGAGAACGTCCGCGTGGGCGAGAACGCCCGCGTCGGCGCGTCGCCCGAGGCGGCGCCGCCGGAGGAATGGGGCATCACGGTCGTCGGCCCCGAGGCGCAGGTCGAGGCGGGCCGCACGCTCAAGGCGAACCGGATGCTCAACCGCGAAGGAAAGGAGATGGTACGATGAACGGACTGCACGGCATTATTTTCTCCTACGAACAGGAACCGGGACTGCGCGAGCTGTCGGAACGCCGGATGCCCGCCTCCATCCCGTTCGGCGGACGCTACCGCGTCGTCGATTTCATGCTCTCCAATCTGCACGCCGCCGGCATCACCGACGTCGGCGTGGTGCTGCACGGCAATTACCAGAGCCTGCTTGACCACATCGGCAACGGCAAGACCTGGGACATGGCGCGCAAGTACGGCGGGCTGCGTATCCTGCCGCCCTTCGCCGATACCCGCGCCTACCGCAGCGGCGAGTTCCGCGGCAAGATGGAGGCTCTTGCCGGCGTCCGCTCATATTTACAGGGGATACGGCAGGACTACGTCGTGCTCTCCGACAGCGACCTTATCATCAATCTGCCGCTCGCGGACGTGTTTGCCGCGCATCTGGAGAGCGGCGCGGACATCACCGCCGTCTGCACGGCGAACGGCGGCTTCGTGGACAACGCGACCTACCTCACGCTCGAGAGCGACGGCGCGATCGGGCAGGTCTGGTGCGCGCCGACCACGCCGCGCGGCCACCGCTCGCTGGAGATCTACATTCTCAGCAAGCAGCTGCTGCTCACGCTCGTGGACGAGTGCTCCGCGCAGGATAAATACAGCTTCCGCCGCGACGTGCTCGCGGGCATGACCGGACGGCTGAAGCTTCAGAGCTACGTCTGGGACGGCTACGCCGCCCAGCTCCGCTCCGTGCAGGAGTATTACGACCGCTCGATGGAGCTGCTGCAAGGCTCCATCCGCGCCGAGCTCTTTGCCGCCGCGCGGCCCATCCTCGCCAAGGAGGACGACGAGGCGTCGAGCTATTTCGCGCCGGGCAGCCGCGTGAAAAATTCGCTCGTCGCCGACGGCTGCACCATCGAGGGCAGCGTGGAGAACTGCATCCTCTTCCCCGGCGTGACGGTGGAAAAGGGCGCGGAGCTGCGCGATTCCATTCTCTTCAAGGGCACGCGCGTGCGCGACGGCGTGACGCTCCGCTACGTCATCACCGACAAATATGTGGAGGTCCTGCCCGGGCGCACGCTCATGGGGCATGAGAGCTACCCCATCGTCATTTCCAAGGGCAGCATCGTCTGAAGCACACACGGAATAAGGAGGAAAGCTATGAACATTCTCTATGTCACATCCGAGGCCGTTCCCTTCTGCAAGACCGGCGGCCTTGCGGACGTTGCGGGCAGCCTGCCGCAGTCGCTTGCCGCGAACGGCGATCGCGTGAGCGTCATTCTGCCGCTCTACCAGAGCGTCGCGGACGCGTGGCGTGACCGGCTGCACTTTGAGCGCTACACCTATGTGCGCCTTGCCTGGCGCAGCCTGTACTGCGGACTTTTCTCCTACGAGCGGCAGGGCGTGACGTGGTACTTCGTGGACAACGAGCAGTATTTCAAGCGTCCCGAGCTTTACGGCTATTATGACGACGGCGAGCGCTTCGCCTTCTTCTGCCGCGCGGTGACGGAGCTGCTGCCGCTGCTGCCGGAGAAGCCGGACGTCGTCCACTGCAACGACTGGCAGACCGCGCTCGTGCCCATCTACATCCGCGACGAGGCGGTGCGCGAGGAATTCTACAAGTCCGTCCGCACGGTCATCACCGTCCACAACATCGAGTATCAGGGCCGCTACGGCCGCGAGACGGTCGAGGACCTTTTCGGCCTTGACGCGGGCTGGTTCACCGGCGGCACGCTTGCCTTCGACGGTGACGTGAATCTGCTCAAGGGCGCGGTCGTCACGGCGGATGCCGTGACCGCCGTCAGCCCCACCTACGCGCAGGAGCTCAAGTATGCCTACTTCGCCCACGGCCTTGAGAGCGTGATGCAGATGGTGGAGGGCAAGCTCCACGGCGTGCTCAACGGCATCGACATGGAGCGCTACGATCCCGCGAGCGACCCCAACCTGACGGCGAACTACTCGCTCCGGCGCATGGCCGGCAAGGCGAAGGACAAGGCGGCGCTGCAGCGCATGATGGGCCTTGCCGAAAGAAAGGACACGCCCGTGGTCGCGATGGTCTCGCGGCTCGTGAGCCACAAGGGACTCGACCTCGTGTGCGAGACGCTCGATTACTTCATGGAAAAGGATATGCAGCTCGTCGTGCTTGGAAAGGGCGACGGGAAGTACGAGTCCTTCTTCTCCTGGGCGCAGGCGAAGTACCCGGGCCGCGTGGCGGTGCATCTCGGCTACTCCGAGAGTCTTGCCATGCAGATCTACGCGGGCGCGGACCTGTTCCTCATGCCGTCCAAGAGCGAGCCGTGCGGCCTGAGCCAGATGATCGCCATGCGCTACGGCGCGGTGCCCATCGTGCGCGAGACCGGCGGGCTGAAGGACACCGTTCACGCCTACGAGGCGTGGAACGGCGCGGGCAACGGCTTTTCCTTTACAAATTATAACGCGGGCGATATGTGCTACGTCATCGGCGAGGCGGTGGACCTTTACCATCAGAAGCCGGAGGCCTACAAGGCTCTGCGCAAGCGCGGCATGGCCGAGGATTTCAGCTGGGCGCGCAGCGCGAAAAAATACCGCGAAATTTACGATTCCATCTGCAAATAAGGTAGGTACAAAGAAATATGGATATCACTACGACACAGGGAATGAAGCAGGCGCTTACGGATAAGCTGCGCCTGGGCTTCGGCGTGACGCCCGAGGAAGCCGACGACGCGCAGGTGATGCGCGCCGCGGCGCTGGTGCTGCGCGACGTGATGACCGAGCGCGGCGTGGAGAGCCGAATGGCCACGCGCCGCGAGGAAAAGAGGAAGGTGCATTACCTTTCCATGGAATTCCTGCTGGGCCGCAGCCTGGAAAAGAACGCCTACAACCTCGGCGTGAGCGGCGTGCTGCGCGAGGCGATCGGCGAGCTGGGCTTCCGCGCGGCGGATATTTTCGAGGTCGAGCCCGACGCGGGCCTCGGCAACGGCGGCCTCGGCCGCCTCGCCGCCTGCTATCTGGATTCCATGACCACGCTCGACATCCCCGCCGCGGGCTACTCCATCTGCTATGAGCTGGGCATCTTCCGCCAGCGCATCGTGGATGGGCAGCAGGTCGAGCTGCCGGACAACTGGAAGGACATCGGCGGCGCGTGGCTGATGCCCAAGCCGCAGGAGACGGAGGAGGTGCTCTTCGGCGGCACGGTCCGCAAGTTCTGGGACAACGGACGGCTGCACGTCGTGCCCGAGGGCGCGACGAAGGTGCTCGCCGTGCCCTGCGACATGGAGATCACGGGCTACGGCACCGAGCACGTCAACCCCCTGCGCCTGTGGGACGCGAAGTCCCCGACGCCGGTGGATATGAGCCTGTTCTCGCAGGGCGAGTACCTGCGCGCGAGCGAGCAGGAGGCGATGGCGGAGACCATCGCCAAGATCCTCTATCCCGAGGACAACCACTATGAGGGCAAGTCGCTGCGTCTCAAGCAGCAGTATTTCTTCGTCTCCGCCACGATGCAGTCCATCATGCGCAAGCACATCGAGGTCTACGGCACGGCGGCGAACTTCCACGAGAAGAACGTCATCCAGATCAACGACACGCACCCCGCACTCGTCATTCCCGAGCTGATGCGTATTCTGATGGACGATGCGGGCTTCGACTGGGATACTGCGTGGAACATCACGAAAAATTCCGTCGCCTACACGAACCACACCGTGCTCGCTGAGGCGCTCGAGCGCTGGCCGCAGCAGCTCATGGAGACGCTGCTCCCGCGCGTGTGGGAGATCATCACCGAGATCGCGCACCGCTATCAAAAGCAGGTCGAGAACTTCTACCATGACCCCGCCAAGACCGCGGAGCTGGCCATCGTCTGGGATGGGCAGGTGCGCATGGCGAACCTGTGCATCGCGGGCGGCATGGCGGTCAACGGCGTTTCCGCGCTGCACTCCGACATCCTGCGCCACGACGTATTCCGCTGGCAGTACCAGATGGAGCCGGAGAAGTTCAAGAACGTCACCAACGGCATCGACCACCGCCGCTGGCTCGCGCAGATCAACCTGCGGCTCGACGGCCTGATTGCCGACCTCTGCGGCGGGCGCGGCTATCTGCTCCATCCCGAGGAGCTCAAGAAGCTCGAGGCCTTCGCCGGCGATGGTGCGGTGCTCGCGCGGCTGGACGAGATCAAGCGCGCCAACAAGCTCGACTTTGCCGCCTACGTCAAAAAGACGCAGGGCGTGGCACTCAACACAGATGCGATCTTCGACGTGCAGGTCAAGCGCCTGCATGAGTACAAGCGTCAGCTGCTCAACGCCATGCACATCATCTATCTATACCAGAAATTGCAGGACGATCCGAGCATGGAGCTGCAGCCGCGGACCTTCCTCTTCGGCGCGAAGGCCGCACCGGGCTACGCGGTCGCCAAGCGCATCATCCACCTCATCAATTCGCTGGCGAACCAGATCAACAGCGATCCGCTGTGCCGCGGGAGATTGCAGGTCGTCTTTCTGGAGAATTACCGCGTGTCCCTCGCCGAGCATCTGATGCCCGCGAGCGAGGTCAGCCAGCAGATCTCCACCGCCGGCAAGGAGGCCAGCGGCACGGGCAACATGAAGTTCATGATGAACGGTGCGCTGACCGTCGGCACGCTCGACGGCGCGAACGTCGAGATGCACGAGGTGCTTGGCGACGAGAATATGTTCCTCTTCGGCCTGCACGCGGACGAGGTCGCGCGCCTGAAGGCGCAGGGCTACGCGCCCCAGCGGCTCTGCGAGCGCGACGACGCGCTCAAGCGCGTGGTCGATCAGCTCCGCACGGGCTTCTCCGACGGTGTGAGCTACGACGATCTCGCCCAGCGCCTGCTCCAGCGCGATGAATATATGCTCCTGCAGGACTTCGCCTCCTACTGCGCTGCCGAGCAGCGCATGGCGAAGACCTACGCCGACCGCGCGGCGTGGGACCGTATGTCGCTTCTCAACATCGCGCGCAGCGGTATCTTCGCCGCCGACCGCGCGGTCGCGCAGTACGCGGACAACATCTGGCACGTCCCGCACAAGTAAGCAAAGCGGAGGAAAGAGACGGCGGCGCCGTCTCTTTTCCGCGCTATTGACAGGCATGATATAATTTCTCTGACTGAAAATCACGAGAACAGAGGAAAACGCTATGGAATTCACACAGGGCGTGCGCTTCGACAGCCTTGGCCTGCTGCCGGAAATGACGCGCGCATTGGAAAAGAAAAACATCGAATGGTCCACCCCCGTGCAGGCGGGCTGCATCCCGCCGATGCGCGAGTGGAAGGACGTGATCGCCAAGGCCCCCACCGGAACGGGCAAGACCTTTGCCTTCGGCATTCCCATCATCGAGCACATTGACCCCGAAAGCGAGGAGGTGCAGGCGGTCATCATGGCGCCTACGCGCGAGCTTGCCATGCAGATCACGGCGGAGCTGCGCGACCTGGCTGTTTTTATGAGCGGCATTCGCGTGGTGTGCCTCTACGGCGGCGCACCCATTGGCAAGCAGATCGACGCGCTGAAGAAAAAGCCACAGATCGTTGTGGCGACCCCGGGCCGCCTGTCCGACCACATGAAGCGCCGCACCGTGCGGCTCGACCGGGTGCAGACCGTTGTGCTCGACGAGGCCGACCGAATGCTCGACATGGGCTTCATCCACGACGTGACCCGTATTTTGGACAAGATCCCATCCCGCCGCAACCTCGGTATGTTCTCCGCGACCATCTCGCGCGAGGTCATGGACATCAGCTGGGTCTACCAGCGCGACCCCGAGGAGATCACCGTCCGCGCGGACGAGCAGAATAAGCCCGACATCCTCCAGTATGCCGTCACGGTCGAGCAGACCGACAAGGTCGCGGCGATGGCGCGCATCATCCGGCAGGAGAAGCTGGAGCGCGTGATGGTGTTCTGCAACACCAAGGGCATGGTCGAGCGCCTGACGAAGTACCTTGAGATGGAGGGACTGGACGCCGCCTGCATCCACGGCGACATCCCGCAGAAAAAGCGTGAGCAGGTCATGGCGCGCTTCCGCCGCGGCGAGCTGCCTGTGTTCGTCGCCACCGACGTCGCCGCCCGCGGCATCGACGTGGACGACGTGGACGCGGTGTTCAACTACGACGTGCCGCAGGAGAACGAATATTACGTCCACCGCATCGGACGCACGGGCCGCGCGAAGCGTCACGGCGTCGCTTACACGCTCGTGGCGGACTACCCGAGCAAGATGCGGCTCGACGCCATCGCCAAGTTCACCGGAAACGACGTCAAGCCCGCCCACTTCGAGGGTGATACGCTGGTCGTGGATGCCAAATAATAACAATTTGTAACTTTTTGTCCCGCTCGTCTTTACAAGCGGGGCAAATTTTTATATAATCATTTAGATGTTTGCCTGTGCGGCGCGCTTCGCGCCGCGTTTTACGATAGAGAAAGAGGAGACGCTCCCGATGAAAATGCTGCGAAGATCTGTCTGTCTGCTGCTCTGTGCGGCGCTGTTTTTGACCCTGCTCGCCGGCTGCGGCAAGCAGGAGGAGCCCGCGGAGGACTTTGTGGTGAGCGCCGCGGTCTGCGGTCCGCTGGAGACGCTTGACCCGACCATGAACACCGACGTGGGGGCGGAGAGCCTGCTCTCCACGCTCTTTGAGGGCCTGATGCGGATGCGCGACGACGGCACCGGCAAGGCGGTCGCCGTGGCGGGCATCGCCAAGGAATACATCGAGGAAAAGAATTACGACGACACCGTGACCTATACGTTCACGCTGCGCTCCGCGGCCCGCTGGTCGGACGGCGAGCGCGTGACGGCGGAGGACTTCGTTTACGCCTGGCAGCGCCTGGTCGATCCGGCGACGGCGTCGCCCAACGCCTCGCTTCTGAGCATGGTCGCGGGCTATGACGAGGTGCGCGAGAGCGGCGACGTGTCGCTGCTCGGCGTGAAGGCCAAGGGCGAGAGCACCTTCCTCGTGACGCTCAGCAGGCCATGCGCCTACTTCATCACGAGCGTCTGCACGTCGCCGGCGACGGCCCCGCTGCGCCGTGATCTGGTGGAGGGGAATGCAAGCTGGGCGGCGACCGCCGACATCGTGACGAACGGCCCCTATACCGTGGGCACATGGGTAAAGGCCGCGCAGCTTCAGACGAAGAGAAACGGCGAATACTACGAGAGCAAGCTCGTCGTGCCGGACAGCATTTGCTTCCGCTTCGAGACGGACGCGCAGACGAACTACGATCAGCTGCTTGCCGGCGAGCTGGACTACACCGCGAAGCTGCCCTACGCGGCCATCGAGCAGCTGGCGGAGGATGAGACGTGGCAGCCCGCTCCGCTGGCGGAGACGGTCTGTGTGCTCTACAACCATCTGACCGACACCTTCTCCGACGCGCAGCTGCGCCGTGCCTTTGACCTTGCCATCGACCGCGCGGCGCTCGCCGAACAGCTCGGCGTGACGGCGACGGCGGCGACCGGCTGTGTGCCCGACGGCATCAGCGACGCGCCCGAGAGCGGGGAGGACTTCCGCACGGCGGGCGGTGAGCTCTGTGCGGCGAACGCCGAGGGCTATGCCGAGCGCAGCGCCGAGGCGGCGCGGCTGATGACCTCTGCCGGACACTATCAGGGCGCAGGCCTGCCGACGCTCCGCTTCCTCTTTGTGGAGGGGGAGCAGACGCGCGCGGCGGCGCTGAGTCTGTTCAATATGTGGAGGACCGCCACGGGCGTGGCGGTCGAGCCGGTGGGCGTGAGCGCCGAGGAGTTTGACGCGGCGCTCGCCGCCGGTGATTTTGACCTCGCGCTCACCACGCTCACGGCTCGCTGCGACGATCCGATGGAGTACCTGCTGCCGTTCCGCGGCACGTCGGAGAGCAACGTCTGCGGCTACCGCAACGACACCTTTGACCTGCTCATCGGCGTGGCGGAATCGACCGGCGACCTGACCGCCCGCGCGGCCTTCCTGCACGACGCAGAAGCGATGCTGCTTGAGGACAGCGCTGTTTCGCCGCTTTGCTTCTCCGGCACGGCGTACCTTCTGCGCGAGGGGCTCACCGGCGTGAGCCACGACTGCTTCGGTCACAGCTACTTCACCGCAGTCTCCCGCGCGGAGACGGGACCGGCTGCGTAATAGACACAACAAAAAACCGGCGTCCGCTTGAAACGGACGCCGGTTTTCTGCACTGTTTAGAGACCTTGCAGCAGGATGATGACGATCAGGATCGGCAGCACCCACTGAAAGTAGGGCTTGAGCCAGCGGGCGAACCTGAGACCCGAGCCCTTGTTGGCCTCGGCAAGATACCTGTCGAAGCCCCAGCCCCACTTCGTCACGCAGAAGAGGAGGTAGACGAGCGAGCCGATGGGCAGCAGGAGATTGCTCACGAGGAAGTCCTCGCTGTCGAGCACGTCCTTGCCGAGGATGGGACGGAAGTCGCTCCAGATGTTGTAGCCGAACACGCAGGGCAGACTGAGAGCGGCGATCAGGATGCCGTTGATGAGCACGGCCTTCCTGCGGCTGATCCCGAAGGTGTCCATGCAGATGGCGAGGATGTTTTCAAACACCGCCAGCACGGTGGAGAAGCTCGCGAAGATCATGAACAGGAAGAACAGCGCGCCCCAGAAGCGCCCACCCGCCATGTTGATGAAGACCGGCGGCAGCGTCTGGAAAATCAGGGAGGGGCCGTTGTCCGGCGTCACGCCGAAGGTGAAGCAGGCTGGGAAGATGATGGTGCCCGCCATCAGCGCCACGAAGGTGTCGAGCGCGCAGATGCGCACGGCTTCGCCGGGCAGGGTGTGCTCGTCGCTCATGTAGCTGCCGAAGATCTCCATGGCGGCAATGCCGAGCGAGAGCGTGAAGAACGCCTGGTTCATCGCGTCGGTGACGAGGCTGCCGAAGCCGTTTTCACGGATGGAATCCATCGAGGGGACCAGATAGAACTTCATGCCCTCCGCCGCGCCGGAGAGCGTCAGGCTGTGAACGGCGAGCACGAGAATGAGCACCAGCAGGCAGAGCATCATGACCTTCGTCACGCGCTCAAGGCCCTTTTGCAGGCCGAAGGAGCAGACCAGAAAGCCCGCGACGACCACGACCTCGGCCCAGAGCGCCATTTCGCCGGGGGAGGAGAGCATCGCGCCGAAGGCGCTCGCGACCTCATCCGTGCTCATGCCGGAATGGAACGCGCCGGTGAGGAACTTGCCAAAGTAGCTGACCATCCAGCCGGAGACGGTGGTGTAGTACATCATCAGCAGGTAGCAGCCGAGCAGGCAGAACCAGCCGTGGATGTGCCATTTCTGACCGGGCTTTTCCAGCGTCTTATAGGAGAGCACGGCGCTCCTGCGGCTCGCGCGGCCGACCGCCAGTTCCATCGTCAGCACGGGCACGCCCATCACGAGTAGGCAGAGCAGGTAGAAGAGAACGAAGTAGCCGCCGCCGTTCTTGCCGGCAATGTAGGGGAAGCGCCACACGTTGCCGATGCCGATGGCGCAGCCCGCGCTCACCAGCAGGAAGCCCAGACGGGAGCGGAAGGATTCGCGTTTCATGCTTTCTGAACACCTCATTTGTTGATAAACTCGACCGCCGCCAAGGCGGCAGTTTGATTATTCTACCGCAAAGAGCCGCCCTTTGCAAGGGCGGCTCTCGAAAAAAATGCACAAAATTTGCGTTTGGTCGTTTATCCGAATTTCGCGCGGAAGCGCCCCTGCGCGGCGCGGCCCGCATCGGTCAGGCCGTCACGGTCGCCGAGCAGATAGGTGACGATGCGGGAGAACATATCGAGGTCGTAGCTGTCGGTGAGCGAGGCGCGGTAGGCGCTCAGCCTTTCGAGCGCGCGGTCCTGCTCGGCAGCGTCGTATTGACCCAGCCAGTTAAGGAAGCTAATGCCGCCGCTCATCACCTCTTCCAGCCTGCCGCCGTCCAGAGCGTCGGGGCGGAGGACATTGTTTTTCGCCAGCAGCGCGGTCAGATCGGAATAATAAGCGGGGCTGCCCGTGCTGCAATCGCCGCTCATGCTGCCCTCTAACATGCGTCGCGTGCCGCCGTCCATGAGGCAGACGATATAGGGGCCGTCCAAAACCGTGTCGCCGTCCAGAATGGCCCAGCCGTCCTCGTCCACCTCAGTGCCGCCCGCGAGCAGGATTTTTTCCGGCTTTTGCGCGTGGTAATGCTGGCTGAAGCAATAGACCTCCGGCGCCAGACCCTCATAGCGGGTCTCCGCACCGAGGAAGGAGACGTCTGTGTACCAGTCGTCGTACTGCGCGGCGCTGCCCGCAAGGGTGTCGTACCGCTGCCGAACAAGCTGCTTTGCCCGCGCGGCGACCTCGGCGGGAACGCTCGGATCGGCAAGCGTCGCGTCAGCGACGTGGTCGGTGTGGCTGCGGTCGGGCTTGTAGAGCAGCAGGCTTTCACCGTCGAAGTAGAGATAGCGCGTGAAGTTGACCCCATCGCCGGGAGCGTCGCCCGCAGACAAGCCGCCGAGGAGGATCGAGCGGCTGGCGGGAAATGTGTAATCCCAGTAGCTCATCTCCGGCCACGCGGCGGTGATGACGCTCTTGAGGTCGACGCCGTAGAGCTGACCGCCGCGCTTGTAGTAGATCGCGGGGAAATCGGAGCTGTTGACGATCTCACACACGCCGTCGCCGTCCATGTCCATCTGTGTGAGCCAGTCAAGGGCATCGGAGGGGATGCGGCGGTCGGCAATGCGCTGTGCCTTCCCGGCAAGGGGAATGGTCAGCCACGGCTCCCGCGCGGGCAGGATGTCCGCGAGCGGCGTCGGCGCGGCAGTCTCAAAGTCCGGCAAAGGCGCGGGCGAGGCTTCCAGACTGTCGAGGCACGCCATCAGCGCGGGACTGTCGATCCAGAGCGTCGGGCGGTCGCTGGGATAGCTTGAGGAGAGCCCCGGCTCAAAGGCGGGGGAGGAGAGGCGCACGCGGTCGAAGCCGCAGAAGAAGGTGTACCGTTCGCCGTCCTGCATGATGATGGAGAGCGTATAGTACGCGCTGTCACCATAGCCCTGCTGCGTGTAGAGGTCCGCTTCGGTGAGCGCATTGAGGGCGGGTACGAGCTGCGCCGAAAGTGCGGTCAGCTCCGCATCGACGAGGAAGCGCGAGCCGCTGCCGCTCTGAAATCGCAGGTTGAGAATGTCCTCTGCGCGCAGAGCTTGCGCCCAGTGCAGGAAGCTGTCGACGGCGTCACGCTGTGCCGCCGTCAGACCGTCAAGAAGTGCGGGGCGGAGCAATCGGTACAGAGCTTGTGTCAGTTCCGCGTTGTCCACGACGGCGACGGCCTTCATGTAGGAAAATGGTTCTCCCTCGGTTTCGTACTCCGCGGGTGCGTCCAGCGCAACTTGCCCATTCTCGCTCAGCGAAAAGCCATAATAGCCGGTATAATCATCGTTGAAGGCGAGCGTATAACGGACTTCTCCATCGCGGGCTGCGAATGGAGTAAGCTCCTCCGCACGGACGCTGCGGAGAATGCCCTCGAGTGCTTCGATCTGCGCGGATGTATCATCGGAGGGCTCCTCCAGAAGGAAGTGGGCTGCGCCGGTCTCGGCGTCCCATGCGCCGCAGCCTGTTATTTTGCTGCCGTCAAGCTCCGCCGCCCAGTCGAGAAATTCGAGACAGGCCTGCGCGTCCTCGGTCGTGAAGCCCGCGTCGTACCATTCCTGCGTGACCTCGGGCGTCGTATCCGGCGCGCCGGTGAAGCTCACCGCGCACACGAGCGCCGCGAGCGCGACGACGGCGAACACCGCCGCGGCCTTGGCCTGCCGGTTCTCCGCGATGCGTGTGATGCGCTCCTTGAGGCTCCTTTTGCCGCTGGTCATGGTCGTCGCGCCGAGCAGCGGGTTCTGCGGCTTATCGCACACGGGCACGAGCGCGAGCAGTGTTTTGCCGTAGGCGGTGCGCTCGTCCGCGCCGAGCGCGTGGAGCGTCCCCTCGTCGCAGGCCAGCTCGCAGTCCTCACGCGAGAGCACCGCCGCGAGCCACACGAGCGGGTCGAACCAGTAGACGGTCAGACACACGCCGCGCAGCAGCGACCACAGCGGGTCGAGGTGCCGCGCGTGGGTCTGCTCGTGCGCGAGCACGAAGCGCAGGGCGTCGGGGCTTTGCAGCGCCTTTTCGTTCAGGTAAACGGCGGGGCGCAGCACACCGAACAGGCACGGGGAGGGAAGCGCGGACACGAGATAGACCGGATAGCGGCAGCCCTCGACGCGGTAAGGTGTGCGCGCCTTGCGCAGCGCGCGGGCGAAGCGCAGGTTGGTGAAAAGGAACCACGCGCCCACGCCGGCCATTCCGGCGTACCAGACGTAGGTGAGCGCCTCGGACAACGTGACGGTCCGGTAGGCCGGTGTCACGGTGTAGTATTCGTCGGCGGGGGCGCTCTGCGCCGCGTCGGACGGCGGAGACTGCGGGCCACCCTGCGACTCCTTGCCGGGCAAAAGCTGTGCGGGGCGCCGCTCCGTGCCGTCCTGAACGTACAGCACGGGGGTATCCAGCCGCTCCTCCACAACAGTCTGCACCGGCGCGGCGGCGGAGAGCACATTGTGCGCCAGTGTGCCGACGTTCACCGGCACGAGCAGCCGCACGAGCACCAAAAGCCAGAGCGCGTACTGCATCCGGCGCGAGACGGTGCGGCGGAACAGCTGCCGCAGCGCCAGCAGCGCAAGGATCAAAGCCGAGGAAGTCAAAAGAATTTCTTTCATTTCGTGTTCCCTCCCGCTTGCTCCAAAATGGCGGTCAGCTCGTCGATGTCTTCCTGTGTGAGCGCGCGGCCCTCGACCATGGCGCTCATCATCAGGCCCAGGCTGCCGCCGTAGACCTTACCGAGAAAGCTCTCGGTCTCGGTGCGGGCGGCGTCGCTCTGCGCGACGGCGGGATAGAACTGCTTGGCGCGCCCGCCGGCCTCGTGGCGCACCGCGCCCTTGGCCTCCAGCCGTGTGAGCATGGTGATGACGGTGTGCTTCTCCCAGCCGGTCTCGGCGGAAAGCGCGGCGGTGAGCTGCGTGATGGTCTGCGGGGACTGCTCCCAGAGACGGTGCATCAGCTTCCACTCCGCGTCGGTCAGATTGCAGGACACGGGACATTCCTCCTTTCGGTATATAGCTGTATACCTGTCTGAACCCAGCATAGCAGAAAGGTAAACACTTGTCAACCAAAATTTGCGGAGAAAAGCCGCTCCCTCGGGAGCGGCTTTGGGTGCGGGCTTATTTTTTCCGCCACACGGACGGCAGGAACAGCACGAGCAGGGGCATGATCTCCAGTCGCCCGAGGAGCATCGTAAACGAGAGCACGAGCTTTGAGAGCGGCGAGAGAAAGCCGAAGTTGCACGTCGGGCCGACAAGGCCGAGGCCGGGGCCGACATTGCTGATGCAGGTCAGGGATGCCGTGAAGGCGGAGGTGAAATCCAGCTCGTCGAGCGAGACGATCAGCGCGGAGAAAAAGAGGATGATCATATAGGCAAAGAAGAAGAGGGAAACGGAGGAGATGGTATCCTCCTCCACGCGCTGCCCGTCGAGCGTGATGGGGCGCACCTCGCGCGTGTGCAGGATGCGGCGCAGGTCGCGCTTGAGTCCCTTGAAGAGCAGCACAATGCGCGAGACCTTGATGCCGCCGGCGGTCGAGCCGGCGCAGCCGCCGGCGAACATCACAACGAGCAGCACAAGACGGCTGAACTGCGGCCAGAGGTCGAAATCCTCTGTGCAGTAGCCGGTGGTGGAAATGAGCGTTGTGACCTGAAAGGCCGCGTGCTCGATGGCGGAGCCGACGGACCGGCCCGTTTTGAGAACAAGATCGAGCGCGATGAGCGCGGACGAGCCGAACACGATGCCGGAGTAGACGCGCAGCTCGTCGCTGCGCAGGACCTCCCGCCAGCGCCGTGTACCGGCTAGAAACAGAAGCGTGAAATTGACCGACGAGACGAACATGAAGACCACAATGATCCAGTTGACCGCCGAGGACTGGTAGTAGGCGATGCTTTCGTTGCGGACGGAGAAGCCGCCGGTCGAGATGGTCGTGAGCGCGGTGGTCACCGCGTCGAACCACGGCATCCGCGCCGCGCGGAGCGCGAGCGTTTCCGCCGCCGTGAGGAGAATGTAGATGCTGTAAAGCATTTTGGCCGTGTCGTTCGTGCGCGGCAGCAGCTTGGAGGAGATGGGGCCGGGGCTTTCGGCCTTCATCAGGTTGACACTGCCCTCGCCGAGCTTCGGCATCAGCGCGAGCAGCAGGACGAGAACGCCCATGCCGCCGAGCCATTGCGTCAGCGCGCGCCAGAGCTGGATGCCGCGCGGCAGCGAGGCCGGCGCGCCGAAGATGGAGGCGCCCGTCGTCGTGAAGCCGGAAACGGTCTCAAACAGCGCGTCCACATAGCCGCAGCAGCCGCTGAGCGCATAGGGCAGCGCGCCGAAGGCGGACAGCACGATCCAGCCGAGCGCCACGGCGACATAGCCGTCGCGGTTCTGCAGGCGTGATTTGGCCGTATGCAGCCGGCTCAGCGGCAGACCGACCGCGAGGCAGAGCAGCGCCGTGACGCCGAAGACGGCGGTATTTTCCCGGCAGACGAGCGCGATGACGAAGGGAATGAGCAGGGACACGCCCTCGATGCCCAGGATGATGCCGAGAATTTTGAAAATGAGCTTTTTGTTCATGTCGCGCCTTCCTTCGTGCAGCGGCTCAACGGACCAGAATGTCGTTAAGGTCCTTGAGGAACAGAGATTTTGCCACCACGATCACGCGGTCGCCCTCCGAGATGATGGAGTGGCCGCCGGGAATGAGGAGCTTGCCGCCGTGGACGATGGCGGCGACCAGCAGCCCCGGCTTGAAGTTCAGGTCCTTGAGGGGCGTATTGAGGAAGTGCGTCGCGCCGGTCGCGGTGAATTCCACCGCCTCCATCGCGCCGCCGAGGATCTTATGCAGGCTCTCCACGGCGCTGCCCTGCGAGTTGGCGAGGCCGCGGACGTAGCTGGAGATCTGGCTGGCCGTCACGTCCTTGGGGGAGATGACGGTGTCGATGCCGAGGTCGTGCACCAGCGCGGTGTAGTTCGGGCGCGACATCTTCGGCAGGACCTTGGCAACGCCGGAGTCCTTCGCGGTGAGCGCCATGAGCAGATTCTCCTCGTCGCGCCCCGTGAGGGAGACGAAGGCATCCGCGTCGAAGATGCCCTCGGATTCGAGCAGGTCATGGTCCGTGCCGTCGCCGTGGAGGATGGTCGCCTTCGGCAGCTTCTCGGCGATCGCCATGCACTTTTCCTCGTTCTGCTCAACGATGGTGATGTGCATCCCCATGCCGTCGAGCGCCCAGGCGAGGTAGAGCGCGATGCGCCCGCCGCCGATCACGCTCAGCTGGCGGATGGGCGAGGTGTCGCGGCCCATGCTGCGCAGCACGCGGGCGGTCTCGGTCGGTGTGCCGATGGCGTAAACGCGGTCGCCGGCCTGCGGGACAAAGTGGCCGTTCGGCACCAGCACCTCGCCGCCGCGCTTGGCCGCGCACAGCAGCAGCGCGTTGGGATGGAGCTTGTTGTATTCGATCAGGCTCTTGCCGGCCATGCCGTCCTGCTCGGTGATCTGGAAGCCGATGAGCTCCACGGTGCCGCGGGCGAAGCTCTCCACGCTGAACGCGGCGGGCACGCGCAGGATGCGCGCGATCTCCTGCGCGGCGGCGTATTCGGGGTTGATGATCATGTCCAGACCGATCTCGCGGCGCAGGATCGGCGCGTCGCGGAAGTATTCGGGGTTGCGCACGCGGGCGACCGTGTGCTTGGCGCCCAGCTTTTTCGCCATCAGCGAGCAGACGAGGTTCACCTCGTCGTCCGCCGTGGCGGCGATGACCAGGTCGGCGTCGCGCACACCGGCGCGTAGCAGCACGCTCGCGCACGCACCGTTGCCCTCGACGCACATGGCGTCGAGCGTGGCGTCGGCGTGCTCGATCACGGCGGCGCTCTCGTCCACCAAAATCAGGTCGTGCTCCTCGCCGACCATCTGCTGGGCAATGGCGTAGCCGACCTTGCCCAGACCGACAATGATGATCTTCATGCTTTGTTCTCCGTTCTGCCGCGCACCGCGCGGCGCGTAATAGCCTTGGTATCCGCGCGCCTCAGCTGCGCGCGGTCTTCATTTCCATCAGAACGCTGTTGAATTCCGCGCCCATGATCATCATGGTCGCCGAGAGATACAGCCACAGCAGCAGCACGATGATGGCGCCGATGGAGCCGTAGATGACGGAATAGTTCGCTGCGTTTTCCACATAAAGCGAGAAAAGCAGCGAGAGGACCATCCAGGCCGTGAGCGAAAAGAGCACGCCGGGCCAGACGTAGTGAACGCTTCGCGTCTCCTGCGCGAGACCGTAGAGCACGGCGAGCGCGAGAAAGACGATGCAGCCGAGGAACACGAAGCGCAGCGTCGACCACAGCTCGATGAAGCCGTCGGTCAGGATGGCGCTGAAATGGAAGTAGTCCGCGCAGAGGTTCAGCACGCTGCGGCCCACCGTCACGAGCACCAGCGAGAGCAGGATCGTGAGGATCAGGCAGATGGTGTAAAGGAACACCTTGGCCTGATGGCGGAGGAACTGCGTGGGACGCCCCATGCCGTAGGCCTTGCGCACGCTCAGCAGCAGCGCGTTGGCCGCGCGCATCGGGAACCAGATGGAAAAGATCAGGCTGAAGGTCATCAGCGTCCGGCTCGATACGCGCGAAACGTAGCGCAGGTACTGGATCAGCAGGTCCAGCACCTCGGCGGGGATGATGGTGCCGAGCTGGCGCAGGAAGCCCTCAATGTCCACGGCGAAGAAGCCGACGAGGTTGCTCAGGAAGATGAGCAGCGGGAACATCGCAAAGAGCAGGTAATACGTCAGCGCCGCGCTGTCGCGGGCCACGCGGTGGTCGAAGTAGCGGCGCACGAACAGCGCCGTGCCGCGAAAAAACCGGTTGTGCATCACGCGCTCGAGCAAATCCCTCTCACCTCCGCCCTGTTTATTCTTCACGAAGCCCTATAAAAACAACAATACTATAGCACAGCAAGCCCGAAAAGGAAAGAGAAAGATTTCCGACGCGCCGCAGCGGGGAAAACGGGCCGAAAAAATCGGGAAAATGCTTGACAAAGAAAGAAAATGCGCATACTATGATAAGGTAAATAAACATTCGTCCGGTAGGTAAGGCTACCATCAGGATATGGACTGCTGCCGCAGAGTCGTGGAGACACGATGCGAGGGTTTGAACAGTTGGCATCGAAACCAAGGTGCCATCTAATGCAGTTTCACCGCCTGGTGATGCTAAAGCTTGAACGGTAGGGAAGATCGCAAAGCGCGATTTTTATCATTGTCGCTCCCGCAGCCTTGGTACCGGAGGAAGGCCTGCGGGCTTTTTTTATCCCTTGGCCCGCGCCGGTCAGCTTTGGAGAAAGGAGGAACAGCGCATGATCGATTTTGAAGAACGCCGCGACGAGCTGCTGGAGAAAATAGAGGAGATGACCCGCCGAAAGCAGTATAAGGCGCTGCGCGACATTTTAGTCGAGCTGGAGCCCGCCGATATCGCAGACCTGTTCGACGATCTGCCCGAGGAGATGCTGCCGCTGCTGTTCCGCCTGCTGCCCAAGGAGCCGGCGGCGGAGCTGTTCGTCGAGCTGGAGCCGGATGTGCAGGAAATGCTCATCCGCGGCTTTTCCAACACCGAGCTGAAAGAGGTGCTCGACGAGCTGTATCTCGACGACGCTGTCGATATCGTCGAGGAGATGCCCGCGGGCGTGGTCAAGCGCATTTTGAAGCACGCCGACCCCGACACCCGCAAGAGCATCAATGAGATCCTGAAATATCCCGAGGATTCCGCCGGCGCGCTGATGACGACGGAGTTCGTCGACCTCAAGCGAGACATGACGGTGGAGGACGCCCTCAAGCGCATCCGCCGCACCGGCACGGACAAGGAGACCATCAACGTCTGCTATGTGGTGGATCCCGCGCGCAAGCTGCTCGGCATCGTTTCCCTACGCACGATCCTCCTCTCCGACGAGGACGATATCATCGAGGATATCATGGAGACGCATGTCATCTCCGTCGGCACCCTCGAGGATAAGGAGGACGTCGCCCAGACCTTCTCGAAGTACGACTTCATCGCCTTGCCGGTCGTCGATAAGGAAGACCGTCTCGTCGGCATCATCACCGTTGACGACGCCATGGACGTCATGGAGGCGGAGGCCACCGAGGATATCGAAAAGATGGCGGCCATGCTGCCGACCGACAAACCCTATCTCAAAACGAGCGTGTTCGAGACCTTCAAGTCCCGTATCCCGTGGCTCCTCCTGCTGATGGTCTCGGCGACCTTCACCGGCCAGATCATCGCGAAATTCGAGGACGCCCTCGGCGCCTGCGCTATCCTGACCGCCTATATCCCCATGCTGATGGATACCGGCGGAAACTGCGGCTCGCAGGCGAGCGTCACGGTCATCCGCGGCATTTCGCTCGATGAGATCGAGTTTTCCGACCTCCTCCGCGTCATCTGGAAGGAGATCCGCGTGGCGGTGCTCTGCGCCGCGGTGCTTAGCGCGGCGAACTTTGTCAAGCTGCTGCTGGTGGATAAGATGATTTTCGGCAATCCCATCACGATGACGGTGGCGGCGGTCATCTGCCTGACGCTGATCGTCACGGTGTTTGCCGCCAAGCTCGTCGGCTGCACGCTGCCGCTGCTGGCCAAGAAGATCGGCTTCGACCCCGCGGTCATGGCCTCGCCGTTCATCACCACGGTGGTGGACGCGATCTCGCTGGCCATCTACTTCCGCTTCGCCGCGCTCCTGCTGGGCATCTGAGTTTTCCGGCCTTGCCGCCGAATTTCCCCTTTCCAAGCGCGGCGGGGCGTGGTATTCTGTTCCTATGAAAAGCACCGTAGGGTAAGCATACCCGATTTTCAAGGAGGTATTTTTGTGGAAGAAAAGCTGCGCGAATATGCGCATCTGATCGTTTCCGTCGGCTTGAACCTGCAAAAGGGGCAGACGCTCATTCTCTCATCCCCCGTGGAGTGCGCGCCGTTCGCGCGGCTGTGCGTGTCCGCGGCCTATGACCTCGGCGCGGGCGAGGTCGTGCTGAACTGGACGGACGACTGTATCACCCGCGAGCGCTTCCTGCGTGCGCAGGACGCCGCCTTTGAAATGCCGCGCCCGTGGCGCAGGGCGTTCTTTACCGACTACGCCAACGAGGGCGCGGCCTATCTGCGCATCGATGCGGAGGACCCCGAAACGCTGCTGGGCGTATCGCCCGCGCGGCTCGTCGCCGCGCAGCGCACCTCGTCCGCCGAGCGCGAGACCTTTGACCGGCTCCAGATGGCGAACGGCTTTCCGTGGTGCGTCGCGGGCGCGCCCATTGCCGCGTGGGCGAGGAAGGTCTTCCCCAATCGGAGCGAGGGCGACGCGGTCGCCGCGCTCTGGGACGCGATCCTGAAAACCGTGCGCGTCACCGGCGACGGAAACGCCGAGGCGCGCTGGCGCGAGCACATCGCGCTGCTGACCGCGCGCAAGGAAAAGCTCAACGCGCTGCGCTTTAAGAGCCTGCACTACACCAATTCCCTCGGCACCGACCTCACCATCGCGCTGCCGGACGATCATCTCTGGGCGGCGGGCAACTCCGAAACGCCCGCGGGCGTCGGCTTCGTCGCCAATCTGCCCACCGAGGAGATCTTCACCGCACCCCTTAAAACGGGCGTCAACGGCACGGTCTGCGCGGCGCTGCCGCTGGTGAACAACGGCAGCATCATCGAAGACATCCGCTTCACCGTGAGGGAGGGCCGCATCGTTGAGGCGCGGGCCTCGCGCGGCGAGGATGTGCTCAATGCCGCCATCGCGGTGGACGACGGCGCACGCTATTTCGGCGAGGTCGCGCTGGTGCCCTACGACAGCCCCATCCGCAGCAGCGGCCTGCTGTTCTATAACACGCTCTACGACGAGAATGCCTCCTGCCACCTCGCCTTCGGCGAGGCGTACCCCGAGTGTATCGCCGGCGGCGAGCGGATGACGCGCGAGGAGCTGGATGCCCACGGGCTGAACCACTCGCTCACGCACGTCGATTTCATGGTCGGCACCGCCGACCTCTCCATCACCGGCACGACGCACGATGGCCGCGAGCTGCCGGTGTTCCGCAGCGGAAATTTTGCCCTGTAAGGGCGCAGATACAGAGAAAACGGAGGAGAACACGATGAATTTCAAGCCCATTGAAACGGACGAGAACGTCCTTGTCATGCCCGGCGCGGTGGTCTGCGGCGATGTGACCGTCGGCGAGGGCACCGCCTTCTGGTTCAACAGCGTCTGCCGCGCGGAGCTGCAGCCCATCAAGATCGGCAAGCGCTGCAACATTCAGGACTGCGCGGTGATCCACAACCTCTGCACCCTCGGCGACGATGTATCCGTCGGCCACGGCGCCATCGTCCACGGCGCGACGGTCGGCGACCGCGTGATCGTCGGCATGGGCGCCATCGTGCTCGACGGCGCAAAGATCGGCGACGACTGCATCATTGCCGCCGGCGCGGTCGTGACCGGCAAGATGGACGCGCCTGCGGGCAGCCTGCTCGTCGGCTCTCCCGCCGTGGTCGCAAAGTCCCTGAACGACAAGCAGAAGGCGTCCTGCCTGGAAAACAGCGAGCTTTACTACTGCAAGAGCGTGGAGTACCGCGCGTTCCTTGCTCAGCAGGGCAAATAAGCGCGGACGGAGAGGAGAAAACGCCATGAAAATTCTGGTCATCAACGGCGCGAACATGAACCTGCTCGGCAAGCGCGAGCCGGATATCTACGGCCGCGAGGACTACGCCGCCCTCTGCGCCCGCATCTACGCCCACGCCCAAAGCCGCGGCATCGCGGTCGAGTGCTTCCAGTCCAACCACGAGGGCGCGATCATCGACGCCATTCAGGAGGCGGACGGGATGTTCGACGGTATCGTCATCAACCCCGGTGCTTACGCGCACTACAGCTACGCCATCCGCGACGCCATCAAGGCCATCACCATTCCGGTGGTGGAGGTCCACATCTCCGACATCGAAAAGCGCGAGGAGTTCCGCCACCTCTCCGTCACTGCGCCGGTCTGCATCGCGCAGATCCGCGGCCACGGCTTCGAGAGCTACACCATGGGCATCGACCTGCTCGCGGGCGCAAAGCAGTAAAAGCAAGATTAGAGGAGCCGTTCTCCGCCGGGGGACGGCTCCCTTTCTGCAAAGCGGTATTTAGAAATTTTTCTAAATACCGCTTGACATTCCGGCGGGATGGTGTTACTCTCTATTTAGAAATTTTTCTAAATACCATGAAAGGGGTGAGCGGCGTGGGCCTGAGTGAAACCATGAAGGCGCTGGGCGATCCCGTGCGGCGCGAGATACTGAATCTGCTCAAGGGCGGACGCATGACCGCGGGCGACATCGCGAGCCGCTTTGACATGACGGCGGCGACGGTCTCATACCACCTCGCCCAGCTCAAGAAGGCGGGACTCATTTTTGAGAGCCGCGAGAAGAACTTTATCTACTACAGCCTCAACGCCTCCGTTTTGGAGGAGGTGCTGCTGTGGTTACAGGATTTGAAAGGGGAGAAAGAACCGTGAAGGCAAACAAAAAAGAACTGCTGCTGACCTCGCTGGTCTGCCTGCTGCCGCTGCTGGCGGGCACCATTCTCTACCCGCGCCTGCCGGAGACGATGGCGACGCATTGGGGCTTTGACGGAACGGCAAACGGCTGGTCGTCGCGTGCCGCCACGGTGTTCGGCCTGCCACTGCTGATCCTGGCGCTGCATCTCGTCTGCTCCTACGCCGAGAGCCGCGACACAAAGCGAAAGAATGTAAATCCGGTGCTGCGGACGGTGATGCTGTGGTTCTGTCCGGCGGTCTCGCTGCTCGGCGGAGCGCTCACGCTCGGCACGGGACTGGGCTATGAGATGCACGTCGGCACCGTGGCGCCGGTGTTCGTGGGACTGCTGTTTCTCATCCTCGGCAACTATCTGCCGAAGATACGGCGGAACCTCACCATGGGCATCAGGCTGCCTTGGACGCTTGCGAGCGAGGAGAACTGGACTCGCACGCACCGTGTCGCGGGCTTTACCTGGGTCGCCGCGGGACTGCTGATGCTGCTGTCTGCGCTGCTGCGCCTGCACGGGCCGACGGTGACCGTAGTTCTTCTTGCGCTGGCGGTGGGCATTCCGGTGCTGTATTCCTATCTCTACTACCGCCGCCATGAGAAGGGGGGAGCGCAATGACTGTTCCGACCTCGTCGCTCATCACCATGGGCGCGGCCGCGGCATTCTGTGCTCTGCTGCCCATCGGCATCCTGATTTGGTGGCGCAGGACCGAGCGTACCCGCCTGCTGCCCGCGCTATGGGGTGCGCTGACCTTTCTTCTCTTCGCACGGGGTCTGGAGATGGGACTCCACTACCTCTGCATCCTCTCCGACAATGCCGTTTCCTGCGCGATCCTGAGCAGCCCGTGGCTCTATATGCTCTACGGCGCGCTGACAGCGGGCATTTTCGAGGAGTGCGGCCGCTTTTGTATGTATAAGACCGTCATGCGCCGTTATGACGGGCGCGCCGCCGCCGTCACGGCGGGCATCGGCCACGGCGGCATCGAGGCGATGACCGTTTCCGCTGCGTCGATGGCGCTCTATCTTGTCTTCGCCCTCTGTTGGAACGCGGGCGATACGGACGCGCTTTTGAGGCTCGCCGGCAGTATGGAGGAGGTGCAGACCGTCGCCGCTTCCCTCGGCAAATACACAGCCGGCTACTGCCTGCTCGCCTGTCTCGAGCGCGTGAGCGCGATGCTGCTGCACATCTCGCTCTCCGTTTTTGTGTTTGCCGCAGCGCGGAGCCGCGCAAAGCGCGGCTATCTCGCCTTCGCCATCGGCCTGCACGCGATTTTTGATATGCCCGCCGCGCTCTACCAGTTCGGCTATGTCAAGCAGCTTTTCCCGGTCGAGCTGTGGCTTGCCGTCTGTGCGCTCTATGCGCTGCGCAGCGCCCGCAAATGCTATCTTGAGGAATGTGACGCATAAACCTAAAGGAGGAAATCTGTATGGAACCCATCAAATTAGGCCGCTACCGCCACTTCAAGGGCAACGAATACGAGGTCGTCGGCCTTGCGAAGCACAGCGAAACCTTGGAGGATATGGTCGTCTATCGCGCGCTCTATGGGGAGTTCGGCTTGTGGGTGCGCCCCGCCGCCATGTGGAACGAGATCGTCGAGCGCGACGGCAAGACCTACCGCCGATTCACCTATCTCGGGGAATGACGGACTATACGCTCGTCCGTTCACGGCGGCGAACGCTCTCGATGGAGCTGAAGCGTGACGGCACGGTGGTCGTCCACGCGCCGCTGAGGCTCGGCGTGGAGAAGATCGACGCGTTTGTCGCCGCGCATGAGGCGTGGCTCGCCCGCGCCCGCACCCGTCAGGCGGAACGCCTTGCCGCGCATCCCGAGCCGACAGAGGCCGAGCGCGAAGCGCTCCTTGCGCGCGCGAGGTCCGAGTTGCCGCAGCGCGTGGCGCATTGGAGCCGCGTGACCGGCCTTGTGCCGACCGGCGTGAAGATCACCGGCGCAAAAACGCGCTTCGGGAGCTGTAACAGCCGGAACAGCCTTTGCTTTTCCTGGCGGCTCATGCAGTACCCCGACGAGGCCATTGACCTCGTGGTGGTGCATGAGCTCTGCCATATCGCGCATCACGACCACGGCGCGGGCTTCTACGCCCTGCTCGGCAGTATCCTGCCGGATCACCGCGAGCGCATGAAGCTGCTGAAAGAATAAAGAGGTTGGAAAGCCAAGCGGCTTTCCAACCTCTTTTTGATCGTGTGCGGCGGCTCAGTCCTCTTCGATGAGCCGCAGGCCCGCCGTGGCGGAGACGGGCAGGGTGAAGCAGATGGACTTCGCCTTGCTCGTCATGCCCGCGTCGCGCATGATGGCGGACATGATCTCGTTGCGCTTGTCGCGGTGGACGACGATGTAGATCATTTCCTTTTCGGCGGCAAGGGAAATGCCGAGGAATTTTTCCGCGCCCTCCATGCCGGTGCCCTTGGCGTGGATGACCGTGCCGCCCGCCGCGCCCGCGCCGCGGGCCGCGTCCATGATCAGATCGCTGTAGCCGTGGTTGGCGATGACGACCAGAAGCTCGTATTTCGTGTCCTTCATGGTGGATTCCTCCCCCTTTTGGTAGTTTTGGTGCTCGGTCAGGAATTGCAGCTCGCGCCGCCCGCCAATGGAGCTGAGCGGGACCGTAAAGGCGATGCCCATGCCGGGCACGTCGATCTGCAGCTCGCGGCGCAGGCCGCGGCGCAGCTCCTCCCATTTCTCGTCGGTGACGAAGCTCGCGAACACGCATTTGTCGCTGCGCTCGAGACCGAGGTAATTGAGCGTTTCGTTGCTCGCCGTGCCGAGAGCCAGCGAGATGAACTGCACCGGCACCTGCCGCTCACGGTAAAACGAGAGGAAGGTCGTGAGCTTGCTGCGCTCGGTGATGGTGACCATCATGGATAATTCACTCATGCACTGCCCTCCTTACAGGTCGATGATGGCGAGGTCGTCCAAGGCGAACGCATCGCCGGAGACCGCGGGGGCGGGAGCCACTGCACCGTGCTTTGTGCGCAGACGGTAAATGAGACCCAAGCCCTGAATGGTGATGAGCGGCGTCATGGCGACCATGGCGACCACGCCGAAGGCGTCGGTGACGATATTGCCGCCGACCGCCGAGCACGCGCCCATCGCAAAGGGCAGCAGGAAGGTCGTCGCCATGGGGCCCGAGGCCACGCCGCCGGAGTCGAACGCGATGGCGGTGAAGAGCTTCGGCACGAAGAACGAGAGCACGATGGCGACGGCGTAGCCCGGCACGAGCAGGTAGAAGATGGAAATGCCGGTCAGCACGCGGATCATCGCAAGACCGACCGAGACGGCTACGCCGATGGAGAGCGAATGCTTCATCGCGCTGCCCGGGATCGCGCCGTCGGTCAGCTCCTCGACCTGCCGCATGAGAACGTAGACCGCCGGCTCGGCCATGACGATGAAGTAGCCGATGAGCATACCGATGGGAATGATGATCCAGTTGCAGGAAAGTCCCGCGATGACGCTGCCGAGGTAGTTGCCCGCGGGCATGAAGCCGACGTTCACGCCGGTGAGGAAAATGACGAGCCCGAGGTATGTATACGCAAGGCCCACGCCGATGCGGATGAGCTGCTTGCGCTCGAGATGCAGGGAGACAAGATCGAACACCGCGAAGAACGCCGCGATGGGGAGAAGCGAGACGGCGATCTCCTTGAAATACGTCGGGAAGGCGACGAAGAAGAGCTGCCAGAGCGCGGCGCTGTCGCCGATTTCGGGGATGACGACGGGGGTGTAGCTGCCGCCGTCCGGCCGGAAGATGAGACTCAGAATGAGCACCGCGAGGATGGGACCGATGGAGCAGAGCGCGACGAGGCCGAAGCTGTCGTTCGCGCTGTGCTTATCGCTTCGGATGGCGGAAACGCCGACGCCCATCGCCATGATGAACGGCACGGTCATCGGGCCGGTCGTCACGCCGCCGGAGTCGAACGCCACGGCAAGGAAATCCTTGGGCACGAACATGGCGAGAACAAAGACCACGATGTAGAAGCCCACCAGCATCGTGTTGAGCGGGACGGAGAGCAGCATACGCAGCATGGCGAAGCAGAGAAACAATCCCACGCCGACCGCCACGGTGACGATGAGCACCATATTCGGCACGGCCTGTACCTGATTGGCGAGCACCTGCAGGTCCGGCTCGGAAATGGTGATGAGAAAGCCCAGCAGAAAGCCGAGCGTCAGCATGATGCCGACCCTGCGCGTCTTGGTGATGCACGCGCCCACGCGCTCACCCATCGGCGACATGGCCAGCTCCGCGCCGAGGGAGAAGAACATCATGCCCACCACCAGCAGCACCGCGCCGAAGAGGAACGCCATCAGCACGCTCGTCGGGAGCGGGGCGATGGTGAAGCTCAGGATCAGCACGATGGCGAGGATGGGCAGCACCGCGGCAAGCGATTCCTGTAATTTTTCGTTGAGTTTGCTGCGATACAAGGCAAAAGCTCCTTTCCGGATATGATCTTATCATACCGTAGTATAGCATGGAAAAGTGTTACAATTGTGTTAAGATTGGCCGCTTTGGGCATTTCACCGCGGCTGCATAAAACGCCCGCCTTCGCGCGAAGGGCGCTGAAACGTAAATTTCTCTTGTTATTCTCCCCGGTATCGTATATAATACCATTGATTGATTACGCAATGACGGAAACGATTTTCCAAACGCAGCTTTGCAGAAAGGATGCGCGAATATGATAGAACTGAAAAACGAAAAGGGCAGCGTCTTCGTGAGTGACACCGCGCTCTCGAGCATCACCGGCGCGGCGGCGACGAGCTGCTTCGGCGTGAAGGGCATGGCCTACCGCTCCATGACGGACGGCATCGTCCACCTGCTGCGCCGCGAGGCGATGAGCAAGGGCGTCCACATCACGCAGCACGACGACCATGAGATCTCCATCGAGCTGCACATCGTCGTCGAGCACGGCGTGAACATTTCGGCGGTCTGCCAGGCCATCATCGGTCAGGTGCGTTACCTTGTCACCGAGAATACCGGCGCGGTCGTGCGCGGCGTGAATGTCTGCGTCGACAGCATGACCATGTAAACAAGAGGAGGAACCTTTCCTATGCACGATACCATTACCGGGCCTGTTTTCCAGGAGATGCTGATCTTCGGTGCGGCCTCGATCGCCAAGGAAAAACAGAGCATCAACGATCTCAACGTTTTCCCCGTGCCGGACGGCGACACGGGCACCAATATGAGCCTGACCATGCACGCCGCGGCGCAGGAGCTGCAAAAGCGCAGCCCAGCGACCGTGGACCTCGCCTCATCCATCACCGCCAGCGCTCTGCTGCGCGGCGCGCGCGGCAACTCCGGCGTCATTCTCTCGCTGCTCTTCCGCGGAATGTCCAAGAGCCTCAAGGGCTGCGTCACCGCGGACGGCTGCACCTTTGCCGCCGCCATGCAGGAGGGCGTGAGCGCTGCCTACAACGCGGTGATGAAGCCTGCCGAGGGCACGATCCTCACCGTCTCCCGCCTCGCCGCGGATCGCGCGATGGCGGCCAGCGCCGAGAAAAACAGCGTGGAGTACGTCATTGAGCAGGCCATCTCGCAGGGCGAGGAGACGCTGCGCCAGACCGTGGATATGAACCCCGTGCTCAAGAAGGCCGGCGTCGTGGACGCGGGCGGCAAGGGCTTCCTTGTGATCCTGAAGGGAATGCTCGCGGCGCTGCGCGGCGAGACCATGCCCACGCTCGAGACCGAGCACGCCGCGCGCGACAAGGCGGACTTCGCCTCCGTCGGCGACGAGGACATCACCTTTGCCTTCGACACCGTGTTCATCGTCCGCCGCATCGACGACCGCTCCATCGAGCCGTTCCGCGAGTTTTTGAACAGCATCGGCGACAGCCTTGTGATCGGCGAGGACGATGAGGCGTTCAAGGTCCACGTTCACACCGACACCCCGGGCGTCGCGCTCACCGAGGCGCAGAGATACGGCACGCTTGAGCTTGCCAAGATCGAGAATATGCGCACGCAGGCCGAGGACCTTGCCGCGGGCCGCAAGGCGCAGAGCACCGACGATCTGGAGGAGGACGGCCACGACCATGCCGCTCCCGCGCCGCAGCCGCAGGAGCTCAAGCCCTTCGGCTTCCTTGCCGTGTGCGCGGGCGACGGCCTCGCCGCCGTGTTCGCCGACCTCGGCGCGGACGGCATCGTGAACGGCGGACAGACCATGAACCCCTCCACCGAGAGCATCCTGACCGAGGTCGAGAGGATCGCGGCGGAGACGGTCTTTGTGCTGCCGAACAACAAGAACATCGTCATGGCCGCGCAGCAGTGCGCGGGCCTGAGTGAAAAGAAGGTCATCGTCATTCCGACCGCGACCGTGCCGCAGGGCATCAGCGCGATGATGGCGGTCGACCCCGACGAGACGGACGCCGCGACCATCGAGCAGGCGATGAACGCCGCTGCTTCTGCGGTCACCACGGCGCAGATCACCTACGCCGCGCGCAACAGCGAGTTTGACGGCTTCGCCATCCGCGAGGGCGACTACCTCGCGCTGCTCGAGGGCAAGCTCTTCGACACGGACACCAGCATCGGCGCGGTGCTCGAAAAGCTCGCCGCCGAGGCGGACAGCCGCGGCGCGGAGTTCGTCAACCTCTTCTACGGCTCCGACGTGAGCGAGGAGGACGCACAGAAAGCCGGCGAGCAGTTCGGCCGGCTCTGCCCGGGCGCGGAGATCAATGTGGTCAGCGGCGGTCAGCCGGTGTACTACTATATCATTTCGATGGAATAAGCACAAAAAGGAACAGGAGGGAAAGGCCGCGGCCTTTCCCTCCTTTGCTACATCACGCCCGAAAGCAGACACAGCATGGCGTTCGCGTGGCGGTATTCGTCCTGCGAAAACGCCAGCAGGAGCTGCTGTAAGCAGGGGTCGAGCGTTTCCCGCGAGGCGCGGCGATAGTTGAAGCCGCCGCAGGCTTCCTCGTGATACCGCTCCCGCAGTGCGGCGCAATAGCCGTCGCAGCGCAGCGGAGGATAGCAGATCGCGGGGCAATAGCGCTCGCCCGTGATGAGATAGACCGCGGCGAGAAGACGCCGGGCGTGCCTCCCCTCGTCCGACGCGATGGCGCGGAACACCTGCCGCGCCTCCGCTGTCGGCGCGCGCCGCGCGAGGAAGAGATAGGTCCTCCGGTCGGCGAGCTCCTCGCGGATGAAGCCCTGCAGCACCTCCAGCGACTCCAGCGCCGCCGTGCCCATGCAGCAGGGGTCCGCCTGCGCGCCCGGGAGCGTTAGCCCGGCGTTCCGCTCGGCGGCGCTCAGACCGTCGCCGGGCGTGTCGGCAGCCATCGCCGCCGCGGCACGGACGTCGGGATAGGGGTCCAGCGTCGGGTCCACCCGCTGCCAGACGCGCGCACAGCGCCGGTAATCGTATGCGGCGTTCTGCGCCGCGGACAGCTCGTTTTCCATAGATCGGTCCCTCCTCGTTTTTCTTCCCTATCCTATGCGGGGCGGGCTCGTCACTTTTCATTGATTTTTTTTGCAAAAGCTGGTAAACTATATAGCGTTTTGATATTCCGGGTGATTTTTTGCGGAGAAAGCGGCAAAATGTGGCATTTGCAACTTTCTGTTTCTCCGGAAAGCGGTATACTTCAGATAAACTCCAGGGCAAGCAGGAGGAACTTTCATGTTAGAACTCAAGAACATATGCTACACCGTCTCCACGCCGGAGACCGGTGAGCAGACCATTTTGAAGGACATCAGCGTCACCATTCCCGACGGCAAGCTCATCGTCTTTACCGGGCCCAACGGCGGCGGCAAAACGACGCTCGCCAAGGTCATCATGGGCCTCGTCACGCCGACGAGCGGTCAGGTCCTCTGGAACGGCGAGGACATCACCGCCCTCGACATCACGGCGCGCGCGAAGCGCGGCATCAGCTACGGCTTCCAGCAGCCCCCGCGCTTCAAGGGCATCACCGTGCGCGACCTGCTCACCATCGCCAGCGGCGACAGTAAGCTCAGCAAGGACAAGTGCTGCCGCTACCTCACGCAGGTCGGCCTGTGCGCGAACGACTATCTCGACCGCGAGGTGGACGTCTCCCTCTCGGGCGGCGAGGTCAAGCGCATCGAGATCGCGACGCTGCTCGCGCGTCATTCCGCGCTGATGATCTTCGATGAGCCCGAGGCCGGTATCGACCTGTGGAGCTTCGCCCGCCTGACCGAGACCTTTGAGCAGCTCCACCGTGAGCACACGGCGAGCATGATCATCATTTCCCATCAGGAGCGCATCATTCAGCTCGCCGACGAGATCATCGTGGTCGGCGGCGGCGAGATCAGGCACCGCGGCACGACCGAGGAGATCTTCCCCCTCATCATGGCCGATACGCTCGGCTCCTGCCCCGTGCTGAACCGCTGAGAAAGGAGAGACGAGACTATGTTGACCGAAATCGACTCCCGTCTGCTGGAAAAGATCGCAGACCTCACGGGCAAGCCCGTGGGCGCGTTCAATATCCGTAAGGACAGCGGCTGCGAGGCCCGCCAGTCCACCGAGCATATTGAGATCGTCCCCCAGCCGGAGGGCAAGAGCGGCATCATCATCCGCATCAAGCCCGGCACGAAGGGCGAGCAGTGCCACATCCCCGTCATCATCAGCAAGACCGGTCTTTCCGAGATGGTCTATAACGACTTCTACATCGGCGAGGACTGCGACGTGGACATCGTTGCCGGCTGCGGCATCCACAACTCCGGCTGCGATGAGAGCCGCCACGACGGCGTACACACCTTCTACGTCGGCAAAAATTCCCACGTCCACTACTCCGAAAAGCACTACGGCGAGGGAGACGGCAACGGCAAAAACGTTATGAATCCCCAGACCATCGTGTATCTGGAGGAGGGCGCGAGCATCCAGATGGACACCGTGCAGATCCGCGGCATCGACTCCACCAAGCGCTACACGAAGATCGTCTGCGGCAAGGACGCCGAGGGCGTCGTCACCGAGCGCCTGCTCACCCACGGCCATCAGGAGGCCACGAGCGACATGGAGATCGTGCTCGACGGCGAGAATTCCCGCGGGCGCGTCATTTCCCGCTCCGTCGCGCAGGACGAGTCCAGCCAGCTCTTCTATCCCCGCATGGTCGGCAACGCGAAGTGCTTCGGTCATGTGCAGTGCGACTCCATCATCATGGGCAGCGCGAAGATCCGCTCCATTCCCGAGATCGCGGCGAACTCCACGGACGCCCAGCTCATTCACGAGGCCGCCATCGGCAAGATCGCCGGCGACCAGCTCCTCAAGCTCCAGACCCTCGGCCTGACCGCCGAGGAGGCGGAGGATACCATCCTCAAGGGCTTCCTCGCGTAAGAAGACATAAAAAAAGGAACGCGGCTGCTGTGCAGCTGCGTTCCTTTTTTATGTGCGGTGCGCTTACTCCTGAACGGGAGCCTCGGCGGGCGCTTCAGCGGGCGCCTCGACCGGCGCTTCGGCGGGAGCGGCCTCGGGAGCGGCTTCGGTGACGTCGGCACATTCGGCCTCGACGGGCGCATCCTCACCCTGCAGCGCGGCGATCTTCGCCTGACTGGCGCGGATGGCGGCGACGATGTCGGCGACCGCCTCGGGAGCCTCGCCCTTGAGCTCGGAAACATACCACTCGCCGATGGCGCGGTAGTTCTTCTCAATGGCGCGCTGCTCGCCGGCGATGGCGACGTTGGTCTTAACGGTGTCGGCGGCGTCCTGCGCCTTCTCGCTGGCAATAGCGGCGACCTCCTTGCCCTTTTCGGCTGCGGCAAACGCGACGTCCTGTACCTTCCTGCTCAGATCCTCAAAAAATGCCATGATCTTCTTCTCCTTTCTATTATGCGGGGTTTTCCTGTTGCCCCTATTATACGCGCACACCCTCGCGCTTGCAAGCGGAGAAATGCACGAGAATGTAAATATTTTGTGTCCGTTATCCGAATCGTTCGGCACATTTCATGCCTTTTCGATCCAGCCGCAGGCGCAGCTCACCGCGCGCTTCCACAGCCGGTATTTTTCATCGCACTCGGCCTGCGCCCGCTCGGGGGAGAACACGCGGTCGCTCACGCGCAGGGCGCGCACCTCGTCCGTGCTCTGCCAGAAGCCGACGGCAAGGCCCGCCAGCGCCGCCGCGCCGAAGGCGGTCGTTTCCACCATCTGCGGGCGGTCCACCGGGATGCGCAGCAGATCGGACTGGAAGCGAAGCATCACGTCGCTCACGCTCGCCCCGCCGTCCACGCGCAGCACGGTGATCTCGCAGCCTGCGTCCTGCCGCATGGCGTTCATCAGGTCGGTCACCTCGAAGGCGATGGCCTCGAGTACCGCGCGGGCAATGTGGGCGCGTGTCGTCCCACGCGTCACGCCGACGATGCAGCCGCGCGCGTACATATCCCAGTACGGCGCGCCGAGACCGGTGAAGGCGGGCACGAGATAGACACCTCCCGCGTCCGGCACGCTCTCGGCAAGAAGGTCGCACTCATGCGAGGTGCCGATCAGCCCCAGCTCGTCGCGCAGCCATTGGATGGCGCTGCCGGCGTTGAACACGCTGCCCTCAAGCGCGTAGATCGTTTTTCCGCCGAGGCTCCACGCCACCGAGGTCACAAGGCCCGCGCGCGAGCGCACGGCGCGCCCGCCGACGTTCATCAGCGTGAAGCAGCCGGTGCCGTAGGTGTTTTTCGCCTGCCCGCGTTCGTGGCAGCCCTGCCCGAAGAGCGCCGACTGCTGATCGCCCGCCGCGCCGCAGACCGGAATGCCCGCGAGCGCCTCCAGCCCCTCGATGCCGGGCACGACCGTGCCGTAGATCTCGCTGTTGGAAACGGGCCGGGGGAGCAGGCACATGGGAATACCGAGGAGCCGGCACAGCTCCTCGTCCCATGTGAGCGTGTGGATGTTGAAGAGCATTGTGCGGCTGGCGTTGGAGTAGTCGGTCACATGGGCGGCCCCGCCGGTGAGACGCCAGATGAGCCACGTTTCCACCGTGCCGAAGAGCAGCTCGCCGCGCTCGGCGCGCTCCCGCGCGCCGGGAACGTTGTCGAGCAGCCATTTGAGCTTCGTGCCGGAGAAGTAGGCGTCGATGACCAGTCCCGTCTTCTCCGCGATCGTCTCCGCCATGCCCGGCGTTTCCTTGAGCTTATCGCAGATGCCCGCCGTGCGGCGGCACTGCCAGACGATGGCGTTGTACACCGGCTCACCGGTCGCCTTGTCCCACAGGATCGTCGTCTCACGCTGGTTCGTGATGCCGATGCCCGCGATGCGCGCGTCCGGCCCGAGCTTGCGGAGCGCCTGCGCGGCCACGCTGCGCTGGCTCTCCCAGAGCTCCAGCGGGTCGTGCTCGACCCAGCCGGGCTGCGGGTAGTGCTGCGGAAAGGTCTGCTGCGCCATCGCGGCGACGCGGCCGCTGCGGTCAAAGAGAATGGCGCGGGAGCTGGTCGTGCCCTGGTCGAGCGCAAGAATGAAACTGCCCATAATTACCCCCTGTTATTTCCAAAAGCGACGTGGTATACTAAGACAGCACAGTGAAAGCGGCGCTGCCTTGGGATCACCCGTTTTTCGGATTATACCATACAAAGGAGCCTTGCGCTATGGAGAATCGAAAAGAATTTACCTTTCCCTCCGCCGACGGAAGGACGGCCATCCACGCGGTCGAATGGCACCCCGCAGGGGAGCCGGCCGGTATTTTGCAGATCGCGCACGGCGTGGCGGAGTACGCGCTGCGCTACGAGCCGTTCGCGCGCTTTCTGAACGCGCACGGCTTCCTGGTCGTGGCGAACGACCACCTCGGCCACGGCGAGTCGGTCGCCAAGGGCGCACCGCGGCTCTACTTCGGCGAAAAAGGAAGCTGGCAGCACGTCGTGGACGATATGTACACGCTCCGCTGCCGGACCGGCGAAGCCTATCCGGAGCTGCCGTACTTTATCATGGGTCACTCCATGGGCTCGTTCCTCACACGCACCTACCTCATCCGCTATCCCGGCACGGTCAAGGGCGCGATCCTGATGGGCACGGGGCAGAATCCCGACGCGATGCTCGTCGGCGGCAAGGCGCTCGCAAGCGTACTGGCAAGGAAGGTCGGGCGCGAGAACGCGAGCGACGTCGTGGAAAAGCTCGCCTTCGGCGCCTACAACAAGGCCTTCGCGCCTAACCGCACGGGCTACGACTGGCTGAGCGTGAGCGAGGAAAACGTGGACGCCTACATCGCCGATCCGCTCTGCGGCGGCATGGCGAGCACGGGGCTGTTCCTCGAACTGCTTGGCGGCATGGCGTTCATCAAGAAGCCCGCCAACCTGCGGCACATGAACATGGCGACGCCCGTGCTCTTCATCTCCGGCGACCGCGACCCCGTGGGCGGCATGGGCAAGGGCGTGCGCGCGGCTTACGATAGCTTCCGCCGCGCCGGTGTGCGCGACGCGGAGCTGAAGCTCTATCCCGGCCTGCGCCACGAGATATTGAACGAGGACTGCCGCGCGCAGGTCTACGACGATCTGTGGGAGTGGATCGAGCGGCATAACGGTTAAACGAAAAGCGCGGGCACAGCCCACGCTTTTTTCTATGCCGTCCGGTATTTCCGCCGCAGGCGGCTCGGGGCGAGCAGGTCAATGTCGCCCCAGCGCAGCAGCACGCCGGTGCTCCATAGCGCGTCGATGCCGAGGCAGAGCAGCACGGTGTTCGTCACGGCGGACGGAATGCCAGCGGCGAGAGCCGCCAGCGCGGGCTGCACGAGGCGCACGGCGAGCGCACCGAGCACGCCCCACGCGAGCGAGAACGGCAGACAGATACGGCCGTTGACGTCCGTTTTTGTCGCGCTGTAGTCCCAGAAGCGCACGCCGAGCACGGCGTCGCAGAAAAGATGGACGGCGTATTCCGCCGTCGTGGCAGTGATGCTGCAGAGCAGCGCGAGCTCCCAGAGCGGGCCGATGCGATCCGCACCCAGCGCGAGAACGGCGCACATTGCAAGACCGTACACGGGGCAGACGGGCGCGAGCAGAAAGCCCTTCCGCACGCGGTGCTCCGCGTGCGTGAGAGCCGCGAAGAGCTTTTCGAGCAGATAGCCCAAAAAGCCGTAGCCGAGAAAATACCAGAAATACGCCATCGCGTCCGTTCACCTCCTGCACCGCAGTTTGCCCGCTCGAACCGGAAAAATGCGCCGCCGCGGCGTTGCAAAGAATGGAAAAACGTGATACCATAGGCGGCAGAAGGAAAAAGGGAGGATGAGCCATGGCAGACCGTTGGGAGGAACTGGAAAAGCGCTGTCAAAACTGCCGCGAGTGCTCGCTGTGCGAAACGAGGACGAATGTGGTCTTCGGCGACGGCAGCCGCACGGCGGAGATAATGTTCGTCGGCGAGGGCCCCGGCGCGCACGAGGACGAGCAGGGCGTGCCCTTTGTCGGCAAGGCGGGGCAGCTGCTCGACGATATGCTCGCCATCATCGGTCTCGACCGCACGATGGTCTACATCGCGAACATCGTCAAGTGCCGCCCACCGCAGAACCGCGATCCGCTCGGCGTGGAGCAGGACGCCTGCATCGGCTATCTGCGCGAGCAGGTGACGCTGCTGCGCCCGAAGCTGATTGTCTGCCTCGGCCGCATCGCGGCGATGCGCCTGATCCGCGAGGACTTCAAGATCACGCGCGAGCATGGGCAGTGGGTGAAAAAGGGCGGCTTTGAGCTCATGGCGATGTACCACCCCGCGGCGCTGCTGCGCGATCCCACGCGGCGGCCCGACGCCTTCGAGGACCTGATGAGTCTGCGCGAAAAGATCCGCGCGGTGTGCGAGCACACGCCGCTGCCGGAAAAACTGTGAGAATGAAAAGAAAAAGCGAGGCGTGTCACGCCTCGCTTTTCGTTTCTTCCTTGACCGTTCCGCCGGCCTTGGCCAGCAGAAAGACCGCCAGCAGGATGCAGAAAATGCCGATGCCCAGCCGCACGGTCAGCACCTCGTGGTAGACGAGGATGCCGATGACCACGCTCGTGAGCGGCTCAAAGGTCGAGAGCATGGACGCGCTCTGCGCGCCGATGAAGCGGTTGCCGAGCTGGAACAGCAGCGACGCCGCGGTGGACACGCAGCAGTAGAGCGCGAGCGCGCCGCGCGTGAAGGCGGTGGAGGGCCAGACGAATTCGCCCATCGCAAGCGTGATGCCGCCGACGAGCACGGCGGAAAAGACGCACAGCCAGAAGGCGAGCTTGAACGGCGCCATCGTCACCAGCCCGCTGGAGTTGAGATGCACGATGTAGTATGCCCACGCCACGCCCGAGGCGAGCGCGAGGAATACGCCGTAGGCGCTCACATCGCCGCCGGGGGTGTAGAAGCACAGAATGCCGGCAAAGCACAGCGCGCAGCAGACGAGCTTGCGGCGGTTCGCCCTTTCGTAGCGGAAGGCGATGCAGGCGACGACCACCAGCACGGGATAGACGAAGTGCAGCGTGGTGGCAAGGCCCGAGGCGAGGTAGTTATAGGACGCGAAGAGCAGCGGACCGATGAGCCCGTAGCCGATGCAGCAGATCAGAATGTCCTTGAGCTCCTGCCGGCTCAGGCGCAGCTTTTCGCGCACGCTGCCGCTTCCGCTGCATACAAGAAGAATGAAAAAGATCACGATGCCGGCGGCAAGACGGGCGAAGGTCTGCGTGAGCGAATTGCAGCCACCGACGTTGATGGTTTTGGAAAAGAGCGGGTTCAGACCGTAGAGGACCGCGGACAGAACGGTCAGAAAAATTCCCCTTGCCTGCATGACTTTTGCCTCCGTTTTTCTTGCTGTTATTGGGGCATTATACGACGCGGAAAGGGGAAAAGCAACGGGTTGTTAACAAGTTAAAGTGACATTTTTCATCGGCGCGGAGCCGTCAAAGCCATGGCGCAAGCGCCGCGCGCCAGCGCTCCGTGAGCGCCTGCACGGACGAGCGCGCGTTGGCGGGACTGGTGGAGGGCAGAGCCTCCGCCTTTCCCCATACGGCCTCGTCATACCGGCGGTAAAAGCGGTAGGCCGTGCCGCCGTTGCAGAAGATGCGGCGGACCGGCGCGGTGTCCAGAATGCGCGAGAGGTCGTTCGGCACCACATTCGTGATGCTCGCGTCGGACGAGCCGGCAATGTCGCAGGAGGCGATGACGTCCCACAGCGCGACGCCATGGCGCAGGAGCAGGGACTTCTTTTCCGCCGCCGTCTGCGGCGTCTCCTCGCCGAGCACGGCGGCGAGCACACGCCAGAAGCGGTTTTGCGGATGGCCGTAGAAAAACGCCGCCTCGCGCGACTTCACCGAGGGAAAGGAGCCGAGGATCAAGATTCTGCTGTTTTCGTCGTATACCGGTGCGATGGTGTGGAGCTGCGGCTGCTTTTCCATGTCGGTCCCTCCCTGCTTTCTCGCGGCTATCGTACCACGGCGGCGGAGAAAAAACAAGCGGGCGCGGCGGAAACCACCGGAGGAGGGGCGAGAGCCCCTCCTCCTTTCAAACGAGCGGCAAGGCAAGGTCATGCCGCCGCGCGTCTGAAGGGTATCATGTGCGGAAATCCGCAAAAAATACGCTTTGCCATTTCCGCAGGATGTGCTACAATAAGTTTATTCTTATCTTTTGCCCGCGGGAGGAGCTGCCATGCAGCCTTTGGCACATTTCAAGACCATCACGCATCATCGGCACCTGGTGTGCAGATACTGCTTTCGTCTCGGCCTTTACCGGCAGGGACTGCTGCACGACCTGAGCAAGTACGCGCCCTGCGAGTTCTGGCGCGGCGCGAAATATTACCAGGGCTACCGCAGTCCGAACGACGCCGAGCGCAAGCAGAACGGCGTGAGCCTTGCCTGGCTGCATCACAAGGGACGCAACCGCCATCACTTCGAGTATTGGATCGACTACTGCATCGGGGAGGACGGAAAGCCTTACATGGGCGGGTGCAAAATGCCGCTGCGCTACGTCGCCGAGATGTTCTGCGACCGCATCGCGGCGTGCAGGACCTACCTCAAGGACAAGTACACCGACGCCGCGCCGTATGACTACTATATCCGCTCGAAGAGCCATATCCTCATCCACCCCGAGACGAGCGACGCCATCGAGGCGATGCTGCGCGTGCTCCGCGACGAGGGCGAGGACGCCGCGTTCGCCTACGTTCGCGGCCTGCTGCGGGAGGAAAAGGAAAGAAAATAGGCAAAAACCGCTTTTTCCTCGTTTTCTCCCTTGCATTTTCTCGTTTACAGGAGTAAACTATTTATCGAATTTTGCAATAGGACGGACACAACTGCTATGAGCCACCCCTACAAAACGAGGTCGGGCGGGGCGACGGTCACCATTTTTGTGCCGTATGACTGCCGCAACCACTGCCCTTTCTGTATCAATAAAAAGGAATATGCCGACTGCACCGGCTTCAGCGTCGAGGCGATTCTGAGGTCCATTGCCGTGATGGACGCCATCACGCCGGAGTGCGACTTCGTTTTCACCGGCGGTGAGCCCTTCGCCCAGCTGGGCGACCTGCAGCGGATGCTCGACGTGATCCCCGGGACGCACAAGGTGTATATCAACACCACGTTCCCCGTGCAGCCCGGCTGCAGCGCGGAGGAGATGATCGACTTCACCCGCCGCAACGCGGACAAGATCACCTGCATCAACGTTTCGCGCCATCTGCAGCGCTACGTCGAGGAATCGCCCGACGAGGTCGTGGCCGCTATCGCCACGCCCAAGCGCATCAACTGCGTGCTCTACAAGAACTATCCCGCGGACAAGCTCACGGAGTATGTCGAGCGCTGGCGGAAGCACAATATTCCCATCCAGTTCCGTTACGACTACACCGAGACTACGCCCGAGAACCTCTATGAGGAGGAGCACGACAAAATTTTGCAGGACCTCAAAAAGCAGTTCACCTATAAGGGACTCGACGGCTGCCGGATGCGCAACGGCTTCCATTTCGAGTACAAGGGCCTGCACATGACCTACCATAAGACCCTGCCCTATTCCACCATCGTGGAGACCGGCGAGGACGGCGTGACCTACGATATTCTCTACGACATTCTCATCAAGCAGAACGGCGACCTGCACTCCGACTGGACGAATGTGCCGCTCGACGTGGAGAAGTACCGCAGGGTCGTCTTTGAGCCTTATGACCTCAAGGTCCTTGACGGCACCGTTGATTTCTGAGACCGGATGAAAAAGCTCCGACCGTGAAAACGGCCGGAGCTTTTTTGCGTGAAAATGGGCTTACCGCGGCGGCTGCGCCGTAACAGCGTCCCGCCGCATCTCGCGCAGCACGGGCACGCTGACGCACAGCGAGGCGGCGAGGAAGAAGACCAGGCCGATCATGCGGTTGACGCTGATGGTCTCGCGGAAGCAGACCACCGCCAGAAGCGTTGCCAGAACGGGCTTGATCAGATAGACGAAGGAGGCCTCGGTCGCGGAGGTGTATTCCGTGATCTTGGCGGTGAGCAGAAAGCCGAAGGCGGCGCAGAAGATGCCGACGTAGCACAGCAGCAGCGCGGACCTGAGCGTGAAGCCGGCGAAGAACGGCACATCGGCGAAAATGTCCAGCCCGAGACTGCGGTAGAGCGCGCCGACGGCGGGGATGTGACCGAGCAGCAGGAGCGCGAGCAGCTCCAGTCCGCCGAGGACCATGTTAAAGGTCGTGATGACCAGCCCGCCGAGCCGCGGGATGCGCAGCTTGCAGAGTGTGCCGTACATGGCGAAGAGAACGGTCGCCGTGAGGATCTCCGCGAAGCCGCGCGGACTGACCTCGAGCTTCGCGGGGTTGAGGATGAAGAGAATGCCGATCAGCTCGACGCCGATGGCAATGAGGTGGTTCCGTTTCAGCGGCTCGTGCAGGATCAGGTGCGCGGCGGCGAGGGCAAAGACAGGGTTGCCGGAGTAGATGATGGAGGTCGCCGAGGCGTCCATGTGCAGCACGGCCATCTGGAGCAGCGACATGTGCAGCGTGACCGTCAGAAAGCCAAGCAGGGCAAAGTAGCCCCAGTCGGAGCGGGTGAGGCGAATGGCGTTCCGCCGCAGGCTGCGCAGGGCGAAGGGCAGCAGAAAGAGCGCGCCGATGAGCACGCGCTCGACCGTGATCTGCATGGGCGCGAAGACGCCGCCGAGCCCCTTGAGCGCGACCTCGGTGGTGGAGTAGATCATGGCGGCGAGCAGAATATAAAGATAGCCGCGTTTCCGGTTCATGGCGTCGTTCCTCCGTTTCCTGTGATGGAGCACCGCCCATTGTATGCTCACACTCCGAAAAAAGCAAGAAAGAAGTGCTGCTTCCCGCGGGAAACAGCACTTCTTTTGGTATGCGTTTGAAGGCGAGGGTGCTTGCCTTACTTGACGGCGGTCTTCTTGCTCTCCCACTTGGTGACGCAGAGCGCGCAGGAGATGTCGCCGGTGATGTTCAGGCAGGTGCGGCCCATGTCGAACAGACGGTCCACACCGTAGATGATCATGATCATATCGACGGGGATGTTCATGGCTTGGAGCACCATAGCCAGCATGATCATGCCCGCGCCGGGCGTGCCGGCGGTGCCGATGGAGGCGAGGGTCGCGGTGACAACGATGGTGACCATCTGGCCGAGGGTCAGCGTCATGCCGCAGCAGGTGGCGAGGAAGATGGTGGCGACGCACTGATAGATGGCGGTGCCGTCCATGTTGATGGTCGCACCGAGGGGGATAACAAAGGAGGAAATATCATTCTCCGCGCCGAGGTCCTCGGAGCACTCCATGCTCAGGGGAATGGTCGCGGCGGAGGAGGTGGAGGTGAAGGCGAAGATCATCGCGGGGGACGCCTTCTTGAAGAAGGTGATCGGATTGACGCCCGCGAACGCCTTGGCGGAGACGGAGTAGCAGAGGACCGCGTGGACGATGTAGCCAAGGTAGGCGCAGCCGAGGACGATGCCGAGGGAGCCGAGGATCTCGGGACCCTGCGTGGCAACGACCCAAGCCATCATGGTGAACACGCCGATGGGGCTGAGAGAAATGATGAAGGCCATCACGCGCTCGATGACCGCGTAGAGGGAGGTGACCATATCCTGCGCGAGCTTGCCCTTTTCTCCTGCCGTGAGGATGCCGCCGCCGAGAAGAATGGCGATGACGATGACCTGAAGCATATTGGAGGTGCGGAAGGACTCCCAGAGGTTACTGGGGAAGATGCCGATGAGGGTATCCATGAAGTTGGCGCTGGTGGCCTTCTCCCAGACCTGGCCGTCAACGAGCTGGAGGGTGGGGAAGAGGCCGGCGTTGTTGAAGATGTTGGCGAACACAAGGCCGATGACGCAGGCAACGGCGGTGGTGACGAGGAAGTACGCCACGGTCTTCCAGCCGACGGAGCCGACCTTCTTCATGTCGCCCATGGAGACGATGCCGTCGATCATGGACAGCAGGACAACGGGAACAACGATGAACTTGAGGAGGTTGACGAAGATGGTGCCGAAGGGCTTGAGGTAGTTGGTCGTGATCTCGGGCTTACCCATAAAGTAGAAGGCGAGGCCGACCACGATACCGAGCAGCAGAGCAATGAAGATCTGTGCCGGCAGACTGAGCTTTTTCTTTTCCATAATATACACTCTCTCCTAAAATTTCTCCTATAAACGGCAGCTTATAGATGCGATTTATAAGAGTTTTTACATTTTACCGCATCTGAACATATTTTGCAAGACCGGGCGCAGGAAAACTTTCATTTTGAGCAATTTCGACAAAGCTATCCGAAAAAGCGGGAAGCGAATGCGGAAAAATATTTTTGCGTGACCACTTGCATTGTGCGCTGCTTTTTTGTAGGATGTAAAAAGAAACCGAAAGAAGGAACGGAAAACGGTATGAGAGTCATCACCGGCTCGGCGCGCGGGCGCCGGCTGAATGAATTAAAGGGTTATGATACCCGCCCGACCACCGACAAGGTCAAGGAGGGCATTTTCTCCGCCATCCAGTTCGAGGTGGAGGGCGCGCGCGTGCTCGACCTCTTCGCGGGGACGGGACAGCTCGGCATTGAGGCGCTTTCGCGCGGCGCGCAGCGCGCCGTGTTCGTGGACCGGCGCACCGACGCGGTGAAGCTCATCCGTGAGAATCTGGCGCTCACGCGGCTGGAGGACGGCGCGCAGGTCGTCTGCGGCGACTCGATGGCCTATCTCAATGCCCTGCGCGAGAAATTCGACCTCATTTTCCTCGACCCGCCCTACGCGGACGATCTGCTCGAGCGCGCCGTCGCGCACATTGCGCGGTTTGACATTCTTGCGCCTGATGGTATAATGATCGCGGAGAGTCCGGCGGAAAAGGAGCTGCCCAAGCTCAGCGCGCCCTACCGCGTCGCGCGCGAGTACCGCTACGGCAGGATTAAGGTCACGCTTTACCGCCGCGATGGGGAGGAGACGACATGAGAGAGGAACGCATCGCCGTGTTTCCCGGCAGCTTCGACCCCGTGACGCTCGGCCACATGGATATCATCGAGCGCGCGGCGCAGCTCTTTGACCGCGTGTACGTCGCCATCGTGCCAAACGGCGAAAAGACGCACCCGATGTTCGCGGACGAGGAGAAACTGGAGCTGATGCGCGTGAGCGTCGCACCGCTCGGCAACGTCGAGGCGGCGCTGTGGAACGGGCTGCTGACGGACTTTGCCGCGCAGAAGGGCGCGCGCTTTCTCGTGCGCGGCGCGCGGAACAGTATGGATTTCGATGCGGAGTATCAGCTCTCGCTCATTTATAAGGATGTGTCCGGCGGCGCGCTCGACACGGTGCTTTTGTGCGCTGAGCCCGCGCACCAGCACATTTCATCGACCATGGCGCGCGAGATGGTGAAGTATCATCAGCCGCTCGAGAAGTATTTGCCGGCTGCGGCCGCGGCCCGGATAAGAGGAAAGGATAGGGGATAACGATGGCTGAAGAGAATGTACAGAAGCTGCTGGATATGCTGTATGAGATGATCGACGAGGCGAAGAACGCGCCGCTGTCGAACGACAAGTGCGTGCTCAACCGCGACGAGGCGCTCGACCTGCTCGACGAGATCCGCGCGCAGATGCCGGTGGAGCTCAAGCGCGCGCAGGAGCTTGTCCGCGCCCGCGACGAGTATGTGGAGGCCGCCAAGCGCGACGTCGAGCGCATGATGCAGAAGGCGGAATTCGAGGCCAAGAGCAAGGTCTCCGAGAGCGAGGTGCTCACCGCCGCGCGCGCCAAGGGCCACGATATCGTCACCCGCGCCGAGGAGCGCTCGCGCGAGATGTACCGCGTGGCGAACGACTACTCCGAGGACGTTCTGCGCCGCACGGAGGAGGCGGTCCAGATGGCACTCGACGAGGTCAAGCAGACGCGCGTGCGCTTCCGCGCCGCGTCCAACGAGCAGATGCAGCGCCGCCGCGAGGAGCTGAACAAGTCTTTGGAGAAAAACGACAAAGAGGACAAGTAAAATTCGTTACATCTGACAAAGGCTTTTCGAGCGTTTTTTAATTTGAACATATTTTGCGATGAAGGTAAAACGCGCCACAAGATATTGTGGCGCGTTTTTTCGTGCCCTTTCGACAATAAAACGCGCGTTTGAGTTCCGGCGAAAAACGCTGGAAGAATTTGGCAGAAAAGGGCGTGAAAGCCCTGAAAACAAAGAAAATTTCTGCTTGCATTTCAAAAGCGTTTTATGTATACTCAAAATACGAAGTGGGGGAAAGTGGTGCCAAGTGTGCAAAAGTGGTGCTGCTGACCCAAAAGTGCAGGAGAGTGGAGCCGAGCGACTTCCCCGAAAAAAGAGGGAGCCGCTGCTTTGCCCTCTTCACAGCAGCTTCAAGGATCGCCGAAAGGGGGAAGCGCTTTGACCGGCCAGTATCAGCACAGCATCGACACCAAGGGCAGAGTGTTCATCCCCGCGAAGCTCCGCGAGGAGCTGGGCGAGACCTTTTATGTCACCATGGGTATGGACTCCTGCCTGAGCGTCTATTCCGACGCAAGCTGGGCGAAGTTCACCGAGAAGTTCGAGAGCCTGCCCTACACCAAGACCAAGGCCATGCGCCCGCTGTTCGCCAATGCCGCCAAGTGCGAGCCGGACAGCCAGGGCCGCATCCTGCTGCCGCAGAAGCTGCGCGCCTACGCGGGGCTGGACAAGGACGTGGTCATCATCGGCGTATCGAACCGCGCCGAGATCTGGAACGCGGAGCGCTGGGCTGCGCTGGAGGCTGAGGAGCTCAACCCCGAGAACCTCGCCGCCGTGATGGAGGAGCTGGGCTTCTGAGATGGAAGAGATCAACTACGGCCACAAACCGGTGCTGCTGCACGAATGCCTGGACGCGCTCGCCATCCGGCCGGACGGCGTTTACCTCGACGGAACGCTGGGCCGCGCGGGCCACTCGCTGGAGATCGTCCGCCGCCTGACGGCGGGAGGACGGCTCATTGCCCTCGACCGCGACGAGACCGCCATCGAGGCGGCGCAGCGGAGGCTCGCGGACTATATGGACCGCGTGACGCTGGTACACTCCAACTTCAGCGCGCTCGACGACGTGCTGCGTGAGATAGGCGTCCGCGGCGTGGACGGGATGCTCTTTGACCTCGGCGTTTCCTCGCCGCAGCTCGACGATGCCGCCCGCGGCTTTTCCTATAAGCAGGACGCGCCGCTCGATATGCGCATGGACGAGAGCGCGAGCTACACCGCGCGCGAGCTGGTCAATACCGTCAGCTATGAGGAGCTCAAACGCATCCTCTATGAATACGGCGAGGAGCGCTACGCGCCCGCCATCGCAAAGAAGATCTGTGCGTACCGCACGGAAAAGCCCATCGAAACCACGCTGGAGCTGGCGGATCTCATCCGCTCGGCGATGCCCGCCGCGGCGCTGCGCGAAAAGCAGCATCCCGCCAAGCGGAGCTTTCAGGCCATCCGCATCGCGGTCAACGACGAGCTCGGCGAGCTTCCGCCGATGCTCCGCGCCGCCGAGAAGAATCTCAAGCCGGGCGGGCGGCTCGCGGTCATTACGTTCCATTCGCTCGAAGACCGCATCGTCAAGCGCGAGCTGCAAGCGCTCGCCACGGGCTGCACCTGTCCGCCGGAGTTTCCGGTGTGCGTGTGCGGCAAGAAGCCCAAAATGAAGCTCATCACCCGCAAGCCCATCGTCTCGGGCGAGGAAGAGCTGAACGAAAATCCCCGCGCCCGCAGCGCCAAGCTGCGTGTGGCGGAAAAATGCTGAGAAAGCAAATCTTTTACGAAGGAGAGCGCCATGGCACGCACGAGCCGCAGACAACCGAATAGCTACCGCGGCGGACGTGTGGTCGGCAATCTCGCCTACGATGAGCGCTATGCCGAGCGGCGCGCGCCGCGCCGCGAGAGCGAGCAGCGGGAGCAGCCGCGCGAGGAGTTCATCCGCCCGCCGCGCAGGCAGGAGAAGAAGGCCGTCCGTCCGCGCGTGCGCGAGCGGCAGAGAGTCTCCGGCGTGCTGGCGCTCGGCTTTGCCGCGCTGGCCGCGATGGTTGTGGTTGTGCTGATGAGCTACGCGCAGCTCACGAGCATTTCCGCCGACGTGGTCTCGATGCAGAAGGAGCTCAAGACGCTCGACGCCGAGCACGTCGCGCTGCTCACGCAGTACGAGCGTACCTTTGATCTCGAAACGGTCAAGGCGGCGGCTGTCGCCGCGGGCATGAACAAGCCCAGCTCCTCGCAGATCAATTACATCGACCTTTCCGCGCCGGACAGCGTGGAGCTTTGCGAAGCACAGAACGTCAGCGTGCTCAGCCGCGTGTTCACCTCGCTGGGGCAGGGCGTTTTCAGCGTGGTGGAATATTTCAGTTGAGCGAAGCCTATACATAAGGAGTAAGGAGCTTCCTTACTCCTTGTTTTGCCATTATGCCCCTTGCCGTATGAGGAGGAAAGACCGTGCCGACACCCCCGAAAAGAAAACCGGACAGCGCGCGCCGCGCCAACCGCATCATCCAGCAGCGGACGCTTCTGCTGCTGGCGCTGCTGGGCATCGGCACGTTTCTGCTGCTCTTTGCCCAGCTCTACAAGCTGCAGATCAAGCAGCACGACGAGCTCAAGACGCTCGCCGTGCGCCAGCAGACGCTGCGCACGACCGTGGAGGCGAGCCGCGGAACCATCTACGATAAAAACGGCGACATCCTCGCCCTCTCCTCCACGGCGGAGAACGTCTGCGTCTCGCCTCTCGACGTCGCCAAAAACGAGCAGGATCAAGACCTGATCGCAAACGGCCTCGGCGAGATCCTCGGCGTGGACCCGAGCGGCATCCTCGACGATATGAAGGATACCGCCTCGCAGTACAAGGTCATCAAGAAGAAGGTCGAGCAGGAGACGGCGGACAAAGTCCGCGTGTTTATCAGCGACAACGGCATCAAAGGCGTCTTTCTGGAGCCGACCTCCAAGCGCTACTACCCCTATTCCTCGCTCGCCGCGCACGTCATCGGCTTTGTCAACGCCAACGGCGGCGCCTACGGTCTTGAGGCCGTGTATGACGAGGAACTGACCGGCGAAAAGGGCATGGTCGTTTCCGCGCGCGACGCCAACGGCAACGCGCTCCTCTATCAGTATGAGCAGTATTTCGACGCCGAGAACGGCGACAGTCTGGTGACGACTCTGGATAAGACGGTGCAGTATTACCTCGAAAAGGGCCTTGAGGAGCTCGAGAGCCGCTACGGCACGGGCGTGGGCGCGACCGGCATCGTCATGGACGTCAACACCGGCGGCATCCTCGCGATGGCGTCGCTGCCGACCTACGACCTCAACGCCCCCGCGAGCATCTACAACAAGGAGATGCTTGCCGCCGGCATGACCGACGAGGAGCTTGCCGCGGCGGCCGGCACGCTGCAAAATATGCAATGGCGCAACAAGGCCATCAACGACACCTTCCAGCCCGGCTCGACCTTCAAGATTCTCACCCTCGCCATGGCGCTGGAGGAGAACAAGGTCAAAATGACCGACACCTTCAACTGCCCGGGCTATGTCGTCATCGAGGGTGCGAAGATCAACTGCTCCAAGCGCGCGCCCGGTCACGGTCATCAGGACCTCATCACGGCGTTCGCCAATTCCTGCAATCCCGCGTTCATCAACATCGGACTGCGCCTCGGCAACACGACGTTCTATAATTACATGAAGGCCTTCGGCCTCACCGGAAAGACCGGCGTGGACACCACCGGCGAGGCGAGCGGCTTTGTCAACAAGGAGATCGAATACTCCACGCTGGCGCTGGCGTGCTACGCCTTCGGTCAGAACTTCAACGTCACGCCGCTCTCGCTCATCAACGCGCAGGCGGCCTGCGTCAACGGCGGCTACCTCCGCACGCCCTACATCGTCTCCGAGGTGCTCGACCAGAGCGGCAACGTCAAGTACCGCCACGACACCACCCCGCTGCGGCAGGTCATCTCCGAGGATACCTCCAAGACCGTGCGCGAGATCATGGAGTACGAGGTCGAGTACGGCACGGGAAAGAACGGCAAGGTCGCGGGCTACCGCATCGGCGGCAAGACCGGCACCGCCGACCAGATCGACGGGAGCGTCACCGTTTCGTTCACCTGCTGCGCGCCGGCGGACGACCCGCAGATCATGATGCTCCTCACCCTCAGCAGCGCCAGCAACGACACCGGCACCTACCGCTCCGGCGGCAACATGGCCGCGCCCGTGGCGTCGAGCATCATGGCGGAGATACTGCCCTACCTCGGCATCGAGCCGACCTATAGCGCCGATGAGCTCGTCGGCGCGGATCATACCGTGCCGAACGTCGTCGGGCTCAAGCGCGACGAGGCGGCGGCAAAGCTCAAGGAGGAGGGCTTCTCCTGCCGCACCGTCGGCGACGGCGAGACCGTCACCGACCAGACGCCGCTCGGCGGCGCGATCGTGCCGAACAACGCGGAGATCATCCTCTATCTCGGCGCGGAGAAATCCACGGAGCTGTGCATCGTGCCGAACGTTGTGGGCGACAGCGCTGCGGCAGCCAACCGCAAGCTCACCGACGCGGGGCTTATCATGTCCGTCTCCGGCGCGACCGGCGGCAGCTCTGCGAGCGTACGCGCCATCTCCCAGTCGGAGATGCCGGGCACGGAGGTCGCGGCGGGCACGGTGGTGCGCGTCCAGTTCAGCGACAGCTCGGTGACGGATTAAAAACCGCAAAAGAGAGCAAGATTTGACGGAGAAAGGACGACGCGCCTACGAAGCTCAGCGAGCTTTTGAGCGCCCTCGATCACTTCCGACTCCTCCGCGCGGACGCGCGGACGGAGATACATGACCTCACCCTCGATTCCCGCACGGCGGGAGAGGGAAGCCTTTTCCTCGCCCTGCATGGCGCGCGGGAGGACGGCGCAGACTACGCAAAGGAGGCCGCCGCGCGCGGCGCGGTCTGCGTCGTGACCGAGCACGCGGCCGAGGGCGTGCCCTGTGTGCTGGTCCCCGACGCGCACGAGGCGGCGGCAAAGCTCGCCGCGAGATGGTACGGCGATCCGGCGGGACGCATGACGGTGGTCGGCGTGACCGGCACGAACGGCAAGACGACCACAACGTATCTTCTCAAGCAGCTCCTTGAGCGCTGCCTGGGCGCAAAGGTCGGTCTGATCGGGACCAATCAGAACATGATCGGCGACGCCGTTCTGCCTGCCGAGCGCACCACGCCCGACGCGCTGACGCTCCAGCGTCTGCTGCGCGAAATGGCGGACGCGGGCTGCACCCATGTGGTGATGGAGGTCTCCTCCCACGCGCTCGTGCAAAGGCGTGCCGGCGCGATCGACTTCGCGCTCGGCGTGTTCACCAATCTCACGCAGGACCATCTTGACTACCATGGTACAATGGAAGCCTACTGCGACGCCAAGGCGCGTCTGTTCCGCCAATGCCGCGCTGCCGCCGTCAACGGCGACGATCCGTGGACGCCGCGGCTGCTCGAAAATGTGACCTGTCCGGTTACACGCTTCGGGCAGGGACTTGCAAACGATCTCGTCGGCTGGGACGCGCATTACTGCGCCGACCGCGTGAGCTTCACCGCGTGCAGCGACAGCGAGCACATCCCCGTGACGCTGCACATTCCCGGGGCGTTCTCGCTCTACAACGCGCTCGCCGCGCTCGCCGCGGCACAGGCCCTCGGCATTCCGATCGGGGACGCGGCGCAGGCCCTCTCACTTTGTCAGGGCGTGCGCGGCAGGGCGGAGGTGGTGCCGACGGACACGGACTACACCGTGCTCATTGATTACGCGCACACGCCCGACGGGCTGAAAAATATTCTCTCGACCGTCTGCGGCTTTGCCGACGCGCGCGTGCTCGTCGTGTTCGGCTGCGGCGGCGACCGCGACCGGACGAAGCGCGCCGAAATGGGGCGCATCGCCGCGCGGCTCGCGGACGAGGTGATCGTCACCTCGGATAATCCCCGCACGGAAAACCCCTACGCCATTCTGCACGAGATCCTCGCCGGCATGGCGGACAGCGCGACGCCGTTTGCCGTGCTGGAAAGCCGCCGCGAGGCCATCGCCTACGCGCTCGACCACGCCCGCACCGGCGACGTGGTGGTGCTCGCGGGCAAGGGACACGAGACCTATCAGGTGGTCGGCGCCGAGACGCTGCCGCTCGACGAGCGGCAGGTGGTGCGCGAGCATCTGAGCCAATAAAAAACGAAAGAGCCGCGCTCTGCGCGGCAGAGGGAACACGCTATGAAACTGATCGCTGCCTGCATTGTGAGCTTTCTCATCACGCTTGTCACCGGACGCTTTCTGCTCCCCGAGCTGCGCAGGCTCAAGGCGGGACAGAGCATCCGCGAGGACGGCCCGACCTGGCACGCCGGCAAGTCCGGCACGCCGACGATGGGCGGACTGATGTTCATTTTCGGCATCCTCGTCACCATTCTCGTGTTCGGCTGGGACGCCATGCGCGCGGGCAGCTTTGCGCACCTCTATGTGTTTGCCTTTGCCGCCGTGTTCGGCCTGATCGGCTTTCTTGACGATTTTCAGAAGGTGAAAATGCACCGAAATCTCGGCCTGACGGCGATCCAGAAGTTTGCCCTCCAGCTTGCCGCGGCGGTGGTGTTCCTCTGCCTGATGCGCTATGAGGGGATGCTGACGCCGAACCTCTACATCCCGTTTGTCAACACCTATATCATTCTCAACTGGGTCGTTTATATGATCTTCGCCGCCTTTGTCATCGTCGGCACGGTCAACGCCGTCAACATCACGGACGGCATCGACGGTCTGGCCGGCAGCGTGACGGTGCCGGTGGCGCTGTTTTTCGCGGTGGTCGGCTCGTGGTGGGGCTATGAGAACGACCTCGGCGTTTTTGCCGCGGCGATGGTCGGCGGACTGATCGGCTTCCTCGTCTATAACTTCCATCCCGCCAAGGTATTCATGGGCGACACCGGCTCGCTCTTTCTCGGCGGCGCGGTGGCGGGACTGGCGTTCGCCTATGATATGCCGCTCGTGCTGCTGCTCGTCGGCATCGTCTACATCTGCGAGACGCTCTCGGACATCATTCAGGTCGCCTACTTTAAGGCGACGCACGGCAAGCGCATTTTCAAGATGGCGCCGCTGCACCATCACTTTGAGCTCTGCGGCTGGAGCGAGGTCAAGCTCGTGACCATCTTCACGCTCGTCTCCGCCGTGTTCTGTATGCTGGCGCTCTGGGGCGTGATCGGAAGATACCACTTCTAAGGCACATTTCAAAAAACGATCGGGGGAGGTGAACCGGTATGACGAAGGAGGAGCGCGAGCTGCGGCGCGAGCAGCGCGAGCACATGAAGAGCATGGAGGCCGCCGCGAAGGAGGCGGGCCGCGGACCCATCGATGTGCCGTTCCTCCTGCTTGTGCTGCTGCTCACCGGCGTGGGGCTCATCATGCTCCTCTCGGCGAGCTTCCCCTCTGCCTATTATGAGTCGGGCGACCCGCTGTACTACTTTAAGCGGCAGGCGGCCTTTGCCACGCTCGGCCTTGCCGCCATGGTCGTCATCGGGCGCATCAACTACGCGCGCTTCCGCGGCGTGGCCAAGATCGCGCTGGGCATTTCCATCGCTCTGCTCGTTGCGGTCATCATTCCCGGCGTCGGTATCACGAGCCACGGCGCGACGCGCTGGCTCGGTATCCCGGGTACCACGATGCGGTTTCAGCCGTCGGAGATCGCCAAGCTTGGCGTCATCCTTTATTTTGCCGACAGCATCTCCAAAAAGAAGGACAAAATGAGAACGCTCCGCTACGGTATCCTGCCCTACGGCTTTATCCTTGCCCTCATTGCGGTGCTGATGTACTTCGAGCCGCACCTTTCCGGCACCGTGCTCATTCTCGGCATCGGCGCGGCGATGATGTTCGTCGGCGGTATCCGCGGCTACTGGGTCGGCATCGGCATCGGTGGCGTGGCGGCGGTGGCGTATGCGTTCCTCTCGGGCCTCATCACCTACAACTCCTCGCGCATCGCCATCTGGCTCGACCCGCTCAACGACGCCTTTAAGACGGGCACGGGCTATCAGACGCGCCAGAGCCTCATCGCCATCGGCTCGGGCGGACTGCTCGGCCTCGGCCTCGGCAAGAGCCGGCAGAAATTTCTGTTTCTGCCCGAGGAGCACAACGACTGCATCTTCTCCATCATCTGCGAGGAGCTGGGCCTGATCGGCGCGACGCTCATCATGGCCATCTTCGCGCTGCTCATCATCCGCGGCTACTGGATCGCGCTCCACGCGCGCGACCGCTTCGGCAGCCTTCTTGTCGTGGGCATTACCACGCAGATCGCCTTACAGGTTTTCTTAAACATCGCGGTCGTGACGAATCTTGTGCCGAACACCGGCATCTCGCTGCCGTTCTTCAGCTTCGGCGGCACGGCGCTCGCCATCCAGCTCGCGGAAATGGGCGTGGTGCTGAGTGTTTCGCGGCAGATGCCGCCAGGCTGAAAAGCTCAAAAATATGCCGCGGCGGAAAACAGACCGCCGCGAGGAAGAAAGGGGGACGGAAGGCATGAACGTTATTTTCACCTGCGGCGGCACGGCGGGACACGTCAACCCCGCGCTGGCGCTCGCAGGCTTCCTGCGGGAGAGAGACCCGAAGACCCGCATCCTCTTCGTCGGCGCGGAGCGCGGACTGGAGCGCGACCTGATCGCGCACACGCCCTATCCGTTCCGCACGGTCAACATCTCGTCCTTCCACCGCTCCCTTCGGCCGAAGGAGCTGCGCCATAACCTCGTCTCCGTGCGCAATCTGATGCACGCGAAGCGTGAGGCGGACGCCATTCTCGATGAATTTCAGCCCGACCTCATTGTCGGTACGGGCGGCTACGCGAGCTATCCCGTCGTGCGCTACGGCCACGCGCGCGGCATTCCGACGGCGGTGCACGAGTCGAACGCCGTTCCGGGGCTGACGACCCGACTGCTCGAGAACCATTGCGACCGCATTCTTGTCGGCTTTGAGGACTGCCGGCGGTATTATAAGCACAAGGACCGCGTGGTCGTCACCGGTACGCCGGTGCGCGGCGACTTCTTCACGCAGACGAAGGCGCAGGCCAAGGAAAAGCTCGGCGTGAACGACGGCCGCCCGCTCGTCGTTTCCTTCTGGGGCAGCCTCGGCGCGGGGAACATGAACCGCGTCACGGCGGAGCTTCTTTATCTTGAGGCGGCAAAGGAGCCGTTCCATCACGTCCACTCCGTCGGCTCGCTCGGCTGGCAGAAAATGCACGAGTGGGTGAGCGGGTACGGCGTGGACCTGCGCGACCATCCCTCGCTCGACGTGCGCGAGTATATCTACGACATGGCGGACGTCATGCGCGCCGCCGACCTTGTGATCTGCCGCGCGGGCGCGTCCACGCTCAGCGAGCTGACGGCGCTCGGCGTGCCGGCCATCCTCGTGCCGTCGCCGAATGTGACGAACCACCATCAGGAGAAGAACGCCGCCGTGCTCGGCGAGCACGGCGCGGCGCTTGTCCTGCCCGAGGAGGGTTTGGACGGCAAGCGCCTGTTTACGGAGGCCGCCGCGCTGCTGCGCGACGAAACGCGGCTCGCGGCGATGCACGAGGCTTCGCTCCGACTCGGCGTGCGCGACGCGACCGAGCGCATCTATGAGACCGTCATGGCGCTTGTAAAATAAAAGCCTGCGGCGCAAGCCGCAGGCTCAGAGCATATTCATTTGAGCGTAAAATCCATCCACACGGGATTGTGGTCGGAGTAGAGGAAGCCGGCGTCCAGCACGGCGCTGTCCACGACCTCCACGTTATCGCTCACGAGGAAGCCGTCCACCGTCAGGCGGAAGGTCGTCTCAATGCTGTACGGCTCGGACGCCGTGCGGCAGGAGGCGGTGGGCGCGGTCTCGTCAAAGGGCGCGACGAGCGTCAGCCCCGCGGGGATCGTTCCCTCCGGGATGGGCTGCGCCCAGGTGTCGTTTTCCCCGGCGGCCACACCGAAGATCTCCGGCGAATTGCCGAGCAGGTCCTTGTTGAAGTCGCCGCCCGCGACGCAGTAATTGCCCGCCTCGTATTCCGCAAGCATATCCGCGCACAGCAGCTCAAGCTGCTCGGTGGCGATGGCGCCGTCCGAGGTGTAGGCAGAGAGGTGGAGATTATAGAGGACAAGCTCCTTGCCGCTCGCCGTCGGGATGTGGCTGACCGAATAGCAGCGGTCGAGGTCAAGGAGCTTCATAAAGCCGCTCTCCACCGGCAACTCCCGCCGCGCAGCGGAAGCGATGGGGTGGCGCGAAAGCGTCACGATGCCGGACTGATTCGCTCCGTGGGGTTGAATGAGCGGGTAGAAAAGATAGGGGCTGTCGTAGTTCTGCGCGAACACCTCGTCAAATTCGCATCCCGTCATGGCGTCGCTCAGATAGGCGGTCTCGTCGATGTGCCAGCTGCGCGTGCCGTCGGTATCGACCTCCTGAAAGAGGGCAAAGTCGGGCGAAAGGCCTTTGACGAACGCGACGATGCCGCGCATATTTTCGTCGACCGCCTGCCGGCTGCGGGCGCGGCTCTCCCTGCCGCCGTCCATAAAGAAGCTGTAGTCGGCGCTGTAGGCGCCGAAGCCCGCGTTCGCGGACGAAACGCGGTAGACGGCGCCGGTCTCGACCGCGTCCTCCATGGGGACTGCGTCCCTGCTGCTGCAATGCATTACGCTGAGACTCTGGTCGCCGACGCGGTGGTAGCTCGCGAACACATAGACGACGTACAGCACGACGAGAATGAGCAGCGCGAGCAGTACGAGCCCAAGCGTTTTGCAGATCGTTTTTCCCTTCATGATATGACCTCGCTTTTGGATTTTTTCGGAATTTTACCATAAAACACCGCGAAAGTACACCCCCTTTTCCTCCCGCGCCGGAACCACGGCGCACCGTGGGCGCATACTATGGCTTAGTTTGTTGACCCATCGGGAAAGGGAGGAACGGCACATGAGCTATCTGAGCATCGAGGGCGGCGCGCCGCTTCACGGAGAACTGACGATACAGGGCAGCAAGAACAGCGTCCTGCCCGTGCTGGCGGCGACGATCCTCGCGCGGGACGTCTGCCGCATCGAGAACTGTCCGCGTCTGCGCGACGTGGACGCGTCCGTCGCCATTCTGCGCCACCTCGGCTGCCGCGTGCGGCGCGACGGCACAGCGCTGGAGGTGGACACTGCGCCGATGGCGCGCTGCGACATTCCTGACGAGCTGATGCGCGAAATGCGCTCGTCCATCATTTTTCTGGGCGCGATCCTCGCGCGGCAGGGAGAAGCGGTCTTGTCCTACCCCGGCGGCTGCGAGCTCGGTCCGCGGCCCATTGACCTGCATCTGGCCGCCCTGCGCGAGCTGGGCGCGGAGATTACCGAGCGCTACGGCGAGCTGCGCTGCAAGGCGAAATGCCTTCGCGGCACGGACATCACCCTCGCCATTCCGAGCGTCGGCGCGACGGAGAACGCCATTCTCGCCGCCTGCGGCGCGGAGGGCACAAGCGTCATCTACAATGCGGCCCGCGAGCCGGAGATCGTCGATCTTCAGGCGCTGCTGCGGAGCATGGGCGCACGGGTGAACGGCGCGGGCGGCTCCATCATCACGGTCGAGGGCGGCGCGGTGCTGCACGGCTGCACGCACCGCGTCATCGGGGACCGCATCGTCTGCGCGACCTACCTCTGCGCCGCGGCGGCGGCGGGCGGTGAGGTCCGGCTCACCGGCGTGGACTACCGCGCGGTGTCCACCGTGGCGCTCTCGCTCGCCGAGAGCGGCTGCGAGGTGAGGAGCGAGGCGGACGCCGTTTCCCTGCGCTCGACCGGAGCGCTGCGCTCCGTGCGCCCCGTGCGTACTGCGCCTTACCCGGGTTTTCCGACCGACGCCCAGCCCGTGCTGATGGCGGCGCTGCTCAGGAGCGAGGGCTGCACGGTCTTTGTTGAAAACATTTTTGAAAACCGCTACCGACACGTTGACGAGCTCTCACGCATGGGCGCGGAGATCCGCGTCGCGGGACGCGTGGCGGTGGTGAACGGCGTGAGGACGCTGCACGGCGCGGCGGTCAAGTGCACCGACCTGCGCGGCGGCGCGGCGCTGGTGATCGCGGGGCTTTCCGCCGAGGGCACGACCCGCGTGACGGAGCTCACGCACATCGATCGCGGATACGACGCTATCGAGCGCGACCTGGCCGCGCTCGGCGCACAGATCCGCAGGGAGACTACATAGAAACGAAAAGGATACAAAAGCTATGGCACGAAATCGCAGCACGAATCGCAGACGCCGGCGGGGAAGATTTTCTTTCCTGACGAAGCTCCTGTGCATCCTGCTCATCGCCGGCGCGGTCGTCGCGGCGCTGACCGTTTTTTTCAAGGTGCAGAGCATCACGGTGAGCGGCAACGCGCGCTACACGAGCGAGGAGGTCGTCGCGGCCTCGGGCATCGAGATCGAGGATAACCTCTTCCTGCTCAACAAGTACAGCGCCGCACAGGCTATTTTTGAAAAGCTGCCCTATGTGGAGGAGGCGACGATCAACCGCGCTCTGCCCGACACCATCGTTATCACGGTGCGGGAGTGCGCGGCGGCGGCGGGGATCGTCACGCCGGAGGGTTATTGGCTCATCAGCGAAAACGGAAAGCTCCTCGAGCAGACTGACACGCTGCCGTCCGGCTGCCCGGGCATCACGGGCGTCGAGCCGGAGTCGCCCGCGCTGAGCGCGCAGCTCTCGCTCGGTGAGGAGAAAACGCTGATGACGGAGACACTGCTCACCCTCGTGCGGACGGCGGGCGGTTACGGTATGCTCGCGGGTATCGGGAGCATTGACCTGTCTGATGCCGAGGCGATCACCTTTACCTATCTGGGCCGCTTCACCGTGCGCCTCCCGTGGGACTCCGACCTCGACTATATTTTCCGCAGCGTGCAGGATCTGGTAAACGGTCTAGAGTCGAACGAGACGGGCGAGATCAACTATATGCTGCTCAAGTCCAAGGGCGAGATGCACTTTATCCCGTCCGCGCCGGGCGCGTAAAAAAGTTTTCGGGAAATCGCGCGCGGCTATTGACCGCGAGAAAAAAGCGTTATACAATAGACTTGTTTTAGAATACACTTGATGTTGTGGCGGCACCGACATGATCCGCCCGCATTCTACAAGAGATAGTAGGAGGAACCGATATGGCATTCGGATTGGATACCGGCGTTGAAAACGTCGTCAGGATCAAGGTCATCGGCGTCGGCGGCGGCGGCAATAACGTGGTCAACCGCATGGTGCGCTCCGGGACCCGCGGCGTGGATTTCGTCGCGGTCAATACCGATAAGCAGGCGCTCAACGTTTCCAGCGCTACCTATAAGATCCAGATCGGCGAGAAGCTGACCCACGGCCAGGGCGCGGGCAGCGATCCCGAGGTGGGCCGCAAGAGTGCGGAGGAGAGCCGCGCCCAGATCTCTAAGGCGCTGGAGGATACCGACATGGTGTTCATCACCGCCGGCATGGGCGGCGGCACTGGCACGGGCGGCGCGCCCATCGTGGCCGAGATCGCCCGCGAGCAGGGCATCCTGACCGTCGGCGTCGTCACCAAGCCGTTCGGCTTTGAGGGCCGCCGCCGGATGCAGCAGGCCGAAAAGGGGATCGAGGAGCTGCAGGGCAAGGTCGATTCCCTCGTCATTATCCCCAACGAGCGCCTCAAGCATGCGACCGATCAGAAGATCACCTTCGCCAACGCCTTTGAGATCGCGGACGATGTGCTGCGTCAGGCGGTGCAGTCCATTTCCGACCTCATCCGCGACACCGGCTTCATCAATCTCGACTTTGCCGACGTCACCGCCATCATGAAGAATGCCGGTATGGCGCACATGGGCGTGGGCCGCGCGGCGGGCAAGGGCAAGGCCGAGGAGGCTGCCCGCATGGCCATCTCCAGCCCGCTGCTCGAGACCTCCATCCACGGTGCGCGCGGCGTGCTCATCAACGTTACCGGCTCCATGGATATCGGCCTTGAGGAGGTCGAGCAGGCCGCGTCGCTGGTGCAGGACGCGGTGCATCCCGACGCGCTGACCATCTTCGGCGCGACCTTCGACGAGTCGATGGACGACGAGATCCGCGTCACGGTCATTGCCACCGGCTTTGCCGACGGTAAGGGCGCCGCGGCTGCCGCGCCCGCCGAGGAAAAGAAGGCGGCGGAGTCGAAGCCCGGCATCGAGCCCATCAATTATGAAGAGGACAAGGCGGCTGCCGAGGCGGAGAAGAAGGCTGAGGAGGAAGACGATCCCTTTGCCGACATTTTCAAAATTTTCAATCGCGAGCGTTGATTTTTCCGAATTTTTCCGAAAACCGCAGGTTTTGACCTGCGGTTTTCTTTTTTCGTCTCCCTGCCGCGAAAGCAAGTCATTTCCATACCAATGCCGACAGATTTTGTGCGGGCTATTTTTTGCGCTTTTGCAAAAAGTAACGGGGCCGCAAGCAAAAACGCGGCAAAAAAATTTCAAAAGGAAACGATTTCCTTTTGAACAGGAGAGGTGATGGGATGGATGAAAGGCGACGGAAACGGAGCAGGCGGCATGGCGCTGCCGCCTGCGCGGCATTGGTCTTTGCACTCTCCGCCCTGCTCGTGCCGGCGGGAGCCGTGAGTGCGCTGGACCCGGGCGGAGAGACGCAGCTGCTCGTGCCGGTCGGCAAGGCGATCGGCGTGAAGCTCTTTGCCGAGGGTGTGCTGGTCGTGGGGCTTTCGGAGAACGAGGGCGCCGTCTCTCCCGCGAAGAAGGGCGGCATGAAGGCCGGCGATCTGATCTTGACGATGAACGACGTCACCATCGGCTCGACGGAGCATTTGCAGTCGCTTCTTGCGGAGAACGGAGAGCGGGAGGCAGCCTTCGGCGTGCGCCGCGGCGGTCGGCTCGTGAAGCTCGCCGTCTGTCCGAAAAAAGGGCAGGACGGCGTGTGCCGCCTCGGCGCGTGGATCCGCGACAGCATGGCGGGCATCGGCACGGTGACCTTCTATGACCCGCAGACGGGCGCGTTCGCGGCGCTCGGCCACGGCATCACGGACGTGGACACCGGCAAGCTCATGCCGCTCTCGCGCGGCAGCGTGATGGCGGCAAGCGTCAAGGCGGTCAAGCGCGGCGCGAGCGGCTCGCCGGGCGAGCTGCGCGGCGACTTTGATCTGACGCGCGACCTCGGCTTGCTTTACGCGAACACGGAGTGCGGCATATTCGGCGTTTTGCCGCAGGAGAACCGGCCGGAGGCCGTCGGGGAGGCGATCCCCGTCGCACGGCGCACGGAGGTCCGCACCGGCAAGGCGGTCATTCTGGCAAACTGCAGGGGCGACGAGGTGTGCGCCTATGAGATCGAGATCGAAAAGCTCTACGGCGGCTCCGCACCCACGCGCAATCTGCTCCTGCGGGTGACCGACCCGGCGCTCATCGCGCTCACGGGCGGCATCGTGCAGGGCATGAGCGGCAGCCCGATCGTGCAGGATGGGAAGCTCGTCGGCGCGGTGACGCACGTCCTGCTGGACGACCCGCAGAGAGGTTATGGCATTCTCGCGGAAAATATGCTTTCCGCCTCCGGCATGACGGCGCAAAGCGCGGCGAGCGCCTGACGGAGGACTTAACGGCAGGAGATGTTATCCTGCCGTTAAGTTTGTGCTAAGAGTCCAAAAAGCTCAAACGATGTCGTATAAAATTTGTGCTAAACGACAAAAATCTACTTGAAAACATTGTCCAAATGTGATAGATTATAGCCAAGGCAAAACGAAACATCCGATTCGCGTCGGAATGCGGTTGTCGAAGCCAAAGTATTGAGGAGGAAGGAAAAGGAACAGGCAAATGGAGAACAGGATCAAGGTCGTATTGGCGGATGCCAACGAAAATTTCCGCACGATGCTGCAGCAGACGATAGAAAATACGGGTGAATTTGACGTGGTGGGGAGCGCCGGGGACGGCGCGGAGGCATGGAAGATGATCGAACGGGAACGTCCGCAGCTTGTAATTACAGACGTGATCCTGCCGGAGCTGGACGGCTTCGCGCTGCTCGACCGGATGGCAAAGCTGCCGGCGCGGCCGAAGACGATCCTGGTTTCCGCCTTCTACCGCGAGCAGATGGTGATGCAGGCAATGGAGCAGGGCGCGGCCTACTTCATGGCAAAGCCCTGCGAGGCCGGCTCGCTGCTCGAGCGGATGCGTCAGGCCGTCCGGAACGGGGAGACGGAGGAGGAAAGCCCCGTCGCGCTGGAACGCCTTGTGACCTCCATCATCCACGAGGTCGGCGTGCCGGCGCACATCAAGGGCTATCAGTACGTTCGCGAAGCGATCATCCTCGCCGTGCAGGATATGGACGTCATCAACGCCGTGACCAAGGTGCTCTACCCCGAGGTCGCGCGCCGCTACAACACCACGCCCTCGCGCGTGGAGCGCGCCGTGCGCCACGCCATCGAGACCGCGTGGGACCGAGGCGACCTGGAAACGCTCCAGCGCTACTTCGGCTACACGGTGTCGAACACCAAGGGCAAATATGCCTAACGGGGCGTTACAAAAAACGCGCCGTCGTCATCTGCGTCAATTCTCCGAATAAAGCGCGTCCAGAATTCCTTTTTCTCTTCCCGGGAGTAAGTGTCATATTCAGCAAGTCCATTTCGGAGCGCATCAAGGTTTGTCTTCGGCTTTTCCTCTACCGCTTCAAGTACTTTTTTCAAGCTCGCATATTCCCGCTTGTATTCGTCCAACTCGATCAAATCATTCAGATAAAGCGTTTTCAGCTTGCTCATTTTCTTTCGTATCGCGTCCGCGCTTTGCGTGGGCTTTTTTTCTGCCTTTTTATAATAGCGATTGTTTCGCTCGGCAATTCCCTCAAGCTCATGCAATAAATAATCTTCCAGCGCGTCTTCGCGAATCCTCTTTTTGTGCTGGCACGCTGAGTTGTCAAGCATTCGCGTCCGGCATCGGTAGTAGGTATAGATCTGCTTTGCCGTTTCCGACTGCATCGTTTTCCCACACTCTTTGCAATGCAACAGGCCGGAGAACAGATAAACGCGATCTGTCTCAACTCCTGCGCAGCGCTGCGACCTCTGGCGGAGGATATCATTTACAATGTCAAAATCCTGCTTGCTCACCAGGGCGGGGCAAGCATTCTCGATGCCGTACACCTCGCCGATATAAAGCCGGTTCCGAAAATAGTTTACATACTTGGTATACGCGCGGTCAATGCCCCATGTCTCAAGCATATAGCGTTTTACGCCCAACACGCTTTGCAGTCTGACATACGCCGCAAACATATCTCGCGCGGCATCTGCCGTATCGTTATCAATCTGGTATTGCCTGTCCTTGATGATATACCCTAAAGGGGCTTTTGACCCTGCCGGTTGGCCTTTTGCACGCTTGCCGTCGTTGATAAATTTGATCCGCTCGCTTGTGCGGTCGGCCTCGTCCTGCGCGACGGAAAGCATGATGTTGACCTTTAATCGCCCGGACGCGGTGCGCGTTTCGTAGTCCTCTTCCGTCGCCTGCCATGTCACGCCGTATTTGTCCAACTGCGTCTGCACGTCGTAGTATCCCGCGACATTGCGAAACCATCGGTCGAGCTTGATAAACAAGATCGTGTCTACCTTCCCTGCTTTGCAATCGCCCAACAGCCGCAGAAGCGCAGGGCGCTTTTTATACGGCTTTCGCGCGGATATTCCCGCGTCCTCATATATGCCCACCACGGTCATTTTATTCGCTTTGGCATACCTTGTCAGCGCGTCCCGCTGCTCTTGCAGGGACAGCCCATGCCGCGCCTGTTCCTCGCTAGACACGCGGATATATAGCGCCGCTCGCATCAAATCCCCCTCCAAAATCCGTAATCTATACAATGAAAATCAATGTACACGCACCACACAGCGAGAAAAACGATGATGAGGAACATTATAGCAATCACGCCGTTGCGGATATGGACACCGCGCCGCATGATCTCAACGGTATCGGCCTTTGCGTCAACATGGCGTTCCAGCTCATCATTTCGCGCTTGCAAGGTTTCCTCGGTCGGCGTCAAGTGTTCGGAAATTCCGAACGATTCATCAAGCGATATTCCAAGCGCTTTGCAGATCGGCGCGACGGTGTAGATGGACGGAGCTTTCGAAAACTTGGAAAAGAAGTTCTGCACGGTGGACAGCGGCACGCCGGAATCGTCTGAAATGTCTTGATAGGTCAGTTTCAATTCTTCTTTACGGATTCTACACACTTCTTGAATATTCATTTATGCCACCTTAATTTTTCCGATTTTCGCGCCGCAAAGTCGCAAGATGAGGTCTTGTCGAGCCATGTCGAGCGCTGTTTTATTGCAAGGCTTCGGCATTGAATTACCAAGCCAAAGTGGGCTACGGTAAAGACAAGCAGCGGCGGCCGGTCCCCGCCGGCTGCAAAAAGCCCTCGCCGTTGTTGCAGAGGCGGCGAGGGCTAACCTTACTTCATACCAAGGAGCTTGCCAAGTTTTCTTTGCCGCCCTGCTTTGGTCGTTGGGATCCCAGTTGCTTTTGAAATTTTCCTTTTCGTCTTCGTGATTCCGAGCGCACGCTTCCAACTAAAGGACAGGCCGGGGATTTTCATTATTGATTCGCCACCTTTTCAATTTTTTCAATCATCTTAGCACATAGAGCGCGCCCATGCTTGATACTTTCTTCCGGCATTTGGTCGGAATACTCGTCAACGATAGCCGTGATGCTTTGAGCCTTTTTTACCTGCCCGCGAGATAGGCCGAGAATATGCACGGTTTCTTTTTGGATGTACCGAGAAAGAAAACTGTTTGTATGGGTAGCCTTTTCGTTTTGCAGCATTTCGGCGCATTCGTTCGGAGAAACCTTCCCGCCCGCCATGCACTTAGTATCGCCACCTGCGACCTCTGCGATCTGCGCTACGGTTTGCTCTGCAAGCTTGTACCGGGAAAAGTATGTTTCGATGTTATCCGTATCGGCAATGATGCGAATGCAGTCCGCAAATATTTGCGATTGACGCTTAACAAAGGCAGTTTCCGCAGCGGTCATTTTTTTCTTGCCGAAAAGCGAGCCTAAAATACCCATTTACGCTCCCCCAATCTTTTGCAAAATATCATTTTGTTGCACAGCGCCGTGCAGCAAACGCCTGTTGTGGGAATAGATATGAATACCGAAAAGGAGGTCAAATCATGGACGCACAGGTGCAAGCGGCGGCGGCGCTTTATCTGCTCCTAACGCCGAAGCAGAAAGACGAAATGCTCGCGCTGATTGAGCGCATCCTCGCGGAGGAGGAGCAAAAAATAGCCTTAGAGCTAAACGGAGGGACGCAAGATGTTGTGTAATGACGCGAAATGTGATACAATGATTAGAGAAAAGCTGAAAGAAAAAATTCTCACTATGAGCGATGCGCAGCAAAACGCATTGTTACTTGCTGCGCGCGAGATCAGGAGAAAATCGAAAGAACAAAGGAGAGAACTTTATGAAAATGCTCAACAAACAAGGTAAGCAAAACGCTTGTGACGCTGGAGAATCCGGCAACGACAAAGTCGTGCTTTCTCTGCTTCTGGCGATCAATGACCGCTTGTCGCTCCTTCCGGTCATTCTCGGCCTGCTGGTAGGCAACATAATTGCGAAAATCATTGATGCGCTCTTCTTCTAAGCGCTTCATCTGCCCAACGACCGAATCCTCCTCACGTATACGCTCGGTCGGCAAGCCATCTTTTATCCAATCATTCATCGCTTGCTCATCAAAAACTGCGCATAGCGCAACAACTCGTTCAGCTCGGCATTGGTCGCCGTATCGATAAAATCAAACAGCTCTTGAACGGTAGGACTTACGCCCTCGGTCTTCGGATCGGGGGCGCTTTCTTTTTCTTCTCCGTCCCCATAAAGGAGATATTTAGAAGTGACGCCCAAAAATCTTGCAATTCTCTCTATATTTTTCATTTTGGGGCGCGTTTTCCCTGTGTTCCAATTGGAATACGATGCAGAAGTTAGATTACATTTTTCGTAAAACTCTGCTTTAGAAATGTTTTTCTTAGCAAGCAAAGCATTTATTCTTGTAACAATTGGCGATCTATCCAAAAAATCACCGCCTAGTTTGGCTAATTTTCAACTAGCAAAATTCTAAGTTTTTCTTGACAAACTAGTATTGCTAGCTTATACTAGTTAGCATAAAGGGTAACAAAAACCCAAGCCCCCTTACATTTAGCGGACTGCGAAAAATATTATGATCGTTGGCACCTTTATAATATCACAGTTTGCCAAGTTGTCAAGGGAAACTTAGTTTTTCTTACTCTTTCGCTAAGTTTTTTAGTTTTCATAAAGAAATGGAGGTGAAACCATGAGCTTTCGCAGCGCTCGATTGGCTGCCGGCCTGAGTGTCCAGCAGGTGATCGAGAAGCTAAAGGTCTCCGACGCAGCGGTATATATGTGGGAGACCGGACAGCAGCACCCCCGCGCAAGCCGTCTGCCGGAGGTCGCCGCGCTCTACGGCTGCACGGTGGACGAGCTTTTGAAGCCCGATGAAAAGTAAAGGAGGAAGGAGGACGCATGATTTTTGCAGCATGGAAAAGCGGCTGCCGCATTTCCGCCGACGCGCAAAAGGTCGCTGACGAAATCTTGGCAATCGGCAGCTCCGCAACGACCGCCCAAATCCTCGACAAGGCGAGAGACGAGCAGACGGAACTGCACAAGTGCTTTGATTGGGACGATGCAGAAGCCGCCGAGAAGTGGCGTTTGCAGCAGGCGCGGCACATCGTTTGTAACCTGGTTATCAAGGAGAAGAGCGATACACCCCGCCCCGAGGTTCGCGTGTTCTTTAAGACAGACACGGATAGCGGCTATAAGCCGACCGTCCTTATCATGCAGGATAAGGACGAATATCGGAAACTGCTCGACCTCGCTTTAGCGGAGCTGAACAGTTTCAAGGCGAAGTACAAAACATTGGTGGAGCTTGACGGCGTATTTGACGCCATCGACAGGGTAGCCGGATAGCAAAACGGCGGTAAGCGGAAACAGGGGCGCGTAGCTCCTGATGTTAGGTCAGGATAACTCATGACAGAATAGTACATATCAAATCAAAACAGGACAAAAATGACACTACACGCTTCTGTTTCTGCTTACCGCAGACAAGACAACGCATAATACATTACCACAGAACGAAACAGAGAACGAAACATCACTACAGCACAGCAAAAACAAATCAACATCGTGCGCTTGCTGTGGCTTATGAGAGCCACAAGGCATTTGATAACGCAGAAAAAAACAAGTCAGCAACAGAAAAAACAAAACAACATAAGCCACAGCAAGCGCACGAGCAAATCAAGGAGGAAATGAAAGATGAAGAAAGAGCGCATTATCGAAGTCCAGTCTGTAAAAATCGAACAGGCGACAATCCTGATCGAGGGCGACGGCGATCTTGTGTTGAACAAGATGAACGCCCGCACCGTCCGAGAGCTGACCGCCGCCCGCGACGGCAAAAAGACCATCAAGGAAGTGCCTAACATTTGGGAGGACATCATCACGGCAATTCACTGGCGGGATGGCTACCCCGTGGAGGACACTTACCGCGACATGACCGAGGAAACCTTGCGCGATATGCTGACGAACAACGCGCCCTGCATTACGGGTTTTGGCTTGAAAAAGTCCTTCTGTCAGGCGGTCGTTCGAAACGAGGTTGACACCTATGCAACGAAATTCGACAACGCCATGAACGTGACGGCGCGACTGGAACCCGTTAAGTTCGCAGAACATTTCGTTGACAAAACGCTCATGTCTCCGAAGCGCGGCGCGCCGGTGCTGGTTTATATCAATCGTTTCTCTGGCTGGTCGTCTCAAGTCCATATCACCTACACCGAGAACGTCTACACGCTCGACCAGATTGTGAACATCATCAATATGGCAGGTTTTGGTCTCGGCATTGGCTCTGGTCGTTCCAGCGGATACGGAAGATACCATGTTGTCGGAGTTGAATAAAAAATGCCCCGCCCAATGTTGCAGCATCGAGCGGGGCGGGTGGGACAAATCTCACCACAAGATATTGTGTCCGTGCTTATTGTAGCACGGAAGAAAGGAAAAGGCAATGAGAAAAAAGCCAGAGTACAAGATTATCTGGGTCACGCCCCCTGACCCTGTAAAGCTGGGGACGATCATAGGCGAGATTTACGCACGCGGTCGCGGCCTTGAGTTTGTCGGCCTTTTGCCGAACGAGAAGAAGGGAGAAAGGTCATGAGCACACTGTTTATCTTTATCGGCATCGGCACCGTGACGCATTGGATTATGCGGGCGCTGGACAAGCTGGAGGGCAGGGCATGAGGCGCGACCGACGCACCCGCGAGCAACGCAAGGCTGACGCTTCGGCGCGCATCGCCGCCGTCTGCCTGTTCCTCGCGGCGTTGCTGATTCTCTTTGCGGTGCTGACGGTCAAAACCACCGGACAGCCGTACAAGGGCGAGCCGCCGGTCATCGAGGACAAGCTCCCCGGTGAGGACAAGCCCGCAGAAGGGAGCGCGGAACTTATCATCGGCGAACCGCTCGGCGAGTTCTGCTTGACCGCCTATTGCCCGTGCGCGAAGTGCTGCGGCAAGACCGACGGCATCACGGCGACCGGAACGACCGCCACCGAGGGGCGAACGATTGCGGTTGACCCTGCGGTCATACCCTACGGCTCCACCGTCACGATCTACTTTGCCGACGGCACGAGCCATACATACACCGCCGAGGACTGCGGCGGCGCGATCAAGGAAAACCGCATCGACGTGTTCTTTGACGACCATCAGGCCGCGCGGGAGTTTGGCGTCCAAACCGCTTATGTTTATATGGAGGAAAACAATGGATAATTTGAACGGCTACAAAGCCTTTGAACCCGGCATGATCTGCAAAGGGAAACAGTATCAGGAAAACACAGACTATGAAGAAGAGGGCGGCAAGATTTGTGAAAAAGGTATGATGCATTATTGCGTTAATCCTTTTGATGTGCTTAATTTTTACCCGCTTGTAAATGATAGCGGAAAAGTCAGCGACTTTGCAGCAGTCAAGGCGCTAGAAAAGCCGGTAGAAGGGAATAGCGGGAAGTTTGCCACAAGAAAGCTGCATATTGGCGTAAAGATTGGCTTGCCCGGATTTGTCAAAGCTTGCATTGATTATCTCAAGGAAGAAACGATTGGAAAAGCGCTAAATTCTACCGTTAGCAGCGGCTACTCCGCTCAGATCGGCAGCAGCGGCTACTCCGCTCAGATTGGCAGCAGCGGCGACTACGCTCAGATCGGCAGCAGCGGCGACTACGCCAGAATCGGCAGCAGCGGCTACTCCGCTCAGATTGGCAGCAGCGGCGACTACGCTCAGATCGGCAGCAGCGGCAACTACGCTCAGATTGGCAGCAGCGGCGACTCCGCTCAGATCGGCAGCAGCGGCGACTACGCCAAGATCGGCAGCAGCGGCAACTCCGCCAAGATCGGCAGCAGCGGCGACTCCGCCCAGATCGGCAGCAGCGGCAACTCCGCCCAGATCGGCAGCTCGGGAGAAGACTCGGTCATTTGTTGCGCAGGTGACGGATCGATCGTTAAGGCGAAGCTCGGCAGTTGGATAACGCTCGCCGAATGGGAATATTCGGATGAGAAAGGTCGAATGGTTCCCCAATTTGTAAAAACCGAGTTTGTTGATGGCGAAAAAATAAAGGCCGATACATGGTACAAGCTTTTCAACGGCGAATTTACCGAGGTGTTACCATGACATACGATGCTTTGCGTTTGCTGTCTGCTCTCGGCGAGGGCGAGGACAATGCTATGACGCGCGGCGACCTATGCGCTTTGCTCGGTTTGCCGGACCGTACCGTGCGCGAGCTTATCGAGGAGGCGCGGCGCGAGGAAACAGAGGAAGGCCCCTTTATCGTCAACGCCTGCGATGGCAAGGGCTACTTCCTCTCCCACAATGCGGACGAGATCGAGCGTTACTACCGCGGCGAATACTCCCGCGCAATGGCGATCTTGGTGCGAACGAAGGGCGAGCGGAAATTTTTGAAGAAAGCGGGGCGGCGATGATGTATCAATGCGAGAGCTGTCACGCGATTTTTGCGGAGCCAGACACCTACATGGAGCGTGAAAACCTCGATGGGGAAAACGGCTGGTATTACGCCGAGCGGGCGGTCTGCCCGTACTGCGGCGAAGAATTTTTTGAGGAATTGGAGGAGACCGAAGATGGTAACGAAGATACCGATTGACGGCATGAGCCGCGAGGAATGGCTTGCGGAGCGCCGGAAGAGCCTCGGCGGCAGCGACATGGGCGCTGTGCTGGGACTGAACAAATACCGCTCCCCGTATGCGGTGTGGGCGGAGAAAACGGGGCTGATCGGCGAGGCGCCAGACAATGAAGCCATGCGGCAGGGCCGCGATCTGGAGGAGTATGTCGCGTGCCGCTTCGAGGAGGCAAGCGATAAGGTCGTCCGGCGCGTGAATTACATTCTGCGCAACGACGACGCGCCGCATCTCCATGCGAACATCGACCGCCGCATTCTCAAGGAGAGCGCCGGTCTGGAGTGCAAGACCGCCTCGGCATTGAGCATGAAAAACTATGTGGGCGGCGAATTCCCTGAAAGCTACTACGCGCAATGCGTGACCTACCTCGCCGTGACCGGCTGGAAGCGCTGGTATCTGGCGGCGCTGGTGCTGAACAAGGCTTTTTTCATCTATCAGGTCACGACCGTGCCGGACGACGAATGCCCCGCGTGGTGCGAGAGCAGCGTCTATGTCTCGCCGGACGAGATTGCGGCGCTCAAACGCTGCGCGGCGGACTTTTGGACGGCTCATGTTGAGACCGGAGAGCCGCCCGCTCCGGACGGCGCGGAGGATACCACGGAAATGCTGGAAACGATCTACGCCGGAGGCGGCTGCTGCGTAGAGCTGTTTGGCAAAGAGACTGCGCTCGCGCAGTATTTTGAGCTGACCGACGAAAAGAAAGAACTCGAAACGCGCATCGAGACCATCAAGCAGACCATTATGCAGGACATGGGCGACGCGGAAAGCGCCAAGTGCGGGCGCTATTCCGTTTCGTGGGCGGCGCAGAGCCGCTCCACCTTTGACGCAAAGGCATTCGCGAAAGACCATCCCGACGCAGACCTCGGCAAGTATTACAAGCAAACCACATTCAGAAGATTTTCGATTAAGGAGGGCAAAGCATCATGAAAGAGGGACTTATCCAGAACGCGCAGACCACGCAGGCCGTGAAAAGCGGCAAGCCGCTGACCATGCAGGACTACATCAAGAAGATGGAGGGCGAGATCGCAAAGGCGCTGCCGAGCGTCATTACGCCGGAACGCTTCACCCGCATCACGCTCTCCGCGCTCAGCGCGAACAAGCAGCTTGCGCAGACAACGCCGCAGAGCTTTCTCGGCGCGATGATGACCGCCGCGCAGCTCGGCATGGAGCCGAACACTCCGCTAGGGCAGGCATACCTGATCCCCTACAAAAATCACGGCACGCTGGAGTGCCAGTTCCAGCTTGGCTATAAAGGTCTCATTGATCTGGCGTACCGCAGCGGCGAGGTCAACATCATTCAGGCGCAGGTGGTCTACGAGAACGACGAGTTCGAATATTCCTTCGGTCTGGAACCGAAGCTCACCCACCGCCCCGCGAGCGGCGAGCGCGGAGAGCCGCGCTTCGTCTACGCCATGTTCCGCACGAAGGACGGCGGCATGGGCTACGATGTGATGAGCGTGGAGGACATTCGCGCCCACGCGAAACGCTTTTCCAAGGCTTACAGCAATGGCCCGTGGCAGACAAACTTTGAGGAAATGGCGAAGAAAACCGTTTTGAAGCGCGTGCTGAAATACGCCCCGCTCAAGAGCGATTTCGTCCGCGCGGTGGCGGCGGACGAGACCGTCAAGACAAAGATCGACGCGGATATGTATTCCGTGCCGGACGAGACCGTGATCGAGGCGGAGAGCTACGAGGTAGACGAGAGCACCGGCGAAGTGATCGACAATGAACAGAGGGATGAATCAATATGAGCATGAATCGAGTTTGCATTATGGGCCGCATGGCTATCGTGGACGGGCGCTTGCAGTCTCGCAAATGGGACGACAAGGACGGCAACAAGCGCACGACCGTCGAGGTGATTGCCGACAGCGTATACTTCGGCGACAGCAAGCGGCAGGAGGGACCCGCCGCATACAGTCCCGCATCAAGCAGCCAGAGCGAGTTTAGCGAGGTCGAGGACGACGGCGAGCTCCCGTTCTGATGGAGGTGCAGCATGAGATACGAGGTGCATATCGTTTCACCGCACGAAAAGGCGATTATTGTCTTGCAAGAAGTGTCCGAGAGTGACGCGACCGATATCGCAGAGGTCATGACGCGATACGGCGCGACGGTTTCCCTGCTGGCAAAGCCGAAGGAGTAAAGCGATGGAGCGTAATCAATTCACTTTTTACCGAAGTTACAGGGACGCGCTGCGAGCGCTCAACGCAAAAGATTTCAAGGCCGCTGTGCTGGCAATCTGCGATTATGCGCTTGATGAAAGCGAGCCATGTCTTTCTGGCGTTCCCCACGCTGTTTTCACTTTGATTCGTCCAACGTTGGACAGTGGTCGCAACAAAGCAGCGAATCGACAGAACAAAACGAAAACAAAAGAAGAACAAAGTGGAAACAAATCGGAACAAACCAGCAAGGAGAAAGAGGGGGAGAAAGAGAGAGAGAAAGAGAACGATAGTTCTCTCTCTATATCTCCCTCACAAAAGGTTCCCACGTTTGACGAGGTTGCCGAATATGCCAAGCTGCGCGGAGGGCTTATTGACCCCAAGCCATTTTACGAGTTTTATTCCGTCGCTGGTTGGAGGGACACCGAGGGCAAGCCGGTCTACAACTGGCAGCAGAAATTCCAGCTATGGGAAAAGCGCGAGCTGGAGAAGAAAGGGGGCGCGATGAATGGACATGGTTGCGATACTGGAAGAGATACGAAAAAATGGAACGTCCCCGGAGCTGTCAATCTCTGACGAATGTCCACTCTGCGGCGGCGTTGGATACACCGTGCGGAGGTCAGCAGACGGAAACGCGGAGTACAGGGAGTGCAAATGCGCCATCCGCAAAAGGAATCTGCAACGCATCGAAAGAAGCGGGCTTAAAGAGCTTTTGCAGAGATGCACGATGGAGAACTACCGCGCGACTGAGTCGTGGCAGAAACAGGCCAAAGAGGCAGCGGAACGCTATCTTGCCGATTGGCGCGGAAGATGGTTTTACGCCGGAGGAAGCCCCGGAAGCGGGAAAACGCATCTTTGCACGGCGATGTGCGGAAAGCTTATGGATGCCGGATTACCGGTGCGCTATGTGCAATGGCGTGCGGATATTCCGGCCATCAAAGCAAAGGTCAACGATGCCGCGGCATATCAAGATGCCATTGACCCGCTGAAAAGCGTCAAGGTGCTGTACATCGACGATTTTCTCAAGGGGACGGCGACAGAGGCCGATCGCAACATTGCGTTTGATCTGCTCAATGCGCGGTATATCAAGCCAAGCCTTGTGACAATCATCAGCTCCGAGTGGACGATCTTGCGCGTGCTGGACTGGGACGAGGCGATAGGCTCGCGCATTGCGGAGCGGTCGAAAGGCTGCGTACTGAACATTACCGGGTCCAAAAACTACAGGCTGAAATGAAAGAATACCTGTGAGGAGGAAAACATGAAACTTTTGATTGGCGGTTCACCCTGCACGCACTGGAGTATCGCGCAGACCAAGAACCGCGAGACCGAGGCCAGCGGCATCGGCTGGGAGCTGTTCCTGAACTACTGCATTGCCCGCGACAAATACAAACCGGACTATTTTCTCTACGAGAACAACAAGTCCATGTCGCCTGCCATTCGGACGCAAATCAGAGCGGAGCTTGGCGTGGAACCCGTGCTTATCAACTCCGCGCTATTAAGCGCACAGAACCGCCAGCGCCTGTATTGGGTAGGAAAGCGCGAGTCGGACGATACATACAGCCAGGTGCCGATCGAGCAACCGGAGGACAGGGGTATTTTGCTGCGGGATATTCTGGAAACGGGCGTTGCATGGAGGGAAAAGTCCTATACGCTGGACGCGCATTACTATAAATCGGCAGGCGTTTACAATCCCAAGAAGCAACATAGTTATTCGCGCCTCATGGCGGCAGAGCCTATCCGCATCGGCACTATCGAGAACGACGCAAAGAAGCAGGACTTCGACAGCCAGCAATACCGCGTTTATTCGCCGGACGGAAAGAGCGTGACCCTCTGCGGGAATGGCGGAGGATTGGGAGCCAAGCCGGGCCTTTATGCAACGCCGGTTGACACAGATGCAGATGGGATTTTGCATTTGGGCAGTCTATACGGCAAACACTCCCGCTGGGGCGTGTTTGCTAAGGATGGAAAATGCCCGACCATCACGGCAAGCATGGGCATGGGCGGCGGCCATGTGCCTATGGTCCCGACGCGGACGGACGAGGAGGGGCATTGCCAAAAGAACCCGAAGACGGCGAAGCAAATTTACGAGGTGCGAGACGGGAAAATCTCCATCGGAAACACATGGTATCCGATCAAGCTGCGAGACGGCTTTTACATCATCCGCAAGCTGACGGTCCGTGAGTGTATGCGCCTCCAGACCGTGCCGGAGGAGTATGTTTTCCCGGTGAGCAACAGCCAAGCCTACAAGATGCTGGGCAACGGCTGGACGGTGGATGTGATCGCTCATATTATGAGCCGTTTTACCGGACTGACGGAGGAGCCGGTGGAAGTGCTGTCGATGTACGACGGTATGAGCTGCGGACATATCGCGCTGGACAAGCTGGGCGCGGAGATTACCGCCTACTATGCAACCGAGATCGACAAGTACGCCATCCAGACCACGCAGCACAATTACCCCGAGACCATCCAGCTTGGCGACGCATTTCAGGTGCGAAACGATGATTGGAGGGTTAAGGAATGAACGAAAGAAATGTGAAGGACATGAGAGATACAAAACTCGTAAATGCGCTGCGTGAGCACGCAGAATGGGCGGAGGGGAACCAGTGGGAAACGCCGATCACGCTGGGCGACGATCTGGCGGAAGCCGCTGACCGGATGGAGAATCAAAACGCACACATCGCGGCGCTCCAGCAGGAAATCGAGAAGCTGAGGGGGCAGAACGAGCAACTGCGGGAAGCGGCTGCGCTGGTGGCCAAGAAGAGTGCGGAGCTGCTTGAGCGGCGCTGGATCCCGGTGGAGGAGCGCCTGCCGGAATACGATGCCAGAGTTTTGGCGTTTGACATGCGAGCAAAAAATGAATATATCGGAATTTGGACACGGGAAAAAGACCCAGATGATGGCAATGATTGCTGGTTTGATTCGGCTGGCTGGTGGTATGCGTTTGACGAGATTACACACTGGATGCCATTGCCGGAACCGCCGAAGGAGGAAAGGTAAAAATGAAAAGACTGACAACTAATTGCCCGGATGACAACCTTGATGCCGCCCTGAATCTGTTTTACATCAAAGACTTCGAGACGTGGGTGCGGGGCGGAGGTGATGGCCCGGACTACCCGGACATCCGGCTCTACGATTTCATCCGCAAAGCCGCAAAGATTTTACTGCCGGATTTAGACTTTCCAATGGATGATGACGGCGTAGACTATGCGATGGGTGAGCTTTTGTTGGACGGCCCTGATGAGCCGACAGGCCTGCTCGCCCTGCTTTATACCGCAGCATGGTCATACGCAGAACTGCGTGGCAGGCTCATGCAATATGAGGACACGGGGCTGACGCCGGAACTCTGTGCTGAATTTGCGCGAGCAGACGCGGAAGGACGGTACATCGTAATGCGTGATGCGGAGCAGGAGGGCGTTGCCCGCCTGCGCGAGTTGTCCGAGGCCGACAAGGACGGTCGGCTGGTGGTGCTGCCGTGCAAGGTGGGAGATACGGTGTATATGATGAGCTGCGGATGCTGCTGAAAGCGGGGGAAATACACGACTTGAAGCTACAGCAGACGTACAAGCTTGTGGGGGCGCAGAGAACGCCCGCAGGAGCCGCTGTGAGGGCAGTTACATACATAGCCGACTTCGTGTATACCCGTAACGGGAAAACGATTGTAGAGGACGCAAAGGGCTTTAAGACAAAGGACTATATCATCAAGAAAAAACTGATGCTGGAGCGATTCGGCATATGGGTGGAGGAAGTGTAGATGGCAGAACAAAGTTCGACGCTTTGCTGGTCATGCAAATACGCCTGCGGGAAATGTCCTTGGTCGGAATGCGACAAGGAAACGCGGAAGCTGAAGTGGCAGCCGGTGGAGGGTTGGCGCGCGATCAGAACAAGGATTTTAATGCACACAAAGAGCGATCACCGACGCAAGAAGCATTATGAGACAAGCTATCGCGTGCTCGCCTGCCCGCAGTACGAGGTGGGATAATATGAGCTGCTTTAACTGTCAGGAGCGGCACGTCGGCTGTCATTCGACCTGCGAGCGATACGCTGCGTGGCTGCGAGAAAAGAAAGCGGCAAAAAGCAAAGAAACGGTCAGCATAGCCGAAGAAAGCGCGATGATTAATTACATTCAAAGGTCAAAAGACCGATACAAACGGAGGGTGGGGAGAAAATGATCGAATTTCCCTATTGCGTCTATCCAGCGCTGAAAAAGGTTTTCTGCGAGCGGCAGTACACCCGCCGCCAGCTTGCCGATGCGGTAGGCATTTCTAAAAGCAACATTTGGTGGTGGCTGTCGGGCAACAATCAGCACACCATCGACGTGATCAAAGGCATCCTCAGAGAGAGCGGCCTGACATTTGAGGAAGCGTTCGGAGGTGCGGAATGAAAGCAGGCGACAAGGTGCGAGCGCAGTTTATGACGGTGCCGGAGGAATTTCCAGGGAAGGCGCGCGGTGAAAAGCTGTACCCAATCCGCACCGGCGTGGTGACGTACGTCCATCCGAAGAGGCGCTATGTGACCGTGGCGATCATGGTAGACGGCAAGGAGATCAAAGAGAGTTTCCGACCGGAGGAGGTGCTGGCATGAAATGCGAGTTATACCATGACAATTTTCAGAATTTTAAGCGATACAATATTCCAAAAGCACAGCTCGTAATTGCGGATATCCCCTATAACATCGGCGTGGACGCCTATGCAAGCAATCCGATGTGGTACAACGGAGGGGATAATAAAAATGGAGAAAGTAAGCTTGCGAAGCAGAGCTTTTTCCACACGGACGGAACATTCAAAATTGCGGAGTATATGCACTTCTGTAATCGTATGCTGCGCAAGGAACCGAAGGAAAAGGGGCAGGCTCCGGCAATGATCGTGTTTTGCGCGTTTGAGCAGATGCAAACCGTGATCGAATACGGAAAGCGCTACGGGTTCATGAAAAGCTATCCGCTGTTTTTCTGTAAAAATTACTCTGCACAGGTGCTGAAGGCCAACATGAAAATAGTAGGTGCAACAGAATTTGCGGTTGTCCTTTATCGGGACAAACTGCCCAAATTTCGTAACGTTGGTTCGGATGGCGAGCGGCACATGGTATTTGATTGGTTCGCGTGGGAGAGGGACAAGCGCAGTCAATATCCAAAGGTGCATCCGACACAAAAGCCGGTTGCGGTATTGAAAAAGTTGATCTCCGTGTTTACAGATCCCGACGATGTTGTGATCGACCCATGCGCCGGAAGTGCATCGACGCTTCGCGCAGCTTATGAGATGGGGCGTAATGCTTATGGGTTTGAGGTGGACAAGGGATTTTACGAGGCAGCGAAAGAAAAGATGCTTGCTCCACTTTTTGAAAAGCCTGAATTTGAGCAGATCGGAATGGGGGATGTGGTATGAACGCGTTTCCCGAGCGCTTGAAGCGCTTACGGGAGAGAAAGAGAATAAAACAATATGTCCTATCTGAACTGTGCGGTCTGCACCGTGACGCGGTGAGGCGGTACGAGGCGGGGGAGGCTACGCCCACAACGGACGCATTGGAAAGCATTGCCGACAAGTTCGGGGTATCGGTTGATTATCTGCTCGGACGGACGGATAATCCGATGACCGTGGACGATTATCTAAAAAAATTTTGAAAATTCCCCTTTTAAGGGGAAAAATAAGAAAAACCTATGCAAAAATAGAGGCGTGATGGGGCGAGGCTCTTCACGCCTCTGCTTTTTCATCTGTTTCCTCCTCCCTTGATAGCCCTCCCTTCGGGGAGGGCAGTTGAGGGCAAAAAATGACAGGACTCCTCGCACCTCTCAACGATGTGTCCCAGGGGAGACATATACGGGCAAATGTACCAAGGTGGCGACGCGGTCTCCAAAACCGTGTGTGGTGGGTTCGATTCCCAACTGTCCGTACCAGAGGCCGGGTAGCGCCCGGACAATGTGAGACCGTTGTCGTCATGGCTCACATGGAAATGACAATGCTCGCTGAAAACTGCGCTTGTCTTGATGCGTCAAGACCGGTTTGACCTGACAGAATAGGGGCTACGACTTTTCGGAGCGTAGTCGCCGGTAGCGTGTGACAATCTAAGCGGAAAGCCGAACAAAAACGGAAAAGGAGAACGAAAGATGTTTATCAGCAAAAAGAAGTTCAACGAGGCCGTCAAGCAGGCCAAGGAAGATGTGTACATGGAGATGGGGCGGCGCAACCACGAGAAAGAGCGAGAGGACTATATTGCTACTCGGTTCAACGATGTCAACATGCGCCTGAACAACGCTTTTGTTGACATCGACAATAGACTTTCTGCGCTGGAATCGCAAAACTCTGGGAAATATCCTGTATCCATGAAATATTAAGCACAGCAACGACGGCTGGAAGAGACAGCGTTGTAGCCCCTCTGGGCGGGTAAAGTCTGCTATGTAAGGCCAAGGGGTGGGGGCTGGTAGCAAAACGAAAGGGAGTGAGCGTATGGCTGGCGGAGCGCCAAGAAAATGGAAAAGCGTAAAGGCAATGCAGGAAGCTACAAGGGCGCATTGAACCTCGTCAAGCTGATGCGAGACTCAACAGAACTTTTGACCGATGAAGCCTTCGGCGCGCTTTTTCTCTCAGCGCAGAGCGGGAACTCCTCTGGCTCTGCGCAGGAGAATACCGAGGGCAAAGGAGAATAAAGCCCTTCCTGCGGTACTGTGTGGCACGGCTCAATGAGAAAGCAAGAAACGACGCATACCGCATTTATGTGACGGACGCGCTGCGCCTGGTTGCGGAAAACACGGCGCGATACGCAAGCGGAGACTACATCAAGATGCGATACGCGGAAATTATTGAGCCGAAGAAGCAGGACAACCGAACGTGCGAGGAGATCACCGCCGATATTGTCGCGCGGTGCGGATTGGTGGTGAAACATGAATCTACTTGATTTATTTGTCAAAATCAGCGTAGACGACGGAGACGTAGACAAGGGCTTTGCGGAAACGAGCAGCAAGGCGGAAACGCTTGCAGGGAAATTGAAAGGCGGGCTTGCTACGGCGGCAAAGGTCGGCGGCGCCGCGATTGTAGCGGCTGGCGCGGCTGCGGTCGCCATTACAAAGCAGGCCGTAGAAAATTACGGCGAATATGAGCAGCTGGTTGGCGGCGTGGAGACGCTTTTCAAGTCTTCCGCCGATACCGTGATGCAGTACGCCGCGAACGCATACCAGACGGCGGGCATGAGCGCGAATGAGTACATGACCACCGTGACGGCGTTTTCTGCGTCGCTGCTGCAATCGATGGGCGGCGACACGGACGCGGCAGCGGAAAAGGCGAATTTGGCCATTACCGACATGAGCGACAATGCGAACAAGATGGGTTCGAGCATGGAATCCATTCAAAATGCGTATTCCGGCTTTGCCAAGCAGAACTATACCATGCTCGATAACCTCAAGCTCGGTTACGGCGGCACGAAGGAGGAAATGCAGCGTCTTTTGGACGATGCGAACGCCTTAAATGCCGCGCAGGGCAATTACACCAACTACACCATCGACAGCTACGCGGACATCGTTGACGCTATCCATACCGTGCAGACGGAAATGGGCATCACAGGCACAACGCAGCTGGAAGCCAGCACGACGATTCAAGGCTCTATCGCGTCGATGAAAGCGGCGTATGACAACTTTATCACGGGTCTTGGCGATGAAAACGCCGACATGGCTGGACTTATCACAAACCTTTTGGGCAGCACCGTGACGGTGGCGGAAAATCTCTTGCCGGTCGTTGAGAGAATCCTTGAAAACATCGGCGTTGTGGTGCAGGAAAAGGGGCCGGAGATGATCGAAAAATTTGTCTCCTATGCCATCGACAAGCTGCCGGACATTATCGAGCTGGGCCTGCAAATAGTCATTGCGTTGGTCAAGGGGCTGGCGCAGAACCTTCCGCAGTTGGTCACGGGCGTTTTAAATATGGCGGCAACGATCATTAAAACGTTGGTCGATTCCATTCCTGACGTTATCGAGGTCGGCAGGGACATTGTGCGCGGCGTGTGGGACGGCATCAAGGCGATGGGGAGCTGGATCAAGGAAAAGGTGTCCGGTTTCTTCGGCGGCATTGTGGATAACGTTAAGGGCGTTCTTGGCATTCACTCTCCGTCCCGCGTGTTTGCGGGGATCGGCGAAAATATGGCGCTTGGCCTCGGCGAGGGCTGGGAGAGCGAATACGGAACGATCAAACGCGGCATTACAAGCGGGCTGGACTTTGGAACGGCGACGGTAGGCTTTGCCGATTCCGGCATCGGACGGTCGAGCGCGGCCATCGTCAACAGCATGGGCGTGAGCACAGAGACCGGTACGACCACCATCAACCTGATGTTCCCGGACGGCACAAAGCTGGCGAGTTATCTGCTGCCGTTTTCCATCAAGGCGGCGGCTGCGGCGGGAACGCCTATCGCAAACGCGCAGATGGCATAAGGAGGCGGCATGAATCAACTCATTTTAGATACCGGCGGCTATGCGATCCTTTTGCCGGAAAGCCAAAAAGGCGGCTATACGGCTTATGAAGAGCCGCTAAGCGTTGACCTTGTGATGCTGCCGGGAAACATGGTGCGCGAGCTGCGCGGAACGGTGTGGCGCGTGAATTACCAGTATGGGTATTTTACCGACGAGGAGAAAAACAACCTGCTTGCGGCGTGCAAAAAGGGGAGAAATGAGCCGATCCTCTGCGCGTTTCTTCCGCCGAACAGCACGGAAATGATTTCGTCCGAGTTTTTTGTGACGGCATTTGCCTCGCCTAAATTTATGTGGAGCCGCGAGGGAAAGCCGATGTGGGGTGACTTTTCCGTTGAGCTGCGGGAGGTGACGCCGCATGATTGAGGCGACCTCCGCGTTTCGCTCGGCTATCGTCGGGAAAACAAGGCGCATCTACCTCAAAGCGGTGGTGGACATCTCCGACCCCGATATGACCATCGGGGCGGTCACGTCAAGCGGGCTTGCGCCGTGGTCGAAGCCGGCACAGCTGACGGACAAGGACATTTCCGCGCCTCCGCGCTGCGCAACGCTGGAGAAAAACCGCTGGTTGCTGGATGGATCGTTTGCGATTTTCCCGGACGACTATCAAATTGCGGGCGAAATTGGAACGGCAAGTGAGGCATTGTCGGGCGCGGACGGAATGTTTTCTGCTTCGGTATGGACGCAGCTGTCATTTGCCAACGTCAGCGTTTTGCAGGCGTGCAGCATCTTCTTTTCTTCCGACCCGCTTGACGGTGTACCGGAGGATTTTACGGTGGATATTCTGGTCGATGGCGTGCCGTATCATACGGAAACGTATGCAGGGAACACGCAAAGCGCCGTCAAGATATCCGGGTTTACGGTCTACACGCCGGACGCGATCAAGGTGACTGTGACCAAATGGAGCCTGCCGTACCGCAGAATGCGAACAGTAGAGATCGTACCGGGCTACTACGAGCAATGGAGCGAAAATATGTTGGCATCTTTTTCCGTGCAGCAGCAAGGGGACGTATCTTGCCTGACGCTACCATACGGAATGCTCAAAATGGCGATGAACAACAAGAACCGTATGTTCGAGCCGCGGAGCAAGTCCGGTCTGTTTCAGAGCATCGAGGAGCGGCAGGGCGTGGAGGCCTACATCGGCGTGCGGCTTGCGGACGGCAGCGTGGAGTATAAGCGCGTGGGCGTCTTCTACCAATACTCCGACGGCTGGAAGACCGGCGACAACGGCCTGACGATGCAGTGGGACCTTGTGGACATCATCGGGCTGCTGGCCGACCGCGCGTACCTCGCGCCGACGGTGCTGCCCATCACGCTCTCTGGCTGGATCGCCTCGCTCGTTTCGCAGCTCGGCACCAACTTTGCGGACCGCTACACGGTGGACGCGGACTATGCCGACCTCGCGGTCACGGCCTCGAGCCGCGCCGCGGTGAGCGGGAAGAAGTGCGGCGACATCCTGCGCTGGGCCTGCATGGCGACCGGCACATGGCCGCGCGCGGACGCGGAAACCGGCAAGCTCGCGGTGGAGCCGCTGTGGAACCAGGGCAGCAAGATCACGCTGGAAAACCTCGTCAATTACCCGACGATGAAGGCCAACCAGTCCCTCGCGTCGCTCATTTTCCACCTCTCGGACGAGACGGAGTACGTCGTCTCGGGCAACTCCACGAGCAGCGAGAAGACCGTGACCATCGAGAACCCGTTTCTGCACACGCAGGCGCAGGCGCTCACGGCGGCGCGGCTGATCCTATCATGCTACGGCGGCAACCAGCTGGAGCTGACCGGGCGCGGCGACCCCGCAAGTGAGATCGGCGACGTGGATACCGTGTGGCTCGACGAGAGCAGCGCGACCACGGCGCGGCGCATCTACCAGACCTTTCAATTCGCGGACGGCGTGCTGCAGGGCTGCCAGAGCAAGCTCTTGCAGGCGGACGGCTCGTATCTCTACACCGAGCGCGCGGTCTTTACCGAGAGCGGATCGTGGACGGCCCCGGCGGGCAAAACGCGGCTGCGCGTGATCCTCGTCGGGCACGGCGGCAACGGCACGGCGGGCGCGGACGGCGACTTTGACGCGGCGGGCGAGGACGGCGTGGACGGCGCGGGCGGCCTCGTGTGGGCCGGCACCATCAACATCAACGAGCAGCAGACCTTTGCCATCACCATCGACGAGGATTCAACCTTTGGCGCCTACTCCTCCGCCAACGGGCAGCGCTACCCGAACGGCTTCACCGACATCCAAAGCGGCGACAGCTTCGCCCGCACGGGCGTGGCCGTGCCCAAATCGGGCACGGGCGACGGCGGCATGAAGGGGCGCGGTGGAAACAAGGGAGAAAAACACAGGGAAACCAATTACGACCTTGACGGAAATCCCATTGGCAGCTACACAGTTATTGACGTATATCCGGGATCCGGCACGCCGGGTGCGACAGGCGCAAGCGGCTGCGTGGTGGTGTACTGGGACAAGGAGGAGAGCGCATGAGCGGATTGCCAAGCGGGTATACACAGCTGGAGTACATTCGGAGCAGCGGCACGCAGTACGTCAACACCGGCGTTGTTGAAACGTCAAATACGACAATCGACCTTGATCTGGAAGTCGAGCAAATTCTGCCGCATTACATATACGGTGTTCAACAGAATTCCGACAGTTATGCATACAACTCTATTTATCAAAACAATCTTTTCGAATACAACTATGCAGATTTAAGTTTTACGCAAACCGCACGGATAAAAATGCAGCAGCGCATAGCCGATGGAACCATGTACGCGACCATCAACGGCGTTACACTAAACAGGCCAATCGGCGTTCCCATTCCGGACACTATACTGATTTTTGCAATTCGCTTTAATAACGGCAATGTCCGTTTGTACCCGGCTGCTGTGAAACTCTATACGTTTTCAATCAAAAAAAGCGGCACACTCGTTCGTGATTTCGTTCCCTGCAAGAACGCCTCCGGCGCGGTCGGTCTGTACGACACCGTCAATGGCCAGTTCTACGCCAACGCCGGAACGGGCACGTTTACGGCAGGCCCGGAGATCATTCCCGACCCGCCCGCAGCTCCCACCGGCTTGCAGACCGTCCTCGCGGTGGTTCTGCAATGGGCCGCGAGCGCGAATGCCGACCGCTACGACGTCTACCGCGACGGCGTGAAGCTCGGCAGCACGGAGGGCACGCAGTATGTGGATGCCACGCCGGAGGCAAATCAGACCTACGTCTACACGGTCAAGGCCGTCAACGGCGGCGGCGAGAGCGCGGGCACGTCCATCACGGTCTACACCAAAAGCGGCTACTTTGAATACAAGCCGCTGATCGAAAGCGCAAATTTTCCGTGAACCCCGTCGGGATCAACTCTCCCACGCTGCTGGCCGTCGGGGTCATCGAGCAGCTTTTTGTCTACGAACCCAAGCCGTCCGTTTATTTCGCGGGCGAGATATTCGCCGGGGAGGTCTAAACTATGGCGATCAAAACAGTCCAAGCGATCATCAACGGCCAGAGCTATACCCTTGCGCTCAACAGCGCGACGGGCAAGTACGAGGCCACCATCACCGCGCCGGGCAAAACATCCTACAACCAGTCCGGCGGCTACTACAACGTGCAAATCAACGCGACCAACGACGCGGGCACCGTCAGCTCGGCAGACGCCTCGACGCTTGCCGGATTAAAGCTCTACGTCAAGGAGAAGGTCGCGCCGGTCATCACCATCCTTTCTCCGTCCTCCGGGGCGTATGTCAGCAACAGCAAGCAGCCGGTCGTGTTCACCGTTGTGGACGAGGCTGACGGCTCCGGCGTCGACCTCTCGACGCTCGTGGTCAAACAGGACGGCGCGGCGGCCGCGTCCTCGGCCCTCGCGAGCACAGCCATTGCCAACGGCTATCAGGTGACCTACACGCCCGCCTCGGCCCTCGACGACGGCAGCCACACCGTCACCATCAACTGCAAGGACCACGACGGCAACGCCGCGGCGCAGAAGTCCACCACCTACACGGTCGACACCGTGCCCCCGACGCTCAACATCACCTCGCCGACGGACAACCTCATCACGGCCTCGCAGAGCCTCACGGTGGCCGGTATCACCAACGACGCGACCTCCTCGCCCGTGGAGATCAAGATCACGCTCAACGGCGCGGATCAGGGCGGCGTCACGGTCGGCGCGGGCGGCGCGTTCAGCAAAGCCGTCACGCTGGCGGAGGGCGCGAATATCATCGTCATTACGGCGACCGACGCGGCGGGCAAGGTCTCTACGGTCACGCGCAATGTGACGCTCGACACCTCGGTGCCGGTCATCAAGTCGGCGACCATCACGCCGAACCCGGTCGACGCGGGCGCGACGATGGTCATCGCGGTGGAGATCGAATGAGCGCGCAGGTCCTGAGCGTCTCGCTGCCGAGCGAGATCATCTATGTGAGCGGCACGGTCAACGGCACGGCCTACACCTGGACGCTCATTGAGGGCGCGTGGACGGCTACGGTCGAGCGGGCGGCGGACGACACCTACGCCGTTGCCCTCACCGCCGTCACCGCGGCGGGCGTCAGTACCAACTACACGCTCACGCTTTACTACGGCCTTTTGAGCCTCATCACCGACCGCACGCGCGCCGACGTGGTAGGCCAGACCGACAAGGGCTTTTACAACGCGAGCGACCTCAACCGCGTGGGTGCGGCGGTGGAGTACATCGCCGGCCGCTTCACGGCGATCGGCTATGCCTGCCCTGTAACGGTCAAAAAGGACTGGCTGCCGAGCGACACGCCGACGCAGCGGCAGATGGAGACCTACCGGCAGAACATCGTCACGCTGCGCGGACAGATCGCGGTCATGGCGTCCACACCGGAGACCCCGGCGAGCATGGCGGGGCTGAACTACGTCAAGGCCAACAACATTGAGCAGATTTTGCTCGACCTTGACGCGCTCATCGACAAACTCATCAAATCGTGGCACTTTTCCGGCGAGCTGTACGCCGGAGAGGTATGAAAGGAGACAATATGCAGGACAGAGTATCTTTGTATCCCGGGCGCGTAAAGCTGGAGCCGGTCGCGGGACAGGCCAACCTCTACGACCTCACGCGCGCCGACCAGCCCACGCAGGAGGGCACGCCGCTCAACAAGGCGAGTTTGCTCAAGGACTACACCTGCGGCCTGCTCGGCCTGTCAAGCGCCGCCGTGCCCGACGATGCGCTTTTGGCGCTGCTGATCGGCGTCGGCTATTACGGCTACCGCGTTAAGGTGCAGTATACCGACGGAACACCTGCCGAGGGCGTGACCGTGAGCGGCATTTCCGCGCTGCCCAGTTCGTCGCTGGTGACCGGTGCGGACGGCATCGTGGTGGGGCGTTCCTCCAGTGCAAGCGTGTCCATCGGCTGCACATCGCCGTACATCGACCAGAAAGCGCCGGCAAGCCAGAGTGTGGCCTCTACCGGCACGATCACCGATGTGCCGCTGACGCTGGAGAACGTTACCGATATGCTGACGATCGCAAGCTCTAAAACATTAAAAATATCACCGCTTGCCAAAACAGTAGATGTTACCGCGGTCGGCGGAGGCGGCGGCGGAGGCGGTGGCATAAGCAACTCGTATGGCGGAGGCGGCGGAGGCGGCGGTTATATAACGACCGAACTTGCTGTTGATTTATTAAAAACAACCCAAATTTCGATTTTGGTCGGTGCCGGTGGAGTGGGCGCTATCACTGATTCCTCCCCCAGACCGGATAATTGGCACGAAGCAAGCGATGGCGGGAATACGACTGTGCAGCTATCCTCAAAAATCATTACTGCCTCCGGTGGAAAGAAAGGTGAATCAAAGCTGATTGGGGATTCCGCTCCGTACGTCGCAGCAAAAGGAGGTGCTGGGAATGGGTCTGGCGGTGGCGGAAGCCTTAATGTAAATGAAAGCGTGGCTTTTGCTTCTGGCGGGGAAAACGCAAGCGGCTACATTTTTAATGACACTTCTCTTGGTATTGCTGGCGGTGGAGGAGGCGGGGGCGGCGGCTACATCAATTCGTCTCACTCTTCTATCGGCGCAAATGGGGGGGCGCCTAACGGGGGAACTGGGACATGCCAATCAACTACTAATACCAACAGCAATGGTAAAAGTTTTGGTGGCGGTGGCGGAGGAACCGATTGCAAGTTAGACAGCGCCTACGGCTTCGGCGGCGCTGGCGGCGCAGGCGGCGTTTATCTCCGCTTCCACTTTGACGCGGCGTAAAGGAGGGTCAACATGAACTACTGCATTGTAAATGCCGACGGCATCATCGAGAACATCATCGTCTGCGAAAGCGACGAGGTCGCAGCGCAGTTTGGGGCCGTAGCCTCTTACGACGGCGCGGCCATTGGGGAATCGTACAACCCGCCGCCTCCCCCGCCGACCACCGAGGAGCGCGTCGCCGCGCTGGAGGCGGAGAACAAACTCTTAAAGGAGCAGGTCAGCGCGCAGGCTGATCAGGCGGAATTTTACGAGGACTGCATCGCCGAAATGGCGACGGTCGTATATGCGTGAGTTTATCGCCGAGCTGGCGTTAAACGTATATTTTACATTACAGAAAGGAAGTAAAGAAATGATGGCAATGTTATTCGCACAGAGAGTGATCCTCGGCAAGACGGAGTTTGACAAGGTGCCCGCGAAGCTCAAGCCGCAGGTGGCGGACATCCTCATCAACGAGTGCGGCCTGCCCGAGCTGGTGCCGGCGGAGTACGGCGGTACGGCGGACATTACGAAAGAGTAAGAAAGGAGAAACACAATGGCTACTTACAAGAGAATCGCATCCGACGGCAAGCCCATCAAAATCACCGATACCCCCGCGGGCCTGAGCGAAAACTCGGGTGTCAAGAACAGCATCGTGCAGCCCGTCATGGCGCGCGACCTCTCCCGCGCCGGCACGGAGATCTATGTCGCCCCCTGCTACAAGCTCACCTACGACGCGGACGGCTACTGCGTCAAGATGACGACCTGCGCCATCCCCGAGGACATCGCGGCCAAGCTCGCGGAGCTGAACAAGTAAAAAAGCCGCCCCGGAGGGCGGCAAATTGACAAAGCGCGGCAGACTGTGCTATAATTCGCCTGCCGGTAAGAACGGCGAGGTTGTCCACTTCCTGCAAAGGAGGTGCGCGATGGTTACATACGCTGATATGTTCACATATTCGCTTGTGCTCATCGGTCTTGCGTCTCTGATCTTCACGGTCACAAGACATAAGAAATAACCGCCCACCATAGCGGTAAGCGGCGTTTCCTTCGAGCTATAAACTCACTGAGGGACGACCGCCACCAGCAATGGCAGCCGTTCTTACTGGCCTAAATATAGCACACCTAAAGCCGCTTTGTCAAGCACGACAAGGCGGCTTTTTTCGCGCCGCCGGAAAGAGAGACAACGCCTATGGAAAGTTTATCGAAATTGGCGGCGCTGTGCTCGGAGATCACGGTCATTCTCGCGGCGGTCGCCATGCTCGTCAAGCCGCTGCGCAGCAAGCTGCTCGGGCTGGACAAGCTGACCGACGCGCTCAAATGCCAGCTCCGGCACGACATGCTGCACACCTACTACCGCCACAGAGAGTGCCGCACCATCCGGCAGTACGAGCTGGAGGATTTTCTCTATCTCTACCGCGGGTACAAGGCCCTCGGTGGAAACAGCTTTATTGACCGCATCAAAAGCGAGATAGACGAGTGGGAGGTAATGTCATGAGAGACATCAAGGGCTCCACCTCGGAGGAAATTCGCATGATCCGCGCCATCCAGCGCTCCGTCGGGGCGCTGGACAACGGCTACATCGGCAACCAGACCTTGAGCGACATCGCCGCCAAGCTCGGCGCGGACTGCTGGCCCCTTAACGTCGAGCTATACGGTCAGCCCTGCATCGTCGCGCGGGACATCGAGCCCGTCAACATGAGCGGGCCGCTGCCGAAAAACGCCATTTCGGGGAGCTTTTCGTGGCAGGGCGCGCCGTGCAGCATCCTCGTGCGCGGCGGCAAGGTCGTGCGCGGCATGAGCTGCCACTACCCAACGCCCGAGAGCGTGCTCTACAAAACCACGAGCGGCGCGGTGCGCATTGCCCGCGTCTCCTCGGCGGCGGCGCTGGGCGGCGTCGTGTGGGCGGTCGGTGGGCTTGGCCTGCTCGACCTCTATAACCCCGGCGCAGAGGGCTTCACAGGGGCGTTCAGCGACGTGCTGCGCAAGACCAACCACACCGTCCTCGGCTGCAAGGGCGGGATGCTCTACGGCGTCTACTGCCGCAGCATGACCGCACAGCAGGTCAACGCCTTTTGTCGAGACAAGCTCAAACTGGATTACGCCGTCATGCTCGACGGCGGGCACGTTGCCGCCATCAACGGCGCGTGCAACAAGATCAACACACAGACGCGGCAATTCTACGCCGTGCAGTTTCTGTAAAGGAGGCTCAAAAATGCAAAAAGCAATGCTATCTCAGCCGATGGCTGGTAAGACCCAAGAGGAAATTATTGCCACCCGTGAAAAGGCTATCGCCGCTCTGAAAGAGCAGGGATATGAAATCGTGAACACTCTGTTCACCGATGAATGGTACAGCAAGGAGAAGATGACCGAACGCGGGGTGGTGCAAATCCCTTTGTGTTTCTTGGCAAAATCTCTGGAAAACATGAGCCTGTGTCACGCCGCATATTTCTGTCACGGCTGGGAGAAAGCCCGTGGTTGCCGTATCGAGCACGAAGTTGCTTGCGCCTACGGGCTGGATGTGATTTACGAAGACGGATATAACGTCTTGAATAAGCAAAAGTAATAAGGAGGCGCAATATGCAAAATCGAATTGCCAATCTTCTCACGGTCAAGAGCATTGTAACCGTCGTGCTCACGGCGGTTTTCTCGGTGCTTGCCCTGCGCGGCACCATCAGCGGGACGGAGTTTTTGACGATCTTCACGACCATCATCGCCTTCTACTTCGGCACGCAGACCGAGAAGCGCAAAAATGAAGAGGCTTCTTGACACGCTGGCCTCGTGGGAGGGCGCTGTGCGCGGCGACGCGGTGCATAAACAGATCGTAGACGCCTACAACAGTTACCTCCCACATCCGCGCGGACACAAGCTCACCTATTCGGACGACTACTGCGCGGCGATGGTGTCCGCGGCGGCGATCCTCTGCGGCCTGACGGAGGTCATTCCCATCGAGTGCAGCTGCAGCGAGCAAATGAGCTGGTATCGGGCGCGCGGCCAGTGGATCGAGGACGACGCGCACATCCCAACGGTCGGCGAGCAAGTGTTTTACTGCTGGAACGACCGCAAGGACTACGCCCTCACGGACTGCACCGGCGCGCCAAATCACACGGGCATCGTGACCGCCTGCGACGGTCAGAGCTTCACGGTTTTCGAGGGCAACAAGGGAAGCCGCCACGAGTGCGCCTATCGCATTATCCCCGTGAACGGGCGGTATATTCGCGGCTTCGGCGTGCCGAAATACCCCGCGGACAAGACCGTGCTCACGCGCGGGGACAAGGGCGCGGCGGTCGGGAAGCTGCAAGAGTTCCTCAACGCCTGCGGCTATGAGCTGGATGTGGATAACTCGTTCGGCCCCGCGACGCAAAGGGCATGGGGGGAATATGTTTACGCATACCTCGGAAAAATTCTAAAATAACGAAAGGAAAACGGGCGGGAGGCGTGCCTCCCCTCGCGTGAGCGCTCTGCAAGCCCCGGCGCACAGCATGGACAAGCAGCACCGAGCGATCCGGGCAAAATTATCCTCTATGGCCCCGCGGCGGGCCGTGGCATACATTCGGTCTTTTGAGCTTCCGCCCGACGAAATGGCGTGCCTCGTCGAGTGTGACGTGCGAGGCCGCTCCTGCGTACAGGTGGCATTTGAAATGAACCTGTCGCCGGATACGGTCAAAAAGTATCGCCGAAAGGCGTACCGTAAAATCGCATCGGAAGTCTTTGAATAGGAAAAGAGCTTCACCAAACGGTGAGGCTCTTTTCCTTTATTGGAGGGTATGAATGACGCATGGAGCACGTCGTGACAAAAATAGCATATCCCGTCAGAATTTGCAAGCGCAATCGTTCAACGAATTTCGCCGTACACTTTTCATCCTCTTTCCCGGCACTTTGGGAAAGGAGTTTTCTTGTACCATAGAGGTAGAAAAGGAGGTGCGCTGTATGTACGAACGGCTTTTGGCATTGGGATTCACCGAGCAGATGGCGAGGGATATTTTGGTGCTGTTCCCCGAGCCGGACGAGCTGCGCACCTATGTTTATTTCGCGGAGCTGCTGCATGTATAGCTATTATAATCCGTCGCCTTATGGCAAGAACGTGGGGGACTGCACCGTTCGGGCGATCTCCAAAGCGACCGGAAAAGACTGGGGCGAAACGTATCTCGCGCTTGCCATACAAGGCTACTTAGACGGTGACATGCCTTCGGCCAACGCGACCTGGGGCGCGTATTTGCACTCCCTCGGCTATCGGCGCTACATCGTGCCGGACACCTGCCCTCTGTGCTATACCGTCGGGCAGTTTGCGGACGAGCATCCGGCAGGCACATACATTTTAGCCCTGTCCGGTCATGTGGTGTGCGTGCAGGACGGGACGATCTTTGACTCGTGGGACAGCAGCAATGAGACTGTGATTTATTTTTGGGTAAAGGAGACTGAATGACATGGCTTTTAATCCGTACTATCAAAACCCTTATTATCCACAGCCGATGCCGGATAACCTCATGCAGATGCGGCAGCAGCAGATGATGCAGCCTGCTCCGCCTTCCGTGCCGCAAAATCCTGTTGCGACCGGCGGCGTGCAATGGGTGAGCAGCGAGCAGGAGGCGAGAGGCTACCTGATCGCGCCCAACTCTGCCGTAGCGTTGTGGGATTCCACCGCCCCCACCGTGTACCTCAAGCAGGCAGACGCAAGCGGCAAACCGACGCTCAAGATTTACGACCTCGTAGAGCGCACAGAAACGGCCTCTAACGCGTCGCAAAAGCCGGGAGTGGAATTTGTCACACGCGAGGAGTTCGACCGTCTGGCGGCGCTTGTGGGCGAAATAAAGGGCAAGAAGAAGCGCAAGGTCGAGGAGGACGAGGACGATGAGTAATCCCTTTATGACCGCGCTTGGCGGCGGGCAAATGCCCGGACCGGTAGGCCAGTTCCAGCGCATGATGCAGCAGTTCCAGCAATTCAAGGCAAATTTTCATGGCGACCCCAAAGCGGAGGTCGAAAAGCTCTTGCAGAGCGGTAGGCTGAACCAGCAGCAGTTGAACCAGCTGCAACAGATGGCGAAGCAGTTTCAAAGTCTAATGCAGTAATCATCAACATAAATCAACATCGTGGCCACGATTTGATGAATAAAAATTTTTCAAAGGAGTGATACTATGTCTCTTTCTGACGGCGGCGTTCAGGCCACTATGCCTGTTGCGCCCGTAAATTCCAGCAACGGCGGCGGCTTTGGCTGGGGCGGAGAAGGCAGCTGGTTTATTATTATCTTGTTCCTTTTCGCATTTCTCGGTTGGGGAAATGGCGGCTGGGGGAACAACGGCAACAGCGGCGGCGTGGTCGACGGCTATGTGCTGACCTCTGATTTTGCCAATGTCGAGCGCAAGATCGACAGTGTAAATCAGGGCCTTTGCGACGGATTTTACCAGCAGGCGCAGCTTGTCAACGGCACCAACATGGCGCTTGCCAACGGCTTTGGGCAGGCGGAGCTTTCCCGCAGCAACCAGCAGGCGGCGCTGATGCAGCAGCTCAACGCCATGCAGATGCAGGCCGCAAATTGCTGCTGCGAGAATCGTGCAGCTATCGCCCAGGTGCGCTACGACATGGCGGCGCAGGCGTGCGACACGCGCAACACCGTGCAGAACGCCACACGCGACATCATTGACGCGAACAACCAGAACAGCCGCGCCATCCTCGACTTCCTGACGCAGAGCAAGCTGTCCGACCTCCAGACCGAGAATCAGAATCTGAAGCTGGCGGCATCTCAGGCCGCGCAGAACAACTATCTGATCTCGCAGCTGCGTCCGTGCCCTTCGCCTGCCTACATCACCTGTAACCCGTGGGCTGGCAGCGGTTACGGCGGCTGCGGCTGCAATCAGGGCTGCGGCTGCTGACAACTGCATAGCATAGCTTTTTGTTGGCGATGTTTTGTTGACGCCAACAAAATGTTCGGCCCCGTGCCGATACTGACAACAACGCGGCGGGGCTATTGCCTCGCCGCTGTATTTTAATTGCCTCGATTTCGAGGCATATGAAAGGACTGAACTCATGAAAACGATTGACGAGCTGAAACAAGAATTTGTAGACCATCTTGCCGCTATGGATAAGTCCGAAATGAGCATGGTCGAACTCGCAAACTATGCCGATCTGCTGCATAAGGCGGACGCTCTTTTCAAGCCAAGCTATACAGATGTACTTGCATCCGGCTTCATTTCCCCTTTTGCGGCAACTACTTGGAAAAAGGAGGAGAAGAAAAATGGCTGAATATAGTAATTCCGCTATTGTTTCTGTTGCTGCTGGGCAAAACGTCCCGCTGACGGAAACGGCGGTCAATAGCAAGCCCTGTATCGTGCATCGTCAGGGCGCAGGCATTGTCACGCTGCGCGGCATCACCAATCAAAACCGCGCTCTGTTTAGGGTCTCCTATGGCGGCAACATCGCTATTCCCACCGGAGGCACGGTTGAGGCCATCACGGCGGCGCTTGCCATTAACGGAGAGCCGTTGGCCAGTGCAACAGCTACCGTCACGCCTGCGGCGGTAGAAAACTACTTTAACATTTATGTTTCCGCACAGGTCTGCGTCCCGAAAGGCTGCTGCCTGACGGTCGCAATGGAAAACACCAGCACTCAGGCCGTCAACTTCGCCAACTCGAACCTGACGGTTGAGAGAATCGCGTGAAAGGAGAATGGACATGAGTAAGAAAGCAATGTACGAGCTTCGCAATATGCTGTGCGACGAACTTGACGAGCTGGCGCGTAAGGGTGACCTGGGCGCGGGCGACCTTGAGATTGCGCACAAGCTGACCGACACCATCAAGAACATCGACAAGATCGAGATGATGGAAGACGACGGTTACTCTCGCGACGGAGATTATTTGCGCGACGGCGATTATTCTCGTGGCGGCGACTGGCGGGCCGATATGCGCGGCACTTACGGGAGGGGCAGCTCCTATGCTCGCCGCGGCACGCATTACGTCCGCGGGCACTACAGCCGCGCCGACAGCATGGAGCACCTGCGCGAGCAGATCAACGACATGATGCGCGAGACGGACGACGACCGCGTAAAAGAAGCGCTGCGGCGTGCCGCAAGCCTGATGGAGGAATAAAGGGGGTGCGTCCCCTTGATCGACGAAAACGAGCTCAAACTGTGGATATCGCGGCTTGAAGTTGAGGAATCGAGTTGGCCCAATTACCAGAAGCTGGCGGCGCTGTACATTATCCAAAATCAAAACGCGCCAAAAGAACCGGAAAGGCCAATGTTGTATTCGGCAGCTCCGGCGCCGGTCAAGACCTATGCGCCTGAAACGGTAGGCAGCTACGGCGACAGCGATTTTTTGCAGGCCGTCTCCGACATGGCTCCGGCAAGAGCGTGGGAGGTCATGGACGAGCTGATGGACAGCCTTAAAATCGTCAACGAGCGCGTGTACAACAGCGTGATGCGGAAGCTCGAAAAATAAGAACACCCCCGTCGTAAGGCGGGGGTTTCCTTTTGGGCATAATTTACCTTTGGGAACACCAAGGGCAAGCCCACCAATTCGGAGTTCATCGCCATGATCGCCGACCGCATCCGCTTGCAAAGCAAGGGCAAGATCGCGTAAAAAATGAAAAAACAGAGCCGCGGCTGCGGCTCTGTTTTCCGTATTGGGGCTCAGAGGACCTTATCGAGGAAGCTCACGAGGCGCGGGCTTTCGGGGTGAGCAAACAGCTCGTGCGAGGGCTTATCCTCCTCGATGTGACCGCCGTCGAGGAAGATGGTGCGGCTGCTGACCTCGCGTGCGAAGCGCATCTCGTGCGTCACGACGATCATCGTCATGCCGCTCTCGGCGAGGTCCTTCATCACGTCGAGCACCTCGCCGATCATCTCGGGGTCGAGGGCGCTGGTCGGCTCGTCGAAGAGCATGACCTCGGGGTCCATCATCAGCGAGCGCACGATGGCGATACGCTGCTTCTGACCGCCGGAGAGCTGGCTGGGATAGGCGTCGGCGCGGTCGGCAAGGCCCACGCGGCCGAGCAGCTGGAGCGCCTTGGCCTCAGCCTGCTCCTTGTCCATGCCCTTGATGCGTGTGGGCGCGGCGGTCAGGTTGTGCATCACGTTCATGTTGTTGAAGAGGTTGAACTGCTGGAACACCATGCCCATCTTCTGACGGTGCTGGTCGATGTGCTTGCTCTGCCCCTTGGCGCAGATGTCCACGCCGTCGAAGAGGATCTGGCCCGAGGTCGGCGTCTCCAGCAGGTTCAGGCAGCGCAGAAAGGTGCTCTTGCCGCCGCCCGAGGGACCGATGATGGACACGACCTCGTTCTTTTCAAAATCAACGCTGATGTGCTTGAGCACGTCGAGCTTATGGAAGCTCTTGCACAGGTCAACGACCTGAAGGATCTTCTCATTTGCCATGGTTCATCTTCCTTTCTGCCAGAGCGATGAGGCGGCCGCCGGTGAAGGTCATCGCAAAGTAGCACAGCGCCGCGATGGCAAGGCACGCAAGGCTCTTGTAGGTCAAAGCGATGACGTCGTTCGTGCGGAACATCAGGTCGGCAAGACCGATGACCGAAACGATGGACGACTCCTTGATAACCGTGACGAACTCGTTGCCGAGCGCGGGGAGAATGTTCTTGATCGCCTGCGGCAGCACGACGAGGCGCATAGCCTGGCCGTGGCTGAAGCCGACGCTGCGCGCGGCCTCCATCTGCCCGACGTCCACGGCCTGCACGCCGGAACGAATGATCTCGGCGACGTAGGCGCAGCTGTTGATGCTCATGGCAATGATACCTGCGGAAAAACGCGAAAAGTTCGGGATCCACGAAATGTCCGGCAGCGTGAAGCCGACCATGGGAAGTCCGTAGAAAATAAACATGAGCTGCACCATCAGGGGCGTCCCGCGGATGAACTCGATGTAAGCGACCGCCAGCCACTTGAGCGGCAGAATTTTGCTCATGCGCATACTGGACATGAGCGTGCCGAAAATCGTGCCGAAAAACACGGTGAATGCGGCGATGATGAGCGTATTGACAATGCCTTCCTCAAAAAAGCTGTGGTAGCGGACGACGAGCTTTCCGATCGTCTCAATAAATTCCATGGGGACTCCTCCTCAGTACACAGCGGGCTTCGCCGCCGAAACGGCGAAGCCCGTAGGTCGTGTTATCTTATTTTGCGTTCGGCTTACAGACCGAGGCTGGCAGCCAGCTCGACAGCTTCGTCGTAGGCCTTCTGATAGCTGCCGTCGGCAGTGACCTTGTTGATGACCTCGTTCACGGCCTCGACCAGATCTTCATTGCCCTTGGCGATGACGACGGACTTACCGAAGGAGGCTTCCTCGGCGGAGAACTCGAAGTTGGAGACCTCAAGCGCGCCGTTGCTGGTGGCGACGAGCGCCTCGCCGACCGCCTGGTCGACGACCAGACCCGCGATGTTGCCGTTCTGGACCTCGAGGGCGAGGGCAGGGTACTTTTCAAGCTCGAACAGCTCGCTCTCGGGCAGAGCGGACTGGATCAGCTGGGACTGGATGGTGCCCTTCTGTGCGCCGACCTTCAGACCCGCAAGGGATTCCTTGGTGGAATAGGTGTCGGCGTTGCCGGCCTTGACGATCAGCAGCTGAGCGCTGGTCTCATACAGGTCGCTGAAGTCGATCTCCTCGGCACGCTCGGGGGTGTTGGTGAAGGCCGCGATGCCGAGGTCCACCTGACCGGACTGGACGGCGGGGATGATGCCGTCGAAGGCCATGTCCACGACCTCCAGCTCAACGCCGAGGCTGTCGGCAATCTGCTGGGCCAGCCACATATCGCAGCCGGCGAAGTTGGCGTCGAGATCCTTGAACTCATAGGGAGCGTACTGGGCTTCGGTGCCGACGACGACCTTGCCCTTGGCTTTGATCTGCTCAAGCAGGGTGGCGGGCTCGGCGGGCTGCTGCTCTTCCTGTTGCTGCTGCTGATCGTCAGCGGGCTCCTGCGCGGTGTCCTTCTTGCCGCAGCCGGTCATCACGGCCAGCAGCATCGCGGCGCCGAGCGTCAGCGCCAGCAGCTTCTTCATCATGTTAAAGTTTTTCATCTTTTCCTCCGTTCCGTGCATTTGTATGCGCGATTTCGTATTTGATGTGGATAATTATACTCTACGGAACGGATTTGTAAATAGCCGTCTCAACCGATGATAGTGAAAAGTTATCCAGATTTATTGTGCAATTTATGCAAAAAGGCGGAGAAGCTGTCAGAACGACAGCTTCTCCATGCGGTCAAACGCGGTTTTGAGCTGGTCGATGCCGACGGTGCAGGCGATGCGGAAGTGGCCCGCGGCGCTCACGCCGAAGGGTGTGCCGGGACTGACGAGAACATGGGCCTGATCGAGCAGGACCTTGCAGAAGGCTTTTTCATCCAGTCCCGTTTTCTCCACGCCGGGGAAAAGGTAGAACGTGCCCTTCGGCCGCACCAGACTCAGGTAGGGGAGCTTTTCGATGCGGTCGGCGGCGTAGAAGATGCGGTCGCGGTAGGCGGTGACATATTTCTCCCGGATCTCCTTTCGCATGGCGAGCGCCTGAATGGCGGCGCGCTGCGAGACAGACGGCGCGGAGTAGATAAGCGAGCCGTTGATGCGGTTCATCACCGCCAGCAGCTCCGGCTCGGCGATGATCACGCCCACGCGCCAGCCGGTCATCAGGAAATTCTTGGAAAAGCTGTTGAGCGTGATGGTGCGCTCGGCCATGCCGGGCAGTGTGCGGATGGGGCAGAAGTCGCCCTCGTAGAGATAGGTGGTATAGATCTCGTCGGCGGCAATGAGCAGGTCATGCTCCTGCGCGACGCGGGCGAGCAGCTCGAGCGTCTTTCCGTCGTAGCCCATGCCGGTGGGGTTCGTGGGATTGTTGAAAACGATGGCCTTGGTGCGCGGGGTGATGGCGGCGCGCAGACGCGCTTCGTCGATGGCGTAGTCCTCGCTCGCGTAGGTCGGCACGTCCACGCATACGCCGCCTGCCAGCTCGATCTGCTCGCGGTACATGGGGAAGTAGGGCGAGAAGGCGATGACCTCGTCGCCGGGGTCGAGGATGGCGAGCATCACGAGCGCCATGCCGAGGCAGCTCGACGCGCTCACGAGCACATGGTCGCGCGGGAGACGCTGGCCGAAGTCCTCCTCCCACGCGCGGCAGACCGCGTCGATCAGCTCGGGGTCGCCCTTGGGGTCGCCGTAGTGCGTGTGACCGGCCTTCGCGTCGCGGAAGGCGGCGTTGATGATGCTCTCGTCGGTGGTGAAATCGGTGTCGCCGATGCTCAGGTCGATGATGTCCTTGTATTTGGCAAGCGCCTCGGTGTCGAGCGACAGTCCGGCGGCGCTGCTCTGAAATCGCTTGGCGATGTAGCTATGCTTCATGCTTGGAGGCCTCCTTGACGTGTGGAATGACGGTCGAGCCGTTCGGAATGACATAGATGGACTTGCCCTCCAGCTGCGCGGCGTCAAGCAGGGCGTTGACGTCGGAAAACGCCTTTATGCCCATGGGCGCAACGTCCTCCGGGGCAATGCTCGAATAGAGCAGGATGTTGTAGCGCTGCGCCTGCTCGCAGTTGAGAAAGAAAATGTAGCCCGCAACGGTGAAATGCTCGCGCAGCCGCCGCTCGATGGTGCCGGCGACGAGGTCCTTCGCCCAGTCGAAGTATTCGGCGGGGCCGCCGCCCTCGCGCGCCTCGATGATGAGGATGAGCGTGCCGCCCGGCTTGAGGCCGGATTCAATGTTGTCGATGGTCTTGGTGCCCTGGTAGAGCGAGATGTCCTTGGGGAAGCCGCCGCAGCTGGCAACGATCACGTCCGCCTTTTCCGGCACGTCCACCTGATAGATGCGGTCCACCATGCGGCAGGCCGCCTCCCACGAGGTGAGGTAGTGACCGGAGAGAATGGCGGCAAGCTGCATCTGGGCGTTCATCACGAGGTTGACGATGAAGAGATTTTTCACCAGCCCCGCCGCCTCGCACATATCCTCGTGCAGCGGGTTGCCCTTCAAAACGCCGTTGCCGATGGCGGGGTTGGAGCGCAGCTGCGCAGCGTCGAGCGAGAAGGCGTGGTTGTGGAAGATGGTCTCGCGCCCGCTGATGCCCGGCAGGATGCTCTTGCGTCCGCCGCCGAAGCCCGCCATCACATGATGCGTCACCGCGCCGAGACAGACCACGAGATCGGCCTCGGCCGCCGTGCGGTCGATGGAGACCGGCGTGCCGTGCGGCGTGGTGCCGAGATAGACAAGGTCTTTCGCTTCGCAGTCGTGGTTCTTGACCTTGACGCGGTCGTAGACCGCGTCGGTCACGAGCGTGCGCAGCTCCTGCTCGTCGCCGCCGATGTGCGTGCCGTTGGCAATGACGATGGTGATGTCCTCCTCACGCACGCCGCAGCGCTCCGTGAGATAGTCCACCAGATGCGGGACCACGAGGTCCTGCCGCATCCAGAAGCGCGTCATGTCGCTCACGACCAGCGCGACGGTATCGCCCGCCTTGGCGCGCTCGCACAGCGGCGCGCTGTCGATCGGTGCGTCGAGCGAGGCCCACAGCGCCGCGCGGATATCGGCAAGCGGGGCGACGGCGTTGCCGTGCAGCTCGCCGATCACATTTTTCTCATCCAGCGGCAGCTCCACCGTGCCGCTGCCGTAGGCAAATGAATAGGTTTTCATACGGTTCCATCCCATCCTACTATGAAATAATATAGGAGTATACGGCAAAGCGGCGGAAGATGCAACAGCCAATATTCATAAGATTTGAAAGATTATTGATTAAAATATGGGGAAAGCAGAAAATTCGAATACCGGCAGGCGGCAGAGCGCACCTTGACAACCGAATACCGGCACCGTATAATGCAAGACAAGGGGGGCGAGAAAAATGTTTGATGAAAAGGAAATTGCTTACTTGCAGGAGATGAAAGAAAGAATTACCCGCAGCATGGCCGTACTTATTGAGAGTGATGTCACGCCGAAGTTCAGCCTTTTGGCGGACGGCATTAAGGACATTCAGGAAAAGCTCGTGCCGCGCTCCCGCATGGACGATCTGGAGGACGAGGTGAAATTCCTCAAGCTCATGTGCCGCCAAATGGCGGAGGATATTGCAAAGCTGAAAAAGGCGAACTGAATACACGATACAGCAGGACGGTGCCGATGTTCGGCATCGTCATATTTTATCCGGCAGGGCAGCCCATAAGGAACAGAAGCGGAGCGGAAAAGTGCCGCATGCACGGAGTGCCCTGCTTCGCCGCATTTCACTTGCCCCGAGTATGTTCGATCCCCTTGGGGTGGAGCGAACAACGTGAGCGGAACCCAAAAAGAAGGACATGACTTTTGTCATGTCCTTCTTTTTGGAGGTGACACCCAGATTTGAACTGGGGAATGAGGGTTTTGCAGACCCTTGCCTTACCACTTGGCTATGTCACCGTATGGAAAAAGGAGCAAATGCTTTGCTCCTTTTTCATTTGGAGCGGGCGACGAGGCTCGAACTCGCTACCTCCACCTTGGCAAGGTGGCGCTCTACCAGATGAGCTACGCCCGCAAATGGTGCCTCCGGTCGGAGTCGAACCAACGACACGCGGATTTTCAATCCGCTGCTCTACCAACTGAGCTACAGAGGCATATCAAGCCGCTGTTGCAGCCTGATAATGGCGACCACGAAGGGACTCGAACCCTCGACCTCCGGCGTGACAGGCCGGCGTTCTAACCAACTGAACTACATGGCCACATTTTGGTGGGAACAACAGGGCTCGAACCTGTGACCCCCTGCTTGTAAGGCAGGTGCTCTCCCAGCTGAGCTATGCTCCCCACTCGAAGCCGTCTTACGAACGGCAAGGGTTATTATACTAAATCCCCCTCGCCGTGTCAACAATTTTTTCAAGACTTTTGAAACTTTTTTTGACCCGGCAGAAGGGCGCGGTATGCGCGCCCTTACTTGCCGATTTTTTTAAGCTCGTCGATCATGCGTCGCAGCTCCTCACCGGAGAAGCTGTGGATGCGGTCGCAGAACTGGCAGGTGAGGTCTGCCCTGCCCTGCTCGCGCAGAATGTCCTCCAGCTCCTTCGAGCCGAGGGAGAGCAGCGCGCGCTCCGTGCGCTCGCGCGAGCAGTAGCAGCGGTATTCGATGGGCGTCGTCTCCAGGATCTCAAGGTCGAAATCGGAAAGCACCGTGCGCAGGAGGTTTGCCGGATCGGGATCGTCGCGGAGCTGATTCGTCACGCTGGGCGCGGCGTAGATGCCGCCCTCGACCTTGGCGATGGTATCCTCGCCCGCGCCGGGGAGGAGCTGAATGAGATAGCCGCCGGCGGCGAGTACGCTGCGGTCGCGGTCGACCAGCACGCCGAGGCCGCAGGCCGAGGGGATCTGCTCGGACTCGACGAAGTAGGCAGCCAGATCCTCGGCGATCTCGCCGCCGAGCAGGTCGACCGTGCCGACGTAGGGCTCCTTGAGCCCGAGGTCCTTGATGACGGTCAGGGTGCCGCCGTGGCCGACGGCGCTGCCGACGTCCAGCTTACCGTCTGCGCGCAGGGGAAGCTCCACGGAGGCGTCCTGCACATAGCCGCGCACGTTGCCCTCGGCGTCGGAGACGGCGAGGATGGTGCCGAGCGGGCCGTCGCCTTTGATCTGGAGTGTAACGCTCTCGCCGCTGCCCTTGAGGGCGTTGCCCATCATGGAGACGCCGGCGAGCGCACGGCCGAGCGCCGCGGTAGCGACGGGGCTGGTGTGGTGGATCTGGCGGGCGCGCTCGGTGAGCGCACGGGTGTAGACGGCCGTGGCCTTGACCATGCCGTCCTTGGACATGGCTCTTACTAATGTGTCGTTCATAAAATCACTCTTTTCGGATACAGGAAATATAGATGCGCCCGTCTGTTTCGTTCGGGGCGCGGAGGCGGCAGTCGCCGTAGACGCGGATTTCGCCGAAGCCGGCGGCGGTCAGCCATTCGGTCAGCTCCGAAACGCTGTACCAGCGCTGGCGGTGCTCCTCGAAGCTGCGCTCCCATGCGCCGTCGGCGCGGACGGAGAAAATGTCAACGTAATAGTCCAGCAGGCGCGAGCGGCGGGAATACTCCGTGCGCCACACGCAGTAGACATCCTCGCGTTCGTCGAGCCAGACCTGACCGTCCATCGCCTCGAGCTTGCCGAGGGCATGAACGTCGAACACGAGCGAGCCGCCGGGCGCGATGAACAGGTGCAGGCGGCGGAAGGTCTCGCGCACCTCGCGCGCTTCGGTGAGATAATTGAGGCTGTCGAGGCAGCAGATCGCCGCCTCCACCGTGCCGTAGAGGTCCAGCTCGGGCATGGACTGGTGCAAAAACAGCGGCGGGACGCCGGTGAGCGTCTGTGCCTTCTCGCGCGCCTCGAGCAGCATATCCTCCGAGCCGTCCACGCCGATGAGCTCGTAGCCGCGCTCGGTGAGGAGGGCGGTCATCGTGCCGGTGCCGCAGGCGAGGTCGAGCACGGTATGAACCGGAATGTGACTGCGCAGGAAGAGCTTTTCGACGAAGGCGGCGCGCTTTTCGTAGCCGACGTCCTGCGTCAGCTCGTCGTAGGAGGCGGCGAGGGCGGAATAGCTTTCCATCACTTCTCGCCCTTCATGCGCGCGAAGATGCGCTCGTAGCCGCCGTCGGAGTCGGTCAGCGAGCGGGCCACGCGCGAGATCGTCGCGCTGGAGGCACCGGTGCGCTCCAGAATCTCACTATAGACCTTGCCCTGCGTGAGCATCCGCGCGACCTCAAAGCGCTGCTCCATCGCGCGCAGCTCGGCGATGGTGCACACGTCGCGGAAGAAGCTATAGCACTCCTCCTCGTCCTTCAAAAGCAGAATGGCCTTATAAAAGTCCTCGTTTTTTTCTTTCTTTCCGATGCGGTTTCCCGGTGCAGCCATGATAGACCCCTCCGAAATATGACAGTAGTGCGCTCTGCGCACCCTGTTTTATAGTTTAACAGAACAGAGCATGAAAGTAAAGGGCGGAAGTGTGAACTTTTCGCATTTTCCGCGGCGGAACCGCCTGCACGGACGCTTCATACATTGGAGTGAGAAAAAAACGGGAGGACGGTATGGAAAGAGAGCTTCTGCGGCTGTCGGAAACGCCGCTGCACCTGGAGAAAACGTGGGAGAGCGGCGGCGTGCCGGTGCTGACCGCCGAGGTGACGCTGCCGTGCTGCGGGGGAAAGAGCCGCCGTGCGCGGCGCTTCGACCGCTACTACCGCCAATACGCGCGCGCCTATCTTAAATACTGCGAGGCGGAGCTGCTGCCCCGCGCTGCCGAAACGATGCGCACGGCGCTGGAGCGCAGCGCGCCGTGGAGCTGCGCCCGCGCGGCGCTCGCCTATCGGGTGACGCTCGTGCGGGGAGACATCCTGAGCCTTTATACCGAAGGCCGGGAGGAGCATCTGCCGCCGCGGCTCACGCTCCGCCGCGCGGAGACGTGGGATCGGCGCACGGGCTTTCTCCTGCCGCTCACAGCTTTTTTTCCGCCGAAAACGGCGGGAAAAAAGTGCCTCGTCCGCGCGGCAAGGGAAACGGCGCGGGAGCAGATGGAGACGGGCACGGCGGCGTACTATCCCAATTACGGTGCGCTGCTGCGCCGCGCGTTTTCCAGCAGGAGCTTTTATCTGGCGGACGACGGCTTGCACTGGTTCTATCCGATGTATTCCGTCGCGCCCGCAGCGGAGGGCATCGTGGACTTTTCGCTGCCCTACGGCGAAGCGGGGCCGCTCCTGCCGGCGGAGGAGGAAAAAGGATAGAGAGAGGCGGCCCAGCCCGCAGGCCGCGCCGCCTCTCTCCGTAGGGGGATGCGTGGTATCTATTTTAGTAGCTGCCGAGGTCGGCGGACTTGTCGCCCTCGACGCTGACGCCGAAGACATAGTCGTTGCCGGGCAGGATGGCGTTGAGGATCACGCCGCACAGCGCCGCGATGGCGAGGCCCGAGAGTGTGACGGCAGCGCCGCCGACGGTGAAGGTCACGCCGCCGACCGAGCTGAAGCCGAGACCGCTGACGAACATGACCGCCGCGATGATGAGGTTGCGGGACTTGGTGAGGTCGACCTGATTCTCCACGATGTTGCGCACGCCGACCGCAGAGATCATACCGTAGAGGATGAAGCTGACGCCGCCGACGATGGCGGAGGGGATGGAGTTGACGAGCGCGTCGAACTTGGGGGAGAAGCTCAGGATGATGGCATAGACGGCGGCGAGACGCACGACGCGGGGGTCGTAGACCTTGGAGAGGGCGAGCACGCCGGTGTTCTCACCGTAGGTGGTGTTGGCGGGGCCGCCGAACATACCGGCGAGCGCAGTGGCGAGACCGTCGCCAACGAGGGTGCGGTGCAGACCGGGGTCCTCGATGAAGTTCCTGCCGGTGGTGGAGGAGATGGCGGAGACGTCGCCGATGTGCTCCATCATGGCGGCGATGGCGATGGGGGCCATGACGAGGATGGCGGAGACGTCGAACTTGGCGATGACGAACTGCTGCAGGCCGATCAGGTTCGCCTTGCTGACGGAGGCGAAGTTGACGAGCGGCTGCATCACGCCGTTCGCGTCAGGCAGCTGCGCGCCGCAGGCAGTGGCGATGAGCGCGACGAGGTAGCTGCCGACCACGCCGAGGAGGATGGGGATGATCTTGACCATGCCCTTGCCCCAGATGTTGGCGACGACGATGATCGCCATGGCGATGAGCGCGAGCCACCAGCAGGTCGCGGCGTTGTTGATCGCGGAGCCGGAGAGGTTCAGACCGATCATGATGATCATGGGGCCGGTGACGATGGGCGGGAAGTAGCGCATGACCTTCTTCGCGCCGAGCATTTTGAACAGCAGCGCGAGCACGAGGTAGAGAAGGCCCGCGATCACGATGCCGCCGAGTGCGTAGGCGAGCTTTTCATCGCCGCTCATGCCGGCGTATTTGCCGGCGTTCAGCTTGGCGACGGTCTCGAAGCCGCCGAGGTAGGCGAACGAGGAGCCGAGGAACGCGGGGACCTTCATCTTGGTGCAGACGTGGAAGAGGAGCGTGCCGAGGCCGGCGAAGAGCAGAGTGGTCTGGATGGAGAGCGGCAGGCCGTAGCCCTGCACGAGGATGGGGACGAGCACCGTCGCGCCAAACATGGCGAACATGTGCTGCAATCCCAGCACCAGCATTCTGGGGGTACCCAGCTGACGGGCGTCGTAGATGGCTTCGTGTCCAAGTTCTTTCTTCATGTGATTTTCCCTCTTTCTTCTGATTTTGGTGTATATTCTTATTTGACCAAACGACTCAGCGCCCCGCGCGGGCAAAAAAAGAGACCGGTAAAAAATTACCGGTCAAAGGAAACAATATCATTATCAACAAAAACGGTGCTGATAAAAATAGAAACACCAGCAGGAAGGAATTTCTTTTTGTACACATACTGCGTCATGGCTGTGTCCTCCCTCGTTTGTTTCTTTTGCAAATGATACAGGACGGGAGAGGAAAAAGCAAGATGGGATTTTAGCCAAGAAACACGAAAGACGTTTGCCCCTTTTGTGCAATGCGGCAAAGAACAGACGACGCTTTGCGCCGCGCCCACGCATTGACGGCGTGCGGAAAAGCTGATATAATCCATAATGACAGAATATGTGAACGTTCGAGGGACACCATGAAGAAGAACGAAAAGAAGGAAACCACCGCCCAGCACCGCGCAAATCCCAACGTCCTCGGTCTGCGCGCGGACGTGGTCGAGCAGCGCATCACCGATACGCTGGAGACGAACTATATGCCCTACGCGATGTCGGTCATCGTCTCGCGCGCCATTCCGGAGATCGACGGCTTCAAGCCCAGCCACCGCAAGCTCCTCTATACCATGTATAAGATGGGGCTTCTGAACGGCGCGCGCACAAAGAGCGCGAACATTGTCGGCCAGACCATGCGGCTCAATCCCCACGGCGATGCCGCCATCTATGACACGATGGTTCGCCTTTCCAAGGGCTACGGTGCGCTGCTGCACCCGTTCGTGGACTCCAAGGGCAACTTCGGTAAGGTCTACTCGCGCGACATGGCGTGGGCGGCGAGCCGCTACACGGAGGCAAAGCTCTCCGCCATCTGCGCCGAGCTGTTCCGCGACATCGACTCCGATACCGTCGATTTCATCGACAACTACGACAACACCATGAAGGAGCCGGCGCTGCTGCCGACGACCTTCCCGAACATCCTCGTGAGCGCCAATCAGGGCATTGCTGTCGGCATGGCAAGCCAGCTGTGCGGCTTCAACCTCGGCGAGGTGTGCGACACGACGATCGCATACCTCAAGAATCCCGACTGCGACCTGACAGAGACGCTGCTTGCGCCCGATTTCCCGACCGGCGGCGAGGTCATCTGCGACGTCGACGCCCTGCGCGAAATTTACAGCACGGGCCGCGGCGGCGTGAAGGTCCGCGCCCGCTGGCGCTACGACAAAAAGGAAAACCTCATTGAGGTCTATGAGATCCCATACACCACCACGACCGAGGCCATCATGGACAAGGTCGCCGAGCTCATCAAGGCAGGCAAGGTCCGCGAGATCACCGATATGCGCGACGAGACCGACCTGAACGGTCTCAAGCTGACGATCGACCTAAAGCGCGGCACCGATCCCGACAAGCTCATGCAGAAGCTGATGAAGTCCACGACGCTGCAGGATACCATGTCCTGCAACTTCAACGTGCTCATCGCCGGAATGCCGCGCGTGATGGGCGTGCGCGAGCTGCTCGACGAGTGGTGCGCGTGGCGCACGGAATGCGTCCGCCGCCGCGTCTACTTCGTCATGAGCAAAAAGAAGGACAAGCTGCACCTTTTGAAGGGTCTCAAGCGCATCCTGCTCGACATCGACAAGGCGATCAAGATCATCCGCGAGACGGAGGCCGAGGCCGACGTGGTGCCGAACCTGATGATCGGCTTCGGCATCGACCAGGTGCAGGCGGAGTATGTCGCGGAGATCAAGCTGCGCAACATCAACAAGGAATATATCCTCAAGCGCGTGGAGGAGACGAGCGCCCTGCAGGACGAGATCGAGGATCTGGAGGATATTCTCGCCCGTCCTGCGCGCGTGAAGAAGATCATCGTCACCGAGCTCGAGGACGTGCGGAGGAAATACGCCGAGCCGCGCCGCACCGGCATCGTCTACGGCCACGAGGTCGAGGAATACACCGAGGAGACCACGGTGGACGATTACGCCGTGTCCGTATTCCTCTCCCGCGAGGGCTACTTCAAGAAGATCACGCCCGCCTCGCTGCGCATGAACGCGGAGCAGAAGTATAAGGAGGGCGACGCGCTCGCGCAGAGCTTTGAGACCTCCAACGCCGCCGAGGTGATGTTCTTCACCGACAGGTGCCAGGTCTACAAATCCCGCCTTTCGGACTTCGACGACACCAAGGCGTCCGCGCTCGGCGACTATCTGCCCGCAAGGCTTGGCATGGACGAGGGCGAGAGCGTTGTCTACATGGTGCTGCCCGGCGATTACCGCGGCTGGATGATCTTCTTCTTTGAAAACGGCAAGGCCGCCAAGGTGGAGCTGTCCGCCTACCGGACGACCTCGAACCGCCGCAAGCTCACCGGCGCGTACTCGGATAAGTCTCCGCTGCGCACGGCGCTGTGCCTGCGCGAGGACTGCGAGCTGGCGGTCTACTCCACCGAGCCGCGCGTGCTGGTGTTCTCCACCGCGCTGCTGGGGAGCAAGACCACGCGCGCGACGCAGGGCGTCGCGGTGCTGACGCTCAAAAAGAAATTTACGCTCGACTACGCCTGTCCCGCTGAGGCGACCGGCATCGCCAACCTCGCCCGCTACCGCGCCCGCAGTCTCCCTGCGGTCGGCGCACTCTTAAAGGCGGAGGACAGCGACGAAAAACAGATCTCCCTGATGGATTGAGAAAGGAAGTCATTGCTTGAAGCTGCTCAAACAGTATGTTTCCATCACGCTCGGCTGCGCGCTCATGGCGCTGGCCTTCGACTGGTTCTACGCGCCCAACGAGCTGACGCTCGGCGGCTTCACCGGTATCGCGCAGGTCATCAACTTCTTTGCGCCCGCGCTGCCGGTCGGCGTTACCGTCATCGTGCTCAACGCGCCGCTCTTCCTGATGAGCCTCAAGCGCTTCGGCAAGCGCTTTCTGGTGCGCTCATTCTTCGCCGTGGCGGTGAACTCGATCTTCATCGACCTCATCAACGCCGTCTATACCTTTCAGCCGATGGATAAGCTCCTCGGCTGCATCTACGGCGGCGTGCTCGTGGGCGTGTCGCTCGGCTGGCTGCTGCGCGAGGAGGCGACCACCGGCGGCACGGAGCTGGGCGCGTGGCTGCTGAAGGCGAAGATCCCGGGCCTCTCCATCGGCACGCTCTGCCTTGCCATCGACCTGACGATCATCGTGTTCTATGCCGCGGTGTTCCGCAGCCTGGAAAACGCGCTCTACGGCGGCATCGCCCTCTATATCTCCACCAAGGTGATGGATATGGTGGTCTACGGCGGCAGCGCCGCGAAGCTCGCCTACATTATCTCCAACGAGCAGGAGAAAATCACGCACGAGCTGCTTGCACGCGATATGGGCGTCACCCGCCTGACCGCCGAGGGAGCCTATACGCACAACGACAAGCCCGTACTGCTCTGCGCCGTCCGCCGCCGCGAGATCGTGGCGGTCAAGCGGCTGGTGAACGAGATCGACCCGACCGCCTTCTTCATCGTCTGCGACGCGCGCGAGGTGCTCGGCGAGGGCTTCGGCGAATATAAGCCCGACGGGCTGTAAGGAAAAATCTCTCTCGCAGTGCGGGAGGCGGAACATAAAGAAAGGAAGCAATGTCATGGACTTTACGAATGTGGCGAAGGCGCTGACCGCGCGCGGCTTTAAGGTCTCGAGCTTTGAGACGGCAAAGGAGGCCGCCGAATACCTCAACACGCAGATCGACGGTGCGACCGTCGGCTTCGGCGGCAGCATCACGCTCGAGGAGCTGGGGCTGTACGCCCTGCTCAGCGGGCACAATACGGTGTTCAGCCATTGGCACCTGCCGGAGGGCGGGGACGCCGCCTCGCTGCGCGCGCAGGCGGCGGGCAGCGAGCATTATCTGCTCTCCGCCAACGGCATCGCCGAGACGGGCGAGATCATCAACATCGACGGCGCGGGCAACCGTGTGGCTTCGGCGATCTACGGCCACAAAAAGGTCTGGATCGTCGCGGGCAAAAATAAGCTCGCGCCCACCTACGATGAGGCGCTCTGGCGCGCCCGCAATATCGCCGCGCCGAAGAACGCGCAGCGTCTCCACGCAAAGACGCCCTGCGCGGTCAAGGCTGACCATTGCTACGACTGCAAGAGTCCCGGCCGCATCTGCCGCGCGCTCACCGTGCTCTGGGGCGCGATGATGGGCAGCGATATGGAGGTCGTGCTCGTGAACGAGGACCTCGGCTACTAAAAGCAGCGGGGAGGGAGCGCCGTGAAAAAGAGAATACTGCTTCTCTGCGCGGCGCTGTGCCTTCTGCTCAGCGGCTGCGGCGGCGGGCTGCTCGAGCGCGAGTGGTCGTCGGTCACGCCGCACAGCGCCGGCTACTGGGAAAACGGCGATAAGGACACTCTGCGCGCCGACAGCTATCAGGATGCGGTGAACGCGATTTTGATGCTGGTCGCAAATCACGCGGAGCGCGGCGTGGTGCGCTGCTATTTCGGCAGCGACGCGGAATACGCCGAGCTGGCCGCGGAGGCCTGCAACGAGGTGCAGCAGGAAACGGACCTCGGCGCCTATCTGCTCGATTACATCACCTATGCCGGCACGGACGAGCGCGGCTTCTACGAGCTTTCGCTCAGCTTCGGCTACCGCCGCACGGCGGAGGAGCAGGAGAGCATCATCAACGCCACCAGCACCGAGGCGATCCCCGACCTGCTGCGCGCCGCGGCGGCGGAGGGCGCGGACCGCTTGGTGGTGCGCGTGAGCTACTTTTCCACCGACCGCGCGGGCGTGGAGCAGATGGTCCGCGACGTGCAGGAGGAGAAGGACGGCGGAAGAGACGCCGGTATGCTCGCCGCGCCGTGGCAGGTCAGCTTTTACCCGGACACGGACGAGCCGGGCATCGTGGAAATTTTGCTGAAATAAAAGAGGGAGAAGCAGCTATGTGGAGCATGATCTGGCCGATTCTTATTGTCGTCGGCGCAAACACTTTTTATCACATTTGCGCAAAGTCTACGCCGGAGAACGCGAACGCCTTTGCCTCGCTTGCAATCACCTACGGTGTGGGCGCAGTGCTGTCCATCGTCATGTTTTATCTGACCGGTGCGCGCGGACTTGCCGGTGAGTTGGGCAAAACGAACTGGACGGCTTGGGTTCTCGGCATAGCCGTTGTGGGATTGGAGTTCGGAAATATCTGTCTCTACCGCGCAGGCTGGAAGGTCAGTGTCGGTTCTCTGATCGCAAACATCACGCTTGCCTGCGTACTGCTTGCCGTGGGCCTGCTGCTTTATCACGAGACCATCACGCTGCGTCAGGGCCTCGGCGTTCTCGTCTGCCTTGCGGGCATCTATCTCGTGGGCGCGTAACACGGGACGCACGGAATTACATAAGAAAAGGACGGCGTAAGCCGTCCTTTTTTACGCTTATTTGGATACCGTCAGCCAGTCGTCAAGCACGAGGCCGGGGTTGTGCTTGGTGAGGAAGCCGACGCTCCATTCGCCGCCGAAGGCGATGAGCTTGCGGCCCCTGAAATCCTCGAGCAGCTTCGAGCCGGTGCAGAACATCAGGTCCTTGGGGTCGCCGGGACATTCCGCGATGAGCCGCAGGTGCTCGTAGGGCAGCGCGCTCATGCGCAGCTCCACGCCGTACTCGCTTTTCATGCGGTACTCAAACACGTCGAATTGCAGCGTACCGACCACGCCGACCACGACGTCCTCGAAGCCGGAGTCCGGCATTTTGAAGATCTGGATGGCGCCCTCCTGCGCGATCTGCTCGATGCCCTTGACGAATTGCTTGCGCTTCATCGTGTCCTTGGGACTGACGGACATGAAGTGCTCCGGCTCAAAGGTCGGAATGCCGCCGAAGCGGAACTTCTTGCCCGGCACGGTGATGGTGTCGCCGATGGAGAAGATACCGGGATCGAACACACCGATGATGTCGCCGGCGTAGGCCTCCTGCACGATCTCACGCTCGCTCGCCATCATGGTCTGCGGCTGAGAAAGGCGCATCTTCTTGTTGCCCTGCACATGGTAATACTCCGCGTCGCGCTCGAACTTGCCCGAGCAGATGCGCATGAACGCCAGACGGTCGCGGTGCGCCTTGTTCATGTTCGCCTGGATCTTGAACACGAAGGCGGAGAAGTCGGGGGAGAACGCGTCGATCACACCCGCGTCGCTCTCGCGCGAGAGGGGCACGGTGGTCATGCGCAGAAAGCCCTCCAAAAACGGCTCCACGCCGAAGTTCGTCAGCGCGCTGCCGAAGAACACGGGCGAGAGCTTGCCGTTTCGCACGGCGTCGAGGTCGAACTCGCGCCCCGCGCCGAGCAGCTCGATCTCATCGGCGAGGTTGTCGCGCCGCTTCTGCCCGATGAGCTCGACCAGCGCGGGATCGTCCAGCGCGATCTCCGTCACGCCCGCCTTTTTCGCGTGGCCCGCGTCGGTGAAGTGGATGATGCACTGCTTCTCGCGGTCGTAAACGCCCTGAAATTCCTTGCCGCAGCCGATGGGCCAGTTGACGGCGTAGGTGTCGATGCCGAGCTCGCGCTCGACCTCCTCGCACAGTTCGAGCGGGTCGCGCGTCTCACGGTCCATCTTGTTGATGAAGGTGAAGATGGGGATATGGCGCAGGGCGCACACGCGGAACAGCTTGCGCGTCTGCGGCTCGACGCCCTTCGCGCCGTCGATGACCATGACCGCGCTGTCCGCCGCCATGAGCGTGCGGTAGGTATCCTCGGAGAAGTCCTGATGGCCCGGGGTGTCGAGAATGTTGATGCAGTAGCCGCCGTGCTGGAACTGCATGACGGAGGAGGTCACGGAAATGCCGCGCTGCTTTTCGATCTCCATCCAGTCGGAGGTCGCCGCGCGGGCGCGCTTGCCCTTGACCTCGCCGGCCTGCGCGATGGCCCCGCCGTAGAGCAGGAACTTTTCGGTCAGCGTGGTCTTACCGGCGTCGGGGTGAGAAATGATGGCAAAGGTCCTGCGGCGTGAGATCTCTTCGTGAAGCGTGGCCATAGTGTCGTCTCCTTGCATACGGTGTTTGTCAATACAAATAGGCAGTTTATCATAGCTTTTCCGCATTTGCAAGGCGGCAGAACCAAAATCTGCGGAAAAATGAAAAATACGGCTTGACAAACGCGAAAGAATCTGCTATTATCGTCAATGTTCCGCGGGCGTAGCTCATCTGGTAGAGCGCCACCTTGCCAAGGTGGAGGTAGCGAGTTCGAGCCTCGTCGCCCGCTCCAAAAAATAACACCACGACATCGTCGTGGTGTTATTTTTTGCAATGGAGACCGGTTTCTCGAACTCGCTGCCTCCACCCATGCGCGGAGCGCATTTCGATCTGAGGTGAGCGCAGGGTTCCCGCGAAGCGCCGCCAGGCGGTTCGTGGGATGCCGGGAAGCGAGTTCGAGCCTCGCCAAAATGAAGCTCCGGCTGCCTCCACCCATGCGCGGAGCGCATTTCGATCTGAGGTGAGCGCAGGGTTCCCGCGAAGCGAGGGACGAGCCTCGTGTGCGGCGAAGGCTTGCTGTGCAAATGCGCTAAAGCTCTGCCGGTTCGGCGAACTGGAATTTTTATTTTTGGTGCCATGCCATTACATAGTCTTTTTCTCCAGTAGCTTCATCCAAACCGCTATGCTGAATCTCAAATCCTTCTCTTTGATAAAAGGATATTGCCCGTGTATTTTTTTGATATACGTTCAAAAGTAATTTGCTCCGTTTGTCCTTTGCATAATTCAGCAGAACTTTACCTATACCCTGCGACTGCATTTCGTCAGAAACAAAAATACCCTCAACATATTCATCGTTTAGTCCTATAAACCCCTGTATTTCTTGATTGTATTCATAGACATAGACGGTTACCTGTAATAGCAGTTCTTTCACTAATTCAAAATTATTTTGCCAATATTGCGCAGGAATAAAATAATGTACGGTTATATTGGTGTCCAACCATATATTTGCAACTTTATTTATATCTGCTTTTCGTAATTCTCTAATCATAACGGTGACTCTCCTGCAAATCCCGGTTTATCGAACGAAAGCATAGCACAAAAATACAAGCCTGTCCACCTGTTTTCCTCAAAGCGTCCGCGCACGGTGTATATTCTTTACTCCTCGGCGCAAACTATCCTCTGCGCGAGGCCCGAACGTTCGCTTCGCGCGAATTTTGCAAGGAGGAATTTCTTCATGTCCGATCATACCAACAGCGGCTGCGCCTGCACCCCCAACAGAGCCATCAAATGCGAGGTCACTTCCTGCGCGAATCATTGCCAGAGTCAGTCCTACTGCGGCCTGAACGCCATTCAGGTCGGCACCCATGAGACCAACCCCACCATGGACCAGTGTACCGACTGCCAGAGCTTCCGCAAGAAGTAAGCAAAGAAGCGGCACGGCCGCTTCTTACATAGGGAGTGGGGGACATGGAGAAGAAAACGAAGTACCGCCTCAGCGGCGTCGCCGCAGGGCTTACGAACGGCATTTTCGGCGGGGGCGGCGGCATTCCGCTGCTCGTGCTGCTGACGAAATGGGCGGGTGTGGAGGAAAAGAAGGCATTCGCCACCTGCGTGGCGGTCATTTTTCCGATGTGCGCGGTGTCGGCGGCGCTGTGGTATTGGCGCGCAGAGCTGTCCCTGACGGCGGCGCTGCCGTATCTCCTCGGCGGCTTTGCGGGCGGGCTGGTCGGCGGGAAGCTGTTCAAAAAGGTACCGAACCTCTGGCTGCGGCGCATTTTCGCGCTCTTTCTGCTCTATGGCGGCTGGCGCTATCTTTTCACGGGAGGCTGAGCGATGACGGACTGGCTTCTGCCCGCGCTCGCGGGCTTCGGCACGGGCATCCTCTCGGCGTGGGGCGTCGGTGGCGGGACGCTGCTGCTCCTGCTCATGACGCTCTTTCTCGGCGTCGACCAGACGCAGGCGCAGGGCATCAACCTCCTCTACTTCCTGCCGACGGCCGGAATATCGCTCCTTGAGCACAGGAAAAACGGCTATCTCGACCGCGAGGTGATGCGCGCGGCGATCCCGCTCGGGACGCTCGCGGCGCTTGCCGCGGCGTGGGCGGCGACCTCGGTCGACATCACGGTATTCCGCAAGCCGTTCGGCGTTTTTCTGCTTTGGGCGGGCGCCAATATGCTGCTGCAAAAAAAGAAATGAGACAATGCCGAACGCATTGTCTCATTTTTCATACAAAGCAGGTCTGCACGAGCAGCATATAGAGCGCTGTGCCGGCGAACAGGCTCAAAAGCATGTTCCTTTTCCACCGTTGCAGCGCGGCGGTCACGGCGATGGCGATCAGCTCCGGCAGTGCGTGGTACGAGGCGAACACCGCGTCCTTGAGGCAGTAGACGAGCAGCAGCCCGATGACCGCGTAGGGCAGGACGGCGCCGAGGTAACGGATGAACGCGGGCGGCTCGCGCCCCTCGGGGAAGACGAGAAAGGGGAGAAAGCGCGTCGTCATCGTGCCGAGCACGACGGCCGCGATGGTGATCACGCTCTGCGTGACGGTCATGGTCATAGGGCGGGCTCCTCCTTTTTCTGCGATTTGCTGCTCACGAGGAAGCAGACGATGATGAGCGCCATCGCGGGCAGCATGAAGCCGTCGCTGCCGAACACGGCTAGACAAAGCGCCGCGCAGCCGAGGCCGGTGAGGGCGGGGCGGTGGTCCTTGGCCTCCTCCCATTGATTGACGAACATCACGGTGAACAGCGCCGTCATGACGAATTCGATGCCGGTGGTGTCAAAGTGCAGGACCGAGCCGAGCAGCGCGCCGAGCGTCGCGCCCGCGACCCAGTAGGTCTGGTTGAGCAGGGTGACGAAGAACATGAACCAGCCGCGGTCCACGCCCTCCGGCGGGGTGACGGTGCAGTTGATGGAGAAGGTCTCGTCGCACATGCCGAAGATCAGGTAGGGCTTTTTCCAGCCCATGCCCTTGTACTTTTCCAGCATGGAGATGCCGTAGAACAGATGCCGCGCATTGACCATCAGCGTCAGAAGAAAGGCGTGCAGCGGCGCATAGGCCGAGAGCAGCAGCTCCACCGCGACGAACTCCATCGAGCCGGCGAAGATGAAGGCGCTCATGGCCATCGGGTAAAAGACGGAAAAGCCGCGGCTGCGCATCAGAAAGCCATAGGACATGGCGATGAACAAAAAGCCGATGCAGATGGGCAGGGAATAGGGCAGCGCGGCGCGGAATGCTTTCTTTTTCATGGGTGCTCCTTTGTGAAAATCCTATAAACGCGATAGGTAATAAGGCGACGATGGCATTTTACGCCTGCGTAAAAATTTTGTCAAGCCATTCGTGCAATTTGACGAAAGAGAAGGGAGAAGTCTCATTTCTGAGACTTCTCCTTCTTGGCTTTCAGCTTGTTTTCGATGGCGCGCATCCCCTTGTAGCACACCGCCGAGACGACGGCAAGCAGGATCATCGCCGCGGAAAATTGCTTGTTCTTTTTCATGCTCTCCTCATCTTTTCGCTTCGAGTGTGACGGAAACGGTCAGGTATTCCCCGCCGCGGCAGACCTTGAGGATCATTTCCTCGCCTGCGGCGTGGCGGTGGCGCACGCGCAGCAGATCGTTGGAGGTCTCGACGCGCACGCCGTCGGCCTCGTAAATGAGGTCGTCTACCTCCAGTCCGGCCTTGTCGCCGGGACCGTTGAGATCGACCGTGTAAACACGGGCGGCCTGCTGCCCATCGGGCAGATAGGCGGGCGTGCGGTCAACCGAGATGCCGAGCACCGGCTCGCCCTGCACCTCGCCGCAGCGGAGGATGTCGTTGACGATGTAGGCGCTTGAGGCGATGGGAATGGCGAAGCCAAGCCCCTCGACGCTCGCGGTGGACCAGCGGTCCATGCCCATCTTCATCACGTTGATGCCGATGACCTGCCCGTATTGGTTGATGAGCGGGCCGCCGGAGTTGCCGTTGTTGAGCGCGGCGTTGGTCTGGATGAGCGTCATGGTCACGCCGTCTACATCGACGTCGCGGTTGATGGCGGACACGATGCCGTCGGTCAGCGTGCCGCGCAGTTCCACGCCGAGCGGGTTGCCGATGGCGTAGACCGGGTCGCCGACGCTCAGGGCGTCGGAGTCGCCGAACTCCGCGGCGGGAAGCCCCTGTGCCGCGCGGCTGTCGGTGTCCTGCGCCTTGATGACGGCAAGATCCTGCTCCGCATCGTAGCCGACGAGGGCGGCGTCGAAGATCGAGCCGTCCGCAAGGGCGACGTAGCAGCTCGTGCCGCCGGCAATGACGTGCGCGTTGGTGATGATGTAGCCGTCCTCCGTCAGGATGACGCCGGTGCCGACGGACGCGCCGCGCGGCAGCTCGGTCACCACCGTGACGGTGGAGGGATTGACCCTCCGGTAGATCTCCTGAATGGTCAGCGCGTCGCCGTGACCGTCCGCGTAGACAAGGCGTACGCCGTCGTCCGCCGATACGACCGGCAGCTCCGGCTCGGCGCTCTCGTCAAGCTCGCCATAGTAATAATAGTAGTCGGGATTGTCATAGTAGTCGCCGTGATCGCCGCCGTAGAAGCGGTCCGGCAGCAGACCGAACCACCAGGCGGCGTACAGCCCACCGGCGAGAACGAGGACCGCGGCCAGACAGATAAGGAAAATTTTCAGCCCGCGGTGCCTCTTGCGGCGCGTTTTGGCGGGCGGCTCCTGCGCGGCGGTTTCCGGCTTTCTGCCGGGCAGCGGGCGGTCCTGCACATAGTAAGCAACGTAGGGCTTCGGCTCGGCGACGTACTCGAGCGTGACCTCGTTGGGCTCGCGCTGCGGAATGAAGTTGTCAGACGGATACTGCTCCATGTAAAAGCTCCTGTGTTACGGCTGTGGGGCAAGCGAATTGGCGAGCGAGAGCGTGAAGGCGAAGGTCGTCAGGCCGTTTTCGCTCGTGACGGCGATGTGCTCGTGGTGCTGCTCCAAAATGGTCTTGACGATGTAGAGCCCGAGGCCCACGCCGTCCTTATCCTCGCTGCGGGACTTGTCGCTCTTGTGGAAGCGCTCGAAGAGCAGCGGGATCTCCTCGGCGGGAATGGTGTCGCCCTCGTTGCGCACGGAGACGACGGCCCTGCCGTTCGTCACCGCGAGACCGAGGTAGAGCGTCGAGCCCGCGCGGGCGAACTTCGTCGCGTTCTCCAGCAGGTTGTAGATGACCTGCGTGATGAGGTCGTTGTCGCCGAGCACGGTGACCGGCTCGTCGGGGATGTCGGCCTCCACGTCCAATCCACGGTCGGTGATCTTCTTTTCCATTGAGATAAGCACCCGCCGCATACTCTCGCACACGTCGAAGGGCGCCTTGCTGCGCATCACGTCGCGCGACTGAAGCTGCGAGACCTCGAGCATCCGGCGCACGAGACGGCTCAGCCGCCGGCTCTCGTCGGAGATGATGTGCAGGTATTCCTTTTCCTTCTCCGGCGGGATGGTCCCGTCTAAAATGCCGTCGGTGTAGCCTGCGATGCTCGTCATCGGCGTTTTCAGCTCATGCGAGATGTTCGCGATGAACTCGCGGCGCTGGCGCTCAGTCTCCTGCAAAGAGTCCGCCATCGCGTTGAAGGCGCTCGCCAGCTCGCCGATCTCGCCCGCGCCGTAGTCGTGCATCCGGGTGTCGAAATTGCCCTCGGCAAAGGCGCGCGTAGCAGCCGCCATCTCGCGGATGGGGCGCGACTGGCGCATACTCACCCACGCTGAGGCGACGAAGGAGAGCAGCAGCACGATGACGCTCGTCATCAGGAACATGGCGAAAAACGCGCGCCACATCGTCGTCAGACGGCCTGTCTCGGTCACGGCGAACACCGCGCCGACCGTCCAGATGTCGGACTCGATCGGCACGCCGACGACGAAGCGCTTGCTCTCGTAGATGCCGCCGAGCGTCGTGCGCGCGCTGTAACGCTCGCCGGAGAGCGCAGTCTCCATCACGTCGGACGGCACGGTGAGCACATGGTCGACCAGATTTTCGTCCGTCGTCAGCAGGACGCTGCCCTCGGTGCTGCACACGAGGAAGTCCACGTCGGTCATCGACGCGGCAACGCCCGCCATCTCGCGCATATCGCGCACATCGCCGCTCGAGGCGTAGGACGCGACCAGCCGCGCGACAACGCTTGCCTTCTGCGCCATCTCGTCGCTGCGCTCATCTGCCGCGTAGGCGTAGCTGAGCGCGAAGAACGACGCGCCGAGCAGCGCGAGCGTCAGCATGACGATGCTCGCGGTCAGGGCGAAATTCTGCCAGTAGATCGTCCGGAACTTCTGCGGAAGTTCCCATCTCTTGCCCTTCATTACTTCTTCACTTCAAACTTGTAGCCCACGCCCCAGACGGTCTTGAGTTCCCATTGGTCGGAGACGTTCTCCACCTTTTCGCGCAGACGCTTGATGTGAACGTCCACGGTGCGGCTGTCGCCGAAGTAGTCGAAGCCCCACACCTCGTCGAGCAGCTGATTGCGCGTGTAGACGCGGTTGGGCGTTGCGGCCAGATGATAGAGCAGCTCCAGCTCCTTGGGCGGTGTGTCGATCTTCTTGCCGTCCACGATCAGCTCGTAGGAGTCAAGGTCGATGATAAGCTTATCGAACACGAGACGCTTTTTCGTGTCCTCGGGGATCTCCGTGCGGCGGAGCACGGCGTTGATGCGCGCGATGAGCTCCTTCATCTCAAAGGGCTTGACGAGGTAATCGTCCGCGCCCATCTCGAGACCGTGGATGCGGTCGTTGACCTCTCCCTTGGCGGTGAGCATGATGATGGGGCACTTTGAGGTCTCGCGGATCTTGGCGCACACGCCCCAGCCGTCGAGCACGGGCAGCATCACGTCAAGCAGCACGAGGTCAGGCTCTCTGGCCTTGAATTCCTCCACAGCCTTGCCGCCGTCCGCGGCGATGCGGACCTCAAAACCCTCCTTTTCAAGATACATCCGAATGAGGTCGGAAATGTTGTTGTCGTCTTCTACCACAAGGATGTTGCGCGCCATGGCAGATCCCTCCGTTTATCAGTTATCTTTGGAATGTTCTTATTATAATCGGTTTTCCGCGCTTTTCCTGAACATTTTGTAAAGGTTTGATCAGGCCGTGACCTCGTTCAGCGCCGCGATCGTGCAGTTCTCCGCACGCAGGCGGCTGAGCGCCGTGCCGAGCGCGGAGGACACACCGCTCTCCGCGCCGAGGTAGAGCCGCACACTGGTGGAGCGGCCGGCCCATTTGAGCGCGGTGTCTGCCCAGTGTGTGCCGCTGCGCGTAAAGTCGGACGTGTTGATCGTGATGGGACAGTAGCCCGCCCCGACGACCGCCGCGCGCAGCGTCTTGTCCGCGCTTTCGAGATAGACGAGCCGCGTGCGCAGGCTTGCGGCGTGCCACAGCGCGTCGTTGCCCCGTTCGATCTGTGCGAGCGCCTCCGCTGCGGTCGCCGCGTCGATGCGCAGCGCGACGGCATTGCCCGTTGCGGCGGCACGGCGAACGCCGTCGCCCGCGCTTTCCGGCAGCTCGGGCGTGAGGAGCAGCGTCGCATGGCTCTGATGCTTTTCAAGCGTGGAGAGCAGCTGCGTGAGCGCCGCTTCCTCCGCCGCGGGGAGCAGCAGATAGACCGTCAGATCGTCGCGCCGCGTGGGCGTATCGACCGGCGGGGGCGTTTCGGGCTGCTCCGACTCCGCCGCCGCGTGCGCGCGCTCGTACTGCGCGTAGCGCTTCTGAATGGGGTCGGTCGCCGCGTCGATGAAGTATTCGTCCGAAAGCACAGCGTTGTCATCGCGGATGCGCAGCAGATAGCCGTAGGCGATCTTCGTGCTGGAATATTTGAGGTCAAACATCTTGGCGAGCGCCGTGATGGGGAAGAACACCATGCCGCTGCGGACGATGGGCGAGCCGGCGTATTGCTCGCCGGTGCGGTTATTCTCCATCGTGCCGGCGGTCAGGTCACAGTAGAGCACGCGCTGCCCCTTGTAGAGGATGGCGACGGACTTTTCCTGGTTGTACGAGTAGCGGATGCCGAGATCGTCCGGCCCGTCCACCGTCGCACCGGCGACATAGAGCAAGCCGTTCTGCCAGAACGGCATCGTTTCGTCGTTCAGGTCGCACATGCGGTCGTTCACGGCGGTGAAGTACAGCGTCGGCGCGGCGGAGGCGCGCGGCGGCAGCAGCGTGCAGAGCATCAGCACGCTGAGCAGCAGGCTCAGCAGCCGTTTTCCTCGCGTCATCTATCGCACCTCCCATGACTCAATAATCTTCTATATTATAGTATAACAAATCCGCGCGGCCTTTGCAATCCCTTATCCCGCCCACTGTACGACCTGCGCGCCGGTAAAGTAGTGCTCTAAGATCTCCTCGCAGGAATAGCCCTCCTTCGCCATCGCGTTCGCGCCGTACTGGCTCATGCCGACGCCGTGACCGTAGCCGGTGACGTGGAAGGTCAGCGTGTCGCCGCTGACCTCGACCGTGAAGGACGGTGAGCGCAGGCCGAGGATGGTGCGCAGCTCGTTGCCGCGCACCGTCACGCCGCCGACACGCAGCGTGGAGACAAAGCCCGCGTCGTTGCGCGTGATGTCCGTGAGGAAGCTGCCCGCGTCCCCGTTGAGCTTTGCCGCAGGGTAAGCCGCAAGAAAGCGGTCGCGGAATTCCTGCGCGGTAAAGGTCACAACGGAGTAGTAATTCGGCACGAGGGAATCGTCCTCGGGGCTGTCCACGCTCTGAAGATAGGGCAGGTCGGTCTGCCAGACCTCGCCTGCGCCCTGCGTGTGTCCGGCGGCGGAGGAGAAAAAGACCGCCAGCACCGGCTCGCCGTCGTAGACGATCACCTCGCCGTCCGTCTCTGCCACGGCCCGCGCGAGCTTTTCCTCGTAGTAGAGCGCTCCAGCGCCCCATCCGGCCGCCGCGTCCTCGGCGGTCTCGTAGGCCTTGCAGCAGGTGATGTCGTCGCAGGCGTCCGCGTCGGGATGGCGCGCAATGGTGCCCTGCGCCATCTTGTGCAGCGTGTAGGTCCGCGCGGCGACCGCCTGCGCCTTGAGCGCCTCAAGCTCGAACGAGGCGGGCATCTCCGCGCGCAGCACGCCGAGGAGGTATTCGTCCATCGTCATCTCCTCGACCGCGCCGCCGTGCAGCACGCGCAGCGTGCGCGTATGGTCGGGTACCGCGGCATCGGGACGCCGCACCTCACCGGACGGCTCCGGCTCGTCCGACGCATGCCGCGCGGGCGCGAAGCGCCACGCGAGGAGAAAGAGAAGGGCGATCAGCAATAGGCTGATGCGCAGGGCGTTTTTCATGTTGAAGCTCCTCCTTTGCAGGCTGTTTCTCATTTACTATATGAGGGGCTGTCCCAAGGATAGACCGCGGCGCGAAATGCGTGGACAAATCGCCTCCGCCGTGCTACAATAGCGTCGATCGGATATTTTACCGGAAAGGACGATGCCCTGTATGAAGACCTCCGACCGCCTTGCGACGATCCTTTTTCTCCTTGCCGCGCCCGCCGCGCGGTTTTTGGAGCTGAAAAACAATTATGATCCGGCCGGCCTGCCGGCTGGCGGCTTCCCGTACCTGCCCGCCGTGCTGGCCGCGGCGGCGGTCGTGTTCCTGCTTCCGGCGCGCGGGCTGCCTGCGCGGGATGCGGTCACGGCGGACTTCGGCGGTATTTTCCGCTTTGACGGTCAGCTCACGCTGACCGCTGCGGTCCTGGGCGGCTTTCTGCTGCTGGCTGCGGCGGCGCTGCGGCTCGTGAGCGGGGGAATGGCGGGATTGGAGCTGATCCTTTCCGTGTTCCTCGCCTGCTCCGGCGCGGCGCTGCTCTACGCGCTCATCGCCCAGCGGCGCTCCGGTGCGTTTGCGCCGACCGCGCTGCTCGTGCCGGTGTGCTTCCTCGTCGTGCAGCTCATCGTCACCTACCGCGCCAACGCGCGTGACAGCGTGCTGGGGCATTTCTATGTGGAGCTTCTGCTGCTTGCGGCGCTCTGTCTCGCCTCGCTCTATCTCGCGGCGTTCGCCTATCGCTGCGGCGCTCCGCGCAGCTTTGCGCCCGCCGCGCATCTGGCGCTCACGCTGGCGGCGGCCTGCTGCGTGGATATGGCGCTCGCGCGCCGGCTCGACGGCCTTGCCGCCTGCCTCGGCGCGGCGCTGCTGCTCCTTGCCTATCTGGAGGCGGCGGGGGATTTCGAGGGGTAACAACGGAACCATGCCAAAAACGGAAAAACGGCTGCTCTCGCAGCCGTTTTTCCTATTGATTGGAAGATTGGATGAAAAGAAGCTATTGTCTCTTGCAAGTATTAAGATAACGGCTGAGTTTTAATAAAGTTCGGGTCAGTTGTTACAAAAGTATTAAATCGAATAAAAATTATGGTAACTTGTCCGCCCGTATGCCGCGGAAGAAATTTTCCAGCACCGCGCGGCACTCGTCCGCGAGGACGCCGCCGACGAGCGCGGGGGTGAGCGCGAACGGCTCCATGTAGAGATTCAGCACGCCGCCGCAGGCGCCCATCGCGCGGTCGCGCGCGCCGTAGTAGACGCGCGGGATGCGGGCGTTGAGGATCGCGCCGGCGCACATCGGACACGGTTCGAGCGTGACGTAGAGTGTGCAGTCGTCCAGCCGCCACGAGCCGGTGACCTCATTCGCCATCGCGATGGCTTCCATCTCGGCGTGCGAGGCGGTGGACTGCTTCTCCTCACGGCGGTTGCGCCCGCGGCCGACGATTTCGCCGCCGCGCACGATCACGCAGCCGACCGGCACCTCGCCCGCCGCAGCGGCCTCGCGCGCCAGCGCGAGCGCCTGCGCCATGTAATTTTCCTGCTCGGTCATGCGCGTTCCTCCCATGGTTTAAGTTTAGGCATAATTGTCCATACTCTCCGTAAAATGGTAGGGGGAGTTGAAACATATGCGTAAGATCAATCTATTGCAGCAGCCGGTCTCGAGCGACCCAAAGCTGCAGGAGCTTTTCACCGAGCTGAGCGACACGCGCTTCGCGCTCGCGCAGGCATACGCCCGCTTCGACAACACCACCGAGCCGGAGCTGGTGGACGCCTGCATCTTTGAGCTCAACGCGCTCCAGTCGCGCTACAACTATCTGCTGCGGCTCGTCAAGGAGAGCGGCGGCATCGCCGCGTCCAGGATCTACTCGGAGGGGGCGGTCACATGGGTCTGACGGACAAAATAGGCATTGCGATCCTCTGCGCCTTTGTGCTTTTTTCGGTGGTGCGGCTGTTCGCCGCACCGCTGAAGCTGGCGGCGAAGGTGCTGCTCAACACGGCGCTGGGCTTCCTCGCGCTGTTCCTGCTCGGCCTGACCGAGCCGGTCACCGGCTTTTCGCTGGGACTGAATTTTTTCAACGCGCTCACCGTCGGCATCCTCGGCGTGCCCGGACTGGTGCTGCTGGTGCTGCTGCAGATGCTGTTCGTTTAGCCTACATATTTTCGGAGAGGCCGCCGACCGGCGGCTTTTTCATTTGTCCTCGCCGCCGACGCCCCAGCCATAGAGCGGGTAGCGCTGCATCGCGCCGAAGATCTTCTGCTTGAGGTCGGGATAGCGTCCCTCGAGCGAGGCGATGAGTTCCTTGATCTCCTGCCGGCGCGTTTCGCCGTTGGCGGGGCAGGGATTTTCCACGATGGGCAGCTCCAGCCGCTTTGCGGCGTTCACGACCTGCCGCTCCTTGACGTAGAGAAGCGGGCGGATCTGCGTGACGTCCGTGCGGCTGAGGTAGGTCACGGGCTGGAAGCAGCCGAGCCGTCCTTCAAAAATAAGGCTCATGAGCATGGTCTCCACCGCGTCGTCGTAGTGGTGGCCGAGCGCGATCTTTCTGATGCCGTGCTCGTTCATCGCGGTCGAGAGCGCGCCGCGGCGCAGCTTGGCGCACAGCGAGCAGGGGTTCTTCTCCCTGCGCTCGAGGAACACGACCTCATAGATGGGGACGTTCACGCGGATGTACTCCACGCCGAGCGCGCGGCAGTAGTCCGCCACGCCGTCGAAGCTCATGCCCGGCGTGCCCGCCTCAACGGTCATGGCGACGACCCGGAACGGCTTGGGATAAAAGCGGCTCAGCCGCGCGAGCGCGGTGAGCGTGAGGAGTGAATCCTTGCCGCCGGAGACGCCGACGGCGACGGTATCGCCCGCTTGGATCATGTCGTAATCCTCGACGCAGCGGCGCACGAGGCCCAGAATTTCCTGCATGGTTCGGTATTCCTCCTGGGTAACAGAGTAAAATTTCAATTTGCCATTTCAGAAAACGAGAGCAAATTGAAGAAAAAACGAGATTTCAAGAGTATTGACTGCGCTAAATTAAAATGGTGTTGACAGAGGGGCGGAGAAGTGCTATAAATAGCCTTGTTCCGATTTTAACAGGGAACAGAGAAAATGTAAAGCGAAAGCCTACATGATAGATTTCAAACGGAGGAAAAACACCATGTCCACTTTTATGGCGAACAAGGGCAACATCGAGCGTAAGTGGTACGTTATCGACGCTGCCGGCAAGCCCATGGGCAAGACCGCCGTGGCGGCAGCTGATCTGCTGCGCGGCAAGCTCAAGGTCACCTATACCCCGCACGCCGATTGCGGCGACAACGTCATCATCATCAACGCCTCCAAGGCAGTCCTCACCGGCAACAAGATGGAGCAGAAGTATTACCGTACTCACTCCGGCTGGGTCGGCGGCCTCAAGGAGACCAAGTACCGCATCCTCATGCAGGAGAAGCCCGAGCTCGCGATGCGCGTCGCGGTCCGCGGCATGATGCCCCGCAACACCGTCACCAAGGACTCCCTCAAGCGCCTGCACATCTACGCCGGCGAGGCTCATGAGCAGCAGGCTCAGAAGCCCGAAGTCTGGGAAGTCAAGTAAAGGAGGATAAAGAAGAATGTATCAGTCCAAGAAGCCTTACCTCTACGGCACCGGCCGCAGAAAGTCCTCCGTTGCCCGCGTGCATCTCTTTGAGAACGGCACCGGCTCCATCACCATCAACGGCCGCGACATCGACGAGTATTTCGGTCTCGAGACCCTCAAGATGGTCGTCCGTCAGCCCCTCGCCGCGACCGAGACCCTCGGTAAGGTCGATATCGTCGCCACCGTCGAGGGCGGCGGTGTGTCCGGTCAGGCCGGCGCTCTGCGCCACGGCGTTGCCCGCGCTCTGCTGCTCGTCAACCCCGACTACCGTCCCATCCTCAAGAAGGCCGGTTTCCTCACCCGCGATCCTCGTATGAAGGAGCGCAAGAAGTACGGCCTCAAGGCCGCCCGTCGCGCACCACAGTTCTCCAAGCGCTAACAGCTCTTCTTACAAGCACCCGCTTCGGCGGGTGCTTGTTTTTTGCCCTCACGCGGGGAAAAAGGGCTTGACAAGGTTGATTTATCCATGATAAACTCACGGCAGGAAATGGTTTATCCAAAATAAACCGAAAGGAGACCGCCGATGGACGAAAGAAAAATGGGGACGGTGCAGACGCAGTTCGCCGAGCTTGTATGGAAGCATGAGCCGATCGGCTCCGGCGAGCTGGTGAAGCTGTGCGAGAGGGAATGGGGCTGGAAGAAGCCGACGACCTATACCGTGCTGCGCAAGCTCTGCGAGCGGGGCATTTTTCAAAATGAAAACAGCGTGGTCACCGCGCGGATCACACGGGAGGAATACTACACCGCACAGGGCGAACGGCTGGTGGAGGATGCCTTTGACGGCTCGCTGCCCGCCTTTGTCGCGGCCTTCACCGCGCGCAAGGCGCTTTCGGCGGAGGAGGTCGCCGCGCTGCGGGAGATGATCGACGCATACGGAAAGGAGTCGTGAGCGTATGAGCGTTATTTTTCTCAAGCTCCTCAATCTGAGCATTTCGGCGAGCTGGCTGGTGCTGGTCGTGCTGGTGCTGCGCCTCGTGCTTAAAAGGGCCCCGAAGTGGGTGGACGTCCTGCTCTGGGGCATGGTCGCGCTGCGCTTGATGCTGCCGTTCTCCATCGAGAGCGCGCTGAGCCTGATCCCGAGCGCGGAGACGGTCAGCCCCGAGGTCGTGCAGTTCGATCCCGCGCCGACCATCACGAGCGGCGTGACGATCATCGACAACGCGGTGAACCCTTCGCTGAGCGAGAGCTTTGCCGCCGCGCCGTTGGCAAGCGTCAACCCGCTCTATGTGTGGACCTATCTCGCGGGCTGGGTGTGGCTCATCGGCCTCGCGGCGATGCTGCTCTACGCGCTCGTGAGCTATCTGCGGCTGCGGCGGCGCGTGAGCGCCTCCATTCCGCTGTGGGAGAATGTTTATGTTTGCGACGAGGTCCCCTCGCCGTTCATCCTCGGCATTGTGCACCCGCGCATCTATCTGCCCTCCGCGCTGGACGAGGCGCAGCGGGGGAGTGTGCTCTCGCATGAGCGCGCGCACCTCGCGCGGCGTGACCACTGGTGGAAGCCGCTGGGCTTTGCCCTGCTGGCGGTCTACTGGTTCAACCCGCTGCTGTGGCTTGCCTATACCCTGCTCTGCCGCGACATCGAGCTGGCCTGCGACGAGCGCGTGCTGCGCGGCATGGACGCGGGGCAGGTCAAGGACTATTCGAGCGCGCTGCTTGCGTGCAGCGTGCCGCGGCGTATGCTTGCCGCCTGTCCGCTCGCCTTCGGCGAGGTGGGCGTGGGCGCGCGCGTGAAGAACGCGCTGCGCTACAAAAAGCCCGCGTTCTGGGTGGTCGCGGCGTCGGTCGCCGTGTGCGTCGTTGTGGCGGTGTGCTTTCTGACGAATCCGCGCACAGACACAGACGCCGCCGGACTGGTCGGTTTCCATCGGGAACAGGTCACTTATGCCGATGTAACGGACGAAAGCGGCGCGCAGCCATCCAGCGTCCAGTTGACGGCGGAGGAAACAGACGCCGTCTATGCTCTGCTCGACACCCTGCAATACAAACGCCTTGGTGCCGCGTCAGCAATGCAGGACTGCTATGCAAGGCTCTATTTTATCAGCGCCGCGGGCGAACGCTGCGAGATCATGCTCTCTGAGCGTGAAATGCTGGTCAACCCCATTACTGACGGCAAGACAGCGCGGCTCTATGAGCTGCGTTCCGGAAGCACGGAGTTGAGAGACTATCTGTTTGGATGTATTGGCGCAAGCGAGCCGGCAGAGGAGGAAATGAAAACCATGACCGAGCCGACGCTGTCGCTGACGCTCACCGTTCCCGCTGCATGGGAGGATATTGCAGAGCTCTCCGCCTACGACAAGGGGACTGCCTATCTGGGATATGGGATCATGCTGTTCCATCTGTCGGAAAAGAACGCGCTTGCGGCGTATCCCGACGGGGGAATGGGCAGCGTATGGTGGCTGGTCGCTATGAGCTGGGATAATTTCAAGGAATGGAGGGGCTATGACGCACTGCCTGTCCCCGAGATTCTCGGCATCGCCGAGTATGTCCTCGGAGCCGATGATGAGTATGTGTATCTGCTGGTGTTGCCGTCCGATGTGCAGTTCCTGGAAAACGATCCTGTCAGCCAGCGCCAATACGAGGCACTGCAAAGCGACTCACAAGGCGTACTCACGCGATTTTTGAAGGACAACGGAATCCACATAAATGACATGTGCCCTGCCTCCTCCGTGTTTTCGCCCCCTGCGCGCGGCGATGCATTCACTCCGCCGGACGCGGTGCGCAGCGGCACTGTGAGCGATACATCGTATGATAAAATTCTTACCGGCGCCGGTGAGGGCGAAGAACAGCGCACGTCCGAAAATGACGCAGAGCATACCGCGTATTCTGTTAAGACCCATGCAATGACCGCCAAGGAGCGAAGCGCACTTGACGCGCAGACCGAGCCTGTCCCTGCCGTGGGGACTGCCTTTCTGCCCCGAAGCAGCAGAGACGGCGCAAGCGGAAATGCCTGCGCACCGTTTACCGCAAAGACTGCGGACGTGGCGTTTGTCCTCTACAGCGCACCCGGCGCGACGGATTACAATGTGCGGCTTTGTACGGGAGAGCCCGGCGCTGGCAAGTGGGCGTCGGATGCCGTGACCGTCAAGGTAAACGACGGCGTTCGTTTTTCCGGGCTGACCGTGGGGCAGGCGTACTACATGGAGGTCAGCTCCGACACGCTTTCTACCGCCGGATGTACGGCGCTTTATAAGTGCGCGACCACACCGCCCCCTGCGCGCAGCGGTACGGTGAGCCTCACCGGCTACGCCGCCTACGACGCGCTGCTCGCCGAGATCGCCGACCTGCGGCGCTCCGGCGCAAGCGACGTGCAGACCGACTTCAGCCATGATCTCCTGTCCGTGAACGACTACTACCAGACACCCGGCTGGCTGCTGCGCGACCTTGACGGCGACGGCACGAGCGAACTGCTGCTCGGCGCGGACTGGGGCGACGGCTACGGCGTGATCTTCAATATTTACCGCCTCGACGGCGCGCAGGCCGTCCGCGTTGTGGACGGCTGGAGCCGCAGTCGGTATTTTCTCTGCTCTGACGGTACGCTTGCACATGAGTGGTCGGGCGGCGCCGACCATTGGGGGAGGACCTATCTCCGCTACGGCGAGACGCTTTTGCCCATCGAAAGCGTTTTTGACCGCGGCGGCGTGTGGTACCACGCCAAAGGTCTCGATGCCCTGTCCTTGGACGATACGCAGCTCGAAGGCCGCTGCAAGGTCATTCCCCGCGCCGAGGCGGAGCAGCTCATGGAGCGCTATACCAAGCAATATGAAGCCCTGCCCTTCACGCCGTTCGCGGCGTGAGACGGCACACGGATGCATTTCACACCCCAAAACCATACATTTCGGGCGAGAAACGCACATCTTTCCGCAGGGCGTGCTATGCTTTTCCTGCAAGAACGTCCGAGGGGCGGCCGGACAGCCGCCGGACAAAACGGGGAATAGAAGGAGAAGCATTATGGGATTATTCAGCAATAATAAGAAGCCCTGCCCCATCTGCGGCAACGCGACGCCCCGCCTGCTGCCGACCAAGGTCGAGGGCGTGCCCATCTGCAAGGAATGCGACAAGAAGATCGACCTGCCGAACGGCGTGCTGGACAGCATGACGCTCGACGATTTCCGCCGCTACATAGATTTTTACAACAAAAATCAGGTGCTGCGCGAGCGCTTCCATCCCGAGTATCGCTTCGGCTTCGGCGCGTTCAACACGCAGCTGGTGCTTGATGTGACCAACGGACTCTTCCGCCTGAAGGATGACGAGAGCACCATCGTGTTTGAAAAGTCCGCGCTCAAGTCCTTCCGCATCATGGAGGATAAGGAACCGCTCTTTACCGGCACGGCCGCCGGTCTTGTCTGCGCTGAGAGCAAGAACCCCGAGCGCGTCCGTCTGCTCGCACCGCGCATCGAGCAGTTCAAGCTGCAGAGAAGCGACTATGAGCGCATCATGCAGGCCGAGCGCGTGCAGTATCTCGACCGCACCAACGAGGAGTGGCGCGAGCGTGAGCGCGAGCTGGAGTTCCATAAGCCCGAGTTCCGCGAGTCCTCGCCGTTCCGTCAGTTCGTGGTGGAGCTGGAGCTGGACCATCCCTATTGGAAAGCCTACCGCAACGAGCTGGACGCGCCGGAGTTTGACAACGACTATCCGAGCGTGGACTCCTTCCTGCACAAGTACGACGAGAAGGTCAATGAGCTGCACACCCTTGCGCGCAACCTGATGCAGTTTATCGCCCCCGGCGCGCCGGAGACCGGCGCCGCCTCCGCAACGCAGACCGCGGCCCCCGCGCAGGCGGGCGGCGCGTCGAGCACCGTGGAGGAGCTCAAGCAGTACAAAGCGCTGCTGGACGCCGGCGTGCTCACCGAGGAGGAGTTCGCGGCGAAGAAGCGCCAACTGCTCGGCATCTGAAAAAATCAAAGGAAAAGCGTCCGTGACGGGCGCTTTTCCTTTTTGTGCAAAACATTTTCCGTCCACGCAAACATGGACGCGCCGCCGCGCATAGGTTGAGATAGAAACTAAGACCATTGGAGGCGGACCATGAAACAGACGCATTTTTTCCTCGGCGCGAACAGCGCGGAGGGTTTTTATGGGCTGTATGACCAGCTCCTCGACGCAAGGCTTTACGATCTGATCATCCTCAAGGGGACTCCCGGCTGCGGCAAATCGACCTTCATGCGCCGCGCGGCCGCAGCGCTGGAGGAGCGCGGACTGGAGACCGTGTACATCCATTGCTCCGGCGATCCCGAATCACTCGACGGCGTGATCGCTCCGGCCATCCGGACGGCCATCGTCGACGGCACCGCGCCCCACGTCCTCGAGCCGCGGTACGCGCTGGCGCACGAGCGCTATGTGGACCTGTCGCAATGCTGCGACAGCGCGGCGGCAAAGGAGGTCGCGAACGGCCTGACGGCGCTGACCGACGCCTACCGCGCGTCCTATCGCGAGGCATACCATGTTCTGCGGGCGCTCGGCAGCGTGGACGCGGAGCGCCGCGCTCTGGTGCGCGCGCACTTCGACGAGGAAAAGCTGCTGCGCCGTGCGGCGGGGATCGCCGCGCGCGAGCTCAAGGGCAGGGGAGAGACGCGGGGACGCGCGGCGGACGTCTTTCTCGGCGGACTGACCTGTCAGGGCAAGGTGTGCCGCTTCGACAGCGTGGACGTTCTCTGCCCGCGTGTTTATGAGCTGTGCGACAGCTACGGCCTTGCCGCGCCCGTGCTGCGCCGGCTGCGCGACGCGGCGCTGGAGGCGGGGGAGGACATTCTGGCTTGCCGCGACCCGCTGCGGCCCGCGGAGATCGCGCATCTGCTGATCCCCGCGCGGGGCCTTGCGTTCGTCACGACCGGCGAGGGCGTGCGCTATGAAGGAAAGCCCTACCGCCGCCTGCGCGTCGACGCGATGGCGGAGGAGAAGCTGACCCGCGCCGAAAAGGCGCACCTGCGCTTCATCCGCCGTGTCCGCCGCGCGCTGGAGGAGGAAGCGGTCGCGTCTCTCAAGCGCGCCAAGCGCGGGCATGACGCGCTTGAAGCGCTCTACCGACCCTGCGTGGACTTCGACGCGGTCGGCGCGCTGTGCGACGCGGAGATCGCGCGCATCGGCGCCTACCCGGTGTGACAGAAAAAAGCCATAAGGAAAGGAGCCTGCGCGCTGCGCAGGCTCCTGCTGTTTTGATTTGACATTATACCGCGATGCGGCGGGCGCTGACATAGCCGGTGGTGTAGTAGGCGTCAGAAAGGTTGCTGACGATGACGCCGACGCCGTAGTCCGAGGCGTGGACGAACTGACCGCTGCCGATGTACATACCGACGTGCGTGACGGGCTTCGAGGTGGTGCTGCCGGGCTTCTTGAAGAACACGAGGTCGCCGGGGGCAAGCTCGTCCCACGAAACGGTAACGCCGTTTTGCAGCTGGGCGGAGGCGGTGCGGTTGATGGAGTAGCCGAGCTGTGCGCAGGCATACTGCACAAGACCGGAGCAGTCAAAGCCAACGCGCGGGCTGGCCCCGCCATAGACGTAGCTATAGCCGACGTACTGGAGTGCGATGTTCGCAAGCTCCTGACCCTTGCTCGAAGCGGCGGCGGGAGTGTAGTCCGTCTCCTCCACATAGGCGGCGCTGACGTAGCCCTGCTCGATCTGATACCAGCCGCTTTGGACGGACACGACCTTCACGCAGCGGCCCTTGGCGAGGGAGCCGACCTTGGAGTAGCCGGTGCCGGGGCCGGAGCGGATGTTGAGCGGACCCTGCACGACGCGGATGTAAAGCTGCTCGAGCGCCTCCTCGGCGGTGGCGGCCTCGGTGTACGCCGCGTCGATGTAGCCGCTGCCGATCTGATACCAGCCGTCCTGCGTGCCGAGGACCTTGACGACCTTGCCCTGCGCGAGCTCGTCCGCGACCGCATAGTCGGTGCCGGGGCCGGTGCGGACGTTGAGCGCGTCTGCGGTGACCTTGACATAGGTGCTCTCACTCTGCGCGGCAGAGGCGCTCACCGCGCTGACTTCTGCCGTGACGACAGGGGCGGCTTCCTCAAGCAGCTTGATGTAGCTTGCGGAGACGTAGCCCTTCACGCTGCCGAGCTGGATGCCGTACCACCCGTTCGCCGCGGTGTCCACGATCTCGACCTGTTTGCCGCTTGGCAACTGATCGAGGACGGCGGAGCCGGTGCTCGCGGTCTTGCGCACACGCAGAACGCTGCCGCCGACGTCCACAACGCCGGTGAGCGCGAGGGTGGGGGTGGTCAGGCAGACCGCCAGCAGCAGGCCAGCAGCCGTGCCGCGGAGCGCGTGGCGCAGTTTCATAGGGCATCCTCCTCAAATTCTCATGAAAAAGCGGCGCAGACGGGGCGCGCCGCCGAACGGTATCAAAGGTTACAATTTGTAACTATTGTAATGATACCATAATTCGACGGCGGATGCAAGGTTTTTTCACCCGCTTTTGGTCAAACAATGTCGGCCCGAAATTGTGCAGAATGCACGAAGTGCGCAAAAAATCCGTTTGCTGGCCTCGGAGCGGTGTGGTATGATAAGGCAAACACGGAAGAAGCGGAGGAAATGCCATGTTCCGGAATGAAACAAACTATGTGCTCACAAACGGCGTGCTGCTCGACGGCACGGAGAAAATGACGCCGCAGACGGGCAAAGATATTTATATTGAGGGCGGGCGCATCGGCGCGGTCGCCGATGCCGCGGCGCGCCGCGAGGGCTATGAGGTCGTGGACCTCGGCGGACAGTATGTGCTGCCGGGGCTTATCAACCTGCACGTTCATCTGCCCGCCTCCGGCAAGCCGAAGAAAAAGGCGAGCGACCCGAAGAAGCTCGTGAAGCTCATCACCGCCAACGCGCTCACGCGCCGCATCGGCGTGAAGCTGTGCGAGGGCTACGCGAAGACGGAGCTTCTCAGCGGCGTGACGACCATCCGCACGGTCGGCGGCGTGGCGGACTTCGACACGATCATCCGCGACCTGGCCGCGCAGGGAAAGATCCTCAGCCCGCGCGTGGTGGCGTCCAATATGGCGGTCTCCGTGCCCGGCGGGCACATGGCCGGCTCCCTTGCCTACGAAGCAAAGACGCCGGAGGAGGCCGCGGCTTATGTGGAGCGGATCGCGGCGGAGAAGCCGGACCTCATCAAGCTCATGATCACCGGCGGCGTGCTCGATGCCGAGGTCGTCGGCGAGCCGGGCGTGCTGCGGATGCAGCCCGCGCTGGTGAAGGCGGCCTGCGATAAGTCGCACGCGCTTGGCATGAAGGTCGCCGCGCACGTCGAAAGCCCCGAGGGCGTGCGTGTGGCGCTGGAAAACGGCGTGGACTCCATCGAGCACGGCGCGCAGCCGGATGCGGCGATCACCGCGCTCTACAAGGAAAAGGGCTCGTTCCAGGTCGCGACGCTCTCGCCCGCGCTGCCCTATGCGCTTTTTGACCGCAGCGTCTCCCACGCGACCTATGAGCAGCAGGAGAACGGCAAGGTCGTCTTTGACGGCATCATCGCCATGGCGCGGGAAAATCTGGCAAACGGCATTCCGGTCGGCCTCGGCACGGACACCGGCTGCCCCTATATCACGCACTACGATATGTGGCGCGAGCTGTGCTACTTCGTGAAATACTGCGGCGTGACGCCGGCCTTCGCGCTCCACACCGCGACGCTGCTCAACGCGCGGCTTGCCGGCATCGACGGCGAGACTGGCTCCATCGAGGCGGGCAAGGCAGCGGATCTGATCGTCTGCGCGAAGAATCCGCTCGCGGATCTCTCAGCCCTGCGCACGCTCTCCATGGTCATCAAGGACGGCTATCGCGTCGAGCATCCCGCGCCGAAGAAGCTGCCAGAGGCCGAGCGCGAGCTGGATAAGTTCCTGTGACCCATACCTATTATAATGTACAAGAAAAAGCACGGGGAGCCCCGTGCTTTTCCCTTATGGCGTTTTATGTTACAGCTCCACGAGCTCGTATTCCCGCGTGCCGAAGCCCAGCGCCGCCGCGGATTCGACCGTGCGGACACCGTTGAGGCTCTCAATGCGCTCTACGAGGTGGTCGCGGCCCGGATCGTCGGAGGCGTAGACCAGATCGAGACAGGCCTGATCGACCGCGATGGGGTCGAGCGAGGCGAGGATGCCGATGTCCGCCATGCACGGGTCCTCAGCCACGGCGCAGCAGTCGCAGTCCACGGACATATTCTTCATAACGTTGATGAAAACGGTCTTATCCCTGAAGTATTCCACCACAGACAAGGCGGCGTCCGCCATCGCGTCGAGGAAGCTGTCGTGGTCGGCAGTCCAGATCTTTTCGGGCTCGCCGGCACCGTGGATATAGGCCTTGCCGTAGGAGGACGCGCAGCCGATGGAGAGCTGCTTGAGCGCGCCGCCGAAGCCGCCCATCGGATGCCCCTTGAAGTGGGAGAGGACGAGCATGGAATCGTAGTTGGCAATGTCCTTGCCGACGAAGTTCTTCTGAATGCTCCTGCCGTTCGGAACGGCAAGCTCCAGATCGGGACCCTCGGCGTCAAGAATATCCACGTCGAAGTTCGTGCTCCAGCCGTGCTTGATCATCGTGCGGCGGTGCTTCTCGGTGGTGTTGCGCTCGCCCTCGTAGGCGGTGTTGCACTCGACCACCGTGCCATGCACGGTCTCGATCATCGGCCGCCAGAAGTCGGGGCCCAAAAAGTTTTGGTTGCCCTGCTCGCCGGAGTGCAGCTTCACGGCGACCTTGCCCGGCAGTTCGCGGCCCACGGCACGGTAAAGCGCCACGACCTTCTCGGGCGTGATCTCACGGGAGAAATATACCTTAGCTTTCATCGCGTTTCCTCCATGCACGGAAAATATCACCTGAATTATAACCCATCGCATGAAATAATGCAACTCTTTGGGGGATGGGACCTGCCTGCGGATGGATCATGTCACGGATGTGTCAAAAAACGGCGAAAATGCTGTGCAGATATCCTAAAATTCCAAAAAAGTGATGTTTGCGATTGACTATGCTATCGTAATAGCGTAGAATAAAACCTGTTGATTTGGTGGGATATAGCAGATAACAAGAAGAAAACGGCAAAATATTGATGCATAGAAGAATGAATATTCATACAAAAGCATTTTGCGTGTGATCCGCCGCTCTCACGAAAACGGCTGCGCGCGCTTAACGGAGACCTTACGGCGGAAAACATCTCCTGAACGCCCCAGATACAGGGGGAGCACAGGCGCAAAAATGCGGCAGAATATGAAGTTTTTACGGCAAAATTTGAATTTTGCTGAAAAAACAAAAGGAGAAAGTGACTGATAGCACAAAAAGAAAGAAGTATTTCTGTGCGGAATGACAATGACCAGAAAATTTCATCGAAAAAACAGGAAAATATGCTTGTGAAAGACTTGACAAGACGAGGATGAATGAATTATAATCCGTCCATAAAAAATGAATAAGCTGTGAACGTACCAAACATACCGCACGAGGGTGCGGCGTACGCGAAAAAGACCATGTGGTCTTTTCTCTGTTCCGAGCCGGAACAGAGAATTTAACTTTTTTGTCGTATTCGGCGCAAGCCGGGTATATAATTTTTGAAAGGAAGATATCAGCATGAAAAAAGTATTGTCTCTGATCCTCGCACTGGCAATGGTTTTCGCTCTGGTCGCCTGCGGCGAGAAGCAGCCTGCCTCCGACGGTGACGCCTCCAGCGACGGCGATAAGCCCGCCCGCGGCAACGTCATTATGACCTTCGGCACCGCCGACACCGGCGGTTCCATGTACCCCGCCGGCGCTGCGGTCTCCCAGGTTTGGACGAACAACGTCCAGGGTGTGAAGTGCAACACCCAGACCTCCACCGGCTCCTTCCAGAACTGTCAGGACGTCTCCACCGGTGAGGTCGACGTCGCGGTTGCTACCTCCGACGTCGTTCTCAACGCCTACAACGGCACCGGCAAGTTCGCCGATATCGGCAAGCTGGACAACCTGCGCGTCATCGGCGCGGTCTACACCTCCGTGCTCAGCGGCGTGGCGCTCAAGAGCTCCGGCCTGACCTACATCCATGAGCTGCTCGGCAAGCGCGTTGCCGTCGGCCCTGCGGCCTCCGCGACCGAGAACGCCACCCTCGCCGCCTTTGATGTCATGGGCATTGATTCCAGCAACACCAGCCTTGAGAACCTCGGCCTCGGCGACGGCGCCGACTCCGTCGGCGACGGCATCCTCGACGCGGCCTTCGGCTTCGCCGGCCTGCCCATCGGCGGTCAGCTGAACCTCGCTGCTACCAAGGAGATCCAGGTCCTCGACATGACCCAGGAGGAGATCGACAAGGTCCTCGCGGGCAACGCTGCCTACATCCAGACCAAGATCCCCGCCGGCACCTACACCGGTCAGGACAATGATGCCAACACCTTCGGCGTCAAGTGCCTCATCATCGTCACCGCCGATATGGACGCGGATCTCGTCTACGATCTGTGCAAGGCCATGAACGAGCACACCGAGGAGTTGGCTGCCGGTAACGCCCTGCTCAAGGACATGACCGATCCCAGCTTCCTCTGCACCCAGATGCCCATTCCTCTGCACGACGGCGCCCAGAAGTACTATAGCGAGCAGGGCCTCATCTAATCGAGGAATTCTGAAAACTTGATCAAAAGGACGATCTGACCGTCCCTGCGAAAAGCATTTTTTGGCCGGAGTTGGGACATCCCAACTCCGGCTCCCTCTTTTCATTAAGGTTTCGTTAAGACCCCCCACTTAACAGAAAGGATGCGTTTATGTCCGATAAGAAAGAAATCAAAGAGATTGACGTCGCCTCGCTTGACAGCGAACTGGCAGCAGCGAGAACTCTCGAAGAGGGTAAGGGCGACAAGTTCATTATGATGGCCTCCGTCGTCGCCTTCCTGATGACCTCCTTCCATATTTACACCGGCTTTTTCGGCCTGTTCGACTACTCCGTGCAGCGCGGCGTGCATCTGGGCTTCGCCCTCACGCTGATCCTGCTCACCCAGCCCCTTTACAAGCACGTTTTCAAGGATAAATTCGCCGGCAGCAAGGCCTTCCGCGCCGCCTGCCGCACGTTTGATATGATCCTCGTCGTCCTCACCTGGGTTTCCGTCTGGATGGCGCAGGACGAGGTCCATCACCTCACCGAGCGCCTGAGCAAGACGACCTGGATGGCGACCTTCGCGGGCGCCTGTCTCGTCATCATCGTCCTCGAGTGCGCCCGCCGCACCCTCGGCTACATCATGCCGGTCCTCGCGCTCATCTTTATCGCCTATGCACTCGCCGGTCCGAATCTGCCCATGGCCATCGCGCACCGCGGCTATTCCCTCGAGCGTATCTGCAAGTTCCTCGCTACCGACCTGGACGGTCTGTTCGGCACGACCATGAGCGTTTCCGCCACGGTCATCTTCATGTTCGTTATGTTCGGCGCGTTCCTTGAGGCCTCGGGCTGCTCCGACTTTATCAACGACATCGCCATTTCCCTCACCGGTAAGATCAAGTCCGGCCCCGCGCTCAGCGCGGTCGTCGCCTCCGGCCTGATGGGCTCCATCAACGGCTCCGCCGTCGCCAACGTCGTCGGCACCGGCACGTTCACCATTCCTCTGATGAAGTCCCGCGGCTACAAGCCCCAGTTTGCCGGCGGCGTTGAGGCCGTTGCCTCCACCGGCGGTCAGATCCTGCCCCCTGTCATGGGCTCCGGCGCGTTCCTGATGGTCGCGTTCACCGAGCAGAAGTACATCGCCATCGTCATCGCGGCGGTCATTCCCGCGCTGCTCTATTACTGGGGCTGCGCCGTCGCCGTTATGTCTCAGACGGAGATCGCGCATGTCACGCTCATGGACCCCAAGGATATTCCCAAGAGCCGCGAGGTCATGAAGGACGGCTGGATCTATCTGCTCATCATCGCGGTCCTGCTCTACTGCCTGCTCGTCGCGCAGTATTCTCCGCTCTACTCCGCCCTGTGGGCGACCTGCGCGGTGCCCGTGGTCATGCTCTTCGATAAGAAGAAGCGCTTCACCCTCAAGACCATCCCCAGCGCCATGGTCAAGTCCGGCTTCAGCGCCATGTCCATCGTCATCGGCTGCGCCTGCGCCGGTATCGTCGTCGGCATGGTCTCCATCACCGGCATCGGCGTCATCTTCGGCGATATGATGATCCAGGCGGCGCACGGCCTGCTGTTCCCGTCCCTGCTCTTCACCGCCATCACCTGCATCGTCCTCGGTATGGGCCTGCCCACCACCGCGGCCTATGTTATCGCGGCGTCCATCCTCGCTCCGTCCCTCATCAAGCTCGGTCTTGCCCCGCTGACGGCACACCTGTTCGTGTTCTACTTCGCGTGCCTGTCCGCCATTACCCCGCCGGTCGCCCTCGCGGCCTATGCCGGCGCCGGCATCGCCAAGACCAACCCGATGACCACGGCGGTCGAGGCATGCAAGCTCGGCTTCGCCGGCTTCATGGTGCCCTTCGCGTTCTGCTACAACCCGGCAATGATGATGCAGGGCAGCGTCGGCGAGATCATCTCCGTCGCCATCAGCGCGATCATCGGCGTTGCCATCATGTCCGCCGGCTTCCAGGGCTGGCTGCTGTGGAAGCTCAACTGGCTTGAACGCATCGTGTTCATCGCCGGCGGCCTGCTGATGTTCATCCCCGGCACGCTGACGGACATCACCGGTCTTGTGATCGCGGCCGCTCTGCTTCTCGTCAACGTGAAGAAGTGGGAGAAGGGCCCCAAGTTCATCATGGACAAGCACAAGGCCAAGCAGGAGCAGAAGTAAGCTCCGCTGAACCGGATACGGAATATGAGGGCCCCGAAAAGGGACCCTCATATTTTTTCATTGACCGCGCCCCCCGGCGCGCGGTATACTGTAGCGTAAGAATCCAAGCGAGGAGAGAAGAATCATGGAAGCTCAGGAGATCCGTTACCGCGTCAATAAAAAGGTGTTTCGGCAGGCGTCGCTCTACGCCATGTTCCTGCGAAACCGCAATACCTTCCGCGTGGGCATCGCTGTCGTGCTGGCGGTGGCGTTTTACACCGTGCTTGCCGTGCAGGGCACCTTTCCCCTGAGCTACCTTCCGATCTACATCGCGGCGGCCTATCTTGTCTGGATGCTTTTGCTGCTCGGACGCGAGGAGCAGCGCGTGCTGCGCTACCTCAAGAGCGACGAGTCGCTGCTGGGGACGGAGTACGTTCTGCGTTTTGACGCGGGCAAGCTTTCGGTCGAGATCCCCGAGAAGAAGCTCCGCAACACGGTCGCGTTCGCGAAGCTCGCCTCGGCCATCGAAATTTCGAGCGTGTTCATGCTCTGCCTTTCGGCCGATCAGCTCTACCTTGTGCCGACCGCAGCCATGACGGACGAGCAGCGCACGGCGCTGCGCGGCCTTCTGAGCAGCCGCCTCGGCGAGCGCTTTTATTCCAGTATTCTGGCGCGCGAGAAAAAGAAATGAACAAGGCCCGCCTCCGACATCGCTTCGGAGGCGGGCTTTGCCGTGCTATACCGGACGGCCGTGCTCCACGCGGCAGTCGCACTCGCTGCGCCACGACTGCGATTGCAGGAAGCGGCGCGCGGCATCGACGAAGGCGCGGGCGGCGGGCAGAAGGTGCCGCTTTTTCTTGTAGACAACGCTCAGCGGGTGGACAAGGTCGGGGGAGTCGAGGTCAAAGAAGAGCAGCTCGCCGCGGTTCGGCGCGTTGTGGACGGCGGTCTCATTGACGAAGCAGAAGCCGTAGTTTTCCGCCGTCAGGTTCAGCGCCGTGGTGGCGTTGGTGGTGTAGAGCGCGTTTTCGACGGTGATATGCTCCCGTTCGAGAAAGTTGTTGACGCGCATGGCGAGCAGGATCTCAGGGTAGAGCAGGACAAAACGCTCGTGCTCGAGAACGGAGAGCTCCGGCTCCCGTCCCGCGCGGCAGGCCTCCGCAAGCGCCTGCGCGGCGCGGTTGCCGCGGTTGCCGACCAGGAGGATCTTTTCGTAAAGAATGGTCTCAGTGGTCAGGTAGTCGGGCGTATTGAGATTGGTGTTCATGATGGCAAAATCCACCGTGTTGTCCGCCACCAGACGGAACATCTCGCTCGTCGGGCGCTCAAGCAGCTCAAGATGGGCCTCGGGGTGCTCCTGCGAAAAGGCGGGCAGGATGCTCGGCAGGAGCGTGCTGGCGCGCCAGTTGCTCATGGCGACGCGGAGCGTCTGGCGGCGGCTGGCGTTCAGGCGCGTGAAGTCCTGCAAAAGCTGCTCGTAGAGCTGCGAGCTGTCCTCGAGATAGTTGGCGTAGACCTTGCCGGCGGCGGTCAGCGCCAGCGGCGACTTGGTGCGGTCGAGCAGGCGGACGCCGAATTCCTTTTCCAGATGGATGACATATTGGCTCAAATAGGGCTGCGAGATATGCAGCCGCTCCGCGGCTTTCGAAATGCTTTTCTCGGACGCAATGGCAAGAAAATATTCCGGATTTCGGTCCTGTACCATCCAGATCACCTCGTTTTCCTCTTTGATTATAGCAAAAAATACGGCGCCGTCAAGCACGGTATAGTAAAAATGCTATAGGGATAGTCACATTTAAGTCTTTGACCTTTTCGCGGCGATGCACTATGATAGAGTCAAACAGGGAAATCAAAAAACCATCGGAAAAGAGGGAGATTATGCCAAGGTTTGAAGCATCTGCGCTGCGGGGCTACTGCGTGTCGGTCCTGATGGCCTCCGGTGTGGAGAGGAGCTGCGCGGAAGCGGTGGCTGACGCGCTGATCGACGCGGAGCTGACAGGCGTGTCCACCCACGGTGTGAGCCGTCTGGCCGTTTATATGCAGCGCATGGACGCGGGCGTGATGTCGCGTGAAAACAACATCCGCATCGTGCGGGAATCGACCTCCACGCTGGTCGTGGACGCCGGCAACTCGCTGGGCGCGGCGGCGGCAAAATTTGCGATGGAGCGGTGCATCGCCAAGGCAAAAGAGACGGGCTGCTGCTTTGCAAGCGTGCACAGCTCCAACCACTTCGGCACCGCCGCCTATTACACAAGGCTTGCTGCCGCGCAGGATATGATCGGATTTGCCTGCACCAATCTCAAGGGCAAGATCGCGCCCTTCGGCAGCGCTGAACCCTACATGGGCACAAATCCCATCTCCGTGGCGGCTCCGTCCGACGACCTTCCGGTCGTGCTGGATATGGCGCCGAGCGTTGTGGCGCTGGGCAAGCTCATTCTGGCGCAGAAGCTGGGAAAGTCTATTCCCGAAGGCTGGGCACTGGATAAGGACGGCAGACCCACCACGGACCCCGCGGCCGGTCGTGCCGGCTCGCTCGTGCCGATCGGCGGCGCGAAAGGCAGCGGCCTCGCCATCATGGTCGATGTGCTTTGCGGCATTCTCAGCGGCGGCCCCTACGGTCCGCATCTGCATGACCTCTATGTGATGGACGAGCCGCAGGGCGTCAGCCATTTTCTCGGCGCCATCGACATTGCGCATTTCATCGAACCGGCAGCGTTCAAGTCGGCTCTTTCCGCCATGTCACGGGAGATCAAGGCACTGAAAAAGGCCGATGGTGTGGAGGAAATTTTCCTGCCCGGCGAACGCTCCGGCCGCAAGGCGGAAGAAAATGCTGCAAACGGTATTGAGGTGCCGCAGCCGGTCTACGAAGAGTTGCTGGAGCTCGGCAAGCCCTATGGTCTGAGCCTGTAAAGGAGGAAGCATCATGGCAAAAATTCTCATCACCGAATCGGTCCACCCCATCGGACCCGAGCTGCTGACCGCGGCGGGCCACACCGTCGTCTACGCCGACCGCGACATGGATGTCATCCGCCGCGAGATCGTGGACGCGGACGCCGTGCTCGTGCGCATCATCGAGCTGCCCGGCTCGCTGCTCGCGACGGCGAAGAACCTCAAGATCGTCTCCAAGCACGGCGTGGGCTACGATAATATCGACCTCGACTACTGCAAGAGCCACGGCGTCGCCGTGACCATCACCCCGAACGCGAACAGTCTTTCCGTCGCCGAGCACGCCTTCACGCTGATGCTCACGCTGGCGAAGAATATCATTCCCGTTTCCAACGAGTACCGCACGGTCGGCTTTGCCGCGAAGAACCACGCCCCCGGCATCGAAATGACCGGCAAGACATTGGGCCTGATCGGCATGGGCCGCATCGGAAAGCACGTCCTGCACATGTGTAAGGACGGCCTGGATATGCACGTCATCGTCTACGACCCCTACATCAGCGAGGTCCCCGAGGGCGTCGAGAAGGTGGACGACCTTTCCGAGCTGCTGTGCCGCGCCGACGTCGTGACGCTCCATTGTCTGCTCACCGACGAGACGCGCAAGCTCATCGACCGCGAGCGCCTCGCGCTGATGAAGCCCACCGCGCTGCTCATCAACTGCGCCCGCGGCCCCATCGTGGACGAGGCGGCGCTCATCGAGGCGCTGGAGAACGGCAGACTCGCCGGCGCCGGTCTTGACGTCACCGACCCCGAGCCGGTCGCGCCGGACAGCCCGCTCTTTAAGCTGCCGAACGTCATTGTCACGCCGCACTACGCGCCCACAACGGTCGAATCCGCCACGCGCGTTTCCAAGATCGCAGCCGAAAACATCAATGCGGTGCTTGCCGGTCAAGAGCCGGTGGGCCGCATCGTCTGAACAAGATTAAGAGGAGGAAAGCAACCATGAGACTCGCAACGATCAAGCTGCATGGCGCGGAGATCGCCGGCATCGTCACCAGGAAGGGCATCCTGCCCGTCGCCGCGCTCAACGCCTACAAGGGCACGGGCTGGAAGGAGGACATGATGAGCCTCATTCAGGCCAATCACATCCCCGGCCTGACAAAGTGGTATAACGAGGGCGGCAAGGAGGAGCTGGAGAGCATCCCCGGTCTCGTGCCGACAGAAGAGGTCGTCTACGCCCCGCTCTACCGCAACCCCAAGCGCATCTTCGGCATCGGCCTCAATTACGCCGACCACGCCAAGGACATCGGCAACGCCGCGCCCACGGGCTTCCCCGGCAGCTTCTTCAAGATGGCGGATACCCTTGTCGGCTACGGCGACGACATCCTGTTGCCCAAGCTCAAGGAGGCGCAGAAGACCACCGCGGAGGCGGAGCTCGGCATCATCATGGGCCGCGACTGCCGCGACGTTCCCGAGGAGGAGTGGGAGAGCGCCATCGTCGGCTACACCACGATCCTCGACATGACCGAGGAATCCATCCTCAAGGGCAACGACTTCGTGCCCGGCAATCCCCGCTACCTGACCATCGTGAAGAATTTCCCGACGTTCTTCTCCTTCGGCCCGCAGCTCGTCACGCCCGACGAGGTGCCCGACGTCCTCAAGCTCGAGGTCCAGAGCGTCCACAACGGCGAGATCCACGCGAAGAACACGGTCGATCACATGACGCACGTTCCGTCCCGCCTCGTTTCCCTGCACTCGAGCATCCAGGGCTGGTACGCCGGCGACGTGCTCTCCACCGGCACCCCGCGCGCGTTCCACATTCAGGACGGCGACATCGCCGAGTGCCGCATCGTCGGCCCCGATGGCTTCGAGATGGAGCCGCTGAAGAACCCCGTCGTGGATCTCAAGCTGCACTAAGGAAGATCAAAAATTTTAACATATCAGGAGGAAATTATCATGGATCTGGGTTTGAAGGATAAGGTCGTCATTTGTATGTCCAGCGCGTCCGGCTTCGGCAAGGGCATCGCGACAGAGTTCGCCCGCGAGAGCGCAAAGGTGGTCGTCTGCACCAGCGAGGCGTTCAAGGCGGAGCTGGATCAGGCGGTCATCGACATCGAGAAAGAGACCGGCAACCGTCCCTACCCCTATATGTACGACGTGCTCAACAATGAGAGCATCACCGCGATGATCAACAAGGTCGCGGAGGACCTCGGCGGCATCTACGGCCTTGTCAATCATTGCCCCGGCCCGAAGGCCGGCACCTTCGAGGCGCTGACCGAGGCCGACTGGGCGGACGGCTATCAGAAGTGCCTGTACAGCTACACCACCGCCATCCGCGCGGCGCTGCCCTACATGAAGCAGGGCGGCGGCGGACGCATCGTCAACTCCACGTCTTCTTCCATCAAGCAGGAGCTGGATAACCTCATTCTCTCCAACACGTTCCGCATGGGCGTGGTGGGCATGAGCAAGACGATGGCGCGCGAGTTCGGTCCGTACAACATCATGGTCAACACGATGGGCCCCGGCCGCATCTACACCGACCGCATCAAGTACCTCAACACGATCCGCGCGGAGAAGGCGGGCATCACGCTCGAGGAGTACAACACCCGCGACGCCGCGAGCTTCCCGCAGAAGCGCTACCAGACGGCGGACGAGTACGCCCGCTCCGTGGTGTTCATCTGCTCTCCCGCGAACAGCGCGATCTCCGGTCAGGTCATCTGCGTCGACGGCGCCATGACCACTGCGTACTAAGCTTATCCTCTCAGCATACGCTGATCTCTCTTACAGGGAAACGGCAGCGGCTCTTTGAGCCGCTGCCGTTTCCTATTCCGTTTACGGATCGCCGACGCCGTTTTCCCGCAGCCACGCGCAGATGGCGGCGTCCTCCGGTCGGTCGTTTTCCCACATCATACCGAAAAAATGGCTGCATATCAAGTTTTTTCTTGTAGAAAGGCGTTGGAATTTCTGCTTTTCTTTTAAGCAAAGCTGCGCTATAATGGGGACAACCGATAAGACGAACGGAGGAAAACACGATGGAAAGCTGGAAGGGAAACCGCACCCCCTCGAACCCGCAGGAGGGCTACTACGTCGGCCTGATGAACGCCTGCGGCTACCGCACCAAGGACCTGGAAAAGCCCGTCATCGGCATCGTCAATTCTTTTACGGACGTCAACCCGGGGCACCGCGCCTTCAAGGAGCTGGTGGGCTACGTCAAGGAGGGCGTGTGGGCGGCCGGCGGTACGCCGGCGGAGTTCAATGTGCCCGCCCCCTGCGACGGCATGGCGCAGGGCGAAGGGATGCACTTCATTCTGCCCTCGCGCGACCTGATTGCGGGCAGCATCGAAGCGATGGTGAGCGCCCACGGCTTCGACGGGCTTGTGTTCCTCTGCTCCTGCGATAAGATCGTGCCCGGTATGCTGATGGCTGCCGCAGCGCTCAACAAGCCCTGTATGTTCCTCACGGCGGGCAGTATGCTGCCCTACGAGGCGGACGAGGGCACTTACGTCACGCCCGACCTCAAGGAATCCATCGGTCAGCGCAACATCGACGCCATCAGCGAGGAGACCTTTACCCGCTTCCGTGAGAACATCTGCTTCTCCTGCGGCACCTGCTCGATGTACGGCACCGCCAACACCATGGGCGTATTCGCCGAGGTCATCGGCCTGTGTCCCATCGACAGCACGACCATGCTCTTCTGCTCGTCCGCCAAGTACAAGCAGGCGCGCAACGTCGGCGAGCGCATCGTCACGCTCACGAAGGAGGGGGTGCGCTTTTCCGACATCGTCACCGAGGCGAGCCTCAAGAACGGCCTGCGCCACGTCGCCGCGACCGGCGGCTCGACGAACGCCCAGCTCCACATCTGCGCGCTCGCGCGCGTGATGGGCATTCCGATGGACCTCGCGGCCTTTGACGAGATCCAGCGCGACGTGCCCTGCGTTGCGAAGTTCAAGCCGTCCTCGAAATTCAATATGTACGATTACTACAAGGCCGGCGGCGTGGGCGCGACGATGAAGGCCATCGAGCGCTATCTCGACCCCGACGCGCGTCTGGCGACGGGCGGCACGGTGGGCGAGTTCCTCGCCCGCTTCCGCCGCAGGGTCGATCCCGAGATCATCCACACAGCCGACGAGCCGCTCTACCCCGACGGCTGCTTCGCCGTGCTGCACGGCAACCTTGCCCCCGGCGGCTGCATCGTGAAAAAGAGCGGCGTGGTGCCCGAGATGTTCCACCACCGCGGCCCCGCGGTCTGCTTCGACTCCGAGGACGCGCTGCGCGCGGCCATGACGGAGAAGTCCGTCAAGCCCGGCGATGTGCTGGTCATTCGCTACGAGGGTCCCAAGGGCGGGCCGGGGATGCGCGAGATGTCCATTCCCGCGGCGATGCTCGTCGGCATGGGCCTGCACACGAGCTGCGCCATGGTCACCGATGGACGTTACTCCGGCGCGACGCGCGGCCCCTGCATCGGCCACGTCTCGCCCGAGGCGTGGGACGGCGGCCCCATTGCCGCGGTGCGCGACGGCGACATGATCGAGATCGACATCGACAAACACACCATCCACCTCGAGGTCAGCGACGAGGAGCTCGCGGAGCGGCTGGGACACATCAAGCGTCCCGCGCATCCCGCGCCCGGCGTGCTCGGCGCCTACCGCAAAGCGGTCGACAGCGTGAACGAGGGCTGCACCTGGCTCTACGGCAAGGAAGAATAAGAAAACGGCAAGCGCCGCGGTCATCCGACCGCGGCGCTTGTATTGTGATCGTTTGCTGCTTCAGCGGAGCTTCACCGCGGCGAGCACGGCGGCCTTTCCGTCCGCCTTTTTGATGGCGAGGCGGCAGCCGCTCTCCTCACGGCGGCAGTAGACGCCCAGTTCCTCGCCCTCCAGACAGGGAGCGGCGTAGTGGACCTCCATCGACGCGATGCGGCCCGAGGCCAGCTCGGCGGCGGAGAAGCAGTCGAGCAGCACGCGGACATAGGCAACGTTGTTCATGTGACGGCCGAAGTCGATGTCCGTCGGGCGGACCGTATAGCCGCGCACGAGCTCCGCCTGCGTCAGGTCGTCCGCGAAGCGGGTGGGGTGATCGGTGATGCCGGTGCGGTCGGAGAACGGGAAATCGGCGGGAAAGCCGGTCTGCGCAAACTGCATCAGCTTCTTTTCCGGGCCGAGGACGGCCCACTGCGTGCGCCCGAGGGCGAGCAGCGTGCCGCCGCGGTGCAGGCTGTAGCTGCGGTAGCAGCGCACGGCCCTGCCGTCGCACGGCTCCGGCCATGTTGCGGCGGTGAGCTCATCCATGAGACCTGCGCGATGCAGGAAGTCCACGCGCGTGTGGACGGTCAGCCAGAACTCGCCGCGCTTCGCCATCGCTGCGCCGCCGACACCGATGAGCTCGGCGTGCTGGGCGGCGATGCCCTGAAAGATGGTAAAGGCCGCGAGGGGCGAGAGCTGCGCCGCGGCGTCGCAGTAGTCGGGCGTGACGGTGATGCTTTTTTCAAAAATGCCCTGCTGCATAGCTGCCTCCGATGTGCGTTCAGCTCCGCGCGCGGCGGCTCAGCTGCTGCTGCGCCGCGTGGCGGCGGCGACGCTGCGCGTTCACCACAACGTAGACCATCATAATGATGGTGATGGCGTAGGGGATGATGCCGGTGAGGTCGGAGCTGACGTAGTCCTGCAATCTCAGGCCGATGGCGTCGAAGAAGCCGAACATCAGCGCCGCGAGGTAGGCCTTGGCGGGATTTGCTGCGCCGAAGATCACGCAGGCGAAGGCGATGTAGCCGCGGGAGTTGGACATATTCTCGGCAAAGGTGCCGTTGAGGTAGCCGAGCGACAGGTGCGCGCCCGCGAGCGCGCACAGCACGCCGCAGAGGATGCTCGCGAGCCACTTCATTTTTTCCGGCTCGATGCCGGCGGTGCGCAGTGTCTCGGGCTTTTCGCCGCTCGCGCGCAGCCAGAAGCCGTAGGGGGTTTTGTAGATGAACACCCACAGCACGAGGACGAAGAGCCAGGTGAGATACACAAACAGCGAGTGACCGTTGAGCACCGCGCCGAGGAAGGGAATTTTATCCAGCAGCGGAAGGTCTACCGTCGGCAGGGAGGGGAAGCCCTTCGCGCCGGAGGTGCCGAACACGGAGCGGGAGAGATAGGTCGTCAGGCCGAGCGCGAAGGTATTGAGCGCGCAGCCGATGATGAACTCGTCTGAGCGGAACTTCACGACGAAGAGCGCGAAGAACAGGCCGATGAGCAGCCCCATAAGAAGCACCAGCCCCACGCCGCCCCAGGCGGAGGTAAAGAGATAGCTGCCGAACACGCCGAAGAACGCGCCCATGAGGATCATGCCGTCCATGCCGATGTTCATGATGCCGGCGTGCTCGGTGAGCGAGCCGCCGATGGCGGCGAGCGCCACGGGCGTGGCGCGGCGGAGCATCTCGTTAAAGGTACCGGAGGAGAAAATGCTGGCGAGGATCGCGGAAAGGTCATCCATGTTTCAGTTCCTCCTTTAAGCGTTCTTCGGCGGCGCGCTTAGCTCTACGGCGCTCGTGCGCCGCGGTGAGCGAGCGGGTGATGCCGCTCTCGGCGGCCATGCAGAAGATGATAACGGTCTGAATGATGAGGTAGATCTGCGAAGGAATGCCGATGAGCTCCATGCCCTGCGCGCCGATCTTCAGCACGGCGAAGAAGAGCGAGAGGAGGATGACGGTCACAGGCTTATACTGCGCGATCATGGCGACCATCAGGGCCTCGAAGTAGTAGTCCTTGCTCACGCTGTCGCGGTAAAGATGCTCCACGCCGTAGACGCGGAACATACCGACCAGACCGCACATCGCGCCGGAGACGACCATGGAGAGCAGGACGATCTGATCGGTGCGCAGGCCGGAGAAGAAGGCGAAGCGCGGATTCTCGCCGGTGATGCGCATTTCGTAGCCGACGGAGGTGCGCTCCATCACATACCACACAAGGAAGGCCATCACCGCCGCGGCAAACACGGCGCTGGTGAGGTTGGAGCGGGGAATGACATTGCCGAACCAGTATTGCGCGCCGAGCTGTTCGGTCGCGGCGACCATGTTCTTATTGGCGTTCTTCCACGGACCCTTGGCGAGGTACTGGCAGAGGTAGGCAGCGATGGTGTTGAGCATGATGGTGGTGATGACCTCATTGACCTTGACCTTCACCTTCAGAACGCCGGGGAGGAAGGCGTACAGGCCGCCGACCGCCATCGCGGCGAGCGCTGCACAGACGATGACAAGGAAGCGGGGCTGCCCATCCATCCACACGCCGACCTGCGCGGCAAAGATCGCGCCGAGGAGCAGCTGACCCTCGCCGCCGACGTTGAAGATGCCGACGCGCGCGCCGAGCACGCAGGCAAGGCCGCACACGCACAGCACCATCGCGTACTCCAGAAAGTCGCCGATGTGGCGCGCGCTGTCGAACGCGCCGGAGAGCATCGCGCCGTAGGCCTCGAGCGGGTGGAAGCCGGAGACGGCGAGGATGCCCGCGCCGATAAGGAAGGCGAAGAGGATCGAGAGCAGCAGGGAGAGCAGATAGCGGCAGTTCACCGCGCCTGCGAGCTTTTTCATGCTTTTGCCGCCTCCTTTCCCTCGCGGTGGCCGGTCATGTACCAGCCGATCTCCTCCTTGGTGATGTCACTTGTGCGGAACTCGCCGGTGATGCGCCCCTCGTACATCGTGATGATGCGGTCGGACAGGCGGAACACCTCGTCGAGGTCGGCCGAGCAGAGGAGAATGGCACAGCCGGCGTTGCGCTTTTCGATGATGCGGGTGTGGATGAATTCGATGGCGCCCACGTCCACGCCGCGCGTGGGCTGGGCGATGATGAGCACGGGGGAATCAAAGGAAAACTCACGCGCGACGACGACCTTCTGCATATTGCCGCCGGACATGGAGCCGACGGCGGTGTCGATGCCCGCGCCGCGGATGTCGAACCTCTCATAGACCTCCTCCGCGTAGCGCTCGATGGAGCTGCGCCGCTGATGAAACGCGAAGCCGCTGAAGGCTTTGTCGCGCTGCTTGCCCATGAGAAGATTGTCCGTCACGCTCGCGCTCCGGCTCACGCCGGTGGCGAGACGGTCCTCGGGGATGTGGGAGAGCCCGACCTTGCGGATCTCGCCCGCCGTTTTTCCGGTGACGTTCTGCCCGCAGACCTCCACCGTGCCGCGCTCGACGCGGCGCATACCGGTGATGGCCTCCAGAAGCTCGCTCTGGCCGTTGCCCTCGATGGCGGCGATGCCGAGCACCTCGCCCGCGCGGACGGACAGGCTCAGACCGTCCACGGCGACCAGCCCGCGGTCGTCGCAGACGGTGAGACCGGAGACTCTGATCTGCTCCGCGCCCGCTTCGCCGGTCTTTTCCAGCCGGTCGTAGAGCACCGGGCGGCCGACCATCATCGAGGCGAGCTTTTTTTCGTCCACGTCGCAGGTGTTCTCCACACCGATGAGCCTTCCCTTGCGCATCACGCCCACGCGGTCGCTGATCGCCATGACCTCGTAGAGCTTGTGCGTGATGATGATGACCGTCATGCCCAGCTCGCGCACCACGCGGCGGATGACGGCGAACAGCTCATCCGTCTCCTGCGGGGTGAGGACGGCGGTCGGCTCGTCCAGAATGAGAATGTCTGCGCCGCGGTAGAGCGTTTTGAGAATTTCCACGCGCTGCTGAAGGCCCACGCCGATCTCGCGCACCACGGCGGCGGGATCGACCACGAGGCCGTACTCCTCCACCAGCTTCTGCGCGGCGGCCTCGGCGGCCTTGTTGTCAAAGAGCACACCGAGCCTGCGCGGCTCGCGGCTCATAACGATGTTCTGTGCCACGGTGAAGCTGGGCACGAGCATGAAGTGCTGGTGCACCATGCCGACGCCCATAGAGATGGCGGTTTTGGGCGAGAAGCGCTCGACCTTCCTCCCGCGGATATACACCTCGCCGTTCGTCGGCTCGTGGATGCCGTAGAGAATGTTCATCAGCGTGGTCTTGCCCGCGCCGTTCTCGCCGACGAGGGCAAAGACCTCGCCCTTTCGGATGTCGAGCGATACGTCGTCGTTGGCGAGCACGCCGGGGAACTCCATGGAGATATGGCGGAATTCGACTGCATTTTCCTGCAAGGCTCGTTACCTCACTTTCTTTGGAATAGAGGAAGCGGCGCGGCTTTTGCCGCGCCGCAAGGGAAGCGCATGAAATTACGCGCGCGTCGTCTCCACGACGATCTCGCCGGAGGCGATCTTCGCGGCCAGCTCCTCGACGGCGGCCTTGACCTCGTCGGGGACCTGCTGCGTCATGCCGCTGTCGCCGTAGCCGATGCCGACGTAGCCGGTCGCCATGTCGGCGGTCCAGGTGGTGCCGAAGCGGCTGTCGCCCGCGAGATAGGACTTGACGGCGTCATAGATGGAGCTGCCGACTTCCTTCTTCATGGAGCAGATGATGACCTCGGGGTCGATGTACTTCTGGTCGCTGTCCACGCCGATGGCGTAGAAGCCCTTCTCCTTGGCGGCCTCGAACACGCCGTCGCCGCAGGCGGAGGCGATCTGGAAGATGACGTCCGCGCCCTGATCGTTGAGCGCGATGGCGCAGTCCTTGCCGACGGCGGGATCGTCGTAGGTGTTGGAGTAGTTCTTCACCACGCTGATCTCCTTGCCGTTCTCGGTGCCGTAATACTCGGCACCCTGCGTGTAGCCGACGATGAAGTCGTTGATGGTGTCGGCGTCCTCGCCGCCGACCGCGCCGACCACGCCGGTCTCGGAGACCGCGGCGGCGATGTAGCCCGCGAGGAAGCTGCCCTCGTTCTGGGCGTAGGTGATGTTGAGCACGTTGGATACGGGCGCGCTGGTGGCGTTATCGACCCAGATCCAGTTGACCTCGGGATAGTCGGGCGCGATGGTCTCGACGTTGTAGAACTCCCAGCCGACGCACACGACGATGTTCGCCTTCTCGGCGGCGTTCTTCATCTGAATGTCGTGGTTCTCGTTGTTGCACTCGATGACGATGGGCGTCACGCCGAGGTCGGCGACCATGCGGTCCAGGCCCTCCTTGGAGGAGTCGTAGAAGCTGCGGTCGCCGAGCTTGCCGGCTACGACCAGCGCGACGGTCAGACCGTCGGCGTCGCCGCCGTTGGGGTCGGGGCCGGGGGTTGGAGCATTTTCCTTTTTGCCGCAGGCGGCAAGGCTGAACACCATGACGGCGCACAGCAGCACAGAGAGTAGCTTTTTCATTCCAATTTACCTCTTCAAAACATTGTAGTCTCTGCGCGGCGGATGCAGGAGAGCCGCGCAGGTATGCTCTATTATAGGCATTCCCGCGCGGCTTTGCAAGACATATCGCAAAAATCGCGTTGTATTTTGTGCTCAGGAGGGTGTTTTTTCGCCCAACGCTTCGCGCAGCGTGCGCCAGCCGAGCATGGCACACTTCACGCGCGCGGGCATATGGGAGACGTCGCGCAGAGCCGAGGCCTCCTCAAGGCTGTCGATCTCCTCCTCGCTCGCCTCGCCGCGGATCATGCGCAGAAAGAGGTCGCCAAGCCGCAGAGCCTCCTCGCGGCTCTTGCCGACGATCATACCGAGCATGATGTCTGTGGAGGCCTGCGAGATGGCGCAGCCGTCGCCGACAAAGGCCCCGTCGGCGATGGTATCGCCATCGAGCTTGAGCTGGAGCTGAATTTCGTCGCCGCAGCTCGGGTTCACGCCGTCGAGCACGAGGTCGGCGTCCGGCAGGTCGTGCTTGAACTCCGGGCGGACGTTGTGCTCGGTAAGGATCTCGTTGTAGAAAGGATTAGTCGTCATAGCCCATGCGCCCCCTGACGGTGGATAGGCTGCCGACCAGCCGGTCCACATCGGTTTTGTCATTATAGAATGCGAAGCTCGCGCGCACCGTGGCGTGATAGCCGAGGAAGCGGTGGAGCGGCTCGGCGCAGTGATGCCCCGCGCGGACGGCTACGCCGTCGGCGGCAAGCAGCTCGCTCACGTCGTGCGGGTGGACGTTGTCCACCACAAAGGTCAGGATGCCGTTGTGCTCCTCCGCCTGATCCGAGCCGAGGATGCGGACGTGTGGCAGCGCGCGCATTCGCGCGAGGGCGTCGGCGGTGACGGTCAGCTCGCGCGCGTGGATGGTGTCGAAGCCGACGCGCTCCACATAGTCGATGGCGGCGTGCAGGCCCGCCGCACCCGCGGCGTTGACGGTGCCGGCCTCAAATTTGTGCGGCGCCTCGGCAAACACCGCGCCCTCGCGCGTGACGGACTCGATCATCTCGCCGCCCGTGAGAAACGGCGGCATCTCCTCCAGAAGCTCGCGCCGCCCGTACAGCGCCCCGATGCCCATGGGCCCGTAAAGCTTGTGGCCGGAGAAGGCGAGGAAGTCCGCGCCCAGCTCCTGTACGTTGACCGGCAGGTGCGGCGTGCTCTGCGCGCCGTCCACCACCAGCACCGCACCCACGCGGTGCGCCAGCTCCGCGACCGCGCGGATGGGGTATTCGCGTCCGAGCACGTTCGAGACCTGCTGCAGCGCGACGACCCTTGTCCTTGCCGTGATGAGCGCTTCGACCTTGTTGGGGTCCAGACTGCCGTCCGGCTCACATTCCATGAATTTGAGCTGCGCGCCGGTCTGACGGCAGACCATCTGCCAGGGAAGGATGTTGCTGTGATGCTCCATCGTGGAGATCAGGATCTCATCGCCCGCCTTGACATGGCTGAGCCCGTAGCTGTAGGCCACAAGGTTCAGCCCCTCGGTCGTGTTGCGGGTGAAGACGATCTCCTCGCTCTGCGCCGCGCCGAGAAAGCGGGCGACGGCGGCGCGGGCGCTCTCGAGCGCGTCGGTCGCCTCGATGCTCAGCGGGTAGAGCCCGCGCAGGGGATTGGCGTTGTGGCGCGTATAGAACTCTCGCTCCGCGTCCAGCACGCACTGCGGGCGCTGGGCGGTGGCGGCGCTGTCGAGATAGGCGACGTCACGCTGCGCGAGCAGCGGGAAATCGGCTTTATAATTCGTGCTCATTCGCGTTCCTCCTTCGTACACAGGACCTGCGCGAGCGCACCGAGGGCGCGCGCGGAAAAGGCTTCGTCCTCCGCCATGCGCGCGAGCCGCTCCACGGCGGCGCGGGCGAGGATGGCTTCGGCGGCGGCGCGGTCGATGCCACGGCTGGCAAAGTAAAAGAGCGTGTCCTCGTCCAGCTCGCCGATGGTCGCGCCGTGGCTACCCTCGACGTTCTCCTCGGCGCAGAGGATGACGGGGACGGTCTTGTTTTCCGCGTCCTCGCCGAGGAGCAGGACGATCTCGTTTTCGCTGCCGACCGAGCCGGCGGAGCCGCGCTTGAAGTCAATGGTGCCGCGGAAGACCTTTTTCGCGCGCTCCATCAGCGCACCGGAAGCGTGGATCTCGCTCACGGTGCTTTTGCCGAGCTGCTCAACGGTCAGATCAATGTCCGCCGTGTCGCTCCGGCGGGCGAGGTAGCCGAGGTCGACGCGCAGCGCCGCGCCATCACCCGCAAGGGCGATCTGATGGTCGGCGTAAACAGCGCCGTCGCCGAGCTGGAGGGAGATGAGGTCGAGCTTCGCGTGTTCGGCGAGCTGCGCGCTCAGTTCGTGGCGCAGCACCGCGCCCCGCGCGGGATTCAGAAGCTGCACGACGCGAAGGTGCGCACCCTCCGCCGCCATGAGCCTGAGCTCCGCGGCAAGGGGCTGCGCGGCGGTGCAGACCTCAAAGACGGTCAGCTCCGCGCCCGCCCCGGCGGTCACGGTATAGACGCGGCGGCCGTAGGCCGCGCCGCCGTCCGCAGCCTCGATGCGGAGAGGGGCGTTTTCACCGGAAACGGCGGTGAAGCCCTCGTTCGAGAGCAGCGCCTCCGCGTCCGTGTCCCAACGGACGGCGGCCTCGTTCACGCCGAGACGGTTCCAGGTGCGCGAAGCGGGACGGTTGACATAAATCGTTTTTTCCATATCGTTCGCTCCTTTCGCTCAGCCGATGCTGCCCTTCATCTCAAGGCGGATGAGGTTGTTCATTTCCACGGCGTATTCCAGCGGCAGCTCCTTGGACACGTTGTCCGCGAAGCCGCTGACGATCAGGGCGCGGGCGTCCTCCTCGCTCATCCCCCGGCTCATGAGATAGAACACCGCGTCGTTGCTGATCGCGCCGATCCTGGCCTCGTGGCCCACGGCGGCATCGCGCGTCTTGATGTCCATGGCGGGGATGGTGTCCGAGCGCGATTCAGAGTCGAGCATCAGCGACTGGCAGGAAACCGCGCTTTTCGCGCCCTTTGCGCTCTTTTCCACTACGACGCTCGAGCGGAAGGTGCTCACGCCGCCGCTTTTGCTGATCGAGCGCGTGTTCATATAGCTGCTGGTGTTTTTGCCGACATGGACGACCTTTGCGCCCGTGTCGAGGTCCTGCCCCGCGCCGGCAAAGGTCACGCCGGTGAACTCCATGCGGGAATCGTCGCCCTTGAGAATGCTCATGGGATACAGGCAGCCGACGTGCGAGCCGAATGAGCCGGACACCCACTCGATCGTGCCGCCCTCCTCCACCAGCGCCCGCTTGGTGTTGAGGTTATACATATTCTTCGACCAGTTCTCGATGGTCGAGTAGCGCAGCTTGGCATTCTTTTTGACGTAAAGCTCCACGCAGCCCGCGTGGAGGTTCGCCACGTTGTACTTGGGAGCGGAGCAGCCCTCAATGAAGTGCAGGCTCGCGCCCTCGTCCACGATGATGAGCGTGTGCTCGAACTGGCCCGCGCCCTTGGCATTGAGCCGGAAGTAGGACTGGAGCGGAATGGAGAGGTGTACGCCCTTGGGGACATACACGAACGAGCCGCCGGACCACACCGCGCCGTGGAGCGCGGCAAACTTGTGGTCGCGCGGGGTGACGAGCTTCATGAAATACTTGCGCACCATGTCGGCATACTCGCCCTTGAGGGCGCTTTCCATATCGGTGTAGACTACGCCCTCGGCGGCGACCTCGTCGCGCACATTATGGTAAACCAGCTCGGAGTCGTACTGCGCGCCCACGCCGGCGAGCGACTTGCGCTCCGCCTGCGGGATGCCCAGACGCTCAAAGGTGTCCTTGATGTCCTGCGGCACGTTCGCCCAGTCGTTCTGCATCTTCGTGTTCGGGCGGACATAGGTGGCGATGTGGTCAATGTCCAGGCCCTCGAGCGAGGGACCCCAGTCGGGCAGGCGCAGCTCGTTGTAGATCTGGAGCGATTGCAGCCGGAACTGCTGCATCCACACGGGGTCGCCCTTTTCCTTGGACAGCTTGTCCACGATCTCCGGCGTCAGACCGGACTCCATGCGGTAGGCGTCGTGCTCCGCGTCGCGTATGTCGTAAATGCTGCGGTCTACGTCCGCAACGTAGGTTTTTTCTCTGTTCTCTGCCATGCCGATGTCACCGCCTTACTCGGTTTTCAGGCTGCCGAAGCCCTTTTCATTGATGGCCTCGACTAGCTCGGCCCCGCCGTTTTTGACAATGACGCCGTTTTCCATGACGTGCGCGGCGTCGACGTGCAGCGCCTCCAGAATGCGCGTGGAGTGCGTGATGATGAGGAGCGAGCCGTGCGTGCGCTCACGAAAGAGCCGCACGCCCTCGGACACCGTGCGCACGGCGTCCACGTCCAAACCGGAGTCGGTCTCGTCGAGGATGGCGAGCTTCGGCTCGAGCATAAGCATCTGCAAAATTTCGGCTTTCTTTTTCTCGCCGCCGGAAAAGCCCACGTTCAGGTCGCGCTCGGCATAGCTCTCGTCCATGCTCAGCAGCCTCATGGTCTCCCTCAGGCGCTTTTTGAAGTCCCAAAGCCGCAGGCGGTCGCCGGTCTTCTGCTCCAGCGCGCTGCGGATGAAGGCGCTGAGCGTCACGCCCGGCACCTCCAGCGGGTTCTGGAAGGAGAGGAAGATGCCGCGTTTAGCGCGCTCGTTGACCGGCAGGGCGGTGATGTCCTCGCCGTCAAATACGATGCTGCCGCTCGTTACGGTGTAGACCGGATTGCCGGTGACGGCGTAGCCGAGCGTGGATTTTCCCGTGCCGTTCGGCCCCATGAGAACGTGCGTCTCGTCGCGCCCGACCGTGAGGTCAACGCCGTGAAGGATCTCCTTTTCCCCCGCGCTGATGTGCAGGCGATTGACCTCTAAAAGTGCTTCGTTTTTCATGCTGCTTGCCCTCGTTTCTGCGTCTGTCCGATCGGACAGCTCTATAATCCTATCGAGTTGATAGGATTATAAGACGATAAACCTATAATGTCAATAGGGATTATGAAAATTTTCGGGCCGTCCACACCTATTTGAACACTTGCACAGGCCGCGCCGCGCTGGTATCATAAGGGCGAGGTGAGAATATGGCAACAACAAAGGATTACATTGAATACGTCTGCGAGCGCCTGCACGGCGCGGGCGGGCTGCGTTACTGCAAGATGTTCGGGGAATACATGGTCTATGTCAACGATAAGCCCGTGCTGCTCGTGTGCGACAACACGGTGTTCGTGAAGATCGTGCCGGAGCTTGCCGCGCTCATGGCGGGCGCGGAGCACGGCCTGCCCTATGAGGGCGCGAAGGAGCACTATATCCTCGATATCGACGATACCGACCTCGCACGGCAGGTCGTCGCGGTGCTGGAGACGGTCACGCCGCTGCCAAAGCCGAAAAAGAAGAAGGCCGAGTAGCTTGCCAGCGCTGCGCCGGTGTGCTACAATAGGCGGGAAAATAAAAGGCAGCGCCGCGCAGCCACAATTGCGCGGTGCTGCCCGGGAAAAGCGAGGAAGCGAACCATGGAATACGATCTGCCCGTCGCGCAGATGGCGCGCGGCGACGATATCGAGGGCTTTTACGTCCTCAAATCCGCCTTTTCCAAGGTGGCGAACAACGGCAAGCCCTTTTTGAACCTGACCCTTTCGGACCGGACCGGCGCGGTCGACGCGAAGGTGTGGGACTACCCCGGCCCCATCGGCGCGGCGGACGAGGGCAAGGTCGTGAAGATCCGCGGCAGCGTGTCGGAGTTCCGCGGGGCCTTACAGGTGACGGTGGAGCGCATCCGCCTCGCGGGCGAGGACGACCGTTACGACGTGACCGCGCTCGTACCCACCGCGCCCATCGACGGGGAGGCGATGTACGCCTCGGTCGAAGCGCTGCTCGACTCCATCACGGACGCCGATTATAAGGCGGTCTGCCGTGAGCTGCTGCGCCGCCACAGCGAGAGCTTCCGCACCATCCCCGCCGCCAAGAGCGTCCACCACGGCTTTCTGCATGGCCTTCTGATGCACACGGGCAATATGATGCAGCTCGCCGACTTCCTCGCCGGGATGTATGCCGACACGGTGGACCGCAGTCTGCTGCTCGCGGGCACATTCGCGCACGATCTGCAAAAGGAGCGCGAGTTCCGCTTCTCCGCCCTCGGCTTGGTGACAGACTATTCCGTGCCGGGCCAGCTGCTCGGCCACCTTGTCATGGGCGCACAGGAGATCGCGGAGATCGCGAAGGAGCTGGACGTTCCGGAGGAGAAGTCTGTTCTGCTCCAGCACCTCGTTCTCTCCCACCACGGCGAGCCGGAGTTCGGCGCGGCGGTGCGTCCGGTCTGCGCCGAGAGCGAGCTTTTGAGCTACATCGACATGATCGACAGCCGCATGGAGATCTACCGCGAGGTGCTCGGCGCCACGCCGCTCGGCGGCTTCAGCGACCGCGTATTCGCGCTCGACGGCAAGAAGCTCTATCACCACGAATGAGGAGGAAAGAGGGATGCATCCATACTTTTCGGTCATGGACGAGCGCTGGTTTCACCGCGCCTTCGTCTACACCGGCTCGGTGACCGACCGCGAAAAAAACCTCGACTTCCGCTACCGCTATGAGCAGGTCAAGGGTGACGACGGCGACGCGCTCAAGGCCTCGACCTACTCCGACCTCTGCTACGAGCTGGCACAGGACGTGGAGGAGGAGACCTTCCCTTGGACGGACGAGGGCGTGGAGGCGCTGAAGGCGTGGTACCAGTCGCAGTACGAAAAATTCCTCGCCGCGCATGAGGCATGAAGCATGATAAAAAAGGGGAGCCGCTTTCCGTCGGAAAGCGGCTCTCCTTTTCGGTCATTGCAGGCGGACCTCCGCGCCGGTGAGGGCGTCGTCCTCGTGCGAGACGAGAAGGACGATCTTCTCCCGTGCGGCCCGCGCGACGCAGCGCTGCGCCGCGGCGCGGTTGTCCGCGTCGAGTCCGGTGAACGGCTCGTCGAGCGCGAGCGCGTCCGAGGGCGCGAGCAGGGCGCGCGCGAGGGCCAGACGGCGCTTCATGCCGCCGGACCAGTCCCGCACCCGCTTGCCTCCCGCATCGCCGAGCCCCAGCTCCGCGAGCAGGGCGCGCGCGGCGGTCTCGTCGTAAGCCGCGCCGAGCGCGAAGCGCAGGTTGCCTGCGGCGTCGAGCTGCTCGAGCAGGCGGTCCTCCTGAAAGACCGCCGCCCAGCGGAAACAATCGGCGTTGGTCGCGCCGCCGTCAGGACTCTCCAGCCCCAGCAGGATGCGCAGCAGCGTCGTTTTGCCGATGCCGGAGCTGCCCGTGACGCGCGTGAGGCCGATTTCGGCGGTAAAGCTCACGCCTTGCAGCACCGCCGCGCCGCCGTAGCTTTTGCGAAGATCTTCCACCCGAAGCTCCATCAGGCGCACCACCTTTCCGTCAGCGCGTCCACACCGCGCAGGAACAGCCCTTCAAACAGAACGGAGAGCAGCACGATCACCGCCGTCCACGCGAAGAGGTCGGCGGTCTGGAAGTAAACCTTGGCGGTGTAGAGCCGTTCGCCGATGGTGCCGGAGCACAGGCCGATGACCTCCGCTGCCGTGCCGGCCTTCCACGAAAGGCCCAGCGCCGTATCGGCCGCCGCGCGGAAATAGGGCAGCACCTGCGGCAGATCAACGCCGCGCAGCCGCCGTGAGAACGGCACGCGGAACACCCGCGCCATCTCAAGAAGCTCGCGGCTCGTGCCGCGGATGCCCTCGAGTACGTTGCGGTACACGACGGGGAAAGCCATCAACGCGGCGATGAAGAGCGGCAGCTGGCGGCTCTCAAGCCACACGAGCGCGAGGATGATGAACGACGCGACCGGCACGGCCTTGACAACGGACACAAGCGGCGCGAGCAGCTCCTCGGCACGGCGGTACCGCGCGGCGAGCGCAGCGAGCACGACCGCCAGCACGCAGGCGAGCAGAAAGCCGCCGAGGATGTGCACGGTCGAGGTGAGCGCCGTCTGCCAGAACGCGGCGGTGACGGCCAGCTCTCCGAGCCGCGCGAGCGCCGAAAGGGGCGAGGCCAGCAGCAGAGCACCGTGCGGATAGAGGGCGGTGAGCGCCATGCTCGTGCCCTGCCATACGAGCAGCCAGAAAACGACCGCCCAAAGGCGGACGCTTTTTTTCTTCTTCGGCTCCACGGAGGTCATCTCCTTTCCAATGGGGTGTCGGCCTTACTGCGTGACGGTGGTGGGACAGCGCCCGCCGAAGGATCACGCGAAATAGAAGCTGTTATCCGGCATCGCGCCGCCGACGGCGGCAGGGTCGGCGTTGTAGAGCACAGAGAGATAGCCGGGCAGCTTTTCAAGAAGTTCTGCTCCTGTGATGCAGACAATATTGCAGTAAGGCAGGGCCTTTTCCGCTACGGCGGCATCCACGATGCCGTATTCGCCGATGAGCGCGGCGGCATCGGCGGTGTTGGCGTTGACCCAGTCCACACTTGCGGCGTAGGCGGTGAGGAAGCTGCCGACGGCGGCGGGGTGCGCCTCGACAAAGTCACTGCGGGCGACGATCACGCCGGTGATGAGCGCGGAGCCATTGTCCAGCTTATCCCATTCTGCGGTGAGGTCGAGCGCCATGCGCAGACCGTCGATTTTGCTCTGTGCGACGGTAACAAAGGGCTGGGGCAGCAGGGCGATGCTCGCCTGACCGCTCGCCAGTGCCGCGACGCATTCGCTGTGCTCGCTCTTCCAGTCGAGCGTCACGTCGGCGTCGGGGTCGATGCCGTTTTCGCTGAGAAGATAGCGCAGGGCGTACTCGGGCGTGCTGCCCTTGCCCGCGGCCACGACGGTCTTGCCCTTGAGGTCGGCGAGGGACTGCACGCTCTCGCCGTTTTCCACAATGTAGAGCACACCCAGCGTGTTGACCGCCAGCACCTGCACCGCGCCCTCGGTCTTGTTGTACAGCACGGCGGCGAGGTTCGCGGGCACGCAGGCCATGTCCAGCTCGCCCTTGATGAGCGCGGGCGTCACCTCGTCGGCGGAGCCGGCGAGCGTGAAGTCATAGAGCGGTCCGTTCGCGGAGGAGGGCGCGTCGCTCATGAGCTTGACAAGTCCCATCGCCGTGGGACCCTTGAGCGCGGCGATGCGGGCGGTGACAGGGGCCTCGGTCTCCTGCGCGGGCGTATCCGGTGTTTCGGCCGGGTCAGTGGTCTCTGCGGGCTTCTGCGCGCAGGCGGCGAGCGAGAGAACAAGCGCCAGCGTCAGGCACAGGGCGAAAAACTTTTTGAGTGATTTCATTTGGCAACTTCCTTTCTGATGGCGGCGTCGGGGGCGTAGACGGTCTTGGCGGTGATGCCGTCGAGTCGGCCCAGCTTGCCCGACAGGGCGGAGATGACGTCGTTCGGCGCGTCGAGCGCCACGCTGATGATGTTCACGCCGCGCTCCCGGTAGGGAACTCCCATCCGTCCGATGATGTACGGCCCGTATTGGTGCAGCAGCTCGTTGAGCGCCTGCACGGAGCTTCCCTCCTGCACGATGACGGCCAGCACGGCGACGCGCGTTTCCATAGACATGACCTCCCGAAAAATAAGAGTATCCCTCCCGCCGCACGGCAGGAGGGATGGAAAAACCGGTACCGGACACAGCCGCCGGCTGTGCCTTGCTTTTCCTCCTCTTTCGGCTCGGGCTTGCCCTCACCGGCAGAACGGCAGAATAAATGATACGGTCCGCCGGTCAGAGCGTACTTCCCGGGGACGAAGCGATGATAGCACAGAGCGTCCGCGCTGTCAAGCGCGGCGCTCAGAACACCACGACGAGCAGCATCTTGAATGGCTCCTGCCCATACACCGCGTGCGGATGCCTGGCGGGCATGACGATGCTCTCGCCCTCGCGGAGCAGATACTCCTTGCCGTCGATGGTGATGCGGCCCACGCCGTCGAGGCAGGTGACGAAGGCGTCGCCGCCGGACTCGTGCGTGCTGATCTCCTCACCCTTATCGAAGGAGAAAAGCGTCACGCTCAGCGCGGCGTTCTGCGCGAGCGTCTTGCTCACGAACTGCCCCTTCTGATAGGCGACCTCGTCCTTGAGCGTCAGGACCTCTGCCTTGGAAATGTTCTTCAAACCGGTCATGGAAACAAACCTCCTTGTCATGCCCTGCCTTAATTTATGAAGAATTATAGCAGAAAAATTGAAAAGCGTCTGTTGCGGACGCAACACCGCGAATCAAAAATTTTGCCGCATTCCGTCGAAGACTGCGGCTTGACATTTGGAAACGATACCTATATTATAAAGCCACACTTATCATGCGGAAGTGTTGCCAAAAATATACCGGAAAGCGAGGGGAGCAGAGCATGGAGCACATTACCAGCCGCCAGAACGCGCTGATGACGCACATCCGAAAGCTGAACGCCTCCCGCGCCTATCGCCGCGCGAGCGGCGAATACCTCTGCGACGGCGTGAAGCTGCTCGAGGAGGCGCTTCGGTGGAACGCACCGCTCAAAACGGTCGTGCTTTCCGAGGGCGTGGACGCTCCCTCGCTTCCCTCCGGTGTGCGCGCCGTGCGGGTGCCCGCCGATGTGATGCGCTCGATCAGCCCGATGGAAACGCCGCAGGGCGCGCTCTTTACCGTGCGCCTGCCGGACACCGCGCTGCCCGAAACCCTGAGCGGCGCGCACTACCTTGTGCTCGACGGCGTGCAGGACCCCGGCAACGTGGGCACCATCCTGCGCACGGCGGACGCCTTTGACTGCGACGGCGTGTTTCTCGTCAACGCCTGCGCCGACCCCTACAGCTCCAAAACGGCGCGCGCCACGATGGGCGCGGTCTTTCGCCGCGATGTGTACCAATGCACGGCGGACGAGCTGTGCGCGCTGCTTCAAAAGTGCGGCTTGCCGCTTTACGGCACGGCGCTGCGGAACGACACCGTGAGCCTGCGCGATGCGGATCTTTCCCGCGCGGCGGTCGCCATCGGCAGCGAGGGGCGCGGGCTGAGCGCGGAGCTCCTTTCAAAATGTGAGAAAACCATCAAGATCCCCATGTCGCCGCGCTGCGAATCGCTCAACGCGGCGGTCGCCGCGAGCGTGGTGCTGTGGGAAATGTACCGATAGAGAGGAGGGAGCGGACATGGCGGGACTCAAATACTGGGTCTGGCTGAACGAATGCCGGGGGCTGACGAATCGCTCCCGCGCGCTGCTGCTCGACCACTTCGGCTCGCCCGAGGATGTCTACTACGCCGACGAGGCGGAGTATGCGCTGGTCGAGGGCTTATCCAAAAAGCAGCTCGAGCTGCTCGCCGACAAATCGGCGGACGGTGCGGACAAAATTCTCGGCGACTGCCAGCGTCTCGGCCTGCGCATCCTGACGATGCAGGACGCGGACTATCCCGCGCGGCTGCGCGGCATCTTCGAGCCGCCCTGCCTTCTGTACGTCAAGGGCACGCTGCCGGCGTTCGATGAAGAGGTCGCCGTCGCGATGGTAGGCACCCGCGCGTGTACGCCCTACGGCACGCAGAGCGCGGAGAAGATCGCCTACGGCTTGGCCAAGCAGGGGGCGCTCGTCGTCTCCGGTGCGGCGCGGGGCATCGACTCGGCGGCCCACCGCGGCGCACTCCGCGCGGGCGGCGTGACCGTCGCCGTGCTCGGTAACGGTTTGGACGTGGTGTATCCCGAGGAGAACGCGGGCCTTTACCGCGACATTGCCGCCACGGGCGCGCTGCTGTCCGAATACCCGCCGGGAACGGCGGCGGAGGGCTGGCATTTTCCCATCCGCAACCGCATCATCAGCGGATTGTGTCTTGCGACCGTGGTGGTCGAAGCGCCGCTCGAGCGTTCGGGCGCGCTCATCACCGCCAATACGGCGCTCGAGCAGGGACGCGACGTGTTCGCGGTCCCCGGCCCCATCGACGCGAGCGCGAGCCGCGGCTGCAACCGCCTCATCGCCGACGGCGCGGGTCTTGTGAGCGAGAGCTGGGACATTCTGCGCGAGTATCAGGCGATGTATCCGCATAAAATTCTCGGCGAGCGGGTCGAGCTGCCCCACGCGCTCGGCTATCAGGCGCGGACGGAGCAGGCGGAGGCAAAGGCGGCGGAGACGCCCTTGGAAGCGGAAGCGCTGCCGGCGCTCGACCTGACCGGCGACCACGGCCTGACGGACGATCAGATGAAGCTCCTGCGCGAGCTCGCGCAGGGAGAAAAGCAGGTGGACGATCTGATCGAGCTGACGCAGATCCCCACGCGGCGCGTGCTTTCGGCGCTCACCATGCTCGAGCTCGACGGCTATGTGGCCCAGAGCGGCGGCAAGCGCTTTTCCATTCAGGTGGAACTAAAGGAATGAAGGAGTCAAATACATGGCAGAAAAAAATCTGGTGATCGTCGAGTCTCCGGCCAAGGCGAAAACCATCGGGAAATATCTCGGCAGGAGCTACACGGTCAAGGCCAGCATGGGCCATCTGCGCGACCTGCCCAAGAGCAAGCTGGGCATCGACATCGAGCACGATTTCGAGCCCGATTATAAGCCCATCCGCGGCAAGGAGGCCCTGATCCGCGAGCTGAAGGAGGCCGCGAAGGAGAGCGACACCGTCTATCTCGCAACCGACCCGGACCGCGAGGGCGAAGCCATCTCGTGGCATCTCAAGTATCTGCTCGACCTGAACGATCAGAAGGCCAGGCGCGTGACCTTCAACGAGATCACGAAGAACGTTGTGCAGGAGAGCATCGCGCGCCCGCGCGAGATCGACCAGAACCTCGTGGACGCGCAGCAGGCGCGCCGCGTGCTCGACCGCATCGTGGGCTACGAGCTGTCCCCGCTCCTTTGGAAGAAGGTGCGCCGCGGTCTTTCCGCGGGCCGTGTGCAGTCCGTCGCCACGCGCATGGTAGACGAGCGCGAAAAGGAGATCGAGAGCTTCAAGCCCGAGGAATACTGGACGCTCGACGCGCAGCTCCTCGACGAGCCGAGCCATAAGACCTTCACCGCGCACTATTACGGCAAAAACGGCAAGAAGTTCGAGCCCTCCTCCCGCGAGGAGATCGACGCGGTCATCGCTGACACGAAGAGCGCGGTGTTCGCGGTCAAGAGCGTCAAGCGCGCAGACAAGCAGCGTTCGCCCTCCCCGCCGTTCACCACCTCCACGCTCCAGCAGGAGGCCAGCCGCAAGCTCAACATGACCCCGCGCCGCACCATGGCGATCGCCCAGCAGCTCTACGAGGGCGTGGACGTCGCCGGTGAGGGCACCGTGGGTCTGATCACCTATATGCGTACCGACTCGCTGCGCATCAGCGAGGAGGCGCTCTCCGCCGCGAAGAGATTCATCCTCGGCCGCTACGGCAAGGACTATTATCCCGCCGCGACCCGCCGCTTCAAGGCCAAGGTCGGCGCGCAGGACGCGCACGAGGCCATCCGTCCCTCCAACGTGGACTTCACGCCCGAGCGCCTCAAGGGTGACCTTACGGGCGAGCAGTACCGCCTCTACCGGCTCATCTGGAGCCGCTTCCTCGCCAGCCAGATGGCGAACGCCGTCTACGACAGCGTCGCCGTCGAGATCGCCTCGGGCGTGCATGAATTCCGCGCGAGCGCGAGCAGCCTGAAGTTCTCCGGCTACACCGCCGTGTATGAGGAAGCCCGCGACGACGACAAGGAGGAAAAGACCTCCCCGCTGCCGCCGCTGACCGAGGGCCAGACGCTGGAGCTGCAGGGCTTCGACGAGGAGCAGCACTTCACCCAGCCCCCCACGCGCTACACCGACGCGACGCTCATCCGCGCGCTTGAGCAGAACGGCATTGGCCGACCCTCGACCTACGCGCCCACGGTCTCGACCATCATTGACCGTGAGTACGTCGTCAAGGAGGGCAAATTCCTGCGCATCACGCCGCTCGGCAGCGTCGTGACGAAGCTGATGGAGGATAAATTCCCCGACATCGTGGACACGAAGTTCACGGCCCGCATGGAAAAGGAGCTCGACACCGTCGAGGAGGGCAAGATCGCGTGGAAGGACGTTCTGCGTGAATTTTACGGCGGCTTTGAATCCAATCTCCAAAAGGCGGAAAAGGAGCTCGAGGGCGTCCATCTCAAGGTGCCCGACGAGGAGACGGAGGAGGTCTGCCCCGAATGCGGACGCAAGCTCGTCATCAAGTCCGGCCGCTTCGGCCGCTTCCTCGCCTGCCCCGGCTATCCCGAGTGCAGCTTCACCATGCCGCTCGTGGTCGAGATGCCGGGCCGCTGCCCGAAGTGCGGCGGACGGCTGATGAAGCGCACGGGCAAGAGCCAGAAGACCGGCAAGCAGTACACCTACTACTGCTGTGAGTTCGGCACGAGCCGCGACGAGGAGAAGAAGTGCGACTTCATGACGTGGGACGTGCCCACCAAGGACGACTGCCCCGTCTGCGGACAGACGATGTTCAAGAAGGCGGGCAAGGGCTTCAAGAAGCCGTTCTGCATCAACCCCGCGTGTGAGAACTTCCTGCCCGAGGACAAGCGCGGCTTTGTGCGCAAAAAGGCCGCGGACGCGGAAGCGGCGGAGGAAAAGCCGGCAAAGAAGTCCGCCGCGAAGAAAACGACCGCGAAAACCGCCGCCAAGGCGGAGAGCGCCGCGAAGAAGACTGCCGTGAAAAAGACGGCGGCGAAGCCCGCCGCCAAGTCCGCGAAAGCGGCCGCGGCGAAAAAGACTGCCGCCAAAAAGACGGCAAAGAAGGAAGAGAACTGATGCAGGTATCCGTCATCGGAGCGGGCCTTGCCGGCTGCGAGGCTGCGTGGCAGCTCGCGCGGCGCGGCATTGCGGTCACGCTCTATGAAATGAAGCCGGCGAAGAGAACGCCGGCGCACCACAGCGACGATTTTGCCGAGCTGTGCTGCTCGAACTCCCTGCGCTCCGACCAGCTGGAAAACGCGGTGGGACTGCTCAAGGAGGAGCTGCGCCGCCTCGGCTCGCTGATCCTCGCCTGCGCGGACAAGACGCGCGTGGAGGCGGGCGGCGCACTCGCCGTTGACCGACACGGCTTTGCCCGCCTCGTCACCGAGCGCGTGCGGAGCCATCCGAACATCACGGTGATCGAGAGCGAGGTCACGTCGATCCCCGCCGAGGGGACGGTCATCATCGCCTCGGGTCCCCTGACCTCCGACGCGCTCTCCGCCGCCATCGCGGAGAAGCTCGGCGACGGCCACACGCTGAATTTCTACGATGCCGCTGCCCCGCTCGTGACCTACGAGAGCGTGGATATGTCGAGCGCATGGTTCGCCTCACGCTACGATAAGGGCACGGCGGACTACATCAACTGCCCCCTCACGGCGGAGGAGTACGACGCCTTCTGGCACGCGCTCACCACGGCGGAGGAGGCTCCCGTCCACGGCTTTGAGGATAAGCACGTTTTTGAGGGCTGTATGCCCGTTGAGGTCATGGCGCGGCGCGGACACGATACGCTCTGCTATGGGCCCCTCAAGCCCCGCGGACTCAAGGACCCCAAGACCGGACACGAGCCGTATGCCGTCGTGCAGCTCCGGCGCGACAATGCCGAGGGCAGCATCTACAACCTCGTCGGCTTCCAGACGCATCTGCGCTTTCCGGAGCAGAAGCGCGTCTTTTCCATGATCCCCGCGCTCGCGAACGCGGAGTTCGTGCGCTACGGTGTCATGCACCGCAACACCTATCTGAATTCCCCCGGTCTGCTGGACCGCTATTACCGCCTCATCGCGGACGACCGTATTTCCTTTGCCGGGCAGATGACCGGCGTGGAGGGCTACGTCGAGTCCGCCGCGTCCGGCTTCCTTGCGGGCGTGGAGACCGCGCGGCGGCTGCTGGGGCAGGCCCCCATTGACTTCCCGCGCGAGACCGCCATCGGCGCGCTGGGGCTGTATGTGAGCGACACGACGGTCGCCAATTTCCAGCCGATGAACGTCAACTTCGGCATCATGCCGCCGCTCGGCTACCGCATCAAGGGAAAGCGCAACAAGAACGCGGAGCTCTCCCGCCGCTCGCTGGAGATCATCGACAGCCTGCGTGAGAGCGTCCTCGACGGCGTAAAGGAGGAAAGCCATGAAGATCATCATTGACGCGATGGGCGGCGATTTCGCCCCCGAGGCTCCCGTCCGCGGCGCGCTGCTCGCCCGCGAGAAATACGGCGCGGACATCATTCTCACCGGCCGCACGGCGGACATCCTGCGCGAGCTGGAGAAGGCTGGCTGCAAGGAGGTCCCGCAGGGCATCGAGATCGCCAACGCCGAGGAGGTCGTGGAGATCTGCGACGATCCCGCGACGGCCTTCAAGCAGAAGAAGGATTCCTCGCTCACCGTGGGACTGAACCTCCTGCGCGACGGACAGGCGGACGGCTTTATTTCCGCCGGCTCCACCGGCGCGCTGCTCGCGGGCGCGACGCTCGTGGTCAAGCGCATCCGCGGGCTTCGCCGCGCGGCGCTCGCGCCGACCATCCCGACCATGACCGGCAAGGCCGTTCTGATCGACTGCGGTGCGAACGCCGAATGCACGAGCGAGTACCTGCTGCAATTTGCCTACTTAGGCAGCTATTATGCCGAAAAGGTGCTCGGCATCGTGCAACCGCGCGTCGGACTTTTGAATATCGGTGCCGAGCCGAGCAAGGGCGACACCCTCCGCCATGAGACCTATGCCCGCCTCAAGGAGGCCGGCGGGCAGGGCCACCTCAACTTCATCGGCAACATTGAGGCCAACACCGCGCTCGCGGGCGGCTGCGATGTGATCGTCGCCGACGGCTACAGCGGCAACATCATGCTCAAGAGCGTCGAAGGCGCGGCAAAGCTGATGAGCGGCGAGCTGAAGAAAATGCTGACAAAGAGCGCCAAGACGAAGCTCGCGTATCTGCTGCTCAAGGACGGCCTTGCGGACTTCAAGAAAATGCTCGACCCCAACGAGGTCGGCGGCACGGCGCTGCTCGGCATCTCCCGGCCCGTCGTCAAGGCGCACGGCTCGTCGAACGCCGCGGCCTTCTGCAACGCGGTGCGTCAGACCATCGCCGTCGCGGAGAGCGGCATCATCGCCGACATCACGCAAAACGTGGATAAGATGAAGGTCACGCCCGAAAAGGACTGATTTTACAAAAAAGCCTATTGACAGACCGGCTATCTTGCCGTATCATTTTGCCAAACGTTTCCTGAGGAGGACTGGATGAGATGACTTCAGAAGAAATTTTCAAAACAATGCAGGACCTGATCGCGGAGCAGTTCGCTGTGAATGCGGACGATGTGACGATGAACAGCTCCTTTGAGGATGATCTGAGCGCCGACTCCGTGGACCTGGTCGAGCTGGTCATGGCGATGGAGGAGGAATTTGAGATCGACGAGATCCCCGAGGAGGATCTGCTGACGCTCAAGACCGTCGGTGACTGCGTGCGCTACCTGACGTCCAAGCTCAACTGAAATAACGGATAACGCCCCGCTTCCGGCGGGGCGGACTTATGAAAAAGGAGGCGAAACGCCTTGCAGGAATTGGAACGTAAGCTGGGCTACCGCTTCCGCAGCGGAGCCCTGCTCGCCGAGGCTCTGCGCCACAGCTCCTATGCCAACGAGCACCGCGGCGCGGAGAGCGTGAGCAACGAGCGGCTGGAGTTTTTGGGCGACAGCGTGCTCGGCTTCGTCACGGCGGAGTATCTTTTTGCGCGGCATCCCGACTCGCCCGAGGGCGAGCTGACGCGCATCCGCGCGGCGCTCGTTTGCGAGGAGAGCCTGCATGAGGTCGCGCAGAAGCTGGAGCTGGGCCGCTACCTCAAGCTCGGCAACGGTGAGGAGGCCGGCGGCGGACGCACCCGTCCGTCCATCCTCGCGGACGCGACCGAGGCGGTCATCGCCGCGGTCTATCTCGACGGCGGGCTTGCCGCCGCAAGCAGCCTGATCCACCGCGTGCTGCTCGACTGTGAGCGCGAGGAGGTCGTGGAGGAGCGCCGCCGCGATTATAAGACCGTGCTGCAGGAGCTGGTGCAGCGCGAGCCGAACCGCACGCTCGTCTACCGCATGGCGGAGGAGTCCGGCCCCGACCACGACAAGACCTTCACCTTTGAGGTCCTGCTCAACGGCGCGGTCGTCGGGCGCGGCGAGGGGCACAGCAAAAAGGAAGCCGAGCAGATGGCCGCCCGCGCGGCGCTGGAGCGGCTGGAATAAGAAAACGACCGTCGGGCGGAGCCCGACGGTTTTCCTTTACATAACGTCAAATTCCTACTGGAATTTTCTGCCCGTCCGTGCTATACTTATACTGTATCTGTATTTTTGCGTAAAGGAGCGTGAATGCTATGACCTGGCTTTCCGCCATCATCATGGGACTGGTGCAGGGCATCGCCGAATTTCTGCCCATCTCGTCCTCGGGCCATCTGGCCATTGCCGAGCATCTGCTGAATGTGCAGGGGGCCTCGGAGATCCCGCAGTTTTACGACGTGCTGCTGCACCTCGGCACGCTGGTGGCTGTGTTCATCGCCTACTGGGATGAGATCTACGATATGATCGTGGAATTCTTTGCGGGCGTCGGCGATCTCGTCCACCACACGACGCCCAGGGTCGTGCCGCCCGCGCGGCGCATGATATTGCTCGTCATCGTCGGCACGCTGCCGCTTTTCGTCATGGTGCCGTTCCGTCGTTTTTTTGAAGGCCTGAGCGATAATATGTATTTCATCGGCGGCGCGCTCCTCTTCACCGGCGTACTCCTTTTCGTGAGCGACCGCGTGCGCCGCGGCGGCAAGACGGAAAAGACCGCCAGGCTGAGCGACGCGCTCGTGGTCGGCATCGGGCAGGCCATCGCGCTCTGCCCGGGCGTCTCCCGCTCCGGCATGACTATTACCACCGGCTGCTTTATGGGCTTTGAGCGGAAATTCGCCGTGCGTTTTTCCTTCATCCTCTCCATTCCCGCCATCCTCGGCGCGAATATCCTGAGCATCAAGGACGCTGTCGACGCGGGGATCAATTGGTCGGAAATGCCGATGTATCTCATCGGCGTAGCCGTTGCCGCGGTCACGGGCTATCTCTGCATCCGGCTGCTGAAAATGATCGCCGACCGCGGCCGCTTCGGCGCGTTCGCCTACTACTGCTGGACCGTCGGCGCGCTGGTGCTCATCTTTACGATCGTATAAAGGGGTAAGCTATGGCAACGCAGAAAAGATCCTCGTCCGGCAAGCGGACGACGACAGGCAAAAAGACGACGGCGGGCGGCAAGCGCACCGCCGCGCCGAAGAAGCGCCCCATCCGCCGCGAGGTCGGCGGCGTGGTGTGCCTTGTGCTGGCGCTGTGCATCGCGTTCAGCTACTTCCAGCAGGGCGGCTGGCTGCTCGACCGCCCCGCGGCGCTGTGCCGCGGACTCGTCGGCTACGGCTATTATACGGTCGCGCCCGTGCTGCTGCTCGTGAGCTATATCCTGCTCTTCCACCGCGGGCGGAACGTCACCGCCTGCGTGGTGGGCGCGGCGCTGCTGCCGGTGCTGCTCGGCGCGATGCTCCACCTCGTACTGTGCAAGACGGACTACAACAGCGTGGACGGCATTGCAAAGCTCCTCTGGCAGAGCGGCCTTTTGATGGAATCCGGCGGCGTCCTCTCCGCGACGCTTGCCATCATGCTCGTCAAGCTGGTGAAAAAGACGCTCGCGATGATCCTGCTCGCGGTGCTGCTCGTCACCTGCCTGATGCTGGCCTTCCGCCTGACGCCCGCCGCCGTGCTCGAGGCGGTGCGCTCGCATGAGCGCGTGCCCTATGAGCCGGAGGACGACGAGGAGGAAGTACCGCCCACTCGCGCCACCGCGACGAAGAGCGCGGAGAAGTCCAAGGCGTGCATCGACATTCCGCTCGACGGCGAGACGCGCGAGCCGCCGAAAAAGGAGGGCAAGCTCTCCGGCTTCTTCACCCATAAATCCGACGCCGTCCGCACGCCGGACGAGCTGCTGACCGCCAAGGCTCCCGCGCCGGAGCCGACCTACACGGTGGTCGCCGGCGCGCCTCTCACCGAGACGGTTCCCGCGCCCGCTCGCACACCTGCCGCGCCGGTCGTGTCCACCGCTCCCGCAGCGGTGTCTGCTGCGCCCGCAGCCAATGTGTCCGCAAGGCCCTCCGCGCCGGAGGAGGTCGCCGCCGAGGCCGAGAAGGTCACCGGTGAGATCGAATCCGAGCTGGAGCAGGACATTCCCGAGTACACCTTCCCGCCCATCACATTGCTCGACGAGGGCGGCGCGGGCAACGCCGTGGAGGCGGGCGCGGAGCTGCGCAACAACTCCCGCCGCCTTGCCGAAACGCTCAAGAGCTTCGGCGTGGACGCCCGCGCGGGCGACGTGGTGCGCGGCCCCAGCGTCACACGCTATGAATTTACGCTCGATCAGGGCGTGAAGCTCTCCAAGATCACGAACCTTGCCGACGACATCGCCCTCGCGCTCGGCGCGTCGGGTGTGCGTATCGCGCCCATCCCCGATAAGATCTCCGTCGTCGGCATCGAGGTGCCGAACAAGCTCGTCTCCGCCGTCCACATCCGCGATGTGCTGGAGTCCCACGAGTTTACACAGCACAAATCGAGTGTCGCCTTTGCCGTCGGCAAGGACATTGCGGGCAACAACATCATCGGCAACATCGCCAAGCTCCCGCATGTCCTCATCGCCGGCACGACCGGCTCCGGCAAATCCGTCTGCACCAACTCGCTCATCGTTTCGCTTCTTTATAAGTCCACGCCGGACGAGGTGCGCTTCATCATGGTCGACCCGAAGATGGTCGAGCTTGCGCCCTACAACGGCATCCCGCACCTGCTCATTCCGGTCGTCACCGACCCGAAGAAGGCGGCGGGCGCCTTGCAGTGGGCGGTCTACGAGATGATGAAGCGCTACAAGCTCTTCTCCGAGCGCAACGTCAAGGACCTTGCGGGCTATAACGCCCTTGCCGCAGCGGACGAAACGCTCAAGAAGCTGCCGAGCGTCGTGGTCGTCATTGACGAGCTGGCCGACCTCATGCTCGTCGCGGCGAAGGAGGTCGAGGAGTCCATCTGCCGCGTGGCGCAGATGGGCCGCGCCGCCGGAATGCACCTGGTCATTGCAACGCAGCGTCCGTCGGCGGACGTCATCACGGGCCTGATGAAGGCCAACATCCCGAGCCGCATCGCCTTCGCGGTCGCGTCCTCGCTCGAATCCCGCATCATTCTCGATACCACCGGCGCGGAAAAGCTCGTCGGCCGCGGCGATATGCTCTACGCCCCGCTCGGCGAGGGCAAGCCCCGCCGCGTGCAGGGCTGCTTCATCTCCGCCGAGGAGATCGACCGCGTGGTCGGCTTCGTCAAGGCGAACGGCGCCGCGCAGTACGATGAGAGCGTGATCGACAAGATCGAGCAGGCGGTCGCCGAGAAGGAAAAGGGCGGCAAGGGCGCACCCTCCGGCGCGGCTCCCGAGCCGGTCGCCGACGAGGGCGACGAGCTGCTTCCCGCCGCCATCGACGTGGTGATGGAGACCGGACAGGCGTCCGTTTCCATGCTCCAGCGGCGCTTGAAGCTCGGCTATTCCCGTGCCGCGCGCATCGTCGACGAGATGGAGCAGCGCGGCATCGTGGGGCCGTTCGAGGGCTCCAAGCCGCGGCAGCTCCTCATCACCCGCGAAAAGTGGGAGGAGATCAAGCTGCGCGGCGGTCTCGGCGCGATGAGTTCTGCGGCGATGGCCGCGCAGGACGCGGCGGCGGAAAACCCGCCGGTCGAGGAAGAGATCCCATAAAACAAAAACAGCGCCTCACGGAGCTTCCGTGGGGCGCTGTCGTTCTCGGCCGGGGGCTTTTTTCGTCCTCGCACAATAAGATTTGACGAAAAGCGCGGAAAAAAGTTCCCGCATTTTCAAAAAAATTTTCACGCGGACGCGCGCCGGCGCATAGGCTGAGATGAACAAAACAGCAGGCAAGGAGGCGAGGCGATGGCCTACTCCGACCGCGAGCTGCTGGCGCGGCTCATCGAGTGCGAGGCGGGCGGCGAGGGGGAGAACGGCATGAAGGCGGTGGCGAGCGTCGTGATGAACCGCGTGACCGCCTCGGGCGGCGAATACGCCCGCGTGGGGCAGGGCAGCATCCGAAAGATCATCATGCAGCCGGGGCAGTTCGTCTGTGCGAGCGAGACGGAGCGGGGGGCCTACAATCCGCAGAACATCTACAATATGCGCCCGACGGACGTCCACTACTCCATCGCGGATTGGGCGATGGCGGGCAACCGTCTGACGGGGCTCGGGGATGCGCTGTGGTTTTTCAATCCCTTTTCGGACACCTGCCGGCCCAACTTTCCCTCGCAGGTCGGGGTGTTCCGCGTGCGCATCGGCGACCACTGCTTCTACGACCCCACGGAAGCCTACTACGATACATAGGAGACGAAATCCAAGGCTCTGAAAGGAATGGACGCTATGATCGAGCTCACGCGCTGCGGCGCGCCGGACAACGACCGCTATCTTCCCGCCGTGATGACGCAGGGAGACGCGAGCACATACCAGACCATGATCGACAACAGCACCATGCAGAAAAGGTCGCAGCAGATGGTGGACCGCGCCTTCGGCTCCGCGCAGAGCGGCACGACGCAGAACGGCCGGCAGCAGGGTATGGCGCCCAGCGCGGTGCAGGGAGGAGCGCCGCCGGCCGCGCCCGACGCTGTGATGGGGGCGCAGCAGATCGCACCCGGTCTTGGCCCGCTGCCTGCCGCTCCGAACGGCATGAGCGTGGCGGAGCAGATCCTCCACAGCTCGTGGAAGAGCCTGATGGCGCGCAACGTGGGCCGCAGCGTGATCGTGAGCTTTTTGATCGGCACGCAGAACACCATCGTCACCCACGGCATCCTCTACGAGGTCGGCAACGACTACATCGCGCTTTACCAGCCCGACGAGCAGAGCTACATCAGCGCGGACCTCTATTCCATCCGCTTCGTGGAGTTTCTGCCCGAGATCAGTCAGACCAATTCCCAGCAGCAACAGCAGCCGTAAGGAAAAGCGGGAGAAGCGCGGCGCGCTTCTCCCGCTTTCCTTATTGCCTGCACTCAGATGCGTGTGGCGAGGGCGCGGAGCGTGCCCGTGAGCCGCGCTTCGCCGCTGCCGGCGGGGAGAAAGAGGCTCTCGCCCTTCTTCGCTCTGACGGCCTCGCCGCCGCAGCGGACCTCGCCCTCGCCGTCAAGGATCAGCAGCGAGAGGAAGGACTCCGCGCCGCACGGCGCCGCCTGCGGCGCGGCGAGCAGATCGACGGTAAAATAGTCACAGCGGGCAAGGTGTCCGCCGAAGTCCGGCGTGGGAACGCCGGCGGTCCGGCGCGTCACGTCCAGCGCCTGCGCGATGTGCAGGGCGCGGGGCTTTCCGTCGGGACCGAGGCGGCCGTAGTCGCACACGCGGTAGGTCACGTTGCTGCTCTGCTGCACCTCCGCCACCACGATGCCGCGGCAGATGGCGTGGATGGTGCCCGCGGGGATGAACACTGTGTCGCCCGCCTTGACGTTCACGCGGCGCAGGACCTCGGGCAGTGTGTTGTCTGCGATGCGGCGCTTTAGCTCGTCCCGGGAAATATCGCGCGAAAAGCCGCAGTAGAGAAAGGCGTCCGGCTCGGCGGAGAGGACGTACCACATCTCCGTTTTGCCATTCTGCCCCTCGTGCGCGCGGGCGTAGTCGTCGTCGGGATGGACCTGAATGGAGAGATCCTTCGCCGCGTCGATGAGCTTGATGAGCACCGGAAGCTCCGCGAATTTCCGCCCATGCTCCCCCAGCGCCCCGGGGTGCGCGGCGAGATATTCCGCGAGCGTTTTGCCCGCGTCGGGACCGGACGCGAGCACGGAGGGACCGTCGGGATGACCGCTCAGCTCCCACGTTTCCGCGAGACGCGCGCCGTCATACCGCTTGCCGTAATCGGTGATGAGCTTTGTTCCGCCCCAGAGATAGTCCTTACAGGCGGGGGCGAGCTTGAGAATGGACATGGAAACGATCTCCTTTCAAGGCGAACGCGCGGGATCAGAGGATCCCGCGCGCTTTGAGTTCTTCGCGCAGCTGACCGGCGTCGTGGAACACGATGCCCTGCATACCGGCGTTTTCCGCCGCCTCGATGTTCGGCGGGAAATCGTCGACGAACAGGCAGCTCGCCGCCGTGAGGTCAAATTTGTCGAATAGAGCCTGATAGATGGCGGCCTCGGGCTTGAGCAGGTGAACGTCCGCCGAGATCAGCGTGCCGGAAAAGCACTCGCTGCCCGGAATGTCGTGCCAGTAGGTGTGCTGGCGGCGGGCGGCGTTGGAGAGCAGATAAAGCGTATAGCCCCTTGCCTTCAGCTCACGCACCACGTCCGCCGTGCCCGTGATGGGCACGATCGGCTCGTTCCAATGGTAGATGATGTACTCCGCCGCGGCGTGCAGCTCCGCGGGGAGCCTGGCGCAGGCGTGGGCATAGACCTCCTCCTCGGTGATGGTGCCGCGGTCGAGCCGCACCCAGTCGGTCGTGCACAGCAGGTGCTGCCTGAGGAGCGCTTCGCCCTCCGCGCCGACGTGCAGGCGGCGGGAAAACAGCTCCGCGCCGAAGTCCAGCAGCACGCCGCCCATATCAAAAACAATGGTATTGATCTTCATTACAGCTTTTCTCCCGGCTCGTCGGGGACAGAGGCGGCGACCGCCGCTTCCTCCGCTTCCGCCGCCACGGCGGCGGGCTCCTTTTTGAACAGTCCCGTCAGCTTTGCCACGCGTCTGCGGCGGCGCTCCCTGGCCTCCAGCCGCTCACCGAGATCGCGCGCGCCCACGCCGTAGACCAGATAGAGGATCACGCCGGACACCAGCATGATGAACACGGTCGAAGCGCAGCGGCGGCCCGAGGCGTTGACGTTGTAGCCGTACAGTCCCTCCTCCGCGCACATGGCCTGAATGACCATGGCGTAGCTCGTGCCGTAGGAGCTGGCAAAGGTGGCGGACATATCGTACTCGGTAAAGAGCGCGTTGAAGTTCAGTGCGAACACCGCCAGCACGCTCGGTAGGATGATGGGCAGCTTGACCCTGAGGAAGGTCATCAGGCCGCTCGCGCCCATGTTGCGCGCGGCGTCCTCCAGCTCCTCGTCGATGGCGTAAAACGCCGCCTTGATCATGCGCAGCGAGAACGGCAGCTTGACCACCGTGTAGGCCAGCACGAGCAGGATGCGGACGTGCTCGGCGAAGTAGAGGTTCACATTGCCGACGTACCAGATGTTCTCGGCGTTGAAGTAGGTGCGGTAGGAATAGCAGATGAGAATGGTCGGCAGCAGCCACGGGAAAAGCAGGCAGTATTCCAGCACCACGCCGGACTTCTTGTTGCGGTTTTTGAAGATGTAGTTGCAGGCGATCACGACGATCAGGCACGCGAGCGCCGCGGCGAGGATGGAGAGCACGAAGCTCATCTTGATGCCGCCGAGCGTCGCCTCGTTGGCGAATAGACCGGAGATGGAGCCCTTGCGCACCTTGTAGGTGCCGCGCGAGGTGAGGTACTGATAGTCCTGCGTGCCGAAGAAGTTGATGAGCGTCCAGTTGGAAAGGTCGAGCTTCTTCATGCGGATGGCGCCGTAGGTCTGGAATGAGAAAATGACGATCATCACCACGGGGATCATGTAGATGATGAAGAGGACATAGGCATAGATGTGCGCGAGGGTATTCCAGACGGGATTTGTGATCTTCTGTTTTTGCAGCCGCGCCTTGGTCTTGGAGACGGAGAGGTAGTGGCCCTTGCGCTCGTAGGCGGAGAGCACGGTGAGCAGCACGATGGTGAACATCGCGAGAATGATGGACAGCAGCGCGGCGCGCGCCTGCGGGAAGGCCTCGTCCGCCGTGGACGAGCCGGCAAGACGCACGATCTCGGGGTTGATGGAGTCGTAGCCGAGCAGCGTGGGGGCGGACATGGCGCACAGACCCGTGATGAAGGTCATGACCGTCAGCGAGAACATGGTGGGCACGAGCGTCGGGAAAACGACCTTCCAGAGAACCTTGAAGGGCTTCGCGCCCATGTTGCGCGCGGCCTCGACGGTGTTGTAGTCAATGCCGCGGATGGCGTTGCGCAGGAAGAGCGCGTGGTTGCTCGTGCAGGCGAAGGTCATGGTGAAGAGCACCGCGTTGAAGCCCGAGAACCAGTTTGGATCAAAGCTCGGGAAGGCGTTGACGAGCGCGGTGGTGAGAATGCCGTCGGAGGCGTAGAGAAACAGATAGCCCGTGACCAGCGCGACGCCGGAGTAAATCATCGTGGTCATGTAGCCGAGGCGCAGGATGTTCGCGCCCTTGATGTCGAAATACTCCGTCAGCAGCACGATGGACACGCCCACCACATTGACCGTGACGACCAGGCAGATGGCGAGCTTGAGGGAGTTCCAGACGTAGCGGCCCATGCTGCCCGCGAAGAAGAAGCGGATGACCGCGAAGGGATCGCGCACGCCCTCGGCGTTCGTGGTGGTGAAGATGCTCGTGAGCGTATTGAGGCACGGCAGGAGCATGAAGCCGAAGAAGAAGTAGGCAAAGAGCACGATGCCGACCATGCGCACCACAAACGCCGCGTCGAAGCGGGACTTAGCAAGAGAGCCGCCCATCACTCCACCTCCTCCGCGGAGGGCGCGTAGGCCATGATGTCGTTCGGATTCAGGATGACCTTGACGCGCTGGCCCGGGTCGTAGATGTTCACGCCGTCGTTCTTCTCAATGACCTTGAGGCTCTGCGTGCCGACGTGGATGTAATACTTGATGTAGAGCCCGTAGTATTCGCAGCTCTCCACCGTGCCGTCGAGCGCGATCTCGCCGCCGCGCGGGGCGACGTTGACGTGCAGGCGCTCGAGACGGATGTAGTTGTGCTTGCTTGCGTCCACCTCCGCACCGGCAGCGCGGAGGGCGGACACGGTATCGTCATTCAGTCGGTTGATGTCACCGATGAAATTGCAGACAAATTCGGTTTGCGAGTGGTTGTAGACCTCATTGGGCGTGCCGATCTGCTCGATGAATCCCTTGTTGAACACCGCGATGCGGTCGGAGAGCGTCAGCGCCTCCTCTTGATCGTGGGTGACGTAGATGGTGGTGATGCCGAAGTCCTTCTGCATCTTCTTCAGCTCGTTGCGCAGCTGCACGCGCAGCTTGGCGTCGAGGTTGCTCAGCGGCTCGTCCATGCAGATGATGGCGGGGCCGGTGACGAGGGCGCGGGCGATGGCCACGCGCTGCTGCTGACCGCCGGAGAGCTGCGAGACCGCCTTTTTGAGCTGCTCGTCGGAAAGGTCGACCTTGCGCGCGATCTCGCGTACCTTGCGGTCGATCTCGTCCTTCTTTGCCTTCTTGACCCTGAGGCCGAAGGCGATGTTGTCGTATACGGTCATCGTCGGGAAGAGCGCGTAGCTCTGGAACACGATGCCGATGTTGCGGTCCTCGATGGGGACGCGCGTGATGTCGCGGCCCTTGACCACGACGGAGCCCTCCGCCGGCTCGATGAAGCCCGTGATGGTGCGGAGCGTGGTGGTCTTGCCGCAGCCGGAGGGGCCGAGGAAGGTAAAGAATTCGCCCTCCTTCACATGGACGTTGATGCTGTGCAGGGCGGTGAAGTCGCCGAACTTCACAACGATGTCATTGAGCCGGATCATAATGGATTCTCCTCTTTTTGTATTCGGAATAAAGAGATCAGGCGAGCCGGAGAGATCCCGGCTCGCCTGAAAACACACAACAGTCGGTATCCCGCTGAGCCTCTCCGCGGGACGCGGTGCGCGGGGCTTGCCTTACGCGGCCTTCTGGGTCAGGGTCGCCCAGTCGAGGTTGGCCCAGTCGGGCTCCGCCACGGCGGCGGAGGCGTCGGCCCAGTAGAAGCCGAGGTTGGTCATGATGTTGGTCCACTCGCTGGAGTGCTCGGCAACGTACTCGGCATAAGTCATGTCGGTGCCGTCGACCTTGGTCAGAGCGAAGTTCTTGAGGGTGTAGATGGCGGGGATGCCGTCGGGATAGAGGATGTCAGCCGCGGCGGTGTTGCAGGGATAGGAGTCGAACTCCTCGCCCCAAGCCGCCTGCGTCTCGGCAGAGCCGAACCATTCGGCGAACGCCTTGACAGCCTCGGTCTCTTCCTCGGTGCGGCCGGCCTTATCGAGGATGCCGATGTACTCGGCAATGTAATAGGTGCCGTCGTCGATCTCAACGAGGTCCCAGTTCTCGGGAGTCATAGCGCCCTTGAGGGGATGCTCGGAGCTCTCAGCTGCGGCGTCGATCTTGCCGTAGAGAGAAGAGGAGTAGAAGGTGGAAACAGCGACGTCGCCCTTGTTCAGAGGATCGAAGCCGTACTTATAGGTGTCGTCGGAGGAGTACTTGCCCTCGGCGCAGTACTTCCACAGCGTCTCCCAGCCCTCGGTGGAGATGCCGCCGGCGGGGGAGGAGGGATCGACGAAGGCGTAGAGCATCGCGGAGTTGATGTTGGCGTTGGTGGTGCCGCCGACCTTGTTCTGACGGTACCAAGTGTAGCCGCAGTTCACGATGTCGGCCCAGTGCTGGAAGTGGAGCTTCTCGCCGTTGGTGCCGAGCTCGTCGTTGCGGTAGAGCATCAGAACGTTCTGGATGACGAGGCCGTAGGCCGCGCCGGGATAGGCGTACTCGCCGACCTCACCTGCCCAGGTGGGAGTCCAGTCAACGAGCTTGAGGTTCTCGTAAACGCCGTCGACGACCTGACTCCAGCGGGTCTCGTTGAGGCCGAAGAGGATGTCGCCGTCCTTGTTCTCATTGGCGGCCTGGATGGCGGCGGTATCACCGGAGATGACGGAGTTATCGTCAATGCTGATGGTGAAGCCGGCGTCCTTGGCTTCCTGAATGAGCCAGGTGGTGCGCTCGGTGGAGTTGGAGTTGGAATAGATGCGGATGGTGTAGCCGGAGTAGTCCTTGACCTCTTCCTGATCGTCGGGCGTCTCGGGCGTGTCCGGAGTCTCCTTCTGGCCGCAGGCGACAAGGCTGAGGACCATGACGGAGGCAAGCAGGAGCGCTAAGAGTTTTCTTTTCATCGTTGTTCTCCTTCGTTTGTAGTTGCGGCATAAAATACCACATACAATATTATACCTTCCGCGGCGCCGGCGCGGAACGGGACAAGTCTGCGATTATGCGGGCATTTCTGCGAAATGCTGTGAAAGTCCGCTGAGCTTGTCCGGTATGTTCCGTACTTTTTTGTGCAGCTTGCGCGTTCTACCGGCAGCGGTCCTGATACTCCGAGGGGGAGAGGCCGGTGAGCTTTTTGAAGGTCGAGCCGAAGTAGGCGACATCGCGGTAGCCGACCATGCCGGCGACCTCGTAAACCTTGTAGCGGCAGTCGGCGAGGAGCCTGCGCGCCATGTGGATGCGGTAGAGCGTGAGGTAGCCGAGCGCGGTGTAGCTCGTCTCCTTTTTGAACACATGGCTCAGATGGCCCTCGCTGATGCCGATGGAACGGGCGATGGTGGTGATGTTGATGTCCGCGTCGGCGTAGTGCGCGGCGATGTATTCGAGCGTTTGGAGCACATATTTGCTCTTGTCGCCCTTGGGCAGCGCCAGCAGATCGTCCTGCGCGCTGCGGGAGGAGAAGGCCTCGTCCTTCTCGCGCACGCGCTCGATGGCGGCGACGAGCTCCTGGTCGCGGAAGGGCTTCAGAAGATAGTCCGCCGCGCCGAAGCGAAGCGCCGAGCGGGCATAGTCGAAGTCGTTGTAGGCGGTGAGCACGATGACGTGAGCGGTGCTGCCGCGCTCGCGCAGGACGCGCATCATCTCGATGCCGTCCATGTGCGGCATCCGCACGTCGGTGATGATGAGGTTGGGGCTGTAGCGCTCGGCGGCGGCCAGACCCTCCTCGCCGTTGGCGGCTTCGCCGACCACGGCGCAGCCGAGCGAGGCCCAGTCGATGCCGAGCACGATGCCACGGCGCACCACGGCCTCGTCGTCAACGATCAGTACCTTGAGCATGGTCCTCTCCTTTCTGCATCGGGAGCCGCAGCTGCACACAGCTGCCGCCGCCCTCGTTCGGATACGCGCTCAGACCGCAGCTCTCACCGTAGCTCAGGCGCACGATGCGGTCCACGTTGTTCAGGCCCAGATGGCCGCCGGGAATAAGCTCATGGCTGTTGAGCCGTTCGAGCACCTCCGGCGGGATGCCGTTGCCGTTGTCGGACACCTTGAGCAGCAGGTAGCCCTCCGCGTCCTCCTCCGCCCAGAGCTTGATGAAGCCCTCGTCGCTGTCGGCCACGCCGTGGATGATGGCGTTTTCCACCAGCGGCTGTAAAATGAGCTTGGGCACCACGCAGTGCTGGAAGCGCTCGTCCACATCAAGCTCACAGACGAAGCGGTCGCCGAAGCGGACCTCCTGAATGGCGAGGTAGCGCCCGATCAGCTCAAGCTCCTCCTCAAGCGTGATGTACTCGCTGCCGGAGATGCCCGCGCGCAGCAGCGCGGCGAGGTCGGCGGCCAGCTCCGCCACCTGCGGCACGCCGCCGGTCACGCCCAGCCACTTCATGCAGTCGAGCGTGTTGTAGAGAAAGTGCGGGTTGAGCTGGGACTGGAGCATCCGCAGGCGCGTTTCGTTCAGCTCGCGCTCGCGCTGCACGCTGCGCTCAAGGTTCTGGCGGTACTCCGCCGTCATGCGGTCGAAGCTCGCCGCGAGGCGGCCCATTTCATCCTGCCGCGTGCTTTCGATGCGCACGTCGTAATCACCGCCCTCGACGCGGCGCATCGCGCCGTCAAGCTCGTTGACCGGCTCAAAGAGACGGCGGCTGAGCCACCAGGCGCACACGAGACAGAGCACCAGACACAGCGCGCCCATCAGCGCGGCGACGAGATAGATCGACCGGACGACCTGCGCGGTATAGGTCTGCGGCTGCTGCAGGATGAGCGAAAAGCCGCTTTCCGTGCAGGCGCCGACGTAGTAGCTGCGCTCGCCGTCCCCGTCGGAGAGAGATTTGCCGGAGAGCAGCTGCGCGCGCAGCAGGGCAAGGGTATCGTCGGCGCGCAGGGGCTGGGAGGCGTAGAGCAGCCGCCACGTCGCATCGACGAGCAGCAGATCGTCCGCACCGCGCAGCAGGGGCGCGAAGAAGGCGTCGAAGTTGGCGTCGTCCATGCGGAACACGGCATAGCCGAGCACCGCACCGCCGCGCGCGGTCACGGGACAGGCTCCGGCAAGCCCGCTGTTTCCGGCGCGCAGCACAACGCCGTCCGCCGCGCGGGCCGCGCTGAGTATGCCCCAGCCGGTGCTTTGCGCGGCGGGCCATACGTTCGCCGTGGTATAGAGGCAGTCGCCGTCCTCGCCGTAGACCTCAAAGTCGGCGTATTCGCGCAGCGCGACCGTGCTGCGGTTCAAAAGCTGATAGAGCGTGCGCGAGTCACTGCCGCCGCGGCGCAGGGCGCTGCGCGTCACGGTGCTGCCGGCCAGGGCACGCGTGACGCCGCCGCAGTCGGTAAGCAGCGCGTCGAGCTGCGTGGTGAGCAGCGCCATCTCCTCCTGCGCGTCGGTACGCAGGGTGTGCTCGCTGCGGAAGATCATCACCTGCGTCATCAGCACGTCGCACAGCAGCAGCGGCACGAGCGCGACGAGCAGGACGGTGAGAAAAATGCGGTTTCGGAAGGACCGCTCAAGCCATGCTCTCATGCTTCCACCTCCCCGCACAGCGCCTGCCAGGCGTCGAAAAGCTCCTGCCGCCGCTCATCCGCGCGGCGCAGGTCGTAGGGGAGGACGGTCAGCTCGGGCAGCGCGTCGGAGGCGGTATCCGTGCGCACGCTGCGGCGGCTGAGCTCCGTGCCCAGCAGCTGCTGAACGTCGGGCGAGAGCAGAAAGTCGATGAATTTCCGCGCGTTTTCCTCGTGCGCGCAGCCGCGGACGATGGCCGCGCCGTCCGGCAGGACGCTCGTGCCCTCGGCGGGGTAGACGATGGCGACGTCGAGCCCATCGGCGATGGCCTTGCGGGCGTTTTCCTCCAGCGTCACGCCGACGTAGCAGCTGCCGTCTGCCACGGCGGGGACCACGCCGCCGCTGTCGGCGATGATGCGTCCGTCAAGATTGCGGAAGAACGCGGCGAGGGTGTTGTCGGTGTTGCCGCCGACGGCCTGCAGAAGGGTGCCGAGCGCGGTGCAGCTCGAGCCGGAAACGGTCGGGTCGGCAAAGGCGATGCGCCCGCGCCAGCCCGCGTCGAGCAGGTCGGCCCAGCGCTCGGGCGGATTCTGCCGCACGAGCTTGGTGTTGTAGATCAGCACGACCGGCAGAGCGGAAAAGGGCGTCCATATACCGCCGCCGAGATCGTATTCCGGCGCAACGTCGCCGGCGTATTCGCTCACATAGGGCGCGAAGCACGCGCTGTACGCGCTCAGACTGTCCGCGCCGCCGCCGAACATCAGGTCGGCGCCGCTTTCCCCCGCGGCGATGCGCTCAAGGAGCGTCACGGTGCCGCCGGTCTCCAGCTCGACCCAGATGCCGGTGCGCTGCTCAAATTCCTTGAGGATGGGCTCATAGATCGTTTCCTTGTGCGAGGTGAAAATGACCAGACGGTCCCCCTCAGCGGGCGCGAAGGAGGAGACGTCCTGCGTGTCCGCGCGGCCGCAGCCGGTGAGCAGAAGCAGGCAGACGAGCAGCAGACAGCAGCGGCGCATAACGGGCATCCCTCCTGATCCGACGAATTTCTTTACCATTTTAACAGGAAAAAGCGCACTTTGCAATCCATTCTTCTGGACGAAGCGGGCAAAGCGTGCTTTAATAATAAAGTAAAATTTTCTGCTGGAGGAAGACGATGACCGCTCTGAACACTTACCGCCGCTGGCTCGCGCGTGTGGAGGATGACGCGCTGCGCGCGGAGCTTTCCGCGCTCGACGAGGTGCGCGACGCCGCACAGATCGAGGACCGCTTTTACCGTGACCTTGCCTTCGGCACCGGCGGACTGCGCGGCGTGCTCGGCGCGGGCACAAACCGCATGAATGTTTACGTTGTCCGCCGCGCGACGCAGGGACTTGCCGCTTACCTCAAGGCGGCGGGACTGCCGCTGCGCTGCGCCATTGCCTACGACAGCCGCATCGGCTCGGCGCGCTTCGCGCGCGAGACCGCGCGTGTGCTTGCCGCCAACGGCGTGACCGCCTATCTCTATCCGCGCCTGGAGCCGACGCCCGCGCTGAGCTGGGCAGTGCGCTATTACGGATGCGGGGCGGGCGTGTGCGTTACGGCGAGCCACAACCCCGCCGCCTACAACGGCTACAAGGTCTACGGTCCCGACGGCTGCCAGATCACGCTCGAGGCGGCGGATGCCGTATCGAAGCACATCGGGGCCGCAGATCATTTTGACGGCGTGCGTCTGTGCGGCTTTGCCGATGCGCTGGCGGACGGAACCATCCGCATGATCGGTGAGGACTGCCTGGAGGCCTTCCTCGACGCGGTGGAGCGCCGGAGCGTCTGGGATGGCGACAGATCCGCGCTGCGCGTGGTCTATACGCCGCTCAATGGCACGGGGCGCGAGTGCGTGACAAAGATCCTGCGCCGCATCGGCGTGACGGACGTGACGCTCGTGCCCGAGCAGGCGTGGCCCGACGGGAGCTTTCCGACCTGTCCCTACCCGAATCCCGAGGAGCGCGCGGCGCTGGAGCACGGCCTCGCGCTCGCGCGCGAAACGCGCGCCGATCTGCTGCTCGGCACCGACCCCGACTGCGACCGCATGGGCGCGGCGGTGCCCGACGGCGAGGACTACCGCCTGCTCACGGGCAACGAGATGGGCGTGCTGCTGCTCGATTACCTCTGCCGCCGGTGGAGCGAAAACGGCACGATGCCCGCGCGTCCCGTGGCGGTGACGACCATCGTTTCCACCGACATGGCGGACGCGGTCGCCGCGCATTACGGCGTTGAGCTGCGCCGCACGCTCACGGGCTTCAAATTCATCGGCGAGCAGATCGGCGAGCTGGAAAGGGCGGGGGAGGCGGAGCGCTATCTCTTCGGCTTTGAGGAGAGCTATGGCTATCTCTCCGGCCCGCACGTCCGCGACAAGGACGCGGTGAACGCCGCGCTGCTCTGCTGCGAAATGGCTGCATGGTACCGCGCGCAGGGCATGACGCTCGCGCAGGCGATGGGCGCGCTGTACGAGAAATTCGGCTATTACCGCAATGAGCTGCAAAGCATCGTCCTGCCCGGCGAGGACAGCATGGAGCGCATGAGCGCCATTCTGACGGCCCTGCGCGCGGCTCCGCCGCACACGCTCGCGGGCGAGCGCGTCACGAGGGTGCGCGACTACCTCGGCGGTCTGGACGGCCTGCCGGCAAGCGACGTGCTGGAGCTGCGCACGGCGCACGTTAAGGTCATCGTCCGCCCGAGCGGTACGGAACCAAAGCTCAAGCTCTACTACTCCGCGCACGCGCGGACGATGGCGGAGGCCGCGGCCCTCTGCGCCGCCGCGCGGCGGGACATGAGCGCAAGGCTCGGGGAATAGGAAAGCGCTGCGCGGCCTGACCGCAGGATGAAAAAAAGAGTCCGCTGCCGAGGACAGCGGACTCCTTTTTTGCAGTCAGATAGGTTTTACAGAACGTGGACGGTGTCGGGCGCGAAGGTCAGATGGCACTGCTCGCCCACGCGGTAGATGCGCTTGTTGCGCGGATCGTTCTCGGCGAGCTTGACGAGCGTATTGCCCACGCGGACGTGATAGTTCTGGTACGAGCCCATGAAGCAGGAAAGCTCAACGGTGCAGGGCAGCCCGCCCTCGTCGGAGAGCGCCGCGGACTCGGGACGCAGCACGACGGTGTACTCCTCGCCGACGCGCATCCCCTCGCGCGGGACGACGGCCAGACGCTCGCCCTCGACGTCCAGCACAGCCAGACCGTTCTCCGTGCCGGTCATTTTGCCGCGCAGGAAGTTCGCCTCGCCGATGAAGTCGGCGACGAACTCGCTCACGGGGTGATAGTAGATCTCCTGCGGCGTGCCGATCTGAGCGACGACGCCCTTGTTCATGATGATGATCTGGTCCGAGAGCGCCATCGCCTCGCTCTGGTCGTGCGTGACGTAGATGGCGGTGATGCCGACCTCCTGCTGGATGCGGCGGATCTCGGTGCGCATGGAAACGCGCAGCTTGGCGTCGAGGTTCGAGAGCGGCTCGTCGAAGAGCAGCACGCTCGGCTCGATGACCAGCGCGCGGGCAAGCGCCACGCGCTGCTGCTGACCGCCGGAGAGCTGGTTGGTCATGCGGCCCTCCATGCCCGTCAGCTCGACGAGGTCGAGGATGTGCATGACGCGCTCGCGGATCTCGTCCTTCGGCACCTTGCGCAGCTTCAAGCCGTAGGCCACATTGTCGAACACGTTGTAGTGCGGCAGCAGGGCGTAGGACTGGAACACCATCGCGGTGTCGCGCTTGTTGGGCGTGAGGGCGTTGATCGGCTCGTCGCCGAGGTAGATCTCGCCCTCGTCGGGGCTTTCAAAGCCCGCGATCATGCGCAGCGTGGTGGTCTTGCCGCAGCCGGAGGGGCCGAGTAGCGTGACGAAGGAACCCGGCTCGATGGTCAGCGAGGTGTCCTTGACGGCATAGAAGTCCTTGCCGGTCTTGGGGTCCTGATAGATTTTGGAGATATGGTCGAGGCGAACGCCCTTCTTGATCTTATCCATGGCTTAGTCCTCCTTCATTTTTTTGCTGGTGCCGAAATGGTTCATAAAGAGATTCATCAGCAGCACCGCGCCGTAGGTGATGACGATGAGGATCGTCGCGAACGCGCAGGCGAGGCTATAGGAGCCCTTTTCGGCAAACTCGTTGATCTGCACCGTGATGAGCAGGAACTGCGGCGTCACGAGCAGGATGATGGCGGAAATTGCGGTGATGGAGCGCACGAACGCCGTCACAAGGCCGGAGAGGAAGGAGTCCTTGATGAGCGGCAGCGTGACAGTCATAAAGACCTTGAAGCTGTCCGCGCCCATGTCGTAGGCGGATTCCTCGATGGACTTGTCGATCTGACGCAGGGCGGAGATGCCGCTGCGCGTGCCGGTCGGCAGCGAACGCACGACAAAGACGATGATGAGGATCAATCCCGTGCCGTAAAGCCCCTGCAGGAAGCCGGTGCGGAACACGCCCGCGGAGAAGCCGCGGATGTAGCCGACGCCGAGCACCGTGCCGGGCACGGCCATGGCGAGCATGGACACCGCCTCGATGAAGCCCTTGGACTTGAAGCTCCGCTTGACGACGAGGTAGGAGATGATCATGCTCAGCAGCGCCGTGATGGGGGCGGAGATGAGGCTCAGGCGGAAGGAATCCCAGAACGCCTGCAGACCGTGGTAGCGCGTGAAGATGAGCTTGAACCATTTGCCGGTGAGCGGGAAGAACTTGTAGCCCCAGGTGGGGAAGAACGCGCCGATGGGCACGCACAGGTACATGAGGATGACGAAGGTGGCGGCAAGACCGCAGAGAATGGTCAGCGGGATCTTGACGCTCTTATCCTCGATGAGCATACGGCCGCGGGAGGCCTTGCCGGTCAGGGTCGCGGCGGTCTTGCGCTCGAGGTAATACTTCTGCACCGCAAACATCGCCAGCGTGATGCACAGCAGCACGACCGCCATCGCCGCCGCGCCCGGCTTATCGTAGGAGCCGGTGATCTGCAGATAAATGGTGGTGGCGAGGGTATCGTACGAGCCGCCGATGAGCATGGGGTTGGCGAAGTCGGCGATGGACTCGATGAAGGTGACGAGGAAGGCGTTGCCGAGGCCGGGGAGCATCAGCGGCAGCGTGACGCTGGTGAAGACCTTCCAGCGGCTCGCGCCCATGTCGCGCGCGGCCTCCTCGAGCGAGGGGTCGATGTTCTTCAAAAGACCCTTGAGCATCATGTAGCACACGGGGAAGAAGGTGAGCGTCTGCACGACGGCGATGCCCCAGAAGCCGTAGACGCTGTTGTCGTAGATGCCGAGCAGGAAGCGGGTGATGATGCCCGACTTGCCGAAGAGCATGATCATGGAAAGCGACAGCACGAACGGCGGAGAGACGACCGGCAGCATCGAAACGACCTTGAAAAGGCCGCCGACAAATTTACCGACGCGGACGTAGACCTCAACATAGGCGAAGAGCAGGCCGAGCAGCGCCGAGAGGATGCCGACGAGGAAGCCGACCTTGAGCGTGTTGGTGATGGCCTTGGTAAAGGTGGGCATGGCGAAGATGCGCTCGAAGATGCCGAAGCCGAAGCTGCCGTCGCCCACGAAGCTGTCCACCAGCAGGATCGCCAGCGGATAGAGAATGAACAGAGTCAGAAAGGTGATGAGCACGACGATGGTGGTGACCATGATGGGATCGGCCATCAGCTTTTTCCGGTCCAGCGCTGCGCTTTGAGAACGTGCCATAGGGAGCTCCTTTCTTGGTGGTTTGGAGGAAAACACAGGCGGGGCAGCGGCTCATGCCGCCGCCCCGTCGGGATCGTTGGGTCGATGCGATAGACGATGTAGGGAGAATTACTTCACCTGGAAGCGGTTCTCGTCGCCAGTGTTCGCGCCGGAGGCGGCCAGAGCATTCATGACCTCCTCAACGTAGGTCTTGATGTTCTTGGTGGCGTCGTCGAAGTCATAGTCCATGACGTTCTCGGGGTCCAGACCGAACTCCACGGCAGCCTCGGGCTGGGTGGCGTTGTCAATGACCAGGAACTGATAGGAGCCGTTCTGAGCGGCGAGGTTCACGCAGTCGGGAGAGAGCGCGTACTCGATCCACAGCTTCGCGGCGTTGGGGTGCGCGGCGCCCTTGAAGATGGCGGTAGCGCCGATCTCACAGGAGGTGCCGGAGGACGGGATGATCAGCTCGATGTTATCGTAGCCGTTGTCGATGATCTGGGTGATGCCGTCATGCAGGAAGCCGATGCCGATGACGCACTCGCCGGTGCCGACGTTCTTGCTCGGACCGGAGCCGGACTTGGTGTAGACCTCGATGTTCTTATCGAGGTCGACGAGGTACTGGATGCCCTCATCGTGGCCGTACTTCTGGATCATGGTGTTGATGACCAGCTTGGCGGTGCCGGCGGTGTTGTAGTTGGACAGCCAGATCAGGCCCTTGTACTCGGGCTTGAGCAGGTCGGGCCAATCCTGAGGAGCCTCAAGACCCATGCGCTCGAGCTCGTCGGTGTTGACCATGAAGCCAAGGATGCCGGTGTAGATGCCGTACCAGTAGCCGTCAGCGTTCTTGTACTGGGGCTTGGCGATGTGAGAGGCGTTCTCCGCCTGATAGGCCTCGAGCAGGCCCTCGGCCGCGCAGACGTTGTAGGGATCGGTCGTGCCGCCGAACCAGACGTCGGCAGACGGATTGCCGTTCTCTTCCTCGATCTTGGCCTGCACCTCACCGGTGGACAGACGCTGATACTCGACCTCGATGCCGTACATCTTCTCGAAGTTCTCACAGGCGGCGGCGAGGTACTCCTCCTCGCAGGAGCCGTAGACCACGAGCTTGCCCTCGGCCTTGGCGGCGTCGACGAGGCTGGTCTCTTCGGCGCCCTGCTGATCGTCAGCGGGGGCCTGGGTGTCGTCCTGCTTGCTGCCGCAGGCGACCAGGCTGAGCGCCATCACCAGGCAGAGGAGCAGAGCAATGAGCTTTTTCATGCAAATTTTCCTCCAATTCAAAATTTATCCGGGGGGTCATCGGGAACGTTCCCAATCCCATCAGATTGCAAAAATATTACAACTTATACGGAACGATGGCAAGAAAATTTGCCGAACTTAGCAGTTTTACACGCAATTTATCAGATTTGTCCGGTGCCCTTGTCAGAATCGTCCCACATTGTCAAAAATGTGACAAAATCGCCGGGGGAAGGAGGGGCTGCGGGCGGGGGCGCTAAGACTCCGTGCCGGGGGCGTTCTGATAAAAAATGTCCTCCCGCGTGCGCATCGGATAGCGGATGAGCGCGGCGGCGTCGAGGTCCTCGCGGCGCAGCTCCACCGCCGAAATGCGGCGGTTGGTGTAGGTCGTGTAGTAATAGATGCCGCGGTCGGCGTTCCAGCAGGAGGTGTAGATGGTCCGCTCGTACTCGCCGGGGCGGACCTCGCAGCAGCCGTTCTGCTGCTCGACCGCGCCGAGGATGTGGAAGAACTGCCCGACGCTGTCGGCTTCGCCCTCGCCGGAGACGGAATGGAGCCGCGTGAACGCCGCGCGCACAAAGCGCGAGGCGGAGGAGAGGTCGCCGGGCAGTCCCAGCGCGCCCATGCCGCGGCTGTAGAGCGTGAGCGGGAGCGCGTCGGAAAAGAGGTTTTCCGGCTGCTTCGGCGAGAGGTGCATGAAGTTGTTGAGCGCGAACATCTGCTGCGGAAACGGCGGGTTGTTCGTCAGCACGCCCGCGGGATCGTCGTAGACCTTCAGACCATCCGCGACGGACTCGATCACGACCGCGCCGCTTTTGTCGGCAAGGAGCCAGTGGAGCTGCGCGGCAGGGAGCTGCGGGCTGAACGGCGTGCCGACGAGGTTCATTGTGCGCAGGGCTTCACGCGCCTCCGTGAGCGTCGCGCAGCGGCCGAGCAGCCACGGAATGAACTCGAACTGCGCGATGTTCTCGCGCCCTGAAGCGACCTCGGCATAGCACGCGCTGCCGACAAAGTTGAGCCCTGCCATGCCGAGCCCCTTTTCGTTCACCGCGTCGTAGTAAAGCGGGAAGCCGTCGGCGACGTGCGCCGTGCCGATGATGGCGTAATGCGTGTCCATCACGCCGCCATGGCGCAGGGCGATGGGGAAGCGGCGCGGAGTGATGACGACCTCCTCGCCGTAGGAAAACTCATAGTCGAGCGTGCGGCCCATGTAAAAGTCTCTGGTTTGGTACGTTGCTGCGGTACACATGGGAAACCTCCTGAAAGTATTTTTGATTAGTATGCCGCGCAGAGGAGAAAATCAACCGCCGCCGCGCGTCTTTCAAAACGGACAGAGGAAAGCTCGCGGAGCTCTCCTCTGTTTCGCGTTATTCCGGCGGACGGCAGCTGGCGTGCCAGCCGCAGCCCTTCAGATGGTCGTCCACCAGCCCCGCCGACTGGAGCAGGGAGTAGACGATGGTGGTGCCGACGAAGGTGAAGCCGCGCTTTTTCAGGTCGCGGCTGATGCGGTCGGAGAGCGGGGTGGAGGCGGGCACGTCGGCATCCGTCTCGGGGCTGTTGACGATGGGCTTGCCGTCAACGTAGGCCCAGAGAAAACGGTCGAAGCTGCCGAACTCCCGCTGCACCTCTAAAAAATGCCGGGCGTTTTCGATGACGGAGACGATCTTGCGGCGGTTGCGGACGATGCCGGCGTTCTGCATCAGCTCCGCGACCTTTGCTTCATCGAAGCGGGCGACCGCAGCAGGTTCGAAGTCCGCGAAGGCCGCACGGAAAGCCTTGCGCTTTTTGAGAATGGTGATCCACGAAAGCCCCGCCTGCATCCCCTCGAGGGACAGCAGCTCAAAGAGCGCGCGATCGTCGTGCGTGGGGCGGCCCCACTCGTGGTCGTGGTAATCGAGGTAGATCGGCTCCGGTCCGGCCCAGCCGCAGCGTGTCGGCTGCGCCATGTTATTTCTTGACGGCGATGGCTTCGATCTCGACCAGCGCGCCCTTGGGCAGCGCGCCGACCTGCACCGCGCTGCGCGCGGGGCAATCGCCCTCAAAATATTTGGCGTACACGGCGTTCACCGCGGCGAACGCGCCCATGTCGGTGAGAAAAACGGTGGTCTTGACCACGTCGCCGAGCGTGCAGCCCGCGCCGGCGAGAACGGCCTTGAGGTTTCGGAGCGACTGCTCGGCCTGCTCCTCCACGCCGCCGGGGACGAACGCGCCGGTCGCGGGATCAAGCGGGATCTGGCCGGAGACGAACACGAAGCCGTTGGCCTCAATGGCCTGTGAATAGGGACCGATGGCGCCGGGCGCCGCAGTGGTGGCAATGACAGTTTTCATCGGAAACAGCCTCCTGAATTAAGATTCGGTGAGCCTATGATAGCACCGGCGCGGCGTCCGCGTCAAGGCGTGACTTGCTTTTTGCGGCGGGGGCTTGCGTCCCGCCGCGCTTTGTGGTATGCTTGTCCCGATAAAAGCCAAATGGCAAAGGAGAGATGATTTATGATCATTCGTGCAGAGGACCGAAAGCAGATCCTGACGCCCAACGCCCGCGGCGGCGACGGTACGCTCGACAAGCGCGACTATGTGCTGGAGAACATGCCGGAGAACGCGAAGATGTTCGCTGAGATCAAGCTTGAGCCGGGCTGCTCGCTGGGCACGCACACCCACACCGGCGAGTACGAGGTGTTCTTCTTCCATGAGGGCGAGGTCACGCTCAACGACAACGGCACCGAGCGCAAAATGCACCCAGGCGACTTCGCCATCTGCTATGACGGCGAGAGTCACGGCATTGCCAACCGCACGGACAAGCCCGCGTCGCTGTTTGCGGCCATCATCAAGACCAAGTAAGGAGACCCCATGACGACCTATACCTATTATCCCAAGGGCACCTGCTCGAAGCAGATGGAAGTTGATCTGGAGGACGGCGTCATCAAGGATGTGCGCGTGCTCGGCGGCTGCAACGGCAACCTGCAGGGCATTTCGAGCCTTGTGCGCGGCATGAAGGCCGCGGACGCCATCGAGCGGATGCGCGGCATCCGCTGCGGCTTCAAGCCGACCTCCTGCCCCGACCAGCTCTCCATCGCGCTGGAAAAGGCGCTGGAGGAAGAAAAAAACGCAAAGTGAATCCCACAGGCTCGAAAGAGCTTGCGTGGATGGAAAAGAAAGAAACATAAAAGGAACGGCTTCGCGCTGCGAAGCCGTTCCTTTTTATCCTTTTGCAGAAGCCGTGCCGCTCACTCCGCAGCCTGGATGCGATGGTACATATCCTGCATCTTGCGGTCAATGTCGGCGATCTCGTCGGCGCAGGCGAACATCTGCTCGTTGATGCCGGCGGGGAGGGCGGCCTTGTCCTTTTTGTAGCGGATATCGTGCTCAAGGCTGGCCCAGAAATCCATCGCCACCGTGCGGAGCTGCACCTCCACGAGCACGGACTCCGTGCGGTCGGAGAGGTAGATGGGCACGCGCAGGTCGAGGTGGAGCGAGCGATAGCCGTTGTAGTTCGGCGTTTCGATGTAGTCCTGCCGCTTGACGAGCTCCATGTCGCTCTGGCGCAGGAGCATCTCCTCCACGCGGTAAACGTCGTCGATATAGCAGCACACCACGCGGATGCCGGCAATGTCGTTGATGTTTTTCTTGGCGGACTCCATCGAGATCTCCAGCCCCTTGCGCCGCAGCTTCTCGATGATGCTGCCGGTGGACTTCAGGCGGCTTTCGACGTGGTGGATGGGGTTGTGGTCGTAGCGGACGCTGAACTCCTCGTTCAGCACCTCCAGCCGCGTCTGAATCTCGCGCACGGCAGAGCTGTAGAGATGTTCAAATTGCAGAAAATCCTGATAGCTGCGATAGAGCTGCGCGGTCTCATTCTGCAGCACGACGTCCGTGCGGATGGGGACAAAGGTCTTGTCCATGGCGGCCTCCCTGAGCGGTTGATCTCTTTCTCTCAGTATACCACATCGGCGCGTGCGCGCAAGGGCAAATTTGCGGGAAAAAGAACTGGACAAACAGGCGGGAAACGGATATACTATAAGCTGTAATTTTCTTGACGGAGGCGCGAAGGGAGGCCGGGGGAATGGACATTGATATGGATATCAAGGAGCTGGAGGCATTCGTCTATGTGGTCGAAAACTGCAGCTTTTCCCGCGCGGCCGAGCTGCTGCACCTGACGCAGCCGACCATCTCCTCCCACATCTCCGCGCTCGAGCGTAAGCTCGGCATCAAGCTCGTCGTGCGCACGACGAAGGAGACCTACCCCTCCGACGCGGGCAAGCTCCTCTACCGCTACGCCAAGGAGATCCTGCAGGTGCGCGAGAACGCCGCCGCGGCGCTCAAGAGCTTTTCGCAGGAGATGCGCGGCACCATCACGCTCGCGGCCTCCACGGTGCCGAGCCAGTATTATCTGCCGCACCTTTTGCAGAATTTCCACGAGAAATATCCCGACATTGCCTTCAACATCCAGATGGAGGACAGCCCCAAGGTCATCGAGATGGTCGCGACGCGCGCCGTGGAGATCGGCTTCAGCGGCACGCGGGTGGAGAACCACAAGTGCATCTCGCAGGAGTTTGCCGGCGACTGCATGGCGGTCATCACCCCGAACACGGAAAAATTCCGCGCCTATGTCGGCAGGCATCTCCCGAAGGAGCTTTTGCTGAGCGAGACCTTCATCAGCCGCGAGAAATCCAGCGGCACCTATCAGGCCGGCAGGGAAATTTTAGAGCGCATGGGCGTTGACATCGCGCAGCTGCGCACGGCCATCGAGGTCCGCTCGAGCGAGAGCGTGAAGCAGATGGTGGGCGAGGGGCTTGGCATCGGATTGATCTCCCTCTCCTCCGCGCGCGATTATGTGCAGTTTGAAAAGGTGCTCGCCTTCCCCTTTGAGGAAGAGGAGCTCCGGCGCAAGCTCTACATCGTCAAGCACAAAAACAGCATCCTCTCGCCCATCGCGCAGGTCTTTTACGACTACGCGCGGAAATATTACGAAAAGCATCCGGAAAAAGCGCCCGAGTGAGGGCGCTTTTCCTTTTATAGCAGGCATAGAAAAATAGTGATTTACTTTTTGCGCGCGACAGGTTACAATAAAAAAGTTAAAGAGGCCGTACAAACGGCACGGCGGGAAGGCGGGGAGAGATACGATGCAGACGGTGCGCTCACAGCTCTTTGAGGGCATTACGAACGAGGAGTGCGCGCGGATGTTCCAATGCTTCGGCGCGCGCGAGGCGGGCTATGAGGCCGGCGCGCTCATCAGCGAGTTCGACGGGGAACAGAACGCCGTGGGCGTGCTGCTCTCCGGCAGCGCGGATCTGGTCCGGCTGGACGCCGACGGCAACCGCACGATCCTCGAAACGCTTGAGGAGGGAGGTGTGTTCGGCGAGGTGCTGGCGTTCTCCGGTGCGGGCGGCGACTCGATTTTTCTGGAGTGCCGGCGGGACTGCCGCGTGCTCTATCTCGACTATGATCAGATCACCAAGCGCTGCGAAAACGCCTGCCTGCACCACAGTATTCTGGTGCAGAACCTGTTCCGCCTGCTCTCGACCAAGACGCTGCGCCTGAGCGAGCGGGTGGAGGTGCTCTCGCGCCGCTCCATCCGCGAAAAGCTGCTGTGCTACTTTGACCAGCTCGCGCGGCGGGAAAAGTCGGAGACCGTCACGCTGCCGTTTTCCCTCAGCGCGCTGGCAGAGTACATTAGCGCCGACCGCAGCGCCATGATGCGCGAGCTCAAGAAGCTCAAGGAGGAGGGCGTCGTGCAGACGGAAAACCGCCGGGTCACCATTCTACCATAAAAATGCAGGATAACTTGCATCGAAAATATTGAACTATCCGATTGACGCAAGGAATCCTTCATGATATAATCAACCCATCATTTCATATCCATAACGCTATTTTGGAGAAAAGAGGTTACGCTATGTATCGCATCGTCAGAAAAGAAGCGCTCAAGCCGACCGTCATCCTGTATGAGATCGAGGCGCCGATGGTGGCAAAGAAGGCCGAGCCCGGCCAGTTCATCATCCTGCGCGTCGATGAAAACGGCGAACGCATCCCCATCACGATCCATGACTACGACCGCGAGAAGGGCACCGTTACCATCATTGTGCAGACCGTCGGCGCGACCACCGAGAAGCTCAGTCACAAGCAGCAGGGCGAGTTCATTCAGGACTTCGTCGGCCCGCTCGGCCGTCCGACCGAGACCGAGGGCAAGAAGAAGGTCTGCGTGGTCGGCGGCGGCGTCGGCTGCGCCATCGCCTATCCCGTGCTCAAGAAGTTCCACGACTGCGGCGCGGAGGTCCACGCGGTCGTCGGCTTCAAGAACAAGGACGTTGTGATTTTGGAGGATAAGTTCAAGTCCGCCTCCGACGTGATGAAGCTCGTCACCGACGACGGTTCCTACGGCGAGAAGGGCCTTGTTACCGATGCGCTCAAGCAGCTCATCGAGGAGGGCAACCAGTACGACGAGATCTTCGCCATCGGCCCCGCCATCATGATGAAGTTCGTCTCCAAGACGACCGAGCCTTACGGCATCCCCACCACCGTTTCCATGAGCCCCATCATGGTCGACGGCACCGGCATGTGCGGCGGCTGCCGCCTCACCGTCGGCGGCGAGACCAAGTTCGCCTGCGTGGACGGCCCCGACTTCGACGGCCACAAGGTCGATTGGGACGAGAGCCTCAAGCGCGGCAAGATGTACTTCGATTGGGAGCGTCATAAGCACGAAGAAGTCTGCAACCTGTTCAAGAAGGAGGTCCAGTAAGATGCCGAATATGAGTCTGAAAAAGAACGAGATGCCCTCTCAGGACCCCAACGTCCGCAACAAAAACTTCCTGGAGGTCGCCCTCGGCTACACCGAGGAGCAGGCGCTCGACGAAGCCGCCCGCTGCCTCAACTGCAAGAATCATCCCTGTGTCTCCGGCTGCCCCGTGCAGGTGAAGATCCCCGAGTTCATCAAGAAGATCACCGAGAAGGACTACGAGGGCGCCTATCAGGTCATCCACGAGACCTCCTCCCTTCCCGCCGTCTGCGGCCGCGTCTGTCCGCAGGAGACGCAGTGCGAGAGCAAGTGCGTGCGCGGCATCAAGGGCGAGCCGGTCGGCATTGGCCGTCTCGAACGCTTTGTCGCCGACTGGCACAACGCCAACGTGCAGGAGGCCCCCGCCAAGCCCGTTTCCAACGGCCACAAGGTCGCCGTTATCGGCTCCGGCCCGAGCGGCCTGACCTGCGCGGGCGACCTCGCCAAGAAGGGCTATGACGTCACCGTGTTCGAGGCGCTTCACCTCGCCGGCGGCGTGCTGGTCTACGGCATCCCTGAGTTCCGTCTGCCCAAGGCTATCGTGCAGAAGGAAGTGGACGGTCTCAAGGCGCTCGGCGTCAAGGTCGAGACGAACATGGTCATCGGCCGCGTCGTGTCCATCGACGAGCTGATGAGCCAGTACGGCTTCGAGGCTGTGTTCATCGGCTCCGGCGCGGGCCTGCCGATGTTCATGCACATTCCCGGCGAGAACCTCTGCGGCGTATACTCCGCCAACGAGTTCCTGACCCGCATCAACCTGATGAAGGCCTATAAGGACGGCTCCGACACGCCCATCATGCCGCTTGCCGGCAAGAAGGTCGCCGTCGTCGGCGGCGGCAACGTCGCCATGGACGCCGCCCGCTGCTCCAAGCGTCTCGGCGCGGACGTCTACATTGTCTACCGCCGCGGCATGGAGGAACTGCCCGCCCGTCACGAGGAGGTCGAGCACGCCGAGGAGGAGGGCATCATCTTCAAGACCCTCACCAATCCCGTCAAGATCAACGGCAACGAGAACGGCTACGTCGCCTCCATGACCTGCGTGGAGATGGAGCTGGGCGAGCCGGACGCCTCCGGCCGCCGCCGCCCGATCGAGAAGGTCGGCAGCGACTTCGACCTGCCGGTGGACTGCGTCATCATGTCCCTCGGCACCACGCCGAACCCGCTCATCAAGAATACCACGCCCGGCCTTGAGGTCAACCGCAAGGGCGGCATCGTGGTGAACGAGGAGGGCCTGACCTCTCACGCGAGCGTCTACGCCGGCGGCGACGCCGTGACCGGCGCGGCCACCGTTATCCTCGCCATGGGCGCGGGCAAGCTCGGCGCCAAGAGCATCGACGAGCAGCTGAGCAAGAAATAAAGCCTACATAGCGAAACGAAAAGAGAGAGCCGACAAGGCCAATGTCATTAAGTTAAGCAAAAACGGCGCGCACAAAAAATACCCACCCCGAAAAATGGTCGGGGGTCATAAGAAAGTAATATCGTATTTTCTCAGGAACGGCGTGGCTTCGGTCACGCCGTTTCCTGTTTCAGCAGTTCTTCCACGGGGATAAAGCCCACAAGGTCATAGGAAATGCGGATGCCCTGATGCCGCTTGCCGCCGGACTTGTCCGGGGCTTCAATGTAGATCGCCTTGACAAGTTCCCGCAGCGCATAGGGGGTAAGCTCGTCTAAGTCCTCATATTTGCGTACCCGCTGGATAAACTGCTCCAAGTTTTCAATCTGTCGTTCCTGTACTTCGATTTCCTGCTGCAAAGTCTGAATTTCCTCTTTAAGCTGTGCCTGTTCGTCCTCATAGGTCTTGCTCATCATAGAAAACTTTTCATCTGTGATGCGCCCTGCCACATTGTCCTCATAAATGCGGATAAACAGACGGTCAAGCTCTCCCAGCCGCTTTTCAGCCTGTGCCAACCGCTTCTTGTGTCCGTGGATTTCGGCTTCGCTGGACAGTCGGAGCTTCTGCTCCATGACGGCACGGAAATGATCCTCATAGCGACTAACATAGGAAATCACAGTTCTCATGTGCATCCAGACCAATTCTTCCAGAACGACCGCACGGATAAAGTGTGCCGAACAGCTTCCCGTATTGCTGCGGTAGTTGGCGCATACAAAATGATCCTGCCGTTTTTCAAAGTAGTTGGTGGTGCAGTAGCGCATTTTTGCTCCACAATCAGCGCAATAGACCATGCCGGAAAACAGGCTGCTCTTGCCCGTCTTTGTCCTGCGGTGCCGCTGCTGGCGAATTTCCTGCACCTTGTCAAAGACCTCCTGCTCAATGATCGCCGGGTGGGTGTTGTAGAAAACCGCCTGTTTTTCAATGGGCGTTTCTCTCTGCTTCTTATCCCAGATGGAATTGGTGTAGGTCTTGAAATTGACGGTGCATCCCGTGTATTCCCGCCGTTCCAAAATGTGAACGACCGTGTTAGTGTTCCAATGGTACGGGTCAGCGGTTTCCGGGCTGGGCGTCTTGATGCCCTCGCGCTTCTTGTAGGCGGTGGGGTTAAGCACCTTTTCCTCCTGCAAGAGCTTTGCAATCTGCATCGGGCCTCGCCCTTCCATGCACAGCTTGAAAATGCGCTTGACTACCAATGCCGCCGCTTCATCCACGACCCACTTAGTTTTGTCCTCCGGGTCTTTACGGTAGCCGAACGGAACATTGACGGTCAGAGGAACGCCTCGTTCGCCTTTTGCCTTATTGACAGCACGGATCTTGCGGCTGGTGTCTTTGGCGAAAAACTCGTTGAACCAGTTCTTGATACCCGCAATGTCGCTGTCGGTGCTGTTAGGGTCGATGGTGTCAAAATGGTCGTTGATGGCAATATAGCGAACATTGTACTTTGGAAATGTGAAGTTGATGTACAGCCCTGTCAGCGAGGAATTACGTCCCAGTCGAGATAGGTCTTTCGTGCAGCAAACTGCCACTCTGCCCGCTTCAATTTCCGCAAGCATGGCTTGAAAGCCGGGGCGGTCAAAGTTCGTGCCGCTATACCCATCGTCCACAAAAAAGGTTGGGTTCGGGAAACGGTGCTCCTTTGCGTATTGGAGCAGGATCATTTTCTGATTCTGGATGCTGTTGGATTCGTCCTCTTTGCCGCCTTTCTTATCCTCTTTCAAATCTTCCACGGATAAGCGGCAGTAAAGCGCGGTGATTTTATCAGTTGCCCGTAACATTTCTGTTTCCTCCTTCAAAGGGGCAACTGCCAGTACAGGCTTGGTTGCTTCTATTGTACCAAGAGACTGCGTATTTGTCATTCAGAATCCTCCATCTTTTCTGCAAACTTTTCGCCCATGATGCGCTCCATCTTTCTGTCCAGCGTTTCCACGCCGTCATAGCTGCCTGTGACGGTGTAGAC